>OIFX01000041.1_pt1 | contig 147074 bp, 138 predicted proteins | sample 1582151 | NCBI WGS metagenome assembly OIFX01 (sample SAMN07501068, study PRJEB24779) | human gut metagenome
CTGCCGCTGGACGGCACGCAAATCGCCCTCAACGGCCAGGAAGCGGAAAACCAGTTTGTCGGCTGTAACTGCGGCATCATGGACCAGCTCATCTCGGCGCTGGGTAAAAAAGGCAGCGCACTGCTGATCGACTGTCGCTCACTGGGCAGCAAAGCGGTCTCCATGCCGGAGGGCGTCGCCATCGTCATTATCAACAGTAACTTTAAACGCACCCTGGTGGGCAGCGAGTACAACACCCGCCGTGAACAGTGTGAAACCGGTGCACGTTTCTTCCAGCAAAAAGCGCTGCGTGACGTGAATATCGATCAGTTCAATGCCGTCGCGCACGAACTGGATCCGGTGGTTGCCCGGCGCGTCCGCCATGTGCTGACTGAAAATGCGCGTACCGTGGAGGCTGCCGACGCACTGGAAAAAGGCGACCTGCAGCGAATGGGCGTCCTGATGGCGGAATCGCATGCCTCCATGCGTGACGATTTCGAAATCACCGTGCCGCAAATCGACACCCTGGTGGCGATTGTGAAGACCACCATCGGCGATAAAGGCGGGGTGCGCATGACCGGCGGCGGTTTCGGCGGCTGCGTGGTCGCGCTGGTGCCGGAAGCACTGGTGCCAGCGGTAAAAGAGGCCGTTGCGGCGCAGTACGAAGCCAAAACCGGGATTAAAGAGACCGTCTATGTCTGCAAGCCTTTAGCGGGGGCAGGACTGGCTTAAAAAGAGCGGCGAAAGGATTCGTAGCACTTTATATGTACCCGCGAATGCCGACAATTACTGACTCTGCCTTTCGGGATATCTTTCCGGAAGGCATTCATCAGGCGGCATCAACGCCCGCGTCACATTCAGAGCAGAAGTGAAGACAGCCGGGTTTATCTGGAATTGCTCAGCCATTCATCCACGGTCAGTGAATACAGGAGGCTTGGCGGTGCATCTTTGACATCATTGATTTCTTTGATATAGCGTAGCCCCGTTTTCATGAGCACCTTACGCGAAGCCAGATGGTTTTCTCTTACAACAGCGGAAATTTCGCTAAATTTGATAGTCTCAAATCCATATTTCAGCGTAACCGTAGCAAATTCGGTAGCCAGGCCTTTTCCCCAGGCATCCGTCGAGAATCTATAGCCAAGATTATTTATCATAATGTCGCCCTGGCGACGAATGTTCAGCCCACCAAAACCAATGATTTTTTCAGGATGATCGAGCAGCGATATTGCCCAGTTCCCGAACCCATGAGTTTGCCAGTGGTCGAGCCAGCGAATGAGAACCGTTTTTGCGTAGTCAATGTCCGGGTATGGTCCGGCGGGATTAAACGTGTTCGTCGCGGGATCGCCGTAAATTCTGTACAGATCGGCGACGTCTGTTGCCCGTACGGGACGAAGGCGCAATCGGGATGTTTCAACGTGCAAACTGAGCTCCTGAGATGTCATTGTGAGGGTTTTGCCTTATTGAGGGGTACTTTCTGATTTAAGCACATTTTTGTTTTGATGCTTTCGTGTCGATGCGGTGACTGAGTCTGTCCCCTTGACTCCCTGAGACATTCAACATGCTTTTTATGGCCTCAGCAAAGATGCATCGTGTTCCAGTCAGCGTCGTCATCGGATAACTGCGATAACCACCTACTGCCTACCCGCACGCCAGCAGAAGATTATGACTGCGGTCCGTGAAACTCACGCTTCGCAAGCTGCAGGGTGAGCGTTTCGATACGCTCAGCCATTTGCCGTGTAAGCTCGGTCAGTTGCGTATTTTGTTTCAGCAATTCCAGCAAGTGTGCCGACTGCTCTTCGGCTAACAACTGGCGCTTCGTCATTGCGTCATCCAGATCTTCCCGGTGTTGTGCATCCGCCAGGGCATGCGCCTGATCGCGCTCCGCCTGGCGGGTTTGTGCCAACAAGATCAGCGGAGCGGCATAAGCCGCCTGAATGCTGAATGCCAGGTTCAGTAAAATAAAGGGATAGGGGTCAAACTTCACGACGCCGGCAACGTTCAGTGCAATCCAGACGATCACCGCGAGAGTCTGTCCAATCAGAAACGTCGGCGTACCGAAAAAACGTGCGAAGGCTTCTGCTTTCAACGCAAACCACTCGTCACCGAAAGTATGCGTAATCCCCTTTAGGGGGTGATATAACCGAAATTTTTTATCTGTAAGCATATTAAAACGTCCTGTTGGCGCGTTACCGGAACGGCTGAAATTTTTAGCATCAGCATTTATGGGAGCAGAAACCTACTCATACGAAAACATACGCTAAACGTTACGTTTCATCACTATTTTGGCCGCCAGCCCCCTGCCACTGTCGGCAAAAAAACACAGAGGTGAAACCGGGTAATTGGCGTCGATGGCTGCGCTGAATGATGGTGGCATTATCTGGCAACGCATCTCACGAGCCGGGAAACAGAAGAAGAATTAACCGCACTCCGGGGGTATGGGTGATGGGCGAAAATTCGCGGATGTTGCGCATTCATAACCCTGGTACGGCGAGGCGCATTTTATGACTGGCGAGTGGGGGAATTTCACGGAGGGTGTGGCGCAGGCTCCGTCCCTTAGGTTACAGCGCCTGCGCCACACTTCACTCTTTCCAGCACATCACTGAGACAGGCTGTCTATTTTTTCTTTTAATTTCACCACACGATCGTAGTAATCAGTACCTTGCTTAATCTGTCCTAAGTGCCTGTCTACCATTTGCCCGAAGGAACGACCTTGCTTATTTACTGGATTAGGGTCTGCTCCATGGTCCAGGAGAAAGGAAACTTTATCCAGGTCGGCTTTAAAAAAAGCGTCAACAAGCGGCGTGTTACCCAGGATATCCCGGGTATTAATATCGGCACCCCGTTCAATCAAAAGCGCAAGCGTGGCTGTATTTTTTGCACTTAGCGCTGAAAAGATAAGAGGAACATTGAGTAATTTATCCCGAGAATTAGGATCAAGTCCGCCGTCGAGAAGCGCTTTAAGCCATATATCTTTATCACCCATTGCCATCATTTGGGCCGGTGTGCCGCGCGCATTCGGTTGTGCTTGTTGGGGATCCGCTCCTGCGCGTACAAGCTCCGTGACAATATCTAACCTTTTTTGCGGATTGCCGTTATACATAACCTCATTCAGAGCAAAAAACAGCAGGGTAAAATGCTCGTTTCCCGGGGTGTTCAGATCGGTTGTTTTTGACAGACGGTGAACAGATTCACTATCTCCCGCCTGGATAGCCTTAGCCAGAACAAGCTGCGGGCCAGTGAAATATTTTTCAGGTTCTATCTTTTTCATATCATTGCACGCCGATAAAAGAACAAACAGAAAAGAAAAAACTATCGCGGAGGCGATTTTTTTCGCGCTACACCCTGCTTTTAATGATTCCAATGTCCTCATCCTTCTGCGCTTCGATACAGTCAATGACCTGTGTCATACCGTGCTTGTCCATCATGCTTCCGGTACCGCCAGCAAGTCCGACGGTTTTACCTATGGCATTAGGGAGCATATTTGAGACACCCACTTTCGCTGCAAAAAGAGACAGATCAAAATTCGCATCAATCAAATCCGTAACACTCACTTCCTGAAGCTTAGTCAATATCTCGCCATTGACTCTGTAGGCCGTTATCGCAGAGCCATCACCCATAAGCTGGGCGCCATATTTTTCAACTGTGCCAGGATTGAGCCCCGAAGCATTGAATGTCCACGTTTGTTGGCCGCTGGCCATCCCGGCAGCAGACGCCAGACCACCGCCAAGAGAATGGCCCGCAATGTCGGCTTTGCTGCCATTCTCTGAGATCATACGACCAATATTTACGGCTTTTTCATAATAGGATGAGTCGAATCCTGCGCCCTGACTGAAGTTGTTGTCCCAGTCTTGCATCACCTCTGGCCGCGTCCCCCGAAAAACAACTGTTGGGTTCATATCATCCCCGAAGACATATTTATCAGGGGCATAAACACGGCTAAAAAAATTAGGGTCAACCGGCTGGTCAAATAACATCTCGCGTTTCAAGCCCAGAGAGGCTAACGCTTGATCATCATTACTGATATCAAACCACCCCTCAGGCACATCCGGCATGGTTTCAAATGAATTTATCGTCTGCCCTGCGCGGCCATAGACATTCTGAGCGAGCTTTGCCTTTTCGACAGCGATATTATTCTCAGCCAGCCGGTTAGCAGCGGTCTGCGCATCGGGATAGACACTACGCCGGCCTTTACTGATGAGATTTTTTCTCTCCTGCCAACGCTCAGCTTTTGTGAGCGGGCGGACAGGCTCATTTATTCGACTACTACGGCCACCGCCCGCACTGGGTTCTTCACCTCGCATAGCTGAGTCAGCACGACTAAGTTGACTTAGAGGAATATCTGTTGGCGCGGGGCGATTACCAAATGTGCTGACCATTTCTTCATATCGACGGACGATAGAGCTAACCGGATAATTATCAGGCAGCGTCGCCGAATAAAGTTGAAGGCATCCCTCATTATCAATGAAGAACACAGCGACGGCGGGCGACCACAAACCAAAGCTATCATCAATAGCCACCATAGTGCCACGCTCAATATCCACAGTGGCGACAGTATGTATGTCCCGACCAGCCTGATAGGGATTTGCTCCACTTTGTGGCTGATGTGAATTCGGACGGCTTAACATCGAGCTCAGCGAAGAAGGGGGCATCGTTCTGATTCTTTGCACTGCAAGATGAGGACGGACAATAAAGGGAAAGCGCCATGGAGCAACTTTTTCTTCGAAAATGTAAGTCAATGACATGTAATTTGTCACGATATCGACTCCTGAAACACACCATACCATTTATCGGTATGCATTTGTTATCCTTAACAAAAAGGCTATTCTGTGGGTGAGCAGAAAGCCTACTGGCTCGCAACATCCTGCCCGGTTTGATACAGAAGTATATAAACTCTTGCAGTAATTTAAAGTAACGATGCCTAAAGTCGCCTGCCTGGACCAGGATTATGCCCAAGGGAAATCGGCACACAGGCAAAAATCGGGTGGGCCGTATTATGCCACTAAACCAAATCAAAGCGGTGCGCGGTTATAAAGCGCCGCACCGTATCGCTGGCCGACCTTCAGTGGTTGTCCCTAATCGCGTGCAGCGACAGTTTACTGTTGTCCGGGCCAATCAGGTCTGAGTCGCCGACATCATTTATATCCATTTCTGGCAGGGCTGATTGTATCTGGCGGTCATTATCGACCGCTTCGCCCGTAACGTGGTGGGCTGGTCGATGAGGCCGCCTCTCTCACGCGAACTGGCACTGGCTGCGCTGAATGATGGTGGCATTATCTGGCATCGCAAACAGAAGAAGAATTAACCGCACTGCGGGAGTTTATGGGTGATGAGCGAAAATTCGCGGATGTTGCGCATTCATAACTCTGGTACGGCGAGGCGCATTTTATGATTGGCGAGTGGGGGAATTTCACGGAGGGTGTGGCGCAGGCTCTGTCCTTTAGGTTACAGAGCCTGCGCCACACATCACTGAGACAGGTCGTCTATTTTTTCTTTTAATTTCAACAAATTATAGTAATATTCACTGCCTTTTTTGATCCTTTGAAGTTCAAAATCAACCATCTGCCTGAAGGAACGACCTTGCTTATTCACCGGATTGGGATCAGCACCGTTGTCCAGCAGAAAAAAAACCTTCTCAAATTCTGATCTAAAAAAAGCGTCAACAAGCGGCGTTTGGCCTAAGGAGTCCCGAGCGTTGATATCGGCTCCCCGCTTGATTAGCAGCGCCAGCGTTGAATTATTTGTTGATTTAATCGTCGAGAAAATAAGGGCCTCATGATGCAACTTATCCCTGGCATTAGGATCCAGCCCACCATCGAGCATCGCCTTCAACCAGATGTCCTTGTCACCTTTTGCGGCAACCTCAGCGGGGCTACCCGGCATATTCATTTGCGGCTGTAGGGGATCTGCTCCTGCATGAACCAAATCCGTTATGATCTGCAATCGCTCAGGAGGGTTATTATTGTAAAAACACTCATTCATTGCGAAAAATAAAAGTGTCAGCTCCTCAGCCCCTGGTCTATTAAGGTCAGTCTCTTTCGCCAGATGGCGAATGGCCTCACGATCTGCCGACTGAATAGCCTTAGCCAAAATCAGTTGCGAACCCGTAAAATATTTTTCAGGTTCTATCTTTTTCATATCATTGCACGCCGATAAAAGAACAAACAGAAAAGAAAAAACTATCGCGGAGGCGATTTTTTTCGCGCTACACCCTGCTTTTAATGATTCCAATGTCCTCATCCTTCTGCGCTTCGATACAGTCAATGACCTGTGTCATGCCGTGCTTGTCCATCATGCTTCCGGTACCGCCAGCAAGTCCGACAATTTTACCTGTGGCATCAGTTTGCTGGCCTCATGCCGCGAAAAACAACCGTTGATGCATATCATGCCCGCCAGGCGAGTTAATGGTGTATTGCGTTATGCGTCAGAAACTGCGCAATGGCGTCGACCACTCCGGCCGCCAGGGGAAGCGATGCGTTTGTATAAGCCGCACTATTCTCTCCCCTGTCGTCCGAATTTACCGCTTTAAGGACATGGTTTACATTCGGCAAGAGAACAAGGGTTGCATTCGGATTGGCTGACTTAAGCTGTCGGGCATCATGTTCCGGAACCTGGAGATCGCGTAGCCCCTGTAATACCAGTACTGGCTTAGGCATTCGCGCGATGAGATGTGCTGGATTATAGGAAAAAATGTTTATAAGAAATCCCTGCACCGCCGGGTAAAATAAATTTTGCACAGCGAAATGCATATTCTGAACATCAACACGCCTACCCTGCTCCAGTTCGTTAATAACAAAAAACGCATCGTCCAGCAGAATTGCATTGTCCGGATTGGCTTTAAGCTGTTCTCTTAACACTTCCCCCAGCGGGCGCGAGGGTGTTGCAACCAGCATCAGACCACAGACATCAGGTTCCTGCGCCGCGGCCAGTGCGACAATTCCCCCTTCACTGTGCCCGAGCAGCCAGATACAGGGGGTTTCCAGTTGCTGTTTCAATACCGTTATCCAGGAACAAACATCATCAACATAATCATTGATGGTTACAGCGTTTGCGTCCGTTACCGCCGCTGAACTGGCAAACATTCCACGCTTGTCCACTCGCAACGTTGCAATGCCCTTTAACGCCAGATTTTCCGCCATAAGCCGATAAGTTGACGCATTAACCCCAAGAGGATTATTGCCGTCGCGGTCAGTGGGTCCGGAACCGGGAATAATCAGAATGACATGTTCTGGCTTCGGACAGGGGCGAAGTAAAGTGCCTTTGAGAGAGCCTTGCGGGCCTGGTGCTTCCAGCAATGTTTCATACAGGGTGTTATGCATAGCCAGGTGAGCCATATAAAGTTAGGGTGTAAAGAATGCCAACGGCATTTTTGTAATGCTTTGAATATAGGAATTAAAACATGGACAATCCATATTGTTTTACTTTTATATTCACGGCGATAGCGCCGCGCTGGCATGATGCTGCTTCAACCTTGTTCTTAATGTTAGGCTGGGCAGAACATTGCAAAGTGCGCCGGTTTCACTAAAGCCAGCATCACCTTCCCGGACCAGTGGTGAAATGCTCGCCAAACCATGTAGCCAGCGAAAGAGAGAAGTTCTGCTCCGGATACCGGACGAGTTACTTTTATTTCACAATCAAGGAGATTAAACTCATTTCACCATGACACGAGCACTCAGGTATTGATTGTTGAATCGCATTATAAAACTGGCGCGCCCTACGCTTTTATTCTCGCTGTTTACACTCTCCGGCTGCTCATTATCCCCGGCGATTCCGGTATTAGGCGCAGTATTTCCCGGCTGGTTCTTCTGTTTATCAGGCGCTGCGCTTTTACTTATTCCCTGCCATATCCTGATCGTTCGTAAAGGATGGCAATCGCGATTTTCTCCGCTGGTCTTCAGCTATCTGGCGCTGATGTTCCTGTTCGCCACGATTTTGTGGTTCCTGTTCTTCGCAAATCCAATCCTATGACTCCATCCCGCTCAAGCGTTATCCGCAAAAAATGGCCCCTGCTGGCACTCGTTCTTGCCGCTATCGTGGCGCTGATTCTGGTTATCTGGCAGTTGCAAACCTCACCGGAAACCAACGATGCCTATGTTTATGCCGATACCATCGACGTGGTGCCGGAAGTGAGCGGGCGGATCGTCGAGATGCCGATTCGCGATAATCTGCGGGTGAAAAAAGGCGATCTGCTGTTCCGCATCGACCCGCGCCCCTATCAGGCGATGCTTGATGATGCCAAAGCGCGACTGACCACGCTTGATGCGCAGATCATGCTGACCCAGCGCACGATCAAAGCGCAGGAGTACAACGCGCAGTCGGTCAGCGCCGCCGTCGAGCGCGCTAAAGCGCTGGTTAAACAGACTACCTCGTCACGCATACGTCTTGAACCGCTGGTTCCGCAAGGGTTTGCCTCCCAGGAGGATCTTGACCAGGCGCGAACGGCTGAAAAAGCGGCGCGCGCCGAGCTGGAGGCCACGCTGTTGCAGGCCAAACAGGCTTCCGCCGCCGTGACCGGCGTCGATGCCATGGTGGCGCAGCGCGCGGGGATCCTGGCGCAAATTGCGCTGGCCGAACTGCATCTCGAATTTACCGAAGTCCGCGCGCCGTTTAATGGCGTGGTGGTGGCGCTGAAAACGACGGTCGGGCAGTATGCCTCAGCCCTTAAGCCGGTCTTTACCCTGCTGGATGATGACCACTGGTACGTGGTGGCGAACTTCCGCGAAACCGACTTGCAGAACGTGCGCCCCGGCGTCCCGGCCAGAATCACCGTGATGACCAACCACAGCCGCACCTTCGAGGGCGTCGTCGACTCGGTCGGCACCGGCGTTCTGCCTGATGGCGGCAGCGTAATTGAGGGCCTGCCGGTCATCCAGAAGAGTATCAACTGGGTGCATGTCTCCCAGCGTTTCCCGGTCAAAATTGCCGTCAAAGACCCGGATCTGAATCTGTTTCGTATGGGCGCTTCCGCCAGCGCCGTCCTGCAGCCGCAATAAGGAGACGGCATGCAGAGCTTTTGGTCGTTTCTGACCCGGGAACTCCGCGATGCGCCGGGACGGGCGAATTACACCCTACGCCTGACGCTGAGCTGCGCAGTGCTGATTGTGTTGTTTATGACGCTGCATATCCCCTTCCTCGCCGTCGCGCTGATCGTGGTGTTTTACGTCAGCCAGCCTAATATTTTGATGATTAAGCTGGTCAGCGTGGTTTTTGTAGTCACCGTCAGCGTCGCCCTGGGCGGTGTGCTGCTGATTATCAAATGGACCTATGACTATCCGCTCATTCGTCTGATTGCCTCGGTGTTTCTGTTCTTCTGCGCAATTTACCTGATGCGGGTGCTGGGCAAGCTGGGGATGGCCTTTTTCGTGGTGGCGCTGGCGGTCATCTACGCCCAGACCTTCCCGTCAATGACCAGCCAGAGTGAAATTCTGGTGCGCCTGCTAATGTGGCTGTGGGTGGCGATTAACACCGCCATTCTGGTGACGCTGCTGGTCAATGCCTGTTTCCGACAGGCTTTTCCCGGCTATCAGTTCAAAGCCCGGCTGGTGGTGATGCTGCGCCAGACGGCACGGGCCCTTACCCATCCCGACGATGGGCAACCTACTTTCAAAGCGCTGGCCGAACAATTTAACCGACTGCAGTCTCTGTACCAGCAGGCCACGCGCGCCACGCCGGAGATTGCCGCCAGCCCGCAGGCCTGGCAGTCGCTGATGGCCGCCGCGCTGCGCTGCTATCATTTGACGACCCTGCTACAGCCGGGCAACGACCATTCCGATGCGCGTCAGCAGTTAGCCCGCGAGTTGAACGCGCTGGCGGATAATCTGCCCACCACGGAGGCGGATTGCCAGCCGCTGGTGATCCCGCGCGAGAGTGCCAACAGCGCCATTTTGCAGGAAATCGCCGCAGTTCTGGCGCGACTGGCACGCGGCAAAGCCATCCCGCTGCCGCGGGGCGAAGTGGAAAAAGCGCCGCTACTTTTGCCGGACGCGTGGTCCAATCCCGCCTATCTGCACTTTGCCCTGAAAACGCTGCTGGCTACCCTGCTGTGCTATGTTTTTTACACCGCCGCCGACTGGCAGGGCATTCACACGATTATGTTGAGCTGTGTGATTGTCGCCCAGCCGGGTCTGGGCGCCACCCTGCAAAAGACGTGGCTACGCATCGGCGGCGCGCTGCTGGCCACGCTGATTGCGCTGATCCTGATTGTCTTTGTGCAGCCCTGGACCGACTCGCTAAGCGGGCTGCTGGCAATGACCCTGCCGGTCTTCGCGCTGGCCGCGTGGATTGCGGCAGGTTCGGAACGCATTGCCTACGCCGGGATCCAGATAGGCTTTACCTTTGCACTGGCGTTTCTCAGTTGGTTTGGTCCGCTCAGCAACCTTACCGAGCTGCGCGACAGGGTTATCGGGATCCTGCTTGGCGTGCTGGTTTCCTCTCTTGTTCATCTCTATTTATGGCCGGATAGTGAAGCGCCGCAGCTCAAAGCGCGGCTGGCGCAGCTCTATCGACAACTGGCGCAAACCCTCTCTGCCCGCAACGATGAAGTGCAACTGGTACCACTCTTTGCTGCGCTGACTGAAAGCGAGACATTACTCAACCGCGTTGCCGCCGAGCCGCTGGCAACCTACGCGCATCCGTGGCCGGATGCGAAAAACTGGCCGGTACGGGCGACATTCCGTCAGGCAGAGGAGATCCTGCGTCTCAGCGAAGGCTATCGCCTGTACGCCACGCCGGAGGATACCTTTTTAGCCCGCTGCGCCGCGCGGCTTGAGGGCTACGCCGCCGATATCGACCAGCAACAAAGCACAGCGATAACCCCTCAAGTGCTTCACCCGGACCCGGCGAACCCGTTTGGCGCGCCATTGCTCAACGCGTTGGCCGCGCTTCCGACGTGGTCATTTGCGTCTTCCGTTATTCCGCAACAGGCAGCCCGATCATGACAAACATTACTCCTTCCCCGCGCGTCTGGTGCTCACCGGCACTTGCCTTCGCCCTGACGTTATTAACCGGGTGCGCGTTAATTCAGGACGATCCCGGCCAGGTTCCGCTGGTTAATCCGCAGCAGGCCGAGCTGGCGCAGGTGATCCACCTGGCGAACAGCGGCTGGCCGACGGCGCGCTGGTGGGAAGGCTATCAGGATCCCCAGCTTAATATGCTGGTCAATCGCGCGCTGCAAAACTCCCCGACCATGCAGGCCGCGCGGCTGCGGATTTCGCAATCCCAGTCCACAGTGGAGTTGGCGCAGTCGGCAATGGGCGTACAGGCCACCGCCGTGGCGGCGCAAAACCACCTGCGGGTGACCAATAAACAGTTCACCTGGCCCTACTCCTTCTCCCTGCCGGTGGATAAAAACGGCCCGTGGTACACGCTGAATACGGTCGGGGTCGGCGCAACGTTGAATATCGATCTCTGGGGTTCCGACCGCGCCCGTGTTGCCGCCGCGATTGGCGAAAAGAATGCCCGCCAGGCGGAGACCGCCGGTATCGAACTGGATCTCGCCAGTAGCGTGGCTCAGCTCTATTTTGCGATGCAGGCAACCTTTCAGAAAATTGAATTACTCAACCAACTGGAGGCTATCGCCAGCCTCTCGGTGCAGGCGCATGAGCATCGTACCGCGCGCGGCGTCGAGGATAGCGTTGATGTCGCCAATGCCCAGGCCGAGCTCCTGGCGGCGCAGCAGCAAGTGATTACAGCGCAGGGGGCGCTGACGCAGTATCGGGAAACGCTGCGCGCGCTCATCGGCGCCGATGCGCATAGCCTGCCGGAGATCCACCCTGTAGCGCTGCCGACGCTGCAGGAGACACTCCCGGACTCGCTCTCGTTTGAGCTGCTGGCTCGCCGCCCGGATCTGCAGGCGCTACGCGGTTATGTCAGCGCCTCCATGAGCCAGGTGGACGCGGCAAAAGCGACGTTTTACCCGCACGTCGATATCAAGGCTTTCTGGGGCTACAACGCGCTAAGCGTCGGCGACCTGTTTAAGTCCTCTTTCCAGCAGATCAATATACTGCCGGGGCTCTATTTACCGCTATTTGACGGCGGGCGCTTAAACGCCAACCTGAAATCGACACGTACGGCGAGCAATATACTGATTAAACAGTATAACCAGGCGGTGCTGGACGCGGTGCGCGACGTGGCGATTAGCTCCAGCCAGCTTAATGATTTGAACCAGCAGGCCGCGCTGCAGCAGCAGAAAGTGACGGCGGCGATGCTAACCACCCGCAGCGCCAGTGCGCACCATCAGCGCGGGCTTATCAGCAACTATGCGGCGCAGGAAGCGCGTCGTCCGGCTATCGCGGAGCAGCTTTTACTGCTGGATATCCAGGCCCAGCGGCTCAGCACCGATATCACGTTGATTAAAGCGCTTGGCGGTGATTACCGTGGTCCACAGTCTGCCAGCAGTAAATAACTGAAACAGAGAAGTTCAGAGCGTGTTTGATGCGGCAGACATTGCCGATTTCTTCGCTAACAACGCGCTCGCGGTGGTAATTTAGAAGAATCATAAAACTCACACTAAAAGGGTAAACAATGCTGATACAGCAAGCGCCACAGCTTGAAACAGAGCACCTGATTTTAAAGCAATACACGCTTGAAGATTTCCCGGCGCTCAAGGAATGCTGGGCCACTCCGGAAATGGTTAAAATTAATGGCGGAGAAAAACCGACTGCAGAAACGGTCTGGGCCCGTTTGTTACGTGATATCGGGCACTGGCAGATGCTGGGTTATGGTTACTGGGCTGTCTTTGAAAAATCAACCAACCGTTATGCGGGTTCGTTTGGCTTTATGAATGCTCATCGTGAGATCACGCCTGCACTGGAATACCCTGAAGCGGGATGGACGTTAATGCCAGAAGTACGTGGCAAAGGTTATGCGGCTGAAGCGCTGGGCGCAATTTTACAATGGGCCGATGAGACATTTTCCTCTCCAGTGTGCTGTATTATTGATGAAGAGAACAAACGTTCAAATTATTTAGCTGAGCGCTTTGGTTTTCAGTTTCAGGACAATGTTAACTATCGTGGTAAGCAAATACGATTACTGGTACGCCAGAAAACTCTGCCCCAGCCCCCCCAGTGAGCAGGCTTACTTTCCGTAGGTTGCCAGGAGTGGACATGCTTTGCCTTGAAAGTCGCGGTGATGTGTTTTCATTAACGCAACTTTAGTTAGAATGGCCTCGTTGATAACGAGAGAACTGGAGTGAAGATGTTAGCTGATTTTGGTGTCGTTAACTTCTGGACATACCTGCTTGGTGCAACGCTGATCGTCCTTGCGCCTGGCCCTGAAACCATGTTCGTGATTAAAACGAGTATTACCAGCGGTATCAGCCGGGGTTTTGCTGCAATATTTTCAATCCTCCTGAGCGACGTAATCCTGGTTCTATTGGCCTGGTGTGGGCTGGCGGCGGTTATCAATTCAACGCCTGCCCTGTTCAACGCTATCAAATACGCAGGCGCTGCTTATCTTTTCTATCTCGGTGTACAAACGATACGCACCGTGTTTAAGCCAGTCGTCGAAACGAGTAAGGAAAAAAAATCTTCAGCTGATGCGGGAGGGATCATCGGGCGCGGAATGCTGGTTACGCTATTGAATCCAAAGACGCTGTTGTTCTATATCTCTTTCTTCGCCCAGTTTATCAATGTTCAGGCTGAGCACTCCTGGATGGCGTTTATCATTCTTGCAGCAGTGATGTTCGCAATTACTCTCGTATATTTCGGCTTTCTCGTTTTCTGCGGCTCCTATCTGCTTAGTCGTCTTAAAGGCAATCGTCGGCTATCTGCAATCGGAAACGCGCTGGTAGGGATGTTCTTTATTGGATTTGCAGCACGACTCGCAAGCGCCACTTCTTAATCACATGTCTAAGCTGCCGCAAGGCGGTTTTTTTACGACCTTTCGCTGGTTGGGATGATCGCTTCTCGCTGTGAGTTCAACCGATAGACGCAACACACTTATTGAACCGCTCTGCGCCACAAATGGCCGCTACTACTCCGCGGGCAGACCATTAATCAGTTTGCGGTGCGGCGCATTCATATTCCTCATATACAAATAGCACTCACGGAAAGAAGTCACTCCCCCTCCTCCTGTATATCTACATCCACACAGAGCCATTAACAAAAGGATGCAGGAAGATGCTGAGAGGTAAAAGAGCGGTTATTACCGGTGGAGGCGGAGGATTTGGCCAGGCGCTGAGCGTGTGGCTGGCGCGAGAAAGTGTCGAGGTGGATTTTTGCGCGCGGCGGGCAGAGGATATTCAAAAAACCTGTAGCATCATCGCGGCTGAAAGCGGCACTGCAAAAGGGTATATCTGTGATTTAACCCGGCCTGAATCCGTTTCTCAGTTTTCTTCACAGCTGTTGGCCGCAGATAAGCCCATAGACATTTTAATCCTCAATGCCGCGCAGTGGTTATCCGGGAGATTAGACGATCAGCCTGACACAGAAATTATCAATACCGTCAGTTCAGGCCTGACAGGTTCGATTCTGTTGACTCAAGCCTTGCTGCCCGGGTTAAGACGTTCTGACAGTGCTGATATCGTCTCGATTATCTCTTCATGCGGGATACCGAATTTTACCGATTCCATTGCGCATCCTGCTTTTTTCGCCAGCAAACACGGGCTTAGCGGGTTTACAACGAAACTGTCACAGCAGTTGTCCGGGGAAAATATCCGTGTAACCGGGTTGTACCCGCCGGATTTGGAACTCACAGGATTAGATACGTTTGTCGAGAGTCAATCCAGAATGGGGGAACGTCTAATGAATGGGCGATCGGTTTGGGAAACGATTCGTTTTGTGCTGTCTCAACCGCGTAGTTGCCATATAAGTAGCATCTACTTTCAAGGGCCCACTCGCGAAGACCTGAGTGTCGGGAGCTGAATCGGGTTACCTTGAACTCACAGCCAGGCGCGACCGTTGTTAACTCCATACTGCGTTAGTCACAAATGCAACAGCAACAGGGGAATGACATCAGCTTTTCACCATTCCTGCTCTCCGCTATCAAGAAAAGTAACCCATCATGCGTCATGGTAGGTTTTTATCGGCATATAGCCTGCGCAGAGTACGGTTACTAATCTTGCGGGAATAACACTTCTGGTCGTGTTTTAAATACGGTCTAACCTTACGAACGTTAATGAGCAATAACGATTGCAGCTCAACCCCTGTCACAGGGTTGAGCCACCGGTTATGCGTCGTGCTGAGCCAGCGTCTCAGCTTGTGCCTGTATTGACCGTGCCGTCTGGTGGCGATGCCAGTACCAGGCCAGCACGCCTTTGAATCTATCAATCTCTTTCTTGAGGCCCGGCAGAGGGATTTTGCTGCGTTTTTTGCCGTGGGCGTTCGGTTGCACATGCTGGACATGCAACGTATCCCGGCCAAAGTTTCGAAGCACGTTGATATTTTTAACGTTATCCCACTCCAGCAGCTCAGCCGTTTTCGGCAATACAATGCCCTGCCAGGTGATTTCGATCTGCGAACCGTCTTTCAGTGTAAAGGGAACATTGGGGAAATACTTAAGAACCAGCGCGGTCTCGGCTTCGCCCGTGGGCTGGTAGCGCCAGGCCAGGCTCTCTTCATGGTTAGACGAGAAATCACGTTCATATTTCTGCCACAGCTGCTGTTCGATGTTGTCGGCAACGGGCATTAAATCGACCCAACTCTCCGTCGGGAGCTCCGCTGCCACCGAGGAATAGGCGCTTTCTTCAACGGAAAAACCAACGTTACGCATTCTTTCAGCCAGGGGGGGGTGTGAATCAAAGGGATGCGGCACATTCTGTTCACGCATGGTGCTGATAAAACCAGGGGAATTCACATGCGCAGGCAAACCGGCTGCAATGGTTTTACGGATCCCCAGTTCACTCTCATGCAGCGCATTGTTTTCAAAGAGATTGCGCTCAACCTCATAGCGATAACTGGCATATGCTGAAATCTTGATCAGGGATTCAATAATCGCAGCAGGTGAGATGAGCGCAGAGGCATTGCGATCGGCCACGAACTCACGTTCACGGCTGTTGCGCTGCCATGCCAGTTCAAACAGCATGCGATACAGATAAAGCGGATAGTAGACAATCAGCGTGGCCACATTCTCGCTCATCAGAGCGATATAGAGATCGAAACGGTGCAGCTTCGGCCCCAGTAACGCGCCCGACGCCGTATCGCCTTCATGCAGGTGAGTCAGCTCATGCACCATGACGCCATCGGCCTGCGCGAGGGTCAGCTGACGCAACAGCGGTATACTGACATACAGTTTACGGCCCGTTAACAGATGGTCATTTACGCGCATCGGCGCTTCTGTCACGTAGAAATTGGTGTCGATACCGGCAACAATATGGTCCGGCGGGGTTGTTCCTACCCGGGCAGCCAGCGCATCAATTCTTGACCACAGTGCAGGGGCGGCTTCGCGGCTTACCACTTCGCCTTCGATATTCTCCTCAGGCGGAAGCTTTTTGAAGATGCCTTTGATGATGTAATAGATACCACCCAGCACCATCAATCCCACTATTATAACCAGTTTTGGATAGTAGGTTTGCGTGAAGAAGGCGGTTCCCCAGAAAGAGAGCCATACCAGCATCCCCCCTTGCACAATCACTTCAAGCGAACCCGCGAGCATCAGGAATGGACGCGCCAGCATCAGGCTTAACAGTTGACTCCGGCGATTCCTGAAGGCCAGCGCGCTGAATAACACGATCATCAGCAGTACAATGCCGCCGGCAATCAACGTCCACAATGCAACGTTGCCCATCATGTAAAACTGCCAGAGCTCTGAGCCCGGTGAGCAGACTGCTTTTTTGTAGTTGAGCAGATCTTCGGCAACCGGACCGCAGACGCTTGAAGGCGGATTCTGTTGCAGGAACCCGGCGAGTTTATCGGCATCCTGATGTTGTTTTTGTGCATCCTCAATAAAGAATTGTGTGTATTCCTGATTGAGTGATTTACTCCCGTATTCAGCAAAACCTAATGTGATTGCTGGTATGAGAAACAGGGTTAACAGAAGCCAAAAGATTACCTTTGTATAACCCATTTTCAATTCCGTTATGCTTTTCAACGTTATTAACTCATCCACTGTGTGTAATGGGAAAAACGACTTTCGCGGCGTGCGCCCGAAGAAGTTTGCTATACCAGTTAAAGGGATAATTACCCTCCCACTAAGCTTACACTATTTTACAAACAGTGCATTTTGATTGTAAACCTACCTTTGTTAGTTATAGAAACAGGCAATGTATTTTCTACGGATATTTCAGCACGAGATGGTCACTGCACAAGCCGCAGTAAATTTAAGCCTCAGATAAGAAAAAACGAATGCAGGGAGTGCGAGTGACTTCGTGAAAAAGACATTGTAGATAACTCATCTGTTTAATTATTTTTATAATAAAAACAATAACTAATGAATTTAATTTCTTGCGATATTCTAAATATTACTTACCCACAATAGGATAATTCGCAATTCATATTTTTATTTCTTCCTCACTCATAAAAGAAACTCCCATTTTTCCGTTCTCATTCATCATTGGGGTTTTGCTTGAGTGAATTCTCAGGCAGAAAAAAAGGTTGTCAGAATGGGATATGATTATCCCGCCCTGTGGATGCTCACTTAGGTTCTACTCTGTTGGCACTGCATTTCAGAAAAGGAAATAACACCATGAGGAGTTCGCAATCACGTTAAAGAATATATCTGATATGCCAGATATATTCTTTAACGCAGCGCGGGGTTGCACAGTAAATGTGGCATCAGCCACCAGGGTGCGGACGACGGAAAAAACAGCCACCACCACGAAACAATCGCGCCACTGGATGTAATGCAGAAATTCACATTCCCGGATTATCAGACTCAGCCCGTTCCTGGCGATAGAGCGCGAGAACCAATCGTACAAGCACGCAAGCTTTAGCGCATCACCTCGCTCCCTAATCAACCGTTTTGCCTTTTCTTCCCCGCCCTCGCCTCCGCCAGATTTATCACCCACACTTAATCCAAAGACGTAGTCTGCGCGGGCATTGTGCTTTACACTGCGCGCTGCAAAAATTGAGTAGATAAACGATTAATCAGGCGGTAATGGCGATGAACGGAACGATCACAACGTGGTTTAAAGATAAAGGTTTTGGATTTATCAAAGATGAAAACGGCGACAACCGGTACTTTCATGTGATTAAGGTCGCCAACCCTGATCTGATCAAGAAAGATGCAGCGGTGACCTTCGAACCGACCACCAACAATAAAGGATTGTCGGCATATGCGGTCAAAGTCATCCCGGAAAGCAAATACATCTATATCGCAGGCGAGCGCCTTAAACTCGCCTCGATCAAGTCTTTCGTGGTGTTCAGTGAAGAAATGCCTGTTGAAACCGGCATTGATAAAGAAAATGCTGTCCTGTCGGTGGGTCTGTTGATGAACAATATCAAGCCGAAATCCGCCGCGAAACCAGGCGAAATGCGCGCGGTAAAAAAACTGGCGATCACCACCTTCCAGGGCACGACGTTAATCTTCTCGGAAGATGAAATAGATGTCGAAGCCACAGTTAAAATGCTCAAAGTCTGACATCATCAGACTGCCCCTGTGCCGACATCGCACGATTGATATAGCGCATGCCGGCACGACTTACTGCCCCATTTAGATATTTCCGTATTCATCCGGCGATTTTCGCTGGGGGAGTAAAATAAGACTGCTATTATCTAAGCCACATCGGCAGTATCAACTGGCTCAGGACTTAGGGAACGACTTATGAACAACGAAATACCACTTAAATTTTATGACATCGTGGATGAGTATTCGACGGAAAGCGAGAAGCCGGTGAGCGAGTCAGAACGCGATCCCCTGGCACACTATTTTCAGTTGCTCATCACCCGTTTAATGGCTAATGAAGAGATCAGCGAAGAAGCGCAGCAAGAGATGGCCCGCGAAGCAGGCATCAATGAAAAGCGTATTGATGACGTCGCAAACTTCCTCAACCAATGGGGCAACGAGTAACGTCGTCTCAGTCTGTATTGGGAAGGCGGCAGCCTGTGCTGTCTGTCCCCTTCCCGCTAATTTTTCCCCCGGCGCAATGAAGTCAGCCCAACAGGCTGACATGGCTTCACAGGTTAAATGTCCCTTCCATGGTGATCACACTGTTTCCCCCTACCCGCACAACCGGTTTGCCCTGCGAGGCGTCATACTCTGCCAATAGCAGGCTGGCCCGCCCCATATCCACCCCCTGACTTACGCGCAAAGAGAGCGTCGTTTTATCGTGCAGAGAAGCCAGTAGCGCCGTCAACGCAGCCGTCGCGCTGCCTGTCGCCGGGTCTTCGGTCATCCGCGGCGTGAACATCCTCGCCTGCAAATCGCAATGCTCTTCCCGCGTTGTGTCCAGGGTATAGGCATAAATGGACACCGCACCGTCCAGCGGGAGAACGGCCCGAAACCCTTGTAGATTCGGCACACAGCGGCGTAGCGCATCGCGGGAGGCCAGTTCAACAATTAAAAACGGCAGCCCCACCGAGGCCACCAGCGGCTGATGCACAGCCGTATTGATACACTCTGCTTCCAGCGACAAACAGGCGGCAACCTGCCCCGCGCTTACTTCGGAGCGGCAAGACAACAGCTCCGGCACCCGCAGTTCGGCCCCGCTAATGGTGCCGTTGTTTTTGAGCAGCCGAACGGGCACCAGACCTGCCGCTTCTTCAAACAGCAATGTCTCAGGCAGCGTCTCGTCCTTCGCCGTTGCATAACTCGCCAACACAAAGGCGGTACCGACATTAGGATGCCCGGCGAAAGGAATTTCCCGCGTGGGGGTAAAAATGCGCACATGCGCCGTGTTTGCTCTGTCTTCCGGCGGCAGTACGAATGTCGTTTCGCTGTAGCCAAATTCAGCGGCAATCTGTTGCATTTGCCCGGAGCTCATCCCTTCTGCATCTAACACGACAGCGACAGGGTTGCCAACAAACGGCGTATCCGTAAAAACATCTGCAATCACATAACGTCTTTTCATTCTCAACTCTGTATTCAATGGTGTAGTAAACAACGAGTACCACAATTTAGCGCTCAGCAACACCGGTCAGATTCATCAGTATGGAAAATATCAGGTATAGTAGACTGAATTGTTGCCTCTTTTAAAAAGGAATGCGAAATGAAAGACAAGAAGAAAAAACCATTAATCCGTACCTCTCAGGATCTATGCTGAAATGACTATTTTCAATAGTAAACAAATTCAGGGGATCGCATGCATTCTTTATTAAACTCATTCGTTTGTTTTTGTGAATCTTACATTCAGAGACTGCCTCGTTGTAATCATACAAGGCGGCAGTATTTTTTACTTTTCCTGACCGGGATTATCTGTATGACAGGAGGTGCAGCCTGGAGTACAGCATATCTGTTTGCTGACAAACCTTATATCGCCGCATTATGTTTATCTGTCATTCTTGTCGGTTTTTATGCCATGAAGATGGCATTTAATGGGATCACAAAGCAAAACACGCTTATTTTCTCCCACCTGATATTGATTGTTTGCACTGTGATCCCTTTAACGGATTACCCTCTTGCTGCCATACCCCGTTCGTCTCACTCTTACCTGCTGGTATATGCTGTTGGTGGGGCTTTATTTCTCAGGCATGAACGATTCTATGTGAAAACAGTAATGCCTTTTCTTGCCTTTGTTTTCTATTTGATCTACTCAGTGTCTGATCTCTCTTTTACCAGTGAGCTTCTTCACCCGCCAGAATACATCATGACCAAAGGTGTTTTCATAAACTACGTTACTGCTGTTGCACTTATATTTGGTATCTTGATCATCTTCCGCGGCGATTATACTAATGAGAAGTATCTTACCTACGCACTATCGAAAGCCATAAAAACCAAACAACTCTCTGTTTATTATCAGCCGCAAATCGATCGTCAGGGGAAAGTCGTTTCAGCAGAAGCATTACTGCGTTGGAAACACCCCGTCAGAGGTTTTATAGCGCCCGATTATTTTATTCCGATAGCCGAGGCGTCCGGATTAATATTACCCATCGGCTACTGGGTTTTGGAACGTGTTGGTGATGATATGCTGGCGCTCAAAAACAAAATAAAAGACATTACGGTTTCTGTAAACATCAGCCCAGTACAATTAATGGATGCTGAGTTTCCCGATACCGTTGACAGCATTCTCAATAAAAACAACCTTAGCCTCAAAAATATCAAACTTGAAATAACAGAAGGTGCTTTTATTTATGATAAGAAGCATATCTTACACGTCATGAATGAATTCACGAGGAAAGGAGCATTATGGTCGCTTGACGACTTAGGCTCTGGTTATTCTTCATTAAATATCTTAAATGAAATGCCATTCGGTGAAGTAAAAATCGATAAGAATTTATTAAAAGGCATAGATCATAGTTTAAAAAATAGAGTAATCTTAGAGAAAATCATCGAAATTGCAAACGATGTAGGTATGAACATCGTTGTGGAAGGTATTGAAACACAGACTATGGCCGACACCGTATTTAAAATGGGGTGCGATCTGCAACAGGGCTATCTTTATGCGAAGCCAATGCCCTTAGATGAGTTCTTATTATTTTGCGCGCAAAATAATACCCAGGATGTCAGATATGTCCGGGAAGTCACGGGTGATTATTTTCCTGAGCCTCTGACTGATAACAATGAATAAGTATGGCGAGTAATAGCGGCTTTGGCCGCTTCGCCGGATGAAAGCGTTTTATAAGGTAATTTTAGAAAAGTGAGGGTAAAGCACGAAACACAGGCGCAATGCGCCATCGGATCGACTGTCATCATCAAGATTTGCTTATGTCCTGTGGGTTATCATTTTACGTTTTTCGTCAGACTCCATCACCTTACCCTGGCTGTCTTTTTTTAAATTCCCTTAGCAATTCGACGGTTAAAAGCCAGCCTTGTTCTTTTCAATACGCATTGCGAATAATAGCACAAATCGTTCAATAAATTTGTTGCATTAAAATTATGCAACATTCCATCGATCAATCGAATTAATTTCAATAGTCACAAACTATCAATAATTTAATTTTTTTAGTTTTTAACGATCAATGGCTAAGTATTATCAGCATCATGCCGATGTGTATTAAATGCCCTCTGCAGGAGCAGATCGGCATAACTTCAAATTTAACAAGGAAAGAAAAATGAGAAAAGTTAAGACCAACAGTCAAACACAAGGTTTAAGTATCAAAAACAAAATATTACTGGCATTCGGCATAATATTGCTTTTGATGGTATTTATTTCAGCAAACTCTCTTTTCAGGCTTAATGAAGCTAAAGATAAAATATCGAAAATCGTAACGGAGGATTATCCGACAACTGCTCTTGGCAATAATGTTATAAGAGAGGTCAATAACGCGACAACGTTATTACTTAACGCAATTATCGAAAAAGAACCAGAGAGAAAAGATCAGCTTTTGCAGGCATTGAATGCTAAAAGTAAAGAAGTAACGGCGTTATATGAACAACTGAGGGAAAAAGCAGACGATGAACCTTCACAATTATTATTAAACAAGATATCTGAAATGCGTACAGTTTACATTCAGTCACGCGCTTTAGTGATAAAAAATCTTAAAACCGATCCTGAGGCCTCCGTCAATGAGTACACCACTCACACCCGTGCTTACGAAGGTCAATACCTGGAGAAAATAACCGAATTTATCGATCTACAGCGTAATGAAATGCAGACATCCTATGCGGATTTTCTCGGTGATTACGCATTAAGCAAAGCGACAATGATCGTTGTATCAATAATCTGTTTAGCACTCGGTATCATCATGGCACTTCTGATTTCACGTGCCATTGTCCGTCCTATCAATCATGCCGTCAGTGCCGCCACCCGTATTGCCAAAGGCGATCTCGGTACTGACATCGTTATTACTTCTAAAGATGAAACAGGGATTCTGACCGGGGCCATTGCCCATATGCAGCAAGAATTACGAAAAATCGTGACTGAAATTCGCAGCGGGGCGGAAAATATCGCGACAGGTGCCTCACAAATCATGGCTGGCACCAGGGATTTGTCCGCGCGAACGGAGGAACAGGCCAGTTCGGTAGAACAAACCGCCGCGTCGATGGAGCAGATTTCCGTCACGGTGAAAAATACCGGGAGTAATACAGCCAATGCTTCCCTGCTCTCAGAAAATGCCAGCATAACGGCCAAAGATAATGAAAAGTTAATGTCGTCTCTGACGCATGAAATCCACAATATCACCAACTCCGCAGATAAAATGTCTGACATTATTAGTCTGATTGACTCCATTGCTTTCCAGACCAATATACTGGCCCTCAACGCGGCGGTGGAAGCCGCCCGCGCAGGTGAACACGGAAAAGGATTTGCCGTCGTTGCTCAGGAAGTTCGCGTTCTCGCGCAAAAAACAGCGAATTCGTCAAAGGATATCCGTTCTCTGATTGAAAATTCCATGCAGCAAAGTTCCCGGGGTCTGGATATGGTGCGTCAGGTGAGCGGAAAAATGGATGGCCTTGTGCAAAACGTTGACAGCGTCTCGAGTATTCTTAAAGAGATCGAACAGGCCAGTCTGGAACAGAGCGAAGGGGTGCATCAGATTAATATTGCGATCGGTCAAATTGATACCACGACACAGCAAAATGCGGCATTGGTTGAAGAGTCCGTGGCGGCATCAGAAATGCTTAACGAGCAGGCCAGAGTGCTGAAAGACCTGGTTAGCGTATTTAAAATGGCCTGAATGCCCATCTAACATCTGTTATTAATCGAGAATGAAAGACAATCCGGTAATACATTATCGTGGTTACCGGATTGTCTTAATATTCTCTTTCTCGCGAATAAAACCTGACAGGTGAGTTAATTTCTCGTCCCGTCACCGAACTCAAAACGTCGCTTGCCACTCTTTTTTAAGCAGCGCGTAGACATACGTAGAGTCGTACCGCTCTTCGCCCTCTTCGTCTGTAAACGAGACAAACTCCTTAAAACAACCTTCCTGTCGCATATGCAGGCGAGCACAGAGTTTTTGCGACGGCAGATTATAGTCTTCCACATAGGCATACAGGCGCCGTGCTTCGTTTTGCGTAAACAGATAAGTGAATAGCGCGCTGACAGAGGCGGTGGCAAATCCCCGCCCTTCATATTGCGGATTAAAGTGCCAGCCTATGCTCCAGGTATGCGGATCGGGTTCCCCGTGGTTATCGGCAAAAAGATGACCAACAAGCGCATCACTCTCTTTAAGGCAGACGGCGAACTGGGTCTCATCGCTGGCGCGTTTAGCCACGTCTTCTTCGGCTTCTGCCAGGGTGCTGACTTTCTCATCATAAAAACAAGGCACACGCGGCGATGCCATATAAGCATAAAAAGCCGCGGCATCTTTGCGGTGAAAGCGTCGGATAATAAGCCCTGGCATGGTCGTTAAAATCATCTCACTCCCCTGTTCATTGTTTTTCCCCTTTCGCGCCGCCTCAATAAGATCGCCGCTCCTCGTGGGTTCCATAAAAAAAGCGGCGCAGGGTCCAGATAAGCAGCGCCAGTAACGCAATTGCCCCCAGCACGGCAAAAGCCACGCTGTAGGAATATTTTGCCGCAATACTGCCCGCCAGGCCCGGACTGAATGCCGCGCCCGCCCCCTGTAACAGCATGACAAAGCTTTGCCCGGCATTGGTATGCCCGCTGCCTTCCAACAACTTGACGATATAACCCGGAACCGCCACACCCAGAAGGCCTGCCGCCACGCCATCCATAATCTGCACCGGTATCATAAAAAGTGGGTCGGCTGAGGTGCAAGCCAGCGCCGCGCGCAGCGGCAGGACAATTAAGGCCGCCGCGATCAATAGCGGATAGCCATATTTTTCCGCTCTGGCCGCGGCGAATAAGGCCACGGGGATCATCACCAGTTGCGAAATGACAACCGTCGCCGCTGCATACACGCCCGCGCTTATTTCCCCTCCCGGCGCCGATGCCACACGCATACTGAGCATCGGCAGCAGCGCGGCGTTTGCCAGATGAAAAAGCAGCAGCGTTACCCCGATGGTAATCACCGCGGGGTGTGCGAGAATAACGGACAGTTTGGGAAGCGCCGCAGGATCCGCACTGCCACTTAATCCACGGGCGACGCGGTTATCGATGTCATCATTGCGAATAGCAAACACCGCCATCGTGGCGCAAATCGCCATACCGGTCATCAAAATGAACACGGCATCTGTGCCCAGGTAGAAGACCAGTACACCCGCCAGTATCGCGGCGCTCATATTTCCGCCGTGGTTAAACGCCTCGTTTCTGCCCATTTGATGGTTGAACCCGGATGAGCCCGTTAACCCAAGTGTGATCCCGGTTAGCACAGGGGCAATGAAAGCCGCAGACACTCCCGTGACAAGCTGAGAAAAGCCGACGATATACAGCGTCGGAAATACCCAGAGCAGCAGCGTCGCGGCAGTGATGAGCAGACCGCAGGTAACGAGTATTGCCCGCTTATGTCGTGACGCATCAGCAACCAGCCCGGAGGGCATCGTGGCAAGAAGCCCCGCCACACCTCCGAGCGTCATCATCCAGCCAATACTGTCGGTTTGCCAGTGATGTTCAGTGAGGAAGATCCCTAAAAAAGGGCCGAGACCGTCCCTGACATCCGCCATAAAAAAATTCACTAAACACAGCGCCTGTAGCGATCGTAAAGACATGAAACCTCTTCTTAAGTGGCAATCCCGCGAGTGTTTCGCATTCACAAAACGAGTATATGTGCCGCCATTTATACGCTGCACATCCCATATTCCACTTTAAAATCAGCAGGTTGGAAATCAGGTGTGTCACGTCATATCCGCAAGAAGAGAGAGTAACGAGTTTTCAAGTCAGAAGCATGATACATAAATGTAACAATTGATTCCGCTACGTCCTTCTTTATACCAGCGTCAGGTTTAGGACGCGTAACGTCACGGTCACGGCCACACCTGTTACATCCGCAATAATTACCGTTATAATCACGCAAATTCTTTACCAGGTTAGAAACGACGATGACAAAACTCACCTTACAAGAGCAGATGCTGAAAGCAGGTTTAGTAACCAGCAAAAAGATGGCCAAAGTACAGAGAACGGCCAAGAAATCACGCGTTCAGGCTCGTGAGGCAAGAGAGGCGGTAGAAGAGAACAAAAAGGCGCAACTTGAGCGCGATAAGCAGCTGAGCGAGCAACAAAAGCAGGCGGCGTTATCGAAAGAGTATAAAGCGCAGGTGAAGCAGCTTATTGAGATGAACCGAATCGTCATCGCCAAAGGCAATATCGATTTTAACTTCACCGACAATAACCTCATCAAAAAGGTTGTGGTAGATAAGGCAACGCAGACACAACTGATCAATGGCCGCCTCGCCATTGCACGTCTGGTAACCAACAGCAATGGCGACAGCGAATACGCGATCATCCCTGCCGTCGTCGCCGATAAAATTGCTCAGCGCGATGAGAGTTACATTGTGTTAAACAGCGCGTTGAGCGAAGAAGTGCAGGACGAAGACGATCCGTACGCCGATTTCAAAATACCTGACGATTTGATGTGGTAATCCGCAGCATTTAATCCCCCTTTGCCACCGCACTTATGTACCGCGCCGGGCATCCTCCCGGCGCTTCATCCGGATCTACAGGTTCGGTGCCCGATCGTAGAGGGGGAGAGGAGTCCCCACAAAAATGCGAGCACGATCGGTCCCCTCTCCCTTGAGGGAGAGGGCCAGGGTGAGGGGGAAAATGCGGCTCGGGAGGTGGGTTCCGTTCACCGTATGTTCATGGCGAAATGTCACCCTCGAACACGTGAACGGGTAAAGGGGGAACACCGCGTTCCCCTTTACAATCCCCGCGGCCCCGCAAAGAAATCGGCGCTTCGCACTGCGTTCGCCTCCCGCCCCGCTGCACGCTCTGCACCAGGGGGCGCAAAGATGTCGCTGTGGTTGTCATGCGGGAAAACGAGTCAGCCATGGCTAAAAAGTTTGAAGACGTTCACAGTATCTACTGTTCAGAACGGGCTGGCGTGGCAGGCGTTTATCGGTTCTGCGCTGACCGGATGGACAAAATGCAATTCACTGGCGTGCAGCATCATTCGCGGTGTTCGCGCTGTGCCCGGTAGCCTCAGACCGCCATACAAGTCACAGCCCAGAATCGGATGGCCCAGATGCTGGCAGTGAATGCGCAATTGATGGGTGCGCCCGGTCTCCGGAATCAGTACGACCCGCGTCAGTGGCAGTAACGTTCCGTCTTCCCCTTCCTGAAAAAAACGGTCCACGACCCGGTAGCGTGAGCGTGCGGGTTTGCCGTGAACAGCGCAAATCGACATCAGCGGAAACAGCACCGGATCTTTGGCGATCGGCGCGTCGATCACCCCAACATCGTTGGCTAGATGCCCACAGAGCAACGCAGTGTAGACCTTGTTCACCGTGCGCTGGCTGAACTGGCGGCAGAGTGCAGCATTGATCGCCTTGTTGCGCGCCACCACCATCAGCCCGGAGGTACCAAAATCAAGGCGGTGGACCAGCGTGCAGCCGGGGAATAAGTTGACCAGCCGGTGATGCACAGAGTCGAGATTTTGCGGGTTTTTCCCGGAGAGGCTAAGCAGCCCGGCGGGTTTATTGATGAGTAGCAGATGTTCGTCTTGCCAAAGGATCGTAACTTCCTCCTGGCATGGCGGGGCAATAAAGGTATCGATAATCTCAGACATCAGGCTGCCCGGCGAAAAAGGGAGAGCGGATAATAGCGGATTCTCCGCCACCTGGCGAATCTGGCCTTCACGGCGTCTGCTCGCGCCACAGGGCTATCTCGTCATCCAGCCAGGCGATGAAAAGAGAGATTTCCCGCGCTTTCTCTGTCTGCGCAGAGGTCACCAGCCAGTAGTGCCAGGGATACGGCGCCGAGAATGCGGTTATCTGCACCAGTTCGCCCCGCGCGATAGCATCCCTGACCAGAGAACGGCGCTCAAGCGCAATGCCAGCGCCCAGCCGCACGGCTTCAAGCACCAGGTTCGAATCGTTGATCCGCAGTCCCGCTGGCACGATCTCTTTTTCCAGGCCGGCATTCAGGCACCAGCTTTTCCACGACTCCGTCGAAAAGATAATGTGACTCTTCGCCACCTCTTGCGGCGTGGTGGGTAAGTTGCCATTGTTATAGCCAGGTGCCGCAACGACAATCAGCTCATCAGAAAAAAGAAAGCGGCTGTCCATTCCTTCCCAGTCGCCCTGCCCCATACGGATCGCAATATCGATGCCTTGCTGTTGCAGGCTGGTAACCGTCAGACTGACCTGTAAACGTAACGATATGCGAGGAAATTTCTCGCGAAACCGCATCAGGCGCGGCATTAACCAGTGATTGCCAAAAGAAGGCACTGTCGCCAGAGTCAGTTCCATCGTGCGCGGCTTTACCTGCACCAGCCGGGTGGCATCTGAAATGTGATTTAACGCCTCGCGTATCTGTAACGCATACAGCCGTCCTTCTTCGCTAATCTGCACCCCGCGCCCGTGACGGATAAACAGTTTTACGCCCACCAACTCCTCAAGGATTTTGATTTGCTGACTTATGGCAGAATGAGTCACGTTCATCTCTTTTGCCGCCTGGGTCACACTACCCAGGCGTGCAACGGCCTCAAAACTTCGCAGGCTGGCGATCGGTGGGAAATCCGACATCGTGCTTTCCTCAAACACAGGATCCAATACGTTAACGTTACTACCAAAGAGGCTTTCTTAAATCAACGGCAGATAACTGTAAAGCGATAAGCCAATGATGTTCGGTCAGTTAATTTTAACGTTATTTGCAGGACACACGATAACCACGTTAAACGTTAGCAAAACTAACACATATGGTAAGAAACCCGTGATATTCGTCCCCCCCGATATACGGTAAGGTTTCTTCGTCTTCTACACCGGGGCATCACTGTGACAGGTGTCGCGGTCAATCAATTAACGGCTGTTGTTGGAATGGGCAGGAATCACGATGAAACTCATTGGCATGATGGACTCGCCTTACGTCAGGCGTATTGCGGTATCCCTGGAACTCTATGGCATCGAATTTGAAAGTATGCCGCTGTCGGTTTTTCGCTCATTTGACGCGTTCGCTCGTATTAATCCGGTGGTCAAAGCGCCAACGCTGCTGCTGGATAACGGCGTGCAGTTAATGGAATCCACGCTTATTTTGTACTATTTCGAGACACTGGCGGGCGCAGAGCAGAAATTATTCCCCGCAGAGCCGGAGGCGCTGGCACACGACCTTCGTCTGCTGGGTGTGGTGCTGGCCGCCTGCGAAAAAGCGGTGCAACACATTTATGAGCACAATCTCAGACCGGAAGAAAAGCAGCATCAGCCATGGGTGGCGCGAGTGACACAGCAGTTGTTAGCCGCCTGCCAGGAGTGGGAGACGCTGCTGGCAGGCCGCCCTGCCGCGCAGCGCCCCGATCAGGTTTGCGTCACCAGCGCGGTAGTGTGGACATTTATTCAGTCAATGATCCCACATGTCGTACTGGCTGGCGATTTTAAACACATTGCGTGGCTTGCTGATTTCTGCGAGACCCTGCCCGCGTTTAAAAAATATCCTTTATGCTAAAAACGGAGCGGGTTAATAACCGTGTTTAGTCGTTAGCCCGCATCCACACGATAAAACGAAGGGATTTTTCTTCGTTTTTTTATACCGTTATCTATACTCCAGATACCCTGCTCTTATCCGTTAAGGTTCCTTGTGTTAGCAAACATCCTCATCGCGCTTGTCGCCGCTATCCATGTCTACATTCTGGTTCTTGAAATGTTTTTGTGGGATACCAAAACAGGCCGCAAGGCGTTCAACCTTAGCGCCGATTTTGCCCGTGACACCCGCGTGATGGCCGCCAATCAGGGACTGTATAACGGCTTTTTAGCCGCCGGTTTGTTGTGGGGTCTGTGGCTGGGGGACGCCGGGTTTCCAGTCAAACTGTTCTTCCTGGCATGCGTATTGATAGCCGGGGTATTTGGCGCAGCAACCGCCAGCAAGAAAATCCTCTATGTTCAGGCACTACCAGCGCTTATCGCGATGGTCGCACTGCTGATATAATGAATGTCTGAAATGAGAGGGATTACCGATATGCATTGGTAACCGACAGTGACTACCTGTAATGGCGGACTCTACCGCACGCTAATCATCAAGAAGCACCTTCTGCGCGGGTGTTTCTTTATTTTGGGGTATGCCAAAATCACGTCGGATATCTTTTACGCACTCGCCCTCCCGGCTTTTACTGGTTGACTGGGTGCAGTCGCGTATCATCGTCCAGCGCCCGGACTGGCAACGGTAGGCTCTTTTACCATAAGAAACAGACTGCCCCTCGGAATAGAAACAGACACGCGACTGGCAGCTCTCTGCGTCCTTTACAATGAACCATGAGCAGGATTTGCCTGTATAATCAAGACCCTCATCACTCGGTTTATCGGTCTGAACACTTTTCTTCTGCTTCCCGCTGTCCTTATTACTTGCCAACTGTTTCATTAGCTCGGGTGTACACTCCGCTGGTAGCGCATCGCCAGGATCGGACGTTTCCACGCCTGCACGACACATTAACGCTGGCATAATTTTTTGCCGGAATTCATCTGCGCCATGACGGGCCAGCGCCCTGGCCCATGCGGGAACCTCAGATTCCGGTAACGCTGCATAACGGTCATATTCGGCAATTTGTACTTTTGACATTTCGATGGCGGCAGCCAACGAACCATGGGTCTGAATTAGTAATTCCGGCGAGGTTTCCAGACCCTGACGCTCATCGCCCACCCCGGTAGCGATTTCGTACGCCACTGTCGGGTTGGGACAACTTTTTTTGCTTTTAACCTTTTCCACGCTCGCAGGTGTTTTACTCATCCAGGCGGCACACTTCCCCAGAGTATGTTTTTCAATATTGTTTTTTTCTTCCTGGGTTTGGTATTTTTTTCCCGTACTCAGGAGATCATCATAGGTCGATGCCGCGCACAAAAAAAACAGGCTAAGAATAATCAATAATGTCTTCATTTTGTTTTATTCCATTCGACATCGTGGACTTCGTTATCAATTACCACATGAAAAAAGAGTGGTGAATCAAAATTAAGATTTTGAGCAATAATCACCCCACCATAGCCTTCGCCAGGAGCAATGCGTTTTTCGTTCAAAGACTCATTAGAGAATTTGTTATTAATAAAGTCAGATTCGTTTTGAATCTGCTGGGTTGTTTGTTCAAGAGAGTTGGTATAATCACTGGCCACTGAGGGCTGTTTTGCGAGACCTGCCGCAACGCCCATCAAAAGACCCGAGATCATCGAGAAGGTATTGTGCGAGCTCATTTTATCATCCTGAACCTTGCTGACATCCGCTGAACTCATAAGCATGACGGGCGTAGCGCCGTTTTTCACATCGAAATTACGCACGCCAAAATCAAATGGATGATCAGATTTATTCATCGCTGCGACTTTATAAACGGCGCATTTACTGCAGTACCCTTTTTCATCGTATAAATAAGTAATAATAAATCTGGAGTTATTACGCTCAGAGACAATCACTTTTTGACCGGTATCCGTCACATCCAGTTTTTGATAATTAGGATGATAGACTCTGTTATTATAGCTATCAGATGAACAGGCACTTAAAAATGCGATAGCCAGTACAATAAATAAGAGAGAAGATCTTAGCATGTCAAAACCTCGCCAATAGACGACAGACAGATGTTTAAAATCACATCCATTTGCAATGACTTTCCTTAACAAGGAGACAGCAGCACACAACCGTGGCTGAGGAAATAATGCCCGGCCAGGCAGATAGCCGCTTGTCCTGTTAAATCCGAGTATAATTTCCGCTGGAAAAAATCCTCTCATTCATTTAGATGAGAGGATAAAAAATTAGCCGTGAACTGCTCTCGCAATCAACAGCAGCTCAGACTGGTTACGGGTGTTGGTTTTTCTGAACAGCGCGCTCAGATGCGTTCGCACCGTAGCAATAGAGACGCGTAAATGGAGCGCGCACTCTTCTGCCGTCATTCCACGAATCAGCAATCCTGTCAGGGCATTTTCACTGGGGGTAAGCCCGAAGAGATCGATAAGCGGCGTACCGCTGAGTAAGGGTAACGGAATGATAATGCTGGCAACGCCGACCATTTGCGCTGAAGGCAGCACAAGCACTGGCATCGTCTTACTTCCTGTCGTATAGCACAGACCCGCTTTTGGCAGTGAATCGGTTGACGTGGCACGCCGAATAGCCTGCTTTAATTTTTTACTGTCGGTATTGATATTCAGCGTATCGTGACAGGTTGCCCAGCTATCCCTGTACCTGTCGTGATAATGTTCGGCATGACGGTTCGCATAGAGTATTTTTCCCACACCGTTCACTAACCATACCGGATAAATATGATTATCAAGCAATGCGTTCTGATATTTTAAATTTTCCCGCAGTGACTCAAATCGGGCATGAAGATGAGTGGCTGTAATTAACGCAGGTATAAGACGCTTAAAAAGATCAAAATGCGATTGTTGTGGGTAAAGCGCACCGTTAGCAGTCATTAGCGATAAAAAGCAGGCATAACCATTGACAGCACTTAATTTAACGCTGGTCAGATAATTCATATCGTTAGGACGATGAAATTCATTGTAATAAACGCTTGAGGCAATAAATTTATCTCCCAATACCTCTCTGTCCTGATAGAGCTTTCCCACTGGGGCACTGGTCAATATTTTCTCAGCAGGATCCAGCGCCAAAAATACATCACGATAGGCGGTAAATACTTTTTCTTCACAGAGCAGGGCATCCGTCAGCAGTTGCGCATTGCCTTTGTCGTAAAAAAGTAACGCGGCATATTGATGCCCTACCAGTAAGGCGATTTTTTCAAGCACGCAGGACCACACCTGAGGCTCGATCGTCGCGGCGAGGAGGAGCTCTAAAATTTCCGAATAAAGTCTCTCATCTTTCAGGGCCATAGCTCTACCTGCGTGCGCAATACCGTGCTTGTGTTTACATCTGCGTAAACCAGCACAACGACTGAAATTAAGAATAGTCTTAGATTTCAGGTTCTGCTATTACACCTCTACAGGACCTCGCGCAGTAAGCTCGGCACATCCGCCCACCGCAAAGGTACTGGCTGGAAGCGATAGCGGAGATTACCTGTTTCGGGGTTTATTCTGGCCGAATTTTCGCGTTTCAAGAAAGCGGACAATGACGACGAAAAATACGGGAACAAAGAAAATAGCCAGTAACGTTGCGCTGATCATCCCTCCGAATACCCCTGTTCCTATAGCATGCTGAGTGCTGTCGCTTGCACCTTTGGCAAGCATCAGGGGAACCACGCCTAATGTGAACGCTAAAGATGTCATGAGTATCGGGCGCAAACGCTGTCCGGAGGCAATGAGTGTCGCCTCGATGATGTTTTTGCCCTGGTGCATTAATTGTCTCGCAAATTCAATAATCAGAATGGCGTTCTTGGCAGAGAGCCCAATAAGGGTTATCAGACCGACTTTAAAAAAGACGTCGTTCGTCATATTCGCAACGGTTACCGCCAGTACGGCGCCGAGCAAACCCAGCGGAACAACCAACATCACCGCAAAGGGAACAGACCAGCTTTCATAGAGCGCGGCGAGCACCATAAACACCACTAACATCGACAGAACAATGAGCCCCGGAAGCTGTGATGCTGATGCCTTTTCCTGTAATGAACTGCCTGCCCATTCGCCCGCAAAACCTGACGGTAAGTTTTTTGCAAGTTCCTCCATTGCCGCCATTGCGGTACCTGTGGATTCACCGGACGATGCATTTCCGGTAATACGAATGGCGGGATAGCCCTGATAGCGATTCAGTTGCTGCGGCGCGACCTTCCAGGAGAGCGTTACAAACGTGGACACCGGAAGCATCTGCCCCTGGCGGTTTTTAACCGATAAATGTAATAACTGTTCCGGCTGCATACGGAAAGGTGAATCAGCCTGGACAATGACCTGCTGAATCCGGCCATTATTGATGTAATCATTGACATAGCTTGATCCCGTTGCGACGGAAAGGGTTTGATTAATCTCATCAAACGAAACCCCCATGGCTTCGGCTTTTTCCCTGTCAATGTTAAGGGCGAGCGTTGCTCCCTCCGCAAGACCATCAATGTAAACATCGGTCAAATATGGGTTTTTATTAGCCTGCACGACGAGTTCATCCGCTGCCTTTTTTAACGCCGGATACCCCCTGCCTGCCCGGTCTTGCACATAATACGTGAACCCGGATGAGGTCCCCATATCAGAAATAGCCGGCGGAAGCAGACTCATTGTGACCCCGTCGGACACACTCTCCATTCTTGACTGAATAGCGTCAGCCTGATCTTGTGCGCTCATTCCTTCGCGTTGTTTCCAGTCCTTAAGGGTGGTGAACGCCATGGCTGAATTCTGGCCGGAGCCTGAAAACCCAAATCCCAGAATCATAATGTTGCTTTCGACCGCCGGTTGACCGGCGATTTCCTCTTCAAATTTTTGCACCACCTTAAGCGTACGCTGCATCGTCGCGTCTGAGGGAAGCTGGATTGATGACATAAAGTAGCCTTGATCTTCATCCGGTAAAAATGATGACGGTAATGAAGACAGACCGAGAAAAAGCGCCATGCACAACGCGGCATAGAGCATCATCATTCGTCCGGTCCGTTTCAGAACAAATCCGAGGCCGGAGGCGTAAAGCGAAGTAAGCGCATAAAAACGACCGTTGAACCACGCGGAAAATGCGCTGCCTCTATGCGAGGTATGATGATGGGGTTTTAATAACGTTGCGCAGAGTGCTGGCGTAAGCGTCAGTGCCAGAAAGGCGGAGAGTAAAATAGACACCGCCATAGAGATGCAGAACTGCCGGTAAATAATCCCGACAGACCCTCCGGCAAACGCCATCGGGATAAATACCGCCGTGAGCACCAGCGTAATACCCATTATGGCCGGCGTGATTTCATGCATCGCTTGTCGCGTTGCCTCCTTCGGTGAGAGCGCCTTGTCTTCCATCAGGCGTTCAACGTTTTCTACGACAACAATGGCGTCATCAACGATAATGCCGATTGCCAGTACCATGCCAAACATGGTCAAAATGTTGATGGAAAAACCGCTTAACAACATCACCGTAAAGGTCCCCAACAGCGCCACAGGCGCAACGATGGCAGGGATCAGCGTGCAGCGGATTTTATGCAGAAAAAGCAGCATGACGAAGAAGACCAGAACCATCGCTTCAACGAATGTCTCCAGCACCTTCATTATGGATAGTTTAACGAAAGGCGCTGTATCAAAAGGAACCGTAAATTCCATTCCCTCAGGAAGTACGCCTGACAGTTCAGCCAGTCGCGCTCGGACACCGGATGCCGTATTGATAGCATTTGCACCGGGCGAAAGCTGGATAGCGGCAGCCGTTGCCGGAACACCGTTTTCACGAATTCCAAAGGCATAGCTTTGTAACCCGGATTCAACGCGGGCAACATCGGCCAGGGTCAGACGAGCGCCGGAGACCTCCGATTTAAGCGTAATATTGCGAAACGCCTCAACAGAGGAGAGTTGCCCCCTGACGGTTATCGGATAGGTAACGGCCTGACCAGAGACCGCTGGCTCGTCTCCCGTTCGGCCAGGAGAGACAATCACGTTTTGCTGACTCACTGCGGTTAATACGTCCGTAACAGAGAGTCCGTAACCGTGTAATTTCATCGGATCAAGCCAGATCCGCAACGCTTTCTCACCGCCAAATAGCTGCACTTTCCCGACGCCCGGCACACGTCGCAGTTCATCCGTCAAATTTCTGGCGAAATAATCGCTTAAATCCGCTTCCTGATATTCGCCGGTGCGGGATTTTAAACCCACCATCATAAGAAATCCGGAATTAGCGGCCTCAACATTAATACCATTTTGCCGCACAGCCTGTGGCAAACGCGGCTCAACAATCTTGATCTGGTTTTGCAGGTCCATCTGGGCGAGTTTAATGTCTGTACCCGGCCTGAAAGTGACCGTAATAGATGCCATACCGGTAGTATCACTGGACGATTCAAAATACAGTAAGTTATCCACGCCTGAGATCTCGCGTTCAATAAGCGAAACGACAGAGGTGTTCATGACATCCGGACTGGCGCCGGGGTAACTGAGCGAGATGATAATACCGGGCGGTGCAACCGCCGGATATTGTGCTACGGGCAGTTGGGGGATAGACAATAGGCCGGTCAGAACAATAAACAGCGCAACCACCCAGGCAAATATGGGTCTTTCAATAAAAAAGTACGGCATCAGAAATAATTCCAGTCAACTGACATAACGTTCAGGAAAATTAAAAAATTCACTAGCCTGCCTCACCCTTCCCGGCGGAAAGTCATGTGATAAATGATGTGTTTCAATGATAAAAAAACGATATTGACCACGTATGACAGGTTTATGGAAAGAGTGTGGAGGCGGACTTTCTCTGTACCTTTATGCATCACACAATTACTTTATGGTGAAAAAAGTCCACATCATCCGCATCAATAAATACACTGGCGTACCGAAGAAAAAGACACTTAAAAAACATCCGTAATAAAATATAAAATCATCCATCCCTGGCATCATATTGAGAAGTAAATTGAACACCAGAATAGTATAAACAAAGACAACAATAACATAGAACGTTATGACGGCTAACTCCCTTAATGCCCCTGGTTTCTTTTGAATGATAAAAAAGAAAAAAGCGATGACCACACAGGTAAACGCCAGGGGCAAAGAGATGACCGCGACATCTGCTTTTTCTTCAATAGTGTGTGCAACAAACAACCACGGAAACAGTAATATGCACGATACCAGAAAAAACAAAAAAGAATCCCAAATTACCTTTTGAAAAATACGTTCAATGTCTTTCATATTACTTTCCCTGACACAATCTAACGTGCATCAACTACGCATAAATTTCTGGCTTTAAACGTTATAAATTTTGAAAATAAATAGCGTTCGGCGTCTTGCCTGATTTCTCCAGTTGAAATGATTGCATCAGATTGTTGATTGTTTATTTCGGGATTGTGTAGCCAGTGTGGAGATACCTTCACGCAGTTTATTTCTTGCGGAAAAGCGCACAGGAATGCAACTTTTTTGGATTGGAACTGTCAGATTAGTCCTAACAAGGAGTAATATCAGACAAACAGACTTTACGCACATTGTATTCAATAACCTTTAAACAAGTACGACATAAGATATTTTTAGATAGAATAATTTCTATCATCGGTACTGGTGGAAGATAAAATGAACAAAGACAACCTGATCATTGTTGCTGAAGACGACGATGAAATTGCCGACATACTGATAAGCTATTTGCAGCGCGCGGCTATGAAAACCTTTCGAGCCAGGGATGGTGAGCAGGCCATAAATTTTACTCGCCTGCATAAACCAGACCTCATTTTACTTGATATCCATCTGCCTGTTTACGATGGATGGAATGTTCTTACGACCTTGCGCAAAGAGAGTAACGTACCGGTTATTATGGTAACGGCACTCGATCAGGACATCGACAAACTGATGGGGCTGAGGCTCGGGGCAGACGATTATGTCATAAAACCGTTTAATCCTTCGGAAGTTATCGCACGGGTTGAGGCTGTACTGCGCAGAACCCGAATGAACACAGAACTCGTTAATACCAGGCCGATAAGAACAGCGTATCTGACCATTTATCCTGATGATTTTTATATTGAAATAAACGTCAGGGACGAAGTCGTTACGCCGGTGTTGACGACGACTGAATTTAAACTTCTCACCTATCTGGCGAGAAATCCGCGAAAGGTATGCTCACGCGAAGAGTTACTTGATTCCTGCCTGCCAGAAGGTGATTCACTGGACAGAACCGTAGACAGCCACATGAGCAAGCTGCGCAAAAAGCTGGAAAATGCGGGACTGAAAGGGATCCCGGAGAGTATCAGAGGGTTGGGTTACCGCCTGGGTGAGAATAAATGAAAAAAGACCCTATTCTCAGTCGTCAAATATTGACATATATGCTGTCGCTCACCTTCATTATTATCGCTATCGCCGTACTGGGCTCTTATTTATTTTATACTTTTTTAATTTACTATTTGCCTGGAGGGGCCCTGACAGGAAATGAAGATGAAATGACCATGGTGGACTGGCTGTGGATCATGATAGCTTCGCTGACCAGTCTGGTCGTTTCGCTGTTCTTTACGGTGAAATTGTCCTCCAGAATTCTGACGCCGTTAAATGCGGTCGCGTATAGCCTGAAACAAATTTCCCAGGGCAACCTTGACGCAAGGGCAACCTGTACGAGCTCTCAGTTGGGAGAGATGAATAATCTCGTCAACGATTTCAACGAAATGGCAGAAAAACTGCAGACCCTGGATATTCAGCGGAACTTATGGAATTCGGCTATCGCGCACGAGCTTAGAACGCCGGTGACGATTCTGCGAGGAAGATTGCAAGGACTGGTTGACGGTGTGTTCGAGCCAGCGCCCGTCCTGTTCCAGAACCTGCTTAAGCAAACCGAAGGTTTGGCGCATTTAATCGAAGATCTGCGGGTTGTCAGTTCTTATGGTGGGGCCGGATATACGCTAACCCTCAGTGAGACTGACCTTGAGGCAACGATTACGAGTGTGCTTGATAACTTTTTACCCGAATTTCAGCGCGCACACTTTACTATCACCACTGAACTTGAGCACCAGCAGTGTTTCTGTGATCCTCTACGTATTATGCAATGCCTGACGGTGCTTTTTGATAATGCATTAAAATACGCGTCGTCACGATCGTTACGGGTAAAAAATGGCATTGCCGGGAAGGAAAACTTCATTCTCGTTGAAGACAACGGCCCAGGCATTCCTGAGGAACGCCTGGGCCTGTTATTCCAGCCTTTCCAGCGAGGAGAACAGGCAAGAAAGAGTAACCCTGAGGGGTGCGGATTAGGGTTATCAGTGGTCAGAGCGATTATGCTCGCCCATGGTGGAAATGCAACTTACTGCCAGACCCAAGAAAAACACTCAATTTTTAAGATATCGTGGCCTGTCAGTCAGGAAAAACAATAATACGGTAAAGCAGGCTCAATGGAGCCTGTTTTTACACAGCGTCAGATCCCACATTTCGCCTAATTTCACATTCCAGCTTGCAGGCGTGATCTTTAGTTTCCCGCGCATAGGGCTTAATGTTATTTCGCTAAAATAAAGGTCATTCCCTTGCAGCATCAGGTCGACACGACAGTAGTCAATTTCATCAGCCAGCTCCTGAGCCGCAATAATGGCTTTATAGAATAACCGTGGCTCCTCAACGGCATCCGGTGTGTTTGGGTATTCCATCTGAAAAGGTTGTAGCTTCCATGACCTGTCATAAACATTGATGTATTCGTTGCCGCTTTCATCGCTAAAATCGACTTCTACAAAACACGCCACCCCATGAAAGCAATGTATTCTGAACATTTCAGGCGTCTTTTTTCTCACCACCCCAGAAAAAATATCGATATATTTTTCGCAGAGAATCACCGGCGTTATAGATTTGTACTGCCACTCTCTGGTGGTGTAATACATGTTTTTATTGAGCGCAAGCTTCAATTTGTTCAATGCTTTCGCAGGCTCAAACCTGTCTTTACCTTTACAAATTACCGTACTTCCACTGTCATGGTTGCATTTTAAAACAAAGCGTTCGGGTAACGTACTAAAATCAATATCGTCAACGCGGTGGTAGACGCCAATCAATGGGATGGTTTTAACCCGCCTGGTTTTTGCATGTACATAATCACGGACGGCGAGTTTATCCGCTAATAATGTATAAAAAGGGTTACGATCAAATACCAGTCGGTGACAAATTTTCTCACTCAATGTCACAGGATTGATCAGGTCTGCCTGACTTCCGGAAATTTTATTAAGCGCGGCGGTGTGAAAATAGATATCCGGGGTAACAAACACCCTGGTTTTTCTGATTAAATATTCGGCATATTTTAGAATGTAATTAAGCTTATTCATGGTTCCTCCTGAGCACGATCGATATTGTGTCGGAGGAAGATTGCTTTATATTGTTCTGTTGATGGAGAGAGTATGGAGCACGCTACAATAAATAAGCCTGATTCATTTAAATGGCAACGCTGGCGTGTTTATTTCTCAACGCAAAACGCAACGTCTTACAACAGCGACCACCGCAGCGCGGTGGTCGCCATTACGTCACAAGGGCTTGCTCTCTTGCGCCTCTTTTTCGGCAGCTTCAACGTCACGATACCAGCGCGGGTGATGCTTCTTCGCCCAGCGGCGGCTGACTTTGCCTTCAATCATGCCCTTAATGGAGCCCTTCACCCAGAACGCCATATACATATGGATCAGAATGGCGTGAATGAGCACAATCGCGGCCGTCGCGTGGATTAATAAACTCCAGCGGACAAAGGTGATGGAAAAATAATGGGCAAAATAAGGTCGCCAGATAATGACGCCGGTGACCAGCAGAACAAAAATCAGACTCATAATGCTCCAGAACATCATCTTCTGGCCGGCATTATATTTCCCGACATCCGCCACTTTATGTTCATTGCCTTTCAGTACCTCCACAATCCCTTTAACCCACGGAATATCCTGCTTATCGGGAATGTTGTGATGCACAAAACGGACAAACATAAACATCAGCAGGACGAATATCAGCACGCCGAAGAAGGGATGCAATATGCGCCCGACCTGTGGCGTTCCGAACGTTTCGGTCAACCATTGCAGGGTGGGGAAAAACAGCGCAATGCCGGAAAGCGACACCAGAAAGAAACTGATCACTACCGTCCAGTGACAGGCGCGGTCAATAAACTTCGTGCGCAAGATCATTTTGCTTTTACTCATGACCGTTCTCCTCTTCGTCATCATCCGTCTCTTTGTTCGGCCCTATTCCCACGTAGTGGTAAATCAGCCCGGCAAAGGTGGCGATAAACCCGGCTGCGGAGAGCGGTTTGAGAACGCCTTTCCATAAATTGACCGGCGTGGAAATCTGCGGATCGTTCGGCAGGTTGTGATAGAGCGCTGGCTGGTCCGCGTGATGCAGAACATACATCACATGTGTGCCGCCCACGCCCTGTGGGTTATAGACGCCCGCGTTGTTATAGCCGCGTTTTTTAAGCTGTTCCACGCGGTTTTCTGCGACGTTGAGCATCTCTTGTTTGGTACCAAACTGAATCGCCCCGGTCGGGCATGTTTTCACACATGCAGGCTCCTGCCCGACGCTTACTCTGTCCACGCAAAGCGTACATTTATAGACGCGATTATCGTCCGGGTTCAGCCGTGGGATGTTGAACGGGCAGCCGGCAATGCAATAGCCGCAGCCAATACAATGCTCGGACTGGAAATCCACAATCCCGTTGGCATACTGAACAATCGCGCCGGCAGACGGGCAGGCTTTAAGGCAGCCCGGATCCGCGCAGTGCATACAGCCATCTTTGCGAATAAGCCATTCCAGTTTGTCGTTCTGCGTGGTTTCGCTAAAACGCATCACCGTCCAGGACTTCGCGCTCAGATCGGTCGGGTTGTCATAGACGCCGTTGCAGTAGCCCACCTCGTCGCTAATGTCGTTCCATTCAGAACAAGCGACCTGGCAGCCTTTACAGCCGATACAGACGCTGACATCGATGAGTTTTGCCACTTCCGCACGGAAATCCCGTGCCTGTGGAGGGGGCGTCAACCCATTGGTCGCGGAACGTTTAATAACATCTTGTGATTGCATAGCCATAGGTTCCCTCCTTTACACACGCTCGATGTTAACCAGAAACGCCTTGTACTCCGGCGTTTGCGAGTTGGCATCGCCGACCGATGGCGTCAGCGTGTTGGCAAGGAAGCCTTTGCGCGTTGCCCCTTCAAAACCCCAGTGACAAGGAATGCCGATGGTATCCACCGACTTCCCGTCTATGGTCAGCGTCTGCAGACGTTTCGTCACCACCGCTTTGGCTTTGATAAAGCCGCGTTTCGAACTCACTTTCACCGTATCGCCTGCCGCGATGCCCTTTTTCTGCGCCAGCGATTCGCCAATTTCGATGAACTGATCGGGCTGCGCGATGGCGTTGAGGCGCGCGTGTTTGGTCCAGTGGCGGAACAGCTCGGTGATAGAATAGGTGGTCGCGACATACGGGAAAGCGTCCGCTTTACCCATATTGGCGATATCGTCATGGAAAATACGCGCCACCGGACTGGAGACCACCGCCGGATGCAGCGGATTAGTGCCAATCGGCGATTCAATCGGTTCGTAATGTTCCGGGAACGGCCCGTCGTTCATTTTGTCGATAGAGAACAGGCGCGCCACCCCTTCCGGGTTCATGATAAACGGCCCGACATTGCTGCCCGGTGCGGCCTGGCTGTAATCTGCCACGTCCATCCCGCTCCACTTTTTACCATCCCAGTGCAGCAACGCGCGTTTGGCATCCCACGGTTTCCCTGACGGATCGGCGGAAGCGCGGTTATAGAGAATGCGGCGGTTCGCCGGCCACGACCACGCCCATCCAGGCGTACAGCCAAGACCATACGGATCGCTGTTATCGCGGTTGGCCATCTGGTTGCCCTGCTCTGTCCAGCTTCCGCAGTACACCCAGCAAAAGCTGCTGGTGGTGCCGTCATCACGCAACTGGGCAAAGCTACTGAGCTGTTGGCCTTTTTTGGCGATCAGCTGCCCTTTGTCGTCATACAGATCGGCCAGTGCCATCCCGTTCGCTTCCCGGGCAATCTCTTCCGGATGCGGATCGTACGGATCTTTATAGTTCCAGTTGATGTTCATCAGCGGCGCCGGGTTCGCGCCCCCTTCCTGCTGGTAAAGCTCACGCAAGCGCATGAACAAACGTCCAAGAATCTTACCGTCGTGCAACGCTTCGCCTGGTGGCTCCGCCGCCGCCCAGTGCCGCTGGAGCCAGCGCCCGGAGTTGGCAATCGAACCATTTTCTTCGGCAAAGCAGGATGACGGCAGGCGGAAAACTTCCGTTTTGATGTCCGCAGGATTGACGTCGTTCATCTCCCCGTGGTGCTGCCAGAAATTTGACGATTCCGTCACCAGCGGGTCAATGACCACCATGTATTTGAGCTTCGAGAGCGCGCGGGAGGATTTGTTTTTATCCGGGAACGCTGCCAGCGGGTTAAAGCCTTGCACGATATAGCCGTTAATCTTCCCTTCCAGCATCAACTCGGCCTGGGTCATCACATCATAGAGGCGATCCCATTTCGGCAGCCAGTCGTAGCCCCAGTTGTTCTCTGCCGTCGCATGCTCACCCCAGAAACTTTTCATCATGCTGATAAAGAATTTCGGTGTGTTTTGCCAGTAGTTGACTTCGTTCACCCCCAGCGCAGGCGGGGTAATTTGTGAAATATAAGTCTGGTAGTCGGGCTGTTTTTCCGATGGCAGCGGCATATAGCCCGGCAGGTTGGTTGATAACAGGCCAAGGTCGGTGTAACCCTGAATATTAGAGTGACCACGAAGCGCGTTGACGCCGCCTCCCGCCATGCCGATATTCCCGAGCAGCAGTTGCAACATTGCCGCGGCGCGGATGATTTGCGCCCCGGCGGTATGGTGCGTCCAGCCCAGCGCGTAAAGAATCGTCGCGGTGCGATCCGGCACGCTGGTGCTGGCCAGGATCTCGCAAATGCGTTTGAAATCGGCCAACGATGTACCGCACAGACGGTTGACCATTTCCGGCGTGTAACGTTCGACATGTTTTTTCAGCAGGTTCCAGACACAGCGCGGGTGACTTAGTGTCTCGTCCCGCAGAGCATTGCCCTGCTCATCAAGCTGATAAAACCAGCTCGATTTATCGTACTGGCGCTTTTTCGCGTCATAGCCGCTGAACACGCCGTCTTCGAACTGATAGTCGTCGCGGATAAGCAGGCTGGCGTTGGTGTAATGGCGCACGTAGTCGTGTTGAACGCGATCATTTTCCAGCAGATAGCGAATCACGCCCAGCAGGAAGGCGGCGTCTGACCCCGCGCGGATAGGCGCATATAGATCGGCCACCGCGGCGCTGCGGTTAAAGCGCGGATCGACCACCACCACCGTGGCGTCATTTTTCGTTTGTGCTTCAACGACCCATTTGAAACCCACCGGGTGTGCCTCTGCGGCGTTGCCGCCCATGATCAGCACCACGTTAGCATTTTTAATATCAACCCAGTTGTTGGTCATCGCACCACGACCAAAGGTCGGTGCCAGCGCAGAGACGGTAGGCCCGTGGCACAGGCGTGCCTGACAATCGATGGCGACCATCCCCAGGCTGCGGGTGAATTTACCGTCGAGAATACCGGTTTCGTTACTGGCGGCCGAAGAGCACAACATACCGGTGGTGGTCCAACGGTTGACGGTCTGCCCCTGGGCATTTTTCTCGACAAAGTTCGCGTCACGGTCATCTTTCATTAACCGCGCAATCCGGTTAATGGCCTCATCCCAACTGATACGCACCCATTTATCTGAGCCTGGCGCACGGTATTCGGGATACTGCAGGCGCGTCTCGCTGTGAATATAATCCAGCACGCCTGCCCCTTTAGGACACAATGACCCCCGACTTACCGGGTGGTCCGGGTCGCCTTCGATATGGTAAATGCTTTCTTTCACGTTTTTGGCCGTATCGCCAAGGCTGTACATCAGCATGCCGCAGCCGACAGAGCAGTAAGTACAGTTATTACGCGTCTCTTTTGCTTTTAAGAGTTTGTATTGACGTGTTTCCGCATGAACGGAAAAAGATGATAAAAATCCGAGAGATGCAACAGTGGTTCCTGCCATACCGCCCGCGCAGATTCGAAAGAACTGCCTCCGGCTGAGCTCCATGTATCCTCCAGCTTAAACTTAAGACATGAAAAGGGACGGAGATTATAGGGGCAATCGAGACGGGAAACCATTACTCTTATGTGGTTATTGATACAGGTCAATATTTTGATTGTATTGAAGAAACCGGAAACTGATCAGAACAAGTAATTTGCCTGGCTAAATGCTGATTTTCGCCTTATTTGTGCCTGAAAAAATCGATACGGGAAGCGGCTACGGCTTGAACATACCCAGCCACATCTGCGCCCGATGGCGGGCAGATCATTCGCGAAAAATTTCTCAGGCGCTTCGCATACGCTGATACAACCCTGAGCACAGCCCACTACCTGCCAGGTCTTTCTTCCAGCGTGGCGGATGCTTATCTCTCTACCGTGCCGGACTGGCGCGCCCTTCTTTTCGATCGACCTGGATCACTGGCCCGCGCAGGCAACGTTTATGACGTCATCGCCTTGCCATTCCGTGATATTTTTATGTTTATCCTGGAAAGGATTATTCACTTGTTCACTGGACGCATTTTTTCTGAGAATTAAAGCATGTGCTAAAACAGTGACTGCCCGGCAAGATGACCTATTCCCATCGATAAAACCATCGCCATGGTACTCCAGAACGTAATTCTGATTATTGCCCTGAGCGGATTCGCTTTGCTCACCACCGATGATATATAGCCAAGGACAGCCAGTGAAAAAAGAGTGGAAAGGATGATAAACAAAGAAATCAGTGACGTGGGGGTAAGCCAGGCAATGATGACAGGCAGTACCGCGCCGGCAGAAAAGCTCCCTGCCGAGAAGATGGCCGCCTGCAGCGGTTGCGCAGAATTGGTACCTGTCAGACCGAGTTCTTCCCGTGCATGGGCATCAAGCGCATCTTTCATCATAAGCTGTTGCGCCACCTGACTGGCAAGCGCTGGCTCCAGCCCCCGTTGCATATACAGTGAAGTCAGTTCCTGTACTTCGCCCTGGTAATCTGTTTCCAGTTCCTTTTTTTCCTGAGCGAGAGCCGCGTTTTCAGTATCAGACTGAGAGGAGACGGATACATATTCCCCTGTCGCCATCGACATCGCGCCAGCAACCAGCCCGGCAATCCCCGCCAGTAAAATCGCAGAAGGGTTCGGATTCGCAGACGCTACCCCGAGAACAAGGCTTGCCGTGGAAACAATGCCGTCATTAGCCCCCAGTACGGCAGCCCTTAACCATCCCACGCTTTCAATGCTGTGTCGTTCAAGATGCATGTTTCTGTTTTCCAGTAAATGTGCAGGTTAATAACACCAGTATTGCTCATAGATAAAAATGCGCATTCCTTTATTTTGGAGGTTAAATCTTAAGTTTGTATTAACGTTGAATAATGGCTGAGCGCTAAATGTTGATAATATTATCCCGCCTGCCTTTGGTCGAAATGATAATAAATATCATAGTTGTTCAGTGACGACGTTAAAAAGCATCGTTAAGTATTAGCGTTAATTCTTTATTTATATGTTCTCTGCCTGGTGGATATTCAGGGGATCAAAACGTCATTACTGATAGTATTTCCCCTTTTCGTATGGCTCTCAGACTGTCTAAGCCTGATCGGGTGTAAACGTATCTGTCATACCGGTGAATGTTACCCAGCCCGGCATCCTGCCCACTGATATGCAACGCGAGGCGTAAGGCGAATCAGTACCTGAATCACTGATCGCCTTTCATCCCATCCGTCATATCGTCACACTCGAAGAAGTGGCCGCCATGGTGAGGTATCTGTCGGGTCCGAAAGGAGGCTATATCACAGGCGGCATTATGGATATTGCCGGTAGACTGAGGACCAGGGTTACACCGTCGGAATCGTGCCGCCATCTATCACATATTCAGTACCAGTGATGCTGGCCGCATAGGGTGATGCAAGGAAAGCAATCAGATTCGCCACCTCAATCGGCTTAGAGGGACGCCCCAGTGGGATCCCCCCGAGTGCATTCATGATGATTTGCTTGCCGCCTTCGTAATCTGTACCCGCCTCCTGCGCCAGCCGCTCAGCCATCGCCACCGAGGCTTCGGTTTCGATCCAGCCAGGCGCAACGCGAACTACGCGAATACCTTTCGGTGAAACCTCTTTCGACAGGCTTTTACTGTATGCCGAAAGCGCCGCTTTAGCCGCCGCGTAACCGGTTGTCGATTGCGGCAAAGGTAGCTCACGCTGAATAGAAGTGACGTGGATAATCACCCCACTCCCCTGCGCCAGCATCCCGGGCAACAACGCACGATCCAGGCGAACTGCGGGCAACAAATTAAGATTGAGCTCCTGTTGCCACTCCTCTTCGCCCAGCGCCGCAAAACCGCCGCCAGGCGCCGTAGAACCGCCCGCCACATGAATGATGGCGTCAACACCGCCCAGATGTGTCTGAACAGCGTGTGCGACGCTGGCACATCTTTCAACGGTGGTCAGATCCGCCGCCACGAAGGCATCAGCAACGCATTCCGTGGGTGCGTGACGAGCAGTGGTTAATACCCTCGCCCCCCACTCTTTTAATAGCCCGACGACCGCTTTGCCGACGCCTTTGGTGCCCGCGGTTACCAGTACGCGTTTACCCTGGAAATCAAGTTTCAATGCCATTATACGATCTCCAGCGTGTTGATCTTGCCGCCAGACAGCCCGAAAGCATGCCTGAGCGTTACCGGGCTACCGGGGAAATTGCCGACAACCTTCGAAGTGACGGTCACCCGGTCATCTTCGGTAAGCATGTCAAGCGGTTCGACGTTGTAATCAAATGCAGTCCGGGCGGCGCGTTGCCATGCCGCGATAGCCGCGTGTCCCTGGTGGGTTTTACCTTCATCTTTTACAATAGCGTCAGCGGTAAAACAGTGCTCAACGCTGGCGATATCGCCGCCATTGCTTATCGCAAAATAGGTCGCAATAGCGTGGGGTAATAATAAAGACATGGTTCTTGACTCCCGTTATTTACAGTACGGGTATATTCAACATAGACTGTGAAATTGACAAGTACGCACAAAAAAGTGAGCTACTGAATTATGAGTAAGTTATATAGCCCGGAATCAGCCGCAAGCGGCGTGGAACAGGTTCTGCGCCTGCTTGAAGGCCGATGGAAATTAATTATTCTTTTTCATCTGTTCGATGGAAAAGTACAACGCTATTCCGATTTTGAAAAACTGATCCCCGGTATTTCGCAGAAGATGCTCGCCCAGCAATTGCGCCAGCTGGAATCAGACGGGATAGTATCGCGTACGGTATATCCGCAGGTACCGCCGAAGGTGGAATATCGCCTTACCGAGTGGGGCCAGGCGCTGTGCCCGGCTCTCGATGCAATGCTCAAATGGGCTGAAAAACGCGAGATTTAACGGCAGGTGGGGTCCATTGATAACGAGGTGAAACGCTCTGCCCACGCCTTTGAGTGAATTCTTTTTTTGCTTGTCCTGTGTATTAATTCTCGGGAAGCACGAGTGAATTCAGAACGTGATCCTGCCACTTACCGTTTATTTTGAGGTAAGAACTGGCATACCCCTCTTTAATAAATCCGAGGCTCTTAAGGGTATTTGCGCTACGTTCATTGTCGGGGAGATGATTCGCCATAATACGATGCAACCCATAATGTTTGTGTATATAGCTAATCGCCTCGCTGAGGACTTCGCGCATCAAGCCTTTCCCCTGATAAGAACGATCAAGCGAAAAACCCAGGTAACAGGCCTGGAAAACACCATAAACAAAATTGGTAAAGTTGATGTTACCAATGATTCTATTCTCTCCTTTCATGGTGAAGACAATAGATAGATTTTTCTTTTCTTCGAATTCATTACATGAGCTTTTTATCCTGGCGATAATATTTTCCATGGAGAAATACGCTTCATCGCGTAATGGTTCGAATTGCGAGAAATAATTTCTGTTGTCAACAATATAATACCGAAAGCTTTCAGACAAATTTTCTGTTAATAACCAGGCGTCTGTTCGTTGTGATGAAAATAATTTCACTTTCCGTCTCCCGGGAATTTAAGGGGGAGTGAGTGTATGGCTAAACGCTCTCTGTTTCAAACAGTTCTACTCTTTCAAGCATTCTCAACGCGAATATAGCCCCCCCGGCAAACGCCCTTCCTGTCAGATTATACTCATCGACTGCGCTGGTCAGTGACCCGCCAGGTTATAGTGCAGGGTATGAACGTAAGAGGCGTTGCTCCTAAGCCCCAAACAGCAACAGGATGCCGCTGCTCTGCAGTACGGACGGTTGCTACCCCCAGGACACACAAAATGTAGGCCATGGGATCATGGGGCGCAGATGCAGTAGAATTCGCCAGAATTTACATACAGGATATATCTTCATAATGTGGAGGCCATACCTTTCATTCATCACGTGAATATGTGTTAAAAGTAAATAACCTTCAGTAATACTTAGCAGCAAAACAAGTAAGGTCTACTTAATGGATAATCAGGAATACATCTATGCAGAGATTAAAAAAGCTCTGCGTGACGCCCCCCCTCGCGCTAAATCAGCAGAAATGCATCTGCAACTTATTAAATATGCTGATGAGTTGAAGCATGTGCCAAGTGACATTGTTTGCGATCGAATTGGCGTTAATCAATCATTCCGAACGGTCGTCAGTAAAATGATTAAAATCGTCAATCGCCTGAAAGCAGCCGGGCTGGATGTTTCGAAAATTTGATGGACTTTGACCGTGGCGTCACGGCTCAGGTAAAACCAAAACCAAATCTACTTGCTGTTATGCAGTCATCAAGCGCCTCTTCTCACCGTTAGCCCTGATGCTGTGTGCATGTTGCCGCAGGTGCACATGCCCTCTTCTCACCACAAAACAGCTCTTTTTCCGCCCGTCAAAGGGGCCGATTTTTGGGTGTACCACGCCGTCTCCCCCACCATTCATCCTTCACTGGCACTCATCTTGCATAATTTTTTTACCCGTATGGAAACAACGAAGGCAGAAAAGATGATTGACTACCATGTCGCTATCCGCGGCGCGCTGTTTGATATTGCCCAGGTCTGCGACAGCGCAGACGAAATCGCCCTTAATGCGCGTTTTATTGAAGACGGGCTGCTGTTTATCCGCGACGGTTACATACAGGCGCGAATGACCTGGCAGGAGGGAGAACAGCATCTTGATGCGCAAAAAGGCTACACCGACCGGCGTGGCAAGTTGCTGTTGCCCGGTTTTATCGATGCCCATGTGCATTACCCGCAAACGGAGATGATCGGCGCGTTTGGCGAGCAACTGCTGGAGTGGCTGACCACCTACACCTTCCCGGTAGAGAGCCAGTTTGCCGATGAAGCTTACGCGGATGAGATTGCCAGGTTCTTCATTGAGCAGTTGCTAAGCCACGGCACCACCACGGCAATGGTGTTCTGTACACTGCATCCGGCGTCGGTCAATGCCCTGTTTAGTGAAGCGTTACGCCTGAATATGCGCCTGATCGCCGGTAAGGTGATGATGGATCGCCATGCACCCGAGTACCTGAGTGAAACCGCCGAAGAGAGTTACCGGCAAACCCGTGAACTGATCCTGCGCTGGCAACATCAGGGCCGACTGGGCTACGCCCTTACGCCACGCTTTGCGCCAACCTCTACACCTGAGTTGCTTGATGCTGTGCGCCGTTTGCGCGAAGAGTTTCCGCAGACCTGGCTCCAGACGCATTTAAGTGAAAACCCCAATGAAGTGGCGTGGGTGAATGATCTCTGGCCAGAGCATGCGCGCTATCTCGACGTTTACCACCATTATGGGCTGACCGGCGAGGGTAGCGTCTTTGCTCACGGTATTCATCTGCATGATGAGGAGTGGCAATGTCTGCATGATACCGGTTCCGCGGTGGCCTTCTGCCCGACCTCAAATCTGTTTCTCGGCAGTGGGCTGTTCCGCCTGCCTGCCAGTTGGCAGCACAAGGTTCGCATGGGCATTGGCACGGATGTGGGCGCAGGCACCACGTTCAGTATGTTACGTACGTTGGGTGAGGCTTACAAAGTGGGCCAGTTGCAAAGCTATCGTCTGCGCGCCAGCGAAGCGTTCTACCACGCCACGCTTGGCGGCGCACATGCCCTGCGTCTGGATGATAAAATAGGTAATTTCGCCGTCGGGAAAGAGGCTGACTTTGTGGTCATCGATCCGGCAGTTACACCGTTGCAGCGCCTGCGTAACGAGCGCTGCAAGGACATTTATGAGCAATTGTTTGTGCTGATGACCCTTGGCGATGACCGCAATATCAGCGAGACGTGGATTAACGGTCAGTGCGCCTGGGGGAATCTGGCTGAGGAGTAACCCCGTTCCCGGGTGGCGGCGCAAGCGCCTTACCCGGGCTACATCCATAGCCCCGGTTAGCGCAGCGACACCGGGGAATCAGCTCCCTCTATAGGTTGACCAGCCGCCGGGGGCAATTAAAAACGGCAGATGGAAATGTTCCTCTGCCCCCTCTGCAATCACAAAATCAATTTGCGCACACGGGAACAGTGTCGCCACGTCATGCTGCGCAAACCACTCCCCTGTTTGCGCCACCAGCCGGTAACGCCCCGGCGTCAACGGCGCGGAAAACGCACCAATCCGCCCATTGCCGTCGGTGATACCCTGCGCCAGCACGCGCTCATCGCGCGCCAGAAAGACCGTCACGCCGGGTGCCGGTTTACCGGTAGAAATATCAAGAATATGGGTACTAAGACTGCTCATTCGCCAATCGCTCCTGCCAGTCGTAATAAAGTTATTTCGCGTAACTGTTCCAGCGCCACCGCCATTTCTTCGGTTACGCTGTTAGCCAGCCGCTGTTCTAGCGCATGCAGGATCTCTTCCCCGCTGCGACCTTTTGCCCGAATCAAGAAGACCCTGCCAAAACGTGCTTCATAGCGTAGATTGCCCATCCGCAATGCCTCAGCCAGTTGCATGTCATCTGCATTGACCGCCGACTGCTCCTGGCGCGATAGCGCGGCATGCGTCTGCTGACCTGCGGGTTTTTCGCCAATACGCGGATGTGCGCTCAGCGCCTGTTCCAGTTCGGCACTTCCCCAGGATTCAGCCAGCGCCTGCGCGGTGTGGCGCAATGCGGCAAGACTGGCAAACGGACGTGCGGCAACCAGCGCCGCTGTCCAGCCGGGGAGCGCCACGCAAGGCTGTAACAACGCCATCGCAGCATCAGGCTCCAGTTGATTAAAGTGACTCAGCGCGATCATCGTGACTCCTTGCGTCAGCAACGATAGTTGGTTTTTCTTCCGGAATAATAAGATTCAGCACAATCGCCACTAAACCGCCGCAGGTGGCCGCTGAGCCAAACAGATTACCGATAATCGCCGGGAAGTGGGCAAGAAAAGCGGGTACAGCTTCGACGCCCATCCCGAAACCGAACGCCAGGCCGACGATCAGCATGTCGCGGCGGGTTAACGGATTTTGGGTAATGATGCGGATACCCGCAGCCACGACGCAACCAAACATCACCATGGTCGCGCCGCCCAGTACCGGCAGTGGGATCTGGCGCAGCACTTCGCCAAATGGCGGAAACAGCCCGAGCAAAATCAGGATCACGCCGATATAGCGCCCGACAAAGCGACTGGCAACGCCGGTCATCTGGATGACGCCATTGTTTTGCGCAAAGGTCGTATTCGGAAAAGCGCAGAGCATCGCCGCAATCATGCAACTGATGCCATCGGCGAGGATGCCGCCTTTCAACCGGGAACGAAAGGCGCTGTTATCAATCGGCTGGTGGGAGATCAGACAGTTGGCGGTGAGATCGCCTACTGCCTCAAGAATACAGACCAGCGATACCAGCGCCACCGGCAGAAAAATGGCGCCGTTGAACTGGAAACCAAACGGGAATAGCGCCGGCAAACGAAACCAGGTCTCGCCGAGACCGTTGAAATGAAATTTTCCGGCAAGCGCCGCCGCAATACAGCCAACAGAAATGCCAACCACCACGGAAGAGAGGCGCAACCAGCGGTTCTTCGCGCAACTTAATAGCACAATCACCGCCAGCGTACCTGCGCCAAGGGCGATATTGCTCATGCTGCCAAAATCTTTCGCCTGCACACCGCCGCACCAGTTATTCACGCTGACTTTAATCAGACTCATACCGATAAGGGCGATCACGCTGCCAGTAATGATCGGCGTAAAAATGCGTTTGAGCGGCTCAATAAAACGGCTGACGATCATCGGTACCAGCGCGGCGACCGCATTCACGCCAAACAGCATCGCCATGACATCCTGCGCGGTCCCCCCCTGACCTTTCACCCACATTCCGCCGGCGATAGCCACGCCGAGAAAAGCGAAACTGGTGCCCTGCATACAGATCATCCCGGCCCCAATGCCCCATACGCGGTTGGATTGTAGAAACGTCCCCATACCCGAAGCCAGCAATGACATACTTATCAGGTACGGCATCCACTCGCCCAGCCCCAGCGTCGCGCCGATAATCAACGGTGGCGTGATGATGCCGACTAATCCGGCCAGCACATGCTGTAACGCACTGAAAAAAGCGGGCAACGGCGGGATCCGCTGTTCCAGCCCGTACAATAAACCGTTGTTTTTTTCATCAGACATGGTCTTGCATCCTGTTATCGATTAGCGTCAACGGCCTGATGCACAAAGCAGGCCAGAGTCAATAATCCCTGACACCGCAGTGAAACTTTCGATTCTGCATATTCTATAGAGAAATTTTTGATTCACAAAAAGGCAACACTAATGCAAATACGCACAACAATAGTGCAACAAAATGGTGCATTGGTTGATTTACCCTGCTTTTACGCCTGCGGACATCCTGGTACGTAAATTGCTGAATCTCTTTCAGGCAGATAAAAGGAGAGCAGAATGAAAGCACTGGTGATTGGCGCAGGTATTGGCGGGCTGAGCGCTGCCGTCGCGTTAAAAAATGCGGGCATTGCCTGTGACGTTTTTGAGGCGGTAAAAGAGATTAAGCCCGTCGGCGCGGCAATTTCCATCTGGCCCAACGGCGTGAAGTGCATGCGTCATCTGGGTATGGGCGAGATGATGGAGACTTACGGCGGGCCGATGCGCGCTATGGCCTATAGAGATTACCGTCAGGGCGAAACCCTGACGCAGTTTAGCCTTGCCCCCCTGGTCGAACGGGTTGGTGGTCGTCCGTGCCCGGTATCGCGCGCGGAGTTGCAGCGCGAAATGCTCAATTATTGGGGACGCGATAATGTGCAGTTTGGCAAGCGGGTCAGCGGCGTAGAAGAGAACGCCGACGGCGTTACCGCGTGGTTTACCGATGGCAGCACTGCGCACGGTGATTTTCTGATTGCTGCCGATGGCAGCCATTCGGCGCTGCGTCCCTATGTGCTGGGCTATACGCCACAACGCCGCTACGCGGGTTATGTCAACTGGAATGGTCTGGTCCGCATCGACGAAGCCATTGCCCCTGCCGAGCAGTGGACAACGTTTGTCGGCGAAGGCAAACGGGTGTCGCTGATGCCGGTCTCAGATGGGCGCTTTTATTTTTTCTTCGATGTACCTTTGCCTGCCGGGCTTGCCGAAGATCGCACCACGCTGCGTGATGATCTGACGCGCTATTTTAGCGGCTGGGCACCACCGGTTCAGCGGCTGATCGCCGCCCTTGATCCACAAACCACCAACCGCATTGAGATCCATGATATCGAACCATTCGATAACCTGGTGCGTGGCAAAGTGGCATTGCTGGGTGATGCCGGGCACAGCACGACGCCGGATATCGGCCAGGGCGGCTGTGCGGCAATGGAAGATGCGGTTGTGCTGGGAGAGATGTTCCGTAAGCAGACCAACATTGAACGCGCGTTGCGCGAGTATGAAGCGCAGCGCTGTGACCGGGTGCGCGATCTGGTGCTCAAGGCGCGCAAACGCTGCGATATCACGCATGGCAAGGACATGGCGCTGACGCAGGCCTGGTATCAGGAACTTAAAGAAGAGAGCGGCGAGCGCATTATCAACGGCCTGTGCGATACCATTCAGGGTGGGCCGTTAGGGTAATCAGCGCGCAGATAGCGATATCCCGTAACCCCGGCGGCGGCGCACAGCGCCTTGTCCGGGCTACTCTCCCGCAGACAGCGATACCCCGTAGCCCCGGTAAGCGACAGCGCCACCGGGGGGTCTTCCCGGCGGCGGCGCGTGGCGCCTTGTCCGAGCTACCCTCCCGCAGACAGCGATACCCCGTAGCCCCGGTAAGCGACAGCGCCACCGGGGAGCCTTCCCGGCGGCGGCGCACGGCGCCTTGTCCGGGCTACCCTCCTGCAGACAGCAATGCCCCGTAGCCCCGATAAGCGACAGCGCCACCGGGGGGCCTTCCCGGCGGCGGCGCACGGCGCCTTGTCCGGGCTACCCTCCCGCAGACAGCAATGCCCCGTAGCACCGGTAAGCGACAGCGCCACCGGGGCCTTCCCGGCGGCGGCGTACAGCGCCTTGCCCGGGCTACCCTCCCGCAGACAGCGATACCCCGTAGCCCCGGTAAGCGACAGCGCCACCGGGGATCAGACCAACGGCGGGTGCAGAATCTGCATCTCCTCCATCACCGTGGTCAGTTTCTGGATAACCATTTGCGCCGGGCGGGAAAGCTGACGCGACGGCGCGGTGCACAGCGCCAGCGTCAGTGGACGCAACAGTTTGTTACGCAGCGGGACAAACGCCAGTTGCCCGCTTTTCACTTCGTCCAGAACATCCAGCAGGCTCAGCACTGTGACGCCGCTACCTTTTAACACCAGCGATTTGATAAGCCGGATATCGTTGCAATTGATGGTGTTCGTCGGCGCCAGATCGTAGTGCCGATAGAGCATGCCTACCCGATCATGCACAATCAGCGGGGCGCCGGGCAGAATATGACGCGCATCGCTCAGCTCACCCAGCGACAATACCGATGCCTGGGCCATTTCATGATCCGGGCGCATCACAACCCCCATCTCCAGTTCAGCAAATGCCAGCACGTTCAGCCCCGTTTGACCTTCCGGATCGAGGATCAAGCCAAAATCGAGATCGGCCTGCCGCACCTTCTGGCTGACGGTATGGCTATCCGCCACCTGCAACACCAGCTCCAGCCAGGATTGCTCGCTAATAATATCGGCCAGCGCGCTGGCAAAACTCCCCTCCGCCAGCGCCTGCACCATCCCCACGCTGACCGTGCCGCGTTTTAGCCCCTGCAACTCATCAAATTTCTGCCGGGTAAGCTGAAACTCCTTTCGCCAGCGCAGCAGGTTGTCGTAGAGCAATTCCCCCGCAGTGGTCATGCGTAAGCCTTCCGGAAGCCGTTCAAACAACGGCGTACCGAACGCCTCCTCAGCCTGCAGGATCTGCCGGTTAATGGCTGACGGGGAGATATGCAATTTTTCTGCGGCGCGTCGCAGACTGCCACTACGGGCAACTTCGGCGAAATAGACGGCGAAACGTGAAAAGGGACTCATGCAGCACCTGTACAGTTTTTTGCAACGGGGGTGTGAATTAATGGTGATGGATGTGCACACCCTAATATGACAACAATAAAGTTACAACAATTAAACAATTGCTTTTCTGTGAGCAGGAAGGATGACCATGAAAACAGTACTCCCCACCCCACCCGCCCATTGCACCTTCGAACCGGAGGACTGGTTACGGCTGGCGCAATGCTGGCACCCGGTCGCCCGCGCCTGTGACATTGGCGCCGCGCCGGTGAAGGCCACGCTGCTTGATGAGCAGTTGGTGATTTATCGCGTGAAAGGTCAGGTGGTGGTCGCCCGTGATGTCTGCCCGCATCGCGGTGTGCCGCTGACGCTTGGTTTTCACGATGACGAAGGGATCGTCTGTCCCTACCACGGGCTGCGTTTCGGTGAGGATGGGCGCTGCAACCGCATCCCCTCCAGCCCCGGCCAGGCGGTCCCGGCAAAGCTCAACCTGCTAACTTATGCGGTTGAAGAGCGCTACGGCCTGATCTGGACATGCCTGGCGTTTGACGCGGAAAACCCCCAACCGCTGCCAACCATGCCCCACTGGGATGACGCTGGGTTTCAGCAGATTAACTGCCCGGCCTTTGAAGTGAACGGTTTTGCCGGACGGCAGGTAGAAGGCTTTTTGGATGTTGCCCATTTTGCCTGGATCCACACGGCAACCTTTGCCGATGCCAGTAACCAGGTCGTCCCCGATTATAACCCGCAGGAAACCGAGTTCGGGTTTATCGCCGATTACTGGAGTTCGGTAGGCAATTATCCGGCGAGTTCTCAACATCAGGCACCGGAGGGTTTTCAGTGGCTGCGTCATTTTGAAATGCATCTGCCCTTTACCGCTACGCTGACGATCCATTTTCCCGGCGAAGCGCGGCTGGTGATTATGAATGCCGCATCGCCGGTTTCTTCGCGTGTGACCCGCATGTTCGCGCCTATCGCACGCAATTTCGACCTGCATGTCCCAATCGAGGATGTCCATGCCTTTAATCTGCGCGTATTTGAAGAAGATCGTCTGATGGTGGAAACCCAGCGTCCGGAAAGATTGCCGTTGGATCTGACGCTGGAAGCCCATATTCCGGCAGACAGAAGTTCGATTGCCTATCGCCGTGGCCTGAAAAAAATGGGCTTTGGCGAGTTTTTCCTGGTATGAGGTGTCCCATGAACGAGATGCTGAACGTGGTGGTTGACGGGCTGTGGCGCCAGGGTGACAAGAGTCTGGCCGTGCGACTGGTTAGCGCCAGTCAAGAACCGCTCCCCGGTTGGGAGCCGGGTGCCCACATTGATGTCCATCTGCCCTGCGGCCTGATCCGCCAGTATTCCCTGACCGGCGAAAGTAGAGCGGAGAGCTACCTTATTTGCGTGGCGCAGGAGAACGCATCGCGTGGCGGTTCACGCTATGTTCACCAGACGCTTCGCCCCGGCCAGAGGCTGATGATTTCCGCGCCGCGCAACCTGTTCGCCCTGCACGACGATGGCCCGGTTCTGCTGCTGGCGGCCGGGATAGGCATCACCCCTTTGTATGCAATGTTGCTGCAACGGGAAGCCGCAGGTACGCCATATGTCCTGCACTACTTCGTCAAACGTCGGGAAGAGGCCGCATTTTTGCGCGAGCTCTCCCGGCCGCTCAGACATGGCATTTGCGTGGTGCATTGTTCTGCTGAGGGTGATAGCCCGCGTCAGACGCTGGCAACCCTCCTTCCAGCTCCTGACGGCGGAGAGCGCATTTACACCTGTGGGCCAGTGGGGTTTATGGCGGCAGTCAGGGACGCTGCGGTGAAAAAAGGCTGGGCGCAGACGCATATCCACAGCGAAGCCTTTGCGCCCGTTACCCCGACGTCGACGGCACAGAATGAAGCCACCTTTACGATTACCCTGGCGTCCAGCGGGGAGAAGTGGCCCGTCCCGGCCAACAAGAGCATCGCGCAGGTGCTGCAGGATAATGGCGTGGCAGTGCCGCTTTCTTGCGAAATGGGGATCTGCGGAGCCTGCCTGACGCCGGTTCTCGAGGGTGTTGTCGATCATCGGGATACCGTGCAATCACCCGCAGAGAAATCCGCGGCCGCACAACATGTCGCGCTGTGCTGCTCGCGGAGCCACTCCGGAGAACTGGTGATTGATTTATAGTCAGCTATTCCGGCCTGATATCCGCTAAGCAGGCCTGCTCCGTGTCTTTATCAGCGTCTGGCACGACACGGGCATAACGCAGGTCTGCTATTAATAAATCGTCGATCAGACGCCCTTATAAGTGGAATGCTTCCACTTCACGTAAGAGTGTGCCAGCCTGCTGACTTAACGAGTTTGCTGCGGTGGCCATCTGTTCTACCATCGCCGCATTTTGCTGCAAGTTACCTTCCATCTGGCTTACGGCAACGTTGACCTGTTCAATGCCATGACTCTGCTCGCTGGAAGAGTGATTCACCTGGTTAATGAGCTGTGTCGTTTCATCTACCATGCCCAGGGCATTATTCATCTTCGTGGTGACACTGGCTGCATACACCACGCCTTTATTAATATTTTTCAGCGCCTCTTCAATTAAGTCGCGAATATCGCGGGCGGCGACGGAAGAACGCTGAGATAACGAACGCACTTCGCCTGCCACGACGGCGAACCCTTTCCCCTGCTCCCCGGCACGAGCCGCTTCCACTGCTGCGTTAAGCGCAAGGATATTGGTTTGAAAAGCGATGCCGTCAATGATGGATGTAATTTCTGCAATCTTGCTTGAAGATAAGGAAATATCGTCAATAGAGCCTTTCAGAGCGCCCAGTTCCTGATGGCTTTCATTGACTATCGACTGGACTTGCCCAATAAACGCATTCGCTTGTTTGGCGTTATCCATATTATGACTCACGGTAACTGACAGCTCATTCATACTTGCCGCCGTCTCCTCCAGAGAAGAGGCCTGGGATTCAGTTCGTGAAGAGAGATCGTCGTTACTCATGGCTATTTCATTCGCCGCGGTATCGACTTCTTTGCTGGCATCTTTTACGCTTGCTAATGCCCCTCTGATTTTCTCAACCAGCCCATTAAAACTTTTTGCTGTCATACCAAGCTCATCATTTTTATCAATGTTTAAGCGAAGGGTAAGATTCAGCGTCTCACTGATAGTGGCCATGCTTTCCTGAAGGGTGCGTAATCCTTTTTTCAGATATGTCAAAATTTGCCATGAGAAAAGGGTGATAACTGCAACCGCAGAAATAATTATAATACTCAGGAACCACACAGTTTCATGATACTGATTATGGTTGTCTTCGGCATAATTAACAGCGATTTTATAATTATACTCCAGCATTTCTTGTATCGCCGCGCTAAGCGCTACAGAAGCGATGGCCGTTGCGCCCCCGTCAGATACCAGTAATCTGGCGGCATCAAGACCGTCTTTCTCATAGACATTTTTCATGTCAGCCACTTTTGCTTTATATTCTTCAAACGTGCGGATGGTTTTTTTAATTAATTCACCATCATGTTGGTCTGAAACGAGTTTTGATTGATATTCATTCAATATGCTTTGAACTTTATTTAACTCACTGGTCGCCGTAGCGATATGTTTTTCAAACACTTCTTTGTCATTTACCAACAATGACATGAGAATCTGACGCCTCGCCTCTTCCCTGTGTAGCAGAGCTTCACTGAGTTTACTGATGCTCGGCATACTATTTGTTGTCACATATTCGAACCGGTCTTGTGCGTTATTGAGCGCTTTCAGGCTAAGTCCACCAAGGGTGATCATTATCACAATTGAAAAAATAAATATTAATGTCAGTTTCTTAAGAATGGTCATGTTCAGCCTCATCAGCGCAAATGCGGTTTTATTTTTATCGGCGCTGTAATGCTTATCTTTATATCGGCAACAGTAAAAATTTCAGTTAAGGAATGCTTACTCAATATTAAGTGGTATTAAATTGTTTTTTGCATTTTAATTTTAAGAGGGGATTTTACATATAAAACACGTTTTTATCGCCAGGGTATAACATGCAAAAAATTAAATCGCAGCAAGCTTGTTGTTAATTACAGGCAGATGAAGAAAATATATTATATACGAGATGTTTATTTTGTTATGCGACTGGAGGTAAGCAGTCGCCGTGCTTCATCCATGTTAACGGCAATCTCAGATAATACGCAGTCCGGCTATTCAGACAAAATAACGATTGATCCCGCACCGGACCGGACTGCACGTGTAAAACGTCCCTGACGGGTAACGTTATTTGCCCGACAGTTCACGGCGGATGATTTCCGCCCCTGCGCTTAAGGCATTGAGCTTACCATTGGCGACCCGACGCGATAAAGGCGTCATGCCACAGTTAGTCGAAGGATAAAGCTTATCAGCATCAACAAATTGCAGGGCTTTGCGCAGCGTACTGGCGACCTCTTCAGGCGTCTCAATAGCAGACGTTGCCACGTCAATCGCCCCCACCATCACTTTCTTACCGCGAATCAGTTCCAGCAGATCCATAGGTACGCGCGAGTTATGGCATTCCAGCGAGATAATATCGATATTTGACGTCTGCAACTTCGGAAACGCCTCTTCGTACTGCCGCCACTCGGAGCCCAGCGTCTTTTTCCAGTCAGTATTGGCTTTAATGCCATAGCCGTAGCAGATGTGTACCGCCGTTTCGCATTTCAGCCCTTCAATGGCTCTTTCTAATGCGGCGACACCCCAGTCATTGACCTCGTCAAAGAATACATTAAAGGCAGGTTCATCAAACTGGATAATATCAACGCCCGCCGCCTCTAATTCTTTTGCTTCCTGATTGAGGATTTTGGCAAATTCCCAGGCCAGTTTTTCGCGGCTTTTGTAATGGGCATCGTAGAGCGTATCGATCATCGTCATCGGCCCGGGCAGCGCCCATTTAATCGGCTGTTTAGTCAGTTGCCGTAAGAATCTGGCATCTTCAACAAAAACCGGTTGTTGACGCGCTACCTCACCCACCACGGTCGGCACGCTCGCCTCATAGCGATTACGAATTCTGACGGTCTCACGTTTTTCAAAATCAACACCGCTGAGGTGTTCGATAAACGTTGTCACAAAATGCTGGCGCGTTTGTTCACCATCACTGACGATATCAATCCCTGCCCGCAGTTGATCGAAGAGAGATAAACTGAGGGCATCTTTTTTCCCCTCAATTAACTCTTCATTGTGTAATTTCCAGGGGGACCACAATTTTTCTGGCTCGGCCAGCCAGGACGGTTTCGGCAAGCTGCCCGCAGTTGACGTGGGGAGCAATGTTTTCATAATAAATGACCTTTTAGTCTCGATTAATTAGAGAGCGTAGTTAGCAGACCATTGCTCAAGAATATTTTTGTAGGGTTTGATAAAGTGCTCTTCAGTAAACTTACCCTGCTCGATTGCCAACTGGCTGCGCTCTTCCCGGTCATAGACAATTTTGGTTAATGAATGGTCCTGATGATTCAGGTCTGGCTGATAATAATGACCGGCGACAGCATTAGCATTGTAAATTTCAGGGCGATAAATCTTCTGAAATGTCTCCATCGTACTGATGGTACTGATCAGCTCAAGGCTGGTGTAATCACGCAGTAAATCACCCGAAAAATAAAAGGCCAGCGGCGCAACGCTGTTTTGCGGCATGAAATAGCGAACCTGCAGGCCCATTTTGTTGAAATACTGCTCCGTCAGCGATGTACCGTTGGGCTGGTATTCAATACCCAATACAGGGTGTTGATTGCCCGTGCGCTGATAAATGTCTTTGCTGGACACGCTCAGGCAGATGACCGGTGACTTTTTAAAGTTTGCTTTGTAGGCACTGGAGTTGACGAAATGTTTGAAGATATTGCCATGCAAATCGCCAAAATTGTCAGGAAGACTAAACCGGGCCTGGTCTTTATTATGTTCTAATAACAATACGCTAAAGTCATAATCTCGCACGTATGAAGAGAAGTTATTTCCGACAATTCCCGCAATACGTTCATTGGTTTTCTTATCTACAATATGCGTTTCCAGGATTTCAATGGCCGGGAATGCAATACCCTCTTTAGCGCCAATCGTCATCTCCGCGGAGATAATTTCAAGTTCGACCGAATACCGATCGCTTTTGGGATTATCCCAGTGAGCCAGGGCATTAAAGCGATTATCGATCATCACTAATGTATTGCGCAGGTTTTCCTGTCGGTTATCGCCTCTGGCCAGATTGGCAAAGTTAGTCGTAATGCGCGTATTTGCCGCGGGGTTATAATTTTCGTCGAAGCGACTGCGCTTAATGGTAAACGTGAAATCTTTATTCATCGCGATTTTGCACCCGGATATCTGACATGAAAACCTTATCCCTTCATTGAGTTACCAGCGCTCTGGTTTCTCAGTCGTCGTTTTCATGTTATCAATAAGTTAATGTTGAATATTTATGCCAGAGCCATCGGATGAGTAAAAGCGAGTTAATTTCATTACAACATGAGCCATCTTCATGATCGGCTTACCCTCTAACCAGGAGCAGATGCCGGGCATAAAAGCCCGGTTTGATGGCTGCGTGTTAGTCGGCACCGATCAGCAGATTGAGATTTTGCACGGCAGCGCCCGAGGCCCCTTTGCCGAGGTTATCGAAGACCGCTGTCAGCAGTATTTGTCCATTTTCGGGGTTTGCAAATACGCCAAGCTCCATATCATTCGTGCCGTTCAGACGCTCCGGGTTGATCCGATCTGCATCGCCGGCTGTCATCCCGGGCCGCACTCTGACATGCTTGCTATGGCGGTAATGCTCTGTCAGGCAAGCATGTATCGCATAAGCACTGGCATTTTTAGTCAGTAAGCGTTGCTGTAACGGCACACTCACTACAATCCCCTGACGATACCCACCGTAAGCGGGCATAAAGACGGGCGGAACAGAGAGCCCGGCGTAGCGCGTCATCTCCGGAACATGCTTGTGTCTGAGAGCCAGACCATAGACCTGGAACGCAGGTGCCGCATCTGCCTGTTCGCCTTCGTACTGCGCTATCGCCGCCCTTCCCCCGCCCGAATAGCCAGAAACAGCATGAACAGAAAGGGGATAATCGGCGGGCAACAGTCCGGCATTGACCAACGGCAGCAGGAGACCAATCGCTCCCGTAGGGTAACAACCAGGGTTCGTGATGCGCGTTGACGCCCTGATACGATCGGGCTGGTCGGCGCTCATCTCAGGAAAACCGTAGGTCCAGCCGGGCGTGACCCGGTGGGCTGAACTGGCATCGATAACCCGCACATGCGGATTTTTCACCATCGCCACCGCCTCGCGAGCAGCCTCATCAGGTAAGCACAGAATAGCGATATCGCAGCTGTTGAGCATCTCTGCGCGCAGGCGCGTGTGTTTACGTTGTGAAACAGGAAGCGTCATCAGAGTGATGTCTGCACGACCGCGCAGTCGGTCATGTATCTGTAAGCCTGTTGTGCCCTGCTCACCATCAATAAATACGTTTGTCATTGTCACTCCTGGTCTCGGATAGAATTTCATGACATGGATATTGTGCCCGTGTTAAGAATAGGTAAAGTTGAATTATCTTTACGTAAAATTCAGTTTTTCTGAGGTATGTTGATGCGTGAGATTAACCTTGATCAGTTACGCACACTGATAACCATTGCCGATACCCGCTCTTTCAATGAGGCCGCCGGACGACTGCACTTGTCTCCCCCAACGGTCAGTCTGCATATTTCCGAACTCGAAAATCGGATAGGGGCGACACTACTTTCCCGTACCCGTGGCAACGTCAGACCAACGGCGATTGGCGAAAAGCTGGTCACGCATGCGCGTCGGTTACTGGCGGATGCCGCTTATGTGCTTGAGGATATCTCGCGTCAGGCGCAGGGTCTGACCGGGCAGGTCCGACTGGGCGCCTCAACAGGCGCTATCGCCAATCTTCTGCCGCAGGCAATTGAAAAACTGGCTCGGCTCCATCCGAATATCGATGTTCAGATTACCGTGCTCACGTCTCAGCAGACCCTTGAGCAACTGAAATCCGGTTCACTCGATATTGGGATTGTTGCGCTCCCGCAACTGCGGGGTAATGGCCTAGAAATTGATACCTGGCGGCGGGATCCGGTTGTCGCTTTTCTGCCTGCCAACTGGGAAATACCGGATGTGGTGTCGCCTCAATGGTTGATTGAAAAATCGCTGATCCTCAACGGCTCTGGTACCCATTTATCACAACTGACAAACCACTGGTTTGCCAAAACGGGACACCGCCCCACGCCGCGAATTAAACTTGATTACAACGATGCGATAAAAAGTCTGGTGGGCGCAGGTTATGGCGCCACGCTGTTACCGCTTGAATCGGGTACGCCAGAGTCCCGTGATAAGCGCATTGCGGTTCGTCCCCTCAAGCCAGCATTGTGGCGGGAGTTAGGATTAGCCTGGAGAGAGGGGGAAAATGATATATCGACACAACATTTACTGGCGGTGTTGCGGGATTTAAAACAGGCGTGAAGTGCGGCTTGTTGTTTTCAGCCTGTCCCCCACGGAGGCGGGGGGAGCAGAACAGCACCGTTGATTTCCCTCTCCTTCAAAGAGAGGGAATAACGGCAAGTCATCTGACCGGGTAAACTCAGAACGTTTCCCAGTTGCCGTCGCCAACAGCGGGTGCGGCGGCGGTAACGGTCGTGCGCGGCGCGATGGTTGGTTTACCGGGCTTACTTTGCAACAGCGTGCTGTGACCATTTACGCGGAAGACCGCGACGGCCTGACGCAGTTGTTCAGCTTGCTCTTCCAGTGCTGCTGAGGCCGCAGCGGACTCCTGCACCAGCGAGGCGTTCTGCTGGGTAACGCTGTCCATTTGCGATACCGCGAGGCTCACCTGCTCAATGCCTTTACTCTGCTCGTCCGATGCGGAGGCGATTTCGCCCATAATATCGGTTACGCGCGTCACGGCATTGACGATCTCTTGCATGGTATTACCGGCTTCTGCCACCAACGAAGTGCCAGAGTTGACGCGGTTGACGGAGTTCTCTATTAGCGTTTTGATCTCTTTTGCCGCCTGCGCACTGCGGCTGGCCAGTGTGCGAACTTCCCCTGCGACCACCGCAAACCCACGCCCCTGCTCACCGGCACGCGCGGCTTCAACCGCGGCGTTCAGCGCGAGGATATTGGTCTGGAAGGCAATGGCGTCGATCACGCTGGTTATCTGCGCTATCTGCTGAGAACTGCTGGAGATTTCGCTCATGGTACGTACCACATCGCTTACCACACGGCCGCCGCGTGCGGCGGTGTCGGAGGCATTTTTCGCCAGGTTTGAAGCCTGACGGGCGTTATCGGTGTTTTGTTTCACCGTCGCAGTCAATTGTTCCATACTGGCGGCGGTCTCTTCGAGTGACGCGGCCTGTTGTTCAGTGCGGGAAGAGAGATCGTTGTTACCGGCAGATATTTCGCTCGCACCGGTATATATCGAATCGGAACTGTTACGCACCGCGCTCACGGTTCTGACCAGCGAGGATTGCATGTCATGCAGGCTACTGGTCAGTTGGCTCATCTCGTTACGGCCTTCTGCGGAGATCGGCTGTGTCAGGTCACCATCGGCAACAGCGCGAATATGTCCCATCACACTGTGCAGTGGTTTAAGCAGCAGATGTTGCAGCCCCAGCCAGATTACGGTCATGACCGCGATCACCACCAGCAGAATCACGCCAAGGGTCCACTGCATGCTGGTAAAGCTGCTCTGGTTTTCCCGGGCGGCTGCCTGCAGGAAGGTGTTGTTTTCGTTGCGCCATTTCGCATAGCTGGCGTCCATATCATCCTGCGCCTGTTGAGCATCCAGATTGCCATAGGCTTCGTAGTTGTTTGCCCGCAGGAAGGTGATGGACTGCTGCAACACGTCGTGCATTTTGGTGATGTTTTGCGAAACTTCGTTGGCTAACGCGGCATCCTGGCCTGCCACGGGCGGCGTATTTTTATAGTTGTTAAAGTACCCTTCGGCCTTGCTCAGAGATTCAGAGGCCGTCGTAAGCAGTTTATCGATACTGGCAAGCGATGCCGGATCGCGTTGATTTTTTAAAAAGCGGATCGCCACACGGGTAACGGTGACGCGTGTTTTAATCAGCGTATTGACGCTATCGCCAAGATTTTCCTGCTGTGCGCTAAGGATGCCCGTATTCTGAAAGTTCACTCTGTCATTATTAACAGCGGAGTAGAAAAGTCCGCCGGTAACCAGCTGAAGCAGACAAAATACCGACAAGGCAATGATGATGCCGGTGATGACACGTATATTTTTGAGCATATTATGGGTCCAGGGAAGAGGCAAAGTTGCCCAATATATATCGACACGGCAGGCATTAACTTTATGGTGGCTCAGGCCAGACCTGTTAATTGCTGGGATTGATGAGAGGGATTGACGCGTTGCCTGCGGCCCTTTTATTTCATGCGCCTGGCGTCCAGGCGAACAAGTCCTTGATCATTTCCCTGACCAGAAGTACTGTATATAAAAACAGTATCTATAGAAGAGGTCAGATTCCAGTGTTTGCCCTTGTTGACGTTAACTCCTTCTACACCAGCTGCGAAACCGTCTGGCGGCCAGACCTGAGTGGTAAACCGGTCGTAGTGCTTTCAAACAATGATGGCTGCATTGTGTCCCGCTCTGCCGAGGCGAAAGCGCTGGGCATTGGCATGGCGGAGCCTTATTTCAAACAAAAAGATCTGTTACAGCGCCATGGTGTGGCGGTATTCAGCAGCAACTACGCCCTCTATGGCGACATGAGCCATCGGGTGATGAGTACGCTGGAAGAAATTTGCCCGCGGGTGGATCAATACAGTATTGATGAAGCATTTGTGGATCTTTCCGGTATTCCCCACCTCAAGCGCTTCGGCAAATATATTCGCGATACTGTTTATCAACGCACCATGCTGACCGTGGGTGTGGGCATCGCACCGACGAAAACGCTGGCGAAGCTGGCAAATTACGCGGCCAAAAGATGGCAGGCGCAGAGCGGCGGCGTGGTGGATCTCTCAACCCCTGCCAGTCAACAAAGGTTGATGGCATCCGTCCCCGTGGAGGAGGTCTGGGGTATTGGTCGGCGTCTGACAAAAAAGCTAAACACCATGAATATCACCACTGTGCTGGAGCTGGCAAAATGTGATTTATGGTTTATTCGTAAAAACTTCAGCGTGGTACTGGAAAGAACCGTTCGCGAGCTACGTGGTGAGCCATGCCTCGGTTTTCAGGAATTCTCGCCAGCAAAGCATGAAATTATTAGTTCGCGATCTTTTGGTCAGAGAATTAGCGATTATTCCTCAGTCCGTGAGGGGATCAGTACCTGGGCGGCCAGAGCAGCAGAAAAATTGCGTGCCCAGCATCAATATTGCCGATATATCGGCGCTTTTATAAAAAGTAGCCCACACGACCCTGATGAACCTTATTACAGTAAGAGTGCAGGAATTACGCTGCTTACCCCCACGCAAGACACCAGAGATATTATTGCCGCGGCAACGCGTAGCCTGGATATTATCTGGAAGCAAGGCCCGCGATATCAAAAAGCGGGTGTTATATTAGGAGACTTCTTTAGTCAAGGCGTAGCACAACTTAATTTATTCGATGAGTATGCCCCCCGACCAAATAGTCAGGTATTGATGTACGTAATGGATCGCATGAACGAAAAAGGCAATAAAATGTGGTTTGCAGGCCAGGGCGTTGCCCCGACCTGGTCAATGAAACGCTACCTGCTCTCCCCGGCATGGACGACCCGGATAGAGGATGTGCCATTAGTGGAGTAACCGCCGTTCAACGGCTACGCTTGGCGTGACGCTCCCAGTTTTCTTGCTTCGCCTCTGCCGATTTTCGCAGCGATACATAGCATGCGCCGTTGCCGCCATGCCGTGGTTGCGCAGCGCAAAATGCCTGAACATCGTCAAATTCGGTCAACCAGCGGGCAAGGTAACTGCGAACAATATTGGCATGGGAATTATCTTCCCGCCCTTTTCCATGGATTATCAGAAGATTACGCAATCCATCCTGCCGCGCCTGATGCACAAAGCGGAATAGCAACTGTCGGCACTGCTCAACGGGCTGGCGTAACAGGCTAAGGCTGGCCTGCTGGGAATACTTGCCGGTGCGAAGTTTATCAATCACCCCGGTTTGCAGCCCTTCGCGGCGAAATTCCAGCGGTGTATCAAGGGGCAAAATATCGAGGAATCCGGTGGTCAGGAAATTATCAAGCTGCAACGTGTCGATATGCTGTGGTGCACGCGTATTTCGGGCCGGATGCCAGTGAACATCGGCACAGCGCTTAAGTGGCTGGACATCCTCCATGGCGTCAAGAAACAGTGATTTGTCATCAGGGTTCATGGTTTAGTCCTCCCGCTACATCAGAGGGGCTTACTATAGCGGGCGCGGCAGCATGCCACAATGCCTGATATTCATTTAACGGGTAGCAATTAATGTGATATTTGAAGCAATTATCGAAATTAATTTCGCTCGCTATTTAACCTCGCTTAACTAGAAGTTTACTGTCATTAATATCCAGAATTTAAGTTAAATTATCGTGAAACTAATCACCATTTCAACTGGAAATATCCAACAGCAGAACTATAACTGTATTTACCGCGCAAGGATGAAGTTTAAAATAATTATCGAACGGACGCGTTGCTGTGTGTACTGTAGAGCCTGACGGATGTCGGCAGGCTCTATTTTTTTATTTTCTCGATAATGGAGAATATATCATCTATTGGATAACCACACATTTCCCATAGTGATAGCAATATATTCCATGAATAATTGTTAGCCTTTCCCGATTTTGCCTGATTTATTGCACCTCCAGGGGGGTATAGAGCCACATTCTCGATCGTGTTAAATTGCGCAATTCCCCCCGTTTTGCTGCGATGTTTGAGAAAGGATTGCCGATGCTTACGCTACTTGAGGATAAAATTGCCACCCCGCTGGGCCCACTGTGGGTCCTGTGCGATGAAACATTCCATTTGCGCGCGGTTGAGTGGGAAGAGCATAGCGATCGCATGGTTGAACTGCTGAATATTCATTATCGCAAGGAAGGTTATACACGCCGCCCTGCCACCAACCCTGGTGGGTTAAGCCGCAAACTTCTGGACTATTTTGAAGGCGATCTGGCGGTAATAGACACCCTGCCAACCGCCACGGCGGGTACCCCCTTTCAACGCGAAGTCTGGAAAACGCTACGCGAGATCCCGTGCGGCCATGTCATGCACTATGGTCAGTTAGCGGAGATGCTGGGTCGCGTCGGCGCCGCGCGCGCGGTAGGTGCCGCGAACGGTTCAAACCCGGTCAGTATTGTGGTTCCCTGCCACAGGGTAATTGGTCGCAACGGAACCCTGACTGGATATGCCGGTGGCGTACAGCGTAAAGAGTGGTTATTGCGCCATGAAGGTTACTTGCTATTGTGAAAAAAAAGGGCTCTTTGTGCTCTTTTTCACGGGATTCTGTGATAAAAGCCTTACTGAAACGATGGAATATCAATAAGATGGTTTGCTCACCTGTTTCATCGTTTCTGATACCTGTTTTAATTCTACTGAATTGACGTTTCGCCAGGCTTACGCGTTCAAGAAAAAGATGATAAAATTGACTAAAATCAATTACGGCTTGAGCAGACCTATGATCCCGGAAAAGCGAATTATACGACGCATTCAGTCTGGCGGATGTGCAATCCATTGCCAGGATTGCAGTATTAGCCAGCTCTGCATCCCCTTCACACTCAATGAACACGAACTCGATCAGCTCGACAATATCATTGAGCGCAAAAAGCCCATCCAGAAAGGTCAGACTCTGTTTAAAGCCGGGGATGAACTGAAATCGCTTTACGCTATTCGTTCCGGCACGATCAAGAGCTACACCATCACTGAACAGGGTGACGAGCAAATCACCGGTTTTCATCTGGCGGGTGATCTGGTGGGCTTTGACGCCATCGGCACAGGCCACCACCCGAGCTTTGCTCAGGCGCTGGAAACATCAATGGTTTGTGAAATCCCGTTCGAAACGCTGGATGATCTGTCAGGCAAAATGCCGAACCTGCGCCAGCAGATGATGCGCCTGATGAGCGGCGAGATCAAAGGCGATCAGGACATGATCCTGTTATTGTCGAAAAAGAACGCCGAGGAGCGCCTGGCCGCGTTTATCTATAACCTGTCGCGGCGTTTCGCCCAGCGAGGATTCTCTCCCCGTGAATTCCGCCTGACCATGACACGTGGCGATATCGGTAACTATTTAGGCCTGACTGTAGAAACCATCAGCCGTCTGCTGGGTCGTTTCCAGAAGAGCGGTATGCTCGCGGTGAAAGGCAAATATATCACTATCGAGAACAGCGATATCCTGGCACAGCTTGCCGGACATTCGCGTAACGTCGCCTGATTTTACCCCCTCCTTTTGACCTTTTGCCGGGCACTTAAATTTTTATGATTTATTGATCTGGCAAAAGGTTTTCCCTGTTTCATTCAGTACTTATAGGTTATCTTGTAATTACAGACTGTGGTGACAGATGTAAGGAGACCCTGTATGGCTAAGTATCAAAATATGCTGGTCGCCATCGATCCTAACCAGGACGATCAGCCCGCATTACGACGTGCCGTGTATTTACATCAACGGATTGGCGGCCGGATTAAAGCTTTCCTGCCGATCTATGATTTCTCTTACGAAATGACCACCCTTCTGTCCCCTGACGAACGCACAGCCATGAGACAAGGCGTGATCAGCCAGCGTACGGCCTGGATACGTGAACAGGCGAAGTACTATGTGGATGCTGGCGTTCCTATTGATATTAAAGTGGTATGGCATAACCGTCCCTTCGAGGCCATCATTCAGGAAGTGATATCCGGTGGCCATGACTTGCTGCTGAAAATGGCCCACCAGCATGACAAACTGGAATCGGTTATCTTCACCCCCACCGACTGGCATCTGCTGCGTAAATGTCCTTGCCCGGTTTGGATGGTGAAAGACCAGCCCTGGCCTGAAGGCGGTAAAGCGCTGGTGGCGGTCAATCTTGCCAGCGAAGAGCAATATCACAATGCGCTGAATGAAAAACTGGTGAAAGAGACCCTGCATCTGGCTGAACAGGTCAACCACACTGAAGTGCATCTGGTCGGCGCTTATCCGGTCACCCCAATTAACATTGCCATTGAACTGCCGGAGTTTGACCCGAGCGTCTATAACGACGCGATTCGCGGCCAACATCTGATTGCCATGAAAGCCTTACGGCAGAAATTCGGTATTGATGAAAAAGTAACCCATGTAAATAAAGGTCTGCCGGAAGAAGTCATTCCGGATCTGGCGGAACATTTGCAGGCAGGGATCGTCGTGCTGGGTACCGTTGGACGCACCGGGATCTCCGCCGCTTTCCTCGGGAATACCGCTGAACAGGTGATCGATCACCTACGTTGCGATCTGCTGGTCATCAAACCTGACGACTATCAGAGTCCGATTGAACTGGACGACGAAGAAGACGATTAACCGCAGCCCACAGCATAACGCCCGCCACTCGCGGGCGTTTTCTTATATTACTTACCTCGCCAGTGCTGCAAATAGTGCCGCAGCCAGCTCCCGGCAACGCCTGGCGGCTGCTTTTTATTCCACAGCAGGTCAATAAGGATACTTTGCGGCCACCCCGGCACATCGACACGCGTCAATTTTTTCGCCCCGGAAAACTCATCCACCAACGCGCAGGGTAATGCGCACCAGCCAACCCCCTGCTCCGCCATGCTGAGTAATAGCAGATAGCTCGGCGCTGACCATACAGGGCCGCGCGCAGGCATATTACGGTTTTCCAGATAGGTATTAAGCCGCAACTCACGCCAGGTACGTAACTGCTCCTCAGAGACGCTGCCCTGCTGTGCCAGCGGATGCCCACGCGCCACGTAAATATCCATGCGACTCTGCATTGGCAGGCGCATCGCACCGATGTCCGTCGGATAGGTATCACGGGCTTCCGTTAAGCCTAACTGCGCGCGTCCCTTTTGCAGCAGATCGATAACATCCTCGTTTTCGCCAATCAGACACTCAAATTCGGTATGCGGATAGCGCCTGTCGAACTCCCCCAACAGATCCGCCAGCGTATCCGGGTTCAGCGTATCGGAAAGTATGAACGTCAGCCGCGTTTCCGTTTCCCCCACCAGCCAGACTGCCAGCTCATCCAGTTTATCGCTGGCGGCGAGAATGGCCTGCACGTAGCTGAGCGCCCGCATCCCTTCCGGCGTCAGCACCGGATGCCGGGCTGAACGATCAAAGAGCGTCACGCCTAAATCGGCTTCCAGATGAGCGATAGCGGTACTGATGGTGGACTGGCTTTTCCGCAGTTTCCGCGCCGCGGCAGAAAAAGAGCCAGAGGCAACGGTTTCAACAAAGGCAGTGAGAGCTTCCGGAGAGTAGCGCATGATGTATCTATTTAATCGATGGTATCTATCTTTAATTTATCTCATAAAACGATAAAAATCCTCTCAGTAAACCCGTCGAACGACAAAGAGGACCCGAAATCATGCAACAACATGCCGTACAGCGCCGAAGCCTGGCCGAGCGCATTTTTCACGCAGTGAGCTTCGAAGTGATTGCCACCGCTATTTGCGCCCCGGCCAGCGCCTGGATAATGCAGCGTCCGGTGCTGGAGATGGGGGGACTGACATTGCTGCTGGCCACTGCGGCGATGATCTGGAACGTGATTTATAACGCACTGTTTGACCGGCTTTGGCCCGTTCATCGCCTGACCCGCACCGCGAAGGTTCGTGCCTGGCATGCGCTGGGCTTTGAAGGTGGTTTTATCATCATTGGCGTGACGATAGCCTCGCTGACGCTTGGCATTGGGCTAATCGAGGCTTTCTTACTGGAAATCGGCTTTTTCCTCTTCTTTCTTCCTTACACCATGGCGTTTAACTGGGTCTACGACATACTGCGCGCCAGGGTAATCCACCGTCAGGCGGCGCGCATATGTCAGTAAGGTATGTCGGGTGAGTGTGTTTTAACTACGCGTCCCGGTCATCGTCTCTTGCTGGCTGTCGGCATCCGGCACGCCAGCAGGCCATGGCCCTTTCACGACGGTTGTAGGCAGTGCCAACTGCACGTCATTCGCCGCCAGTTGCTCCATAATGCGAATATTAATCTCCTGCTGGATATCCATATATTTATTGTAATCTGCCGTATTGACGATATGTACGACTTCAAAGTTAAGTCGATCGGTGCCGAAGCCAAGAAAATGGGCGCGGTCGAATTTGGTTTCACCGACGTCATTGATGATGGTTTTTATCATTTCACCTATCTGGCGGAGTTTGTCCGGCGGCGTTGACAAGGCAACACCGAAAGTAAAAACGATACGTCGGGTTTGCATACGCTTATAGTTATGCAGCGTCTGTTGCAGAAGAATCGCATTACCACAGACAATTTGCTCACCGCTCAAACTGCGTATGCGCGTGGTCTTAAGGCCGATATGCTCAACCGTCCCGGCGACATCGTTAAACACCACGAAATCCCCAATCTCAAAAGGCTTATCAAAACCAATCGACAACGAGGCGAAGACATCGCTGAGGATAGTCTGTACCGCCAGGGCGATGGCGATGCCGCCGACGCCGAGACTGGCCACCAGCGCGGTAATGTTCACCCCGGCATTCGCCAGAATCGACAACAGCATAACGGTCCAAATCAGCATCCGTAGCAGCAAGCCGGTAATGACCAGCGTCACCGGATTTTTGTGCATGCCGGGTTCATAACGCAGCTGATGCAGCCAGGAAATAATCCCCTGATCAAACCAGAGCGCCATTTGAATGGCGAGCACCAGAAACCAGGCATGACTGATTGTCGCGGAAAGAGTAGTGGGGAGTTCAACAAAACGCAGGCTAAATAGAAAGGCGGCGATAAAGAGCAGCACCTTACTGGTTCTGACTAACATGTCATTGAGCACCAGACGCATTTTCTGCGTGCTGTGATGCTTATCGCCCCAGCTCTGAACGCCTTTACCGACGATACGCAGTAAACGGTTAAGCAGCCAGTAAGCCAATATCGTAATGATGACGACCGTGAAGACAGCAATCCAGAACGATGGCGTCATCATTAAAGATATCAAATCAAAACGTGATAAAAATTCCATTCTTTCCCTCGTCATAACCGTGAAGAGAAAAAGTATAGACGCAGACAAAAAAAAACCGCTCCGAAGAGCGGTTGAGATAAGCGCGGCGCGTTACAGCGCTTTCAGAATCGCATCCACGCTGGCTTTGGCATCGCCAAACAGCATCTGGGTATTCTCTTTAAAGAACAGTGGATTCTGTACCCCTGCATAACCGGTATTCATGGAGCGTTTGAACACGATAACGTTCTGCGCTTTCCATACTTCCAGAACAGGCATACCTGCGATTGGGCTCTTCGGATCGTCCTGCGCCGCCGGGTTAACGGTGTCATTCGCACCAATAACCAGTACGGTGTCGGTATCGGCGAAGTCATCGTTGATTTCGTCCATTTCCAGCACGATGTCATACGGTACTTTCGCTTCTGCAAGCAGTACGTTCATGTGTCCCGGCAAACGGCCCGCTACCGGGTGGATACCGAAGCGCACTTTCACGCCGCGCGCACGCAGTTTCTCGGTAATTTCGGCCACCGGATACTGCGCCTGCGCTACCGCCATACCGTAGCCTGGGGTGATGATGACTGAGTGCGAGTTTTTCAGCATTTCAGCCGTCTCTTCGGCGTTGATCTCGCGGTGCTCGCCCACTTCTTCATCGGCGCCCGTTGAGGAGCCGTCGGTACCAAAGCCACCGGCGATAACGCTGATAAAGGAACGGTTCATCGCCTTACACATAATGTAAGAGAGGATCGCACCCGAAGAGCCCACCAGCGCACCGGTGACGATCAGCAGGTCGTTGCTCAGCATAAAGCCAGCCGCCGCTGCCGCCCAACCGGAATAGGAGTTCAGCATTGAGACCACAACCGGCATGTCAGCACCACCGATAGAGGCCACCAGATGCCAGCCGAATACCAGCGCAATGGCTGTCATTACCAGCAGCGCGAGAGACTGCAGGCCCACGCTTTCTGTACGAACAAAGATAACCAGCAGTATGAAAGAGACCACCAGCGCCGCAAGGTTCAATTTGTGACGGTTTGGCAGCATCAGCGGTTTTGAGGAAATCTTGCCGCACAACTTACCGAACGCCACGATAGAACCGGTGAAGGTGACCGCACCAATAAAGATGCCCAGGAACACTTCGGTCAGGTGAATGTTGACCAGGATCGGCTCCATGCCCGGTTCGTGGTACAGGTAGCTGTTAAAGCCAACCAGCACCGCGGCCAAACCTACAAAGCTGTGCAATACGGCGACCAGCTCAGGCATCTCGGTCATTTCAACTTTACGCGCCAGGCGAATACCGATAGCACCACCGATGATCATCGCAACGATAATCCACGCCACGTTGCCGGTGTCCGGCCCGAAAATCGTGGCAATCAGCGCAATCGCCATCCCGGCAACCCCAAAACGGTTACCCTGCTGGGACGTCTCGTGTTTCGATAGCCCTGCCAGGCTGAAAATAAACAGGATCGCGGCAACAATGTATGCAGCTGTAACTAATCCTCCAGACATGTGCTACCCCTTAGTTCTTCCGGAACATTTTCAGCATGCGCTGAGTGACGGTGAAACCACCAAAAATATTAATGCTGGCAATCAGTACGGCGATAAAGCTTAAGAAGCTGACCCAGCCACCATGGCCGATTTGTAAGAGCGCGCCAACGACGATAATGCCGGAGATGGCGTTGGTTACCGACATAAGCGGGGTATGCAAGGCGTGGGAGACGTTCCACACTACGTAGTAACCCACCACGCAGGCCAATGCAAAGACGGTGAAGTGACCAAGAAACTCTTTAGGCGCAACGTCGGCCAGCCAGCCGAAGAGGATAATGACCAGCGCCATGATGCCGTATTTCAGCCATGGCGATGTGGGTTTAGCCTCTTCTTTCGCAGCGGCAGGCGCCGCTTTTGCCGCAGCCTGCGGTTGCGCGGAGACCTGAATCGGTGGAGCCGGCCAGGTGACTTCGCCATCGCGAATCACGGTCACGCCGCGCACGACAACGTCCTCGAAATCTACCGTCACATTGCCGTCTTTTTCCTTGCACAGCAGTTTCAGCAGGTTGACGAGGTTGGTGCCGTAAAGCTGAGAAGACTGCGTCGGCAGACGACCCGGCAGATCAGTATAACCAATGATTTTAACGCCGTTCGGCGTGGTGACGACTTCGTTCGCCACGGTGTATTCACAGTTTCCGCCGTTTTGCGCCGCCAGGTCGACCACCACGCTGCCGGATTTCATGGAATCCACCATCTCGCGGGTAATCAGTTTCGGCGCCGGTTTGCCCGGAATCAATGCGGTGGTGACGATGATATCAACGTCTTTTGCCTGCGCGGCAAAGAGTTCCATTTCCGCTTTGATAAACGCTTCGGACATCACTTTCGCGTAGCCGTCGCCGCTACCGGCCTCTTCTTTGAAATCCAGCTCCAGGAACTCAGCGCCCATACTCTGGACCTGTTCCTTCACTTCTGGACGGGTATCAAACGCGCGAACAATCGCCCCGAGGCTATTCGCGGCACCAATTGCGGCCAGACCGGCAACCCCTGCGCCAATGACCATCACTTTCGCTGGCGGGACTTTACCTGCGGCAGTGATCTGCCCGGTAAAGAAACGGCCAAATTCATGGGCTGCTTCCACAATAGCGCGATAGCCAGCAATGTTCGCCATGGAGCTCAATGCATCCAGCGCCTGAGCGCGAGAAATACGCGGCACAGAATCCATCGCCATGACGGTAATATTACGGGCAGCCAGTTTTTCCATCAGCGGCGCATTTTGCGCAGGCCAGATAAAGCTGACTAATGTCGTGCCCGGATTAAGCAAGGCTATTTCTTCATCGGTCGGTGCATTCACCTTGAGGATAACGTCAGAGTGCCAGACATTATTTTCGTCCACCACGGTTGCGCCAGCCTGGGTAAACGCGTTGTCATCGAAGCTTGCCAGTTTGCCCGCGCCGCTTTCAATCGCGACGGTGAAACCCAATTTAAGCAATTGCTCTACCGTTTTCGGCGTCGCCGCAACGCGGGTTTCATTGGCCAACCGTTCTTTTGGTACACCAATACGCATAGTTTTCCCTTCCATCGATTTTAGATGATGGTTTGTCAGTGATGCCCGGGCATTACATTGCCTGCCAGAGATAAATAAACAGACTGCATCCCGGAAAATAAAACAGTAACAAACTTTCTATAACCTACTGAAAATAACGCCTGTGATCTACCGTCAGAAAACAGAAATTCTGTTTTTATCTGCGAAAACCGGGCAGGTGGCGGAGCTGACAGGGTTATTTCCCTTTAATTCATTTAAACAAGCCGATATTCCGCTCAGGCGAAGCGGCAAAACACGATTAATCTCCAGCACGCATCGCCATTTTAACAATGTATTAACTTATAAAACTCATATGCTTTATGACTTTTGCTGGTCAACAGCCTGTTTTTTCAACATATCATTAAACGTTATCGTAAAACGTCTGGCGTGTAGCACACTCAGTGAAAAATGACGCAGACAGTCGTGTTGATTAAATGCAATAATCAGCGACGTTTTTAAGTCAACAACAACACCAGTATCTGGTTTGCGCAAGGCGAAGGATCATTTTTATGAAGCTTAAGTACACCCTCCTGGCGTCAGCACTTTTGTCCGTTACGGCCCTGTCAGTCAACGCAGCGACAGAGTTAACGCCGGAGCAAGCGTCAGCATTGAAGCCCTACGATCGCGTTGTTATCACCGGTCGCTTTAACTCTATTGGCGATGCTGTTAAAGCCGCTTCGAACCGTGCTGATAAAGAAGGCGCGGCCTCGTTTTATGTTGTAGATACCTCCGATTATGGTGAGAGCGGCAACCAGCGTGTCACCACGGACCTGTACAAAGCCGATGCACCGAAAGCCGATGCGCCAAAACTGCGCGTCATCAATGGCGTTACTGAGCTGCCGAAGACCCAGGCCATTGAGCTGGAACCGTTCGATACCGTTACGGTGCAGGGATTCTATCGCTCCCAGCCGGAAGTAAACGATGCCATCACCAAAGCGGCGAAAGCGAAAGGGGCTGCCTCTTTCTATATCGTCCGTCAGGTGGATGCCAACGAAGGCGGCAACCAGTTGATTACGGCCTATATCTATAAAGCCGATGCCAAAAAACGCGTACTGCAGAGCCCGGATGCTATCCCACGTGATTCCGAAGCAGGCCGCGCGGCATTAGCGAAAGGCGGTGAAGAAGCCAAAAAAGTAGAAATTCCGGGCGTCGCCACTACCGCTGCGCCGAGCGCTGAGGTGGGTCGTTTCTTCGAAACACAATCCTCAACCTCAAACCGTTACACTGTCACACTGCCTGATGGTAAAAAAATCGAAGAAGTGAATAAAATCACTGCTGCGCAAATGATTCCATTTGACAGTGTCACCTTCACCGGTAATTACGGCAACCTGACCGAGATCTCTTATCAGGTCGCTAAACGTGCCGCAGCGAAAGGCGCTAAGTACTACCACATCACCCGTCAGTGGCAGGAAAATGGTAGTAATATCACCATCAGCGCTGATTTGTACAAATAAGTCTCCCCTTCACCTTTAAGGCGGCCCAGGTCGCCTTTTTTATTTTTTTCACGAAATTCAGCCGTCACGCATTGCATGCCATAACGACTCTCCGTAAAATCCCGCGCCTCAGTGATATCCACCATTTTTATGCGCATATGCAAAATAATTATTCTGGATTGAGTCCGTTCATAACAGGATACCCATGGAAAAGAAACTTGGCCTGAGCGCTTTAACTGCGCTGGTATTAAGCTCAATGCTCGGCGCAGGCGTTTTCAGCCTTCCGCAAAATATGGCGGAAATCGCCAGCCCAGCCGCGTTATTGATTGGTTGGGCTATTACCGGCGCGGGGATATTACTGCTCGCCTTCGCCATGCTTATCCTGACGCGTCTTCGCCCGGATCTGGACGGCGGTATTTTTACTTATGCCCGGGAAGGTTTCGGCGAACTTATTGGTTTTTGTTCCGCCTGGGGCTACTGGCTTTGCGCGGTAATTGCCAACGTCTCATATCTGGTGATTGTCTTCTCTGCGCTAAGTTTCTTTACCGATACGCCAGAGCTGCGCTTCTTTGGCGACGGTAATACCTGGCAGGCGATTGTCGGCGCCTCCCTGCTGCTGTGGTTTGTTCACGCATTAGTGTTGCGCGGCGTGCAGACGGCGGCCAGCATTAATCTCGCCGCGACACTCGCCAAACTGGTACCGCTTGGTCTGTTTATTGTGCTGGCGGCAATCGCCTTCCATTACGATACGTTTAGCCTGGATTTCTCCGGTATCGCACTCGGGGTACCCGTATGGGAGCAGGTGAAAAACACCATGCTCATTACCCTTTGGGTGTTTATCGGGGTTGAAGGCGCCGTGGTCGTTTCTGCGCGCGCGCGCGACAAGCGCGATGTGGGACGCGCCACCCTGCTGGCAGTGCTGGCTGCCCTCGGTGTCTATTTGTTGGTGACATTGCTGTCTCTGGGGGTAATACCGCGCCCGGAACTGGCGGCAATGCGTAACCCATCCATGGCCGGCCTGATGGTCAGGCTGATGGGATCCTGGGGCGATGTGGTCATCGCTGCAGGGCTGATTGTTTCGGTCTGCGGCGCCTATCTGAGCTGGACGATCATGGCTGCGGAAGTGCCGCTACTGGCCGCCACCCATCAGGCGTTTCCACGCCTTTTTGCCCGCCAAAACAAGAATAATGCCCCGGCGGCATCGTTGTGGTTAACCAATATCAGCGTGCAGGTCTCGCTGGTGCTGATCTGGCTCACAGGTTCTGATTACAATACGCTGTTGACCATTGCGTCCGAGATGATTCTGGTTCCTTATTTGCTGGTCGGGGCATTCTTACTGAAAATCTCTCGTCGCACGTTGCACCGCGCCGTCGCTATCGGCGCCTGCCTCTATGGCTTATGGTTACTGTATGCATCCGGTCCGATGCATTTGCTGTTGTCGGTTGTGCTCTATGCGCCGGGCCTGCTGGTCTTTATCTATGCACGCCGCACGCATGACATAGCCAGTCTGCTTAAACGTCGGGAAAGAGTGCTGATTGGTCTGCTGCTGATCGCCGCCGTTCCCGCCACGTGGATGTTGATGGGGTAAACAGCGCGTACGCCCCGTTGAGAAGGAGAACGTATTCGATGGGAAACACGAAGACACGCCCGATATTGATTACCGGAGGAGGCCGTCGCATCGGCCTCGCCCTCGCCCACCATTTTCTTAGCCAGCAGCAGCCGATTATCGTCAGTTACCGGACACACTATCCGACGATTGAACAGTTAACCGCTGCGGGTGCTTTATGCATTCAGGCAGATTTCAGCAGTGATGAAGGCGTTCTGGCCTTCGCCGATAGGGTGAAGGAGAAAACGCAGGGGTTGCGGGCCATTATTCACAATGCGGGCGACTGGGCGGGTGAAAAACCCGGCGTTGCGCTGCCCAATGTCCTTTCCAGGATGCTGCAGATCCACGTCCATGCTCCCTACTTACTTAACCACGCGCTGGAGAGCTTATTGCGCGGCTTCGGGCATGCTGCCAGCGACATTATTCACTTTACCGATTATGTCGTTGAGTGTGGAAGCGACAAACATATTGCCTATGCCGCCAGTAAAGCGGCGCTGGATAATATGACCCGCTCTTTTGCCAAAAAGCTGGCGCCGGAAGTGAAGGTCAATGCTATTGCCCCGGCGCTGATCCTGTTTAATGACGACGATGACGCGGAATACCGTCAGCAGGCGCTTAATAAATCGCTGATGAAAATTGCCCCCGGCGAGAAAGAGATTATCGATCTGGTCGATTATCTGCTGACCAGTTGCTACGTCACGGGACGTACGTTCGGTGTGGATGGCGGCCGTCCGCTGCGCTAGTGGAGACGGCTCCAGATAAAAATTAACAGCCATGCGCTGAGGCACCAGCAGAACACTGCGGCGCTCAGCGCGTATCCTACTCGCATAAATCCGGTGAAATACCACAGTGACAGCAGGTAAAGAAAATAGGGAATAATGGACCACATGCCAAAAACGATGGTAGTACGTAACGCCTCAACGCCCCGCTCGGTTGCCACAATATAATGGGCGATTAAGGCAAAGGTCGGAAATAACGGAATGAGTCCAGCGATATAGTAATTTTTCGTTTTTGACAGCAATCCAATTAATAACACCACCAGCGCGCCGATTGCCGCTTTTATCACCAGGGCCATCAGGTTCCCTTTCTCATCATGACAACAAAGGCCTACAGCATAGCGGATGGGGAGCATGTTTAGAAAAGATTAATGGCAGGATCAATAAAGGCAGTGTATGTTCATCTTTTTGACTCATCACGATGATATATGAATAAGATCGTTTTTGTGGAAGACGACCCGGAAGTGGGCGCGCTTATTGCGGCATATCTGGGCAAACACGATATGGATGTGATCGTTGAACCGCGTGGTGATCGAGCAGAAGACGTCATCGCCCGTGAAAAACCAGATCTAATTCTCCTGGATATCATGCTCCCCGGCAAAGATGGGATGACACTGTGTCGCGATTTACGCCAGCAGTGGAGCGGCCCTATCGTCCTTCTCACCTCTCTTGATAGTGATATGAACCATATTCTGTCGCTGGAGATGGGCGCGAATGATTACATTCTCAAAACAACCCCCCCTGCGGTTTTACTGGCGCGTCTGCGACTGCACTTACGCCAGCAGGCTGGCACCACTCAGCAAGAATCTGCCCCGGCATCGCTTAAGCAGCATAAGACGCTGCAATTTGGCACACTGACCATCGATCCGGTAAACAGGCAGGTGCTCCTGGCAGGCGAGCAGGTTGTCCTCTCTACCGCCGATTTCGATCTGCTATGGGAACTGGCTACCCACGCAGGACAGATCATGGACCGCGATGCGTTGCTGAAAAACCTGCGCGGCGTGACCTATGATGGGATGGACCGCAGTGTTGATGTGGCGATTTCGCGCCTGCGCAAAAAATTGCTCGATAACGCCACCGAACCTTTCCGTATTAAAACCGTGCGCAACAAAGGCTATCTCTTCGCCCCGCACGCCTGGGATAACTGAGTCCGGTCCTCTTCGCGGGTGTCGCCATGAAAAAACTTTTCGTCCAGTTTTATCTGTTACTGTTTGTCTGCTTTCTGGTGATGACCATGCTGGTCGGGCTGGTTTACAAATTCACCGCTGAGCGCGCAGGGCGACAGTCGCTGGACGATTTGATGAAAAGTTCGCTGTATTTAATGCGCAGCGAACTGCGTGAAATCCCGCCACACCAGTGGAACAAAACACTCAAAGAGCTGGACCTGAACCTGTCGTTTAACATGCGCGTGGAGCCGATGAGCAAGTTCACACTCGAAGCCCCCGCGCAACAGCGTCTACAGGAAGGCGATATTGTCGCACTGGATTCGCAATATACCTTTATTCAGCGCATTCCACGTAGTCACTATGTCCTGGCAGTAGGCCCGGTCCCCTACCTCTTTTATCTGCATGAAATGCGTCTGCTTGATATGGCGCTGATGGCGTTTATTGCTATTTCATTGGCCTTCCCGGTGTTTATCTGGATGCGTCCCCACTGGCAGGAGATGCTACGGCTGGAATCTGCCGCCCAGCGCTTTGGCGAAGGTCATCTGGAAGAACGTATCCATTTTGACAGCACATCCAGCTTTGAACGATTGGGGATCGCCTTTAACCAGATGGCGGATAATATCAACGCCCTGATCGCCAGTAAGAAAATGTTGATTGATGGCGTGGCCCATGAATTACGCACACCGCTGGTCAGGCTACGTTACCGTCTGGAGATGAGCGATAACCTGAGTGATGGCGAACGTAGCGCGTTGAATCGCGATATCGGGCAACTCGAAGGGCTTATCCAGGAGTTGCTCACCTACGCGCGCCTCGATCGCCCACAGACCGAACTGAAACTGACCACGCCCGATCTCAACGCATGGCTGGACGGTTATATGCTGGATGCCCGCAGCGTCAATCCGGACCACCAGCTGGCGCTCAATAATCAGCCCGGTGACTACGGTTCGCTGGACATGCGTCTGATGGAGCGTGTGCTTGATAACCTCATCAACAATGCCCTGCGCTACTGTCAGAACACGGTAAAAGTGACGTTACAGCTTGAAGGCTCGCAGGCAAGCCTGATTGTTGAAGACGATGGGCCCGGGATTGCCCCTGATGAGCGCAGCCGTATATTTGAGCCCTTTGTGCGCCTGGACCCCAGCAGAGACCGTGCAACTGGCGGTTGTGGTCTGGGGCTTGCCATCGTGCATTCTATCGCCCAGGCGATGAGCGGTGAAGTCAGATGCGAAGAGAGCGATGCAGGCGGCGCCCGCTTTTGTTTCCAGTGGCCGGTCTGGCACGACACTTCCCTCACCTGAAAAGCGTGACCTGCACCGTGTTCAGGTGTGGATAGTTGTGCTACAACATAAGTATGTTGTAACTAAAGGAATGAAAAAATGGCCGCGTACGACCTGATTGAACGCCTGAACACCACCTTTCGCCAGCTCGAACAAGAACTGGCAGGCTTAAAAGGGCAACTCGCCGATTGCCGTTTACTGGCGGGCCGCGTTTTCACTCTGCCGGATGTTGCCAAAGGTGCGGAGCACGAGCCGCTGCCTGCCATTCAGGTTAAGCAACTGGTGGGCAAGCGTGCTGCTGACGCTGCCTTGCGCCACTATACCCATCTGTTTATCCAGCAACAGTCGGAGAACCGCAGCAGTAAAGCCGCCGTGCGTTTGCCTGGGGTCATTTGCTATCAGGTGGATGTGCCAACCCGCAACCGACTTGAGCAGACGATTAACACCATTAATGCCCTGAAAATGACCTTTGAACGCATTGTGACCGTCGATTCCGGACTGGCAGCGACTGCCCGCTTCGAGTGGGTGCATCGCCATTTACCCGGTCTGATTACACTTAATGCTTACCGCACCCTGACTCACCTGCGCGACCCCGCCACGTTGCGCTTTGGCTGGGCTAACAAGCATATCATCAAGAATTTTACCCGCGATGAGGTGCTCGCACTGCTTGATAAAAGCCGTAAATCGCCGCGCGCCGTCGCTCCCTGGACGCGAGAACAGTGGCAGGAGCGTCTTGAGCAAGAGTACGCCGCCATTGCCTCTTTGCCGCAGCAGGCGCACCTGAAAATTAAACGTCCGGTAAAGGTACAGCCGATAGCACGCGTCTGGTATGCAGACTCGCAAAAGCAGGTGCAGTACGCCTGCCCGACGCCGCTGATTGCGCTGGTAAGTGAAGAACACGGCGGGAAAGTGCCGGACATCGGCGAACTGTTGAATTACCAGGAAGATAATGTCCAGCACCGTTATAAACCGCAGGCGCAGCCGTTGACGCTACTAATTCCCCGGCTGCATCTGTATCTTGCCGATTAAACGGGCTTCATGCTGCCCACCATCGATTCCGGACGCACCCAACTGTCAAACTCGGCTTCGGTCAGGTAGCCGAGTGCCAGCGCCGAAGCCTTGAGCGTCAGGCCTTCCTTATGGGCTTTTTTGGCAATTTCTGCCGCTTTGTCATAACCGATATGGGTATTCAGGGCGGTCACCAGCATCAGAGACTCATTGAGCAACTGATCGATACGCTCACGATTCGGCTCGATCCCCACCGCACAGTGTTCGTTAAAGCTTTCCATACCATCAGCCAGCAGACGCACCGACTGCAGGAAGTTATGGATAACCATGGGCCGGAAGACGTTGAGCTCAAAATTACCGGATGCGCCTCCCATATTGACCGCCACGTCGTTACCCATCACCTGACAACAGAGCATGGTCATGGCTTCACATTGCGTGGGGTTGACTTTACCCGGCATGATGGAGCTTCCCGGTTCATTCTCCGGAATAGAAATTTCGCCAATCCCACAACGCGGGCCGGAAGCCAGCCAGCGCACGTCATTAGCTATTTTCATCAATGATGCCGCCAGCCCTTTCAGCGCACCGTGGGCATGAACCAGTGCATCACAGGTGGCCAGCGCCTCAAATTTGTTCGGTGCGGTAATAAACGGTTGCCGGGTAAAGGTGGCCAGCTCTTCTGCTACTCGTCTGGCATATTCCGGATGGGTATTGAGCCCGGTTCCCACCGCCGTCCCGCCAAGCGCCAGCTCGCCCAGGTGCGGCAGGCTCAGTTCGATGTGTTTGAGGTTATGCTCCAGCATCGCCACCCAACCGGAAATCTCCTGGCCGAGCGTTAGCGGCGTGGCGTCCTGTAGGTGAGTACGACCAATTTTGACAATATCGGCGAAGGCAATCGCTTTTTCATTCAACGTTTTTTTCAGCACCAGAAGCTGAGGCAGCAAATGTTCGCGCAGAGCAATCACCGCCGCCACGTGCATCGCCGTCGGGAAAACGTCATTCGAGCTTTGGCTTTTGTTAACATCGTCATTCGGGTGCACTTTGCGCCCCATACCACGTTCGCCGCCAAGCAATTCGCTGGCACGGTTCGCCAGAACCTCGTTCATGTTCATGTTGCTCTGGGTGCCGGAACCTGTTTGCCAGATAGCCAGCGGGAATTCATCCGGGTGTTTTCCGGCAAGCACCTCATCAGCCGCGTCGATAATGGCTTGTGCTTTTTCCGCTGTCAGCAGCCCTAAATCCTGATTGACCTTTGCCGCCGCACGTTTGGTCAGTGCCAGTGCGTGGATAAGCGAGACCGGCATTTTTTCCGTCGAGATGCGAAAATGCTCAAGCGACCGTTGGGTTTGCGCCCCCCACAACTTGTCTGCCGGGACGTCAATCGCGCCCATCGAATCTTTCTCACTACGATGCGTTGTCATTACTTTCTCCCTGTTACGAAGTGATGTTGAGTACCGACATTGCTCACCTGCAAACAAAGCTTAAGTATTGATGCTTGTTATGACGACGTTTATTGCTTCGTGCGCTTAACCGGCGCAAAAAAACCGCCCCGAGGGGCGGCAGGTTTTATTTTACACAGCGTGCGCACTGGCCCGACTGGATTTGCTGGAAGAAATCATTCCCTTTGTCATCCACGAGGATAAAGGCCGGGAAATCTTCAACATCGATTTTCCAGATAGCTTCCATCCCCAGTTCCGGGTAAGCCACACATTCAAGGCTCTTGATGCTGTTTTGCGCCAGAATCGCCGCCGGACCGCCGATACTGCCAAGGTAAAAACCACCGTGTTTATGGCAGGCATCGGTCACCTGCTGGCTACGGTTGCCTTTTGCCAGCATGATCATGCTGCCGCCTTGTGACTGCAACTGGTCAACGTATGAGTCCATACGCCCGGCGGTAGTTGGGCCAAGTGAGCCGGAAGCATATCCCTCTGGCGTCTTCGCGGGTCCCGCATAGTAGATGGGGTGATCTTTCACATACTGCGGCAGCGGCTTGCCTTCATCCATCAGCTCTTTAAGCTTCGCATGCGCAATATCGCGCGCCACGATGATAGTCCCGGTCAGCGACAGGCGTGTGGATACCGGATACTGTTTGAGCTGGCTGAGGATCTCTTCCATCGGACGGTTAAGGTTGACCTTCACCGCCTCGCCCTCACCTGCCTGGCGCAGCGCTTGCGGAATGTACTTGCCGGGGTTTTGCTCCAGTTTTTCCAGCCAGATGCCTTCACGGTTAATTTTGGCTTTGATGTTACGGTCAGCCGAGCAGGAAACCCCCATACCCACAGGACAAGAGGCACCGTGGCGCGGCAGGCGAATCACGCGGATATCATGCGCAAAGTATTTACCGCCAAACTGCGCGCCAAGGCCGAGCTGTTGGGCTTCAAGCAGCAGTTCTTTTTCCAGTTGTACATCGCGGAACGCCTGACCGTGCTCATTACCTTCGGTGGGCAGGCCATCGTAATACTTGGTCGACGCCAGTTTGACCGTTTTGAGCGTGGCCTCTGCACTGGTGCCGCCAATCACAAAGGCGATGTGGTACGGCGGGCAGGCAGCCGTGCCAAGGGTACGCATTTTCTCGACCAGATACCCTTTCAGTTTCGCCGGGGTGATCAGCGCTTTCGTTTCCTGATAGAGATAGGTTTTGTTGGCGGAGCCGCCCCCTTTGGCGATGCAAAGGAATTTATACTCGTCGCCATCGACGCTATACAAATCGATCTGTGCCGGCAGATTAGTCCCGGTATTGACCTCTTTGTACATATCCAGCGGCGCGTTTTGCGAATAACGCAGGTTATCTTCGATAAAGGTGTTATAGACACCGCGCGCTAAGGCCGCCTCATCGCCGCCCCCCGTCCACACGCGCTGCCCCTTTTTACCCATAATGATGGCCGTGCCGGTATCCTGGCAGGTGGGCAAAATACCTTTTGCGGCAATCTCGGAGTTACGCAGGAATTGCAGCGCGACATATTTGTCATTTTCGCTGGCATCCGGATCGCTGAGGATATCGGCAACCTGTTGCTGATGTGCCGGGCGCAGCAGGAAGGAGGCATCGTGGAAGGCATGTTGCGCCAGAAGGGTCAGCGCCTGAGGATCAACTTTGAGGACTTCCTGACCATCAAACTCGGCGACGGAAACGTAATCGCTGCTGAGTAAATAATATTCGGTTTCGTCCTTTTTCAGCGGAAAAGGCTCTTGATAATAAAAAGGTTTATTCGACATTGTTCTCTCACTTACAGCACGAACTGGTTATTGTTTCGGCAGGACATCCATCTGCCACAAAAAAGCGAGTCCGCATATCCTACACAATTATTTAACAAAAACTGAGACTAGTACGACTTTTTGCCTGCTCTGATTACTTCGAACAAATTTATTGCTTTAATACGAGCAATCAAGTTGACCACGATGAAGGGCGGGATAATGCAAAAACTCATTAACTCAGTGCAGCACTATGCCTGGGGAAGTAAAAACGCGTTAACGGAACTCTATGGCATTGCCAACCCAGACAACCAGCCTATGGCCGAGTTGTGGATGGGCGCTCATCCAAAGAGCAGCTCAAAAGTGCAGGATGCGCAGGGACATCTTCTCTCGCTTCGCGAGATGATTGAACAGGATAAAGCCGGTTTGCTGGGCAGTGCGGTCGCCGAACGGTTCGGCGAGCTGCCCTTTTTGTTTAAAGTGCTGTGCGCCGCCCAGCCGTTGTCTATTCAGGTGCACCCGAACAAACACGCATCTGAAATCGGTTTTGCGAAAGAGAACGCCGCCGGTATTCCACTCGATGCGGCCGAGCGTAACTACAAAGACCCCAACCATAAGCCGGAACTGGTCTTTGCACTGACGCCCTTCCTGGCGATGAACGCCTTCCGTCCGTTCTCTGAGATTGTCTCGCTGTTGCAGCCGGTGGCGGGCGCTAATCAGGCTATCGCTCACTTCTTGCAAGAACCCGGTGCGGAACGCCTGAGCCAACTGTTCGCCAGCCTGCTGAATCTGAAGGGTGATGAGAAATCGCGGGCGCTGGCTGTACTGAAGGCGGCACTTAACGGCCAGCAGGGCGAACCGTGGCAAACTATTCGTGTGATTTCTGAGTTTTATCCCGATGACAGCGGCCTGTTCTCCCCGCTGCTGCTTAATGTGGTGAAACTCAATCCGGGTGAAGCGATGTTTCTGTTCGCCGAAACCCCGCATGCCTATCTGCAGGGGGTTGCGCTGGAGGTCATGGCCAACTCCGATAACGTACTGCGTGCGGGATTGACGCCGAAATATATCGACATTCCGGAACTGGTGGCAAATGTGAAATTCACCCCTAAAGCGGCCGGTGAATTACTGACACAACCCGTAAAACAGGCGTCCGCTCTGGAGTTCCCGATCCCGGTTGATGATTTTGCTTTTTCACTGCATGACCTTTCAACCACCGGAAGCGATCTGGCACAGCAGAGCGCGGCCATCCTGTTTTGCGTGGAAGGCGAAGCGGTACTCAGCAAGGGCGATGAGACACTGGTGTTGAAACCCGGCGAATCGGCATTTATTAGCGCCAGCGAATCCCCTGTGCGGGTAAGCGGCGTGGGCAGACTGGCGCGGGTCTACAATAAGCTCAACTAGTTACTGAACTTTTTAGCAAGGATTGCTAAGCTCTACAGAGCCTTTTCACATACCCAGGCGGATGATCCCGCCTGGTTTTATTTTTAGGGATAATAACGATGAAAAAAACGCTGGTTGCTGCCGGAGTTGTTATTGCGCTGGGGATCATCTGGACAGGTGGTGCCTGGTACACGGGTAAACAGCTTGAAAGCCGTCTGGGTGAGATGATTAGCCAGGCGAATGAACAGATTAAACGCACCGCGCCTGAAGCCAGCGTGGAGTTATCCTCTCAAAATTACCATCGGGGTCTGTTCAGCAGCCAGATGGAACTGGTGGTAAAACCGGTCGAGGGTAAGGAAAACCCATGGTTTAAGCCGGGCCAGACCATCGTACTGCATGAAAATATTGACCATGGTCCTTTCCCGCTGGCGCAACTTAAAACGTTGAACGTCGTCCCGTCCATGGCATCGGTTCATTCCACGCTCGTCAACAATGAGATGACAAAGCCGCTGTTTGATATCGCGAAAGGGCAATCGCCATTCGTTGCTGAGACCCGCATCAGTTACAGCGGCGATACCCGTACGGATCTCACGCTGCGTCCGCTTAACTCGGAAAAAGAGGGCGAGAAAGTGGCCTTTAGCGGTGGTGAATTCCGTATAAGTTCCGATAAAGACGGCAATGCGATTACCGTCAGCGGCCAGGCGCAGAGCGCGCTGGTTGATACGGTTAACGAATACGGTCAGAAAATTCAGCTCTCGCTCAACAACCTGAAAACCGAGGGGACCACCCAACTCGCCAGCTTCAACGAGCGCGTTGGCAGCCAGAAAGTGACCCTCGACAAGCTGGCTATCTCTGTTGAGAACAAAGAGATGGCTGTCATTGAAGGAATGAATCTGAACGGCAAATCCGAAGTCGCGAAAGATAACAAAACCATTAATAGCCAGCTCGATTACACCATCCATAGCCTGAAAATCCAGAATCAGGAAATGGGCAGCGGCAACCTGACGCTGAAGATTGGCCAGATTGACGGCGAGGCCTGGCACCAGTTTAGCCAGCAGTATAATGCCCAGACACAGGCATTGATGGCGCAGCCCGATGTCATGAAAGACCCGGCGCTGTATCAGCAAAAAGCGGCGGAAGCCTTCTTTAATGCCTTCCCGTTGCTGTTAAAAGGCGAGCCGGTCATTACCATTGCCCCGCTGAGCTGGAAAAACAGCAAAGGTGAAACGGCACTGAACCTCTCCCTGTTCCTGAAAAATCCGGCCGCAGATACGGCGGTTACCGCGCCGCAGACGCTGGCCCAGGAAGTGGATAAAAATGTGAAGTCTCTGGATAGCAAACTGACCATCCCGATGGATATGGCGGTGGAGTTTATGACGCAGATTGCGAAACTGGAAGGCTACCAGCAGGATGAAGCAGCCAAACTGGCAAGCCAGCAGGTGAAAGGCCTGGCGGCAATGGGTCAGATGTTCCGTATTACGACCCTGGAAAACAATACCATTGGCACCAGCCTGCAGTATGCCAATGGTCAGGTGACACTGAACGGCGAGAAAATGTCGCTGGACGAGTTTGTTGGTATGTTCGGCCTGCCCTCAATGCCACTGCAGGAAGATTCACCGGAAACACCGGATGATCCGACAGCACCTGTCGAACCTGCGGTGCCACAACAGTAACCCTAAAGCCCCTTTCAGGGGCTTTTTTTTAAGCGCTATAAGCACTTCAACACCGCCGCCACGCAACTCATCCACGACGCTCGCTACGTTGGCAAAATAACAATGACGCTACGACAAAAGTTGTAATTCCTGTTATTTACCGGGAACTGAAACCGATCACACACTTTTTTTATGGTTAATGGCGTACTATTTAACCTGTATGAAATCATACAGGAGGTCTATATGTATCGCTCCATATTAGTACCCATCGATATTTCTGAAAGCGAACTGACCCGACAGGTCATCCCGTATGTTCAGGCGCATGCCGTTATCAATATTGCGAAAGTCCATTTTTTGACGGTTATTCCTTCTCATCCTTATTATTCAACGCTGGGACTGGCGTATTCAGCTGCATTACCAAAATTAAAAGACCTGCAGGAAGAGGTGCTATCGCGACTGAATGAAATCGTCAAAGAGTTTAAAATTCCCATGGAAAAAGTTCAGACGCATGCTGTTACCGGGACGCCGAAGGATCAGATCCTTAAACTCGCCGACAGTGTAAAAGCCGATCTCATCATCATTGCTTCACACCGACCGGATATGACCACCTATTTGTTAGGCTCAAATGCCGCTGCTGTGGTCCGGCACGCAAAATGCCCGGTACTGGTTGTTCGTTAACTATCTGAACACGTCGCGATAAACGACATCACTCCCCCTGTGACGTTGCAGGGGGAGATAAAAAGCATAAGCCGCTCTTAGCCATTCTTAACCGCAGACGCGAAAAGCTTCATTATAAGTTCAATCTATTATCATTAATGCTGATGTGCTGTCAGCATGTGGTATAATGTATCGCACTTTACCTAAAATAAGAGTGCGACCATGATTGATACCAACCTGCCATTAACTGATATTCATCGCCACCTGGACGGCAACATTCGGGCACAAACCATCCTCGATCTTGGCCGTGAGTTTAATATTACCCTTCCTGCGCAATCTCTTGAAACATTACTGCCACACGTACAGGTCACTGCCAATGAACCCGATCTGGTGAGCTTTCTTGCGAAGCTTGACTGGGGCGTAAAAGTGCTGGCTTCCCTCGATGCCTGCCGTCGCGTGGCTTACGAGAATATGGAAGACGCCGCACGCCAGGGGCTGCATTATGTTGAACTGCGTTTCTCCCCGGGCTATATGGCAATGACGCACAATCTGCCTGTCGCTGGCGTGGTCGAAGCGGTTATCGCTGGCGTGCGCGAAGGCAGCCAGGCGTTTGGCGTTGAAGCGCGTCTAATCGGGATTATGAGTCGTACCTTTGGCGAAGCGGCCTGTTTGCAGGAGCTTGAAGCTCTAATGGCACATCGCGACAGCATCACAGCACTGGACCTCGCGGGCGATGAGCTGGGCTTTCCAGGTAGTCTGTTCCTGCCCCATTTTAATCGCGCACGCGATGCAGGCTGGCATATCACCGTCCATGCAGGCGAAGCGGCTGGCCCTGAAAGCATCTGGCAAGCGATTCGTGAACTGGGCGCCGAGCGCATTGGTCATGGGGTAAAAGCGATTGAAGACCCGGCACTGATGGCCTTTCTTGCCGAACAGCGCATTGGAATCGAATCCTGTCTGACCTCCAATATCCAGACCAGTACCGTGTCGTCGCTGGCACGACATCCCCTGAAAACTTTCCTTGAGCATGGCGTGCTGGCCTCGATTAACACAGATGATCCGGCCGTACAGGGTGTGGATATTAGCCATGAGTATCAGATTGCCGCACCGGCCGCCGGACTGAGTCGCGACCAGATTCGTCAGGCGCAGATCAACGGCCTGGAAATCGCGTTTCTCTCTGTGGCGGAAAAACAGGCGCTCAGAGAAAAAGTTTTGCAGGGCTAAAACAATGCCGCTCGGTTGAGCGGCATTTTTAGTCAGGTCAGATTAAGCGTCGCGCGATGTTTTGCCGACTCAATCCCCAGTTCGATAAGTTCCATTATCTGGATTGCCTGACTCGCCGGAACCGGGTTCTCACCCGCGCCGTTTAACGCATCGCGAATAGCCGCATAGTAGGCGGGATAGTTGCCCGGCACCGTCAGCCAGGTTTCTTCAATGCGGGCATCGCCATTAACACGGGTTAAGACCCCATCGCGCATATCGTATCCCCAGTCTTCTTGTGGCAGTTTTGCTCCCGATTTCAGGCGTTCTTCCTGCGGGTCGAGGCCAAACTTCACGTAACTCCCACGCGTACCATGGACGATGTAGCGCGCTGATTCCGCCGCCGCCAGCATGGTGCCATGAAGAATAACTCTGCGCTGCGGATAAGAGAGCACCGCATGGAAATAATCTGTTGCCTGCGCGCCCGGACGCAGTTGCGCCAGGTCCACTGTCAGGGAGACGGGCAGACCAAACAGGTTTACAGCCTGATCCAGTAAATGCGGGGCCAGATCGTACCAGATACCGCTTCCCGGGCCCGCCTGTTCACGCCAGCGGTTACGAATTTCCGGGCGATAGCGGTCAAAATGGGATTCGAAAAAGGTCACCTCACCTAAAGCACCATCTGCCAGCAAGGTTTTTAGCGTCAGAAAGTCGCTATCCCAGCGGCGGTTATGAAACACGGATAAGACGCGACCACAGCTTTTTGCCAGCGCATCCAGCTCCCTGGCCTGTGACAACGTCACCGTAAAGGGTTTATCGACAACCACATGTTTGCCCGCTTCCAGTGCCGCTTTAGCCAGTGGGAAATGGGTATCGTTAGGCGTGGGGATGACAATTAAGTCAATTTTGGGATCATTAAATAAGTGTTTCGGTTCCGATACGACCGACACTGCCGGCCAGTCCGCCTTCACTTTCGACTCATCGCTACTGGAGATTGCCGCCAACTCCATTCCCGACGTGCCGTCAATCAACGGTGCATGGAAGGTTTTACTGGCGTAGCCATAACCAATTAGTCCGACGCGGATATTGTCACTCATAAAGCGGCCTCTCATTATTGGAATGTGTATTTCACACCATCTCTCTTTCAGGGACAACAGCGACATATGCGCTTAAGAAATTTCTCCTGTGAAAGGGATTCCTCATACCCTCACTGTAATGATACGGAATTATCTAAAAACAGGCGTCAGTCCCTTGTCGTCTGCGGTTTGCCCGGTTAACATCCCTGACCAGACCTAAGGGAGTTGTAGAGTTATGGCCACTATCATCAATCGGATTATTGAATTAACAGGCTGGGTTGTATTGGGTGTTTCGACCGTTCTGCTGGTGTTCGCCAGTCATATTGATAATTACCAGCCGCCGGAACAGAGTATCGTCGCGCAGAAAAAATAAAATACGACGCGAACGTGGACATACCTAAATATGGTACTGCGTTGCGTATTGCCAGGCGTGGCGAAGAGCGCTAATCTTCTTGACGGATGCCGTTCTGGCATCCGCTTAACCTAAAGAAAATTCTTAATTTCATGGCAATACATTCAGAGACAATTTACGTCCTGATAAGCCCGACTATTATTCGAACGAATTACCCGCGAATGTATTAATGCCTTTTTATAACATGGATAACGCTTAAAATGACCGTTCAGGACTATTTATTAAAATTCCGCAAAATCAGTTCCCTTGAAAGTCTGGAAAAATTGTTTGATCACCTTAACTACACTCTGACCGACAACGAAGAAATCATTAACATGTATCGCGCTGCCGATCATCGTCGTGCTGAGCTGGTATCGGGTGGTCGCTTGTTCGATATTGGCCGGGTGCCTAAATCCGTATGGCATTACGTGCAATAACGCCACTGGCATCCGGCGCATAATGCTTTATACTCCCTGGCCGATAAATCCGTGACCGCCTACGAGGAATAAGCATGATAACGACACCTGCAGAGAGAATCGGGGGCTGGCTGCTTGCGCCTTTAGCCTGGTTGCTGGTCGCATTGTTGGGCCAGACGTTACGGCTCCTGGATATCGCTAAAGCACAGATTCCGCTGGTCATTGCCGCCATCGGCGTGCGGCCACTGGCGGAATTGTTGACGTGGTTTGTCTCGTTTGCCTTCGCCGCAGGCGTCTGGTACTACACGCTATGGCTGGTTATCGCCTTTTTTAAACGCCGCCGTAGCGTCCTGAAACATATGATTATCTGGTTACTGATTAGCGTGCTGCTTGCGCTGAAAGCCTTTGCCTTCTCCCCCGTTTCTGACGATGTGGCGGTACGCGGGCTTTTATCGGCATTGCTCGCCGCCGCGCTGATTGTGCCCTATTTCAAGCGATCGCAGCGGGTCAAAGCGACCTTTGTGAACCCGTAATAACCTTACAGTTATCCTGTTGTCGCCCGGTGCTGTTTGACCGATAATAGGCGGCTTTTTTTATTTCAGGCCAAATAATGACAGACTATCTGCTGCTATTTATCGGAACCGTTCTGGTCAATAATTTCGTACTGGTGAAATTTCTTGGCCTGTGCCCATTTATGGGGGTTTCGAAAAAACTCGAAGCCGCAATGGGTATGGGTCTCGCTACAACCTTCGTTATCACGCTGGCGTCTATCTGCGCGTGGATTATCGACACCTGGTTGCTCATTCCGCTGGATCTCATCTATCTGCGTACGCTGGCATTTATTCTGGTCATTGCCGTGGTGGTGCAGTTCACCGAAATGGTGGTGCGTAAAACCAGCCCGGCACTGTATCGCCTGCTGGGGATTTTTCTGCCGCTTATCACCACCAACTGTGCGGTGCTGGGCGTGCCGTTGCTGAATATCAACCTCGGGCATAATTTCCTGCAATCCGCGCTGTACGGATTTTCCGCCGCCGTTGGATTTTCGCTGGTCATGGTGCTGTTTGCCGCCATCCGTGAGCGTCTTGTCGTCGCCGATGTGCCAGCGCCGTTTCGCGGTAATGCGATTGCTCTCATTACCGCCGGTTTGATGTCTCTGGCCTTTATGGGCTTTAGTGGTCTGGTGAAGTTGTAATGAATGCAATCTGGATTGCCATCGCGGCCCTGAGCGTACTCGGGTTGTTGTTTGGTGTTGTACTGGGATATGCCTCGCGTCGTTTCGCGGTGGAAGACGATCCCGTCGTCGAGAAAATTGACGATCTTTTGCCGCAGAGCCAGTGTGGGCAATGCGGCTATCCGGGGTGTCGCCCTTATGCTGAGGCCGTTGGCCTGCAGGGTGAGAAAATTAACCGCTGCGCACCGGGCGGGGAAGCGGTGATGTTGAAAATCGCCGAAATGTTAAATGTAGAGCCGCAGCCCATCGACGGCGACGTTGTCGTATCAGAACCGGTACGCATGCTCGCCATTATTGATGAAGCGAACTGCATCGGCTGTACCAAATGTATTCAGGCCTGTCCGGTCGACGCGATAGTCGGCGCGACCCGTGCCATGCACACGGTAATGAGTGACCTTTGTACCGGCTGTAACCTCTGTGTGGACCCATGCCCGACGCAGTGTATTGAACTGCGTCCGGTGGAAACCACCACCGCCAGCTGGAAATGGGATCTGCAGGCCATTCCCGTGCGCATCATTCCCGTGGAACAACATGCTTAAGTTATTTTCTGCTTTTCGCAAAAACAAACTGTGGGATTTCCACGGCGGTATTCATCCGCCGGAAATGAAGACACAGTCCAGTAGTACACCGCTGCGCCAGCTTCCACTGGCGACGCGTTTTGTTATTCCTTTAAAACAGCATATCGGCGCTGAGGGCGAACTGTGCGTCAGCGTGGGCGATAGCGTGCTCCGTGGTCACCCGCTGACCCGTGGTCGCGGGCGTATGTTGCCGGTTCACGCGCCGACTTCAGGTAAAATTGTCGCCATAGCCCCCCACTCTACCGCGCACCCCTCTGCGCTGCCTGAACTGAGCGTCATTATTGAGGCGGACGGTGAGGATCGCTGGATTGAACGCGACGGCTGGAGCGATTACCGTTCGCGCGATCGCAACGCGCTGATTGAGCGTATTCACCAGTTTGGCGTTGCCGGACTGGGCGGCGCCGGTTTCCCGACCGGCGCGAAACTGAAAAGTGGCGGCGATCTTATTGAGACATTGATTATCAATGCCGCCGAATGCGAACCCTATATCACCGCTGATGATCGCCTGATGCAGGATTGCGCCGCACAAATAGTCGAAGGCGTGCGCATCCTGATGCATATTCTGCAACCCCGTCAGGTACTGATCGGTATTGAAGATAACAAACCGCAGGCTATCTCCATGCTGCGTGCGGTGCTGGCGGGTTCGCATGACATTCAGCTGCGCGTCATCCCGACCAAATACCCATCCGGCGGTGCAAAGCAACTGACGCAAATTCTGACCGGCAAGCAGGTTCCTCACGGCGGTCGTTCATCCGATATTGGTGTGCTGATGCAAAACGTCGGCACCGCTTATGCCATTAAGCGCGCCATTATTGACGGCGAACCCCTCACCGAACGTGTAGTGACTTTGACCGGAGAGAGCGTGAGCAAGCCAGGAAACGTCTGGGCACGGCTGGGAACACCGGTGCGTCATTTACTCGAACACGCCGGCTTTTGTCCGTCCGCTGAACAACTGGTTATCATGGGTGGACCGTTAATGGGCTTTACCCTGCCCTGGCTCGATGTCCCGGTGGTCAAAATTACCAACTGCCTGTTGGCCCCTTCCGTCAGTGAAATGGGTGAGCAACAGGAAGAGAAAGGCTGTATTCGTTGTAGCGCCTGTGCTGATGCCTGTCCGGCGGACCTGCTGCCGCAGCAGCTTTACTGGTTCAGTAAAGGCCAGCAGCATGACAAAGCCACTGCACACAACCTGTCAGACTGCATTGAATGCGGCGCCTGTGCGTGGGTCTGTCCGAGTAACATCCCGCTGGTGCAGTATTTCCGTCAGGAAAAAGCCGAGATTTACGCTATCGCGCAGGAAGAAAAGCGCAACGCCGAAGCTAAAGCGCGCTTTGAGGCACGCCAGGCCCGTCTGGAGCGGGAAAAAGCCGCACGCGCTGAGCGCCACAAAAAAGCGGCCATTCAACCCGCCGCAAAAGATCAGCAGGCCATTGACGCGGCCCTCGCCCGCGTGCGTGAAAAACAGGCCACCCGCACGCAACCCATCGTGGTTGAGGCCGGAAGCGTGCCGGATAACAGTGAGGTGATTGCCGCCCGCGAGGCGCGTAAGGCGCAGGCGCGCGCGCGTCAGGCAGAAAAAGCGCAGCAACAAGATGTGCCGGAGAGCGCAGCTGTCGCCAGCGAAACTGTCGATCCGCGTAAAGCCGCCGTGGAAGCGGCGATTGCACGCGCTAAAGCCCGCAAAGCCGCAACCTCAGATACGCAGGCGGCTCCTACTAACGCCGAGCCTGTCGATCCGCGCAAGGCAGCCGTCGAAGCGGCTATTGCCCGCGCGAAGGCTAAAAAATTACAGCAGCAAGGGGCCAGCGACGTCGTTGTGCCAACGGAAGCTCCCGTTGCGGCTGAACCCGTCGATCCGCGAAAGGCAGCCGTCGAAGCGGCTATTGCCCGCGCGAAGGCTAAAAAATTACAGCAGCAGGCCGCACCGGCCCCTGCTGCTAATGACGATCCCCGAAAGGCGGCAGTAGCGGCAGCTATCGCCCGGGTTCAGGCAAAAAAAGCCGCTCAGCAAGCAGTTAACGAGGATTAAATGGTTTTCAGAATTGCCAGTTCCCCTTATACCCATAACCAGCGTCAGACATCGCGTATTATGTTGCTGGTCGTGCTTGCGACTGTGCCTGGTATCGCAGCGCAACTCTGGTTCTTCGGCTGGGGAACGTTGTTGCAGATTATCCTTGCCTGCGTGAGTGCGCTGGCGGCGGAAGCGCTGGTATTGCGGTTGCGTAAGCAGCATGTGGGGGCCATCCTCGCAGATAATTCCGCCCTGTTGACAGGTTTACTGCTCGCGGTCAGCATTCCGCCGTTCGCCCCGTGGTGGATGGTGGTCCTGGGTACGGTGTTCGCGGTCATCATTGCCAAGCAACTCTATGGCGGCCTTGGGCATAACCCGTTTAACCCGGCAATGATCGGTTATGTCGTCCTGCTGATTTCCTTCCCGGTACAGATGACCAGTTGGTTACCGCCTTTTGAGATAGCCAAAACGGTTCCTGGCCTGATGGACGCCGTACAAATCATCTTCACCGGACATGCCGCTACCGGCCACACAATGGACAGTCTGCGGATGGGGATTGATGGCATCAGCCAGGCCACGCCGCTGGATACCTTCAAAACATCGCTGCATGCCGGTCACCCGGTTGATGAGATCCTCAAATCGTCGATTTACAGCGGCGTGCTCGCGGGCGCAGGCTGGCAGTGGGTCAATCTGGGTTATCTGTTGGGCGGTCTCTTCCTGCTGTGGCAGAAAACTATTCGCTGGCATATCCCCGTAGCCTTCCTCGTTTCGCTGACGGTATGTTCAACGCTGGGCTGGATTTTTTCACCGCAAAGTCTGGCATCGCCACAACTGCATCTGCTCTCAGGTGCCACCATGTTGGGCGCGTTTTTTATTTTGACTGATCCGGTGACCGCGTCCACCACCAATAAAGGTCGTCTGATTTTCGGTGCCCTTGCAGGGTTGCTGGTCTGGCTTATCCGTAGCTTTGGCGGTTATCCGGATGGCGTGGCGTTCGCCGTGCTACTGGCAAACATTACCGTGCCATTGATTGATTACTTCACACGCCCGCGCGTGTACGGCCATCGTTAAGGAGTCGCCATGCTAGATACCATGCGTAAATACGGCATGACGTTGACGCTGTTCGCGGCGGCTTCAACCGGAATGACGGCAGCCATTCACCTGTTGACCAAATCCACCATTGCCGATCAGGCGGTACAGCAGCAAAAGGCATTGTTTGGCCAGGTATTGCCTGCCGACATCTATAATAACGCCTTGCAGGAGAGCTGTTACGTGGTCGAAGCGCCCGCGCTGGGGAAAGGCAAACATAAGGTCTATATCGCCCGTAAAGACGATACGCCGGTCGCAGCGGTTATTGAAGCGACCGCACCAGACGGCTATTCCGGCGTTATTCAACTGCTGGTAGGTGCCGATTTTAACGGTACTATTCTCGGCACCCGTGTGACCGAACATCACGAAACACCGGGACTGGGTGACAAAATAGAGCTGCGTGTTTCTGACTGGATCACCCATTTCGCTGGCAAGAAAATCGCAGGGGCCAGCGATCCGCACTGGGCCGTGAAAAAAGATGGTGGCGATTTTGATCAGTTTACCGGTGCGACCATCACCCCGCGAGCAGTGGTCAATGCGGTGAAACGCGCCGGACTGTACGCGTCAACGCTACCCACGCAACTTTCCAGTTTACCGAGCTGTGGAGAGTAACCATGAGCGAAATTAAAGACATTATTGTCCAGGGGCTGTGGAAGAATAACTCCGCGCTGGTTCAGTTATTAGGTATGTGCCCCCTGCTGGCCGTGACCTCTACGGCAACCAACGCGCTGGGCCTCGGCCTTGCCACTACGCTTGTACTGACGCTGACCAACTTTACGATTTCGCTGGTACGTCACTGGACGCCGTCTGAAATCCGTATCCCTATTTACGTGATGATCATCGCCTCCGTTGTGAGCATCGTCCAGATGCTGATTAACGCTTATGCCTATGGTTTGTATCAGTCACTCGGTATCTTCATTCCGTTGATTGTCACCAACTGCATTGTGGTGGGGCGTGCCGAGGCTTTCGCGGCAAAAAAAGGGCCAGGATTGTCTGCCCTTGACGGTTTTTCCATCGGCATGGGGGCTACCTGTACCATGTTTACACTCGGTTCGATTCGTGAAATCCTCGGCAACGGAACCTTATTTGATGGCGCGGATGGCTTGCTCGGCAACTGGGCGAAAGTCTTGCGTATTGAAGTGTTCCATACCGACTCGTCTTTCCTGCTGGCCATGCTGCCGCCAGGGGCATTTATCGGTCTTGGCATGCTGCTGGCAATCAAATATCTGATTGACGAGAGAACGAAGAAACGTCGCGCGGCGACCATTGCCAACGACACTGCCCACACGGTGCCCGGGAAGGCCTGATGAACAAAACAAAGCGGCGGGAGATCCTCACCCGCCTGCGGGATGCAAATCCGCACCCGACCACAGAGCTTAACTTTAACTCACCCTTTGAACTGCTGATTGCGGTACTGCTTTCTGCGCAGGCAACCGACGTTAGCGTGAATAAAGCAACTGCCCTGCTCTATCCGGTTGCAAATACCCCGCACGCCATGCTTGAGCTGGGGGTCGAGGGCGTCAAGTCCTATATCAAGACCATTGGCCTGTTTAATACCAAAGCGGAAAACGTCATTAAGACCTGCCGTATTCTGGTGGAAAAACACGGCGGCGAGGTGCCGGAAGATCGTGCGGCGCTGGAAGCGCTACCGGGTGTCGGACGTAAAACGGCGAATGTGGTACTGAATACGGCGTTTGGTTGGCCGACCATTGCTGTTGATACGCATATTTTTCGCGTCTGTAACCGCACCCACTTCGCGCCGGGGAAAAACGTCGAACAGGTTGAAGAAAAGTTGCTCAACGTTGTCCCGGCGGAATTTAAGGTCGATTGCCATCACTGGCTGATTTTGCATGGCCGCTATACCTGCATTGCCCGTAAGCCACGCTGCGGCTCCTGCATTATTGAAGATCTGTGCGAATTCGAAAGCAAAACCGAACTCTGAATTCGCCTTTGTTCAGAACGGTCTGAAGACGACCAGCAAAATGATGACCGCCACGGCCACGATAACGAAGGTCGTGGCGCGTGGTACCATTCCCGGTACTTTCGCGATTTCACCGCCAGCGAGACGACGCAAGGTTGCAGATAACATTCCATGAATGCCTGACAGCAACACCACCACAACCAGTTTGAGAATCAGCCACAGATGCGGCATCTGGCCGTGTGCCACCACCATCGTCAGCCCCATAACCCACAGCACAATCATCGCAGGCGTCGTGACCTTACGACTCCAGCTGCGCACAAATGCCGCCAGAGCGGTCGCCGCTGGTGCATTTTTCCCGCCTGCCTGTGCGCACCAGGCCGCAGCCGTCGCCATCACAAAAATTCCACCAATCCAGATTACCGCCGCGATGATATGTAATGCGTTAAGCCACGAATGCACGTTCATGAAAGGACTCCGAAGATTTGCGAAAAGAAGTTGGACAGTATCGCGTAACACTGCCATCGACTTGCTCATTTAAAGGAAAAAATTCGTGAAAACATTGATCTACTGCATTCTGATGCACATGGCAATAGGCGGGAATTTTTGGTTGTGCAGTTAATGTCTTGTCATAAGTAAAAAGGCATACCTGCATTGTTTCCCTGATAACGCGCTTTATAACGTACAACTCGCTTTTTAATCATATTATCTGTTGCTTATTAGCTTTTAATCAGAGGCAATGTTTTTTTATGCAAAAAAAATTCTACAGCAATGTGATTTTTATCACATTGATGCGCAGGTGTTAAAAAAAGGATCTTTGGCTTAATAAAAACCTGGTGAGTGAGGGGGATGCAGGGATCAAACCAACACATAAGACCAATAATTATAATCAGGCCAGGCTGATTAACTACAGTTACCGCTTTACAGCAGAATATATCACCTTTGTGGAAATCTCACCGCCCTTCATCAGTGAAAAAAACTGCCATTAATTGACATGCGAAATTTAACTCTGAATAACATTTCTGCCGCTGGATTATAATATCGCTAAAGATAAATGTAACAGATCATTACAAAAGTCTTGCCTCGAATCCCAGGATCAGGAACATTACCCGCCGTTTTCCCTCCCGCAATAATTATAAGCGCGATGAATACTGGGCATCGCGTCTCGAATCACCCCGTTAATATGGGATGTAAAAAAAGAGGTATATGTGTCAACTGCAAACAAACCAACCGAAAGCGTGAGTCTGAACGCTTTCAAACAACCTAAAGCGTTCTATTTGATCTTCTCCATCGAGCTGTGGGAGCGCTTCGGCTTCTATGGCCTGCAGGGGATCATGGCTGTTTACCTGGTAAAACAACTGGGTATGTCCGAAGCGGACTCAATTACACTGTTTTCATCTTTTAGCGCTCTGGTTTACGGTCTTGTCGCTATTGGCGGCTGGCTGGGTGATAAAGTCCTGGGGACAAAGCGCGTTATCATGCTGGGTGCCATTGTACTCGCCATCGGTTACGCACTGGTTGCATGGTCTGGTCACGATGCCGGTATCGTGTATATGGGCATGGCGGCGATTGCAGTCGGTAATGGTCTGTTTAAAGCCAACCCGTCTTCCCTGCTCTCTACCTGCTACGCAAAAGATGACCCGCGTCTCGACGGCGCATTCACCATGTACTATATGTCCGTCAACGTCGGTTCGTTCTTCTCTATGCTCGCTACGCCGTGGCTGGCCGCACAGTTTGGCTGGAGCACCGCATTTGCTCTGAGCGTCGTTGGTCTGCTGATCACCATCGTGAACTTCGCGTTCTGCAAACGTTGGGTGAAAAACTACGGCTCTAAACCTGACTTCGAACCGGTTCGTATGGGCTACCTGCTGGCAACCATCGTCGGTGTCGCGATCCTGATTACCATTGCCACCTGGCTGCTGCATAACCAGGGCATCGCACGTATGGTTCTGGGTGTGGTTGCACTGTGCATCGTATGCATTTTCGCAAAAGAGACCTTTGCTCTGCAGGGTGCGGCACGCCGTAAAATGATCGTCGCCTTCATCCTGATGTTGCAGGCCATTGTCTTCTTCATTCTGTACAGCCAGATGCCGACGTCTCTGAACTTCTTCGCCATTCGTAACGTTGAACATACCCTGCTGGGTATCACGTTCGAACCGGAACAGTTCCAGGCACTGAACCCGTTCTGGATCATCATTGGTAGTCCGATCCTGGCCGCTATCTATAACAAAATGGGCGATACCCTGCCGATGCCGTACAAATTTGCCATCGGTATGGTGCTGTGCTCCGGTGCGTTTCTGATCCTGCCGCTGGGCGCAAAATTCGCCTCTGATGCCGGTATCGTCTCGGTAAGCTGGCTGGTTGCGAGCTACGGGCTGCAGAGTATCGGTGAGCTGATGATTTCTGGTCTGGGCCTCGCCATGGTGGCACAGCTCGTTCCACAACGTCTGATGGGCTTTATCATGGGTAGCTGGTTCCTGACGACCGCCGGTGCGAATATTATCGCAGGCTACGTCGCTAATCAGATGGCTATCCCGGAAAACGTCACCGACCCATTGATGTCACTTGACGTCTACGGTCACGTATTCCTGCAAATCGGTATTGTGACGGCTGTTATCGCCGCGCTGATGATTCTCACCGCGCCGAAACTGAACCGCATGACCCAGAGCGGTGATAAAGACGCGAAAGTGTCGGAAGCCGCGACAGCATAAGACTGCGCAGAGTTTCAACAGAAAGCCGTTAACGCACGTTAACGGCTTTTTTTTTATACCTGCAGGTAATAACCTATGCCGGATTTCAACCAACGGAGTGAAGAATGAAACTGTTTTATAAACCCGGCGCCTGCTCACTGGCTTCCCATATTGTTCTGCGCGAAGCAGGTAAAGAGTTTGAACTGGCGCGCGTGGATTTGGCAAAAAAATGTCTGGAGAACGGCGACGACTTTTTGGCTATCAACCCGAAAGGCCAGATCCCGGCCCTGGCCATTGATGCCAACACCCTGTTAACCGAAGGCGTTGCGATCATGCAGTATGTGGCTGACAGCGCGCCGAAAAGCGACCTGCTGCCACCGGTGGGTTTCCTGAGCCGCTACAAGACCCTGGAGTGGCTGAATTTCGTGGCGACGGAACTGCATAAAGGGTTTACTCCGCTGTTTCGCCCGGATACGCCGGAAGCGTTCAAACCGACCGCCCGCGCCCTGCTGGAAAAGAAACTGGAGTATGTTGACGCGGCACTGGCAAATCAACAGTGGATAAATGGTGAAAACTTTTCCATTGCCGATGCATATCTGTTCACAGTGTTGCGCTGGGCGGTAGCCGTGAAACTGAACTTCCCGCAGGCTGGTCATATTGCCGCCTATATGCAACGTGTCGCCTCTCGCCCGGCCGTTGCCGCAGCGCTGGCCGCAGAAGGCATTTAATTTCCCGCTTTTTTGCCGTAAAAAAAAGGAGTGGTTTCCCACTCCTTCTCGTTTATCACTTATCTGACTTATTTCCAGCACACCAGGCAATAGTTCTTCTTACCGCGACGTAACAACGTATAGCGACCAAAGAGAATGTCGGTTTCCTGGAAGAAATATTCCGGGTCAGACTGTTTTTCACCGTTGATGGTGACCGCATTGGAAGCGATAGTTTTACGCGCCTGACCACGAGACGGCTGCAACTCTGAATCCACCAGCGCCTGCATCAGATCCGCACCTTTTTCCATCTCGATCATTGGCACACCGTCCTGCGCCAGTTGCTCGAAATCAGCTTCACTGAGATCGCTCAGGTTGCCGTTAAAGAGGCTCTCGGTAATGCGTTTTGCCGCCACCAGACCTTCTTCGCCGTGGACCAGTTTAGTCACCTGTTCGGCCAGCACATACTGGGCGCGCGGGGCTTTGCCGCTGTTCTTGTCTTCTTCTTCCAGGGCATTGATCTCTTCAATGTCCATAAAGGTGAAGAATTTCAGGAAGCGATAAACGTCGGCATCCGCAGTGTTGATCCAGAACTGGTAGAATTTGTACGGGCTTGTTTTCTTCGGATCAAGCCAGACAGCGCCACCTTCGGTTTTACCAAACTTCGTGCCATCTGCCTTGGTGATCAGCGGAACGGTCAAACCAAAGACCTGGTTCTGATGCAGGCGACGGGTCAGATCGATACCAGATGTGATGTTGCCCCACTGGTCAGAACCACCGATTTGCAGCGCTACACCGTGCAGTTTATTCAGGCAGGCAAAGTCATAACCCTGCAGCAGGTTGTAGGAAAACTCGGTAAACGAAATCCCCTGATCGTCGCGGTTCAGACGCTGCTTGACCGCTTCTTTGTTGATCATCTGATTAACGGAGAAGTGCTTGCCAATATCGCGCAGGAACGTCAGCACGTTCATGCTGCCGAACCAGTCGTAGTTGTTGGCCGCAATAGCTGAGTTTTCGCCACAGTCAAAATCGAGGAACGGCGCCACCTGTTTGCGGATTTTATCTACCCACTCCTGCACCGTATCTTCGGTATTCAGTTTACGCTCCGCGGCTTTGAAACTCGGGTCGCCAATCAGACCCGTTGCGCCGCCCACCAGCGCGACAGGTTTATGCCCGGCCTGCTGGAAGCGTTTCAGGCATAACAATGGAACAAGATGCCCCAAATGCAAGCTGTCAGCGGTGGGATCGAAGCCGCAATAGAGCGCGATCGGGCCTTGCGCCAGTCGCTCTGCTAACGCTTCCTCGTCCGTCACCTGGGCTACCAGCCCGCGCTCTTGCAATTGTTTAATCAAGTTATTGCTTGCCATCAAATTCTCCATTTAAAACGACTGCACCTCTGCCGGTACACGACTTTTCGCCAGTTGCGAAAGTTACATAGAATAAAGCGCCGGATGCAGGAGCACCAGCGCTTAGCACAACATTTTTCAGGGTTTACGGCGCGAGGCGATCAATTTTCCATGCGTCGTTTTCACGCTGGTATAAAAAACGATCGTGGAGGCGGTGCGCGCCTCCCTGCCAGAACTCCATCTGCTCGATGCTGACGCGATAGCCGCCCCAGAAGCTGGGTAACGGAACTTCGCCCTGCTGGAATTTCTGCTTGAGTTCGAGGAACTTGCTTTCGAGAATACCGCGCGCAGAGATGCGGCTCGATTGCTGCGAGACCCATGCGCCAATCTGGCTGTCGCGCGGTCGACTGTGGAAATACTTCACCACTTCCAGGGTAGAAAGACGCTCAGCTTTACCGATCACCATGACCTGGCGCTCCAGCATGTGCCATGGAAACAGTAAACTGATGGCCGGGTTTTTCTCGATCTGGTGGGCTTTGCGGCTACCCAGGTTGGTGTAAAACACCAGCCCTTTCTCGTCATAGTGCTTGAGCAACACAATACGCTGATAAGGCTGACCGGTTTCATCAACAGTCGCCACAACCATCGCGGTCGGGTCGGCGAGTTTAGCTTCGCACGCCTGACCAAGCCAGCGCTCAAACAGCGGCAACGGTTCGGTGGGGAGATCGGCGCGGCGCAGGCCGCCTTTGGTGTATTCGCGGCGTAAATGCGCGATTTGCTGCAATTGATCGTTATCAGACATGGCGTTAGCAAGATGAATTATCAGGTGGGGCTATTGTGCCCCCCCCTTGCGAAAATCTCAACGCCGCGGGTTTTGTAACTGGCAGTTATTCAGTACGATGCGGTCACGCTTATAGACCGTAGCGCTATCCCCCTTCGACCAGAAAACGTAAATACCGTCAGTATAACGAGCCCCCGATGCCGACAGACCTTGCTTAAGGATTAGCGGCGTATTGTCATAGATAAAGCTCACTTCCTGGCGAGGATGGTTTAATTTCACCGTAAGCGGCTTTTCATCACACTGATAGTTAAGCGTATCCGTATGCATGCGCTCAACAAACTGGTTGTAGTAACTACACCCGGCGAGAAGCGCGGGCAGGCAGGCGACTAACACTCTTTTCATTAGATTTTCCCGAGACTGTCCTGGTCATGGAGGACGCGAATAACGTCCCCCTTAAACAACGGAGTCTAACGGTACGCAACCCGGGTGAAAGTCAGTTAACTCTGATTCTGTCGCGGATTAGCCGGATAAATAGCCCCCAGCACAGTGGCCTGCGATGCGCCCGTGACTGAGGGTAAATTGCCCGGTAGTCCCGCCAGCGTACGCCAGGCAAGCCAGGCAAAAGCCAGAGCTTCCATATCATCGCCGCTGATTCCCGCCTCATCCGTTGTGGTTACTTCGGTGCCCGGCAACAACGCAGACAGGCGCGCCATCAACAGCGGATTGCAGCTTCCCCCACCACAGACCAGTAAACGCTCGCAGCCGCCGCACAGCAGCACCTGTTCAGAAATCGTCACCGCCGTCAGTTCAACCAATGTGGTTTCGACATCGCGCGGGTCAAGCGCCGGGAAAGCGGTTAACTGGCGCTCAAGCCAGCCAAAGTTGAAGTATTCGCGCCCGGTACTTTTCGGCGCGGGGGCAGCAAAATAGGGATCGCTGAGCATAGTTTGCAGCAGCGGTAAAACGACTTTCCCGCCGCTCGCCCAACCGGCGTCTTTATCGTATGGCTTGCCAAGCTGACGCCAAATCCACGCATCCATCAGCATATTTCCCGGCCCGGTGTCATACCCTCGAACCGGTTTATCCGGGAAAAGTAGCGAGATATTGGCGATACCGCCGATATTCAGCACTATCCGGCGCTCAGTGGGGTGTGCCAGCAACGCCTGGTGAAACGCCGGGACCAGCGGCGCGCCCTGCCCGCCAAGCGCAATATCGCGGCGGCGGAAATCCCCGACAACGGTCACACCGGTTAATGCGGCGATTTGATTGTTATCACCAATTTGCAGGGTATGAGGCGCATCGCCGGTGGGTTCATGCCAGATAGTCTGACCGTGGCAGCCGATAGCCACGATATCTTTTGCACTGAGATGTTCTCGCTCCATCAACGCAAGGACGGCGTCGGCAAAGAGCTTACCCAGGCGCGTATCCAGTTGCCCCAGTTGCGACAGGGTGAGCGGCTGGCCCTGACAGATGCTCAGAATAGCCTCTTTCAGCGGAATGGGCATCGGCCAGGTGAGACTGGCCTGCTGGGCGACCATCTTGTCATCAATAGCGGCAAGCACGACATCTACGCCATCAAGGCTTGTTCCCGACATTACGCCAATATAGCGACCCGATTTCATACGCCTTCCTCGTTGTAGGGCTTTAGACGTTCACTCCACCATAAAGCGTTTTGTAAAGCTATCGATTACAAATACTTTTTAACAATCGAATCAGCGTTCGCGGAATGAAAAAATGCGCTATACGCTTATAATCTGCTCGTTTAGGACCGGTTAAATCCATCACTGTTATTATTTTTGCTATGTTTTGGCAGAAGATGTGACCCGATGTGACTAAATGCCATATAATTTAACCATGACGGATGCTCAGCAGAGCATGTTTTGGTGAACAGGAGATTCATAGATGATGTTACGTGCACTGGCAGTTACGCTGGTTGGATTTACTCTGGCGGGTTGTGTTAATGACAATACTCTTTCGGGAGATGTCTATTCCGCCTCAGAAGCCAAACAAGTACAAAATGTCACTTACGGCACCATTGTCAACGTTCGTCAGGTACAGATCCAGGGCGGCGATGAAAACAACGTTGTCGGCGCTTTGGGTGGCGCGGTACTGGGTGGCTTCCTGGGTAACACCGTGGGTGGTGGTGCCGGGCGTTCACTGGCAACAGCGGCGGGTGCTGTTGCAGGTGGCGTAGCCGGTCAGAGCGTGCAGGGTGCGATGAATAAATCACAGGGTGTGGAACTGGAAATTCGTAAAGACGATGGCAGCAGCATTATGGTTGTGCAGAAACAGGGGAACTCCCGTTTCGTCGCAGGCCAGCGTGTCGCACTGGCAACCAATGGTCGTCAGGTTACCGTTTCCCCGCGTTAATCGCCTCTTCGCTTAAACAGGCGACGACGTAAACGTCGGGATAAAAAAAGCCTCGCAAACGCGAGGCTTTTTAATTACCGCTGAGCGTTAGTCTCGCGACTGCAGCTCATTGATGTTCTGTTCCAGCCTGGCAATCAGGCTTATCAACAAATCCAGCTCTTCCGGAGAAATACCCGAAAGAATTTCGCCCCGCGTTTGCTTAATCACCGTTTCCATTTCTTCGATGATCGGGTCAGCTTTTTCTGTCAATTTGATCCGTTTTGCACGGCGATCGTTGGCACAGGTCTGGCGAGAGATAAGCCCTTTCTCTTCCAGTTGGTCCAACGTACGCACCAGCGAAGGCTGCTCGATGCCGATCGCTTTTGCCAGTTGAATTTGCGACTGATCGGGAGGCAGCTGATGAATGTTATGCAGCGTGACCCAATGCGTTTGCGTCAATTCCAGAGGTTTCAGGCGATGGTCAATCAGAGCACGCCAGATGCGCACTAAGCGTGCCAGATCAGAACCTAATGGCGATTCCAATTTCATCTCCTTATAATTAGCTTGCTAAGTTATTATACTCATTTTAGAATAGTGTGCAGCATTTATATTGCTAAAACAAATGCATTGCTGCATTCACCGTGTTCGCCCATTCTTAACACCTCTGTCTGGCGGTCTGCGCCATCAAAATGAACCGGTGAATCTTTCTGTAAAGGACTAACGCTTGTGACGCTGACAATTCACTCCCCGGAATTTCCCCTGCAGGACCTGATCTTCGGCGCTTCGGTTTATTTTCCCCCTATCTTTAAGGCAGTACTGCTGGGATTTATGGTGTGGCTGGTTCTGCATCGCTTACTGCGTGACTGGATGTACGCAGGGGATATCTGGCATCCCATCCTGATGGATCTCTCACTGTTCGTGATCGCTATCAGTCTGTCTCTCGGCTTTTTGATCATGTGGTAACTATGCGCCTGAAATCACTTAAATACTTTTCGACGTTACTGGTTCTGGCCGTGGCACTCGCCGCTGGCTGGTGGTTATGGAATTTCTATATGCAGGCGCCCTGGACGCGCGACGGTAAAGTCCGCGCCGAGCAGGTCAGCATTACGCCGCAGGTGTCAGGAAGCATTACGGAGCTAAATATTAAGGATAACCAGTTGGTGAAAGCGGGCGATATCTTGTTCCGTATCGACGAAACACCGTACAAAATCGCTGTGCTAAATGCCCAGGCACAGCTGGCGCGGGCACAGACGGATTTGTCCAAAGCCAACAATGAAGCCAACCGTCGTCGTCATCTGTCGAAAAGCTATATTTCGGCAGAAGACCTCGATACCGCCAATATTAACGTCAAGGCAATGCAGGCTAGCGTTAATGCAGCCGAAGCCGCCCTTGAACAGGCGCAGTGGCAGCTTTCACAGACGCAGGTCAAAGCACCCGTCGACGGCTGGATAACCAACCTTTCCACCCGCACAGGCAACTATGCCTCCGCCGGGCAACCGCTCTTTGCGCTGGTCGACAGCCACTCCTTTTACGTGGTGGGTTATTTTGAAGAGACAAAATTGCGGCATATTCATGAGGGCGCCGCGGCACAAATCGTTCTCTACAGCGGCAATCTTACGTTACAGGGTCACGTCTCCAGTATCGGCCGGGCCATTTATGACCAGAGCGTGGAAACCGACAGCGGCCTGGTGGCGGACATCAAGCCGAACGTACCCTGGGTACGTCTGGCCCAGCGCGTTCCTGTTCGAATCCAATTCGACGCCCTGCCTGCGGATGTGACCCTGGTCTCCGGGACCACATGCACGGTATCCATCGGCGGCGCGAAGTGAAAATCACGCTTACCCTGCCCTGGCTTACCGCGACGCGCCCTCAGTGGCGGTACGCCATGCGCAACAGTATCGCGATGTGTCTGGCCCTCACCGTCGCCTATTACCTCAATCTTGATGAGCCTTACTGGGCAATGACGTCCGCCGCCGTGGTGAGTTTTCCGACCGTGGGCGGGGTAATCAGTAAAAGTCTGGGTCGCGTCGCGGGCAGCCTGCTGGGCGCGACGGCGGCGATGATCATTGCCGGGCATACGCTCAATGATCCCTGGCTATTCCTGTTCGCGATGGCCGCGTGGATAGGTTTCTGTACCTGGTCCTGTGCGCAGTTCAGTAATAACGTCGCGTACGCCTTCCAGCTTGCGGGCTACACCGCGGCGATTATTGCCTTTCCGGTGGTCAATATTACGGATACGACCGAATTGTGGGATATCGCCCAGGCCCGCGTCTGTGAAGTGCTGTTGGGGATCGGATGTGGCGGCATGATGATGATGATTATGCCGAGTACATCTGACGGTACCGCGTTACTTAGCGCGCTGAAAAAGATGCACACGCGTCTGCTCGAACATGCCAGCCTGCTCTGGCAACAGGAGACAACTGACGCCATTCGCACGGCTCATGAAAGTGTTATCGGGCAGATACTGACCATGAATTTGCTGCGCATTCAGGCCTTCTGGAGCCACTATCGTTTTCGGCGTCAGAACCGGCTTCTCAACCACCTGCTCCATCAGCAGTTACGTCTGACCAGCGTTATCTCGAGCCTGCGCCGACTGCTCCTGAACTGGCCGCATCCACCGGATAATACGCGGGCTATACTCGAAGCCTTGCTGGCAGAACTTGCCCGGCCCGGCGCGCACTTTTATAGCGTGGCGCGCATTATTGCTCCCCTGGCCCCGAAAGATGATTACGATTACCGGCATCGCGCCTTCTGGCACCGCTTGCGATATTTTTGCCGCCTGTACCTTGCCAGCAGCCGCTGGCTGGCGCGACTGGAAAAGGCCACCCCGATAACAGAATTTTCGCTGCCCCGAAGCCGGGCGCTGGCACGCTTTACCGATAACGCCGAAGCGCTATGGAGCGGGATGCGCACCTTCTGCGCCCTGAGTCTGGTGGGCGCATGGACCATCACCAGCCAGTGGGAGTACGGCGATGCAGCGCTGACGCTTGCCGCCATCAGTTGCGTATTGTATTCAGTTTCTCCCGCCCCGTTTAATTCATTGACGCTGCTTCTGCGCACTCTCGCGTTACTTACGTTATTCAGTTTTGTCGTCAAGTTTGGCCTGATGGTACAGATCAGCGATTTATGGGTGTTCTTACTTTTTTTGCTGCCGCTATTAACCACAATGCAACTGCTCAAACTACAAATGCCAAAGCTGGCGGGTCTGTGGGGGCAACTGATTGTTTTTATGGGATCGTTTATTTCGGTGACCAATCCCCCGGTCTATGACCTGGCAGATTTTTTAAATGACGATCTGGCGAAAATTCTCGGCGTAGGGCTGGCATGGCTGGCGTTTGCCATTTTGCGTCCCGGCTCAGATGCGCGCAAAAGCCGCCGTCATATTCGTGCGCTTCGGCGAGGCTTTGTCGACCAGCTCAGCCGTCTTCCGACCATGAGCGAGCATGAATTTGAGTCTGTGGTTTATCACCATATCAGTCAGTTGAGTAACAGCAAAGACGCGCTTGCCCGCCGCTGGTTGCTACGCTGGGGGGTGGTGTTGCTCAACTGTTCGCACGTCGTCTGGCAACTGCGCGACTGGGAGGCACGCTCAGATCCGTTGTCGAAAGTGCGGGATCTTTGTCTGAGCCTGTTACGTGATGTGATGAGTGAACGTGGCGTACAACAGCGCCCGCTGGCAGTAACGCTTGGCGAACTGCAACGGATTTGTGATGCGCTGGCACGTCATCATCAGCCTGCCGCTCGGGAGCTGGCATCGCTTATCTGGCGATTATATTGCTCTTTATCGCAACTGGAGCAAGCCCCGGCAGCAGGCACACTGGCCGATCCCGCTAGCGGATAACCCCACAGGCATAACGCGCCCCGCCGCCGCCCAGCGGTTTCGGCGAATCAGACATGTTATCGCCGCCAACGTGAATCATCAGGGCTTTATCTTTCACTTCACTGAGTTTTTTCAGGCGCGGCGCAACCACCGCATCGGTCGCCTTACCATCATTGTTGACCACCAGTACTGGCAAATCACCTAAATGCCCCATCCCTTCCGGGCCTTCGTGTTTGCCGGTTTTATCCGGGTCAAGGTGGCCACCAGCCGCCTCGGCAGCCGAGGGTTTTCCCTCTTTCATCGCAGGTTCGCATGACCCTTTGGCATGAACATGAAAGCCATGTTCACCGGGCGGGAGCCCTTTCAGATCGGGCGTAAATTTCAGCCCTTTATCGGTTTCGCTGATTTTCACCGATCCGACCGACTGACCCGTACCCTCGGCAGTGACGAGGTTCATCTTCACTTCGGTACTGGCCGCCTGCGCGCCGGCGCAGACGAGCAGTGTCAACATTGCCAGACTAAAACGCTTCATATGACCTCCGTTTTTAGCTTTTGCCCTGTAAGTTTAAACCAGGGAAAAAGATTTGGCGGAAAGTCACTCAGATGTTCATCAGGGAACGTCGTAACCCAGGGCTGCTTTACGGATGCGGAACCACTGCTGGCGCGTCATCTCAAGGCTTGCCGCTTCCAGCGCAGAACGAACGCGTTCAATTTTTCCGGAACCGATAATCGGCAACGGCTGCGACGGCAAACGCATCACCCAGGCATAGACGACCTGTTCAATACTCCGGGCATTCAACTCTTGCGCGACTTTCGCCAGTTCGTCACGCAGTGGCTGGAATGCCTCATCGTTGAACAGACGCCCACCACCCAGACATGACCATGCCATCGGTCGAATACGTAATTGCTGCAGCTGATCCAGCGTACCGTCCAATAAGAGCGGCTGGTGAACCGGAGAAATTTCTACCTGGTTGGTCGCAAGCGTAAACGGCAGACGCGACTGGAGCAGCGAGAACTGCGCCGGTGTAAAGTTAGATACGCCAAAATGGCTCACTTTGCCACTCTGGTGCAGGTGCAGAAAGGCCTCAGCCACTTCATCGGCATCCATCAGCGGATCCGGCCGATGAATCAGCAGCAGGTCCAGACGTTCCGTCGCCAGATTCACCAGAGATTGCTCGGCGCTGGCAATAATGTGATCGCGGCTGGTGATGTAGTGGCCCAGCGCATTCTCGGCGCGCGCAGTGGTGGCAATGCCGCATTTTGAGACAATCTCCATACGTTGACGCAGATGCGGAGCCAGCTTAAGGGCCTCGCCAAAAGCCGCCTCGCACTGGTAGCCGCCGTAGATATCCGCATGGTCGACGGTGGTGACGCCGAGATCCAGGTGCTCCTCAATAAAACTCACCAACTGACGGGAAGACATATTCCAGTCCATCAGTCGCCAGTAACCCATGACAAAACGGGAGAACTCCGGTCCCTGCGGTGCAAGGGTAATTCTCTGAACCATAACCACTTCCTCAGCAATAATTTGCCATGAGTATACGCAATTATGGCGTCAAAACAGTGAAGGTTGCTCAGGTTCTTCAGGCGGCAGGGGTTTATTCGCCCGTAATTTGCGCAAAAAGCGCTGACGACACAGGCGAAGGACATCCTGCTTTTGCGCATCGCTCATGGTTTGCCAGTTGAACCGCTCTTCGCGGCTGCGCATACAGCCACGGCAAAATCCCCGCTCATCTGACTGGCATATTCCCCGGCACGGGCTCTGGACGGGGAAAAACTCCAGTTGTTCTGGCACGCAACGCCTCCTGTGGTATTTGTCTCTCTTTATTGAAGACTGCGCGCGCGGAACCTGCAAGATTGAGAACGCATGTATTGCTACTTGCAATAGACCGATTGGTCTAGTAGATTGTGCACATGAGCAGAAACACTGAACACGATACCCGCGAACACCTGCTGGAAACCGGCGAGCGCTTATGCATGCACCGCGGTTTCACTGGCATGGGATTGAGCGAATTACTGAAAACAGCGGAAGTGCCGAAAGGCTCTTTCTATCACTATTTTCGCTCAAAAGAGGCGTTCGGGGTTGCGATGCTCGAACGCCATTATGCCGGATATCACCAGCGTCTGGCAGACCATTTTGCCAGGGGTGCGGGAAACTATCGCGATCGCCTGCTCGCTTATTATCAGCAGACGCTGATCCAATTTTGCGAGCAGGGTATTATCAGCGGTTGCCTGACCGTCAAACTTTCTGCCGAGGTGTGTGACCTGTCAGAAACGATGCGTGAAGCCATGGACAAAGGTGCCAGCGGCATTATCACCTTACTGGCGCAGGCGCTGGAAAATGGCCGCCATGATAAATGTCTGACAATGGCAGGTGATGCGCTGACGCAGGCTCAGGTACTCTATTCCCTGTGGCTGGGCGCGAATCTGCAGGCTAAGATTTCACGCAGTGCCGTGCCGCTGGAAAGCGCCCTGGCCCATGCGAAAACGATTATTGCAGCGCCTCTTTAACAGGCGTTTTTATTTACCATATTACTAGTCGACCGGTCTATTCAGGAGAATGTATGTCCAGTAATTTGTTTACGCCGCTGAAAATTGGCGCGATTACCATCCCAAACCGCGTGCTGATGGCTCCGCTGACACGTCTGCGCAGCATTGAACCTGGCGATATCCCGACCCCGCTGATGGGCGAATACTACCGCCAGCGCGCCAGTTCCGGCCTTATCATCAGCGAAGCGACCCAAATCTCCGCACAGGCAAAAGGCTATGCCGGCGCGCCGGGCCTTCACAGCCCGGAACAAATTGCTGCATGGAAAAAAATCACCGACGGCGTACATGCTGAAAACGGCCATATGGCGGTTCAGTTATGGCACACCGGGCGTATTTCACACACCAGCCTGCAGCCCGGCGGTCAGGCCCCTGTTGCCCCTTCGGCAATCAGTTCCGGCACCCGCACGTCCCTACGTGACGCCAACGGCAACGCCACCCGTGAAGACACCTCGATGCCGCGCGCGCTGGAAACCAGCGAAATTCCGGGCATCGTCAATGATTTCCGTCAGGCGGTCATCAACGCCCGTGAAGCAGGTTTTGATTTAGTCGAACTGCACTCTGCCCACGGCTATCTGTTACACCAGTTCCTGTCACCGTCTGCCAACCAGCGTACCGATCAGTATGGCGGCAGCATCGAAAACCGCGCCCGCCTGGTGCTGGAAGTCGTCGATGCCGTCAGCGCCGCCTGGAGTGCGGATCGCATCGGTATTCGCGTCTCCCCTATCGGTTCTTTCCAGAACACCGATAATGGCCCGAATGAAGAAGAAGACGCGCTGTACTTTATCGAGGAGCTGGGTAAACGCGGGATTGCCTATCTGCATATGTCCGAGCCAGACTGGGCAGGCGGCCAGCCTTATACCGAAGAATTCCGTCGCAAAGTGCGTGAACGTTTCCACGGTCCGATCATTGGCGCGGGCGCGTACACCGTAGAAAAAGCAGAAGATCTGATTGCGAAAGGTTTGATTGATGCCGTGGCCTTTGGTCGTGCTTACATCGCTAACCCGGACCTGGTTGAACGCCTGAAACGCAAAGCTGAACTGAATCCGCAACGCCCGGAAAGCTTCTATGGCGGTGGCGCGGAAGGTTATACCGACTACCCTTCTTTATAATCACTTCATTGATAGCGGCAGGGATCCGCCGCTATACTAAAACTCTGTTTCGAATGAAAATTCATTGACGCTTAAGAGGACATTATGCGCTTACTTCACACCATGCTGCGCGTTGGCGATCTGCAACGCTCCATCGATTTCTACACCAACGTGCTGGGCATGCAACTGCTGCGTACCAGCGAAAACCCGGAATATAAATATTCACTGGCTTTTGTGGGTTATGGCCCGGAAACCGATACGGCCGTTATTGAACTGACCTATAACTGGGGCGTCGATAAATATGATCTGGGCAGCGCTTACGGTCATATTGCGCTTGAAGTGGATAATGCGGCAGAAGCATGTGAGCGTATTCGTCAAAATGGCGGCAACGTGACGCGTGAAGCAGGACCGGTAAAAGGCGGCACCACGGTTATCGCTTTTATTGAAGATCCTGACGGCTACAAGGTCGAATTGATTGAAGCCAAAGATGCCGGACGCGGTTTGGGCAATTAATGCTTTACGGGCGCCTCTGGTGCCCGCTGTTTTACATCCCTTCGCAAAATTTGCCATAATGCGCTGCCATTTTCCCTTAGCAAGAGACTCCGATGTCCGATAATGCCAAACTTACCGGTCTGTGCGACCGTTTTCGCGGTTTTTACCCTGTCGTGATTGATGTTGAAACCGCCGGGTTTAACGCCAAAACCGATGCACTGCTGGAGGTCGCTGCCATCACGCTGAAAATGGACGAGCAAGGCTGGATAATGCCTGACAGCACGCTGCATTTTCATGTTGAACCCTTTGAGGGGGCTAACCTGCAGCCGGAAGCGCTGGCGTTTAACGGTATCGACCCGAGCAACCCGCTACGGGGTGCCGTCAGTGAACACGATGCGCTACACGCAATTTTTAAGATGGTGCGTAAAGGTATTAAAGATCAGAACTGTAATCGCGCCATTATGGTGGCCCATAACGCCACTTTCGATCACAGCTTTATGATGGCTGCCGCTGAGCGTGCATCGCTTAAGCGTAATCCGTTCCATCCATTCGTGACTTTCGATACCGCATCGTTAAGCGGACTGGCGCTGGGTCAAACGGTGCTCTCAAAAGCCTGCACCGCGGCCGGGATCAATTTTGACGCAACCCAGGCGCACTCCGCGCTGTACGACACTGAGCAGACCGCGCTGCTATTTTGCGAGATAGTTAACCGCTGGAAACGTTTGGGCGGCTGGCCACTCCCCATCGCAGATAGCGAAGCATAAAAAAAAGCGACCCGAAGGTCGCTTTTTTATTGCGGTGATTATTCCGCGTCCGGCTCTTCGGATTTGTACTTCGCCGCAGTCTCTTTGATCAACTGCTGCAGTTCGCCGCGCTGGTACATTTCAATCACGATGTCACACCCGCCTACCAGTTCGCCATCAACCCACAGCTGTGGGAAGGTGGGCCAGTTTGCATATTTCGGCAGCTCGGCGCGAATGTCCGGGTTCTGCAGAATATCAACGTAAGCAAAGCGTTCGCCACAAGCGGAAAGTGCCTGCACTGCCTGTGCGGAGAAGCCGCAGCTTGGCAGCTTCGGGGAGCCTTTCATATACAGGAGAATCGGGTTTTCAGCGATCTGGCGCTGGATTTTTTCAAGGGTAGAGCTCATTGTCTTGCTTCCTTCAACTTCTTTTCGGCAGATAGTCATCATTGTAACGGTTAAGGTGCGTAACCGAAAATAACATTTTGTTCACCACTCATTATTTTATCGTCTGTGGCGATAAGTTGCTTTCAAAATGTCATTTATCTCACGTTTTACCGCACGCAATAGTTCACTATTTGACCTTCCTCCAGGGGCAATTGGCGATTTTTTTTGCGCTTGCTAACGAAACACAGTTTTAGATGCAAAAACCCTATTAACTTTTCGGCTTTTTTTAGATTAGAATCGACGCGGTTCTAAATCATACGCAAGCATTATTGAATGCCTGCACTTATCAGGGGATTGCTCAGTGGCGCGAATTCATACAGCTTCGATCACGCTCTGTGCTTTGTTGTTCACCACGTTGACTTTCACGCCATTAGCGAGTGCTTCCGAGCAAACGCGAGGTTCGGCCGTGCATAAGACAACGCATCTGGCGAAAGCATCCGAGAGTAAGAAAAAAACCACCACAGAAAAAACATCAAAGAAAAGCAGTCGCACCGAAACAAAAACAACGGCTAAAGCCGGAAATAAGAAAGCAGCAGCGACGAAAAAAACGTCGACCAGCAGCAGTAAAACCACCAGTAAGAATTCCTCCCGTCACAGTAAAACCAGCACGAAACCCATCGTCACTACCGCTATGACGGAAAAATGCACAAAGCGTAAAGGCCATAAGCCGCATTGTGTAAAAGTGAAAAGCAGCAAACCTGTTGCTCTTTCCGAAGCGCACAAAGTCCGTATCCAAAAAGTACAGAAAACTGCCATGTCCAAGCTGATGAATCAGATTGGCAAACCTTACCATTGGGGCGGCACCTCCCCGATGACCGGGTTTGATTGCAGTGGTCTGGTCTATTACGCCTATAAAGATCTGGTGAAATTCCGCATTCCCCGCACCGCGAACGAAATGTATCACCTGCGTGATGCGTCTCCGGTCAACGTTGCGGAACTGGAAAGCGGCGATCTGGTATTCTTCCGTACGCAGGGCCGTGGTACCGCTGACCACGTGGGTGTTTATGTCGGCAACGGCAAATTCATTCAGTCGCCACGTAGCGGCCAGGATATCCAGATTACCTCATTAAGCGAAGATTACTGGCAGCGTCATTATGTGGGTGCCCGCAGAATGGTTACGCCAAAAACCATCCGCTAATCTCTTACCTGCCGCTCAGGCGGCGGGTAACTCTCTCTTTTTTATCCCCTTTCGATTTGCTACCCTATCCTTACACTCAATAAGGTTATTGAGTGCATTACAACAATAAGGAGTGAAGCAATGTCGTTCGAATTACCTGCATTACCGTATGCAAAAGACGCCCTGGCACCGCATATTTCTGCGGAAACGCTGGAGTACCATCACGGCAAACACCATCAGGCTTATGTCACCAATCTGAATAACCTGATCAAAGGCAGCCCGCTTGAAGGCAAAACGCTGGAAGAGATTATTCGTAGCTCTGAGGGCGGCGTGTTTAACAATGCAGCCCAGGTCTGGAACCACACCTTCTACTGGCATTGTCTGGCCCCGAACGCAGGCGGCGAACCTGCTGGTGCAGTAGCAGCTGCGATTGCCGACGCATTTGGCAGCTTTGCTGAGTTTAAAGCGAAATTCACCGATGCCGCAGTGAAGAACTTTGGTTCAGGCTGGACGTGGCTTGTGAAAAACGCCGATGGCAAACTGGCCATTGTTTCGACATCGAATGCCGGAACACCGCTGACCACCGACGCTACGCCGCTGCTCACTGTGGATGTGTGGGAACACGCCTACTATATTGACTACCGTAACGCCCGTCCAAACTATCTGGAGCATTTCTGGGCGCTGGTCAACTGGGAGTTTGTCGCGAAGAATCTCGCTGCATAATCATCAGGAGGGGAAACCCTCCTGTTTTTTTATTCCGCCGCTGTGCAGGTGCGCTCTGCATTCGTTCTACCGGAAAGCAACACCAGCAGTAGCGCCATCCCCGCGATAATCGCCCCGGTTATCGGCACGACGGTATATCCCAGTCCACCCGAAATCACCGCGCCCCCTGCCGCTGCCCCCAGCGCATTGCCCAGGTTAAATGCACCGATATTGACAGATGATGACAGGCCCGGGGCTTCATGCGCCACGCGCATAACACGCATCTGCAACGGAGGCACCACCGCGAAGGTTGCCGCGCCCCAGATAACCATACTGATTGCCGCACCGATTTCACTGCGCGCCAGCCAGGGAATAGCAGCCATAATCACAATCAACAGCAGCAAGAAGCCTTTCAGGGTCGCCGTAACCGAGCGGTCGGCCAGTTTGCCGCCAAGGTAGTTGCCGATGGAGAATCCAACGCCCACCAGTACCAGCATTGCGGTGATAAACGCAGGCGTGGCATCGGTAATACGGTGCAGTACCGGCGAAATGTAGGTATAAAGCGTGAACATCGCCCCGGCCCCCAGAACCGTCGTCAGCAACGCGGAAACCACCTGAGGACGCATTAATACTGCCAGTTCTTTGCGCACATCAGGACGTTCACCGGCGCGACCTTTCGGCAATGAAAAGTAGAGACTGACCATAGCTATGATACCCAGCCCCGCTGTGGCAAGGAACGACATGCGCCAGCCAATCGCCCCGCCCAGCCAGGTTGCTGCAGGCACACCGCCGATATTGGCGATAGTCAGCCCCATAAACATAGTGGCCACTGCGCTGGCCTGTTTTTCTTTTGCCACCACGCTTGCGGCCACCACAGAACCAAGCCCAAAGAAAGCGCCATGGTTCAGGCTGGTAATGATCCGCGAGAGCATTAATGTTGTGTAATCAGGTGAAAGCGCCGACAGTACGTTTCCGAGGGTAAAAATCGCCATCAGAAATACCAGCGCATTACGTCGCCCACGATGTGAAAGCAGCAACGTCATTAACGGTGCGCCAACCATGACGCCAATGGCATAGGCGCTAATAAGCATACCCGCTGCCGGGATCGAGACATCCACGCCCTGGGCGATAACGGGGAGTAACCCCATGGGTGAAAATTCGGTCGTACCGATGCCGAAAGCGCCAATCGCCAGGGCAAGCAGTGGGAAATTGATCTTCATAAATAGACTCCGGAATTGCCGTGTCGACGCGCGACACCGTCACAGAAGTCAAAAGTATGACATTAATCACAAAAAACAGAAGTTAGCGAAATGGGAAAAGACTATTGCCAATTTGATGACAATCGGGGAGAGAGACGGGGGAAAGAGGGCTCTCCCCCGGGATAAATCAATGCAGTGCGGCAGTCAGTCCGCCAGCAACAATCAGAGCAAGTACAATTACGGTAGTTACTAAAGAAAACTTCAGGTCGGTGCTCATCAATTTTTCTCCTTATTAATTCCCACACAAAAAGTGATGTAACGCATTTTTGCACAAATAAACGTAAAAATCTTGCAGGATTTAGAGTGATACACGTTTTAGCACTTCCCCTTTTGGCCAAGATCAGACAAAATTCGACGCTAAATTTATTAGCGTACCGGCCATTGACTCCCCTCCTGACGTCCAGTGTCTTTTTCCCGGCGTATTGCAATCCCTTCTATGGGTACAGGGTGATGGAAGGCAAACGTTTACCTTATGTATTATCAGGAGTTTACGATATGGTCTGGAGTAAGATCTGATGGCAACGATTAAAGACGTAGCGAAGCGAGCAAACGTTTCCACCACAACCGTATCACATGTAATTAACAAGACGCGTTTCGTTGCAGAAGAGACGCGTAACGCGGTCTGGGCAGCGATTAAAGAGTTACACTACTCTCCCAGCGCGGTTGCCCGCAGTTTGAAAGTTAATCACACCAAATCTATTGGCTTGCTGGCGACCAGTAGCGAAGCGGCTTATTTCGCCGAGATCATCGAAGCAGTTGAGAAAAATTGTTTCCAGAAAGGCTACACCCTTATTCTCGGCAACGCCTGGAACAACCTGGAAAAACAGCGCGCCTATCTATCCATGATGGCGCAAAAACGTGTCGATGGCCTGCTGGTCATGTGTTCTGAATATCCAGAATCGCTACTCAGCATGCTGGAAGAGTATCGCCATATTCCTATGGTGGTAATGGACTGGGGTGAAGCAAAAGCTGATTTTACCGATACGGTAATCGATAACGCCTTTGCCGGCGGCTATATGGCTGGCCGTTACCTGATTGAACGGGGCCATCGCGAGATTGGCGTTATTCCAGGGCCATTAGAGCGCAACACAGGCGCGGGGCGTCTTAGCGGCTTTATGAAAGCGATGGAAGAGGCCCACATCACCGTACCGGAAAGCTGGATTGTGCAGGGTGATTTTGAGCCGGAGTCTGGCTATCGTGCGATGCAACAGATATTGACCCAGTCTTCTCGCCCGACCGCGGTATTCTGCGGTGGCGACATTATGGCGATGGGCGCGTTGTGCGCGGCCGATGAAATGGGTCTGCGCGTGCCGCAGGATATTTCGGTGATCGGTTATGATAATGTGCGCAATTCACGTTTCTTTACCCCTTCACTGACGACTATCCACCAGCCGAAGGACTCGCTGGGTGAAACCGCGTTTAACATGCTGCTGGACCGCATAGTAAACAAGCGTGAAGAGTCGCAGTCTATTGAAGTGCATCCACGCCTGATTGAACGCCGCTCGGTTGCCGACGGTCCTTTCCGCGACTATCGCCGTTGATCCTGCCGGGAGCAGTTCATTCCTGCTCCCGCAGCCATTCCCTGTTCAGCGTTTCGCTGTCGCCCAGATAATCCAGTAACCAGCTCAGCGCCGGTGAAGCGTCATTCTGCTGCCAGGTCAGACAACAGGCGGCGTCCGGGAAAGGATTTTCCAGTGCCAGCGCAACCCACTCACCGCGATCAATCCACGGTCGGGCGAAATGCGCAGGCACCATCCCGATACACAGCCCGGCAGACAAGCAGGCCGCAGATGATTCCCAGTCAGGCGCGACGACCCGCTTCTGATTATCCAAAAGCCAGGTGATGCGTTTAGGCAGCGAACGGGAGGTATCTTCGCGTACCAGCGATGGCCAGTTCCGTAACGTATCATCACTGAGCGGCGATGCCATCGCCGCCAGCGGATGATGGCGAGCGACCACGCATTTCCAGCTCAACATGCCCATATCGCGAAAGGTATAACGGCCCCCGACCGGGATCGCCTGGGTTGCGCCGATAGCCAGTTCAACACGTCCATCGGCCAGGGCATCCCACACACCGTTAAACACCTCCTGGGAAACCAGCAGTTCGACATCGCTAAAATGGCGATAGAAATCGACAATCATCTGCCGCGTACGTTCCGGTTTAACGATGTTATCAACGGCGATGGATAACTGCCCCCGCCAGCCGTTGGCAATTTGCTGACACTGTTGACGGGTGATCTGCATTTTTTTGATAACAGAACGACCCTCTTTCAAAAACCACACGCCAGCGGGCGTCAATTCGACATCCCGATGACGTCGTTCAAACAACGGCACCGCCAGCCACTCTTCAAGTTGACGTACGGTATAGCTGACCGCAGAAGGCACACGATGTAACTCCTGCGCCGCACCGCTAAAGCTGCCATTTCGGGCCACGGCATCAACCACTTCAAGGGAATATTCTGACCACATAATCTGCCTGCAAAAATTTTGAAACCACCGGACAAATATTAGCGTTTCACAAGCCGACTTGCACTCCTTAGACTCTGGAGCCCTGTTTACCTGCCACAAAAAGAGATCTGCCATGCAACCTGGAAAAGGATTTTTAGTCTGGCTCGCGGGCTTAAGCGTACTGGGCTTTCTGGCCACCGATATGTACCTGCCGGCGTTCGCCGACATTCAGCAAGATTTAAATACGTCTGCCGCCGCGGTCAGCGCGACGCTGAGTCTGTTCCTTGCCGGCTTTGCCGTCGCCCAACTGGTATGGGGTCCGCTGTCGGATCGCTATGGTCGTAAACCTGTTTTGCTCAGCGGACTGGCCATTTTCGCCGCCGGTTGCCTCGGCATGCTGTGGGTGCAGAACGCAGTCTGGTTGCTGGTGCTGCGTTTTATCCAGGCCGTCGGCGTCTGTGCGGCTGCCGTGACCTGGCAGGCACTGGTGACGGATCATTATCCGGCGCAGCGAACAAATCGCATTTTTGCCACTATCATGCCGCTGGTGGGTTTATCCCCTGCCCTCGCGCCTCTGCTTGGCAGTTGGATTCTGGCGCACTTCTCCTGGCAGGCAATCTTCGCCACATTATTCATGATAACCGTCATATTGATGCTTCCGGCGCTGCGTCTGCGCCCTGGCTCGCAACTCCCTGCACAAACCACACAGGCGCTGACTTTCGCCGCGCTGCTGCGCGATAAAGCCTATCGCGGCAACGTGCTGATTTATGCCGCCTGCTCAGCCAGCTTTTTCGCCTGGCTTACCGGTTCACCGTTTATTCTTCATGAGATGGGATACGGCCCCGCTGTGATCGGTCTGAGTTATGTGCCGCAAACCATCGCCTTTCTGGTCGGGGGTTACGGCTGTCGCGCCGCATTGCAAAAATGGGATGGTGCCCGTTTATTACCGTGGTTGCTGCTGGCCTTCGCATTGAGCGTTGCGGCAACCTGGGGTGTGGGGCTATTGCCTGGCGCCCCGCTGACCGCCCTGTTGATCCCCTTCTGTCTGATGGCGATGGCAAATGGCGCCATTTATCCTATCGTGGTGGCTCAGGCGCTGCGTCCCTTCCCGCAGGCTACCGGCAGGGCAGCTGCCTTGCAGAATACACTGCAACTGGGGCTCTGTTTTGTTGCAAGTCTGGTGGTCTCGGGGCTCATTGCCCACCCTCTGCTCGCCACCACCAGTGTGATGCTGTCGACGGTCGTTCTGGTTGCTTTTGGCTACCGTATGCAACGCCAGGAAAGTGAGAGTTATCATGCAGATGAGGTCAGTGAATCGTCTTCGCATGCGTAGTTTCACGAGCGACTATGTTACAGTTTAGTGATTAGCTTGCTAACAGTTTTCTGTTGTATCACCGGATTTTGAGGCCTATACTCTTTTCCGGCTAGTTACAAATACGATAAATATTATGTATTAACGGGAGCCGGAGTGCTCCCGTTCGACCATGGAAGGCCTTTCTGGCAAGGGTCATCTCCCTTCCTCTGTTCTACGTCGGATATCAGCCTCACGGCGCAAACCGTGAGATTTCTCACATACCTCAAAAAGCGTCTACGCTCTTTTAAGGTTCTGATCACTTGCTGGTGGTGGAGAAGTTATGAGTTCATCGTGTATAGAAGAGGTTAGCGTACGGGATGATAACTGGTTCCGTATCGCAAACGAGTTGCTGAGCCGCGCCGGTATCCAGGTAAATGGACCGTCGGCATCTGATATTCAGGTTAAAAACCCTGATTTTTTTAAACGCGTTTTGCAGGAGGGTTCGCTCGGGCTGGGGGAAAGTTATATGGACGGCTGGTGGGAATGTGACCGGCTGGACGTGTTTTTTACGAAAGTCTTGCGTGCCGGGCTGGAAAAACAGCTCCCTCGCCATTTGAAAGATACCCTGCGTATCGCCGGGGCAAGACTTTTTAACCTGCAATCTAAAAAACGCGCATGGATCGTCGGCAAAGAACATTACGACCTGGGCAACGATCTTTTTACCCGCATGCTGGACCCACAGATGCAATACTCTTGCGCCTACTGGAAAGAGGCTGAACGCCTTGAAGACGCGCAAATTGCCAAACTACGCCTGATTTGCGAAAAACTGCAACTCAAGCCAGGGATGCGCGTACTGGATATTGGCTGTGGCTGGGGCGGCCTGGCGCAATTTATGGCGCAGAATTATGCGGTCAGCGTCGTGGGTGTCACGATTTCTGCCGAACAACAAAAACTGGCGCAACAGCGGTGCATGGGGCTGGATGTCGATATTCGCCTGCAGGATTATCGCGATCTGAACGATCAGTTCGACCGCATCGTCTCTGTCGGTATGTTCGAGCATGTCGGTCCAAAAAATTACGACACGTACTTCACGGTCGTTGACCGTAATCTTAAACCGGATGGTCTTTTCCTGCTGCATACCATTGGCTCACGGCGTACCGATCATAATGTGGATCCGTGGATTGACCGCTATATCTTCCCCAATGGTTGCCTTCCGTCAGTACGGCAGATAGCGAATGCCAGTGAATCTCATTTCGTGATGGAAGACTGGCATAATTTCGGCGCAGACTACGATAAAACGTTGATGGCCTGGCATGAACGCTTCCTCGCCAGTTGGCCAGACATCGCCGATAACTATTCCGAACGGTTTAAACGTATGTTCAGTTACTACCTGAACGCCTGCGCAGGCGCTTTCCGTGCGCGGGATATTCAACTCTGGCAGGTGGTATTTAGCCGGGGTATTGAACACGGACTTCGCGTAGCACGCTAACAACAGACCCCGCTTTCGCGGGGTTTTTTCTTTCTGTCAGAACCGTGCAGCACTCAACCGACGCTTAGCCATTTTCTGATGGCATAAAAAAAGGAGAACACGTGCATATTCTCCTTATTACTATTTTTACGGACTTATTCGTCGTTACTGACCATGACTGCCGCCGCCTCTTTTGCCGCCAGCACACGCTCCACGGTATCAACAACCGCCTGCGTTTGCGGATCAATTTCGATGTTCACGCGATGGCCCAATTTTTTACCGCCAAGCGTGGTGCGCTGCAGGGTTTCCGGGATCAAATGCACGCAAAAACGCGTTGGCGTCACTTCGCCTACCGTCAGGCTGATGCCATCGATACCAATAAAACCTTTATAGAGGATGTATTTCATCAGCGCCGGATCTTGTACCTTAAACCAGATCTGACGGTTATTCTCGGAAGTCAGGATTTTAACGATTTCGGCGGTGGTCATAATATGACCCGACATTAAATGTCCGCCAATCTCGTCACTGAATTTTGCCGCACGCTCAACATTGACCGCGTCACCGAGCGCCAGCTCACCCAGATTAGTGATGCGCAGCGTCTCTTTCATCAAGTCAAAACTGATATGGCTGCCATTAATATCCGTGACCGTCAGACAGCAACCGTTGTTTGCGACAGAGGCTCCCGTCTCAAGCCCTTCCAGCATATGATCCGGTAGCTCGACGACGTGAGTACGGAAATTGGGCTTATCATCGATGGACACCAGTTTTGCCGTGCCCTGTACAATACCAGTAAACATGCTTACCACTCCTGTATGTCATTTACGGCACCGCCGTTTTCTAAACGCACAATAACAGGAGGAAAATCATGTTGCCAGCCTCGCGGGGCGGATGATGGCGACTGAGGTATAAAACCACAGGATCATCTCAATTTACTTTTTTACACAGCCAGATAGAGTGATAACCACATTCCGGATCCTCAAACTGCACATCGACAACGGTGAACCCATGTTGCGCCAGAATCTCACGGTATTCCTCGGGTGCCAGACTCGCGTGATATAGCGGCTCGCCTGCAAACGTCCCCATCGCGGTGCCATTCGACGTGCCGCTGGTAAACATCAATGCACTCCCCGGGTGGCTAAGTGCGGCAAACCGGGGAAACATGGCACGTTGGTCATTCTGGGTCAGATGAAAAAAACTGTCCCAGGCTATCAGACCATCAAATGTCTCATCCATCGTCAGGTGCCGCATGTCCCGGTGGATCCAGCGTTGCGCCGGGAAATGCGTTTGCGCCTGCGCAATCATCGCCGCTGAGCCATCCACGCCCGTTAGCGTAAAGCCGCCAGCAATAAAATACTCCGCGATGGGTTTACCGTTCCCGCAGCCGATATCCAGAATATGCCCGCGCGGACGAAGTCGCTGTATAAACTTGTCCAGCCACTTTTTTTCGAACAGATCGCGAGGTCGCAGCCTGGCGAACTCATCAGCATGCCTTTCGTAGAGCGAAAGAATGTGCTTTGCCGCGTGAGATTCCATGATGTTCAGCCTCTCTTTTTAGATGTCTGGCTCAGAGGGTAAGCGAACTGGCGCGCCGCCTCCCCCTGCTAAAAACAGTGGGACGGATAATGATCGCTTATCGTTAACGTGGCAAAAACAGGTAACAACCTGTAATATTTGTCGGTAACCTCGATAGCAGAATAAAGAAACAACCGCTTCGCGTTAATATCCCGGCACTGACGGGAGACGACGATACTTTTCGGGCACACGATACCGTCCCCCGACACATTTTTCGCGCTGGTTTTCCCCGGCGACGTTCCTTTATTAACAACCGACCAGAGGGGCCCATGATAGCCCGAATGGTTTACTCGAACTGACAAGCAAAATGAACAAGGATTTGATCGCAATGCTTAACGCTATGCTGGATTTCTGACCATCCCCGCAGTGTCCCGGACCAGAAGACACATCTATATTCTTTTTTAATGAATTGAACGTTCATCGCATATAACAACTATACCAAGGTGTTTTCAGTGCAGAAGTATTTTACAGAAGCGCGCCAGTTGCTGGCTCTGGCTATTCCGGTGATCCTCGCGCAGATCGCCCAAACCGCAATGGGGTTCGTTGATACTGTCATGGCTGGCGGATACAGCGCCACCGATATGGCTGCCGTCGCCATTGGTACCTCTATCTGGCTGCCCGCCATCCTTTTTGGTCATGGATTGTTGCTGGCGTTGACTCCGACTGTTGCGCAACTTAACGGTTCCGGACGCCGCGAACGTATTGCGCACCAGGTACGCCAGGGCTTCTGGCTTGCCGCTGCGGTGTCGATCCTGATAATGATCGTGCTGTGGAACGCCGGTTATATTATTCACGCCATGCATGACATCGATCCGCAACTGGCGGATAAAGCCGTGGGTTATTTACGCGCCCTGCTGTGGGGCGCACCGGGCTATCTGTTCTTTCAGGTCGTACGTAATCAGTGTGAGGGGCTGGCGAAAACCAAACCCGGTATGGTGATGGGGTTCCTCGGCCTGCTGGTGAACATTCCTGTTAACTACGTCTTTATTTATGGTCACTTCGGCATGCCGGAGCTGGGTGGCGTTGGTTGCGGCGTGGCAACAGCATCGGTCTACTGGGTGATGTTTATTGCCATGCTTTCGTACGTGAAACGTGCGGGCTCCCTGCGCGATATCCGCAGTGAAACGCACTCTGGCAAACCGGATCTGAGCGTACTGAAACGTCTGGTACAGCTTGGTCTGCCTATTGCGCTGGCGCTCTTTTTCGAAGTGACGCTGTTTGCCGTCGTGGCCCTGTTGGTTTCGCCGTTGGGGATTGTGGATGTCGCAGGGCACCAGATCGCCCTTAATTTTAGTTCGCTGATGTTTGTCTTGCCGATGTCGCTCGCCGCCGCCGTCACGATTCGTGTCGGCTTTCGCCTGGGACAAGGTTCCACGCTCGATGCGCAAACGGCCGCACATACCGGCCTTGGCGTGGGCGTGTGCATGGCAGTACTGACCGCTATCTTTACCGTTGCGCTGCGCGAACATATCGCGCTGCTTTATAACGATAATCCGGAGGTGGTGACGCTGGCCTCGCAATTGATGTTGCTGGCAGGTTTGTACCAGATATCCGATTCTATTCAGGTCATCGGCAGCGGGATTCTGCGCGGTTATAAAGATACACGCTCTATCTTCTTTATTACTTTCACCGCCTACTGGGTGCTGGGATTACCGTCAGGTTATGTACTGGCGTTAACCGATCTGGTGGTCGACCGGATGGGTCCGGCGGGCTTCTGGATGGGCTTTATCATCGGGCTGACCTCCGCCGCTATTTTGATGATGCTCAGAATGCGTTTTCTGCAGCGCCAGCCGTCGTCTATTATTTTGCAGCGCGCGGCGCGCTAATATCAGCATAGCCGTCATCAGGCGGCTACGTTTTCTTGCCCGGCGACGTGCTTTACATTCGCTTAGCCAGGCAAAACATTCGGGTTAAACGTGAAATTCAGCAAAAGGAGTGCCGGATGGCTGGCATTGTTGCGTTAGTTTACTTTGTTGTAGGTTTTGTGGCTTTCACACGTAAAATCAAGCTGTTTACCATTGCATCCAGTCTGCTTCTGTTTACCGCGTTAAAGATTATTGCCGCCAGCCAGGTACTCACCTTTTTTTTTATCGCGCTTCTGGTCATCGTATTTGTCGTGTTGACCGTCGTGAAAACCGACCGTGACACTAAAAGTATCTTTTATTTCTCGCTTCCCTGCTGGCTGCTTATCGGCGCGGTTCTGATTTATCTGTTTTATCTCACCTGATTTTTTGTCACACAATCGTCTGGCGACAGACTAAACCGTCGCTTGCTTTTGTGTAGCATGAGGATCATTCTCAGGCTATATATCTCCGGCAGTTTGTTGAATGCGTTGCCCCTCCCTCTAAAGTCAATGGATATACAAAGGCACCGTTATGTCGATCCCTTTACTTGTTACGATTGAACTTGCGCCACAGCACCTTTCCCGGCTTGCCGCGGCGGGCTTTGAAACACACTACGCCCCCACAGCGTCGGATCGCGCGCAGGCTGTAGAACACGACGGCGAGCGCATCCGCGCCGTCCTCACCAACAGTTCAACGGGCCTCAGCGCCGCTGTGATAGCGGCACTCCCGAAACTCGACATTATCTGCGCGCTGGGTGCCGGGTATGAAAATATCGATGTATCGGCTGCGAAAGCGCGAAATATCATCATCACCCATGGACCGGGGACCAATGATACCTCCGTGGCCGATCATGCAATGGCTCTGCTGATGGCAATCGCGCGGGGAATTGTTCAATCTGATTCGGCGGTCAGGCGCGGCGAATGGGCAGCGTCCCGGCAAGTGCGGCCAATGGTCTCCGGCAAGAGACTGGGGATTTTAGGACTGGGGAATATCGGTGAGCAAATAGCACGGCGCGCTTCTGCCGGTTTTAGCATGTCGATGGCCTATCACAGCCGCACACCGCGTGCCGATTGCGCCTGGCATTATCTCCCGTCGCCTGTCACCCTCGCGCAGTGGTCAGACTTTCTGGTGGTGGCCACTCCCGGCGGCGCAATGACCAGACATCTCGTGGATGACGCGGTGCTCAATGCGCTCGGTGCAGACGGTTTTCTCATCAATATCGCCAGAGGCAGCGTGGTCGACACGTCTGCGCTAATTAATGCCCTGAAAAAGGGGTCTATTGGGGGTGCCGCGCTGGATGTTGTGGAGGGTGAGCCGGACGTCCCTGCGGAGCTACTTGCACAAGAGAATGTGATTATCACTCCGCACATTGCCGGGCGCACGCCTGAGGCGGCAGAAGCCACTATAATATTAGTATTAGATAATCTGCAGGCCTGTTTTGCCGGTCAATCGGTGCTTACCCCTGTCCATTAAGCAAAAATCAGGGCGCGTTGCGATTTTTGCGCCATCAAATGTAGCGCCAAAAGAAGGAAGAAAAATCACGCACTGTACAGAGAATCATCACAGCAATCCTCCGGAAAGGCATTTTGCTCAATCATTATCCTTTAACATCAGTGAAATATGCCGTTCATGTATAAAAGTTCCGCAGTCGGTTGCATTCCGGCAGAAAATCGCGATTTTCTTCTTGCCACATTACCAGGCTGCCGCTAATATTCGTCCCCGTTGTCAGGCACAACAATGCGTTCATAGCTCAGTTGGTTAGAGCACCACCTTGACATGGTGGGGGTCGTTGGTTCGAGTCCAATTGAACGCACCATCTCTTTAGTGCGTCCGTAGCTCAGTTGGTTAGAGCACCACCTTGACATGGTGGGGGTCGGTGGTTCGAGTCCACTCGGACGCACCATTCTCAGTCGTTTCTTTTCTTTCTTTTTCTTGTCTGTTTGTTTGCGCAACACCAACATTTACCGTTTCGCTTACCACGCATTTCCGCTGTTTTACCTGTAAAAATGCAAATTACCCGCAGCTTAGCGTCTTCTTTCAAAGATATACGCGCAAAACGCCACAATACACTATTACTGGATCGTCATTAGCCACACTTATCTTCTGGTTAACTGGAGATCCAAAATGCACCTCATCGTATTTTGCGACGGCACATGGAACACGCCGGATCAAATGGATAATGGAATTCCGGCTCCCACCAACGTTGTCAAATTACGTAATGCCCTGGCCGTTACGCCTGAACAACAGGTGTATTATCACCCTGGTGTCGGCACCGATGGCGGGTGGTGGAATCGTGTTGTCGGCGGGGGAACCGGGGAAGGGCTGGATAATAACATTATGAGCGCCTATAACTGGCTGGCCCGTCATTACCAGCCCAATGCGGCCATCTGGTTGTTTGGCTTCAGTCGTGGAGCTTATACCGTCCGTAGCCTGTCTGGCATGATCGCCCGTTGCGGGTTACTGAACCCTGCAGGATTAAGTGAGCGCGATATCTGGTCTGCCGTCAGCGATATTTTTGCCCACTATCGCGATCCGACGACGAAAGTCCCCGCCTGGCCCGTATATGAAGGGGGAATCGATCTGCCGATTCATTTCATTGGCGTCTGGGATACCGTCGGGGCGCTGGGCGTACCGGACGATATGGTGATACTTAATCTTATCGACAATCCTGACAACTATCGTTTTCATAATACCGCGCTGAGCCACAATATCCTTCATGCGCGCCACGCGATGGCTATTGATGAAAAAAGGCAAAGCTTTATCCCCACGCTATGGACCGATATTCCTGCCGGGGCGGATGTTATTCAGTTGTGGTTCCCTGGTGTCCATTCCGATATCGGTGGCGGCTATTCGCGCTGCGGCCTCGCCGACGGTGCGCTGGACTGGATGATAAAAGAAGCACAGGCGCTGGGATTACAATTCCGTGACGATGTACTGCAACAGATCAAACCTGACGCATTCGATCAATTACATGATTCTGTAACCGGCGTCTTCGCGTCGCTAAAAACCCGCCCCCGCAATGTGCCTTGTTTTGAACTCCCCGCGTCACCCTTCCACCCTTCTGCCATGACTCGCCACACCTGCCCTTCTCTACTCCAGGGCATTTACTGGCCGGGCATGATCTTAAAAATCCCGGGCGATAAGGCAACGCTGAAGGTTTATGCCCGCGAGCACTGGAACGCTACCGGGATCTATCTGGAAGGCGGCGTGACATATAGCCTGAGCGCCAGCGGCGAGTGGAAAGACAGCAGCATTATCTGCGGCCCACAGGGGAACAATGACGGAAAATTCCAGCCGGGAGAAGCGGTACAAATGGCCGCCTCGCTGTTAGGAAAAGCCGAAGTCCTGTATCAAAAACTGACGCATAACCATCAGGCGGATTTCTGGTATACCAGGCGTGAAGAGGACGCGCCCTGGTTTGCCTTGATGGGGATGGTCGCTAATGACGTCTTGCCCGAAACGCCACCGAAAAATGCCACCAATTTTCTGCCTCATGAAGTGTTTCGCATTGGTTCAGGTTGTACGTTTACGCCGCAAAAGAGCGGCTATTTGTATGCCTTTGCCAATGATGCCTGGCAGATGTATGCCAACAACAATGGCAGTGTGGAGCTGACGGTGACCCGTACCTAGTTTTAGATGTGCTGGAGGTCAATTGAGACGGCCCCCTCGCTGGGATGTCAATCTACCCGGTGCACTCATAAGAGACGGCAGGTTCTTCCTGCCGTCAAATGCCCTGACTCAGTCCGATAGCGTCTGCATATCGATCACGAAGCGGTATTTCACATCGCTTTTCAGCAAACGTTCAAAGGCATCGTTGATCTGGTCCATACGAATCACTTCTGAGTCTGCCGTGATGTTGTGCTGACCGCAGAAATCGAGCATCTCCTGCGTTTCGGCAATACCGCCGATACACGACCCCGATACGGAACGACGCCCCAGAATCAGCGGCAAAGTGCTGACCGCCGGTTCAATATCGCCCAGCAGGCCAACAAACACCAGCGTGCCGTCCAGCGTCAACGTCGGCATATACGGGTTGATGTCGTGGGCATAAGGCACGGTGTCGATAATAAGCTCAAACTGCCCTTTTACCGCCTCCATTTGTTGCGGATCGGTCGACAGCACCACGTGTTGCGCACCCAGTTGCCGTGCATCTGGCTCTTTGCCAGGTGAACGGGTGAATAGCGTGACTTCCGCCCCCATCGCATGCGCCAGTTTCAGCGCCATATGCCCTAACCCACCCAGCCCGATCACCGCGACCTTGCTACCGGCTTTCACCCCCCAGCGACGCAACGGCGACCAGGTGGTAATGCCCGCGCAAAGTAACGGTGCAACAGCCTGTACATCAAGGTTTTCCGGAATGCGCAACACGAAATCTTCACTGCAAATAATCGTGCGCGAATAACCGCCGTAGGTCGGCGTGTGGTCATGTCGGTCAATGCCGTTGTAGGTCTGAATGTTGCCCTCTTCGCAATACTGTTCAAGCCCCTGCTTACAGGAGGAGCACTCGCGACAGGAATCCACCATGCAGCCGATCCCCACCAAATCTCCGGCCTTGAATTTACTCACACTCGGCCCTACACGGGTGACGCGGCCTACGATCTCATGCCCCGGTACCAGGGGATATTGGCTAAACCCCCAGTCATTACGCGCCTGATGTAAGTCAGAGTGACACACACCGCAATACAGAATATCGATCACCACATCATCCGCTCGAGGATCCCGACGCTCAAAATAGTACGGTGAGAGAGGGGCTTTACTCGATTGTGCGGCATAGCCAAGTACTTTTATCGTCATCTTTATCACTCCAGGTTCTGACATGATTGACCAGGGTTCGTCCTGAGACGGTACATACGCCCATGACGCCTGGTGTTTGAGTATCTACAGACTGTATGTCCCGCGCTTTGCACTTCCTGTCATCCGGTGACCCGAGACCGTACGGGTGGCCGCTCGATTATGTTCACTTCACCAGACAAGGCGCCGTATCTTGCCGGTTGCGCAACATAACCATGATAATGATTTGAAGCACAACCAATAAAGATGCACAATCGAGCAATAACGAGCATGGAAGACTTACGGTAATTTTATTGATGAGGACGTAATCATGGCCCACGCTGTACCCGATATTGCTTTTTTGCATGAACTTGCTGATGCGGCAGACAAACAGACGTTGCCGCGTTTTCGTTCGCAATTAAACCTGCATGTGGATACAAAACCGAAAGAAGGTTATCGCTTCGACCCCGTGACCGATGCGGACCGCGAGGCAGAACGCGCCATTCGCGCCATCATTGGCACCCGTTACCCTGACCATTCAATTATGGGCGAAGAATTTGGAATCACCGGAAACGGGCCGTTGCAATGGGTATTGGATCCGGTCGACGGCACCCGCCCCTTTCTGTGTGGTATTCCGGTATGGGGAACGCTTATTGGCCTGACCGTTGAAGGTCGTGGTCATCTGGGCATGATGAGCCAGCCATTTACCGGTGAGCGTTTCTGGGCAGATGGCAGGCAGTCATGGCGCAGTGGTCCCCAGGGTACTGCACCGCTCAACACCCGCAAAGGCCTCTCGCTTGAGGGGGCGATTTTGCATATCACCTCGCCTGAACCCATTGCTCGTTTCCCGGAAATTAATTTTGCGGCACTGGACGATGCTGCGCTGATGACACGTTATGGCGGGGAGTGCTATGCCATGGCAATGCTGGCTGCCGGTCAGATTGATCTTTGCCTGGAATACTCTCTTCAACCCTATGATATTGTGGCATTAATTCCTATTATTGAGCAGGCAGGCGGTATTGTAACCACCTTAAACGGCGATCGCCCTGAGACAGGTGGACATATTCTGGCGGCAGGCTGCCCCGAAGTTCATGCTCAGGCACTGCAACGCCTCCATAGCTAAATCGGTTAAGCCAGTTTCTTTTGGCGCAAAAGACCGGGGCACTTGTTGCCATTATGTTGCCATAAATCGATAGCCGCCCTGTCAGTAAACCTTCCCAGACCTTTGCCTTTTTGTGAGCAAAGGTTTTATTTTGCCGTCAACAATGCAAATTCAATTTTGTGATAACTTAACACGTTGATAACACTTCGTTGTGAAACTGCCCAGATGATTTTTGAAACAGCGTTTTCATTTTCCTTTTGCTCGTTTTTCATCGTATAATGGCATCCTATTCACTCTTGAATGGTTTCAGCTCATTGAACTGTAAAACTCAACCATTACATTACGACTTACCCGGCTGGGCTGAAACACAGGCACACATTACTCTGCACGCTTTTTTGATGTCACCTATCCTTAGGCAGTGGCATCGCAACTTTCGCAACACAGGTTTGACTCCGAAGCTTCGCGCTAACCGGAGCGTGATTTCCATATCCTTCTCAACTTAAAGACTAAGACTGTCATGAAAAAGACCAAAATTGTTTGCACCATCGGTCCGAAAACCGAATCCGAAGAGATGTTAGCAAAAATGCTGGACGCAGGAATGAACGTAATGCGTCTGAATTTCTCTCACGGTGACTATGCTGAGCACGGCCAGCGCATCCAGAACCTGCGCAACGTAATGAGCAAAACCGGTAAAAAAGCGGCGATTCTGCTGGACACTAAAGGTCCGGAAATCCGCACAATCAAACTGGAAGGCGGTAACGATGTTTCGCTGAAAGCGGGCCAGACGTTCACCTTTACCACCGACAAAACAGTTATCGGCAACGCTGAAACGGTTGCAGTTACCTACGAAGGTTTCACCAGCGATCTGCAGGTTGGCAACACGGTGCTGGTTGACGATGGCCTGATCGGCATGGAAGTCACGGCGATTGAAGGCAACAAAGTCATCTGTAAAGTACTGAACAACGGTGACCTGGGCGAAAACAAAGGCGTGAACCTGCCTGGCGTTTCCATCGCTCTGCCGGCGCTGGCTGAAAAAGATAAACAAGACCTGATCTTCGGCTGCGAACAAGGCGTTGACTTTGTTGCTGCCTCTTTCATCCGCAAACGTTCTGATGTTGAAGAAATTCGTCAGCACCTGAAAGCGCACGGCGGCGAGAATATCCAGATCATCTCCAAAATCGAAAACCAGGAAGGCCTGAATAACTTCGACGAAATCCTCGAAGCGTCTGACGGCATCATGGTTGCTCGTGGCGACCTGGGCGTAGAAATTCCGGTTGAAGAAGTCATCTTCGCGCAGAAAATGATGATCGAGAAATGTATCCGCGCGCGCAAAGTGGTTATCACTGCGACCCAGATGCTGGACTCTATGATCAAGAACCCGCGTCCGACCCGTGCGGAAGCAGGCGACGTTGCCAACGCCATCCTTGACGGTACCGACGCCGTTATGCTGTCTGGTGAATCTGCGAAAGGTAAATACCCGCTGGAAGCGGTGACCATCATGGCCACCATCTGCGAACGTACCGATCGCGTCATGACCAGCCGTCTGGATTTCAACAACGACAGCCGTAAATTGCGTATCACCGAAGCGGTGTGCCGTGGTGCGGTTGAAACGGCTGAAAAACTGGATGCTCCGCTGATCGTGGTAGCAACCCAAGGCGGTAAATCTGCACGTGCTGTACGTAAATACTTCCCGGATGCCACCATCCTGGCGCTGACGACCAACGAAACGACCGCGCGTCAGCTGGTGCTGAGCAAAGGCGTTGTCGCACAACTGGTTGAAGAAATCGCTTCTACTGATGATTTCTACCGCCTGGGCAAAGAACTGGCCGTACAGAGCGGTCTGGCGCAGAAAGGCGACGTTGTCGTGATGGTTTCCGGCGCCCTGGTCTCCAGCGGCACGACCAACACAGCATCGGTACACGTCCTGTAATAATACCCGGACGAATATTCGTGTTTAAAAAAGCGCCTTCGGGCGCTTTTTTTATATATCAGAAATCGCCTCGAATAAAAAAGCAAATCGGATTTCACTATTTAAACTGCTTATTATCTAAGATGAATCCGATGGAAGCTTGCTGTTTTATCACACTTTTTTTAACGTTTTATTCAAAGTCGGTGTTTCTTTGAGCGAACGATCAAATTTAAGTGGATTCCCATCAAAAAAATATTCTCAACATAAAAAACTTTGTGTAATACTTGTAACGCTACATGGAGATTAACTCAATCTAGAGGGTATTTATAATGAATCGTACTAAACTGGTACTGGGCGCGGTAATCCTGGGTTCTACTCTGCTGGCTGGTTGCTCCAGCAACGCTAAAATCGATCAGCTGTCTTCTGACGTTCAGACTCTGAACGCTAAAGTTGACCAGCTGAGCAACGACGTGAACGCAATCCGTTCCGACGTTCAGGCTGCTAAAGACGACGCAGCTCGCGCTAACCAGCGTCTGGATAACCAGGCTCATTCTTACCGTAAGTAAGAGTACCTGTGATGAAATGGCGCACATTGTGCGCCATTTTTTTATCTGCGATTTACCATCCCTGATTATTGCGTAACGGTCTTCCCGCCCTCCTCAGTATTTACTTCTGTATCAGCGCCGCGATTCTGCACTGACAGCACGCTCTGTGTTGTGACCTTTCCGCTCTGGTTGGCCGGTATTGCCACCGGATAACCCGCGCGACGGTATAATGCCTTGTCAATCAGCGCCCTGTCGCCACCGCCTTGCTCAATGGTACTCGCCAGGCTCATTGAGAACGCGATGGGCAGCCGTTGGGTGTCCTCACCGACGTTTTGTGATAACGGCCTGTGTACCTCGATATAGTGGCGTCCGTCTGGCTCCACAGCATATTTTACCGGCTCGTTAAGGATGGTTACCCGTGTACCGGTATTGACCTGCGAGAAGAGCGCCTGAATGTCTGCCGCATTCATCCGCATACACCCTGAACTCACACGCAGTCCTACGCTGTCAGGCGCGCTGGTACCATGTATGAGGTATTCGCCGTTTCCTATCCCCAAACGCAGCGCATAGCGTCCCAGAGGGTTATTTGGCCCTGCGGGTACCACAGGAGGCAATTCAATACCTTGCGCCAGAGAACGCGCACGGATGCCTGCGGTAGGTGTCCAGGTGGGATTGGGGATCTTCTGGCTAATACGGGTGGTTGTTACCGGTGTTTCAAGACCCTGTTGACCAATCCCCAGCGGGAAGACCTGAACGATGCCTTTACCTGGGGGATAATAGTAAAGCCGCAATTCGGCCAGATTAACGACAATCCCATCCCGTGGCGTATCCGGCAGCAGCATCTGTGACGGAATGGTCACGACCGTACCCGCTCTGGGTACCGGAGCAATAGTATTGTTGGCTTCAATAATCAGCATTGCCGCGGTGTCAAAATGCCGCGCAATGGCTTGCAGGTTTTTATCACTCTCCTGAACGGTATAGGTCTGGTTTTGACCGATAAGACGACTTCCGGCCGGCGGGAGCGGATAATCCACAGCCCAGGCCATCTGGATAGCGCTAAAAGCGCCAATAAGAGACAGTGTTATAGTAGACGCGCGTTTCATACTGAATGTCCTGTATCACGGCAAAGGCCGAAAGCTGAAAAACCAACGAGGCGCGCATGCACCTCGCATAACAGGATGAAAGCTGTCTATTTAGTTTAGCTAATGTTGGCGGCTTTGGAACGGATTGCGCGAATCATTGCTTCAAGCCCCTGAGAACGGGAAGGCGTAAGGTGCTGAGTCAAAGACATCTTTTCAAACCACGGGCGCACATCGAACGCCACGATGTCCTGAGCAGTCATTTGTTGATAAAGAATGAACACGATGGCAATAAGCCCTTTAACGATGGCAGCATCGCTGTCGCCAGCCAGTTCTATCATGCCTTCATCATTACGGCGCATCACAATCCAGACCTGGCTCTGGCAGCCCTGAATAATGTTTTCCGGACTGTGCGCCTCGTCGCTAAGCGCTGGCAACCGCTGTCCCAACTCAATGATGTACAGATACTTCTCTTCCCAGTTGGCGCAGCGCCCAAAATTGCGCAGCAGTTTGTCTCTGTCGGGTAAAACGGCCATGTTTGCCTCTCTGTTAACCCAGCAACTGATGAATACGTTTCAGGCCAGCCACCAGACGATCCACCTCTTCTTCCGTGTTGTACATCACCAGCGATGCACGACACATTGCCGGAACATGATAAAACGCCATCAATGGCATTGCGCAATGATGCCCTGTTCGCACGGCCACACCATAATTATCGAGGAAGCTTCCCACATCGTAGGCGTGATGTTTACCCAAATTAAAGGCAATCACCCCCAAACGCTCCTGAGGGCCATAAAGCGTTAAATCAGGCACATCCGCCAGCGCGTTCAGGGCATAGTGCATCAACGTTTCTTCATACTGCGCAATCGCATCCAGCCCCAGCCCGCTTACGTAATCGATAGCCGCACCCAGACCGATAATCCCTCCGGTATTCGGCGTGCCCGCTTCGAAACGCCACGGCGCTTTGGCATAAGTGGTCCCTTCGGTAAGGCTCACGGTGGCAATCATTGACCCCCCACCTTCCCACGGCGGCATGGCCTGCAGGATGTCTTCTTTAACATACAGCACGCCAATCCCCGTCGGCCCGTAGAGCTTATGACCGGAGAAGACATAGAAATCGCAATCCAGCGCCTGCACATCGACCGGGTGATGCATGATGGCCTGCGCGCCATCAATAAGCACTTTCGCGCCATGTTGATGCGCCAGGGCAATAATGTCCGCTACCGGATTTTCCGTTCCCAGCACATTGGAAACGTGAGTAATTGCCAGTAAGCGCGTGCGCGCATTAAACAAGCCGGGCAGCGTCTCAAGCTGTAATGTCCCGTCGATATTAATCGGTATGACCCGCAATTCGGCACCAACGCGCTCACACAGCATCTGCCAGGGCACGATATTCGCGTGATGCTCCATGGCGCTGATGATGATGTTGTCACCGGCATGTACCTGACTGGCGCCCCAACTATTGGCCACCAGATTGATGCCTTCGGTGGTGCCGCGCACGAAAACCAGTTCTTCCGGCAAACGGGCGTTCAGAAAACCGGCGACCTGCGTGCGAACCAGTTCCATGCGCTGCGTCGCTTCAGCACTCAGGGTATGGATCCCCCGGTGCACCGCCGCATAACCGTGGCGAAAAAACTCCGCCTCGGCATCAATAACCTGATTGGGTTTTTGCGCGCTGGCAGCGCTGTCCAGATACGCCAGCGGTACCCCGTTAACTTCACGCGTCAGTATCGGAAAATCGGCGCGTACGTTATGAACGGAAAAACTCATGCTAAGCCTCCCGCAAGGCGTTCGCCAATGCGCGCCATCACCTGCTGCCTGAGCGCTTCGTCGCTGATAGCTTCGGTGAGCTCAGCGGCGAACGCGTAAATGATCATCTTTTGCGCCGCCTGCTGGTCAATGCCACGCGAACGCAGATAAAACAACTGTTCGTCGTCAATACGCCCGACCGTTGCGCCGTGGCTACATTTCACGTCATCAGCATAGATTTCCAGTTGCGGTTTGGTATCCACCTCCGCCAGTCGTCCCAGCAACAAATTATTGTTGGTCATCTGTCCGTCAGTTTTGATGGCGTGTTGCGCAACATTGATCAGGCCATTGAATACCGCACGGCCTTTATCACTCACGATCGTTTTGTGTAACTGCCGACTGTTGCAATAGCCTTTATTGTGCTCAAGCCAGGTCCGGGTATCACACACTTCTGATTTCACTGGCATCGCCAGGCTGTTCATGCGCAGGGTGGTATTTTCACCGTTGAGTTGAGTACTGGTATTGTGGCGCAACACGGCACCGCCCAGCAGGAAGCTATGGCTGTACGCTGCGGCATCGGCGCCAAGGCGTATGTCATTGTGGGCGAAGTGGTAACTTTCCGGGTTTTCAAACGCCAGTTTGACATGGTGCAACCGGGCGTTCGCCGCCACGTCCATGGTCAGCCGCGCGCCGGTGAAATGGCGATGGGCATTCAGGCTGACATAGTGTTCGTAAAGGGTCGCTTCGGCCCCTTCGGCCAGCGAGATGTGGTGGCGATAATGAGCCGTGTTCATCCCGGCTCCGGCCAGCCCCTGGGTGATATGCATCAGCAGCAGCGGTTTGGTCGCCCGCTGATTACGTCCGACGCTGATGTGAGTAATGCTTTGCGCCAGGCTTTCGGTTAAGTGTAAAAACACCTCCGGCTGTACCGGGGCCTGCAAAGACTGCCGGTCGTCGTTAATGGTCACGGTGAAACCAGAACCGGCAATATCGTCGCTGAGCGATGCATTGTAATAGCCATCCACAAATACCAGGCGTAGCGCATCGACCGGCAATGCGAGCGCATCACACTCTTGTGCGCTCAATGCGCCCGCCGTGGTAACAAACTGGCTATTTAACAAACCATCGAGCGGCGTGTATTTCCAGTTTTCGTGCTTGCGCGTCGGCAGACCTAAACGCAGCATTTGTTGCAGATGCTGCTGCGCCTGCTCTGAGCGTGCCCCGCCTTGTTGTTCAAACAGATGATGCCACTGTTGCAGCGCGTTACTGCTGTTCTGTAAGCCAGCCATAACCTTGCTCCTCCAGTTGCTTAACCAGCGTGAAATCACCGGATTTCACAATGCGCCCCTGATACAGCACGTGGACATAGTCCGGTTTGATGTAATCCAGGATCCGCTGATAGTGCGTCACAATGATGAAAGAACGCTTATCGTCGCGTAGCGCGTTAACGCCGTCGGCAACGATTTTGAGCGCGTCAATATCAAGCCCTGAGTCAGTTTCATCCAGGATACATAAATCAGGTTCCAGCACGGCCATTTGCAGGATGTCGTTACGCTTCTTCTCGCCACCGGAGAAGCCCACGTTAACCGAGCGGGTCAGCAGGTCTTCCGGCATCTTCAGTAGCTTGATTTTGTCTTCCATCAGGTCCTGAAAATCAAAGCGGTCCAGTTCGTCCTGCTCACGGTATTTGCGCACGGCGTTGAGTGCCGTTTGCAGGAAAAATTGATTACTGACCCCGGGAATTTCAACCGGATACTGGAAGGCCATAAACACCCCTTCCCCGGCTCTGTCTTCCGGAGAAAGTTCCAGCAAATCTTTACCTTTGTACTCGACGCTACCGCCGGTGACTTCGTAATCTTCACGTCCTGCCAGCGTTGCAGATAGCGTACTTTTACCGGAGCCGTTGGGCCCCATAATCGCGTGCACTTCCCCCGGACGCACATCCAGGCTCAGGCCACGCAGAATCTCTTTATCTTCAACGCTTACCTGCAGGTCTTTAATACGTAACATGTTTATTCCTTCATTCTTAACCGACGCTGTGTTCGAGACTAATAGCCAGCAATTTTTGTGCTTCAACGGCAAACTCCAGCGGCAGCTCGGAGAACACGTCTTTACAGAATCCATTAACAATCATTGAAATGGCGTCATCTTCGCTGATACCGCGTTGCAGGCAGTAGAACAACTGATCCTCCCCAATGCGTGAAGTCGTGGCTTCATGCTCCAGCTGCGCACTGTTATTGCGGCACTCCACATAGGGGAAGGTATGCGCCCCACAATCCGGGCCTATCAGCATGGAGTCGCATTGGGTGAAATTACGCGCGTTGGTGGCGCTCGGCATGATTTTCACCAGCCCGCGATAGCTGTTCTGGCTGTGCCCGGCCGAGATCCCTTTCGAGATAATGGTCGATTTTGTGTTTTTGCCGATGTGAATCATTTTGGTGCCGGTATCTGCCTGCTGATGCCCGCTGGTCAGTGCCACGGAGAAGAACTCACCGATGGAGTTATCGCCGCGCAGGATGCAACTGGGGTATTTCCAGGTGATAGCTGAACCCGTCTCCGACTGCGTCCAGGACATTTTACTGTTCTCGCCTTCGCACAGCGCACGCTTGGTCACGAAGTTGAGGATCCCGCCAGTGTTGTTATCCCCGGGGAACCAGTTCTGCACGGTAGAGTATTTTACTTCTGCATCTTTATGGATGATGACTTCCACCACGGCAGCATGAAGCTGGTAGCTGTCGCGTACTGGCGCGGAGCAACCTTCGATATAGCTAACGTAGCTGCCTTCATCCGCTATCAGAATGGTGCGTTCGAATTGCCCGGTTTTTTCGGCATTGATGCGAAAATAGGTCGACAACTCCATCGGGCAACGCACCCCTTTCGGGATGTAGATAAACGTACCGTCAGAGGCGACAGCCGCATTCAACGCCGCAAAGAAATTGTCGTTGGAGGGCACGACGGTACCCAGGTATTTTTTCACCAGTTCCGGATGGTCGTGAATGGCCTCGCCAAACGAGCAAAAAATAATCCCCTGTTCGGAAAGTTTTTCCCGGTAGGTGGTGGCCACAGATACGGAGTCAAAAATGGCGTCGACCGCCACTTCACGCCCTTCACGGACCGGCACACCAAGTTGATTGAATGCCGCTTCCACTTCATCAGTCAGAAACGCATTCGCGCCAGTTTGCTGTACCGCCCCCGGTTGCGAGGCACAAGTATCATCACAGCTTCCGCAGGATGGCGCGGAGTAATAGCTATAGTCCTGATAATCGAGTTTCGCATAATGGGCTTTCAGCCAGTGAGGCTCTTCCATCTCAAGCCAGGCGCGAAACGCGCTCAGGCGAAATTCCAGCATCCATTCCGGCTCGTTACGTTTAGCGGAAATCGCCCGCACGACATCCTCATTAATGCCTTTCGCCAGTTCGTCAGTGGTTAACCGGGTAAAAAAGCCCTCTTTATAGTTGAGGTTTCCGGTCCAGGTTTTGACATCGTCTGTTGCTTCAGTATTACGAGACATAGTACCGCCTATACCCCAAAGCTTTCGCCACAGCCACATTCGTTCTGGGCTTTCGGGTTATGAAATTTGAATAACTGGTTTAATCCTTCGCGCACATAGTCCACTTCGGTGCCATCAATAAATGGCATCGCGCCGAGCGGCACGTACAATCTTGCGCCATCATTTTCAAAAAGCAGGTCGTCTTTATCCGGTTGCGTGACGGTATCCAGCACATAGCCAAAACCTGCACAGCCGGTTTGTTTAATCCCCAGCCGGACCCCCAACAGGTCGGGTTGCTTACGGGTTAATGCGCGAATGTGTTCTGCAGCGGCAGGCGTCATCGTTAGCCCGCGCCAGGCAAAGTCAGCCGGGTCGAACGTCTCTGATTGCGATTCCATAGGTCTACCTCACGTCATAAATCCTGAAAGACATAACACTATGTTAGTGATAATGATTATCACTTCAACCTCTATTCCGAAGGGTTATTCGTGTCCTGCCCGTTTTTTAAGCACATGGTATAAGCATAGACTCTATGCGAAGGCTTTACAGAGAAGTGAAAGATTGTTTAATGATTTGATAAATAATAGCTATTTTCGCCAGCGAGTATGACGCGTCTGCGTCAGGAAAAGATGTATAGGTAATACCTATTTTTGAGATAGGGAGCAAAAAGAGGCATTTCGAAAATTTTTCCTGATATCAAAAAGTTAACTTCATCACAAAACGGAATATCAAGAAGATACGTAACACACGGTCTACAGCGAATCGAACCCAGGTGGCGTCCGTCGGGAAAAGAGATGGGTCGACATTCCCCATTTTTCTACCGCGAGCCCTTTTTCCGTACAGGCGAGAATAGAATACGCGCCATTCAAATGCGCATATCGGTCAAAATTTTCGGGATTATTATCAATCAGCGTACTGATAACCGACTGGATAACGTGCCCGTGGGAAACGACGCACACATTGCCCTCGAAAACCGACAAACCGGACAGTGCGGTCAGGACTCTTCGGGTAGCCTCCTCTGGCGACTCTCCATTTTGCGGTCTGATACCCGGAGTGCCGGAAAGAACCATCGCAGCGTGCGTGCGCTCTTTTTCTGTTAATTCGTCAATACGTTTCCCTTCTAAATCGCCGAAATGACGTTCAACAAAGGCAGGATCGAGTTGAAGCGGGCTATCGAGCCAGGACGCGATTTGCCCGGCAGCGGTTACCGATCTTCCCAAAGGCGAAGCAACGACAAGGCCAATAGATTTGTCTGTCAGATCCCGACACAGTGCAGTGATCTGTCTGGTGCCTTGCCCGGTAACCGGGCTGTCCAGATGCCCCTGAATTCTGTTTTCAACATTCCAGACGGTTTCACCATGCCGGACCAGATAAATTTTCATCACACACACCGCATAAGAGTTATGTTCAGGTAGACGACACCGTTATTTCATCAATACTCGCAGTAAATACATCACTATGTCCATCACCCGCACAGACAAAACAAGACACTGTTATGCCTGTATTTCATACGCGAATTGAATGCATTGTACAGGTCCTATAATGGTAAAATGTATCAACAGTGTCTCTACCCAAAGTGGCCGTCATTATGCGTTGGTTCCTGGGCATTCTTGCCGTTGTCATCATCCTCGCTGTCGTCGTTATCCGCTCTCGATTAAAAGATACCGATGACGATTATTAACCTTGCCGTCGCATCAGAAAAAGTGGGTTCGAAGAAAAAAGGCGCGGGAGTGTGTCTGGATATTGCAGGCTAAGTGTAGCGACTCAACGTTGCGATAAGGCCCGTTAAACACAGGCCTCAGCGCTATTCAGGATTGCAGCGTTGCCAGTCGGGCGGCAAAACCGACAAAAATAAGACCAATGAGAGAGTTACCGAGTTTTGCGAGACGTTTTTTCGTTTTGACAAACTGTGTCACATAGGACCCGGATATGATCAGGAAACTGAAATAACAGACGCTTATTAATTCCAGCGTACTGGCCAGAATAAAGAACGCCATTCCTGTATTGGTATAATGAACGTCGATAAACTGCACAAAAAACGACACGTAAAACAGAATCGCTTTCGGATTGGTAAGACTCAATACCAGCGAACGTTTGAAAATATCGCCCCTGTGCTCCTCATGCTCATTCACGCTTTTACCCTTACGAAAAAACGTACTGTAGAGCATTTTTACACCCAACCAGAGCAGATAAAACGCACCAAGATAGCGGACGAGATTGAACAATACCGGCGTTGTTTTGATAAGTGTCGCCACGCCCATATAGGCCAGAAACATCAATATCGCATCGCCGATAAACACGCCCGCCGCAGCGACATAGCCATTTTTCAACCCACCTGCCACGCTGGTTTTAAGCACAAAGAATGTATTGGGGCCAGGTACTAAGATAATGAAAATCGCCCCGATGAAATAGGACCAGAAACTGATAACACCATATTCGGCAAACACATTGCCTCCTGCAAATACCGTTAAACCGATGAGCGGCATATGCTACAAGAGCTGGCAGCGAAACTAAAGCGCAGGGAGGCACAAAAGGCCCGCAGAAGCGGGCGCAGATATTCAATTAGTAGTGAAGCATCTCATCAACAATCTGATCTTTTTTAAGCTGATAAGGATAATAGGTTGGCCAGTTGTCCATGATCTTGACCCGCCATTTCCGGACAGCTTTTGTATCTTAAGTTAACGATGCCCGCTGCCGCCGGTATTCTCTCGGA
>OIFX01000050.1_pt1 | contig 135484 bp, 151 predicted proteins | sample 1582151 | NCBI WGS metagenome assembly OIFX01 (sample SAMN07501068, study PRJEB24779) | human gut metagenome
AATAGAGATATACTACCGATTTATTGGAAAAGTAGACTGATAAATAGGGTTCATATCTTTAACTAAGGGAAACTGGTTCCTGAATTTAGGATATGAGTTATCGATATATGCGAATGATTTTAATGTTTGATATGCCAATCGAAACAGCAGAAGAACGAAAAGCCTATCGTAAATTTCGAAAGTTTTTATTGAGTGAAGGCTTTATCATGCACCAGTTTTCGGTTTATAGCAAATTGTTATTAAATAATTCTGCCAATAAAGCCATGATTGATAGGTTGCAAGCCAATAATCCTAAAAAAGGAAGCATCACACTTTTGACAGTGACTGAAAAACAGTTTGCTCGTATGATTTATTTGAATGGTGAGAGAAATACCAGCGTCGCCAATTCTGATAGACGTCTTGTATTTCTTGGAGAGGATTATAGCGATGAAGATTAATTTTCCCATACTTGACGAACCAATTGAAATTCTTGATGCAACTATTTTAACGGTTGAAGATGTTACTGTATTTTCAAATCTTGTTAGGGAATTCTATTCTTACTCTGAAGAATGCGACTTGAAGTTGTTTGATGAGAAATTACGGTCTTTAAAAGTTTCAGAATTACTTTTGGTGACAGATATTTTCGGATTTGATATTAATTCACCGTCGATGCTAAAACTCATTCATGCTGATTTGGAGAGTCAATTAAATGACAAACCAGAAGTGAAATCAATGATTGAGCAGTTGGCAAACACCATTACAGAGTTGCTCTCGTATGAGTGTTTGGAAAATGAGTTGGACTTGGAATATGATAAAATTACCATTTTAGAACTTATTAAAGCTCTTGGTGTGAAATTTGAAACACAGAGTGATACTATTTTCGAAAAATGCTTTGAAATTCTTCAAGTTTATAATTATCTTAGTAAGAAGAAATTGTTAATTTTTGTTAATAGTGGGGCTTATTTAACCAAAAATGAAATGGAAAAACTAATAGAGTATATCAAGCTTTCAAATCAAAAAGTACTTTTTTTAGAGCCGCGAATACTTTATGATTTTCCGCAATATGTGTTGGATAGTGATTATTTTTTGATAGCAGAAAATATAAATTAAATGTGAATAATAAGGCATCTACTAAAAAAGTAGGTGCCTTTTCTTATAATTTGATAAATGCGCATAATGTTTATATAACAAGGGATTGGAGAGAGTGTCGTTAACAAGCAGAGAGTTAGCAAAACTTGCTGTGTTAAAAGTGTGGAAAGAAGTTCGTGTAAAGGGGAGTTATCATCAGTTCAAAAAGAATAGAGTACTGTATTTTTTACGATTCCAATTCATGGAAACAAGGTGTTAGGAGCAGGTTTGAAAAAGAAAATGTTAAAAGACATAGGGCTATACAAGAGGTTTTTATGTTAAAATCATATTCAGCAATTTTTCACAAAGAAGACGATGGAAGTTTTTGGGTAGAAATTCCAGGATTTGGTGGTGGTACCGAAGGTGATGACGTCGAAGAAGCGATGAAAAATGCTTGAGAAATGTTAAAAAGCTTATTTGCTGCTTATCTAGATGAAGGGTTAGAGCTTCTAAAAGTTGTTGACATGAGTGAATTATCAGTTGAAGATGGTTTTATTACTTTAATTTAAGCAGACCCTTCCTCACTTTAAAAAGTACAAAGCCATTCGAAAAACGTTACGGTTCCAGAATGGTTAGTCAGATTCGCTGATCGAGAATATGTTAATTATTCAGAAGGTTTGGCACAAGTTTTAGAGAAAAAATTAAAGCTTTAAATTGCTATAAACGTTGTAAAATCAAGGTTTTTTAGGTATAATATAGTTAAAAATAATGAACTATTCGAGGCTGAAGTCTAGCTGAGACGAATGGCGCGATTACGAAATTTTGTGAGAAAAATGGTCCACGAGGTTTTAGAGCTGTGCTGTTTCGAATGGTTCCAAAACGAGTGGTGAAGTTCTGTCTCTGTCAGCTGAGTTTTAGAGCTGTGCTGTTTCGAATGGTTCCAAAACCTTGCGTACCAATGGCTATGCTTCTGTAACGTTTTAGAGCTGTGCTGTTTCGAATGGTTCCAAAACAAGAATTGAAGCTAGCTGATGTTAAAACGAGTTTTAGAGCTGTGCTGTTTCGAATGGTTCCAAAACGTCATTTTGGAATAATAATTCTTTCTGTTCGTTTTAGAGCTGTGCTGTTTCGAATGGTTCCAAAACATATTTTGAATGCTATAAAACCATTATTATGTTTTAGAGCTGTGCTGTTTCGAATGGTTCCAAAACCATGAGAGCAACTTGGACGATTGATAAAGTGTTTTAGAGCTGTGCTGTTTCGAATGGTTCCAAAACTCTATTCGGCATCGGCTGGTGTTATGGACTGTTTTAGAGCTGTGCTGTTTCGAATGGTTCCAAAACCGACCAATTAAAACAACGAGCGGTAGAGCTGTTTTAGAGCTGTGCTGTTTCGAATGGTTCCAAAACCTGTCTATCAAAAATAGCTATCTCGAACGGAGTTTTAGAGCTGTGCTGTTTCGAATGGTTCCAAAACATGGCAACAGCTCAATTTAGCGGTCAATACGTTTTAGAGCTGTGCTGTTTCGAATGGTTCCAAAACAGTGCTAACAGAGCTAGTTGAGGAGGAATTGTTTTAGAGCTGTGCTGTTTCGAATGGTTCCAAAACTTAGAAACAATGCTATAACCTGCATTGCTTGTTTTAGAGCTGTGCTGTTTCGAATGGTTCCAAAACCTAGAGCTGTGGGAAGAAAAGCCTGGTGTTAGTTTTAGAGCTGTGCTGTTTCGAATGGTTCCAAAACTCCAATGATTAATTATGATTTGCTTACTCGTTTTAGAGCTGTGCTGTTTCGAATGGTTCCCAAACGTCTGGTATTTAGGATTGAGCAGAAATAGTATTCTCAGAAACGTACTAAATTTTAGTGAAAACGCCTTTCAATGTTTTTCAAAAGTTTTCTTTTATGGTAAAATAAAAACTGAATTTATTTAGATAGGTTGGATTGTTTACATGGAAAAAACTTTCTTTATGATTAAACCAGATGGTGTGAAACGCGGGCTTGTTGGTGAAGTACTTCACCGTATTGAACGACGTGGTTTTACAATTGAAAAATTGGAGATGCGCATGGCAACCCCAGAATTATTAGAAAAACATTATGCTGATTTGGTTGACCGCCCATTTTTCCCACTAATCGTTGATTTTATGACAAGTGGTCCAGTAATTACTGGCGTTATGTCTGGAAATGAAGTCATCACTTCATGGCGTACAATGATGGGAGCGACAAATCCTAAAGAAGCTCTTCCAGGAACAATCCGCGGAGATTACGCTCAAGCCCCAGATGAGGATGGCGCAACATTTAACATCGTTCACGGTTCCGACTCACCAGAATCAGTTGAACGCGAAATCGCCCTCTGGTTTGGAGAATAAATAAAAGGAATTATTTCGAAGCTGAAGTCTAGCTGAGACAAATGGCGCGATTACGAAATTTCGTGAGAAAAATGGTCCACGAGGTTTTAGAGCTGTGTTGTTTCGAATGGTTCCAAAACTGTATCGAGAATATCTTCTTTAGACCATTCGTTTTAGAGCTGTGTTGTTTCGAATGGTTCCAAAACATGCCGTACGGTCTAAATGCCACAATAACAGTTTTAGAGCTGTGTTGTTTCGAATGGTTCCAAAACTAACATTAGTTTTAAAGTTGATATTAACGTGTTTTAGAGCTGTGTTGTTTCGAATGGTTCCAAAACTCATACTCTCTAAAGCGTAATTTACGTTGTGTTTTAGAGCTGTGCTGTTTCGAATGGTTCCAAAACTAATATGGCACCCGTATATGTTCGTGTGTTGTTTTAGAGCTGTGTTGTTTCGAATGGTTCCAAAACTTCAATGGTTGTTATCGATGCATATAAACAGTTTTAGAGCTGTGTTGTTTCGAATGGTTCCAAAACTTTAGATGAATCAATGATTAAAACTTCATCGTTTTAGAGCTGTGTTGTTTCGAATGGTTCCAAAACAAAATGAGTGCATCCGTTTTTGTCAGTTTCGTTTTAGAGCTGTGTTGTTTCGAATGGTTCCAAAACCTCTTCAACAGCTTTAAATTCAGCTAAGACCGTTTTAGAGCTGTGTTGTTTCGAATGGTTCCAAAACCTATCTCAACCTTACGAATATATTATACTGGTTTTAGAGCTGTGTTGTTTCGAATGGTTCCAAAACTTTTCAAAACCGATACCATTCGCATAGCGCGTTTTAGAGCTGTGTTGTTTCGAATGGTTCCAAAACAGTCAAAATCCATTTAATGCAGAACGAGGCGTTTTAGAGCTGTGTTGTTTCGAATGGTTCCAAAACCTGATAGCGAAGAAGGTCGTTCATTTAACTGTTTTAGAGCTGTGTTGTTTCGAATGGTTCCAAAACCGTTCTTCTTCCTGAAGGTCTTGATACTGAGTTTTAGAGCTGTGTTGTTTCGAATGGTTCCAAAACTAGCAAGTTGTATATCTATCATTTAGACCTGTTTTAGAGCTGTGTTGTTTCGAATGGTTCCAAAACCTGTTAAATGGTTTTAAGAAGTTGATTTATGTTTTAGAGCTGTGTTGTTTCGAATGGTTCCAAAACTTCCGCTTTTACGAATTGTCCGAAATCGACGTTTTAGAGCTGTGTTGTTTCGAATGGTTCCAAAACGCGCTGTCTGCTTTGCTGTCGATTTGTTCTGTTTTAGAGCTGTGTTGTTTCGAATGGTTCCAAAACTCATTCCTCCTAATTAGAGGTAGACCGTGTAGTTTTATAGCTGTGCTGTTTATTTTACCATCTTATGATGCTTTTTTCTTGAAATGACTTCTAAAACTTTTTATAGCAACGTTTCTGTTTATCTGTTATAATAGAAATAATGATTAATTGTATAGGATTGTAAGATGGATATTCAAGAATTAAAAAAACGACAAGAGAAGATTCGTAATTTCTCTATCATTGCACACATTGACCACGGGAAGTCAACTTTGGCTGACCGTATTTTGGAAAAAACTGAGACGGTTTCTAGTCGTGAAATGCAAGCTCAACTCTTGGATAGCATGGATTTGGAGCGTGAGCGTGGTATCACGATTAAGCTTAATGCGATTGAGTTGAACTACACGGCTAAAGACGGTGAAACCTACATTTTCCACTTGATTGACACCCCAGGACACGTTGACTTTTCATATGAAGTGTCACGTTCTTTGGCGGCTTGTGAGGGGGCAATTTTGGTTGTTGATGCGGCACAAGGTATCGAAGCTCAAACGCTTGCCAATGTTTACCTAGCCCTTGATAATGATTTGGAAATTCTGCCAGTTATCAATAAAATTGATTTGCCAGCAGCAGACCCGGAGCGTGTGCGTCAAGAAATCGAAGATGTGATTGGTCTTGATGCTTCAGAGGCTGTGCTTGCTTCAGCAAAAGCAGGTATCGGGATTGAAGAAATCCTTGAACAAATTGTTGAGTACGTGCCAGCGCCAGCAGGAGATGTTGAAGCACCGCTTCAAGCGCTTATCTTTGACTCTGTTTATGATGCTTACCGCGGGGTTATTCTGCAAGTTCGTATCGTTAATGGTATGGTAAAACCTGGTGATAAGATTCAATTGATGTCAAATGGTAAAACGTTTGATGTTGCAGAAGTTGGTATCTTCACGCCGAAAGCTGTTGGACGTGATTTCTTAGCAACTGGTGATGTTGGTTATATCGCAGCATCAATCAAGACAGTTGCTGATACCCGTGTGGGTGATACAGTAACTCTTGCTGAAAATCCAGCAGAAGCACCGCTTCATGGTTACAAACAAATGAACCCAATGGTATTTGCTGGTCTTTACCCAATTGAATCAAATAAATACAATGACCTCCGTGAAGCACTTGAAAAATTACAATTGAACGATGCTAGTCTCCAATTCGAGCCTGAAACATCACAAGCCCTTGGCTTTGGTTTCCGTTGTGGTTTCCTTGGTTTGCTTCACATGGACGTTATCCAAGAACGTTTGGAACGTGAATTCAACATTGATTTGATTATGACAGCACCATCCGTTGTTTACCATGTTAACACGACTGATGGCGAAATGCTTGAGGTGTCAAATCCGTCTGAATTCCCAGACCCAACTAAGGTTGCAAGTATCGAAGAACCATATGTGAAAGCACAAATCATGGTTCCGCAAGAATTTGTCGGAGCAGTCATGGAACTTGCCCAACGCAAACGTGGCGACTTCGTGACAATGGATTACATTGATGAAAATCGTGTCAATGTCATTTACCAGATTCCGCTTGCTGAAATTGTCTTTGATTTCTTTGATAAATTGAAATCATCAACACGTGGTTATGCAAGTTTTGATTACGAAATTTCAGAATACCGTAAATCAAAATTGGTTAAAATGGATATTCTCCTTAACGGTGATAAAGTTGATGCGCTCAGCTTCATTGTTCACAACGAATTTGCTTATGAACGTGGTAAATTAATCGTTGAAAAACTCAAGAAAATCATTCCACGTCAACAATTCGAAGTGCCAATTCAAGCAGCTATCGGTCAAAAAATCGTTGCACGCTCAGATATTAAAGCTCTTCGTAAAAATGTGCTTGCTAAGTGTTACGGTGGTGACGTTTCTCGTAAACGTAAATTGCTTGAAAAACAAAAAGCAGGTAAAAAACGTATGAAAGCTATCGGTTCTGTTGAAGTGCCACAAGAAGCCTTCTTGTCAGTACTTTCAATGGATGACGATAACAGTAAAAAATAAAATGATTAGACAGCTGAAACCTTTTCTTTCAGTTGTTTTTTTGAGAAATTTTAATGCTTCGAGCTAAAGTGAGAAAGAGGTTTGGGGGCGAAATGTCTTTGTTTTGAGATAGTTTCATAATGAATTTGCAAGCTTTTGTTAAGAGTAATTTTAGAGAACTGTTCAAATTTTCAGTTATTTTATGGTACAATAGAATTAAAACTATACCATGGGAGAGTTGTATGAAATTACTGACAAATGTGTCACAATTAAAAGGAACTTTGCGAGTTCCTGGAGATAAGTCAATCAGTCACCGTTCAATTATGTTCGGCAGTCTTTCCAAGGGAACAACAACTGTTCATGATATTTTGCGTGGTGAAGATGTGCTGTCAACAATGCAAGTATTTCGTGATTTAGGGGTTGATATCCAAGACGACGGTAACATCGTAACCATTACAGGTGTTGGCTTTGACGGGCTTAAAGCTCCAAAAAACAAACTAGATATGGGAAATTCAGGAACATCAATCCGCTTGATTTCTGGCGTGTTAGCAGGGCAAGATTTTACGGTTGAAATGTTTGGTGATGACAGTTTGTCAAAACGCCCAATGGACCGCGTGACCATTCCGCTTCGTCAAATGGGAGTTGAAGTGTCAGGGCAAACAGACCGTGATTTGCCACCGCTTACGATGCGTGGTAGCAAAGCGCTTAAACCGATTCATTATCAACTTCCTGTGGCGTCTGCTCAAGTGAAGTCAGCACTTATTTTTGCAGCTTTGCAAGCTGACGGTGAGTCTGTCATCATTGAAAAAGAAAAAACACGCAATCACACAGAAGATATGATTGTTCAGTTTGGTGGCGCAATTGACGTTAATGGCAAAGAAATTCGCATCAAAGGTGGTCAAGAATTTACTGGTCAAGATGTGGTTGTCCCAGGTGATATTTCATCAGCGGCTTTCTGGTTAGTCGCAGGGCTCATTGTTCCAAATGCTAAAGTAACCCTTGAAAATGTCGGTATCAATGAAACACGTACTGGTATCATTGATGTTATCAAGGAAATGGGGGGCAAAATGACCATTTCAAACGTTGATGAGATTGCTAAATCAGCAACGATTACCGTTGAAACATCTGAACTTCACGGCGTTGAAATTGGTGGCGAAATCATTCCGCGTTTGATTGATGAATTACCAATTATCGCTCTTCTTGCCACACAAGCTAATGGTACAACGATTATTCGTGATGCAGAAGAGTTGAAAGTGAAGGAAACAGACCGTATTCAGGTGGTTGCGGATGCTCTTAATGCAATGGGTGCTGACATTACGCCAACAGATGACGGTATGATTGTCAAAGGAAAAACACCTCTCCATGGCTCTAAAGTCAGTACTTTCGGTGACCACCGTATCGGTATGATGACTGCTGTTGCTGCGCTTTTGGTGTCCGACGGAGACGTTGAACTAGAACGAGCAGAAGCGATTAATACAAGCTACCCAAGCTTCTTTAATGATTTGGAGGTACTCTCACGTGGCTAGAATTATTATTGGTTTTATGGGGTCTGGGAAATCAACGATTTCATCATTGTTAGATGAAAATTACATTGATATGGATGCTTTGATTACAGAGCATATCGGCATGTCAATCGCAGACTTTTTCGCTAAAGAGGGTGAAGCTAAATTCCGTGAAATTGAGTCACAAGTGCTTGCGGAATTGGCTGATTCTGACCAAGTCATTTCAACTGGTGGCGGCGTTGTCATCAATCCGATTAACAGAGAGATTTTAGCAAGAAATCCAGAAACGATTTACCTAAAATCAGACTTTGAAACGCTTTATGACCGCATTGAGCATGATACGGAAAATGTTCGTCCTTTGTTTGTCAACAATAGCAAGGAAGCTTTCAAAGAAATCTTTGACGGTCGCCAAGAAATGTATGAAGCAGCAGCTAATCGTATTATTGAAGTGGCTGATAAAACACCTGAAGAAATTGTTGAGGAAATCGGATGAAAGTTGGCTATTTAGGACCAAGTGGTTCTTTTACACATAATGTTGCTGTTAAGGCATTTCCGGAAGCTAATCGCATACCTTTTGCAAATATCACCGAAGTTATCAAATCTTATAAAGAAGGTTTTGTGGATTATGCCATTATCCCTGTTGAAAATTCAATCGAGGGTTCAGTGCATGAAACGTTGGATTACCTTTTTCATCAAGCTGAAATTGAGGCGATTGCAGAAATCATTCAACCGATTAAACAACAGCTTTTAGCAACAACACAAACAAAGAAAATTGAAAAGATTTTTTCACACCCGCAAGCTATTGCTCAAGGGAAAAAATACATTAAAGCACATTATCCAGCAGCAAAAATTGAGATGACGGCTAGTACGGCCTACGCCGCACGTTTCATTGCTGAACATCCAGAGGAAAACTTTGCTGCCATTGCGCCAGTAGCTGCCGCAAAAGAATATGGTTTGGAAATTATTGCCCAAGATATTCAAGAAATGGATGAAAACTACACGCGCTTTTGGGTACTAGGGCATCAAAAACGGTCGTTTGATTGGGCAAAACTCAATCAAAAAGTTTCATTGGCATTGACCTTGCCAGATAACTTGCCTGGTGCGCTTTATAAAGCATTATCTGTTTTTGCTTGGCGTGGCATTGATTTGACTAAAATTGAAAGTCGCCCTCTAAAAACAGCTTTGGGAGAATATTTTTTCATCGTTGATGTTGAAAATAAAAATGATACACTAGTGTCATTTGCGCTAGAAGAATTGAACGTTCTTGGCATTGACTATAAAATCCTCGGACGTTATGATGTTTACAAACTGTAAAATCCTCTGATTTTTGATATTTAGGAATTGTTAAGCGCTTGTGCTGGCTCTAGTCTGATGAAAATGGGAAAGATATGGTATGAGATATGGCAAGAAATAATTTAAGTCGGCATGAAGAGTTAAGATATGAGTATCTTTTAAAGAATCTTGAGTATTTAAGTTTGCGTGAAAAGCAAGAATTTAACTATCTTTACAATAAAAAACAAGCTGGTGAGGTCAACGAGCCACCACGCTCTCAGCCGTCGTCTGCCTATAATGACAATTACTACGATGATTATTATGACGGTACTTATGATAATCAAGCGGATTATTATGATGACGATAACTGGACCTCGCAAGGGCTTCCCAAATACCCAGAAGAAAAAAAGCAGCCGAAACGTTCCTTTAGAAGAACGAGCGAGCAGCAGGCAGAGATTCTTCCAACTTATCAAGACAATTATGAGAATTATAATGAGGCATTTTATCAAGAACCCGAACCTGTAACGCCTAAAAAAGCAAAGAAACCCAAAAAGAAGCGTCGCAAAATTCGTATTAAGCGTCTGTTGAAACTTCTTGGTTTCTTGGTGATTCTTGTCATGGCAGGGATGATTTACATGTTTTTCAAAGGTGTTAATGATGTTTCAAGTGGTGAGACAAATTACACGGCGGCTGTGACAGAAACATTCAATGGTGAAGATAGCGATGACGGTACTAATATTCTCATATTAGGAAGTGACCAGCGGGTTACACAAGGATCTTCAGATGCCAGAACCGATACGATTATGGTGATGAATATTGGCAACAGCGACGGAAAAATTAAGTTAGTCAGCTTTATGCGCGATACCTTAGTTAATATTGATGGTGTTAGCTACAATGACTATTCAAATGACCAAAAATTAAATGTTGCTTTTAATATAGGAGAGCAGGATAATAACCAAGGTGCGGAACTCATGCGACAGACGTTGAAAGATAATTTTGATATTAACATCAAATATTATGTCATGGTTGACTTTGCAACCTTTGCAGAAGCCATTGATACCTTATTTCCAAATGGCGTTGAAATAGACGCCAAATTTGGTACGGTTGATGGTCAAGCAGTTTCGTCTGTTGAAGTTCCTGATGATCTCAATATGCAGGCTGACGGTACTGTTCCAAATCAAACGATTGAAGTTAGAACACAAAAAATGGATGGTCGGACTTTGCTCAATTATGCTCGTTTCCGTAAAGATGATGACGGTGATTATGGACGTACTCAACGCCAACAACAAGTTATTTCTGCCATTATCAACCAGATTAAAGATCCAACAAAACTTTTTACAGGTTCAGCTGCAATAGGTAAAATCTATGCTTTGACCTCAACGAACGTTTCTTATTCATTCCTTTTGAAAGAAGGTTTATCTGTTATCACGAGTGGTCAAGAAGGTATCGAGCAAACAACCATTCCAGCCGAAGGTGACTGGACAGATGACTACGATATGTATGGCGGCTTAGGAATTGCCATTGATTTTGATAAATATCAAGAAGAGTTAAAAGAACTTGGCTTGCGGTAGGAAGAGATATGATATAATAGAGAGGCAGTTAAGCTTCTCTATTTTTATTATGGAGAAAAGCGACCGAGAAATAGAACATTGCCAATTTAGAATTGGCTGAAAGGAAATTATGTTAAGTAAAAATGCTATTGTAGATGCTGAAATCACGGATTTATCACACGAAGGAGCAGGTGTTGCCAAGGTTGACGGTTTCGTCTTTTTTGTTGAAAATGCACTTCCAGGTGAGAAAATCAAAATGCGCGTCTTGAAAGTGAAAAAGAACATCGGATTTGGTAAAGTTGAGGAGTATGTGACAATCTCTGAACACCGCAATCAAGATTTGAATGTGGATTATTTGCGTACAGGAATTGCGGATTTTGGGCATCTTGCGTATGCTGAACAGTTAAAATTTAAACGCAAACAAGTAATGGATAATCTCTATAAAACAGCTGGTATTTCAGATGTCGAGGTGTCAGAAACACTTGGTATGGCGCACTCATACGCTTATCGCAATAAAGCACAAGTGCCTGTTCGTCGTGTTAATGGTCAGTTGGAGACAGGATTTTTCCGTAAACATTCTCATGATTTGATGCCGATTTCTGATTATTATATTCAAAATAAAGAAATTGACCGTTTGATTAATTTTACACGTGATTTGCTTCGCCGTTTTGACCTTAAACCTTATGATGAAAAAGAGCAAACTGGATTGATTCGTAATTTGGTTGTTCGTCGTGGGCATTATTCTGGTGAAATGATGCTGGTCTTTGTGACAACACGCCCAAAAATCTTCCGTATTGAGCAAATCATTGAGAAAATTGTGGCAGAGTTTCCAGCGGTTAAGTCAATCGTTCAAAATATTAACGATAAAAATACCAATGCGATTTTCGGTAAAGAGTTTAAGACATTGTATGGCAAAGATACGATTGTTGACAGCATGCTTGGCAATCAATATGAAATTTCTGCTCGTTCATTCTATCAAGTCAATACTGAAATGGCTGAAAAGCTTTACCAAACTGCCATTGATTTTTCAGACTTGACACCTAAAGATATTGTCATTGATGCTTACTCTGGTATTGGAACAATTGGGCTTTCATTTGCCAAAAATGTTAAAGCCGTTTACGGCGTCGAAGTGATTGAAGAAGCTGTGGAGGATGCTAAAAGAAATGCTGCGCTAAACAGTATTACCAATGCCCATTATGTTGCTGATTCGGCAGAACATGCTATGGCAACTTGGAGCAAAGACGGTATCAAACCAAGTGTGATTTTGGTTGATCCACCACGCAAAGGCTTGACAGAAAACTTTATCAAAGCCAGCGTTGCCATGCAGCCAGAAAAAATCACTTATATCTCATGTAACCCAGCAACTATGGCGCGTGACATCAAGCTCTATCAAGAACTCGGCTACAAACTCATAAAAGTACAACCAGTTGATTTGTTCCCGAATACGCATCACGTTGAGGCAATATCACTGCTTGTACGAGTTGGTGGAACAGCGAAGTAGAAGCAGTGATACTGCCCATGCGATAATTGTCGTAGAATGAGGAGTTAACGACGAAATGAGACGGTAACAGCGAACCGTTGAGTGCGTAGCTCTACTTGTAAAATTCTAGAAACCTTTGAATGAAAGGGATAATGAAAAGCCTTGGTTGCAAGGCTTTTTGTCGTATGGAGAAGAAGTATCAGAGTAAGAATCCAAGTAGAGTGTCTTGATGTGATAGCGTGATAGGTTATCAATCTATTTCCACAAACCCTGAGAGTATGGACTTGTTTCCACAGAAGAGGAGTTTGTGGAAATGAACATATCCCTTACATTATTACCTAGATGGTCGTTGAAGTTTGAGTTCTATATATTGATACTACATATTTTAAAGTTAGTATTTTTAAATCAGTAAAATAATATCCTTATTTTAAAATTTAGAGAAAAGTGATATAATAGTAGAAAAGAAGAGAGTTCGTGGATGTTAATAAATATAATCTTGTTTACAATCAGAATATTGCCGAGAATAGTCACTGTCTTTTAAAAGCTTTATTCGTAAAAGGTATAGAAATATAATATTTTTTGAAGAGGTAAAGGAGAAAATAAGATCTGTTTAATTTAGGGTACTGATAAATCAGGATGGAGGTGTTTTTTTGAGAACATATGAAAATAAAGAAGAGCTAAAAAAAGAAATAAGTAAAGCATTTGAGAAATATATTTTGGAATTTGATAATATCCCAGAAAGCCTGAAAGATAAAAGAATTACTGAAGTTGATAGAACTCCAGCCGAAAACCTTTCGTATCAGGTTGGATGGACAAGTTTGGTTCTTAAATGGGAAGAAGATGAAAGAAAGGGGCGCCAAGTAAAAACACCATCGGATGAATTTAAATGGAATCAACTTGGTGAGTTATATCAGTGGTTCACGGATACTTACGCTCATTTATCTCTGCAAGAGTTGAAAGCAAAATTAAATGAAAATATTAATTCTATCTATGCAATGATTGATTCGTTGAGTGAGGAGGAATTATTTGAACCGCATATGAGAAAGTGGGCCGATGAAGCGACTAAAACAGCGACTTGGGAAGTGTATAAGTTTATTCATGTAAATACTGTTGCACCTTTTGGAACTTTCCGAACTAAAATCAGAAAATGGAAGAAAATAGTATTATAAATTATATTTTTTAACTTTAAAAAATTTCATAAAAATGGTTACCAAAGGCGATAAAAGAAAAAACTATCGTCTTTTTCTTTATAAATTATTAGAACGATTAAAAATCAGAGGAACGATTTTATTCCCCACCAAACCCCCACCAAAGTTTAGGTTTTGGTAGGAAGTTGCTTAATTTTGTAAAAGCAATCCATCTAACGCTCCAGTTAAATGTTTATAAAAAGAAGCAAAAAGCAATTTCATTTTACTTGAGAGAAGGATTTTTAATTATTTCTGAGAATATAGATGATAATACTCAGGAATTAGAATTGTCTATGACATGGACTAATTTGTAATGGAGAATGAGGAATGTCAAAAGACATTAATAGTAGACTGTACATTTAAGAAGTTTTTGAAAGGCTTTACCAAATTTATGCTTCTGCACGTCAAGAAGTATTAGATTTAGTTAATTTATCAGGTACTTTTATTCCGCTTAATATCGATTCCGATAGAGAGGGATTGCTTGACTATTAGATTCTTGTGGCAGAAATTGCAGGGATAATAGTTGGTTTTACTGTATTTACAGTAGATAATTAGCATGGCTATATGTAGATAGGAAATTTATTCGACAAGGGATTGGGACAAGGTTAGTTGATGGTGCTTTCAAGCAGATGAATAATACTATTTCAATTGAAGTTTTAGCAGGAAGTATTCTTGAGCTTACATTTTACAAAAAATTCGAATTTGAAATTGTAAATATAAAGACAGGTCGAATGTCAGGAAATGAAGAGTTTTCAGTTTCCGTAAATGATTTGAGGAGCAGAGTTAGTAAGTCTGAACATATTTTTGTTTTTATATGCTATAATCATCATAGAGCAGTTAATAAGAAAAGAGAATAATATGTTAGTTGATAAATTACAAGATCAGTCTGATTTGACTCCTCAAGAGCAAGTGGTTGCGTCCTTTATTTTGGAGAACATGAAAATGATTCCCTCCTTTTCTGCTCAAGGATTGGCAGGAAAATCATTTACTAGTAAGGCAACGGTTGTTCGTCTGTGTCAAAAACTAGGCTTTTCTGGGTTCCAAGAGTTCAAATTACAATTGTTAGCAGAATGGCATGAAAAGCAACGACTTGATGCATTATTGTCAAAGGAGCCAATTTCTTCCCATACAAATTTTGAGGATCTCCTAGATATTCTTCCGCAGATTTATGATAAAGCTTTAACCAATACTAGATTTACTTTAAGAAAGCAACAACTTCCAAAACTTATAAATTTTATTGAAAAATCGGATCAGATAATTTTTTTAGGGACTGGTATTTCGTATATCTCAGCACAAGCTGCTGCATTTAAGTTTTCAAATTTAGGGCTACAAGCAACCGCTATGGAATCTCTTAATAAGCATTTTCTTGCACTCAATGAAGGTAAGAAAACAGTATTTTTCCTTATCAGCTTTACTGGAAAAAACGAGTCCATTCTTCAGATGGCACGTTATTTAAAACAGGAAGGGTTTTGTCCCATTGTTGGATTAGTTGGTCCTTATTATGAACAATTAAAACCTTACTGTCATGAGATTATAGAATTGCCTAATCGAGAAAGCTTGATTGGTTTGGATGTTGTCAGTAGTAATATCAGCTTGACGTATATTATCGATCTTCTATTTTCAATGTATCTAGCCAAAACATATGATAAACAAGTCAAAGTAAACCTATCTAATCGACCAAAATAAAACACATTGAACCTTTGTTACAGAAAACAAAGGTTTTTTTTTATGATTACTGGACCATTTGTCCAAAATATTGAAATAAAATTGTAAGCGTTATCTGAAGTTGTTATACTAGCTCTGTCAAAAAAGACATTAGGGAGGAAAATATGAAAAAATATCAAGCCTTAGCACAAGATATTGTTGAGCATATCGGTGGAAAAGATAATGTCACAGGACTTGTCCACTGTATCACACGCCTACGCTTTAATTTAGTTGATGAATCAAAAGCAGATGATGCTTATCTAAAGGCACTAGATGGCGTTGTAACTGTCATGAAAAGTGGAGGACAGTATCAAGTTGTTATCGGTAACCATGTTGCAGATGTCTATGAAGAAGTTCTGCCTTTGCTGAATATTACAGATTCTAAAGTAAGTGGTCAGCCAGTAAATGTAAAATTATTCGACAGAATGATCGATACGATTTCTGGAATTTTTCAGCCAGTTCTAGGCATTATGGCTGCTTGTGGAATGGTTAAAGGTGTTTGTTACCTTAGGTTTATATGAAAATACTAGTGGTGTCTATCAGATTTTAAATGCTGTTGGAGATGCTATGTTTACCTTTATGCCTCTGTTTCTAGGATATACGGCGGCGAAAAAATTTAAGTTGAAACCAATGCTTGGTTTAGCAATTGGAGCGGCTCTCTGTTATCCAGCGATTCAAGCAAGTAGTTTATCCGCAAATTCAGAAGCTTTGTTTACTCTATTTGAAGGTAGCGTTCTAGCATCACCAGTCTATATCAATTTTCTTGGCATCCCAGTAATTGCGATTGATTATACAGGAACAGTTATTCCTGTTATTCTAGCAGTTTGGTTTGCTTCAAAATGTGAATGGGTATATAATCGTCTCATTCCAGACTTGGTGAAATTCTTCTTTGTGCCAATGTTGACGATGTTAACCGTTATTCCAGTGACTTTATTGGTATTGGGTCCTCTGGCAACATTTGGTTCAACCTTAATTTCTCAATTTACCCTTGCTGTGCGTGACATCAGTCCACTTTTAGCAGGTGCGTTAGTAGGGGCAACTTGGCAAATTCTAATCATTTTTGGTCTTCATTGGGGCTTTATTCCAGTGTATATTAATAACGTGATGACATTGGGTTATGATAATGTCATGATGCCATTCTTTGCTTGTACCTTTGCAACATCGGCGGTAGTGTTGGGCATTTATTGCAAGACTAAAAATCAGAAATTAAAAGAGATGGCTATTCCTAACTTTATATCAGGAATTTTTGGTATTACGGAACCAGCTATTTACGGGATGTTGTTACCATTAAAAAAACCATTTATTATCAGCTGTATCGCAGGAGGAATTGGTGGTGCTTTCTATGGACATTTCAATTTTAGAAAATTTATCATGGGTGGTATGGGAATTTTCGAATTGCCTAATATGATGAATCCAGATGGAAGCATGGGGAATATTATTGTTGCTTTTGTAGGGATTCTTATCTCGATGGTTGTCGGGTTGATCTTAACTTTAATGTTCTATAAAGAAGATGAATTAGTGCAGAATGAGTCAGAAGAAAAAGATACTATTCTTTTAAGCCCTTTAGAGGGAGAAGTTGTTCCACTAGAAAGTATTGAAGACCAAACTTTTGCTTCTGGAATGCTGGGAAAAGGTTTAGCAATCATTCCAAGTCAAGGAACTTTAAAATCTCCTGTTGATGGTGAGATTATAGCATTATTTCCAACTGGCCATGCCATAGGATTAAAGAGCGATAGTGGAATTGAAATTTTGATTCATATTGGAATGGATACTGTGCAGTTAAATGGTAGAGGCTTTTCAACTAAAGTGACTGCTGGTGAACACGTTCAAAAAGGTCAAGTATTAATAGAATTTGATCAGAAACTTATTCAATCGGAAGGCTACTCGCTGGTAACACCAGTGCTAGTTACAAATTGGGAAGAGTTTTCTGATATGACGATTGAGAATCAACAGGATATCGCATTTGGTCAAAAGATGATCTCTGTTAGAAAGTAGATAGTATGGACAATGAATTTTTATGGGGAGTAGCAACAGCTGCCAATCAATGTGAAGGTGGTATAGAACAACGAGGTAAGGCATTAGTTGATGTTATTCCATTTGGAGAGCAGCGTTTTGGTGTCATGAAAGGTGAAATCTGTCATAACACCCTTCAGAATGATACCTATTTTCCTGGAAGGCAAGCAATCAATATGGCAGAGAACTACGATACAGACATTGATTTATTAATAGAATTAGGAATAAATGCTTATCGGTTATCCTTTTCATGGTCACGTATTTTTCCAAAAGGTAATGAAGATAAACCGAATCCTAGTGGTTTAGCTTTCTATGATAAGATTATTAATAAGCTTTTAGACAATAGTATTGAGCCGATAGTAACTATTTGTCATTTCGACTTACCTCTTTATCTGGTAGAAGAATTTGGCGGATGGGGAGATAGGCAGGTTGTTGATTATTATTTGAATTACTGTGAAGTCTTATTCCAGCATTTTAAAGGACGCATCAAGTATTGGATAACCTTTAATGAAATCAATATGATTTTACATTTACCATTCTTAGCCGCAGGTTTGTATGTATCAGATAAATCTTACCCTCTGGAGTACATTTATCAAGCAGCACACCATCAGTTAATTGCCTCAGCTAAAGCGACTAAGTTATCTCATGAAATTTCAAAAGAGAATAACATTGGTTGTATGCTAGCAGCTGGAAAGGTTTATTCCTATTCAGCAAATCCAGAAGATGTTTGGTTAGCTTTGGAAAAAGATAGGGAAAACTATTTCTTTACAGATGTTCAAGTCAGGGGAGAGTATCCTACTTATGCACAAAAGTTTTTCAAAAGGAATGACATCAATTTGTTGATTCCTGAGGAGGATTTACTATTACTAAAAGAATACACGGTAGATTATATCAGTTTATCTTATTACAATAGTCGTTGCGTATCAGCTGATGCTTCTTTAGCAACGAATTCGGGGAATTTATTCGCATCTGTTTCAAATCCTTTTTTGGAGACGAGTCAGTGGGGATGGCCAATCGATCCGTTGGGTTTTAGAATCACATTGAATGAATTATATGATCGTTATCAAAAACCTTTGTTCGTTGTAGAAAATGGTTTGGGTGCGATTGATTCTTTGGATGAACATAATGAGATTGATGATACCTATCGTATTAACTATTTATCAGATCATATTACTGCCCTATTAAAGGCAAAAGATGAGGATGGTATTCCTATATTAGGTTATACGATGTGGTCTGGGATTGATATCATTAGTGCAACAGGAGGACAAATGTCGAAACGATACGGTTTGATATATGTAGATATGGATGATCAAGGACAAGGAACCTTGAAACGAATACCAAAAGCTTCTTATCGTTGGTATCGAGAAATGATTAGAGAGAACCGTTAGATAGATAATTAAACCAGCCGAGCAATTCCTTTAGTTGCTTGGTTGTTTCAATTTTAAAGATAAAAATAACCAATAGACCACCGTGTGTTGTTTGGCACGCATGTTAGTATGAGTGAGACTAAAATTAGTCATTATGTATGTTTGTTGTTTGCTTATAGGTATAGCGGCAAATAAGCTGATTTTCATATAAGGTATTTACCTCAAATATAAGTAAGTGATATTGGTTATCCCTAGATTTTTCTTTTTTAGGACAAAGTAATTCTTACGAGATGTTACTATTGTTTTGAGGATATCAGCGGTAGGAAAGTCAATGGAATGTTCATATTGGAGTAGCAGTAGAAGTTACATCCAAAATCTTGGTAGCTCTTACTGTATCCACTTGAGGGTGGTCACGCTGAAACTTAATTTGATTCATAGAGTATCTTTTCGACAAGTTCAATACTAATAATATCTTTCAATTTCAAATCGATATGACCTGTTTGAATTTTTATCAAAATGAAATCTTTTTGTCAGATGTGATATTGTGTCAGTGTAGGAAATACGTTTGTTTTTTTAATTACATGGATGCGTGTGGTCAGTTACTCAGCGTATAGTTCACTGAGGAGTAACAAATGCCTCTCTAGTGACAAACCTGACATGTAAGCTACTTTGTTTGCATCATTAGTAAGTGCTGAAGTATGATGCAGATAGCATATATGGCTTTTTACTTTGGGTGGGGAAGTATTAGAGAAAGAATATTTATTGGGGGTGGGAGTGTAGGTTTGATAGCAGGAGGATTATTTCCCTATTTTTCATTTTAAAACAAAAATTTTCAAATTTTGAAAATAGATTGAAAGCGCAGTTATATTACGTTCTCATGTATTCAAAACTAGGGAAATTTATATAGGAGGTGCTCTAGATGAGCAACAATAAAGAAACAGCGAAGCAAATTATTCAAATAATTATATCAATCTCTTTTTCTATGCTAAACTAAAGAGATGGAGGTGAGCTTAGGTTTTTACAGATTAAAGACTGTCTTTTGCAAAGTAGCCAAGCAACTATTTCGCAAAAACAAAACGTTGTCATCAATCTAGAGTACTCTTTTCCCCCTCATTTGTAAGATTTTGAGAACGAGAGTCGAAATGAAACTGATTTTTGATATTAACTTTTCTGATATTATTTGTATGATGAAACAAAAAAACACTTGAAATATTCAAGGTTTTAATATTTATTGAAAATAAAAACGTTAAAAGTGTGTAAAATGAGTAAAAAATAAATGAAACTAAGTTTTTTGGAAAAATTAATTAATTTACAAATTTTCTGTATTTTTAGAAAATAGTATGTTATAATAGTTAACATACCAAAAGAAAGTTTATGGTAGGAGGATCCCATTATGGAGATTAAAAAATGGAAACGTGTAGGTCTAGGAGCTGTGACCTTGTTATCAACAGTTGTTTTAGCAGCTTGTGGCAATAGCAGTAGTTCATCAGCTTCTTCAAGTGATGAAATCAATTGGTTTATTCCAACTGAAATTAGTACCTTGGATATTTCAAAAGTTACAGATACTTATTCATCAATTGCAATTGGTAACTCAGGAAGTAACCTTCTTCGTCGTGATGAAGATGGTGAGTTACAACCTGATTTGGCTGAAAAAGTAGAAGTATCTGATGATGGCTTGACTTATACAGCAACACTTCGCGATGATCTTAAATGGTCAGATGGAAGTGATTTGACAGCAGAAGACTTTGTCTATAGTTGGCAACGTATTGTTGCCCCAGCAACGGCTTCAGAGTACGCTTACCTTGTATCAGATGCACACGTCTTGAATGCTGAAGAAGTTATTGCAGGAACTAAAAGTGTTGATGAATTGGGTGTCAAAGCTGACGGAAATAAACTTATTTTCACTTTATCTGCTCCGTCACCACAGTTTATGAGCTTGCTTTCATTTGCAAACTTCATGCCACAAAGTAAAGACTTTGTTGAAGAAGCAGGTGATGATTACGGAACAACTTCTGAAAAATCATTGTATTCTGGACCATATACCGTTGAAGATTGGAACGGTACAAACGGAACGTTTACTCTTGTGAAAAACAAATACTATTGGGATGCTAAAGATGTTAAGACTAAGAAAGTAAACATCCAAACGATTAAGAAACCAGATACAGCTGTGCAAATGTATAAAGATGGTGATCTTGATTATGCAAACATCTCAAATACTGAAGCAACATACAAAGCTAATAAAAATCGTGATGATGTTGTTGATGTTCCAGAAGCTACAACAGCCTACATGGTTTATAACCAAACAGGTACTGTGACTGCTTTGAACAACACTAAAATTCGTCAAGCCCTTAACTTGGCAACTGATCGTGAAGGAATTGTCAAAGCTGCGATAGATACTGGTTCAACAGTTGCGACAGCTCTTGCGCCTACGGGTCTTGAAACATTGCCAGATGGTGCTGATTTGGCTGAATACGTTTCTCCAGGTTATAGCTATGATGAAGAAGCAGCAGCTAAACTCTTCAAAGAAGGTTTGGCAGAACTTGGTACTGATTCAGTTACATTGACAATCACGGCTGATTCAGATGCACCAGTTGCAAAAGCTGCAGTTGACTATATCAAAGAAACTTGGGAAAATACTCTTTCAGGTTTGACAGTCGAAGAAAAATTCGTTACTTTCAAACAACGTCTTGAAGATACTAAAAACCAGAACTTTGATGTAGCTCTTGTGCTTTGGGGTGGTGACTATCCAGAAGGTTCTACTTTCTATGGTCTGTTCACTACTAACTCATCTTACAACTACGGTAAATTCTCAAATGCAGATTATGATGCGGCTTACCAAAAAGCAATCACAACAGATGCTTTAGACCCAGCGGCTGCTGCAGACGATTATAAAGCCGCTGAAAAAGCACTTTATGACAATGCGCTTTATAACCCAATCTATTTCCGTAGTGGTAAAGGACTTCAAAATCCAGACCTTAAAGGACTTGTTCGTAGCTCAACTGGTTTATCAGTAGATTTTACTTACGCATATAAAGAATAAATCCAATCAAATTAATGTAAAACAAGGTTCGGGCATTGCCCGCCTTGTTTTCTTTGTGCCTTGAAAAATGATACAATAGATAGGAAATCGTTTAAAAAATGTAAGAATAGGTAAAGGAAAGAAGATGCGTTTAGATAAATTTTTGGTAGAAGCAGGCATAGGATCGCGGACGGAAGTCAAACAACTGCTAAAGAAAAAACAAGTGCTTGTTAATGGCAAAGTAGAAATATCACCTAAAACACAGATTGATGAGAAGGCCGATCAGATTAGGTGTCAGGGGCAGACTCTTTCTTATGAAAAATACGTTTATTATATGTTGAATAAACCAAAAGGTGTGATTTCAGCAACGGAGGATAATCATCATAAAACCGTCTTAGATTTACTCGATAAGACAGCTTGGGATAAGGAAACCTTTCCAGTTGGGCGTTTGGATATTGATACGCATGGGCTTTTACTATTAACTAATAACGGTAAGTTAGCGCATGCCATGCTATCTCCTAAAAAACATGTTGATAAAACTTACCGAGCCAAAGTTGCTGGTCTGATGACGACTACTGATGTGGCAGCTTTTGCCAATGGTATTGACTTGAAAGATTTCACTTGTCAGCCAGCGCAGTTGGTGATTCTTGAAATAAATGAAGCAGAAAGAACAAGTGTTGTTGAAATTACCATTAAAGAGGGAAAATTCCACCAAATCAAACGCATGGTACAGGCTTGTGGCAAAAAAGTGACAGATCTTCAACGTCTCAGCATGGGGCCACTTCAATTGGATAAGCAATTGGCTCTTGGAGAGTGGCGTCGATTAACAGATGATGAGTTAGCAAGCCTTGAAGAATTTGATGTTGAATTGTAAATTTCTGCAGTAGTTATTTGATTATTTGGGGCAATCATGTTAAGATAATAGTAATAAATTCAATGAGCGAGGTGTATTAAAGTGGCATTTGGTGAAAACGGACCACGTAAAAAAACAGCGTTTGAAAAACTGACTTTAGTAGTTGTTATCTTAATGGTTCTAGTAACCGTAGGTGGTCTTATTGCGACTGCAATTGGTTCAATTATTTAAAGAACGCTGAAGAGGCGTTTTTTTATGCTTTAACCCATCAAACTTTAAAGTAATTTTTACAATAATGAAAGAATAGGAATTAATAATGAGTATGTTTTTAGATACTGCCAAAATTAGCGTAAAAGCTGGTCGTGGTGGTGACGGAATGGTTGCCTTTCGTCGTGAAAAATACGTCCCTAACGGTGGACCTTGGGGCGGTGATGGCGGTAAAGGTGGTTCAGTCATCTTTAAAGTTGACGAAGGGCTTCGTACCTTGATGGACTTCCGTTATAATCGTATTTTTAAAGCCAAATCTGGTGAAAAAGGGATGACAAAGGGAATGCACGGACGTGGTGCGGAGGACCTTATTGTCCGGGTCCCACAAGGGACAACTGTTCGTGATGCGGAAACCAATAAAGTGATTACTGACCTTGTTGAGAATGGTCAAGAATTCGTTGTTGCTCGTGGCGGACGTGGTGGACGTGGTAATATTCGCTTTGCGACACCACGTAACCCAGCACCTGAAATCGCTGAAAATGGTGAACCTGGTGAGGAACGTGACCTTCAACTAGAATTAAAAATCTTGGCTGACGTTGGTTTGGTTGGATTCCCATCAGTTGGTAAATCAACATTGTTGAGTGTTGTGACAGCTGCTAAACCTAAAATTGGTGCTTACCACTTTACAACAATCGTGCCTAATCTTGGAATGGTTCGTACCAAATCAGGTGATAGCTTTGCTATGGCTGACCTTCCAGGGTTGATTGAGGGCGCTTCACAAGGTGTTGGACTAGGTACACAATTCCTTCGCCATATTGAGCGTACACGCGTTATCTTACACGTGATTGATATGTCAGCTAGCGAAGGTCGTGACCCGTATGAAGATTATGTTTCTATTAATAATGAGCTTGAAACCTATAATCTTCGTTTGATGGAACGTCCACAAATCATTGTTGCAAATAAGATGGATATGCCAGAAGCGGAAGAAAACTTGAAAATTTTCAAAGAAAAATTGGCAGCGAATTATGATGATTTTGAAGAAATACCAATGATTTTCCCAATTTCAAGTTTGGCACATCAAGGACTAGAAAATCTAATGGAAGCGACATCAGAATTACTTGCTAAGACAGATGAATTCTTGCTTTACACTGATGATGACATGATTGACGAAGAAGTTTATTATGGCTTTGCTCCAGATGAACGTCCATTTGAAATTTCACGTGATGACGATGCTGCTTGGGTATTGTCAGGTGAAAAACTTGAAAAACTCTTTGTCATGACGAATATGGAACGTGATGAATCCGTTATGAAATTTGCTCGCCAATTGCGTGGTATGGGGGTTGATGAAGCCCTTCGTGAACGCGGAGCTAAAGACGGAGACATTGTCCGAATCGGAAACTTCGAATTCGAATTTGTGGATTAAAATACGATACAAAGTCCGTTAAGCGAGCAAAGCAAAAAAAGGAATTTTGACGAAGAGCCGTGAGCTCTAGGAAAAAATTATCTTTTTTGCATAGCTCGTAGGACGCGTTCAGTTCCTATGTTAGTCGTTATAGTGGACTAGCTACCAACTTACTAATTACGTTAAGACAGTAAGTATTGACTGTCTTACCTCCGTGTCGTAACAGTTCTATTAAGTATTGCTTAGGCATCTTACTAGTTCGAAAATGGTTCATTATCGAAACCATTTTCTCACGTCGTAACGTATGTTCCAACGACGTGTTTGATTGCTGTGCTGCTTTGCTTAAATTGGAAGAATTATAAATTTTAAAGATTAATAGGAATTGTGATGATTCACAATTGAGCTTATATTACATTTTACTGGAGGTTCTTATGGGTGATAAACCGATATCTTTTCGAGATAAAGATGGTAATTTTGTATCAGCAGCCGATGTTTGGAATGCTGAAAAGCTAGAAGAACTTTTCAATACCCTTAATCCAAATCGACGTTTGCGCTTGGAGCGTGAAAAATTAGCTAAAGAAAAAGCAGATGAAGCCAAGGATCAAGAATCATAATACTCGCCTTACTTACCTGCATAAAACTCGTTTTTCAATCTCTAAGCTTGTGAAAAAACTGTCCACTGGACTTAACTCGCTTTTCAATTTCTAGACTCGTGAAAAAACTGTCCAGTGGACAGTTTTTTTAATATTTTTGAAGTTCTTTGTCAGTTAATTGATAACGCAGATTAGCAATGTCGTCAATGAATTTTCTATCGTGAGAAACACTGATAATACAGCCGTTAAAATTTCTTAAAAGTTCTCTGATTAATGGCTGACTAGTTGGTGAAAAATGCCTTGTCGGCTCATCAAGAATTAAGATATGATTTTGGGCTAAAACCATACGTGCTAAGAATAGTTTTGCTTTTTGCCCACCTGAAAGTTCAAGGACAGAGTGTTCGATTTCTTGTCTTGTAAATTGAAGGCTGGCAAGGAGTGTTCGAGCTTTTTCGCTGTCTGATACCTGTGTTAAAAATGTTAGAGCGGTCATTTCTTTGCTAAAAACACTATCGTAATCTTGTGGCATATAACCGATTGAAAAATGATTTTTATCTAGCTCTTGGTAAATTTGTGTGAGCAGACGTGTTTTTCCGATACCGTTTCGCCCAGTAATCACCAGTTTATCTTGACCTAAAATGGTTAAACTGACTTTTTGGCCAGTTGATAAATCATGATTGTCCCAAGACAGAAGTTTTTTCTTGTTATCGAGAGGGATAATATCATCGAAAAATAGTTTTATACTATCCATTTCTTCAGGAAAATTGACCATTTTTTCTTCTTCTTCTTTGGCATACCGTTTTTCAAGAGATAAGACATTTTTCATCTTTTTAGCCGCTAATCTCCCCATAGTGCTATCATGAGTATTTCGCACAATGTATTCTGCCGCCTGATGAAGCCGTTGTATTTTAGCATCTCTTTTAGCTTTTATACGGCGGTTGTTTTTGGCTTGTTCCAATTGTTTGGTGTAAGCTTTGTGACGATAAGTCATATAATCTGTGTAACTTTCTGAAAAATAGCTTGCGCGAGCAACTTGACGACGCTTTATTAACTCAAGGTGTAGAATAGCAGTAGCAGTTTTTTCTAGCAGAGCTTCATCATGAGAGATAAAAATAATTGTTTTGTCAGATGATTGAATGAATGCTTGTAAAGTATTAATTGCCTGTGCATCAAGGTCGCTAGAGGGTTCATCTAGTAAGAGTAAATCATTGGTTTCACCAACCAGTTTAGCAAGTTGTAACTTTAATTTTTCTCCACCAGATAAACTTTTCAAACTCTGATTTCTATTTTCTAAGAATTGAATATCCAAATCTAATCGCGCAGCCATTTGGTAAAAAGCATTGAAATCGAAACTAACATAATCTAAATTATCATAAAGAAATTCTGAAACTGTCATCTTTTCTTGTTTTTGTGACAAAGCTTGTGGTAAATATCCAATTTTGGGAAAATGATTATCAATTTTTCCCTCGAGAATACAGTAGTTAGTCATTAATTGCGGAGACAAAATAGCCTTTAAAAGTGTTGACTTCCCAGTACCCTCTTCGCCAATAATAGCTAATTTATCCCCAGAATTGACGATTACATTTAAATCAGAAATAAGCTGTGTTAAGTCTTTAAGATGTGTAATTGTTAAATGATTAATTTGTAGCATAAGAACCTCGCTTTCAATAAAAAACTCTCTACCAAATCAAGTAGAGAGTGAGGCTTTCTATTAATAAAACAAAATAGCACTAATAAAGGCAGAAAATAGCCATCTATTAGCTGAGGAAGTTTATTAAAGAGCACACTAAAAACAAAACTTGATATGGTAGTATCAAAAATTCTGTTCTTAGTTGTTCATTGCTCCTTTTCCTCCTAAATGTTAATTTGATATTAGTTTATCAAAAGGTGCTATAAAAGTCAAAGGTTATAGTAGGTAGTGTTAGCTAAGTGCTGTAATACCTAGCGTAGAAACCTAACAGCTTTAACTTAACCTAGTGAGAAATCTAGTTACCTACGATTTAGTAGGTAACGTAAAAGGTCGAGATGCTTTAGCATCCGACCAATATAAAAAGATTATGACGCAAAACGAGTAGGTTAATATTGAACCTACTCGTTTGCTAATAAGTGAGTTAGCTAAGTGTTATAGCACTTAGCGTAGAAAACAACAGCTTTAGCTGTCAAGTTTTCTTACTCAGTTACACATTCAAGACTTTATCAAGGAAGTCCTTTAGGCGTGGGTGTTGTGGGTTGTCGAAGATTTGTTCTGGTGTGCCGTCTTCGAGGAATTCACCGCCGTCAGTAAAGATAACGCGGTTGGCAACTTTACGAGCAAATCCCATTTCGTGAGTGACGATTAACATTGTCATGCCTTGTTCTGCAAGATTTTTCATAACGTTAAGAACATCTCCGACCATTTCTGGGTCAAGTGCAGAAGTAGGCTCGTCAAAAAGCATGATATCAGGATTCATGGCTAAACTGCGAGCGATAGCCACACGTTGTTTTTGTCCCCCTGATAAGCTTTCGGGTTTTGCGTCACGTTTATCAGCTAAGCCGACTTGTTCAAGAAGTTCCATGGCATGTTTTTCTGCCTCTTCTTTGCTTTCCTTACCTAGTTCGATAGGCGCAAAGGTAATGTTTTCAAGAACTGTCATGTGTGGGAAAAGGTTAAAGTGTTGGAATACCATTCCAATATCCTCACGAACTTTATCGACATCAGTTTTTGGGTCAGAAAGTTCATAACCATCAACGATAACTTTCCCACTTGTGATTGTTTCAAGTAAGTTGAGGGTACGTAGGAATGTTGATTTTCCTGAACCTGAAGGACCAATAATACAAACAACATCACCTTCGTGGAACTGAGTTGTGATTCCTTTTAAGACCTCATTATTTCCATAAGATTTGTGCAAATCTTGTACATCAATTTTTAATTCTGCCATTATTTAAGCCTCTTTTCTAGACGTTTTGCTAAACGTGTCAAAAGGGTAATCATTACAAGGTAGATAACTGCTAGGATAGCATACACACGGAAAGATTGGTAGTTACGAGCAATGATAATTTTACCAGTTTGGAAGAGTTCAACAAGACCAATTGCTGATACGATAGTTGTATCTTTCAATGAAATAACGAATTGGTTGATGAAGTTTGGTAGCATTAGGCGAATAGCTTGTGGCAAGATGATTTTTTGCATTGTCTTACCATATGAAATCCCCAAGCTACGGCTGGCTTCCATTTGACCTTGAGGAACAGCCTCAATACCACCACGTACGATTTCTGCAATGTAAGCACCGCCGTTAAGCGAAAGCGCAATAGTAGCTGCAACGAAATCGTTAATTGGACTTTGTCTGCCAGTGATGGATTCGAGAAGGTTTGGAATTCCCCAGAAGATAAAGGCAGCTACAATCATCAATGGGATACCACGTACGATGTCAACAAAGACAGCTGAAATAGTACGAAGAACTTTGTTTGGCGCAACAGCCATCATACCAAAGATAATACCAATAACCATAGCAATTGCAAATGAAATCAGTGTTAAGCTAAGTGTTTTTCCTAAACCTGCAAGTAATTGTGAATAGTTATTTTTGAGGAGTCCCCAGATTGTTGTTTCATCAACAGTTGATGAACTTGAGCTTGAACTATCACTTGTATCAAGGTATTTATTGACGATTTCGTCGTATTCGCCAGATTCAACCAAGGCAGCAAGACCGTTGTTGAACATTTCAATCAATTCTGGGTTAGAACCTTTGCTAACGGCAAATCCGTATTCACCGGATTTTTCCCCAGCGATAGGTGTTTCAAAGTCACGTCCTTGTTGGATAGCGTAGAGGAGAACGGCTTCATCATCCATTAAGGCATCAATAGAACCAGAGTTTAAGCTGTCATACATTGTTGAGGCTTCGTCAAAAGCTTTCAAGGTATAACCGTATTCGTCAGCGTGTTCAGATAACCATGTGTAAGATGATGTTCCGTTTTTAGCTCCGACAGTTAAGCCTTTCAAATCACTATAACTTTTAACGCTGCTACCAGATTTTACAGCAAGTAAGATATTTGAAGTGTAGTAAGCATCAGAAAAATCAAAAATTTCTTTACGAGCGTCTGTGATTGACATACCTGCTATGACCGCATCCGCTTGTCCAGCTTGAACCGCGTTAAGCGCAGCATCAAAACCAGGGTTAGAAATTTCAACGTTGAAACCTTGTTGTTCAGCGATAGCTTTAATCAATTCAACGTCAATACCTTCGTATTCACCAGAATCATTTTGGTATTCAAATGGTGCGAAAGAAGAGTCCATGACGATTTTGTAAGTACTTTTAACGGGTGTAGCTTTAGCAGAAGCGTCTCCAGTTAATGTTAAGGTACTTGAAGCGGCTGAACTATTAGATGATGAGCTTGTTGAAGAAGATGTATATGAATCACCTAACCATTTTTGCATGATTTGGTCATAAGTACCGTCTTCTTTCATAGCAGCAAGGGCTTCGTTGAATTCATCAATCAAATATTCGTAGCTGCTTCCTTTTTTAACAGCAAAAGCGAAGCTTCCGATTGATTCTGCATCGATATTGATTTCATATGATTTTCCTTGATTGATAGCGTATTGAACAACTGGTGTGTCGTCCATCGCTGCATCAATAGAACCAGAATCAAGGCTGTTATTCATCAAATCGCTAGTATCAAATGTTTTGACAGTATAGCCATATTTATCAGCATGTTCGTCAAGCCAAGTTTGGGCAGCAGTACCATTTTTAACACCGACAGTTTTACCTTTTAATTGGCTATATTTTGAAATGGCTGTGTTACCACTTTTGGTGTAGATAACGATTGAAGTATCATAATAGGTATCAGAGAAAGTAAAGACTTTCTTACGTGCGTCAGTAACGGTTGTTCCTGCCATAAGAGCATCAGCTTGTCCCGCTTGAACAGCGTTTACTGCAGCATCAAAACCAGGGTAAGTTTGTTCGTAGTCCCATCCCTCGCGTTTAGCGACTTCTTTGATGATATCAACATCAATCCCTTTATAAGTTTGGTCTGAATCTTTAAATTCGAATGGGGCATAAGCTGTATCAGATACAATGCTAATTGTGTCTGCCTGAGCTTTGACACCAAACACAAAGAATACAGAGAATATTGCTAGCATAAGAGCTTTCAATTTGTGCTTCATGTTAGTCTCCTTTTGGTTAGAATAGTATTATTATACCAAAATTCAGACATTAAGGCAAATTTAAGAAACATGTGATGTTAGAAAATCTTACATGGAATACTATAATTTTAGCAATAATAGTCTAAAAATCCCTTTTTTACTGACTTGTGTTACAATAAGAGTAACAAATTTCAGTTTTGAGGATTATCATGATAGATAGAGTAGAGAACAATCAATTTAAATTAGTATCAAAATACCAACCGTCTGGAGACCAACCAGAAGCTATTGAGGCTTTGGTGGATAATATTGAAGGTGGGGAAAAAGCTCAAATTCTTCTTGGAGCAACAGGAACTGGTAAGACTTATACGATGAGTCAAGTTATTGCTAAGGTCAACAAACCAACGTTGGTCATTGCTCATAATAAAACTTTGGCTGGGCAACTTTATGGGGAATTTAAAGAATTTTTCCCAGACAATGCTGTTGAATATTTTGTGTCTTATTATGATTACTATCAACCAGAAGCTTATGTGCCTTCTAGCGATACTTATATTGAAAAAGATAGCTCGGTAAATGATGAAATCGATAAATTACGCCATTCAGCAACATCAGCCCTACTAGAACGTAATGACGTTATCGTAGTAGCGTCGGTATCGTGTATCTATGGTTTGGGGTCACCAAAAGAATATGCTGATAGTGTGGTTAGTTTGCGACCTGGGCAAGAAATATCACGTGACCAATTGTTAAACGATTTGGTTGACATTCAATTTGAACGAAATGACATTGATTTTCAACGTGGCCGTTTTCGTGTGCGTGGCGACGTTGTCGAAATTTTCCCAGCCAGTCGTGATGAGCATGCTTTTCGTGTGGAATTTTTTGGTGACGAAATTGACCGTATTCGAGAAATCGAAAGTTTGACAGGTAAAGTTCTTGGTGAGGTGGAACATTTAGCGATTTTCCCTGCTACACACTTCATGACCAATGAGGAACATATGGAGCACGCCATTCACAACATTTTGGAAGAAATGGAAGAGCAGGTCAAGCAGTTTGAGGCAGAAGGAAAGTTGATAGAAGCGCAGCGTATTCGCCAAAGAACAGAATACGATGTTGAAATGCTTCGTGAAATGGGCTATACAAATGGTGTCGAAAATTATTCGCGTCATATGGACGGTCGTTCAGAAGGGGAGCCACCGTTTACCTTACTTGATTTCTTTCCAGAAGATTTCCTTATTATGGTTGATGAAAGTCACATGACCATGGGTCAAATCAAAGGAATGTATAACGGAGACCGTTCGCGTAAGGAAATGCTGGTTAATTATGGTTTTCGTTTACCAAGTGCGCTTGATAATCGTCCCTTGCGCCGTGAAGAATTTGAAAGTCATGTTCACCAAATTGTTTACGTGTCAGCCACCCCAGGGGATTACGAGCTGGAACAAACTGATACTGTTGTTGAACAAATCATTCGTCCAACTGGTTTACTTGACCCTGAAGTGGAAGTGCGTCCAACCATGGGACAAATGGATGATTTGCTCGGTGAAATCAATAGACGTGCTGAAAAAGGCGAACGCACTTTCATTACAACATTAACTAAGAAAATGGCAGAAGATTTGACCGATTACCTCAAAGAAATGGGTGTCAAAGTCAAGTATATGCATTCAGATATTAAAACGTTGGAACGTACGGAGATTATTCGTGATTTGCGTCTAGGTGTTTTTGATGTCTTGATTGGGATTAATTTGCTTCGTGAAGGAATTGACGTCCCAGAAGTAAGTTTGGTTGCCATTCTTGATGCGGACAAGGAAGGATTCTTGCGCAATGAACGTGGTCTTATTCAAACGATTGGGCGTGCAGCGCGAAACAGCGAGGGGCATGTTATCATGTATGCTGATAAGATTACAGAATCCATGCAAAAAGCCATGGACGAAACTGCGCGTCGTCGTGAAATTCAAATGCGTTACAATGAAGAACATGGTATTATTCCGCAAACAATCAAAAAAGATATTCGCGATTTGATTGCCATTTCGAAAAGTTCTGATACAGATGTCACAGAAGATATTCCAGACTACAATGCTATGACGAAAGCAGAACGTCAAGAGACCATTAAGAAACTTCAAAAACAAATGCAAGAAGCAGCAGAAATGCTCGATTTTGAACTTGCTGCCCAATTGCGTGATATGGTATTAGAATTGAAAGCCTTGGATTAGAATTGAGATTCATGTAAAAGTTCACTTTAGAACACCCTAAAAACAATTAATATTAAGTATTAGCGTAGAGAATAGAATTCGGAGGAAAATATGTCACGTGCACAGAGTGTGATTTTAACAAATATGTGCTTAATTGAGGATGGTCAGGGAAATGTTGTCATGCAGATTCGTGACCCAAAACGTTATCGTTGGTCTGGTTATGCGCTTCCTGGAGGGCATATTGAGCCACACGAAGGTTTGGTTGAGTCTGTTATTCGTGAAGTTAAGGAAGAAACTGGTTTGACGATTAACGATCCACAATTAGTAGGAATGAAACATTGGTACACTAAAGAAGATGAACGCTACCTTGTTTTCTTATATCGAGCTTCTGACTACGTCGGTGATATTCATTCGACTGACGAGGGCGAAATTAAATGGATTCCTCGCAAGGAATTACCAAAACTAGATTTAGCTTATGATATGCTCAATTTGCTTCGTGTTTTTGAGGAAGATGACCTCAACGAACTCTTTTACCGTGAACGTTTGAAAGATGATTTCTTACGCGAATTTTGGTAAGAAACAAAATTTTCTACTATAATTAATAATGTAGTAAAAATAAAACAGCTTGGAAGAATCGTTCTAAGCTGTTTTTGATAATTAATTTAGAAGGGGAAATGCTAGGTTTTAGATTATTTAACAGAACCGCCTGTAATACCTTCCACGTAGTATTTTTGCATAAACATGAAGAGTAATGTGATTGGAATGGCGATAATAACTGAACCTGCTGTAAATGACATGAACCAATCATTGATGGTATCTTGTTGCAACATTGAGAAGAGTCCAATGGCAACGGTGTATTTACTTGTCGCATCTCCTAAGATAACCTTAGCAAAGATGAAGTCAATCCAAGGTCCGATGAAAGCCATAAGCGCTGTATAAACGATAATTGGTTTTGAAAGAGGAAGTGTGATTTTAAAGAAAATATCAGCGCGTGTTGCTCCATCAATCATGGCAGATTCATCAAGTGAGTAAGGAATTGTATCAAAGAACCCTTTGGCAATATAGAAGCCTAGTGCTGCACCAGCTGAGTAAACCAAGACAAGGGCAAGAAGTGTTTGGTCAAGGTTAAAGGCTTTTAAGATGTAGTAAACGGCAATCATACTCATAAAGCCAGGGAACATATTAAGCACAAGTGCTAGTTTCAAGAAACCGTTGCGGTGTTTAAATTTGATACGACTGAGTGAGTAAGCCATAGCAACCGTGATAAAGGTTGCTATGATACAAGATGCTGTTGCAACTAGCAATGTATTTAAGAACCATTGTCCAAAAGGAAAGGCATCTGATGTGAATAATTTGATATAATTATCCAGCGTCCAAGTTTTTGGAATGAAATAGTTAACATAAGCTGTTCCTTCGCCACGGAAACTTGTAAGGACAACCCAAACAATTGGAAAGAGCCAGATGATTGATAAAACAATCAATAAAATATAGACAAACGTCAATCTTAATCGTTTTTGGTTTTTCATTATTTCGCAACCCCTTCCTTATAAGAACTTGTTCTTGTGTAAGCTAGAAGACTGAACACGGCAGAAAGAACAAAGATGATGATACCGATAACAGAAGCAAGGTTGTAGTCTGCTGCAGTAACTGTCAAATTGTAAAGCCATGTAACAAGCAAGTCTGTGCTACCAGCTTGATAGAAATTAGAGTTAGTAGGACCACCACCAGTAAGGAGGTAGATAACGTTGAAGTTGTTGATGTTACCGATAAATTGTTGAATCAAGTTCGGCATCATAACCAGTAAAATTTGAGGGAATGTGATTGATTTGAAAATCTGGAATTTGCTTGCTCCGTCAATTTCAGCAGCTTCAATTTGCTCTTGTGGCAAGTTCATGATGATACCAGTAGCAACCAACATTGTTACAGGAATACCAACCCACATGTTAACGATGATAATTGAGAACTTGGCCCAAAGCGGATCAGATAAGAATGGCAATGGATTGGCAGCTGAGACGAGTCCGATTTTTTCAAGAATAGCATTGATTGGACCAGCATCGCTAAGCAAGTTTCTCATGATAAGAAGTGAAATGAATTGTGGCACCGCAATGGTAATAACAAAGATTGTTCGCCACATTTTCTTCAATTTCAAACCTTTAGTATTGATAATAAGAGCTAAAATAATACCAAAGAAGAAGTTTGTTACTGTGGCAAATACTGCCCAAATCAAGGTCCAAGAAAGCACTGGGAAGAATGTTCCTGCCATACGACCGTTGAAGATATTACCAAAGTTAGTGAAACCAACCCAATCAAAGAGACTCTTTGGTGGTAGGTGATTGTGGTCATAACTTGTAAATGCCAAACAAATCATGTAAATCAATGGTAAGATGGTAAAGAGCAGAACACCAATCATTGGAATTGCCATCAAAGTCATGTGGAAACGACCATTAGCAAGTGTTTCAAAATCTTCTTTGAACGTTGGAATCTTTTTGTTTTCTTTATCTAGAACATAAAGATTACGCGCACTTTTTAGGTTACACCAGTAAATGTAAGCAAAGACAAGGCAGAAAATCAAGGCTGCTAAACCGAAGATTAGCATTAACATTGAGTTATCACCCTCAACAGCGACTTTCATCTTAATGCCACCAACTGTTTTCTCAACAAGTCCTTGTTCTTGCGTACCCAAAGTGATTAACCCTTGCAAACTCGGAATAATTGAAGTAACAAAAGCAATCAAAAATAGGATTTCTGAAAGTAAGAATAAACATCCCTTAATAATCTGTTTATGATAGAAATTTGAAAATCCCATAATCAGAAATGACAGTTTAGTATCAAAGCCACCTTTTTTGAAAACTTCTTTAACAGGTACACTGTCAAAATATTGTGAATTAATCATACAAAACTCCTTTTACATCATTATTGGAAGTCACTGCTAAAAGTTTTAAGCTTAAATATCTTAGCAATAACTTCTATAATGATTAACCTAAAAATAAAGTGGGGAAGTGACTCCCCACTTTAATACGTCTTACTCAGCAGCAGCTAAATCTGCGTCAAATTCTTGTAATTTAGTGAGGTAGTCACTACTTTGAATTTTACCATTATAGACATCGCTGAGAAGAGCAGCACTTTCAGTCCAGAATGTTGTCATTTGACTAAGTTTAGGTGTAACAACTGTGTAGTCAGATGATGATGCCATCTTGATGACTGCTTGTGCCAATTCGTTTGATTGAACGGTATCAGATTCTTGAACTTCTTTGTTTGCTGGGATGATGTTACGTCCTTCATAGGTAAATTGGTTTTCTTGGCTTTCAGCGCTAGTCAACATTGAAGCAAGTTTGTAAGAAGCAGCGATACGGTCTGTGTCAGAACCAGCAGGTGCTTGGTTTACAGCAAAAAGTTTAACACCAAGGAAAGCTTTTTGTTGAACAGTATTTCCACCGATTGTTACAGTAGGGTAAACAGCGATACCGAGATTTTCTTCACCGATAGCTTCTTGTGCAGCTGACAAATCCCATGGTCCTGTTTCGATCGCAGCAACGCTACCATCACCAAATTTAGACATAGCGTTTTCAGCTGTTAGGTTAACAAATCCGCTGTTTGAGTTTTGGTCTGAAATCCATTGAAGGACAGATACACCAGCTTCGTTACCCCAGTTTGTGCCATCAACTGTTTCACCGTCTTTTCCGAACAATGTGTCACCAACTGACATGAAAAGTGGGGCAGTAGCGTAAGCATTCATTGATTTGAAAGTAGCACCAAATGTAGCTTTGCTTGTAATTGTCTCATAGTTAGTAACATCCTCTTCAGAAAGTTTAGACTTATTATAGAAGAGAACTTGTGATTCAATACCGAATGGGAAGGCGTATGTTTTACCATTGTATTGAGCACCAGCAACTGCTTGGTCGGTATCGTTTTCAGCAATTTCGTTGGCATATTCTTCTGGAACTTCTTGAATAACACCAGATTCTACTAATTGACCAAGTTGGTCATGTGGGAGTGAAAAGACATCAGCAGCTTTTTCTGGGTCTTTTTTTACATTTTCTTGTGCTTTTGAATCGTTTGATTCAACAACTTTTACAGTGTAGCCAGATTCTTCTTCGAATTGTTTAACGACTTCTGAATAAGATTCTTTAGCGCCTGTTGGAACCCATAATTTAATAGTCTTGCTTGATGAAGAGCTTGAACTATTTGATGAGGAATTTGAGCAAGCGACTAATACGCTACCTGCGAGTGTAAGACCTGCACCAGCAAGGACCATTTTTTTCCATGTATTCTTCTTCATGATTTCCCCTCCTAGAGAAAGATTAGTAATATAATTGTTACACCTATATTATGCAACCGCTTGCAGATATTGTCAAGCGATTTTTTGAAAAAATTTAGTTTTTAAACCCCAAAATGGTCATAAAAGCTTGATTTAAGCGATCTCATAACAATAAAAAATTTTTTGTCAAAAAAGTTGTAAGATATAAAGGCAAACAATTGCAGAAAATCTGCTTTTATGTATAATAGGGAGTAAAATAAGATTTTGCAAGTAAAATCTTGTCAGTACTGTAAATCTATTATAAAATGAAAAGTGAAAAGGAGACATAAATGGTTACAATAAAAGATGTAGCGGCTGAAGCTGGCGTGAATCCTTCAACAGTTAGCCGCGTTTTAAAAGATAATAAATCCATTTCTCAGAAAACAAAAGATAAAGTTCGGAAAGCGATGGCAGATCTTGGTTATGTGCCCAATGTTGCCGCGCGAATGTTAGCAAGCGGTTTAACTTATAACGTTGGTTTGATTTTTCCACCATTAATTACTCCAGATCGTTTGAATGAACCTTTCTTTATGCAAATTTTGTCAACAATTACAAGTGAAGCAAAGCTAAATGACTTTACGGTATCAATCGCAACAGGGATGACGGTTGATGAACTTGAAGAACAGGTTAAATTGATGTATCGTCAGAAGCGTGTTGATGGTTTTATTATCCTTTATTCTGACCCTGATGATCCTGTTCGTAAGTATTTAATGGACAATGACGTACCATTTGTTATCGTAGGAGCACCAGAAGGTTTTGAAAACGACATTACTTATATTGATAATGATAACCAATTAATGGGAAAAAAAGCAGTAGAATACCTTTACCAAAAAGGACATCGTGAGATTCTTTTTGTAACAGATGATTTAAAATCTGAAGTGTCATCAGAACGTTATTTTGGTTACCTACGTGGCATGGAGAAATTAGAGCTTGATAGCAATCCTGCACTCTTATTTGACCGTAGAGATCCTATGGTATTAGAAGAACTAATTCAAAAAATCGAAGAGAGCAAAGCAACCGCTTTAATTGTTATTGCAGATACGATTTCGGTTAGAATTACGCAGTTTTTATCTTATTATCAATTGAGTGTACCTGATGATATTTCGATTATTACTTTCAATAACTCAGCGTATTCAACCCTAGTTCACCCGTATTTAACAACCTTTGATATTAATGTTTCAAATCTTGGACGAATAAGTTTTAGAAGATTGGTAGAGTTGATTAAATCGCCTAAAACAGCTATTACTGAAAAAATTATTGTTCCATTTACGCTTAGAGAACGTGAAAGTGTACGCCAATTACACGTTGATGATTAACTAAAAAGGGTTTAACAGCTTTTTAGCTTTGTTTTAATACCCTATATCGCCTTATTAGCTAATAAGGCGATTTTTTTGTGAAAATTTTTTAAGAAAATAGTTGACTTACGAAAACGGTTGCGCTATAATTTGCAATGTAGAGATAGTTGATAAAGGAGAAAACGTATGAAAAAACGTGCAAGTGGTGTATTGATGCATATCACATCGCTACCTGGAAAGCAAGGGGTGGGAACATTCGGACAAGAAGCCTATGACTTTGTTGATTTCTTAGTTGAAACTGACCAAACATACTGGCAAATTTTACCACTAACAACGACAAGTTATGGTGATTCCCCTTATCAATCGTTCTCAGCTACTGCGGGAAATACGCATTTGATTGACCTTGAACTCCTTAGTGAACAAGGTTACCTTGATAAAAAAGATTTTGAAACCGTTAATTTTGGTGATGATTTAGAGTCTGTTGACTACGCTCGTATTTTTGAATTGCGCCGTCCTATTTTGGAAAAAGCAGTTAAAGCCTTCTTGAGTCAAAAGGAAAATATTGAAGCCTTAGCTGAATTTGAAAAAGATACGAGTTGGCTACAAGATTTTGCAGACTTCATAGCAATTAAAGAATTCTTTGATAACAAAGCTCTACAAGAATGGGACGATAAAGCGGTTGTTAGACGAGAAGAAAAGGCTCTTGAAACTTACCGTGCTAAATTAAAAGACGCTATTCTTTACCATAAAGTCACTCAATATTTCTTCTATCAACAATGGGCTAAACTCAAAGCTTATGCTAATGAAAATGGTATTGAAATTATTGGTGATATGCCAATTTATGTTTCAGCTGATAGTGTTGAAGTATGGACAATGCCTGAACTCTTCAAAGTAGATAGTGATAAAAATCCAATTTGCATTGCCGGTGTTCCTGCGGATGAATTCAGTGATGATGGTCAGCTCTGGGGAAATCCAATTTATGATTGGAAAAATCATGCTAAGACAAATTACGCTTGGTGGGTTTACCGTATTCAAGAAGGCTTCAAATTGTATGACCTTCTTCGTATTGACCATTTCAAAGGCTTCTCAGATTATTGGGAAATCCGTGGTGACTACGAAACAGCAAATGACGGTAGTTGGGAACCAGGTCCAGGACGTGCTTTATTTGATGTTGTCAAAGACAAACTTGGTGACCTTCCGATTATCGCTGAAAACCTTGGTTACATCGACGAAAAAGCTGAACAGTTATTGACAGATACAGCTTTCCCAGGCATGAAAATTCTTGAATTTGGCTTCTATGACACCGAAGGAAAGAGTATTGATGCTCCTCATAACTGTAATAAAAATAGCGTTGCTTATACAGGAACACACGATAATGAAGTTATCAACGGTTGGTATGACAACTTGACTGCCGAGCAAAAAGTATTTGTGAATGCTTACACTCACCGTAGTGACGATGAACCGATTACACAAGCTATGCTTCGGACATTGTTTGTGACTGTTAGTGATGTTGCGATTGCGACAATGCAAGATCTACTTGATAAACCAGCTGATAGCCGTATGAATATTCCAAATACTGTTGGTGGCAACTGGCAATGGCGTATGCTTAAAGAAGATTTGACAGATGAGCGCAAAACTTTCTTGAAAGATATTACAGCACTTTACTGCCGCAAAAATACATTTAAAACGATAACTAAAGAAGAAAAGGCGACTAAAAATGACAACTAATTTCATAAACTATCTCCAATCAAAAGGGCAAATACTTGCTGAATTGAGCAATGAAGATATTTACGTAGCACTTTTACATTACGTTAAAGACTTGGCAGCTGAAAAACCAAAAAACACAGTAAAACGCAAAGTTTACTACATTTCTGCTGAATTCCTTATCGGAAAACTATTGTCAAACAACCTTATCAACCTTGGCATCTACAAAGATGTTAAAGCTGAATTAGCAGCAGCTGGTAAATCAATTGCCGAAGTAGAAGATGTTGAACTTGAACCATCTCTTGGTAACGGTGGACTTGGTCGTTTAGCATCATGTTTCATTGATTCGATGTCAACACTTGGTATTAACGGTGAAGGTGTTGGTCTTAACTATCACTGCGGACTTTTTAAACAAGTTTTCGTTGATAACCAACAAGAAGCAGAAGCTAACTACTGGATTGAAAAAGATTCATGGCTTGTTCCAACTGATATCAGTTATGATGTGCCATTTAAAGATTTCACACTTAAATCTCGTCTTGACCGTATCGATGTTTTGGGTTATAAACGTGACACTAAAAACTATTTGAACTTGTTTGATATTGACGGTCTTGATTATGGTTTGATTCATGATGGTATTTCATTTGATAAGACGGAAATCAGGAAAAACTTGACACTTTTCCTTTATCCAGATGATTCAGATAAGAACGGTGAATTGCTTCGTATTTACCAACAATATTTCATGGTTTCAAATGCGGCACAGTTATTGATTGATGAAGCTATCGAACGTGGGTCAAACTTGCATGACTTGGCTGATTATGCTTATGTGCAAATCAATGATACTCACCCATCAATGGTCATTCCAGAACTTATCCGTCTTTTGACTGAAAAACATGACATTGACTTTGACGAAGCTGTTTCAATCGTGAAAAATATGGTTGGTTACACTAACCACACTATCTTGGCAGAAGCGCTTGAAAAATGGCCTCTTGACTACCTTAACGAAGTTGTTCCTCATTTGGTAACAATCATTGAAAAATTGAATACATTGATTGCTAGCGAATACTCTGATCCAGCTGTTCAAATTATTGACGAAGCTGACCGTGTTCACATGGCACATATGGATATTCATTTCTCAACATCTGTCAATGGGGTAGCTGCGCTTCACACTGAAATCCTTAAAAACAGTGAGTTGAAACCGTTCTATGATATTTATCCTGAAAAATTCAACAACAAAACAAACGGTATCACATTCCGTCGCTGGCTTGAATTTGCCAACCAAGATTTGGCTGACTATATCAAAGAACTTATCGGCGATGACTACTTGACTGATGCGACTAAGCTTGAAAAATTACTTGCTTTTGCTGATGATGAGGCTGTTCATGCTGAATTGGCTGAAATCAAGCACAATAATAAACTTGCTCTTAAACGTTACCTCAAAGAAAATAAAGGTATTGAACTTGACGAAAACTCAATTATTGATACACAAATCAAACGTTTCCACGAGTACAAACGTCAACAAATGAATGCTCTTTATATTATTCATAAATACCTTGAAATTAAACGTGGTAATTTGCCAGAACGTAAGATTACTGTTATCTTTGGTGGTAAAGCAGCACCTGCTTACATCATTGCCCAAGATATCATTCACTTGATTCTTTGCTTGTCAGAAGTGATTAACAACGACCCAGAAGTTAACCAATACCTAAATGTTCACTTGGTTGAAAACTATAACGTTACCGTTGCTGAACACTTAATTCCTGCGACAGATATTTCTGAACAAATCTCTCTAGCATCAAAAGAAGCTTCAGGGACTGGTAATATGAAATTCATGCTCAACGGTGCATTGACTCTTGGTACAATGGACGGTGCCAATGTTGAAATTGCTGAATTAGCAGGAATGGATAATATTTATACATTTGGTAAAGATTCTGATACTATCATTGATCTTTATGCAACGGAAGGTTATATATCAACTGATTACTATGAAAATGACCCAGTTATCAAAGAAGCTGTTGACTTCATCGTTAGTGATGAATTAGTGAAACATGGTAACGCAGAACGTCTTGAGCGTCTTTACAATGAATTGATTAACAAAGACTGGTTCATGACTTTGATTGACCTTAAAGAATACATTGCTGTTAAAGAACAAATGCTTGCTGATTACGAAGACCAAAAAGTTTGGATGACAAAAGTCGTTAAAAATATTGCCAAAGCTGGTTTCTTCTCATCAGACCGTACAATTGAACAATACAACGGCGAAATCTGGCACAGCAACTAAGACAATAACGCGCAATGTGAAAATACAAAAAAGGCTGATTTCTCAGCCTTTTTGCTATTTTATACAGAAATAATGTAAAAATGTTGAATTTTTATAAATTTACAGGTTGACAAATGTATAAATATTAAATATAATGTATTTATATCAAAAAGAAAAGAGAAAATGATTATGAAGGTAAGTAAATTATTTAGTGGTTTAGCAGTAGCGGCGGCTTCGCTTTTCCTATTGTCAGCTTGTGGTTCTAGCAGTTCAGAAGATACATCAGTATCAGATATCAAAGACAAAGGAACACTTGTTGTTGCGTTGAACCCAGAGTTCGCTCCGTTTGAATTTAAAACATTGGTGGACGGCAAAGATACTATTGTTGGGGCTGATGTTGAGATTGCTAAAGCTATTGCAGAAGAACTTGGTGTGGATGTCAAATTTTCATCAATGTCATTTAATAACGTTCTTGCGAGTCTTCAATCTGGCAAAGCAGACATCGCCATTTCAGGAATTTCAGCAACAGAAGAACGTAAGAAAGCTTATGATTTCTCAGATCCTTATTATGAAGCTGAGAATGTTGTTCTTATCAGAAAAACAGATGTTGATAAATATACAGATACAGACTCTTTAGACGGTCTATCAGTTGGTACTCAAAAAGGAAGTATCCAAGAAACAGTTGCTTCTGAACAATTAGCAGGTGCAAAAGTCGTTTCATTGACACAAAACAGTGAAATGATTAACGAATTAAAAAATTCACAAATTGAAGCAGTTGTCCTTGAAAAACCAATTGCCGAAGGTTATGTGGCAAATAACAGTGACCTTACTATTTCAGGTATCACGTTAACGTCAGATGATGCTGATGCCTACGCTGTTGCTCTTCCTAAAGGCAGTACAAAATTAACTAAGAAAGTTAATAAAGTTATCAAGGAATTAAAAGAATCTGGAAAAATTGATCAGTTCATTCAAAATGCTTATGAATTATCAGTAAGTGACTCTAGCGATTCTAGTGCTTCTGACGACTAAGGAGATGCTGTATGAAAAAGTTTTTTAGGGGATTTATCCTATTTGTAACACTAGGAGGTTTGTCAGCTTGTTCATCTTCGACAGGTATCAGCCAATTCAGTATTTAAAATAAAGGAAAAATTGTGATTGCAACAGAGTCAGAATTCGCACCGTTTGAATTTAAAATACTAATCGATGCCAAAGATAGTTTTGTTGGTGCCGATATTGAACTGGAAAATGCTATCGCTGATACTCTTGGTGTAGATGTAGATTTTTCGCTAATGTCATTTAACAATGTATTGGCTTCGGTGACTTCTGGGAAAGCAGATATTGCAATCGCAAGAGTTTCAGTAACGGACGAACGTAAGAAAGCTTATGATTTTTCGGACGCTTACTATGAGGCTGAAAATGTTGTCATCATCAAAAAATCGGACGAGGCAACCTATACCACACTTGAAAGTTTGGCAGGAAAAGCAGTTGGTGCGCAAAAAGGTTCAATCCAAGAAAACATTGCGAAAGACCAATTGCCAGATTCGAGCCTCGTTTCCTTAACATCAAACGGCGAAATGATTAATGAATTGAAAAATAATCAGCTTCAAGCAGTTGTTTTGGAGAAAGCTATTGCTGAAGGCTACGTTTTACAAAATGATGATTTGATGATTGCAGATATGACCTTGAAATCAAACGATATAGATGCTTATGCGGTCGCATTGCCGAAGGAACAGGCCAAGATTTAATTGATACCGTCAATAACGTTGTCAAAAAAGCCAAAGGTTCTGGTGATTTTGATGCTTGGCTTGAAAAAGTAGCGACTTACACACAAAGTAGTTCAAGTTCAGATGAATAATGTCAAGACTGAGAGTTTTTTACTCCCAGTTTTTATGTCATCATGGTAAAATGATGATAGTAATAGAAAGTTCGTGAGGTTTGAGATGAAATTACCACGTTTTGGCGTTGAAGAATGGCTCAATGTCCATGAAAAGGAAGCAGTCTATGATATTGCAGGCGTTTCGATTGAGGCGCTAACCTTGCAGGAATTATTTGAATTGACTGGCGTTTCGCAAGAAGAATTTTACCAAGAATTATTAACTAAAAAGTTAAATTATGGTTGGATTGAAGGCTCACCTGACTTTAAAAAAGCAGTTAGTAATCTCTACCATTCTGTATCAGAAAGTCAGATTCTTCAGACGAATGGGGCGACGGGAGCGAACATGTTGGTTTTATATGGATTGATTGAACCGAAAGACCATGTGATTTCTATCTATCCAACTTACCAGCAGTTGTACGATATTCCGAAATCATTGGGAGCCGAAGTTGACCTTTGGCAAGTCAAAGAGGAAAATGATTGGTTGCCTGATTTAGATGAGTTGCGCCAGTTGATTCGCCCAAATACTAAAATGATTTGCATTAATAATGCCAACAATCCAACAGGAGCTGTTATGGACGATGAGTATCTGCAGGAGTTAGTTGCGATTGCTAAATCGTGTGGTGCTTATATTTTGGCAGATGAGGTTTATTGTTCGTTTACGACTAAAAGAGTTTCCTCTATTGTAGATTTATATGATAAGGGGATCTCGGTTAATAGTCTCTCAAAAACATTTTCACTACCTGGCATTCGTGTTGGTTGGGTAGCAGCTTGTGGTGAGGTGACTGATATTTTACGAGGGTATCGAGATTACACCATGATTTGTGCGGGTATTTTTGATGATATGGTAGCTAGTTTAGCGCTCAAACATAGGGAAGCTATTTTGGCACGAAATCGCCATATTATCAGAGAAAATTTGGCAATTCTTGACCAATGGATTGTCTCAGAACCCAAAGCGTCTTACATTCGTCCTGCTGAAGTGCCGACATCTTTTGTTAAGCTTGATGTTAATGTTCCAATCGAAGCATTTTGCTTAACGTTATTGCAAAAATATGGTGTTCTATTGGTTCCAGGAAATCGTTTTGACAGAGAAGGCTATGTTCGTTTAGGCTATTCTTGCCAGCAAGAAACACTAAAACAAGGCTTGCAGTTATTATCTGCATGTTTGAAAGAATTTTAAGGAAATGCCGTAAAATACGAGCAATTCACAAAATGAATTTTTATTCAAAAAATCGTTGACGTATTGCAAAAAAATAGCTAAAATAGAGATAAGTTTAAGAGAAAAGAGAATAAATATGAAAATCAAAAAAATATTTTTAGGGATTCTTGCGCTTATTTCTGTGCTGACGTTAGCTGCTTGTGGCTCGTCATCAAATGAAAATTTACAAGAAAAAATTGTCAAAAAAGGAAAATTAGTCGTGGCTATCAGCCCAGACTACGCCCCGTTTGAGTTCAAGGCTTTGGTTGATGGCAAAGATACCATTGTTGGTGCTGATGTGGAATTGGCACAAGCTATTGCTGATGAACTTGGTGTCGAGTTAGAACTATCATCAATGAGTTTTGATAATGTTCTTTCAAGTCTTCAAACAGGAAAAGCTGACATGGCAATCTCTGGTTTGTCTTATACTGAAGAACGTGCCAAAGTCTATGACTTTTCAGATGCCTATTATGAGACTGAAAATGCTATCTTAGTTAAAGCGAGTGATGTTGATACTTATACATCAGTTGACAGTTTGTCAGGTTTAAAAGTGGCAGTTCAAAAAGGAACGATTGAAGAAGGTTTGGCAAAAGATCAACTATCAGATTCTAACATTGTTTCGTTAACAGCTATGGGCGAAGCTATTAATGAATTAAAATCTGGTCAAGTTCAAGCTGTCGATTTGGAAAAACCAGTCGCAGAAGGTTACCTTTCACAAAATTCTGACTTAGCCCTAGCAAGCTTTGCTCTTGAAACAGGCGAAGGTGATGCCAAAGCAGTAGCTATGCCAAAAGATAGCGGCGAATTGGTAAAAACGGTTAACAAAGTCATCAAAAAATTAGCCAAAGAAGATAAATACAAACAATTCATTTCAGATGCAGCTCAACTCACAGGTGATGCGGTTGATGAAGACGAATAAGAAAGGGAGTGAGACAGAAATCAGTAGTTTCGTAGAAACTTGATTTTCAGCAAGTCTTAATTTCTTATTGCTGAGTAAAACAATTCATTGAATTGTTTTACTCTCACCCTCCGAATAGCTTAAAAGGGTGGGGAAACTTTTGAGGTGGAAGATAAAGTCAAGTGAAGCTTGACATCCAAAAAGAGGGTTATAAAAACTGATTTGTCAGCGTGTTAGAATCTACTTAGTCGCTGCGCTTTGCAATTGTGTCTCAATAATAGAGGAGGGTGGGAACTTTTTGTCTCAACCTCTTTTATATCCCTCCCCCCCAAAAAACGACCACCATTGGCAGTCGTCTTTTAGGAGATTATGAAAAAGAAAAGTTTTAGAATTGTTAATATATGGCGAGAAAGCCTTAAAAAATCATAAGCATGGTGAAAATTTTACCGAAAATATTTTTTAAAATTTTTATGGCATTTTAATGCGTATAAGGATTGACTTTTTTTGATAAATTAGGTATCCTATTAGGGAACGTGTAAATGTTACAATATCTTGAGGAGGTGAAACATATGTCAAAAACAGTAGTACGTAAAAACGAATCGCTTGACGATGCACTTCGTCGTTTCAAACGTTCTGTGACTAAAGCTGGGACTCTTCAAGAATCACGTAAGCGTGAATTCTACGAAAAACCTTCTGTAAAACGTAAACGCAAATCAGAAGCAGCTCGCAAACGTAAAAAATTCTAATTAAATTTAGATACAAGAAAAGAGGCGCCAAGCGTCTCTTTTTATTACTCTAGATTGAAAAATTATTTTTCTTTCAACAAATCGCGGATTTCTGTAAGAAGTTCTTCTTGTGTAGGTGTAGTTTCTTCTTCCACTTCATCGTATTTTTTACCAAAATCAGAAGCAGCCTTAGCGGCTTTGACGATGAAGAAGAGGGTTGTACCAACAATTAGAAAATTAATAATAGCGCTTAAGAAACTACCATAGGCAACACCATGCCAAGAAAGCTCTGCAATTTTTTCCACACCAGCAGCTTTCAAAGCAGGGTTAAGAAAAAGTGGAGTGATAACATCTTCAACAAGCGATGTTACAATAGCGTTGAAAGCTGCACCAATAACAACAGCGACAGCAAGGTCAAGGACATTGGCCTTGAATAAAAACTTTTTGAGTTCTTTAATCATAGAAAACCTCCTAAATGAAACATTAACAGCACTATTCTATCAAAAAAAGTATACAAAAAGCAGTTATTTGTCTGGAAATTTGAATAAATCTATTATTTATTTAGAGAAATATTCAAAAATGATATTCTTATTCATTAAATACTAATTTTGAGCACTTCAGTAAAAATACTTTTTATACTGGAAATAGTTTTGTTGAAATGAAAATATCAAGAAACTAAAATGAAAAAAGATTTCGATTTTCTAAAATCATTGCAACTATTCGGAGCTTTAGATTTACAAATGCTGCTCAAAATGTTATAATGAAATACAAAACTAAAATGGGGTTAGTGCGTGGAGGTGATCTTTTGGCAATTGACAAAGAATTAATTTCCGAGATAAAAAATAGCGTTAATATTGTTGATGTTATTGGCGAGGTGGTTAGTCTTACACGTGCTGGTCGCAACTATATTGGGCTTTGTCCATTTCACAAGGAAAAAACGCCATCTTTTAATGTCATAGAAGACAAGCAATTTTTTCATTGTTTTGGTTGCGGAAAATCTGGTGATGTTTATAAGTTTTTGGAAGAATATCGTCAGGTTAGCTTTTTAGAAAGTGTTCATCTGGTAGCTGAGCGCGCTGGAATCTCTTTGAAAATTGATGTTCAACAGACGCAAACAAAGCCACAAAGTCCTAATCAGATATTGATTGACATTCATAAAGATGCGGCTAAGTTTTACAATGCTGTTTTAAAGACAACAAAAGAAGGGCAAGAAGCAAAAAGATATCTAGCGCAACGTGGTTTGACAGATGAGCTGATTGATTATTTTAATATTGGATTGTCGCCAAACGAACCTGATTTTTTATATCAATCTCTAGCGAAACGCTATGATGAGAATGTTTTGATGGGTTCAGGTCTTTTTAATTTGTCCGAAAGAACAAATCATGTTTATGATGCTTTTCAAAATCGGATTATGTTTCCGTTGACCGATGACAGTGGCCAGATTGTTGCATTTTCGGGACGGATTTGGACCAAAGAGGACCTTGAAAATAAGCAAGCAAAGTATAAGAATACTCGTTCTACAGCGCTGTTCAATAAGTCGTATGAACTTTATCATTTAGATAAAGCTCGTCCAGTAATGTCGAAAAAACATGAAGTCTATTTGATGGAAGGTTTTATGGACGTTATTGCTGCCTACCGTGCTGGTATTGAAAATGCTGTCGCTTCTATGGGAACGGCATTGACCCCAGATCATGTTAGACATCTGAAGCGTTACACCAAAAAAGTGATTTTGACTTATGATGGTGATAACGCTGGTCAAAATGCGATTGCCAAGTCTTTGGAACTTCTAAAAGACTTTAATGTTGAGATTGTGCGTGTTCCTGAGCAAATGGATCCTGATGAATTTATCAAAAAAAATTCACCACAAGCTTTGGCAAATTTGCTTGAGAATAACAGGATAAGTAGTACAGAATTTTTTATTCATTATTTGAAACCTGAAAATAACGATAATCTCCAAGCTGAGATTGCTTATGTCGAGCAAATTTCAAAAATTATTGCGCAATCGCCGTCAATTACAGCACAAAATTCGTATATTAATATGGTCGCTGATTTATTGCCTGACTTTGATTACTATCAAGTCGAGCAATCGGTAAATAGTGAACGTCTGCAAAGTCGCTCAAATATGCAAGCAGAAGTAGTTAAGCAACGAGCGACTGTTGTAGAATTACCTATGTCTAAGAATATATCTGCAATTATCAAAGCAGAAAGTCAGTTAATGCACCGACTTTTGACACACGATTATCTCCTCAATGAATTTAGAAATCGTGGCGAATTTATCTTTGATACCCAAGAGTTGCAAGCTTTGTATGATTTATTAGTGCAGCAAGGTGAGGTGAATTCCTATGATTTGGCGCAACTTGATGACCAAACGTGCCAGATGTATTATCGCGTGTTGGAGGAAAATTTACCAGACGAAATTGCGAATAATGAAATAGAGGAAATTATTGACAAGCGTGATCAGCTTCTTCAAGAAAGAGATTTGCAAAAGCAAAGTAAACTCATTCGTGAGTCTAGCAATCTTGGAGATGTCGATGCAGCTTTAGCGGCTTTGGAAAATCTCATTGCCCAAAAAAGAAATATGGAATAGAGGAAAATATGGCAAAAGAAAAAGAAATTACAACCTTTAATGTTCAAGTTGCAGAATTTATTCGTAATCACAAAAAGAACGGCACTGCCGTCGATGATGAAGTAACTGAAAAATTAGTTATTCCATTTTCATTAGATGCCGATCAAATAGATGACCTTTTGGAACGTTTGACAGATGGTGGTATTTCAATTACGGACAAAGAAGGAAATCCATCAACAAAATACATCGTTGAAGAACCAAAACCAGAAGAATTGACAGACGAAGAATTGCTTGGTAGTAATTCCGCCAAGGTTAATGATCCAGTTCGTATGTACCTCAAAGAAATTGGTGTTGTGCCATTGCTCACTAGCGAGGAAGAAAAAGAATTGGCTGTTGCCGTTGCTACTGGTGACCTTCAAGCAAAACAACGTTTGGCTGAAGCTAACTTGCGTTTGGTTGTTTCAATTGCAAAACGTTACGTTGGGCGGGGTATGCAATTTCTTGACCTTATTCAAGAAGGAAACATGGGATTGATGAAAGCTGTTGATAAATTTGACTACTCAAAAGGATTCAAATTCTCGACCTATGCAACATGGTGGATTCGTCAGGCTATCACACGTGCTATTGCTGACCAAGCTCGTACGATTCGTATTCCTGTTCACATGGTTGAAACTATTAATAAACTTGTTCGTGAACAACGTAATCTCCTTCAAGAACTTGGTCAAGACCCAACACCTGAACAAATTGCGGAGCGTATGGATATGACACCTGACAAAGTTCGTGAAATTTTGAAAATTGCTCAAGAACCTGTTTCATTGGAAACACCAATCGGTGAAGAAGATGACAGTCATCTTGGTGATTTCATTGAAGATGAAGTTATTGAAAATCCAGTAGATTACACAACTCGTGTCGTGCTTCGTGAACAATTGGACGAAGTTTTGGATACGTTGACAGACCGTGAAGAGAATGTTTTACGTTTGCGTTTTGGTCTTGATGATGGTAAAATGCGTACATTAGAAGATGTTGGTAAAGTTTTCAATGTGACGCGTGAACGTATTCGTCAAATTGAAGCCAAAGCTCTTCGTAAACTACGCCACCCAAGCCGTAGTAAACAACTCCGTGATTTTATCGAAGATTAATTATTAATTGTGAGGTTCGCTTGTGTCAGGACAAAAATATACTGAAGAAGAAGTAGCAAAAATTAAAGACCGTATTCTTGAAGCTTTGGAAATGGTTATTGACCCAGAATTGGGCATTGATATTGTCAATCTAGGTCTTGTTTATGAAATACGTTTTGAGCAAAATGGTCATACTGAAATTGATATGACATTGACGACAATGGGGTGTCCACTCGCTGACCTTCTTACAGATCAAATTCATGATGTGATGCGTGAAATTCCAGAGGTAACAAATACCGAAGTGAAGTTGGTTTGGTACCCAGCTTGGACGGTAGATAAGATGAGCCGCTACGCTCGCATTGCTTTAGGGATTAGATAACTATTAACAAACAGTAAAAGACCGGCAATCGTTAGATTGTTGGTCTTTTTTATAAATAAATATAATTTTTTATTGAATATGAATTAGTGGAAATTCGGATGTTTATTGGTATCATATCGAAAATATGCCTAGTAATACAAACTTTAATAATGTTCTTAAAATGAAAGAGCAAACAGCTATTTCGTGTGGAAAACATGATTCTGAAAAAGAAAAATATAATTAAGGAGGAGTGAAGCTATCCTCTTTTTCTAGTGCTTTTTCTGAAAAAATAGTGTAAAATATTAGGGAATGAATTTAAAGGAGTTCTAACATGATTTTAGTTACAGGTGCCAATGGGCAATTAGGAACAGAATTACGCTATTTATTAGATGAACGTGGTGAAGAGTACGTGGCGGTTGATGTTGCGGAAATGGACATCACAAACGCTGAAAAAGTTGATGAAGTATTTGCGCAAGTAAAACCCACACTTGTTTACCATTGCGCGGCTTATACAGCCGTTGATGCTGCCGAAGATGAAGGTAAAGAACTTGACTATGCTATCAACGTAACAGGTACAGAAATTGTTGCCAAAGCAGCTGCTAAATATGGTGCAACTCTTGTTTACATTTCAACTGACTACGTTTTTGACGGAAAGAAACCAGTTGGTCAAGAATGGGAAGTTGATGATACACCAGACCCTCAAACAGAATACGGACGTACAAAACGTCTTGGTGAAGAAGCTGTTGAAAAATACACTGATAGATTCTACATCATCCGTACAGCTTGGGTATTTGGTAATTATGGTAAGAACTTTGTTTTCACAATGCAAAACCTTGCCAAAACACATGATACATTAACTGTTGTCAATGACCAACATGGTCGTCCAACATGGACTCGTACTTTAGCTGAATTTATGACTTATTTGACAGAAAATCAAAAAGAGTTTGGTTATTATCATTTGTCAAATGATGCTGCCGAAGATACAACTTGGTATGATTTCGCAGTGGAAATCTTGAAAGATACTGACGTTGTGGTGAAACCAGTTGATTCAAGTCAGTTCCCAGCTAAAGCAAAACGCCCACTTAACTCAACAATGAGCCTTGCTAAAGCTAAAGCAACTGGTTTTGTTATCTCAACATGGCAAGAAGCTTTGCAGGAATTTTACAAACAAGACGTTAAAAAATAATAATTGTTCATCGCAGTTCCAAAACATGATTATGGGGTTAGGAGATTTTCTAACCTCATTTTTGATTGTGACGCCCTAGCTGCTTTTGCAGTATTAAAAATTGTACAATTAATCACATTCTGTTGCTTTGACTTTCCTTTTTTCTTTCGCCAGCTTATGTAAATTATGGTATAATAAAAGCGATTGTATTTTAGAATGGAGAAGTGTGCCATGCAACATGTATTCATCATCGGAAGTCGTGGATTACCAGCAAAATACGGTGGTTTCGAGACTTTTGTTGAGGAGTTGGTAAAAAATAAGCAGAGCGCAGACATTGTTTATCATGTGGCTTGTTTGAGTGACGATAAGCATCAAACGCACTTTAGCTATGAAGGCGCGGATTGCTTTACCATCAAGGCACCTAAGATTGGTCCTGCTCGGGTCATCGCTTATGATATGATGGCTATTAAGTATGGACTTCAAATGGTAAAAAAAGAGCGTATTGAACACCCTATTTTTTATATTTTGGGAAATACGATTGGTGCTTTTATCGTGCCCTTTGCTAAGAAAATTCACGCTGTCGGTGGTAAAGTTTTTGTCAATCCCGATGGTTTGGAATGGAAACGATCTAAATGGTCAAAACCTGTTCAAGCTTATTTAAAATATGCTGAAAAATCAATGGCTAAAACGGCTGATTTGGTGATTTCAGATAATGTCGGTATTGAAACTTATATTCAGGAGTCTTATCCAGAAGCTAAGACACGATTTATTGCTTATGGAACCGACTTGACAAAGTCAAGTTTGACTGCTGATGATTATAAGGTTAGAAAATGCTTTGAAAACTGGCAAACAAAGGAAAATGGCTATTACTTGATTGTCGGACGATTTGTTCCAGAAAATAACTACGAAACAGCAATCCGAGAATTTATGAAATCAAATACTAAGCGTGATTTGATTATCATTTGTAACCATAAGAACAACCCTTATTTTGACAAATTGAAACGGTTGACAAATTTTGAAAGAGATAAACGTGTGAAGTTTGTTGGAACAGTTTATGACCGTGATTTGTTAAATTATATCCGAGAAAATGCATTTTCCTACATTCATGGACATGAAGTTGGAGGAACAAATCCAGGTCTGCTTGAAGCTCTAGGACATACTAAACTTAATCTTGTCCTTGATGTTGATTTCAATAAATCAGTAGCTGATGCAAGTGCTTTTTATTGGAATAAAACCTCTGGTAATTTATCATGTTTGATAAATGATGCAGATGGTCATTATGATTTTACAGAATATGGAAACCGTGCCCGTGCGATTGTTAAACAAAATTACACATGGGAAAAAATAGTAGGAGAGTATGAGGAACTGTTTTTAAATGAAAATTAATATTCTCATGTCCACCTACAATGGTGAACAATTTTTGGCTGAGCAGATTAAAAGTATTCAAAAACAAATAGTCAAAGACTGGACATTATATATCCGAGACGACGGCTCTAGCGACCGCACACCAGAAATTATTCAGCAATATGCTCAAAAGGATTCACGTATTGTCTTTATCAATGCTGATAATCGTGAAAATTTTGGTGTCATTAAAAACTTTTATACGCTTTTAAAACATAGCAAAGCTGACTATTATTTCTTTTCTGACCAAGATGATATTTGGTTGGAAGATAAATTAGCAGTGACTTTAGCTGAAGCTGAAAAATATAGCAATGACAAACCGTTACTCGTTTATACGGATTTAAAAATTGTTGATAGAGAGCTAAACGTTTTGCATGAAAGCATGATTAAAACACAGTCTGACCATGCCAATACTACGCTAGTTCAAGAATTAACCGAAAATACGGTAACTGGTGGAACAGCGATGATCAATCATGCTCTTGCCGAGCTTTGGACAACAACGGATAATCTCTTAATGCATGACTGGTATTTAGCATTGATTGCTAGTGCCTTGGGACATTTGGTTTACCTCGATTACCCAACAGAATTGTATCGTCAACATGACGCTAATGTTCTTGGAGCAAGAACATGGTCCAAACGGATGAAAAACTGGTTAAAACCACATAAACTCGTTGAAAAATATTGGTGGTTAATTGATGCCAGTCAAACACAAGCGCGTTTTCTGCTAGACTTAAATTTATCACCAGAAAACAGAGAAATAGTTGAAAACTTTACAACTATTATGGATAAATCATTGTCTCATCGTATTCACACTTTAAACAAATATGGCTTACGTAAGAACAGAAACTTCCATACGCTTGTCTTTAAAACACTAATTATTACCAAATTTGGTTATAGGAGAAATAAATGAAATTCTTTAGTAAAGAAAATAAAATCTTATTAAAAGAGATGGTAAAAACAGATTTTAAACTTCGTTACCAAGGAAGTTTAATTGGGCACTTATGGTCAATCTTAAAACCATTGATGCTCTTCACAATCATGTACTTGGTATTCGTTCAGTTCTTGCGATTCGATGATGGAACACCACACTATGCAATTAGTTTGTTAATTGGTATGGTGACATGGAACTTCTTTTCTGAAGCAACCAATATGGGGATGATGTCTATTGTATCTCGAGGTGATTTATTACGTAAATTAAACTTTTCCAAAGAGATTATTGTTATTTCATCAGTAGTAGGAGCAGCGATTAATTATGGTATTAACCTGATTGTTGTATTTGTTTTTGCATTAGTCAATGGGGTGACAGTCTCTTTCGGTTGGTTAACTATCTTCCCTCTCTTTATAGAGTTATTCCTATTTTCAGCGGGTATCGCCTTTGTACTTGCTACTCTATTTGTGAAATATAGAGATATTGGTCCTATCTGGGAAGTAGTGATGCAAGCTGGTATGTATGCGACACCGATTATTTATTCACTTACATTTATTTTGCAACGTGGTCAAGTCACAGTTGCAAAATTGATGATGCTAAATCCATTAGCACAAATTATTCAAGATATGCGTCACTTTATCATATTTTCAGGAAGTATGCGTGGCTGGGATTTGATTGGCCATAAATTTATCGCTATTATTCCTTATGTCCTTCCACTCTTTGTATTTGGAATTGGTTATTATATTTTCCATAAAAATGCTAAAAAATTCGCGGAGATTTTATAATGTCAGATAAAAAAATAGCAGTAAAAGTTGATCATGTTAGTAAATATTTTAAATTGCCGACAGAAGCAACTCAAAGCTTACGTACAAATCTAGTTAATTATTTTAAAGGTATAAAAGGATATCGAGAACAACATGTCTTAAAGGATATTGACTTTGAAGTAGAAGAAGGAGATTTCTTTGGGATTGTTGGACGAAATGGTTCAGGGAAATCAACTCTTTTGAAAATTATTTCTCAAATTTACGTTCCTGAACAAGGGAAAGTTACTGTAAATGGTAAAATGGTATCTTTCATTGAACTTGGTGTTGGATTTAATCCAGAACTAACAGGACGTGAAAATGTTTATATGAACGGTGCCATGCTTGGATTTACAACTGAAGAAGTAGATGCTATGTATGATGATATTGTTGAGTTTGCGGAACTTGAAGATTTCATGAATCAAAAACTTAAGAACTATTCAAGTGGGATGCAAGTTCGTCTAGCCTTTTCAGTAGCTATTAAGGCTCAAGGTGACGTACTTATCCTTGATGAAGTCCTTGCAGTTGGTGATGAAGCTTTCCAACGTAAATGTAATGATTATTTCCTAGAGAGAAAAACGAGCGGAAAAACTACTATTTTAGTTACCCATGACATGGGTGCTGTTAAGAAATATTGTAATAAAGCTATTTTGATTGAGGATGGTTATATCAAAGCACAAGGTGAGCCAGACGAGGTAGCTAACCAATATAGCTATGATAATGCTAATACTGAAAAAAATGACGATGGAAAAACTGTTGAAAAATTAGTTGTTGATAACCTAGAAGTTAATCTACTTTCTTCTGGTCAAACTACACCAGATAAGCCAATTGAGTTCAGTATCAGTTATAATGTTCTCGAAGACTTAGAGACATATGTAGCATTTTCACTTACAGATATTGACCGTAATATTTGGATTTATAACGATAATTCTATGGAATACCTTTCAAGTGGAAAAGGTTATAAACATGCTACGTATTCTTGTTTATTAAATAATGTAAACAATCTAAAATTAAAACTTGAGGTTTCTATAAGAGATAAAAATGGTAAAATGTTAGCTTTTGCTAACTCAAGTAATACAAATGTTATTCTTGTTAGTCGTAATGATTTAGCACTAGATGATAAATCAGGTAGGGATTCGGCTACAGGTTTAATTCAAAGAAATGGCACTTGGAAATTTAAATGATGGATGCTTTAGTTAGTATTGTTGTAACTTGTTACAACCACGAATCTTATGTAAAAGATTGTCTTGAGAGTATATTTCAACAGACATATAAAAATATTGAGCTATTGGTTTTTAATGATGGGTCATTAGACGATTCTGATACTGTTATTAAAGATACGCTAAGTTTGAGTCCTTTTGAAAATACTCAGTATTTTTACCATGAGAATAAAGGAGTCGTTCTTACCAGAAATATTGCTTTAGAGTATGTTTCAGGAGATTACCTTGTTTTTGTTGATAGTGATGATACTTTAAAAAAGGATTATATTCGTTTATTAGTTGAAACTGCAGAAAAAGAAAATGCGGATATAGTTTATTCTGCACTCTATGAATTGAATTCTGGAGAGGTTGTTTTACCTATTAAAGAGTATGATTTACAAGAAATGTTTATTGGTAATTTCATACATGCTTCAAGTTTAATAAGAACATCAGCGATTGGAAATATTAAATTTGATGAGCAGTTGAATCGTGAAAAATTAGAGGACTACGACTTCTATTTAAATCTGGTGACAAGCAAGGAATTAAAAGTAGTTCCTTGTTATGAAACTGGATTAAATTATCGTATGTCATTTGATTCAAGAAGTAACCATCAAAATCTAAAGTCATATTACAAAACGTATGGATATATAATTGGGAAATATCTGACTCGATTCCCTAATTATGTAAAAGAAGCATTAGATTATCATTTTGAGCGCTTAACGAGTTTAGATATTGAACACTCTATTAAAGAAGAAAAAATATCGATTTATTTTTCTGAGAATGAAGCATTTTCGGATATTCCAGATTATCAGAATCAAATACAATTTCAAGATGAAATTGAAATTCCTGTAGTAAAAGGTAAGAATTATATCAGAATAAGACCTTCTAATATTCCAAGTTTCTATGAATTTTTTGTTTTAAAATCGAAGGAATATCAGACTGAGATTCTTCCAATAATGTCAAATGGTTTAATCGATGAAAATAGTGTAGTTTTTGAGGATTTCTATCCTTTCCTTGATTATCAATTTACTCTTTCAGAAGGTGATAAGCTAGTGTTGAGCTATAAACGCTATAATATCAATGACATTGTTGCTAAAGATTATATTGGAAAATTGCTTGCGAAGCAAAAATATAATCGCTTACAAACTATTCTATCGTATGAGCAGAAACAAAGACAACTTGAAAGTGAACTTAATCAAAAAACACAGGAATTTGATGACTTAAGTAAGGAGTATAACACTTTACTATCTAACTATCGTTCTATAACAAACTCAATATGGTGGAAAATACCAACTAAAATTATTAATTTCTTTAGGAGAAAAAAATGAAACGCTTACTCTTATATGTTCATTTCAATAAATATAATAAAATTAGTGAGCATGTCTATTATCAACTAGAACATATGCACCCTCTCTTTTCAAAAGTAATCTTTATTTCAAATAGTCAACTTGATGAGGGTGAAGTTGGTAAATTACGTCAAAGTCAATTAATTGATGCTTTTATACAACGTGAAAATATTGGATACGATTTTGCAGCATGGCATGATGGTATGGCTTTTGAAGGTTTTGAAAACTTAAAAGCTTATGATTCAGTAACTGCAATGAATGATACTTGCTTTGGACCACTTTGGGATATGGCTCCTGTATATGATAAGTATGAATCAGATGAAAAAGTTGACTTTTGGGGAATGACAAATCATAGAGCGATTGATGCGGGTCATATTTATATTGATGAACATTTACAATCATATTTTATGTCTTTTAAGAAAAGTATTGTAATTTCTGAAGTTTTTCAAGAGTTTTGGAAGTCTGTTGAAGCATATACAGATGTTCAAAAAGTTATTGATAATTATGAAACGAAATATACTAAGCGTTTTGTTGATGCTGGTTTTCGTTATGCTTCTGTATTGAATACAGTACCAATTGCAGATAATTTTTTCCATTCTAATTTTACAATTCATTATCCACATGTACTTTTAGATAATCATGTTCCGTTTATAAAAATAAAAACTTTTGATTTGATACAACATTTAGCGCCTTATTTGTTGAAAGAAATTGAAAAAGTCTCTAATTATCCAACGAAATTAATTTTAGATCATATGTCGGATATAAGTCTTCCTACCCCACCTTATTTGTTAGATCGTAAAGTACTTAAGGTAGTTGAAAAAGAATATTCAAATACTAAAAAAGTAGCAGTTCATCTTCATACTTTTTACGTTGATTTGTTAGAGGAATTTTTAAATCAATTTGAGAATTTCCATTTTGACTATGACTTGTTTTTGACAACTGATACAGAAGCTAAAAAAGCAGAGATTGAGTCTATCCTTGAGAAAAATGGTAAAACAGCTCAAGTCTTTCTAACAGGAAATCGGGGTCGTGATATTATTCCAATGTTAAAATTGAAAGAAGAATTATCTTCATATGATTATATTGGGCATTTTCATACCAAAAAATCTCCAGAATATCCTTATTGGGTAGGGGATTCATGGAGAAACGAACTTTATCAGATGTTAACTCAATCTGCTGATAATGTCTTAGCTAATCTAGAAAATAACGATAATCTTGGACTTGTTATTGCTGATATCCCATCCTTCTTTAGATATACTAAAATAGTTGATCCTTGGAACGAAAATCGATTTGCTGATGGCATGAATGAACTTTGGGAACGTATGAATCTCGGGCGACAAATTGATTTTAATAACTTGAGTACGTTTATCATGAGCTATGGAACTTTTATTTGGTTTAAACGTGATACACTTAAACCACTATTTGATTTAGAGTTGACGGACGATGAAATACCATCAGAACCAATTCCACAACATACAATTTTGCATTCAATTGAACGTATCCTAGTTTATCTTGCATGGGCAAATAATTATGATTATGCCATTGCTAAAAACGATATCTATATAACACCATTTGTGGATAATGTGGTGTTTAATATTCGTCCGAATACAATGCCTAACACCTACGTGAACTTTGACAACATTGGTGGTATTAAAGGAGCGCTTAAGTATATTTACCGTGGTCCAGGTAGTGCTATTAAATATATTGTCAAGAGGATGGTACTGAAATTTAAATCATGATGAAAAAGTTTTTGAAAAGTTTTGATTGGGTTAATCTTCTAAGGATAGTTTTATTAATTATTTTTCTATTTTACATCAATTTTTATTTAGTAAATTCTTATGTACTTAAAGGGGCAATAAGTGATTTGTCTTTAGGGTTTCAATCCAGCTTACATTTTAGCCTGATTGCCTATATTTTATCTATTATAGGGATAAGTTTTTACCTTGTTAAGGATCTGAGTAAAACATTCTTTATAAAGTTAGTTTCTGGATATTTTATTTATCAGATTGTTTCCTATTTTATTTTAGTAACAAGAAATTTAAATAATGAAAAGTTTAAAGTATGGGATTTGATTAAAAATCATTTTTTCCAACCGAATTTTCTTGTTACACTTTTGATTATTATAGGTATTTCAGGAGTACTATATTTTTTAATTCAAAAAAATAGGTATCTTGCATTTATTGAAGATTATCTTCAGGATTATGATTCTAAAAACACAATTCTTTTTGGATTTTTAGCATCTTTTGTCGTTAATGATAGACAGATGCTAAAGATTTTCAAAGAATTAGTATCCTCTTATCTTTCTGATAATGATTATGTTCACTTTATAATTCACTTGTCTAGCAATCTTGCTTTAACTTTAATGGTTATGGGAGTAGTGTCTTATTTTGTGATTAATGCTTATCAAGCAATTGTTACAAATTCTCCTACTCCATCATTGATGATAACTGTAAGCTTTGCATTAGCAACTATTTTTAATTATACGTTACAGCTAGGAGTTAGAAGTGATGAAACATTACTAGATAAATTTATTTTTCCAGGAGCAACAGCTTATCAAATTATTGCTTTAACATATCTCTTTTTAATTATCTATCTTGTATTTAATCGCTTTTTATCTGCAACTTTCCTTATTATTGTAACTGGAGTGATTATATCTGTTGTTAATAATATTAAGGAAGGTCTGCGAAGTGAGCCTCTTCTTATTACAGACTTTGTTTGGTTAAAAGAGATTTCGTTGTTAACTAGTTTTGTCGATAAAAGTGTTATTATTTATATTGTGCTTGGTGTCATTGCGACACTTGGTGTCTATATTCTGTTAAGGAAACGTATTTTACCTGGAAAAATTTTTAACATTAAAAGATTACGATTCTCCTTCTTAGGAGTGTTAATTGGTCTTGGAGTTTTCAATTTTATTGTCTTTAGAAATGAAACAGATTCTAAAATTATTGATAATATCCCCGTTGTTTCCAAGGTTAATAATTGGGTTGATATTAATTGGATGGGATTTTCGACTAATGCTAGCTATAAATCGTTGACATATGTTTGGACAAAGCAAGTAACCAAATCGGTAATGGAAACTCCTGATGGGTATAGCGAAGAGAAAATTAAAGAGCTTGCGGAAAAGTATCGCAATGAAGCTTCAATAATTAATGCTTCTAGAGCTAATAAAATTGAAGACCAAACAGTCATCTTTATTTTAAGTGAAAGTTTTTCAGACCCGAGTCGTGTTCCAGGTGTTACTTTATCTGAAAATGTTATTCCAAATATTACCCAAATAAAAGATGAATATACAAGTGGTTTGATGATATCAGATTTTTATGGTGGTGGTACAGCTAACATGGAAATTCAAGCTTTGATAGGTTTATCCTATTCTAATTTATCGCCTAGTGTTTCTGTTATGAATACTGAAGTGCTCCCTAAAATGTCATATATCCCTTCTATAAGTGATAGTTATAGTGATAGCGAGAAAATTGCAATTCACCTTTATGATGGTACAAATTATTCACGAAATACAGTATATAAGAATTTAGGTTTTAATACTTTTATAGCTTTGAATGGTACTGATGATAAGCCAACACAATTAGATATTATTAGCGCGGGAGCAAGTGATAGTTCGACTTACTATGCTGTCACAAGTAACTTATCATCAGATACAAGCCAATTTTTCTCAGTTATCACCATGCAAAACCATATTCCTTGGGAAGCAGAGGAGCCAGCAGAGATTACTGCTTATGGAGAAGGATTATCAGATGAGGAGAATGAAAGTTTAACTAGCTATGCTAGACTTTTAAACATTACTGATTCAGCAACTGCCGACTTTCTTAACGAGTTATCTGGTTATGACAAAAAAATAACGGTTGTTTTTTATGGCGATCATTTGCCAGGATTGTATCCTACAAGCATATTCTCAAGTGATCCTTTAAATCAATATGAAACTGATTATTTTATTTGGAGTAACTATGAAACAGAAAAACTATCTTATCCATCTGTTAATTCAAGTGATTTCCCAGCACTCGTACTAAAACAAACAGATTCAAAAGTTTCTCCTTACTATGCTTTATTAACTGATATTCTAGAAGCTGAAAATCAATCTTCTGACGATTTGGGAAGCTTGTCAGATGATTTAAAAACAATTCAATATGATTTAACCCTAGGTAAAGGGTATATAAAAGAATATAATTTTTTTAAAATTGAATAGGTTATATACAGTTATGTATTATAGCTTATTGATGAATTATGGATAGTACAATTTGAATATAGGAGAATGATTATGACAGAAAAAATTGCAGTGTTGCTACCAGCTTATAATGAAGAGGTTACAATTCAGAAAGTTATTAAAGATTTTCAAAAGGTTCTTCCAGAGGCTGATATCTATGTTTATGATAATAATTCAAAGGATAAAACCAATGAATTGGCTCGTGAAGCAGGTGCTATTGTCCGATTCGAACCACGACAAGGAAAGGGAAATGTTGTTCGCTCAATGTTCCGTGAAATTGATGCTGATTATTACATCATGGTTGATGCTGATGATACTTATCCAGCAGCAGAAGTTGAAAAGCTGTTAGAACCATTAAGAAATGGTATGGCGGATATGACTATTGGTGACAGATTATCAAATGGGACATATGCTAAAGAAAATAAACGTGGCTTTCATGATTTCGGTAATAATTTAGTCAAAATTCTTATCAATAAACTTTATAAGGGAAACTATAATGATATCATGACTGGGTATCGTGGTTTCAATCGTTTTTTTGTAAAGACTTTCCCAGTTTTATCACCAGGATTTGAAATTGAAACCGAGTTATCTATCCATTCTTTAGATAAACGTTTTAAATTAGTCGAGGTTCCAATTACTTACCAAGATCGTCCAGAGGGTAGTGAATCTAAGTTGAATACATTTTCAGATGGCTTTAAAGTGTTAAAAATGATTTTCAATTTGTTTAAAGACTATAAACCTTTGTTATTCTTTAGTTTGATTACTGGAATTCTCTTTGTTTTAGGATTATTAATTGGTCTCCCAGTTATTAGTGAGTTTGCTAAGACAGGAATGATTGATAAGTTGCCATCAGCAATTTTAGCAACTGGTTTCATGATTTTAGCAGCATTATCATTCGTTTCAGGATTTATTCTTGATACAATGGTTCGTCAGAATCGTATGCAATATGAATTAAAAGTTTATGACTACTATGAAAAGAATAAGTAAGAAAATAGGATTAGAGATGTTTCATAAAATAATTGATAATGTTATAAAATGGCGGTACTTACTTGCAATTATTTGTTTAATTGGTGGTGTAGCATTTAATTTAAACGGTAGTTCCCTGAATAGTTGGAATAGTAGCTTTGGACTTCGGGAAAGTGTATCAGGAAAAAAAATTTCATCTGTAACAGTTGATGATTTAATTGGTTTAGAAAAGTTATCATTGTGGATACCTAAGTTGAGATCAGATGGGACCATATTTGGGACTTCAAGGGGAATTAGATCAGATGAATGGTTAGTTCAGACACCGTTCTATATTTCTCAAGCAGACACCGGAAATAATTTAGTTAATGAAACATATGAGACCTCTGGTCAAAATATGGTTTTGGCTTATAATGTCACCACCTTACATCCATCAATTATCGGTAAACCTTTTAACTGGGGCTTCTTAGTTTTAGGAGCTTCAAGAGGTTTATCGTGGTATTGGACTTTTAAGATTATAGCGATGCTTCTTTTGAGTTTCGAATTTGCTATGATTTTAACAAGGAAAAATAAAATTCTATCTTTAATTTCGAGTTTTTGGATTACTTATACTCCTGTAGTACAGTGGTGGTTCATGCAACATTTAGGAGATATTGTCTTTGATTCTATGCTAATAATGGTGGCGATGTATCACTATTTTAATTCAGAAAAAAGGTATATCAAAGTCCTTAATGTTTGTTTGTTAGTTATTGGTCTCATCGGATTCCCATTAGTTTTTTATCCAGCCTTTCAAATTCCATTCGCATATGTGATTCTTCTCTTTACAATTGTCCAATTTGTAACAGCGTATAAACAGAAAAAAATTAAAAAAGGTGATGTGATGGCAATTGCTGTTACATTATTGGTGTCCGCATCAGTAGTAGGGTTAACAGTATTTCAAAGTTGGGATGCAATAAAATTAACTTTAGGAACAGTATATCCAGGAAGTCGTTTTTCTACTGGCGGAGAATACACGTTGGCTAATATTAGTGATTTTTTATTAAATATAAAATTGCCATTTGAAACTCCGAGTACTAGTAATCAAGTTGAATTATCTAGCTCATATCATTTTTTATATTTTATTATTTTAGTGTTTCCCTTTATTTTTAACAAAAAAGATCTTAAAAAAAATATTTTTGAATTATTATTAATTATCTTTTCTATTTTCTTGATATTTTATAGTATCGTTGGGGTGCCTAGCATAGTATCTAAGTTGACGTTGTTTAATCTTGTTACATCCAATAGAGCTTGGCAAGCTATGTCTGTAATAGCAGTGTTTATCTCGATATGGTTTATTAACTATGTTTTTGAAAAGAAGGAAAAAATAAGTTTTTATAGATATTTTGTTCCTATATTTGTGATTTCGATTTTTTTACTTTATAGAGTTTTAACAGATGATTTTTATAGGAATTACGTTGGACGTTTGATTTTAATCGTATCAATATTAATTTTAATATTTAGTTTTATCTTGATATTACATCAAAAACACATTCTAGTATGTTGGGTAGTATTTATACTAACTTTTGTAAGTGGTTTTACTGTAAATCCATTGGTTCATGGTATAGACGCAATTGAAGATAAGGCGCTTTCCGCTGAAGTGAAAAAAATAGTAGCAGATGATAAAAATGCTATGTGGATGTCAGAGTCAACTAACTTATATAATTTTGTACAAATGTTTGGAGCCAAAAGTATTGATGGTGTGAGATTCTATCCAGATAAAGAATTAATGTCGGTTATTGATGAAAATAATGACTTCGAAGATATATGGAATAGGTATTCGCATTTAAGCTATACTTTAACCAATGATGAAACTACTATGAATAATCCAACACCAGACTCTACACATATTAATCTAAATATGGATTTATTGAGAGAGCTAAATATAAGTTATATTCTGACAAAAAGAAATTTGGAAGAAGAATTTGGAAGTCAATTTCAGTTAATCTACTGTGATTCTGATGGTAACTTAATTTTTAAAGTTAATGAATAATCGTAAAATTTATTTTGGAGCAACCTATGAAAAAACTATCTATCGTTGTTCCTTGTTACAATGAGCAAGAAACAATTTACCCATTTTTGGAAGAAACTCAAAAAGTCGAGCAAAAGTTAAAAAATCATTTGGTATTTGATTATATTTTTGTTAATGACGGTTCAAAAGATGAGACATTAAACGTATTGCGTGATGTTGCAAGTCGTTTTCCTAACGTTCATTATCTATCTTTCTCACGTAACTTTGGGAAAGAAGCAGGGCTTTTGGCAGGGCTTGAGGCAGCTGATGGTGATTTAATTACTGTTATGGATGCGGATTTACAAGATCCACCTGAGCTTTTGATTAATATGTATCAAAAGATTTTAGAGGGCTATGATGTTGTTGGAACACGTCGTGCCGACCGTAAAGGTGAACCAGTCATTCGTTCTTTCTTTTCTAAGATGTTTTATAAAATAATAAATGCTGTTTCAGATACTGAGATGGTAGACGGTGCGCGTGATTTCCGTCTGATGACTAGACAAGTTGTTGATAGCATTTTAGAACTTGGTGAAGTCAATCGTTTTTCAAAGGGAATTTTCTCATGGGTTGGTTACGATGTGACTTATATTGCTTATGAAAATCGTGAGCGTGTCGCTGGCAAAACGTCATGGAACTTTTGGAATTTATTAAAATACTCAATGGAAGGGTTCATTAACTTTTCTGAAGCACCGCTTGATTTATCTCTGTGGGCAGGAACGTTTTCTTTCATACTTTCAATTTTAGGAATTCTATTCATCATTGTTCGAAAATTGACTATTGGAGGTAGTGTAACTGGTTGGGCTAGTCTAGTTTGTATCATCTTGTTCATTGGTGGTATTCAACTGCTTGCTCTCGGAATCATTGGAAAATACATTTCCAAAATTTTCCTTGAAACCAAAAAACGCCCAGCTTACATTGTAAAAGAAAAAGGGTAAATTATATTAATAATATCAGATTTTATAGCTGTTTTTCCGAATTATATAGTGTAAACACATTATACAAAGGAGGAGAACAGCTTTTTGAGTAAACTTAAAACAGCTTTATTGTCAACGGTTGTACTAGGTGCAACTTGTCTTTCACATCCCGTTTTTGCTGATCAGCAAGGGAATGCCATTGTTTCTAAAACTAATTTTGATTCTGCAAGTAAAACATTTGAAGTTACAGCGCAGCAGTCAGATAACGGAAAAGCAATCAAAGGGATTAGTGTTGCTATTTGGTCTGAAGAAAATGGTCAAGATGATTTGAAGTGGTACACAAATTCAAATGTATCAGGGGGGAAAGTCAAAGTTCAATTTAATTTAGCAAATCATGGTAATCGTGCAGGAAATTACATCACGCATATTTATACAAATTACACGGACGGTAGTTGTTCAGGAGTTGCTTTGGAGAATACTAAGATTAACCCGAAAGCACCGCAAATTTCCGTAAAAAATGGTGCTATCCAAATGACAACAGATATTTATGCACCATCAAATGGTCAGATTAAATATGCAGTTTGGTCTGAGGAGAATGATCAAGATGATTTAAGATGGTATGAAGATAGTGGTAAAGGAATTACGCAAGCAGATTTGAAAAATCATAGCGGATATGGAAGATATTTTGTTCATACTTATTTATCTCAAGGTGGGAAAATGATTGGAATTAATGGTCAAGACATTGTCATTAATAAACAAGAAGTTTCGTATCAGATTAACAAAGTTAACGATACAACTTACGATGTATTAGTAACTAATGTGCCAGAATACATTACTTCTATCGCTGTACCTGCTTGGTCTAACGCAAATGGTCAAGATGATATAAAATGGTACACTACTACTAAAGTAGATAATGGGACATATAAGGCGCAAATCAATTTAGCAAATCATGGTTATGCATCAGGAGACTATAGTGTCCATATCTATGGTCAAAATGCGATTACTAATAACTTTGAAGGATTGAAAGGAACTTCAGGTTTTAGAGCAGACAATGTTCCAAATCAGAATGCTACCCCAACCCCTCGTATCACGACTTACATCAATGAAACGAATACTTACCCTGTTGGTCAGTGTACTTGGGCGGTGAAATCATTAGCACCATGGATTCCGAATTGGCTTGGAAATGCTGGTGGCTGGGCTACAAATGCCAGAGCTAAGGGATTTAGGACTGGTTCAACGCCACGTGTGGGGGCGATTGCAGTTTGGCCCAATGATGGAGACGGTTACGGTCACGTAGCTTATGTGACAGATGTAGCTAGTAATACACGTATTCAAGTTAAAGAATCTAATTACGCTGGAAATCAATACATAGCGAATTTCCGTGGTTGGTTTAATCCACTTGATTCATTTTGGGGTGGAAGTGTAACCTACATTTATCCAGATTAATCATAAGGCGGCGATTTTGAAGTCGCTATTTGTTATATTGCATTTATATGCGCTTGAATGCCATAAAGATTCATGTTACAATGGTGAAAAGGAAGTAAGAAAGAGGAGGAAGCATTTGAAAAAGAATGTCCTGCGAAGTTGTCTTTTATCGCCAGTGATTATCGGAGCTTTTCTAAGCTCAGGTTTAGTTTTGGCAGATGAAAATACAACGATTTCTACAACAGCTGAGAATATTCAAGCGGAGCAAGTTTCATCAACGACAGAAAACAATTTTGCAGATACATCTGTATCCGAAGTAGAACAAGCAACGGAATCGTTATTTGAACAGTCGCTTGTAGAAGATAGCGGTAACGAAACAACGGTTTCTGAAAATAATTCTTCAATAGATTCAGCAACTACAGACACAACAGATGCGACAGTAGTAGCTAATGAGTCAGGGTTGTCTGATATGTCAGATAACCCTAGTGCTAATAAAAAAGCAGAAGAAGTCAGTGAGGATTCTCAAACAGCAGAAGTGGTAGAAACAAGCACTACAATCACTAGTGCTGTGGATGAAGAAGCTACGGAAGATGACAATGAGACTGAAACTTTGACTGTGAATACTGATACTGTTTCTGAAGTCAATACAGCAAGTCTTGCGACGTCATTGGTGCAATCAACAGCAAAGAAAGTGACTTCAACCCAGACTCAAAAATCATTAGTAGAGGCTTCTGTTTCTGGAAATACGCTTTCCATTCAATATAATGGAATTATCACAGCAGGAGAATCTCTAAAATTTGCGGTTTGGTCTGACAATAATGACCAAGATGATTTGGTTTGGTATGATGCAGATGCTTCTGGTGCGGCTTATATCGATTTATCAAATCATAAAGATTACGGTATTTACAATATTCACACCTATTCTTTCAAAAATGGTCAAACTACTGGTTTGAATGCTATGACTGTAACGGTGGCACGGCCAGAAGTCACAACAAATATTACACAAACGAGCAATGGCAATTTCACCATTACAATTAACAATGTGCCTGATAGCATCACTAGTATTTTAGTGCCTGTTTGGTCTGATAAAAATGGCCAAGATGATATAAAATGGTATTCTGCTACACAAACTGGGATAGGAACTTACCAAGCTACGATTTCAGTTGCCAATCATAATAGTAACAATGGTCATTATAGCGCCCATATTTATGGACAAAGCAGTATCACAGGTGGCTTAATTGGTTTGGCAGTAACGTCTGGTTTTGATAATGTAGATACTCGTCCTAATGCCACAGTTTCAGTTGTTAATTATTCTGAGAATAAAACAACATTTGATGTCGTTGTCACTGGTAGCTCTGCAACAAAAACAATCACATCAGTTGCTATCGCTGTCTGGTCAGAGGATAAAGGGCAGGACGACCTTATCTGGTACACACCAACGATTACCAATAATTCTGCGCGTGTAACGATTGATATTGCTAATCATTCTAACACATCAGATATTTACAATGTTCACGTTTATACTGACTACGCTGACGGTACACGTGTGGGGCAAGTTTTGGGAGCTTATCAAATTACAAAACCAACGCCTAAAAACGATGTGACGGCAACCCTGACAAGTGATGGTATTGCTTTAACATTGGATTCTAATACCGTAACGGATTATAGCAAGGTTAAATTTGCGGTTTGGTCAGATGACGAAGGTCAAGATGATTTGGTTTGGTACGATGCAAGTTCTTCTGGAACAGCTTTAGCATCATATGAAAATCATTCAGGATATGGAACTTATCATATTCACACGTATTCATTTGAAACAGGTAAAGCCGTTGGTTTGAATGCGACAGATATTATTATTGAAAAGCCAAATGTTCAAACAACTATTACTAAAGTTGATGACAATACCTACAAAGTCACGGTGACAAATGTGCCAATTTATATCAAATCAGTATCTTTACCAGTTTGGAGTACGGTAAACGGACAAGATGATATTGATTGGTTAACTGCAACTAAAGAAGATTCATCAACTTATACTGGTACCATTTCATTGAAAGATCATCATTATGATTCAGGTGACTACAATGTTCACGTTTATGGGCAAAGCAAACTCGGCAATCATTTTATCGGCTTAGCTGTAACCAAAGGTTTTACAGTCACAGAAACAAGTGCAACAGCACCAACAATAACTGTTTCAAATTATGCTAAAGATAGTGGAGTATTGACTGTTACAGTCTCTGAGACAAGCACAAGTAAGCAATTGAAATTCATTCGTGTAGCGGCTTGGTCAGAAAGTGATCAATCTAACCTTTACTGGTACACAACATCAGATATTACTAATGGCACAGCAAGCTTAACAGTAGATGAAAAGTATCATGATTACATCAAAGGTGATTATACGGTGCATGTCTATGTTGATTTTAGTGATGGGACAACATCAGGTTATAATCTAGGTAGCTATACTTTTAATGCAGACCAACCTGTTCAGCAAGAGTCGTCCTATTTCATTGACATCAGTAGTCATAATGGCGTTATTTCAGTTAGTGAATTCCTATCATTGAAGAGTCAAGGAATTACAGGTGTGGTTGTTAAATTGACAGAAGGAACAAGTTATACCAATCCATATGCAAGTTCTCAAATTAGCAACGCACAAGCAGCTGGTTTGAAAGTTTCAGCTTATCATTATTCACATTATGAAACGGCTGCGGAAGCTAAAGCCGAAGCGCAATACTTTGTTTCGGTTGCAAAATCATTAGGGCTTTCAAGTTCAACAGTTATGGTTAATGATATGGAAGCTTCAGAAATGCTAAATGGAGATATTAATGCTAACACGCAAGCTTGGAAAGAAGAAATGACTCGCCTTGGTTATGGTGACTTGGTTTACTATACAATGGCAAGTTGGTTGGATATCAAGGGCGGAAAAGTTAGCACATCAACATTTGGCATGTCTAATTTCTGGGTAGCTCACTATGTTTATGGATACACCTATTTAGATCAAGAAACGGCTAAATCCCTTGCTTATTATTCATCAGCAGCGGCATGGCAATATACAAGTGTATCACCTAAATTATCACATGCTTTAGATGAAAACATTGATTATACTGGTCGCTTCACATGGTAAAGGAGGTTACCAATGAAAAAGAAATTGAGATGTTACCTAACCTTACTTTTGTCTTTAGGATTGCTAGCGGCGTGTTCTACGCATTCGCAAAATAGTACCAATCAGAGTTCTTCGTCAACTACCGTAAGTAGTAGTGTTAAGAAATCGACAAGTTCAAGTGAGACAAGTACATCATTAACTGTTTCATCTGAATCAGAAGAAGCATCATCAACGGAAAGTTCATCATCAACAGAAGTTACGTTAGCTCCAATTAATACAGGTGCTATTTTGAAAGCAGACTATTCAACAATGGCTGGAACGTGGCAGAATGCTTCTGGGGAAACTTTGACGTTTAATGATGCAGGATTGGCAACAGAAGGGTTAACGGCTGATTTTCTGGATATTGATCAAAATGGAATCTTACTCTTAGATGTTCAAACAGGGTCAAAAACAAATGTGACACTTTACATTGTACCTGCTAATACTAGCTTTTCTAGTGATTATTTGAACGGACAAAGTGATAATTCTGAGGTATCAAAAGACCGTATAATTTCTTCTGCCGATATTAGTTCTGGAGATATCGCTAACAAAGCTTATTATCATGTATCAGAATAAAAGTCTTAAATTTTAAAACGAACTCGTTTATTAATTTTATGACTCGTTAAAAAACAGTCCACTGGACTGAACTCGTTCATTAATTTCAAGACTCATGAAAAAACAGTCCACTGGACTGTTTTTTTATGCTATAATGGTAATGAAAAAAATAGAGGTGAATAATGTCTTACGAAAATTTATTAAATCGTTTTTTAAGCTACGTGAAAGTGAATACGCGTAGTAATCCTGATAGTACTACAACACCTTCAACTCAGACTCAAGTTGACTTTGCATTAAACGTTTTGAAGCCTGAGATGGAGGCAGTTGGTTTGCAAGATGTGCACTATTTGACAAATGGCTATCTTGTTGGTACTCTACCAGCTAACGATGCAACAAAAACACGTAAAATTGGTTTTATCGCACACATGGATACAGCTGATTTCAACGCTGAAGGTATCAAACCACAAGTTATTGAAAATTATGCAGGTGGCGCTATTGAACTTGGTCAATCTGGTTATGCCCTCAATCCAGAAGAATTTCCTAATTTAAATAACTACCTTGGTCAAACCTTGGTAACAACTGACGGAACAACCCTTCTTGGTTCTGATGATAAATCAGGTATTGCTGAAATCATGACAGCCGTTGAATACTTGGTAGCTCATCCTGAAATCAAACATGGTGAGATTCGTGTTGGTTTTGGTCCTGACGAAGAAATCGGTGTCGGTGCTGATAAATTCGATGTTGATGATTTCAACGTTGACTTTGCTTACACGGTCGATGGTGGACCACTTGGCGAAATTCAATACGAAACATTTAGTGCAGCTGCTTTGGAAGTTGATTTCATGGGACGTAACGTTCACCCAGGAACAGCTAAAAATCAAATGATTAACGCTTTGCAACTAGCGATTGATTTCCATAATCAACTACCAGAAAATGAACGTCCTGAAAATACAGAAGGCTATGAAGGATTCTTCCATTTACATGGTACGGAAGGTACTGTGGAAAAAGCGCACAGCTCATATATTATCCGTGATTTTGAAGACGACTCATTTGAAAATCGTAAAAAATTGGTTCAAGAAATTGCTGATAAGATGAATGCTGAATTAGGTAAAGAAAGTGTCATTGTCAATCTTCATGACCAATACTACAATATGAAGAAAATCATTGAAAAAGACATGACACCAGTTGAACTTGCTAAGGAAGTCATGGAAGATTTGGAAATCAAGCCAGTTATCGAGCCAATTCGTGGCGGAACAGATGGTTCAAAAATCTCATTTATGGGAATTCCTACACCAAATCTATTTGCAGGTGGTGAAAATATGCATGGCCGCTTTGAATTTGTCAGTCTTCAAACAATGGAAAAAGCTGTGGATGTTATTGTCGGCATTGTCCAAAAATAACCTTAAGCTTTACATAAGTATTGTTTGTTAGAATCGACTAATGGAGGACTGTTATGATTAAAATCTTTGGAAAGATGCGATACCATTGGCAACCTGAATTATCTTGGTCAATTATCTATTGGTCAATTGCCGTGGCGCCAATGTTTATCGGCTTATCATTACTGTTTGAGCGGACAAAAATACCAAGTCAATTTTTTATCTTATTTGCTATCTTTATTGTGCTGGTTGGTCTTGGTTTTCATCGGTATTTCGTTATCGAAGACAATGGAAGATTACGGATTGTTTCTTTGAATCCTTTTAGAAAATCAAGCGTAGCGATTGCGCAGATTAAAAAGATTGAAGTCAACAAATCTGGGATTATCATAAAAATCAAAAATCAGCCAGATCGTATTTTTTATATGAGAAAATGGCCTAAGAAATATTTTTTAGATGCTTTGGCAGTTCATCCTGACTTTTTTGGCGAAGTAGAATTGATAGACAATTTTATCAAGTTAGATTACTTCGAAGTTTACAAGGCTAACGAAAAAGCTCCTACAAAATCGTAAGAGCCTTTGTTGGGCAGGATCTGATAGCAGTGAGGGTGTCTTGATCTGAGTTAGGAACAACTTTTTCTAAGTCCTCAGAATCAGCGAATTTTACGATACCGTCATCATGGTAATCAAAAAGTTTAGAGTATGTCTGGCATAGGCCACAAGCAATACATTTTTGGGGAATTATTGATACTTTCATAGTATTATTGTAATATGAATTGATTTATTTAACAAGGGGACATTATGGCAAAACAACCGTGGGAAGAAAAAGTAGTTGATGACAACGAAATTAAAATTAGCCGTAAAACAAAAGGCTCTGCTATTAGTACGCCTTTGTTGACAGCGTTGCTTAGTATTTTCTTTGTCATTGTCGTTGCGATTTTGTTTGTTGTTTTTTACACTTCAAATCGTGGTAGTGATAAAGCATCAGAGACGTCGAATTTTTATGGTGCATCATCATCTAGTGTTGTTTCTTCATCGTCAGAGGCGTCATCATCAGAGACAACGACTGATGCGTCATCAACAGATGCAAGTTCAGATGATACAACTGAATCTTCAAGCTCTACTGGTAGCGGCGACACTATTACTGTTTTATCAGGAGAAGGTGCAGCTTCTATTGCAGCACGTGCAGGCATTTCAGTTGAAACACTCTATGAGCTTAACCCTGACCACATGACATCGGGTTATTGGTATGCTAACCCAGGAGATGAAGTTTACATTAATTAGGAAGAAAAGGAAATCATGAAATCAATTAGAATTGCGATTGATGGTCCTGCTTCAAGTGGAAAGAGTACTGTAGCCAAGATTATTGCTAAAAATCTTGGCTATACTTATCTTGATACTGGAGCAATGTATCGTTCAGCAACTTATCTAGCTTTGCAAAATGGATTAACAGAAAACAACGTCCAAGAAATTTTAGAAGCTTTGTCTAAGCACCCTATTTCTTTTGGACGTGCCGAAGATGGTAGTCAAACTGTTTTTGTTGGTGACAAAGATGTGACACTTGCTATTCGCCAAAATGATGTGACAAACAACGTTTCTTGGGTGGCAGCTATACCAGAAGTTCGCGAAGAACTGGTTGATCAACAACGTCGCATTGCTAAAAATGGCGCTATCATCATGGATGGTCGTGACATTGGAACGGTTGTTTTACCAGATGCAGAATTGAAAATTTTCTTGATTGCGTCGGTAGAAGAACGAGCAGAACGTCGTTTTAAAGAAAACCAAGAAAAAGGTATTGAAACGGATTTTGAAACATTGAAGCGTGAAATTGCAGAACGTGATTACAAAGATAGTCATCGTAAAGTTTCACCGTTGAAAGCTGCTGATGATGCCATTACTTTTGATACAACTGGTGTTGATATCGACGGTGTTGTCAAATTTATTCAAGAAAAAGCAGAAAAAATCATTGACATGAATTAGTCTATGTGATAGAATAGAAACAATGAGAAAAGCAGAAGTGGGAACTTCTCGCCTTGCGACTAAGGTTGTCTGGCCCAACATGTCAAAGATTCTTTCGGGAATACTATGTATGTACGGGCTTGATTTGTCAAGTCCGTTTTTGTTTTTCTCTAAAAAAATAAAGAGGTGAAAATCATAGCTAAGAAAGATCTATTCATTAACGATGAAATCCGCGTTCGCGAAGTTCGTCTCGTTGGTCTTGATGGTGAACAACTAGGAATTAAACCATTATCAGAAGCACAAGCTATTGCTGATGATGCTAATGTTGACTTGGTTTTAATTCAGCCACAAGCTACGCCACCTGTTGCAAAAATTATGGACTATGGAAAGTTCAAATTTGAGTATCAAAAGAAACGTAAGGAACAACGTAAAAAACAAAGCGTTGTGACTGTTAAAGAAGTTCGTCTTAGCCCAGTTATCGATAAAGGTGACTTTGAGACTAAACTTCGTAACGGCCGTAAATTCCTTGAAAAAGGAAACAAAGTGAAAGTCTCAATTCGCTTTAGAGGTCGTATGATTACTCACAAGGAAATTGGAGCAAAGGTATTGGCGGAATTTGCAGAAAGAACGCAAGATATTGCTATTATTGAGCAACGAGCTAAGATGGATGGACGTCAAATGTTCATGCAACTTGCTCCAATTCCTGACAAAAAATAATTGTCAATTTTAAATATTTTAAGAGGAGAATTCTAAAATGCCAAAACAAAAAACTCACCGCGCATCAGCTAAACGTTTCAAACGTACAGGTTCTGGTGGATTAAAACGCTTCCGTGCGTTTACTTCACACCGTTTCCACGGTAAAACTAAAAAACAACGTCGTCATCTTCGCAAAGCCGCTATGGTGCACTCAGGAGATTTCAAACGTATTAAAGCAATGCTTTCAGGTCTTAAATAAGAATAAAGCATTTACCCAATATTATTAAGAATTATTTGGAGGAGAATATAAATGGCTCGTGTTAAAGGTGGCGTTGTATCACGCAAACGTCGTAAACGTGTATTGAAACTTGCTAAAGGTTACTATGGTGCAAAACATATCTTGTTCCGTACTGCAAAAGAACAAGTAATGAACTCTTACTACTATGCATACCGTGACCGTCGTCAGAAAAAACGTGATTTCCGTAAACTTTGGATCACACGTATCAATGCGGCAGCTCGTATGAATGGTTTGTCATATTCACAATTGATGCACGGTTTGAAATTAGCTGAAATCGAAGTTAACCGTAAAATGCTTGCTGATTTAGCAGTTAACGATGCAGCAGCTTTCACAGCTCTTGCAGATGCAGCTAAAGCTAAACTTGGTAAATAAGAATTAAAACAAACGTAAGTTCTACTTACAATCAATTAAGAGTGCTAAGCTTACAGCTTAGTGCTTTTTTTATTCAATAGAATAAAACATGTGAACTATTTATATCGTTACCTAGTGCGCTATGATTTAGACGTTAAGAATTTTGAAATAGCGTGTTCGGGATTACCGTCGAAAAACGGTGATAAGATATTGTTTGCAAGACAGGATTTATTATTTACTTGTGAGTTCGATTTTGGGTCTGCTAGAGGAGAGTTAGGAGAAGTTAGAAGGTAACTTCGACTTTGGAGATAATGATAATATAGGAGTACAAGAAAAATCCCAATCACTAAATGTAATAGTGATTGGGATTTTTCTTGTACTAATTACGGTTAAGAGTCGTCATCACTTGAGCTTGATGAGCTACTGTGCAGTTGCATATAGCTTGGAGCTTTAAAGAGGTCAACGGTAGATTGGTTACCATTTTCGCTATATAAGCTTGTCGATTCATCACCTAGTTTTTTCTCTATCGATTTCAGGCTCTTCAAGGAGTTGGAGTAGGAAATCGACGAACTATCAACGGTTTCTAAACCAGTATCTGTGTCAAAGCGGAGTAAATCTCCCGTCTGGACTTCGTCACTAACGGAAAGCTGTTTAGCAACGGCATTGCGGATTTCTTTTGTTGCCGCAGTAGTGCTTTCATCTGGATTGGTGATTTCTTCACCAGTCGCTGTGTAGTAGAGATGTCCACTATAGCTTGTGTATGTAGGTGTGATATAATATCCAGCTGTTCTGAGAGCAACAGTTTGATCGTTATCCTCAGAAAGCAAATCTTGTCCAAGTTGAACATAGTTGCTAGTATCGACACCAAGCAAGTGAAGAAGTGTAGGTAAGGCATCAACCTCACCACCATAGGTGTCACTAATAAAGCCGTCTGTGTACCCTGGAATGTGAATCATAAATGGAACACGTTGGAGCATAGCATTATCGTACTCTGTCCAAGTTTCTGAATCTTTACCAAGTAGAGGAGCTAGGCTAGTATTTCTTGAATTTGAAATACCGTAGTGATCCCCATAAAGCACGATAATAGAATTGTCATATAAACCAGATTCTTTTAAGTAATTGAAGAAAGCCTCAATGGCAGAATCAAGGTAATTAGCTGTAGCGAAGTAACCATTAATGGTCTCATCATCAGTTTGAGCTAGTGGGAAACCTTCTTCATCAGATTCTCCGGCTAAGCTAGTGTAAGGATAGTGGTTACTTACTGTGATAAATTTCGTATAGAATGGTTGTTGAAGGTGTTCTAAATACTTAATAGAATCAGCAAACATGTATTTATCATTCAAACCATATTGGAATGAATTTTCATCAGTTTGCTCTTGGAAATATGATGAATCAAAGAAGTAGTCATATCCCCACTGTTTATAAGTATTGTTACGATTCCAGAACGAACCGACATTACCATGGAATACAGCGCTAGTATATCCGCCTGTTTGAGCAAGAATAGAAGGAGCAGCAAACGCTGTATTATCTCCACCATAGTTAACCATATATGATCCACTGCTAAGTCCGAAAAGCGATGTTTCCATTAATGTTTCGGCATCGGAAGTCTTACCAGCCTTAACTTGGTTAAAGAAGTTTGAAAAAGAAATAGTTGAGTTTGAGTGATATAGCGAATTAAGGAATGGTGTTACTTCATAAGATTGTCCATCAACTTCCAGTTTGTAGTCAATCAAGAATTGTTGGAAACTTTCCAAATGAATAACGATAACATTTTTCCCTTGAGCAATACCATAATACTTAGAGTTTGGTGCTGCATAATGTTCTGAGACGTATTCTTTAACCTCGGTCAAATCGTCAGCAGTTGCTTCACTACGTTCTTTTTCAGCTTGATAAGTTTGGTTAGCACTATAGACGGTGAAAGATGGTAAACCAAGCGCTCTAACGACATAGACATTTGAGAAACCACGAGTTAGCAACTCAGGTCTATCAATTTCCGCCATAAAAAGGTTGATAGAGAAAAGCAGAGCCGATAATGCTGTAAATGCAAAACTAGCACGTTTGTTGAAAGGACGTTTATCTGTTTTTATTTTTTTTGTAGCAAATAAAATAATTAAGATAATATAATCAAGGACATAGACAATATCCCAAACTCGCAGTAGATTTAAGGCAGAATCCCCTAAACCAGCAGAAACCTTACTACTTGCAAGCATTGCACTAACAGTAATAAAATCAGAAAACTCACGGAAATAAATGGCGTTAGCGATAAGTAGAATATTTAAAATAGTGTAAATAATCCAACTAACGGCATAAAAAACACGTGTCCTTTTAATATAAAGGCTTAATCCAAGTAAAAGCAAACCAATCGGAATGGGGTTAATTATTGAAAGGAAAACTTGATATAAATTTCCCAAATCAAGACTAAAATCAACATGGTAAGCCCACATGGTTTTTAGCCAATACATAAACAAAAGCGTCAAAATGAATCCCAAGCGTGTGTTTAGCACGTGTGAGATAACTTGTTTCAATTTCTTCACTGTAGGAACTTCCTTTATTTTTTTTCCTAAAGATAAAATCTCAGTTTCAATTATATCATAAAGAAAAGATTTTTAGTATAACTAACTGTACCCTGTTTTAAAGGCGTTTTTAAAGGGTTTTTAAAAAACAAAAATAATAATTATTTGGTATTTTTGGGTATTTTTCGATTTTTTGGCGGGGACAAAGGTGGGGAATTTTTTACTTGATTGCACGCAAGAATGAATCGGTAACATTGCTTGCCACTTCGTCTTGGATATGCGTGTATTTCTGCGTCATATAAGCTGTTGAATGTCCGAGAGCAGCTGCCATGTGCTCAATCGGAACGCCCGCAATTTGCCCTTGTGTAGCAAAGAAATGTCTCATCATATGAGGTGTTGCGTGAATATCGCAATTTCTGTTTACTTTTTTAAAGTTTGTAAATATACGACTACAAGCGACTGGCTTTCCAGCGTCCTTTCGAACTCTCTCGCCAGCATCTAAAAAAAGAAAGTCACTTTTTGAAAGAATCCGACCAGCTTTTTTAGCAATTTCGTTAGAAGTGTTTATTGCCGTTTTCAACAGCGCACTAGTCTCTTCGTCGACGACTACATAGCGCCTTGATGTTTTGGTTTTCATGCCGTTTCCGTTTGGTCGGCGATAGGTTCGACTTTCATCTAAGAGTATTTTAAAACGAGTATCTACTAACTCTAAAGAACTGAATTTTATTCCCACAACTTCGCTACGCCGAAGTCCAAAATAAGTAAGACGAACCATGACGTAATTATATTGAGACAATACTTTTTTGGCACATTTATCCCATTCTCTAAACTCTTCCAAAGAAATTTGTTTGTTCTTTGGTTTGGTTTCATTTTCGCCAATGTAGATTTTTAAAATAGGATTTTTGTCAAGATAACCATTGACTACAGCGTCGTTTATCATCGCTTCAAAAATGCCATTAGCCTGAACGACACTTACTCTAGCATATTTCTTTAGCAATTGTGTAATATGTTCTTCGTAGTCAAGTCTTTCAATCTCTTTGAGTCTGATATTACCAAAACGCTTTTGAAAACAATGTCTGTACTGTGTATCTTTGTTTGCTATCGTGTCTGGCGCCCAACGCCCAGTTTTGATACGATTATCGCTATATATCTGCCAATAATCGTCTACGGTCATATTTTTACGCGGGTCGTAGTCACCCATCGCAATTTTGTTTTCGATTTCGGCAAGTGCTTGTCTGGCTTCTGCAAGAGTTTTCAAACCACTAGCGCTTGCTTCTGTTTGTTTACCATGTAACTTAAATTTTCGGCGAACGTAGTAGCGTTTGCCTTTTTTAGTTTCGTAAGTGAAAATATTTGGATATTTTGTCTTATTGTATTTCATTTTTTCTCCTTGTTAAAAATTAGCTTCTGGACAAGGCTTTTTAACTTAGAGAACTTTGACAATCACCCCCTTAAAATGATAAAATAGGATACAAGAAAAGTGCCCGTTTAATGGCTCTTTCTTATACTTCCTTGCTCACGCTCTGAGTCGCCAAACTTTGAGAGCGTGAGCTTTTTTTGTGTCTTATTGAATGTCCAATTTGACAATAGCTTTATCAGATGTAAAAGAAAAAGCTGGACTTACTTCGATTTCCATATCTCCACTTCCGTTAACTCCGAAGTATTGAACAGCTCCTTCGTAACTTCTACCTGCTGATATAGTATCAAATGTGCCTCCGTTAGGATAATCTTCCATCTTTTGTCCGTTCACATAAAGTTCTAAATCGCTTCCTAAAACGTAGTCATCATCTGAAAGGTTTGTGACATTGTAAGTAACTTTAAGGACTTTTTCTGGGTTGGTATCATCAAATTGGTTGCGTTCATCAGTCCATTCAGCGCCAGTGATTGTGAACTGTGCTTCATCTTCGAAAGTTATCGTATCACCTACATTATAAGTGTTTTGGCTACTACTAGATGAAGTCTGTTCAGTCGTTGATGAACTAGACGAGCCACCAGAACTTGCATTTGAGCCAGTAGAACAAGCACCGAGAATAGCCACTGATAATAAGCTAACTCCAAATAAACAAACTTTTTTCATTAATTTTCTCCTATTCAGCTTTTAACGTGATTCAGCCTTTTGCACGTAGTATCAAAATAAAAAATCTAAAGCATGATATAAAAATCTCATTACAAAAATAAATATAATAAAAACAATAAAACCACAGCCACAACCGATAGTGTTTTCGTCGATTAAATCAAAAGCGTTAAAGGTTGTTTTATTATACACTTTATTGTAAGCAGCTTTTTTCGGTTTGTTAACCCACCCCATACCTTTCTTGCCATAAACGGGGGTAATAGCAGAACGAGCTTGGCGCTTAACCTTGCCAGTCGTTCTTGCTTTAACACTTCGTTTCAAACTTGGTTTACGAGGACCTACTTTCATAATTAACCTTCTCTGTAGATGTCAACAACTTCTCCAATTGTACGAATATCATTTTTTTCGGAAAGTTGAATATCATCATAATCTTTGTTAAGTGACTCCAGACGGTCACTTTTTAGTTTTTTGACGTAGTTTTCGCCATCAACTTTAAAAATACCGATTTTATTTAAATCAACTTGATTTGTTAATTTAATGAAAAGAAAATCACCATTTTTGATTTTGGGTTCCATTGAGTGACCGACAACAATAGCTATTGTGTCGTATTCATCGTCATCTGGTATTTCATCCGCGTAGAAGTCCACCATTGAATCATAATCATCATCTTGCCAGTAGCCAGTACCTGCAGAAACTCTCCCCGGAACTTGCCGTGGCACACGTTTTCTTGTATCGTACTCAGCACGCTTCTCTTGAATATCGATAACTTTACCTTGCTCCTCGGATAAAAGCTTTTCGGACGTCTGTACAAGCTTATTTTTACGATTGTCATTTAACTTATTATAGTTAGATAGTAAAATCGCTTGGCGAGGGTCAAAATTAATCTTTGGAGAGATAGTGGTTATCTTATTAGATTTATCTTCAATTAAATCAGACTTATTCACATTAAAATAATTTGCTAAAAGTTCTATTTTACCAATTCTTGGATAGGTGATACCTTTTAGCCAATCTCTAACTGTAGTATATTTTAAATTTAAATCGGCGCATAGAGTATTTCTGTCTACGCCTTTCTTTTTCATATAATAATCAAGGTTTTTAGAAAAAATCTCCTTGTTTTTAACATTTGTTTCGGTCATTTGCTCACCCCTTTCTCACTTAATATATTACGTTAAAAACGCAAAAAAGTAAAGAAAAAAATAAAAAAATACGGAAAAAACGCAAAAAGTTCTTGACATTGCGGTTAAACCGCAGTATAATATACTCGTAAGGTTGAGATAGACCTTAACAAATAAAAAGGAGGTGCAGCTAATGGCTAAACATAACAAAAAGCCTAAACGCAAAGAATTAGAGTTCGAAATCAACATTCTCTGGTTTAAGCTCAAAATTAAAAGCATTATTGAATGGTAATTCAATAAAGGAAGCATAAGCTCCCCCCCTTGTGGGGTGTGGTTATAGTTTAACATATTTAGTTGTACCTTCGCAAGAAAGGAAACAGAAAAATGAAGTGGAAGAAGTTTCTTTTTGGTGACATTCATTATAAAAATGAATCAGCAGATGGAAATCAAGAAGTGGAATTCAAATTAAAAGGTGGATTAATTCCTAACTTGGTTTTGTTAGCTTTGATTATTGTATTAATCGCTTGGTTGGTGATGAGGTGAGTACATGAAAACAAATGAAATAATTTCTGTAGAAAATGTTCAATTAGTAAAAATTACTTATCGAAAAGGAAATGGAACAAAAGAAAATCCTACTAGGGTTGTTTCACAATTTTGGAATCAAAAAAATGAAATGATGTTTGAAATTGACCCGACTTCTTAATTATCTCGTCTGTCAATAGCTTTTCTGTAAGATTCAGGCAAAGAATCATAAACATTTTTAATTTTTTTAGGCTGTGAAATTCTATTGTCAACAATCAAATTGACAAAAGTTAAAAGTGAGGCTGCGAGTTCTTTGTTATCTTTCAAGTCAATTTGTCCGGGGTGAACAGCGTTATTTCCGATTACACGGACGCTATCTAGCATTTGTTGAATTTCAGCTGGCATTCCTTGACCAACTAAATATCCTATTTTATTATTTAAATCTTTACCTTCGGCTTTTAAGTGATTTACAAGTTTTTCAATAGCTAAACGCGATAGAGCAGCAGAAGAACGTGGGGATTTATCAAGAATTTCACTTGCTTCAATGTAAATTTCTCTGACATCATCAGGCATATCTTGATTTGGGGAAGGTATTCCTAAAACTTTAATCGGATGAAGGAGTTTTTCGTTACTTTCTAAAACTGATATAGCTTTATTCTCATGTATTACTTTGTTATCGGTTAACCACAATGAATATTCATGACATGCTTGGCATTGTGCAATGATTATAAAAGGTGTTTCTATGTTTCTGAATGGGTTGAAAAAAACCGATATAGCTCTCCATTCGTGTGAAGCAAATCCTCCACAATTCGGGCAAGTAAATGCTTTTGAATGTTGAATGTCATTGTAAAGGTTTATTTTACTGTGATCAAAATATGTCATAACTTTTTCTCCAATCATTTTTATTTCCATTATACCATTTTAGAAAGGGGTGAGAATATGCAAAAAATGACATTGAAAATGTTACGCGTTTCTAATGGATTAAATCAAAAAGAAGCTGCAAAACTCGTAGGAGTGTCTGCTGATACATGGGGACATTGGGAACGTTGTCAGACAGAACCGTCGATTAGTATGGCTTATCGCATAGCAACGACATTCAATACTAATTTAGATGATATTATTTTTTTACCCAAAGTTGCGGTTTTACCGCAATAAACATTTATCAGCAGGTTAAAAAGGAGCAAACATGAAACCAAAACGTTATCCGTATAGCGGACAAAAGAAAAAAGAATCAAACGCTATTTTGAATATAACGCTTGATTCTAAAAGACTAGCAAATGTTTCTAATCTTGAATTTTGCCATATGAGACGCCGATTATTTGGTCAATAAACAAATAAACAAATGGAATCATCATTGTTTGATTTGAACTAGTAACCAAAGTGACATCTACTAAGAGAATAACTTCGAGTGGTTCGTCGCCGTCGAAAGTATGGTTTAAATTTTTACGAAACTCTAAAAAATTTTTTATACCATCATAAGTTTCATCCGGATTATCAGGAAGTAATTTTCCAATGTATGTTCCAGCCGCTGTCGATATAGCAATATCATTATCAGTTTCTCTGGCAAAGAATGCTATATCACCAACTAAGTCAAATTTTTTTGTAGTGGACATATTAATTCTCCTTTCCATAATATTTGACTTTGCGATTTTCATAAGGAGATGAGAGGCCCTATTTAATCGTTTGTCATGAATCAATTATATCAGAAAGGATAGAATAACACAATATGTTGCGTTTTCAATACAATCAAAAACTATATATTGTGTTTTGGGATTGAGCATGAAAAAAACTTTAAGCAAGTTACTTATTGACAGAGGAATGACAGTCACAGAGTTAGCTGAAAAGACCGGTATCAGCTATAACACGTTGATGAACATCGGAAAGAGAGACCTTTCTTTCAGTAGAATGGTGAAAATAGCTGACGTTTTAGATGTCAGTTTAGACGAATTCAGAAAGGATAATACATGAATGAATTAACATTATCAGATAATCTCGCACAGATTGAACTTGAAATCAATCATCATAAGCAGATTGCGGGTCAGTCTATTTGGGAGATTGGCAGACGCTTAAATCATGTTAAAGAGCACGATTTGGTGCATGGGCAGTTTATGGAATGGTTGAAGAAAATTGAAATCGACCACACAGCTGCTAAAAGAATGATGAAAGTAGCTCATGAACTTCCAAATAGTGCAACGTTGCACCATTTAGGTTCATCAGCTCTCTACCTTATCGCCACTCTTCCAGATGATGAAAAGCAAACACAGCTTGACCGTATCGAAAACGGCGATAATCCAACGGTTCGTGAACTGCAAGAAGTCAAACGTCAGCTTAAATTATCACAAGCAGACAATGAACGTTTGAAAGTTCAGAATGAAAATTTGGCAGAGCAGGCGCTCTCTAAAACGGAAAAAGTCGTTGAAAAAGAAGTTGTTAGAGAAGTCGTGCCAGAGGATTATCAGTTTTTTAAATCTAACTATGAAGCTTCTGAACGTAATACTGAATTTTACAAACAACAAAATTCAGAGCTTCGTGAAGAGATGAAAGAGCTTGAACGTATCATCAAAGAACAGCAGCAGAACAAAGCTTCTAGAGAAGAATTATCTGAATTAGAAGAACGCAAACAAGCCATTTCTTCTGAATTAGATTCTCTTGAAAAGGTTGTTGCATTTAATGAATCTGTTGAAGCTTTCTTGGCAGCACACGCTTCTTTGCAGTATTCGTCAGATTTTTCAAATCTTTATAACAACAGAGATTTAACATTGTCTCTACTAGATACTATCAATCGTCTAGAGAAATGGATTGATGACATTAAATCAGAATTACCAAAATCAGAAATTATCGAAGGAGAATAACTATGCGTACTTACAGTCATTTTGCACAAGGAAATATTTTTAACGATGGGCGACAAGCGAACGTTGTCTATGCCACAAAAAACTATCAAATGTTTAACTTTAGTAAATTTAACCGAAACGTCTTCTTGTCACCAGAATTTTTAAAACAAGCAGAAATTGGTTTTGTTTCACCAATTATCGTAAACGAAAACATGACAGTTATTGATGGACAACATCGCTTATCGGCTTGCCAACAACTGGGTTTACCTGTTGAATACGTTGTTAAGGAAGGTCTAAACGAAGACGATATTGTTCGTATGAACACCGTTCAACGTCCATGGAAATTGATTAATTATATTGAAGCTTACGCTAACGAAGGCAAAGAAGAATACGTTAAGCTTCTAAATTTAATCAACACCAAAGATTATTATCAAAGCGTAGCAATCATCTCTCAAATCGCTTTCAACTCAAATACTCCAAGAGGAATGATTGAAGCTATCCAAGAAGGCACGTTTGAATTTCATAATTACAATAAGACCGTTGAATTTTTGGCTTATTTGAAATTATTCAAAGAAAAGACACGTATTCCTTACCGTTCAAATCTTTCTCGAGCATTGTATATGTTGTTTACATACAAAAAAATCAACATGGATACGTTGATTAAAAAAGTGGTTTCTACAGGTTTGAATGAAGAATTGATCGTTAAATCACCTAACTACTCAGAATGTATCAAAGAGTTGCTAACAGCTTATAATTATCGAGCTTCTGTAAATTATATTGACTTTGCAATTAATGCGAAAGGAAACGTCATTATTAATAGCGAAAAGCACGATTGGGCTCTTGACGAATACGAAAAAGAGTAAACAAAAAAAGGAGTACATGCGTACATACTCCCAGTCATTTTGCTAACACTATTATAACATATTTCCAGCTAGGTTGCTACGGTTCTAGCAGACGCCTCCGAAATATAGATAATTGACATGATAAAACGAACTCCATTAGGTCTGCTAGGGCTATACCAGCCTAGCTGGAAAACGAAAAATATAGAAAGGACAAAAAATTACGAACAAATTCGAGTTAAAAGGTAAAAACATCTTTTTAGATGGTGAGCATTTAAAAGGTGTACAGTCTTTCAAATTAAAAAGCACAGCTGAAAGCAGCCATGCCGAATTGTACTTAAAACTATTGGTTGAATTGCCAGAAAGGAGACAAGATGAAAGTTAGCATTGAAATCACAAATCTTTCTGATTTTTTAGAATTAGCTAAAGAAGTGGTTAAAAAAGCCGAAGAACTAGAAACAGCAGTTCAACGGCTAAATAACACTGAATTAGAATTACAAACCAAGACGATTGACGAGTAATGCTTTCTGAGCTTCAGTTACCATTTCTTTCCAAGTTGAGAATTTAGTCTGCTGAGAAACGAACACATCTAAAATATTTTCATCTGCTTTCTTGAATTCCTCTTGATTAGAAATCTTTTCAGGACTAGATAATAAAAATTCTTCTATGGTTGAAAAGTTAGTGTTTTCGCTCATGAATTTTTTAGAAAAGATTTCATTGAAAGAGTATTTATGTGTCCCTGAAACTGACTGAGCATTTTTGGATAATTGATTGAGGTTCTTCTCAATTCTATCCATTCCCTTTATTTTAAAACTCATATAATCACCTCCTTTCGAGATGATTATACCAAAAAAAGCCACTGAAAAATCAGTGACTTACCAAATAACTTACTTACATTATACCAGAAAGGAAACACTATGGATAGTGTAATGCAACAATTTTCTGATTGGTTAAAAAGCACGATCAAGGAAACATTAAACAAGCTTTTGGAAATTGAGCGTGATGACGGATTTAACGAGCTGATGAACGCTACAGAAACATGCAAGTTTCTAGGTATTGATTACAGCACGTTTCAGAAATACCGTTATTCAGACGATTTTCCAAAAGAACTGCCAGCAAAACGCTGGTCTAAGCGAGCTATTAAGAAATGGCTTGAAAATCAAATTTAAAGGCTTCTGGACAAGGCTTAAAAGAGAAAGGATTTAACATGAAACTATTTAATTGGCTATTTGCAAAACCTAAAAAAGCAGAATCACATCCAGTTTGGACAATCGAATACAATGGCTGGGAAGCAAGTGCCATTGCATACAATCGCACTCACGGTTTGCCAGACGATGCGATTTAAGGAGTGAAAGAGAGGAAGAAAATTAATGCAATACATCTTTCAAAAACACAACATCAAGCTATACAGCTGTTAGTAATGAGTTTATTAAAGATAAAACGCTCTTCAATAAAGAAAAAGGATTGTTGTTAACCATTTTAAGCAATGCGGATGAATGGCGAGTATATCCAGAAGAATTAGCAAAGCGGTGTAGGGATAGTGAGTCAGCTATCAGAACACAACTAAAAGCACTTGAAAAAGCTGGCTACATAAGAACCTATCGAAAATCTTTTGGTGGTCGATACGGTACAGAAACTTACAGATTTTGTGCTGATAGAAAAATTAGCGATGAAGTTTTCGAAGAATTAAAGGCTAGGCAGGAATCTGAATTAAAATAATTTGCTAATGTGCAATTTGCTAATGTGCAATTTGCTAATGTGCAATTTGCTAATGTGCAATTTGCTAATGTGCAATTTGCTAATCAACAAATTAACCAACTAATAAATACTAACTAACAATAATTACTAATATTAAATAAATACTAATTATAAATAAACATCAGCATCAGCAGAGGTGAAAAATTGAGTAAAAAAGAACTTTTTGAAATCTTTCAACAATGTTTTGGAAGATTGCTAACACCATTTGAAATCGAGGATATCAATAAATGGATTGATGAAGATGATATGCCAGTAGAAGTTGTAAATGCTGCTTTGAAAGAAGCAGTAACAAACAATAAAATCAGCTGGAAATATGTTAACAAGATTTTGATTGATTGGCACAAAGCAGGAGACAACACCCTTGAAAAAGTTGAAAAAAGATTGTCTGACTTTGAAGCTAGAAAGAAAAAACAACAACAGTATTTTGGCAATTATCGTAAACCTAGAGAACGATTTTCAGAAGCTGAAAAAATGGCTTTGAAAGAACCAGACCCAGATTTTGGGTTTTAGAGGTGCATTATGGAATTGATGTCTTTTGATTACATGATAGCCAATAAAATTCTGTTAGATACTGGAGATGTCTGTACGATTCACAATAAGCCATATTATCGACGTATGACACGAGAGGGTGAATACAACAGTATTGCTATGTGTTTAGAATGTCAGAAAAGTGAATTGGAACGCTTAAAACGTTCAAGCGCTGAACAGCAAACACTCAACGGAATGCTGGCGAAAACGTGGGCAACTTTTGAATCGGTTAGCGTTATTCCAAGCGATTTAAAAAATGCCACCATCAAGAATTTTGAGACTAATAATCTTGAAGACCAAAAAGCCTTGGCGTTCGCACAAAGAGCTATTCGCTACTACGGCAAAGGTGGAGAAGGCAATACATTTTTGCAAGGACACGCAGGTGTTGGAAAAAGTCACTTGTCGATTGCAATTGCTAAATCATTGAATGACACGTTTAAGATTTACAACGAGCCTAAAAGCGTTATCTTCATGCCAGTTGCAAGGCTTATCCAGCGTGTACAAGCTAGTTTCAATGGCGGCGGACGATTTACGGAAGAGTTTGCTACAAAACTACTGACAGAGTGTGATTATCTTGTTTTAGATGATTTAGGCAAGGAAAGTACGACAGAAAACAATATGAAACAAGCTAACGATTGGACTTATCGTTTTCTGTTCAATATTTTAGACAGCCGCAGCAAAACTATTGTAAATACCAATTTTACTAGAAAAGAATTAATTCAGATTTATGACAACGCATTTGTTGACCGCTTAACAAAAGGTATGCGAGGAGACAAAGACCGTATCTTTAAATTCTCGGAAGGAGCTGAAAGCAAACGATGAACGAATTAGAAATCAAAATCTTAAACTTTATCAAAAGTCGTGGCAGTTTTGAGCAACCAGTACCGCTGAAAAGACTGAAATCAGAATTCAACATCAGCGAGCGAGGCGTTAAAGAGGTTGTGGAACGCTTAAGGTGCGAATTTAAACAACCAATCATTGCAAGCCGTAGAACGAGACGAGGTGGCTATTATTTGCCAAAAAACGACATAGAACGCAATGCAGGACTGACGCCATATAAAGAACAGATTTTAACTTCGCAAAAAACAGTAACAGCTATCACATCAGTTGACCTCACTGAATATTGGAAAGGCTGGCAAGCATGAAAGAACGACTTATCCAGCAATTCGAGCAGACCTATTACAGCTATTCGAACGAAGTAAGAGCTATGTTGTTAGAGCTTAGCGAAGAAGAATTAATCAACAAGCTAGCAAGAGACAGCAAGATGTCTCAAATGAAAATGATTGTATTTTGAGGTAGAAAAAATGAAATATAAAAAAGGTGATGACATTTATTTAAAAGGGCAAATTACAGACGTAAGTTCTTGTAGTGAAGCTTCTTTTCCTTACGAGGTGAATACAGCAGATGAATTTATCGACGTAAGAGAAAAAGACATTGTTTCTGTTAACGAACCAGAAAAGCCAATTTTAATAAAAGAAGAAGCAGAGTGGTTGGAAGGATTAATAAAATTTGTAAAGTCATGTGGACAATCTATTTACAACACTTTGTACTATATTACTCGTCAAGGGTATGGCTATTTGTTCGAATATATAGATCACGATAAAGATAAAAGTTTTATTTTAAGTAATCGCATATATCCTAGAGAATTATATCCCGATGATTTAAAAGAGCGCTTTGTCAATGCGCTACTTTACGGCTATGAAGTTGAGAAAGAAAAGCTGTATACAGTTAAATTCTCAAACGAAGATTTTGGCAAAATTTACATTGGAATTTTTAAGGCTGTTAACAAGTTTGGAATAAGCTCATTGCCTTTAAATGATGATGATGTCAAATCGTGGTTCACTAAAGATGAGCTCGAGAGATTTAAATTTTGGAATAACCCAGCTTTTGAAATAAAAGAGGTGTAGAAATGAAGAAATATTATGTATCTGGAAAATATGATGGCATCGATATTGGAACGGAAGTTGAGGCGCCAAATCAATATATGGCTGTTTATACTTTCATTGACGAAGTATCGACAACAATTTGCTCTGAAATGTCAGAGATTTTCGTTTCAGCAGTTGAAGAGGTGTAATTATGAAAGAAGAAAATTTAGAGTATCTATCAACTAAAATTAGACGTTCGCAAGACAGATATGTTCATAGCCAAATTGATTTATTTGACCGTATTTTAGCACAGGTTGAGAAACAATATGAAAACAGTTTAGGCCAGCAAACAATCAACGGTATTGCAGCAACCATCTATCAAGGTTACATCTTATCCGACATCGAAGATGCAATTAGAAACGGACAGTTTGAATGATAATTTTAGAAAATGATTTTGAGCAGTCATATTACGACAGAACAAGCGACTATCTAAATCTTGCTACAGAGTACGGTGAGATTATCAACGATTATCAAGACAAGATAGTGGCTCTGCAGCAAGAAAACAAACGCTTGAAGCGTGAAATCTGGAATTTGAAGAAAACGAAAGGAAGACGGAATGCGATTATTCATTGATAAGAACATGAACTTAGTTGCTAAATTCGGTGAATATACAAGCGCTGAATATTTTCATCAAAAACTTGGATATATTCAATTGCCAAAATACAAAGAAGATGAATTGATTGAAATTAAATGGCAAAGTTTTAATACAGAGCTAATTAACAAGATTGAAATTTCAGTCAAAGAAATTCTTGCAAGCGAACAAAACCAATTTGAATTAGACGACGTTAAAGCGCTGATTGATGAGAAACAGCGACAACTTCAAGAAGAACGTAAACAACGACGTCAAAGTTACGACGTTGAAGAAAAATTGTGCGACATTATGTTAGAAAGAAGTGTGAAGTGATATGCAATCTTTTGAACAATTGCAAAAGAAAATGCAAGTTCCGAAAGTTCAGAAAGGGAATGTTAGCTATTCTTTTCGGAACGCTGAAGAAATCGACACGCATTTTAAGAAAGTTTCTGAAGGCTGGACACTTGTATTTAATGATAGCATCGCAATTTTCGGCGACAGGCTGTTCTATATCGCAAAAGCTATCGTGGAGCGAGAAGAGGATGGCAAAAAATATAGTAGTCAAGGAATAGCTGAATTAAACGAAGTCCCTATAATTACAACAAAGGCAGGGAAAACAATCCAACAGATGCAAGCACCACAATGGACAGGAGCTGTTGGTTCATACGCAAGGAAATACGCTTTGCAAGGTCTGTTTGCTATGGGTGAAGAAGATGTTGATAAATATCAAAAAATTACAGAAGATGAGTTTAATAAGCTTATGAGTAATATTGAAGCTAAAAGCACTAGTGACGAACAAACACAGCAAGCAATTAGTTATATCTGCTCTCAAATGGGTGTGTACGACATTACAGACTTGTTAATGATTCATCTTCCGTCAGTAAACAACATCGTGAATCAATTAGGTAAAAAGAAAGCAGGAAATTAATGAATAATGTAAATCTAATCGGTCGCTTAACTAAAGCGCCAGAACTAAAACAGACAGCGAGTAACACAAGCGTATTAACAGGAACGCTTGCAGTGAATCGCACATTCAAAAATCAAAATGGCGAACGCGAAGCAGATTTTATTAATATTGTTGCTTGGCGCCAAACCGCAGAGATTATTGCACAGTATTGTGGTAAAGGTTCGCAAATCGGTGTGACTGGTCGTATCCAGACACGTAACTATGAAAATCAGCAAGGACAGCGTGTGTATGTGACAGAAGTTGTGGCTGAGCATGTTGATTTGCTAGACAGCAAGAACGATAGTCAATCGAATTTTCAAAATTCGCAAGGACAAAATGTAAATAATAGCTATCAAAATCAAAATAATGGATTTAATTCAAATTTCAATGCACAGTCAATGGATATTAGTGATTCAGATTTGCCGTTTTAGAAAGTGTGATTGAGTGTTTTTAATACCATTTGAGCCAAAACCGCAATCAAGACCACGAGCCACAATCAGAGGACGACATGCAGCAGTGTATGAAGACCCAAAAATGATGAAGTGGCGAAAGCAGGTCACGGATTACATTAAAGAAAATTATGATGGGCGTTATTTTGACGGTGCTATTTGTGTAAAAGTAACGTTTTACATGAGAGCACCACAGAACGTCTCTAAAAAGCCGTCAGAGCGTGCAAAAGATAAAGCTAAGCAATTATATTCAAAATACATTTCAGGGCGTTTAGAACACGTTAAAAAGCCAGATTTGGATAACTTAATCAAGTCATTGTTTGACAGCATTTCAAAATCTGAAATCGTTTGGTCTGATGATAATATCGTTTGTGATTTGCAAGCTAGAAAATTTTATAGTCCAAATCCACGTATCGAAATAGAAATCGAGGAAATCGAATGAGCAGAGCAGGAAATCGCAATAGAGCTAAATTTACAGTGACGTTTGTTGAAACGAAAACTGGCACACCACTTGACGTTTGTCGAAATTTTAGAAATTGGACGATTAAAAATGGTCTAAAAAGCTATGTTGAAATTGCTGAAATGCTAGACATTACACCAAACGAAGTCAAGAAATATCTTGATTTGGCTAAAATGCCAGAGTATGACAGCACAGTTTTAAAACGAATGAAAGAGGTAATGTATGACAAATATTGCTAAGGGTATTTATAGATTTACCGATTTAAAAACAGGTGAAGTATTCGAGGGTACACGAGATGAATATGCTAAACACTTGAAAATCAAAGAAAGAACGCTAAATTCTCGTATTCAGCGAGGTTGTGTCACCAGAGAAAAAATCGGTGAAATTAAAATCAAACAGAAAAAAAGAATTCAACGCTACACTAATTTTGAAACTAAGCAAGTGTTTGAGGGTTCACGTAAAGAAGCGTGTGAATTTTTTGGGATTAAAGATTGGAAGCTAGCGAGAATGTTAAAAGACGGTTCGATAGTTAGTGCGTTTATAGTTGATAATGAAATCTGCGAAGACATATTCGAAATGCCAGCGCCAAAATCTAAAGAAGAAAAAATTAGACGTGAGTTATATCGCAGAGAATGCCTTTTAAAGGCTCTAAACGTAAGCTAGATAAATTATGTTCGAAGCAAATTAAAACGTCATAGAGATGACGAGAGAGGTGTTAAAATCGATGTTAGGAATTAAGTTAGTAGACGTTGATACGTCAAATGCACGCACAGAGCAAACTGGAACGTGTGAATTGTGTTTTGGTTCAATGTGGTGTGATAACCCAGTTTTAACTTTTGAAAATCCAAAAGGCGACCGTGTCGAAATCGATGGCTACTATTGGAGCCGGGGAGATTATTTTGAACTTAAGATTGATAACTATTTAAATTTCTATGATTGGCTGTCAAAACAAGATGTTGATTGGAATATGTTAACAGACGATGGTTATGAGTATTAAGCAGATTTAGTTTATTGGTATAGAGAGGAAGAGGAAAATGATTAGTATTTATTTAGTAATTTTAGCTTTTTTGACAGTCCCAATGTTTGTGATTTACGATGAGAATAAACGAGTAAGACTTGTGATGTGTGGTCTGCTTTACTATCTTATTGATACAATTAAAGCTTATTTTAAAGAAAAAGGAGACAACGAATGACGATTGAAAAGAAGATGTTAAAACCAATTAATGAAATTCATTTTGACGAGTTGAAAGAATTAATTTCTGAATACCGTGAAATCAAAAAAGTTATTAGAACATATAACGAGTTGCATTTTGAATTATATGTGTACGACGAAGTTATCATGGCAAGCGAATGGGTAAACGAAAAGCTTGTTGAATTGCTTGAAAAACGACTTGAAGTTCTTGAAAGTGAAATCAACGTTTTAGGTTATACCTTTGAGGATGAGCCAAAGGAATGGCGGTATCATGTGAATGTTTTGAGAGGTGAAGATGATGACTAAACAAGAAGTGATTGAGAAGATTGAAGCGTGTAAAAGTCCTTTTACTTCCGAAGACGACACAATTTTTAATTATGGTTTAGACAAGGCGCTGAGTATCATTAAACAACTTGACGAACCAGAAAAGCCAGTAGTGCCACAGTTCGTTGCGGATTGGTATGAAGAGCATAAAGAGGACCTTGAATATAACTTATACAGACTTTGTATCGATTTCTGTGGACGAAAATTACATGAAGATTTACATGAATGGTTTAATTTTGATAAAAATAAACCAATTGAGACACTTATATTAATGCACAAATTCGGCTACGAAGTTGAGAAAGAGAAACTGTACACTGTCGAGATACCGAATCCAAACAGTATAGGTGGAAAGCTAGTGTTGTTTAAACAACAAAGTACAGGGAGGTTAATACTTGATATGTTAAACCCTAACATTAACAAACCAAAATATATCCACCTAACCGAACCAGAAATCAAGAAAGATTTTGAATGGGCGTGGCAGTTTGCGAAAGATGTTGAAAAATGACAATACCAAAATTTAGAGTATATGATAAAGTTGAATGCATGATGATAACAACAAGCGATTACGAGGACTTGTCAGATTTGTTTTGTATTTTAAAAAATGACGCTGATACTGGATATATTAGCGAACTCATGCAATCAACATGTTTGATTGATAAGAATGGTAAAGAAGTCTTTGAGAATGATGTCATTAGGGACAGCGATGGTTTTGAGGGCATTGTTCAATATGATGAAAGCTATGGCATGTATGGCATTGCTTATCTTCCTACCCTATCAAATGGTATTGATATGACGTTTGAAGAATTAAAAGATAATTATCGGAACGAATTTGAAGTCATTGGCAATATTTATGAAAATCCAGAGTTTTTGGAGGGAGTGGAATGGCATTAGCAAAAAAATGTGATAGATGTGGTACTTTTCATAATAATTATAATGAAGCACAGAACCCTGAACAAATCAATGCGATTATGACTTTGAATACAGATAAATATAATAAATATTATTCTAACAAGAAATACAATCTCTGTCCTAATTGTGAACAAGATTTTTGGAAATGGCTAGATTATAGAGAGGAAGAATGATGAGATGATACATCTGCATTATTATGAAGTGGCATTGCTAGCTCTGATAATTATAGTTCTAACTTCTGCGATTGGTTATGATGTTAGTGAGCGAAACAACGAATCTAAAATTGCAGAGTTAAAAACAGAGCTTAGACAAGCTAAGGCACAAATTAAGGTCTTGGAAGAAAATCAAGTGATTGTGTATTACGCTGACAGCTGGGGAGGTGAGTAGATGATTAAAGTGTATTTTGGAAACGACGAAAGCAAAAAATATATTGGTGAATCTAATACAGATAGTGGCGCATTTCGCATTATTTATGACTATGTTAAAAATGTCATTGGCTGGCACAAAGTTTATTATCGTTCCTGGAATGAAAATGGTGCATTAGTGATTGATTTTGGAAGTCACAGAAACTTCTTTTATGTTGAGCGCTGAGTAACTCGTTATGGTATTCTCGTAGGTTCGATTCCTGCGACGAGTATAACCCAGAATAAATTTAAATGGAATAGAGGTGTTAACACACTTCTTCTCACACAAATTAGTATATAGCTGGTTAGTCTACTGGGTGGCTAGCTAGCAACAGACTGAAATATTTAGAAACGAGGTATTCCTTAAAATTCTTTCTGTAAAACATTCTAAAGCGAATTATCAGTCGTTCGTGATTATGCAAGGCGCTACTTTCCTTATGAAATTCAATGCTTGGGTCGTGCGCCTGCCCATTATTTTAAAAAGAAAGGAGCTATCTTTTTTAGGATTATGCAAAAAAAGCCCGCTTTTGCAGACCCTTTATAATATATATTAATGCTTACATCTATTATATCATAAAGGAGCTAGAGAATGAGCAGAGCTAAAGAATTACTTGACGAACTACAAAACTTAGACATGGACATTCAAAGCAGAATCGATGAAGTAAGCACGTTAGAGGCTGGGCTGCTTTCCAGTCCTAAATGGTCAGCGGATAAAGTAAAAGGTGGTAAACCTAGAAAAGTCGATGATGTTTATGCACAGCTTATCGTTTTAAAAGAATCTATTGAGCATGACACAAGTGAGATTATCAGCCGTAAGCTTGAATTGAGCCGTTTAATTAATAAAGTGAGTGATCCAAAAGAACGTGCTATCTTGCGCATGACTTATATTTTAAAACAGTATCCAGAAGATGTAATGTCCCATTTGAAAATCAGTCAATCAACTTATTATCGTTTGCGAAAGCATGCAATGAAAGAAATCGATATTTTTTTGGAGTCATGATAAAAAATGAGAACTATTAAAACGAACTGGATGAAGTTGGGCGTGCATGGTGTTGCCAATGTGTTATTATGGTATTGTGAAATAATAAAGGTTAGAGGTTCAAACGGGCCTCTATTTTTGTTAGCTTTTTTCTTGTAAAGAGTTATAATAGCAGTAACTCTATTAAGAAAGCGAGAAATTATGTTAAAGATATTTAAGTTTGACAGAGAAGTTTATTCTGGTGCAGAAATCAGAGAACGTGTTGATTATTATCGTGATGAAGCGGATAGGATTCTTAAGCTATCTGATTTTAACAGTAGAGAAGCAATGAATGAATTCAAACGTTTAAGAGATGAAATCAAAGCAGAAGATAATTATTATTGTAAAATAAATTTCCAAACAATTGTTGGAAGTTTTGTTGAAGATAATGCAATCGTTGTTAATAAATACGTTGCCTTAATTTCAGACATTGTTTCAAAATTATCTGGTACTAATATTAAAAGTCGTTTATCTTGGAATTTAGATGAATTTAGTTTGTATATTACTTCTTCAGATATTGAAGAACTGTTAATCGATAATGGTTGGTATGGTCATTATCAAGCTGCTAATGTTGAACGTGATTTAAGAACGATTGGTTCTGGTACTCCAGAATATGCTTTCTTATCTAGAGCGCATATGTTTTTGACAAGACCAAGTCATCAGTCTTATCAAAGAATGAGTGAGGCGTATAATTGGTTAGGAAAACACTCGTTTGACGACGAAACGTTAAAGAGTTATTTCAATATTGTTTTGATGAAAAAATTTAAATAGCAATGAGCACCGAATTGGTGCTTTTTTATTACCAGAAAGGAGGTGATGGAAAATCACTAAATTAACATTAAAGCAGCAGAGATTTGTAGATGAGTACATCATCTCTGGAAATGCAACGGATGCAGCTATAAAAGCTGGATATGCTAAAAAAGCTGCTTATCAGTCTGGAGCGGAGAACCTCAAAAAACCTCAAATAAAAGAAGCTATAAAACAAAGACTTGCTGAATTAGAAAAACATAAGATTGCAACTGCTGACGAAGTTTTACAAGTGTTCACAAGTATTTTGAGACAAGAGTTGACAGAGGAAGTAACAGAGCTTAATCAAGCAACCGGCGAATTCGTAACAATCGAAAAGAAACCGTCGATTGCAGAGGTTATTAAAGCTGGTAGCGAGCTTATGAAACGCTATCCAACTAAACTCGAACTTCAAAAGCTTAAACTTGAGATTGAAAAACTACAATCACAGATTGGTGGTTCAGAGGGGCAAGATGAGAAAATCGCTGGTTTCCTTGAAAAAGTTAAGGAGCTTGTAGTAGATGACAGTTGATTTAAGTAGTCTATACACTCCAAAACAATTAGCGGTTTTGAAGTATATTTGGACACATGATTGGTTTATTTGTGGTTTGCATGGTGCTAAACGTGCTGGTAAAACAGTAGTCAATAATGATACATTTGTCTCTGAATTAAAACGAGTTCGTAAAATTGCTGATAAACTTGGCATTGATGAACCAATGTACATTTTAGCTGGAACATCTAGCACGTCTATTCAAAACAACATCTTGCAAGAGCTATACAACAAGTATGGCTTTGAGCCAAAATACGACAAGCATGGTTCATTTACATTTTGTGGCGTTAAGGTTGTTCAGGTTTACACTGGCTCGATTTCTGGCCTTAAACGTGCTCGTGGTTTCACAGCGTTTGGCGCTTATGTCAACGAAGCTTCTCTTGCGAATGAAGTCGTGTTCAAGGAAATCATCTCTCGTTGCTCTGGTGAAGGCGCTCGAATCGTTTGGGATAGTAACCCAGATAATCCAAACCACTGGTTAAGACGTGATTACATCGGCAAGAATAACGGTAAGATTATCGATTTTAGCTTTAAGCTTGATGATAACACTTTTTTAAGCCCTCGCTATATAGCCTCTATTAAAGCTGCTACACCGTCTGGCAAGTTCTATGACAGAGACATAGACGGCAAGTGGACAGTCGCAGAAGGAGCAATATATAGCGATTATGACGCAAATATTCATGAAGTTGACGAGCTGCCTCGAATGGCTCGTTATTTTGCTGGTGTCGATTTTGGTTACGACCACTTTGGCTCGATTGTAATCGTCGGTGAAACGTCTGACGGAAAACAATATTTAGTTGACGGAATAGCTGAACGATACAAAGCGATAAGTTGGTGGACTGACAGGGCTAAAGAATTTAAAGCGAAATATGGCAATATTGCGTTTTGGTGCGACTCAGCTCGACCAGAACACGTTGCGCATTTCCAGAGCGCTGGTTTAGATGCTATGAACGCCAATAAGAACGTTATAGCTGGTATTGAAACAGTTGCTAAGCGTTTTAAAGAGAACACATTATTTATCAAGCGAGGCGTGATTCCTCGCTTTTTTGATGAAATTTACCAGTATAAGTGGAAACCGAACAGCACTAAAGATGAACCGTTAAAAGAATACGATGACGTACTCGACTCGCTTCGGTACGCTATTTATTCGGACGAAATAACGAAGAAACAACGAAACAATGGCAACCAGTTCGATACACTTCGAGCTGGTTTTGGCTTGTAGAAAGGAATTTAAATGGCTTATACAGAAACATTCGTTGACAGCACAGGTGAAACACATACGTTAAAACCTCGCTTTCATCGTCAAGCAAGAATGCGCTATCGAGCGGAAAGTTTAGAGGAATTGTTTGCGGAAGACTTTAAACTTTTGAAACAATACATCAACCATCATCAAACAGTACAGCGCCCACGTATTCAAGAATTGCTTGATTATGCTGAAGGGAATAACCACACGATTTTAGAGTCAGAGCGACGCAAAGACCAAGATATGGCAGACACACGAGCGGTGCATAATTTTGGTGAGTCTATTGCAACGTTTAAACAAGGTTATCTTGTTGGGAATCCTGTTCAGGTCTCTTATGATGATTCAGATAACAAAAGTGTAGTTGAGTTTTTAGATATCATTTCCAAAGACAATAGCTTCCACCAACTAAATCGTTCGTTGGTTCTTGATTTATCTAAAACAGGACGTGCGTATGATTTGGTTTATCGTACGCAGGAAGACGAAACAAAAGCTGTTAAACTTGACCCAACTTCTACTTTTGTTATTTATGACATGACAAAAGAGGAGCATAGCCTTGTTGGCGTTCGCTATTACAACAAGAATCAGTTTGCAGACACGCATTTAATTGTTGAAGTATACACACCAGATGAGATTTTGACGTTTGATTCAAGTAAGGATTTTAAGCTTATCGACCAAGCACCACATGCTTTTGAAATTGTTCCAATTACGGAATACCTCAATAGCTCGAACGGTATGGGTGATTATGAGTCTGTATTGTCTCTAATTGACTTATACGACGCTTCTCAATCAGATACAGCTAATTATATGCAAGACTTGTCCGACGCTATTCTAGCGATTATAGGACGTGTTAGCTTCCCCGCAGATTGTGACACGGCAGAAAAGCAAATCGATTTCATGCGCAATATGCGAAAAGCACGCTTGCTTAATCTTGAACCGCCTGTTGACGCAAATGGGAATGAGGGCTCTGTTGACGCTAAATACTTATATAAGCAGTACGACGTTAACGGAACGGAAGCGTACAAGAATCGTGTGATTAGTGACATTCATAAAATCACGAATACACCAGATTTGAGCGACGACAATTTTTCGGGTACGCAGTCTGGCGAAGCGATGAAATGGAAAATTTTCGGATTCGACCAAAAACGTGTCGACATGCAAGCGTTGTTTGAGAAATCTCTTAAACGCCGTTATAAACTAATCGCTCGTATTAGTGAGATTTTGAAAGAGATTAAAGATTTTGAGCTGTCTAAAATTCGTGTGACGTTTGTTCCAAACTTGCCAGCAGATACTAGCAGCGTTGTCGCTAACGCCAAGAATTTGTATGGCGTAGTCAGCGATGAGACAGTGTTCAGCATGCTTCAAACAGCGACTGGCGTTGACGCTAAAACAGAAATGGAACGAATTAAGGCACAACAAGAAAGTTCTAGTTTGTTATCGCGTCAGCTTGAAATGAATAGTCGTTTATCCGATAAAGACTTGAACGGAGATGACAATGGTAAACAAGTATTGGAAGAAGAGGATTGAGCTTGAACAGCTAGCTAAAATAGAGCGTGATGCATCTTTAGGCGAGGAATTTCAACGTCTATACAATTATCACTACAAAGAGATGGAAAAGGAAATACAAGCCTTTTACAATCGCTATGTGGACAAGAACAATTTACCAATTGAAGAAGTTCGCAAGCGTGTAGATGAAATGGACGTCAAAGCATTTGAGGAAAAAGCTAAACGATATGTAGCTGAGAAGAATTTCTCGCAAGAAGCTAACAGAGAACTTGGGATTTACAATCTCAAAATGAAAACTAATAGACTTGAATTATTGCAACGTCAATTAGACTTAGAACTTATCGCTCTTGGTAATGACGAGCAGAAAAGAACTAAAGATTTCATCACAGAAGATTATATGCAAGAGCTTAAAACGCAAGCTGGACTTTTAGGAAAATCAGCGCTCACTCAAACAGAAATCAAACAGACTGTTCAAACATTGCTGAATGCACCGTTTAAAGGTGCAACATGGTCAGAGAATATCTGGAAACGTCAGAATGCTTTGAGACAAGTTGTTGCCCAAATGACTGAAGACTTGATTTTGAAAGGGAAGAATCCAACGACATATATTGCACAGCTTAGACAAGAGTTTGAGGTGTCAGCTAGTCAAGCTAAGCGTTTAGCAGTTACAGAGGGGGCAAGAGTTGCTACAGAGGCACAGAGACAATCTTTAATTGCTAATGGCTATGAGGAGTACGAATACATCGCAGAACCAGGCGCTTGTCCGCATTGTGCAGCTTTGAGTGGGAAAATCTTCAAAGTTAAAGATATGATGCCAGGAGAGAACGCAGCACCAATGCACCCTCATTGTAGATGTGCAGTTGCTGCTCATTACTCAAAATCAAACGAGGAATATGAAGCTATGCTTGATAGAGCTGGGAGATTAGAATGAATATAGTTTTTACGTTATTAACTATTATTGGACTGATAATTGCAGTCGTTGTATTTTTGTTTGTTGCCTTTTTAATCTGGGCATTATTTATTTTTGGTGTTGGAGTCTTAAAAGGAATCCAAAACGCCCTCAAAGAATGAAAGTCGTATTTTATACGGCTTTTTTTATTTTGGAAGATTACTCAAGTGGTTAAGAGAACAGGTTGCTAACCTTGAAAGCGTGCGGGGGTTCGAATCCCTCATCTTCCGTTGACTTGGCTAGTCGTTAAATAAGCTAAATAAACATCACTAGCGTGGCTTGTTTGAGTTTGGAATAGAATTACATTCAGACGAGACTAGAAAGCGTGAGACGTCCGTTTTCGTGGCTCTATGAATATAAGGAAGTTTAGAACTGTTCAAGACTAGCATGGGAGGAATTAAAAAATGGAACAACAACAACTTTTAGCGTTAAACGCTCGTAACTTGCAATTCTTTGCAGAAGGCGGTGAAGCAGGAGCACCAGAAGGTGGCGGAAACGACGGCGTTGGTATTGATCCAATCGAAGGAAATGGCGCAGAAGGCACGAACCCAACTTTTGAAGCTCCTAAAACACAATCAGAACTTGACAGTATTATCAATAAATCAAACCAAAAAACTTTAGAGAATTACAAAAAAGGTGAAGCACAACGTATTCAAGATGCAATCGCTGAAGCTTTGAAGAAAGAAAAAGATTACTCACAACTTTCTGAAGAAGAACGTGCTCAACGCGAATTTGAAGATAGCAAGAAAGCTTTTGAGGCAGAGAAATCTGAATTTGAACATGAAAAATTAGTCGTTCAAGTTGAAAAAGACCTTGTTTCTAAAGGTTTGCCTTCTGAATTCGCGGAATTGTTCGCCCTTGATAATGCTGAAAATTCTTTGAAAAAAGTAGGCGAGTTTGAAGCAGTTTTTAATCAAGCTGTTGCTGAAGCTGTTAAGGTTTCCTTGCGTCAAAAAGCGCCAACTTTTGGTGGTTCAAGCGCAAAACAAACAAATTACGGCGCTAGCTTAGCTCAAAATGCTAACGCAGGCGGACAAAAACTATTTTAGGAGGAACATAATATGTCGAAAACATTTTTTGGAAACGCTGAGATTCTTCATAACACACCATACGAAGCAATTTCAGTTTTGGTTGACAAAACAACAACGGGAACTGTTACTGAAAACGGTCGTAAGGTGTTGAAAGCTGGAGCTATTTTGTCTGGTGACGGTGCTTCAATTTTTGATGACCGCACTAAAAAAGTAAAAGTCGAAACTAATCCGTCAGAAGCTACTTATGTTGACGGAATTCTGCTTTACGACGTTGATGTAACAGATAAAGACGCAATTGCTTCACTTGCTTATCGTGGTACTTTGCGAGAGGACAAAATCGGAGCAGGTACAGTTGATGCTAACGTCAAAGCTAAACTACCTCATATTCAATTTGTGAAAGGAGCTTAATAATATGCCATTAATTTATGATACAGTCACAGCCTCAAATCTTGCAGGATATTGGAACGCACGTCAACAACAAGTTGATTCAACAATTGGTGAGAAGTTCTTCCCAGCTCGTAAACAACTCGGACTTAAACTTGCGCTTGTAAAAGGTTCTGCAGGTCTTCCAGTCGTTTTGAAACCATCTGCTTTTGACACTAAAGCAACACTTCGTGAACGTATGAATGTCACTCTTGACGAACAAGAAATGCCATTTTTCAAAGAATCTTTGCTTGTTAAAGAGCAAGACCGTCAACAATTGAACGTTATCGCTCAAACTGGTAACCAAGCGCTTATTGACACAATCGTGTCTGGAATCTTTGACGACAACGCAGCATTGCTAGCAGGTGCACACGCTCGTCTTGAAGCAATGCGCATGCAAGTTCTTGCGACTGGTAAAATCGCCGTTATTTCAAACGGTGTGCCACAAGATTTTGATTATCATGTAGCAGATGATCATAAAGGAACTGTTAAAACAGCATGGACTGATTTAGCTACATCAACACCACTTGCAGATATTGAAGCTGCAGTCAGCGCTTTGGAAAACCTCGGTTCTACACCAGAAGTCATCATTTTGAACCCAAAAACTTTGAGCCAAATCAAAAACGCAAAAAGCACACTAGCTTTGATTAAACCAACTGCACCAGATGCATCAGCGGTTAAGAAATCAGAACTTTATGATTACCTTGAAAGCGAACTTGGTTTGAAAGTGGTTGTCAAGAATCAAACTTACAAAGATTCTGATGGCGTTGTTAAAAAATATTATCCAGACGGACATATTACGCTTGCACCTAACACAGAGCTCGGCGAAACAGTTTTTGGAACAACTCCAGAAGAAAGCGACCTTCTTGGTGGTAGCGTAACAAACGCTAAAGTCGAAATCGTCGACACTGGTATTGCAGTAACAACAACTACTAAAACAGACCCAGTAAACGTTGAAACTAAAGTCTCAATGATTGCACTTCCATCATTTAAAAACCTCGATGACGTTTACATGCTGACGACTGTTCCAGAAGCTTAATAGCGAGGTGATAACATGGCAAAAGTTATCGCAGGTTTTCGAGATAAGCTCACCGATGTCATCTATCCAGCTGGGTCGGACTACAATGGTGAACGTATCGAGGAATTGACAAAAGCAGGCTTCTTAAAAAAGGAAGCTAAAACAAAATCAAAGAAAACTGAATAGAGGTGCTCATGGCTGATTTTGAAGAAACAGTTTTGATAAACGTTAAAGAGGACTTAGGTATAAGTGATGTTTTGCAAGATAAAGTATTAAAACGATTAATTTCAAAAGTTTGTGACCACTTCAAATTGGCTTACGGTACTGAAATTATCGACAATAAATTTAGTTTTATTATCGAAGATTGCACAATCAAACGTTTCAACCGAAGAGGCGCCGAGGGTGCTTCTTCTGAGACGATTGAAGGACATTCAGTCACTTACGACGATGTAAAATACGAGTTCTTGCCTTATGACGACCTTTTGCAAAAAGAGTTCTCGACAGGTAAAACAAAGAACGGAAGGGTGTTCATCTTATGAGAGAAGCACAAAGAGCTACGCTTATTTTAGAAAGCGGAAAGCCAAGATATAACCCAGAAACAGGACGAATGGAAGGTAAGGAACCACAAGAGATTGTGGTTCCTTGTTTTGTTTCTGATATGGGAATAGAGCTAAAAAATCAGTTATTGGATAACAAATCAAATGTTGATGCCAAAATTATGCGAGCTAATGTACCGATTACGCAGCCAATCGCAAGTGTAAACATAGGCGGCAAGAAATACTACGTCATCAACCGAAAAGGATTCTTTTATCGCAGGTCTGCTATTTATTTGAGCGAGGTAAACAATGACTAACATTTCTTTTAAAGGCGACCAAGAATTATTAAACGCTCTTGAAAAAATGGCGCGCACAGATGTCTATAAAGAAGTCGTTAAGAAAAACGGATCTAGTCTCCAAAAGATGGCACAGCGAAAGGCTGTTTTTACAAAAGGTTACTCAACTGGTGCTACTAAGCGCTCTATTAAATTAGAACTGGAAACTAGCGGCTTGGAAGCGCGAGTAAAAGCAACTACAAACTATTCTGGTTATCTGGAAGTTGGAACTCGAAAAATGGAAGCACAGCCGTTCATGCAACCAGCGTTTAACGAAGTACAGCCTAAATTTATCGATGATTTAAGGAGAGCAGGAATTGTTAAATAAGCAACCAGATCAACAAATTCATGATGAATTGATAAAGCGTTCTTTTAAGTTGGGTTTGCCAGCTTTTCCATTCTTACCATACGATAACGAGCCTTACCCTTTTATGGTTGTGGCTTATACGCAGATTATTCCAACGCCAACCAAAAGCAGGCTGATTGGTGAAGTATCTGCACAAGTGGACGTCTGGGGTTCTAAAGACGACAGAAAACTTGTCTCTGACTGGATTGGAAAGCTTATGGAAGCTTTTAGTGAAATTCGTGAAATAGACGGTAGGCAATGGTTCATGGATTTAACAAGCTCAACACAGATTATAAAAGATAATTCAACGTCAGAACTGCTCTATCACGGCATTCTGGATTTAAAATTTAAATTTCATTAGGAGGAAACTATGGCTAATCATGGTAAAGACAAAATTTTGATGTTCCGTAAATTAGGGGACAAAACAGCAGCTGCTAAATTAGCGTTGCAAACAGAACATAAATGGAAATACGAACGCAAGAACGATTCAACTGCGACAAAAGATGGTTCAGTTGTTTCAGATAAAGGACTTGAAGTTACACTTTCAATCGAAGCAGTTTCAACTCGAGACGAATTGAATACTATGCTAAAGAATTCTGTCGTGCAAGGTTACAAGCTTGAAGTTTGGGAAATCGACCTTGCTGGTGAAAAACAAGGTGAGAAATATCCAGCACTTTATGCGCAAGGTTCGCTTGGAAGCTGGGAAGTGCCAGATAGTGTTGAAGATTTAGAAACACTTTCAACTGAAATGACTATCGAAGGGAAACCAGTAGCTGGTTATGCAACACTAACAGCAGACCAAGTTAAAGAAATCAGTTATGCATTCGCTGATACTTCGGCTATCACAGAATAATTTTACAGAGAGGTTTCATAACCTCTCTTATTTTTTTGAGGAGAAAAATAAATGAAAGAAATTGAAATCAATGGAAAAAAATATGATTTGCATTTTGGAATTGACTTCATTCGTGAAATGGATAAACGTTATCAACTTGTAAACGAAAATGGAGTTTCATTCGGCTTAGGCTTAACAAATGCGGTTGTCTATATTCAAGATAAAAATCCAGTTATTTTAGCAGACATCATCTTGTCAGCAACTCATACTCTGAAATCTATTCCAAGCCTTGCAGACATTGAAAAGTGGCTTGAAGAACAAGAGGATTTAGAAAAAGTGTTTGATGATTTTTTATCAGCGTTGAAGACTGCTCCGCTGACGAAATCAAAAGTCAGAGAGATGTTGGAAGTGGTCAAAGACTAAAAAGCAAAACGACATTAGCTAGTTCATCTAAAGAAGTGTATGAGGATATGTTGGCTTCAGCGCTTGGATTGTACGGTGTCGGTTCAATCCTTGAAGCTAAACGAATGACCCTTGAAGAGTTTAACGTCAGAAAGCGTGGATACCTTATGCAGCGCCTTGAACGTGAGCGAGAAATCCACTTGCAAGCGTATTTAAATCGGCTCATTAAAGCTACTGATAAAAGCGGTAAGAATTATCTTTATGGCAATTTTAACGATTTTTACAATGAGGCGAAAGCTAGAAACGCTGTCCTTGGAAACGGACACGGCGAACCAGTTAGCAGCGATTTAATCGCAATAGCTAAACGTCGACAGAAGCTTTTGAGAAAGGGGGATAATAATGGCTGATAATTCATACACAGTTGAAGCAGTCTTAAAGGCTGATACGTCAAGTTTTACTAGTAACATTAAATCAGCGGGCAGTGCAGTAGAGGAGTTCACTAACAACGCCAAAACAAAGCTGGGTTCTGTCGGTGATAAATTTGAAAAAGTCGGTAGTTCGCTTAGCAAGAAGCTGACAGCTCCTATTGTGGCAGGTGTTGGAGCTTCTGTTAAAACGTTCACATCTTTTGATGACTCTATGCGTAAAGTTGCTGCGACGTCTGGAATTGCCGCTGATTCGTCTAGCAAGTCATATATGGCAATGCGCAAGCAAGCGCAAGATTTAGGTGCGACAACACGCTATAGTGCGTCAGAAGTTGCCGAAGGTATGAACTATATGGCAATGGCTGGTTGGAGTGCTGAGCAAACTATGGCGGGTATTCCTGCTGTCTTAGATTTGGCGGCTGCCTCTGGTGAAAATCTCGGTACAACTTCTGACATCGTAACTGATGCCATGACTGCTTTTGGTATGCAAGCCGAACAAGCGGGAGAGTTCGCCGATATTTTAGCAGCGGCAAGTTCAAATGCTAATACCAACGTTTCTATGATGGGGGATACATTCAAGTATGTCGCTCCAGTCGCAGGTTCGTTAGGCTTTAATGCAAAAGACACAGCAATCGCTATTGGATTGATGGCTAATAGCGGTATTAAAGGTTCTCAAGCTGGTACTGCCTTGCGTGCTGGTTTGGTTAACTTAGTTCACCCGTCAGAAGCTGCCCAAAAAGCTATGGATGCATTAGGTATTTCTGTGACAGACAGCGAAGGAAACATGAAGAGCTTCCGAACTATCATGGGCGATTTACGCGAAAAAATGGGTGGTCTTTCAGAGACCCAAAAAGCGTCTGCCGCTGCGACCATTTTTGGTAAGGAGGCAATGTCTGGTTGGCTTGCTATTATCAATTCTTCTGACGGTGATTTTAATAAGTTGGCTAATGCAATCGACAATTCGGAAGGCTCTACTAAACGAATGGTCGCTACAATGGAAGGCGGTTTAGGTGGTTCGTTCCGAAATCTAAAATCAGCCATTGAGGGACTAGGTATTGCAATCGGTGAACGATTAGCGCCCTATGTTAAAAAAGCAGCTGAATTCGTTACGGAGCTAGCTCAAAAGTTTAAGAGCCTTTCGCCAGAACAGCAAGACCAAATTATAAAAATTGCTTTGATTGTAGCCGCAATTGGTCCTTTGCTTGTTGTTATTGGTAAAACACTCAAAGTCCTTAAAACTGTAATCGCTGTAGTTCAATTCTTGCTAAATCCTTGGACGCTTTTAGTTATAGCAATAGCCGCAGCAGTTGCAGCATTCGTTTATTTTTATAACACATCTGCTAAATTCCGTTCTTTCATCCAAAAAGTGGGGCAAGTGATTGCTACGGTATTCAAAGCAATTGTAGGAGCTGTTGTAGGGGCTGCTCAATTCTGGGTGACAGCGTGGAATACAATGACAAGTATTGTTTCAACAGCTGTTAACACAATACGTAGTGTTTGGAATGGTATTAAAGAGTGGTTTATAAATTTGTGGTCGGGAATAACTGAATGGTTTAGTAATCTCTGGAATGGTATTAAAGAAGCGCCGTCGAATGCAGCCGAATCCATAAAAAACACATGGAGCAACATCAAAGAATGGTTTGCTAATCTTTGGAATGGTATCAAAGAAACATTCTCGAACGCTTGGCAGACCATTGTTTCCGTCGTAATGCCGATTATTCAACCATTTATCGACAATATAATTACCGCTTGGGACGGTCTAAAAGAATCGTTCTCTCAAATTTGGGAAGGTGTCAAACAAATCTTTCAAGGTGCTTGGGAAGTCATCAAAGCGATTGTTATGGGACCTGTCTTAATAATCTGTGATTTGATTACTGGTAACTTTAATCAATTAGGTGCAGATTTGGATTTGATTTGGAATTCTATAACGACTGGTATCAGTACGGTTTGGAATGGTATTCTGACATACTTAACAGGAATTTGGAATAGCATTGTGGCTGTTGCTCAAGTAGTTTGGGGCACTTTAGCTACATTCATGCAGGAATTGTGGACTGGAATAACAACGGCAGCGCAGACGGCATGGGAATGGTTAAAAACTACCGTTTCAAACATCGTTAGCAATCTTGTGTCTAGTGTCGTTAATTGGTGGAATGATTTAAAAAGTAATGTCGTTAATATAGCAAATGGCATCAGAGAGGGTGCAGTAAGTGCATGGAATAGTCTAAAAAGTGGGGTTTCAAGCATTGTTAACGGGCTTGTAGGAAGCGTTATTGGTTGGTGGAATAACTTGCGCAGTAATGTTGTTTCAATTGCTCAAGGTCTTGTTTCTGGCGCAGTATCGGCGTTTAACGGCTTGGTTTCTGGTGTTAGTTCGGTTATTAGCTCTGTTAAAGGAGTTTTGAACAGTTTAGCTAACATCAATCTAGCAAGCGCAGGTCAGGCGATTATGGACGGTTTTCTTGGAGGTTTAAAAGCTGCATGGGGAAAAGTTCAAAGTTTTGTTGGCGGTATTGCTGATTGGATTCGTGAGCATAAAGGTCCGATTAGTTATGACAGAGTATTGTTGAAACCTGCGGGTCAAGCGATTATGCGAGGACTTGACGAGGGATTAAATTCAATGTTCGGTCAAGTCCAATCAACAGTACAAGATGTGACTGAGATTTTCGAGGACTTTAGTCCAATAAATACTATCTCGTTGGGGCTTGAAACAAATACAAAAACGTTAACAGATAATCTCAAATCGTTTAGGGAAGAAGTAGAAAACAATGTTGCTGACTTTAATGCACAGATTGCTGATATGATGACAAGTAATTATAGTTATCAATTTGAAAGTGGCAAATACTCAAACAATATTGAAGTGACATACCGCAATCAAGAAAATGAAAAATTAGAAGTCATCAAAGAAGCGATAGCAACTGTTCGTAGCGCTGTGTCTCGTGACACTGTTCTTAATATCAACGGGCGAGAATTTGCTCGTGCGACAGGCGATGATACTAGCGCTTATCAAAATAATAAACAACATATCGAAAACTTAGTTTGGGGGATAAAAGATGTCTAATTTTACATTCAAAGGCGTTGATTTATCGCCTTTTTTAGATATTTTAGAAATTAATCGTACAATCGGAAACGAGCGGAAGTTAACGACAGAAGATTTAATTGAGACAGGTGTTGAACTTCAAAGCGTATCGTATGGAGCGAAGACTATTAAAATCAAAGTTGCTTTAGCTTCTCGTGCTATACCAGCTACAACTTTCGTTGACACGATCGAATACCCTACGACTAGCAGTAATAACTTGAATACTTTGAGAGAACATATCGCGATGCTGCTCCGAGCTAAAGAGCCTTATAAATTAGAATTACCAGACGAGCCCAATCGTTTTTATATGGCTTTGCCGAATGGCGACATTGAGCTTGACGGGATTTCTGATTGGTACGATCAAACAACAATTGAGTTTTTTGTGCCAGACGGTTTGGCGCATACGAACAGCACTCGAGAGTTTGAATTTGCTAAGAATTCAGATGGGGTGTGGGAAACCGAGATTGTAAATGACGGCGGGGAAGACGCGACTGTCAACTATGAAATCAAACTCAAAAAAGAATCTGGGTTTGTCGGCATTGTGAGCGAGTATGGCGCTATGCAGTATGGGAAAGTTGACGAAGCTGACGGTTACACCGCACGAAAAAACGTGACCGTTTTAAGCAACCAAAAAGGCGATTTTGCCAATTGGACTGACGGCACAGTTAATTACGAGAATACTAACAAAATTATTACAACTCAAATGACTGCTGATACTTCGTTCGGCGGTCGTCTTGGTTTGTTGCCGAATTCATTTACAACAAGTGGTACTTCTGGCGCTTATCAGTATGGAGCGGTTAAGGAATACACGCTAAGTAACCCTATCTCTCAATGGTACATTTGGGCTAGAGCTTGGTTTGAAACTGGGCTAATGGGGCAAACTGGCGCTTGGTGTTTAACGGTGCTAGATGAAAGCAATCATCTAATAGCAGGCATGGCAATTGAGAAAGACGACACAGTTGGTAATACTGCCAACGTTCGTTTTTTAATGGGTGACGGTTCTGGTGGCAGTCGTACGGTTAAGACGATTTCATTCACGCCATCGTATTGGTTGCCACCCAACCCATACGGTTCAGAGGGGCGCGCAAAGAACTCGAATATGTTCGATTTAGTCAAAGAGAAAGACCGTGTACAGTTCTTTTGGTACGGCGGCTATTATCCGTTTTATGATTCTCGTTTAGCAAATGTCAAAGCGAAAAAAATTCAGTTTTTTGTCGGACAGTATGCAGGACGAAACACGACAGATAGAAAAGTGACACATCACTATTTAAATGATTTTACTTTTCAAGAATTGCATGTTGATTATTGGAAAGACGTGCCTAATCGCTATCCAAGCGGGTCAACAATTGACATTGACGGCGAGAACGGACAAATCAAAGTCAATAATCAAATTCGTTTAGATGATGAAATTCTTGGAACTGCTTATTTCAAAGTTCCACCAGGGAAGACAAAAGTACGATTGTTAGTATCCAGCTTCTCAGAAGTCGAAAGTGCAAAAGCAACAATTGAGGAGGCTTACATTTGACAAAAAATAATGTACGTATTGCGATTCGTGATTCAACAGATAGCCACAGCGTTGGCTTCTTCGATAACGTGGCAGGTATTAAATACAAGAAAGCGGAAATACAGCGATTTCTGGCAGGTTCTGCTAGTATTTTAACACTACAATATAACTCAAAAGACATTGACACAATTCGTACTGGTTGCAAGCTTGCTTTTCGTTACAAAGCTCGTGATTACTGGCTTAACATCATGAAGTTTGAAAAACAAGGCTTTGAAGTCGAAATCACAGCTTGCTCATTGCATTTAGAAATGAACAATGAAGAACGAGGAGCGCATAAGCCAGATAAGGCAATGTCATTCGCTGAATATTTAGCTTATTATGACCCTGAACATTCCGTAACACTCGGCATCAATCAAGTGTCAGATAAGAGAATTAAATTAGAGTGGACGGGCACAGACACGATTCTGGCACGTCTTTTTTCAATTGCCAACAGCTTTGACGCGGAGCTTGAATTTGTTACAGAGTTAAACGACGACTATTCTTTGAAACGTCATGTCTTGAATGTTTACAAGAAAGGCAATCTTGGTTCAAATAAAACAAGCAGCCCAGTTCGTGTTGGTAAAGAGCTCAAGGTTATCAATTATAGTGATAGCATTGAGGATTTGCGCACGGCTGTACGCGCAACTGGTAAAGATGGTTTAACCATTGACGGACTTAATAAGAAGATTTACGACGATAGTGGAGAGCTACTTTATTATTCAAGTGGTATGACAGTCTATGCGCCACAATCTCGTGACCGCTTTCCGTCCGTCGGTCAAGCTTCAAACGATAACTGGCTTGTTAAAGATTTAGGTGAAACACAATATGAGACCAAAGAAGCTCTTTGGGGCTATATGTATGGAGAAATCCAAAAAATATCTGTGCCAGAAATCACCTACGAAGTTGAAGGAGCTATAGATGCTGGTATCGGCGACACGCAAACATTGATTGACGACAAACACTTTGAACCAGCACTCTATGTACAAGCTCGGGTGTCTGAACTTGAAGATGACATCTTGACAGGTAAAGTGACGAAGTCAACGTTTATTAATTTTGAACGCAAATACAGTCAGATTGCTGACGAGTTGCAAAAACGAGTTAACGAATTAGTAGAAGCTTCGATACCATACACAATTAAAGTTTCGAGCGATAACGGGACTATTTTTAAGAATGCGACTGGAACGAGTACGTTTAAAGCTAGAGTGTTTAAAGGTGAGAAAGAAATTACTTCTGACGTCTCTTGGCGTTGGGCGTTAGACGGAAACGTTACTGTCGCCATGCAATACCTTGCAAAAGCTAGCGCTATCAAAGATACTGCTGTTTTAACCGTTTCTGCCTATATTGGCAACAATGAAGTAGCAACGACTGAAATCACTCTGACTAATGTCAATGATGGTGCTGATGGTAAGAATGGTAATGACGGTTTGCCCGGTAAGGACGGTGTAGGTTTAAAATCAACAGTCGTCACTTACGGATTAAGCACGTCAGAAACCACACAGCCAACGAGTTGGACGGCTCAAGTGCCAACTTTGACGAAAGGCAAATACTTGTGGACTAAGACTGTATGGACGTACACCAACAACACATCTGAAACTGGTTATCAGAAAACTTACATCGCCAAAGACGGTGCGCAAGGTTTACCGGGTACACCAGGGAAAGATGCTCAAACGCAGTACACGCATATTGCTTACGCTGATAACGCAACTGGTGGTGGTTTTAGTCTGACGGATAACACTAAAGATTACTGGGGCATGTACCAAGATTTTACTGCTGCCAACAGCAACGACCCCACGAAATACAAGTGGAGCAAGTGGAGAGGCGACCAAGGCTTGCCCGGAAAACCGGGAACTGACGGTAAAACACCTTACATTCACTTTGCTTATGCTGATGACAACAAAGGTACTAATCTTAGTTTTACCGATAAAAACCAGCGGTATCAAGGCTACTATAGCGACTACACAGAAGCTAATAGTAGCGACTACAAGAAATATACGTGGGTTGATAGGTTGGCGAATGTGCAGGTTGGTGGGACGAATTTAGTTAGAGGTACTGCTAACTTTTCTTCGGGTTGGGCTTGGAATACTAAGGTTGCGACAATTACGGACATTATCGATAAGTTCAACGTATATCATGGTACGTCTACCGGTACAGATACAGCTTCGAATAACTATGATGTTCGTTTTGACAACGCTTTAACTGTTCTCCCTGATACTGAATACACTTTATCGTTTTGGGTAAAAGGTAGTGGAACTATATACAGTCATTTCTTCCCAAGCTGTGTAGCATACGGTATTAATAGCGATGGTAAAACTACTACATCAGCCGATGGATTTATCACTCATACGCTGAAATCGAATTGGGAACGATATTGGATAACTTGGAAGACACTACCCACCGCAAGCGGACTCAAAAACGTGTTGCCGTGCCGTCAAGTTTCTACTGCTAAATCCGAAGTGTGGCTTTACGGTGTTAAGCTCGAAAAAGGCAACGTACCAACAGATTGGACACCTGCTCCCGAAGACACTCAAGAACAAATCGACAGCAAAGCCGACAGCGCACTCACGCAAGAACAGCTGAATGCGTTAGAAGCTAAGCGATTGCAGATGGAAGTTGAGCTAAAAGCAAAAGCTACTTTGGAACAAGTGTCAGAGCTTGAAACGTTTATCAATAATCTAAAAAAAGAAGATTTAGACGGTCGTCAAAAGATTATTGAGATAACGAAAGCCATTGAAGAACGTGTCAAAGACATTGAGCCAATTATGGAATACTCTCAAAAATTGCAGTTCATAGACACGTACATCACCCAAGGTAATGGCGGAATGATTATTGGTAAGAATGACAGCACAACAAAAGTCGTTGTCACACCAGACCGCATTTCATTCCAAAGTGGTGGTTCAGAGGTGGCTTACATCAGTCAAAGAATGCTCCACATTGATAATGGTGTGTTCACAATGTCTTTGCAATTGGGGCATTATATCACCCGTGCTCATCCAAAAAATGAGTACGTCAATGCGACATACTTTGTTAAATAAGGAAAGGAGGATTTATGGCAACAGCTACATTTAGCGGACAATATGGACATAATATGACGTTAGAGGTTTGGTCGGCATGGAATAGACAAGACATAGCAAGTAATAGCTCAACAGTCAACGTGCAAGCAAGACTTATCACAAACGGCTATGCGAGTATGTGGGGAGTTACTGCTGATTTGACTATTACAATCAATGGCGGTTCAGCTATTGAGCATCCAGCGATAAATATTGGTACAGGTTCATCACAGCTGATATTTGCTCATGATTACAACGTTCCTCATAATTCTGACGGTACGAAAACAGTTGACATTAAAATCTCTGTTGCTTTAAATAGCGGCGGATATGGTAGTTCAATGGTAGCTTTTGATTTGCCTTTGCCAACTATCGCAAGAGCAAGCACAATCAGCGATGTCACTGGTACGCTTGGAAGTGCAATGACACTCAATATCAATCGTAAAAACAGTAGTTTTACTCATAATCTTAAATACGAGTTTGGGTCATTGTCTGGCACAATCGCAACTGGTGTTGGCACGTCTGTTAGTTGGACGCCACCACTAAACCTTGCGACAGCTATGCCAAATAGGACAAGCGATTGGGGTCAAATCGTCCTAGAGACTTATAGTGGCTCTACTAAAATCGGTCAAACTAATTGTATTTTAACCTTAAACGTACCAGATAATGTTAAGCCAACGCTTGGCAGTATAACGCTGACAGATAGCAATACAGCGGTTAAAAATCTGCTAAACACAGCTAACACGTTCGCTGAAATCGTGTCAGACATTAAAGTAGCGTTTAACAGCGCTACTGGTGTGCAAGGTTCTACAATCACAGACTATCACGCTGAAATTGTTAACAAGAACCAATCTACCAACGCCAATAATGGCAATTTAGGCTTGATGAAGTGGAATGGTTCGGCGCAGGTCAAAGCGTGGGTGGTTGATAGTCGTGGACGCTCTAGTAACGCTGTTACGACCAACATCACGGTTTTAGAGTATTTCTTGCCAACGCTGACCTTTACCGCCGTTCGTGGTGATACTAACCAATCATCAGATAAGATTGTCGTTAGTCGAACAGCTAAGATAGCGCCACTTAAAATTGGCAACGTGCAAAAGAATAGCTTTAAACTTAGCTTTAAAACAGCGCCATTTGGCACAACTACTTATACAGCTGATACTGGTGCAGGTGTTAACGATAAAGTCACTAATACGCTGACTAACTCAAAAGCCACGCTTAGCGGAACGTTTGATATTGGGAAGTCTTATGAAGTCTATGGCGTGCTTGAGGATGCTCTAACGAGTTCAGGTACGGTTAAAGCACCACCCGTTTCACCCGAGAAAATGGTGATGGGTATGGCTGAAACAGCTGTAAGTTTTGGAAAATACCCAGAAAATGCAAATGCTGTTGATAGCGATTGGGTGTTTAAGTATAAGAATAAGGATATTCAACACCACCAACTTTCTGCTAACGATGGTAGTGCTATTCTGTTACCGAAAACTGGAACAGACTTAAACACAATCACAGAATCTGGTTTCTATCGCGGGTACAATTTAGTAAATGCTCCTATTGCAGCAGGTTGGAATTATATTAGAGTTAGTCGACATGAAGGCACAAGCTGGATAGTTCAAGAAGCAATTGACTACACTGGAAGTGTTTCAGCTTATCGTGTTAAGGCGAACAATTCGTGGAAAGCGTGGAAACAATATGCAATTCAGAACAGCGTAGCTCAATTTACAGCGGTTAATCAGACAAAAGTGTATACAGCTACTATATCTGGTCCGTACGGTTTCGCTTTAAACTGTGCTCGTTCTGGGAATATTGTGACTGGCACAATTGATCGTACGTATTCAAGCAATCTTGCGTGGGACGGCACAGCAAGCGAAACTATCCCAAGCGGGTGGAGACCTGTTACACCAATGATTTTAGAAATTACGGCTGAAAGTTCTGGTGTACGTTTTAATGACTCTTACGCACGACTGAAATATAGTCCAAGCGGAGCAATAACGGGACGTATCAAACTAACGGCAAGTCCATTGTGGTTTGGTGGCTCTATTACATGGATAACTACTGACCCGTTCCCGGGTTGATGAAAGGAGAAAACATGAAACTAAAATTTGGTTCAAAATCGCAGGAATTTGAACAAGACGGCACAGTTAAAGGAACGAAAGTAACTTTGACGAATGACGAGGGCGCATACTATCCCGTCATGTTACCAGCTGAAAAAATCAGCTTATCAAACAGCGAGCTAGAAGAGTTAGCTCTTGCAGTAGTGTATCAAGAGAATTTTCGTGATAAGTACGAAAACGAGAAGTTTGCTGAAATCACAGCAGAACTTGAAAAGCACAAGGAGAACTCTGAAATAGCACAAGCTACGCTATTAGATGTTGTTTCGCAATTGTGCGAAAAAGGTATTTTGACAGAAGAATTTAGCGCATAAAAATAGAAAAGGATGGAATTTAAAATGGCAAAAGTAAGTAGTACAACAATGTTATTCGCAATCAATGTAATTTCTGGAAACTATCAATACTCAAAAGTACCGAAAATTTTCAGAGCAAAAGTCAAAGCGCAAATTGCTCTCATGGTCGAAGATGACGAGCTGTTAGAAGAGCTGACGAAAGAAGATGTTGCTGAATAAGCTTAGAAAGCGTGATTTAATATGTGGAAACCAGAAACGATTAGTGTTGTCTTGTCTTGCGTTGTTTCGTTTCTCGGAATCTTTGCTTTTTTTCAAGGCCGTATGACCTCAACAGAAAAACGCTTAACGATTCTTGAAGAGAAAGATAAGCAACAAGATAAAGAGCTAACAGAAATCAAAGTTAGATTGGATAATCACGACTTGCAAATGCAAGTGCTTATCCAAATGACAGAGCAAATTAAAAATTTATCAGAAAAAGTAGATAAGATTGATAATAAATTGGAGGAATTGTCATGACAAAAATTATTAATGATTTGAAAAAAGTAACAGCTGGTACATGGGTGCGTGTGGTCTTGTTCTTGTTAGGAGTAGTCAATTATTTCTTGACTGCTTTTGGCATTGACATTATCAAATTTGACAACGAACAAATCACACAACTTGTCAATGCTGTTTACATTGCTGTAACTGGCTTCTATACTCTATGGAAAAACAACAACTTTACTGCCGAAGCGCAAGAAGCACAACAATATCTTGACGACATGAAAACCGTTAAAGGTAATGTACAGCCAACAGCAGTAGTAGAAGAGCAAACAGAAAATGACGACATTGTTTTGGGGTGATTTAAATGGCAACAGTCACACAACTATTAAACTATGCTAAGTCGCTAACCGGAACGAAAGTGACAGTTAGTTCTAACCCTTTTGGGGGGCAATGCGTTAGTTTTGTAGACCATTTAACGCAATGGGAGACTGGTGGAAAGTACAACCTATCGTACACAAACGCTATAGACTTGCTCGCTAAGGCACGGGCGAATGGGTTTGAGGTATTTTACTTTAATGGCTCAAATGCACCACAAGCTGGCGATATTTGGGTCACACGCACCTACAGTCATGCTTACGGACACACAGGCATATTTACAACCAACGGCGGTCAGCCAATGACATTAGAGCAGAACGTTGACGGTAACGCTGATGCTTTAACTAACGGTGGCTGGGTACGTCAAAAGCAGCGCTTGCTGTACTCTGACGGCACTATGAACTACAATCCATACATCGAGAAGCAAACGCTTATTGGTTGGTTCAGATTGCCATTTGACAAAGAAAGCACAGCTACTACATCTACAATTAAGAAAGGACGCAAATCAGGTATGTACGGTTCATTTTTATTCACGGTCACAGAGGGAGATGGCGAATTCGGTAAAGGTACAGTATTCATGTACAACACAGCCACAAACGCTGTCACAGGTATGCACAATAGCGAAGAGCTGAAATATGTTCAGGAAGCTTACAAGAAGTCATACGGCGAAGATATGCGCACAGAGACTTACTCAACGAAAGCGCCAGCCTATCGCCGATTATTCGCAGGCTTAAACACCGACACTAAAGGCGGATACACTAAATTTGACGACATCAAAACACAATTGACTAACATTGCTAAACAGTTGAAACAAGATGAAATTGTTGAACAACTGAAATCAATCAAAGAGGAGTACGCAGACCTTGCAGAGCAATTGAAAGGTAATGACGTTGCGCAAAAACAAACTTTTGTAGCAAGCGTTAACCTTAACATTCGCAAGTCAGCAAGTGCAACTGGCGAAAAAGTCGGTATTCTCAAAAAAGGTGACTCTGTCGAGATTGTCGGTTCAGCGCAAGCAGACGGCTATTACTGGATTTCATTCATGAAAGATGAGCAACTAGTATATGTTGCTTCTAAAATCGTTGGTGGCGACACTTACGGTTCTGTTTATTAATGGTATAATTAAATAGCAAATACTTTAACACCCCTAACCTTTTGCGGTTAGGGGCTTTTTTCGATTTTGTTGACGTCAACAAAATTGGCAGTCATGCACGTTTATGGTATAATAAACATATACGGCAATGAGTGGGCTGGTGAGCGCACGTTAAATTAAATACAGCAGAACTTCTTTGCAGGGCTAGCTTTTGCTAGCTCTTTTTTATTGCCGTTATAACCACAAAAACAAGAAAAGTCCGTTAAAACGGACTGAAAATTTTAAAAAAATATCAAAAAAGTTATAAAAAGGGTTGACTACTACTATTTATAGTAGTATAATATATATGTAAGGTTGAGGGAGGCAATCTTAGACAAGGAAACTAAAGAAAGGAAAACGAAATGTTTAGGTACTTAAAAAAGCCATTCAAAATTAAAACAAACAAACTGGTCGTCAAAATCAACTTGTTAGTCATAACGCTTGAATGGCACATTGAGTTTGAATAGTGAGAAATCACTATTCCCCCCTTTTGGGGGTGTACTTAAATATTAACAAAAAATGCTATGAAAGTAAAATTTAAAGTAACAAAACATTCTTTTGATTGGAAAGCATTTCTAGGTTGGTTGGTTGTTATTGCACTAATCGCTTGGTTATTGCTTAAATAAGGAAGTAATATGATTGAAGTATTATCAAAACAAGAAATTTTAAACTTACTAACAAATAATTCACGTTATCAGATTTCTAAAGCTACTGGAATATCTGAACAAACGTTGTCAAATTACGCAAACGGCGTTACAGATGTCGGGCGTATGTCATACAACAATGCTATTAAGCTTACACAATACGCAAAAGAAAACGAGGTAGAAACAATGAAACACACTGAACAAGAAATTTTAGATATTATCAAAGATTTAGAACTTGATCCAGATATGCTTGATGTTTGGGAAGATAAAGATGGAAACATTAGCGTTGAAGCTCGTGGAATGGCACCAGCTGATGAACGTGAACGCAAAATGCAATACATTGGTTTCGTCGATAATGGCGATGTAACTTTTGAATAGAAGATAATTATGACAAAGAAAGTTGATTTAACAGGAGGGCGCTTTGGGCGCCTCACTGTTTTAGGTGATGTAGGAAAACGCGACTCCAGAAAGCACGTTCTGTGGCACTGCCTTTGTGATTGCGGAAGAATCACTTTCGTGCGAGGGGAGCATCTTAAAAACGGTCGAACAAAATCATGTGGTTGTTTGTGTGCTGAGCGAAGCCACGGACACAATTTTAAAGATTTATCAGGCTATGAAAACGACAACTTTAAAGTTTTGAAAAAAGTCGAGTCTAAGAATCAACGGGCAATGTGGTTATGTGAATGCAAGCATTGTGGAAATACAATTGAATTACATTCTAATAATATCAATAAGTATCATTCTTGTGGATGTTCAAGAACCGGTGCTAGCAAAGAGTACATGGAAAGTATTAGAGATGTCGATTCTCTAAAAAGCACTAAGCCAACCAAGAAAAGCACAACAGGCGTGCGTGGTGTTTATTATCAGAAAAAGAAACATTCTTATCAAGTTTTTATCAACATCGATAAGAAGCAAAGATATCTCGGAACTTTCAAGACTTTAGAAGAAGCTGCAAAAGTTAGACAAGAAGCAGAAAAGGAATTTTGGAGTAAATGACACCCAATTTTTGGGTGTTTTTTTTATTTAAAAATACAAAAATATTTGTAGAAAACTATTGACATTGTACAAAAATATTTGTATAATATATATGTAAGATAAAGAAAGACGAAAACGAGGTAAACAAAATGAAAATCACTAACAAATCAGAACTTTTCAAAGCAGCATGGAAAATGTTTAAAGCTAACAAAATCACTTTTTCAGAAGCTTTAAAATGCGCTTGGAATATCTACAAAACATATAAAAAGAACGAAAACAACAAAACAGTAAAAGTTTCAAAAGAAGATAAAGAACTTGGAAAAGCAATGAGTTGGGCACGTATCAAAGTAGCTCAAACTGCTGTAAACTGGGATTTTGATGCTTGGAAAGAATTTGCTACTGAACACAAATCAGAAGGTACTGTTTGGCAACTTGCTGCTAAATATGCCCGTATTCAAGATAGCGAATTTCGTTCTTTCTGCTAATTAAAAAATAGAGAAATCGTTATAAAAAAATAAAAAGGAGAAAAATTATGTCACTACAATTAAAACTTAAATGGCTTTTTGGAGGCTCTGGAATTACAACTTATCGAATTGCTAAAGATACAAATGAAAAAAATCAAACACTAGATATTTATAAAAATAATCTTGAAAAAATCAATGGCATGGCATTAGAACGTGCTGAGAAGCTAGGAGAATATGTTGATAATTTATCTTTAGAGGATATTTACAACAAAAAATTAGTCAACGCTCAAATCATTATCGCAAATGCTAGTGAAGATGAGATTAAACAATTTTTTGAAAAATACAACACCGCAACAACGTTAAATTGGATAAAACCATACAAAGATAAATTTATTGTTAACTTTGATACTTATAGCCAAAAGAAATTCAGAAAAAACGACCATGAATTATATGAGCTTAAAAATAACATCAGCGCGCTTAACCATGAACTGTTGCAAAAGAGAGCTAAGTACATTATAGCTTGCGGTGAACCTGTTAATTTTGGTGGCAGTAAAACGCTATATAAGCTAAACGGAAAGTCATATCAAGTTGTGTCAGTCATTAATAGTCCAATTAGCTTTAGAGGAGTTGATTTTATTCGTATTGTGGAAACTGACGAATGGAAAGCTGAGTATGAACCAAAATTAGATGATGATTTTTTCAACCAACCAATCGAATGGTAGGTTGAATAATAACTTTACAAATCTAAAATGTCTTGCTATAATTCAGTTACGTTGTATTTTAGTTTTCTGGCTTTTATAGCCAAGTGAAAATAAGGCTAAGACCGTACATAACCTTTTTTTAGAAGGTGGCACCCGATTCGGGTGCATTTTTTTATTTAAAAAAACACAAAAATATTTGTAGAAAACCATTGACATTATACAATTATTTTTGTATAATATATGTGTAAGATAAAGAAAGGGAGTTACAAAGTAACTCAAAGGCAAACACAAATGAATTCAATTAAATTTAACAACAAAGTCGTAGTCGTACCAGCTGAAACAATCGTGGAATATTTGAAATATCGCAAACTTGGTAAAGAACTTGAAGAATTTTACAGCGAAGGTATTTATCAAGCACAAGATAATTTAGTGCAAAACATTATGATTTGGGCAAACGACATCGCAGGTCTCAATACAACTTTCCCAGAAATTGAACCAGAACTTGAAAGAATCGCCCTTGAACTTATCTAAAAATATATGTTATAATAAGAGAGCCTTGTTTAAGGCTTTCTTTATTTTACAACTGCACCCGATTTTTCGGGTGTTTTTTAATGCAAAATAAAAAGCCTTGTCCAAAAAGCTTAAGGCGGGGAATTGGCGGGGACGAGTGCTAGAAAAGGCATGAATATATAGTTGTTTCAATTATATCATAAAAACTTTTTTGTTATGTGTGAGAAATATAAAATTTAGTAGGAAAAATTCTGAATTTTTGATATAATAGGCTTCATGAACAAACTATACGTGGATTCTTTCGTTGAAAAGAAAATTAAGCGTGGCATTCAACTTTTGGATGGAAGAGATTTTCATCAACTTGATTTTGATAATCAGTCGGTTGCTGTTTACAATCATTCTCATCAATTTCTAGGAACGGCTTACTTGTCTCGACAAAATAAGGGAATCGGTTGGTTTTTAGGTCCAAGAAAAATTGAATTGACAGAATCTTATTTTGTGGACTTGTTTACAAAAGCTAAAAAACAACGCCAAAACTTTGAAAATTCAGATTTAACAACAGCTTATCGATTATTTAATCAAGATGGAGATAATTTTGGTGGTGTGACGATAGATCGTTATGCTGATTTTGTCGTATTTTCTTGGTATAATATGTTTATTTATCAGCATCGCGATGTTATTATAAATGCCTTCCAAAAAGTTTATCCAGCTATCAAAGGCGGTTATGAGAAAATTCGTTTTAAAGGACTTGATTACGAATCAGCTCATATTTATGGTCAAGAGGCACCAGCGTCATTTACCATTTTAGAAAATGGTGTCAAATACAGTGTTTTTATGAATGACGGGTTGATGACAGGAATTTTTCTAGACCAACATGACGTTCGTGATGCTTTGATTAATGAACTTGGACTTGGAAAACGTGTCCTTAATATGTTTTCATATACCGCGGCATTTTCAGTAGCAGCAGCAATGGGTGGCGCTACTGAAACAACATCTGTTGACCTTGCAAAACGCTCACGTGAATTGTCACAAGCGCATTTTGAAGCGAATGGTCTTGATTTGAGTAATCACCATTTTGTGGTAATGGATGTTTTTGAGTATTTCAAATACGCAAAACGTAAACAATTGACTTTTGATTTGATTGTTATTGACCCACCAAGTTTTGCACGGAATAAAAAGCAAACATTTTCTGTCGCTAAAGACTACCACCGTTTGATTAGTCAAGCTTTGGAAGTTATGTCAGAAAATGGCACTATTATTGCTTCAACTAATGCAGCTAACTTGACGGTCGCACAATTTAAAAAGCAGTTAGAAAAAGGCTTTGCTTCTGTTAAACATGACTATGTCCGTTTGCAACAATTGCCAAGTGATTTCACGGTTAACAAAGCAGATGTCAACAGTAATTATTTGAAAGTATTTACAATAAAGGTTAAAAAATGAAAATAGTAGTACCTATAATGCCTAAAAATTTAGAAGAGGCACAGTCGATTGATATTTCGAAATTCGACGAAGTCGATATTATTGAGTGGCGAGCAGATTTCTTAGATAAGGATGACATTATGACTGTTGCGCCAGCTATTTTTGAAAAATTTTCAGGTCGAGAAATTATTTTTACCATTCGTACGGATAAGGAAGGTGGCAACATTAACTTATCTGACGATGACTATGTTGAGCTTTTGAAAAATATTAATGCTATTTACCACCCAGATTACGTTGATTTTGAATATTTTTCTCATAAAGAAGCTTTTCAACAAATGTTAGACTTCCCAAATCTTGTTTTGTCATATCATAATTTTGATGAAACCCCTGAGAATTTGATGGAGTCATTTTCTGAACTAACGGCCCTTGCTCCACGTGTGGTTAAAGTTGCTGTTATGCCACAGAGTAAACAAGATGTGTTGGATTTGATGAATTACACACGTGGTTTCAAAACATTAAATCCAGAACAAGAATACGCAACGATGTCTATGGGAAAACTTGGACGCGTTTCACGTTTTGCTGTTGATGTTTTTGGCGCTTCGTGGTCATTCGCTAGTTTGGATCAAGCAAGTGCGCCTGGACAGGTTGCTCTTGCAGATATGAAACATATTAGGGAGGTACTTGATGCAGATTAATGGATACACGCGCTTAGCTGCGGTTGTTGCAACACCGATTAAACATTCTATTTCACCATTTATTCATAACTATGCTTTTGATAAAACCGGTGTTAATGGTGTTTATGTCGCTTGGGATATTCCTGAAGAAGATTTGGCAATTACGTTAGAAAATGTAAAACGCTATGATATGTTTGGCGTGAACATTTCAATGCCTTACAAACAAAAAGTGATTCCTTACATGGATGAATTGACTGATTCTGCCCAATTGATTGGGGCTGTTAATACGGTTATCAATCGTGATGGCAAATTAATTGGTCACAATACAGATGGTATTGGTTTCTTCAGAAGTCTAGCGACATTTGCTGATTTTGATGTTAAAGATAAAACGATGACGATTCTTGGTGGCGGAGGAGCTGCCACAGCACTCATTGCGCAAGCTAGTCTTAATGGTGCTAGTCATATTAACATTTTTAACCAAACTCAGTTTTTAGAGGCGACACGTGAGAAAGCGCAAGAATTTTCCGATAAAACGGGTGTATCTATCGCTGTTTATCCAGTTGAAGATTTAAAAACAATTCAAGAAAAAGTCTTAGATTCACAACTTTTCGTCAATGCTACAAGCGTAGGTATGGACGGAAAATCAATGATTATTACAGAAAATTTTGAATTTCCAGCAGGTTTGTTGGTTGCTGATACGATTTATCAACCATTTGAAACACCATTTTTGAAATTAGTTCGTAGCAAAGGCTTAACAGCTTTTAATGGTTTAGGAATGCTTTTATTCCAAGCTGCTGAAGCTTTCGAAACCTGGACTGGTGAAACAATGCCTACAGCTGAAATCTGGTCAGCGCTTGAAGAAAAATATAACACGAAATAAGAACAACTGATAGGTGATGCGAATGAAATTGAATGTTAATCTCCCACAGACACCTTATGATATTGTGATTGAAAAAGGTATCTTATCAAAAGCTGGTGATTGGGTCAAAAAACTTTGGAAACCACAAAAAATCGCTATTATTACTGATAATCATGTTGGCAGTTTATATGCTGAAAAGATTAAGCGAAGCATTGAAAATGCTGGTTTTGAAGTGATTGTCTTTGGCTTTTTGGAAGGTGAAGCTTCTAAAAATTTAAAAACAGTTAACAAAGTTTATGAATTTCTTGTTAAAAATGGTATGACACGCAGTGACGGTATTGTTGCGCTTGGTGGTGGTGTCGTAGGAGATTTAGCAGGTTTTGTAGCCTCTACTTATATGCGTGGCATTCATTTCTTACAAATTCCGACGAGTTTAACAGCTCAAGTTGATTCATCTATTGGTGGTAAAACAGGGGTTAATACGCCATTTGCCAAAAATATGGTGGGGACATTTACCCAACCAGATGGTGTTTTAATTGATCCTGAAACTTTACAAAGTCTTGGCAAACGTGAACTCATTGAAGGTATGGGGGAAGTTATCAAATATGGTTTGATTGATGATGTTGAACTTTGGAAAGAATTATCTGCTATGGATGGCTCCCCTGAAAGCATTTTAGAGCATGCTGAGAGTATTATTTACCGTTCGTGCAATGTTAAACGTAAGGTTGTTGTTGAAGATGAACTTGATAATGGTGTTCGCCTTTATCTTAACTTTGGCCATACCATTGGTCATGCGGTTGAAGCGACTGCGGGCTATGGAAAAGTCATGCACGGTGAAGCTGTTGCCATTGGAATGGTACAAATTTCTCGTGTTGCTGAGAAAAAAGGCTTGATGCCTCAAGGTATTACGGAAGAAATTTTTGACATGTGCCAAAAATTTGGTTTACCTACAGATTACGAACCATGGCATGTTGACGAACTTTATAGTGCTTTAGTACATGATAAGAAAGCTCGCGGTAAAATGATTAAGACAGTTATTGTACCAGAGCTTGGTGGCGCAGCAATCAATCAGATTCCACTTGAAGAGATGAAAGAGTATTTGGAGAAGTAAGATGAGATATTTGACAGCTGGTGAATCCCATGGACCACGTTTGACAGCAATTATTGAAGGAATTCCTGCCGGGCTTCCTTTGACTGCTGAGGATATTAATGTTGACTTAAAGCGACGTCAAGGTGGTTATGGGCGTGGTGGACGTATGAAAATCGAATCAGATAAGGTTGAAATCACATCTGGTGTACGTCATGGAAAAACAACTGGTGCTCCAATTACCCTTCATGTCATCAATAAAGACCATGAAAAATGGCTTGATATTATGGCGGTTGAGGATATTGATGATAGCTTAAAAACAAAACGTAAAATTACTCATCCGCGTCCAGGGCATGCTGACCTTGTTGGTGGGATGAAATACCGTTTTGAAGATTTGCGTAATTCTCTTGAACGCTCATCTGCACGTGAAACAACAATGCGTGTAGCCGTTGGAGCGGTGGCAAAACGTATTTTAGCAGAGCTTGATATCGAAATTGCTAATCACGTTGTTGTTTTTGGTGGCAAAGAGATTGATGTTCCAGAGGGACTGACTGTTTCACAAATTAAAGAATTGGCTAGTCAATCAGAAGTTTCAATTGTCAATCAAGAGCGTGAACAAGAAATCAAAGATTATATTGACCAAATCAAAAAAGATGGTGATACTATTGGCGGTGTTGTTGAAACTGTTGTTGGTGGCGTTCCAGTTGGTCTTGGTTCTTATGTTCAATGGGACAAGAAACTTGATGCAAAAATTGCAGGTGCGGTCGTTTCAATCAATGCTTTCAAGGGAGTTGAATTTGGTTTAGGATTTAAAGATGGTTACCTCAAAGGAAGCCAAGTCATGGATGAAATTCTTTGGACCGAAGAAGATGGCTACACTCGTCGTACCAATAATCTTGGTGGTTTTGAAGGTGGTATGACTAATGGACAACCAATTGTTGTTCGAGGAGTCATGAAACCTATTCCAACACTTTATAAACCTTTGATGTCAGTTGATATTAAAACACATGAGCCATATAAAGCAACGGTTGAACGTTCAGACCCAACAGCTCTTCCAGCAGCAGGTGTCGTTATGGAAGCAGTTGTTGCAACTGTTGTGACAGATGAAATTCTTGAAAAATTCTCTTCTGATAATCTTGAAGAATTAAAAGAAGCTGTTGCTCGTCATCGTGATTATGTCAAACATTTTTAAAAATATAACATTTTGACAATAGGAGGGCATTGGCTCTCCAATATTGCTATAAAGATTAGCAAATCAGAAATGGAGTAACTATGGAAAATAAAGTGATTTATATTGCAGGTTTAGGTTTAATTGGCGGTTCCCTTGCCTTGGGAATCAGACGTGACCACCCTGATTATAAAATTCTTGGTTATAATCGCTCTGATAAATCACGCAACGTTGCCCTTGAACGTGGAATTGTGGATGAAGCGACTGCTGATTTTAAAGAATTTGCGCCCTTAGCCGATGTCATTGTATTAGCTGTGCCGATTAAGCAAACTATTGAATTTATTAAGGTTTTAGCTGATATGGATTTGAAAGACAATGTCATTATTACAGATGCAGGTTCTACAAAACGTGAAATTGTCGAAGCTGGTGAAAAATACCTTGCTGGACAAAGCGTTCGTTTTGTTGGCTCTCATCCTATGGCAGGTTCTCATAAATCTGGTGCCATTGCTGCTGAAGTCAATTTATTTGAAAATGCTTATTATATTTTCACGCCGTCAAGGCTGACAGATGCCAGCACAATTGCTGACATGAAAGTTATTTTGTCAGGGCTTCATGCGCGCTACATTGAAATTGATGCTGCTGAGCACGACCGTGTTACAAGTCAAATTTCGCATTTTCCACATATTTTGGCAGCTAGTTTAATGGAACAAGCTGGGGATTATGCTTCGGAACATGAGATGACTAACCACTTTGCGGCTGGAGGTTTTCGTGATATGACACGTATTGCGGAAAGCGAACCAGGTATGTGGACTAGTATTTTACTAACCAATAAGGCTGCGGTTTTAGAACGTATTGATGATTTTAAAAACAGACTTGATGGCGTTGCGGAGCTTATTTCGCAAAATGACGCCGATGCTATTTGGAATTATTTTAACCATGCCAAAGAAACCCGCAAGGAAATGAACATTCACAAACGTGGTGGTGTCGAAAGCGGTTTTGATATTTTTGTTGATGTTCCTGATGAAGAAGATGTTATCTTGGAAATCTTGGAACTACTTCGTGGAACATCTTTGGTTAACATCCACATTAACGAAGAAAACCGTGAGGATATTAACGGCATTTTGCAAATTTCTCTTAAGAATATCAAAGATTTTGAACACGCTAAGAAAGTTATCAGTGAAAATACTGATTATAAAGTTTATGTTAATTAAGGAGAATTACTATGGCAAATATTTATGATTTAGCAAATGAATTAGAACGTGGCATCCGTGCCCTTCCAGAGTATAAAAAAGCTGAAGAAAGTCGTGCAGCGATTGAAGCAGATACGGCAGCTAAAGAACTTTTCAAAGAATTTACAGATTTCCAACAAGGGCTTTATGCTAAATTGCAATCTGGACAAATGCCTACTGGTGATGAACAGGCTAAAATGCAAGAATTAGGAGCTAAAATTGAAACTAATCCAGTTCTGAAAGCTTACCTCGATGCGCAACAAGCTTTGTCAGTTTATGTATCTGACATTGAAAAAATTGTCTTTGGACCTTTGCAAGACCTTTTGAAATAATGATATTTTACAACCTGACATTCTTTGTTAGGTTGTTTTCGTATTTTCTGAATCAAAGGTCTATAATGAGTGATAACTTTATAAGGGGGAATCTTGTATGTCACGTAAGGTCGGAATTATTGGAATGGGGCATGTTGGGTCAACAGTTGCTCATGGTTTGATTGCTCAAGGTGCATTTGATGATTATGTTTTGATAGATATTAACGAAAAGAAAGTTACGGCGGATGCTGTTGATTTTACAGATGCGGCAGCTAATCTCAATCAGCATGCTAATATCGTTGTTAATGATTATCAAGCGTTGGCAGATGCAGATGTTGTGATTTCAGCTTTGGGGAATATTGCTTTGCAGGACAATCCAGATGCGGATCGTTTTGCAGAATTGCCTTTTACAGCAAAACAAGTACCACTTGTTGCTAAAAAATTAAAAGAAGTTGGTTTTAAAGGTATTATTATCGCGATTTCTAATCCTGTTGATGTTGTGACTAGCCTTTATCAACATTATTCAGGGCTTCCTAAGGAACGCGTCATTGGTACGGGAACGTTGCTTGATACAGCACGTATGAAACGTGCAGTTTCAGAACGTTTCGGTGTAGATGCTCGTAGTGTTTATGGCTATAATTTAGGTGAGCATGGGAATTCTCAATTTACAGCATGGAGCCAAGTGCGTGTGAAGGGGCAACCTATTTCAACATTTACAGATGCTAAGACTTTGGACGAAATTGCTCATGAAGCGATGATTGGTGGGCATACTGTTTTCTACGGTAAAAAATACACTAGCTATGGCATTGCAAGTGCGGCAATCCGTTTAGCTTTGGCTATTGTGTCAGATAGCCACGAAGAATTACCAGTGTCAAATTATTATGAACCGCTTGATACTTATCTTAGCTATCCTGCCATTGTTGGACGTGAAGGAATTATCGAGCAAATAAAATTGACATTACCAGCAGAAGAAGAAGCAAAACTTGAAAAGTCTGCCAACTTTATTAAACGTAAATTTTCAGAAAGTCTAAATTAAAGAAAAAAAGAAATCCCATCTGGAAAATCAGGTGGGATTAGTGATTTAACAAGTGATTCCGAACTTCAGAAATGAAATAAAGTGACCCTGTCACAACAAATAAGTCTTCTGGATTGTCATCTACTCTTGAAAGCCAGTCTTTGTAATCAGCAACTTTTGGGTATTGTTCTGGGTAGTCTGACAATGCCTGCGCCTGATAGAAATCAAATGTTGTGACGGTTAAGTCATAGGTGGACAATTCTTCCAGCATTTGTGTTAAAGGCTTGCGATTTAGCCCTGCAAATAAAATGTGACTGTTTTGTTGAGCAAAGTCATTCTTTAGTAAGTCAACTAATTTGGCGATAGAATCTTCGTTATGAGCACCATCTAGCATTAGATTTGGCTTGATGAGTTCACAACGTCCTGCCCAAACAGTCTCTTCCAGACCAGTTTTGATTGTAATTGGTGTAATAGCTGGCAATTGTTTTTGAAGAATCAATGCAGTCATAGCTGCCAAAGAGGCGTTAGCTTTTTGGTGTTTACCAAGCATTTTAAGCTGAATATCTGGAATAATAGTCTGATGATAAATCATATCAAAAGCTCTGCCATTTTCCATAAACGAAAAATCTTTTCCTAACTCATAAATGCTGGACATTGTCTCTTCGGCTTTCTGATAAAAAACGCGGCGAACGGGCTCTGCCATTTTTCCAAAAATAAAGGGAACGTTTGTTTTTAAGACACCTGCTTTGTGCTGAGCAATCTCAGCTAGGGAATTGCCGAGTGTTTCTCGGTGGTCGATGCTGATTGAGGGGCAAATGACAGCTTTGGCTGTGAAAACATTGGTTGAATCGTAAGTGCCACCAATACCAGCTTCGATGACCGCAATATCGATAGGATTAATGACTGCAAAATAATAAAACATGAGAGCAGTGACTAATTCAAATTCGGTCACTTTGCCGACCTTGTCTTGAAATTTTGCGCTATCAACAAGTGGTTTAATAGCTTGAACTGTTTTTACCAAATCCTGGTCAGGGATTTCAATGCTATCAATAGCAATGCGCTCATTAAAACGAGTGATAAATGGCGATGTGAAAGTACCAGTCTTGTAACCAGAAGCAGTTAAAATATGTTGTAAAAAGCTTGTTGTTGAACCTTTGCCATTAGTTCCGACGACGTGAATCGCAGGAAATTTATCTTGCGGATTGTCGAGCAATGCTAGTAAATACTGCATCCGCTCAAGGCTCGGACGACGTCCGTTAGCTTTATGAGAATGAATCCAGTTTAACGTTTCAATATAATTCATAACTTTTTGATTAAATTCGTAAAAAAGAGGTGAGAACTTAGTGTACTCACCTCTTTTGAGTGTGATTGAGACGGTTGAAAATCAATAGAAGGAGCAAATAATCGCTGAAAACGATATTAGCACTAGTAACGATTACTCAGTTGTTTCGGTGTTGCTACCTGTAGTGGTATCGTCAGAAGTTGTATCTGAACTTGATGGTGTTGTTGAACTTTGGCTTGTAGCAGAGCTTGAACTATAAGTGGTATCTGAACTTGAACTGTAAGTATTGTTGTTACTGTTGTTAGAACCACTATTATAGTTATTATTAGCAGAAGCAGAACTTGAATAAGTTGTCGAAGCGGAAGTATCTGTTTTACTATCGCTGTCACTTTCTTTGATGATAACAGTTGTTGTCGTTGTTGATTTATCTGTTGTCTTTGAGTTTGACCCCTTTAAGGCATTGCTAATGGTAATACTTGCCACAATGATACTAAGAATAGAACCAATAAGAGCAACTGTTTTTTGAAGGGCAGAAAAACCTGTCTTAATGTGTTTTGTTGGGGCAGCTGACTTATCGTTTTTTGATGATGATTTTTGACGTCTTGAGTATTTTTGAGACATGATTAACTCCTTTTTCGCATATGACTCTATTATAAAATATTCTTTTTAAATGTCCAGCGTTAGAATTTTTTTGTTTCAAAAATTATTGTACGTCAAATTCTTAAAGTTAACCTTAAAAAAACTTAAAATTAAAACTTTCACACTCATAAAAGTCTGTGCTATAATGATAGTATTGATTTTTGTGAAGGAAGAAAAAATGATATATTTTGATAATTCAGCTACAACAATTCCCTATCCTGAAGTGTTACGCACTTATCAGGAAGTTGCTAGCAAGATATTTGGAAATCCCTCAAGTTTGCATAATTTAGGAACAAAGGCTAGTCGTATTTTAGAAGCTAGTCGCAAGCAAATTGCGGATTTATTAGGGGTTAAGAGTACTGAAATTATTTTTACGTCTGGTGGTACAGAAAGTGATAACTGGGTACTTAAAGGTGTTGCCTTTGAAAAAGAACGTTATGGCAAACACATCATCGTTTCAGATATTGAACACCCAGCGGTTAAAGAGTCGGCAAAATGGCTAAGCGAACACGGTTTTGATGTTTCATATGCACCTGTTAATGACCAAGGCTTTGTGGATATCAAAGCATTAGCTGCGCTTTTGCGACCAGATACAACTTTGGTATCAATCATGGCAGTAAATAATGAGATTGGCTCTATCCAACCGATTAAAGAAATTTCTGAATTATTAGCTGATAAGCAAGGCATTTCATTCCATGTGGATGCTGTTCAAGCTATTGGAAAAATTCCATCGGCGGATTATTTAACTGACCGTGTTGATTTTGCAAGCTTTTCAGGGCATAAATTCCACAGCGTTCGTGGGGTTGGTTTCATTTATAAAAAAGAAGGAAAAAAATTAACCCCATTATTAGCTGGTGGTGGTCAGGAAGGTGACCTTCGTTCTACAACTGAAAATGTAGCAGGAATTGCGGCTACGGCTAAAGCACTTCGCTTGGTGACTGATAAAGAAGCTTATGCTCTTCCGAAAATTGCCAAGATGAAAGAAGTTATCTATGACGAGCTAGCTAAGCATAAAGATATTGTTATTTTCTCAGGTAAAGATGATACATTTGCTCCAAATATTTTAACCTTTGGAATTAAAGGGGTTCGTGGTGAAGTTGTGGTTCATGCTTTCGAAGAACACGAAATTTACATTTCAACCACATCAGCTTGTTCATCAAAAGCTGGAAAACCTGCTGGAACATTGATTGCTATGGGCGTTCCAACGAAATTAGCACAATCAGCTGTCCGAATCAGTCTTGATGATGATAATGACATGGGACAAGTTGAGCAATTTCTAACGATTTTCAAACAAGTTTACGAAAAAACCAAAAAAGTAAGATAATAAGAAAGGATAAAGAGAGTTTTCTCTTTAATAAACTATGCAGTATTCAGAAATTATGGTTCGTTACGGCGAACTATCAACCAAAGGAAAGAACCGTATGCGTTTCATCAATAAATTGAAACATAACATGAAACACGTTCTTTCAATTTATCCAGATGTGCGTGTTGTTGCTGACCGTGACCGTGCTCACATTTATTTAAATGGCACAGATTACGTATCAGTTGCTGAATCATTGAAACAAATTTTTGGGATTCAAGGCTTCTCGCCATCATACAAAGTTGAGAAAAATCTTGAAACTATTAAGAAAGCAGTTCAAGATGTGATGAAAGATGTTTATCACGAAGGACTAACTTTTAAAATTACAAGTAAACGTAGCGACCATAACTTTGAAATGGATAGTCGCGAATTGAACCAATACCTTGGTTCTGCTGTATTTGAGGTTTTACCAGATATCCAAGCTCAAATGAAAGGTCCAGATGTCAACTTGAAAGTGGAAATTCGTGAAGAAGCAGCTTACCTTTCCTATGAAAATATCAAAGGTGCTGGTGGTCTCCCTGTCGGAACAGCAGGACGAGGAATGTTGATGCTTTCTGGCGGAATTGATTCACCAGTTGCAGGTTACCTTGCTCTTAAACGTGGGGTTGATATTGAGGCAGTTCACTTTGCTAGCCCACCTTATACAAGCCCAGGTGCTCTTAAAAAAGCCCAAGATTTGACACGTAAGTTGACTAAATTTGGTGGTAATATTGATTTCATCGAAGTGCCATTTACAGAAATTCAAGAAGAAATTAAAGAAAAAGCACCTGAAGCTTACTTGATGACTTTGACACGTCGTTTCATGATGCGTATTACTGACCTTATCCGTGAAGAACGTAATGGTTTAGTGATTATTAATGGTGAAAGTCTTGGACAAGTTGCCAGTCAAACACTTGAAAGCATGCGTGCCATTAATGCGGTAACCGCAACCCCAATTATTCGTCCAGTTGTCACAATGGATAAATTAGAAATCATTGATATTGCTCAAAAAATCGATACTTTCGACATTTCAATTCAACCATTTGAGGACTGCTGTACTATTTTTGCACCTGACCGCCCAAAAACAAACCCAAAAATCAAAAATGTTGAACAATACGAAAAACGTATGGACGTTGAAGGACTTGTTGAGCGTGCGGTTGCAGGCATTAAAGTAACAACAATCACTCCACAAGCAGACCACGATGAGGTTGATGACTTGATTGATGATTTATTATAGGAGACAAAAAGCTACCGTTGGTGGCTTTTTAGGTAAATTCTGACTCCTTTGCTAGAAAATGCTATAATAGTGTTTGGAGGTAAGATTAAGTGATGTTTGATAGGATTATTTATAAAAAAACAACGCTTGCTTGTTTGAGTTTTTTGGTGATTTCCTTGCTTGGTTCGGGTGTGTATAGTCTAGCTTTTGAAAAATCGAGCTCTAATACGACACAAACGACAGAAAAACAAGCACAAAACAAAAGCAATACGACGAAAACAGCGCGTGTCATGGCAAATGGTGATATTCTCATCCACAATGGGCTTTATGGAAGTGCTGAACAAGCTGACGGAAGCTATGATTTCACGCCGTTTTTTGAGTACGTCAAGGACTGGATTTCAAGTGCTGACTTGGCTATCGGTGATTACGAAGGAACGATTAGCCCTGATTACCCTTTGGGTGGTTATCCGCTTTTTAATGCACCAAGTGAAATCGCTGACGCTATGAAAGACACGGGGTATGATGTTGTTGATTTAGCGCATAATCACATTTTGGATTCTGGGCTTTCAGGTGCTATCAATACGGTTGAAACCTTTGAAAATTTTGGCTTGTCAACTATCGGTGTTTACAAAGAAAATCGTGATACGGAAGACATTCTCATTAAAAATATCAACGGCATCAAAATTGCGATTTTGGGTTATTCTTATGGCTATAATGGCATGGAAGCGAATGTGGCAGATGAAGATTACGAAAAACATATGTCAGATTTAGATGAAGATAAAATGAAATCAGAAATTCAAGAAGCTGAAAAGAAAGCTGATGTCACAATTGTCATGCCACAAATGGGAACAGAATACGCTCTTGAACCAACAGACGAACAAGTAACGCTTTATCATAAAATGATTGACTGGGGAGCAGATGTTGTGTTTGGTGGACATCCTCACGTTGCTGAGCCGTCTGAAACGCTTGAAAAAGACGGCGATAAAAAATTTATCATCTATTCAATGGGGAATTTTATCTCTAACCAGCGTTTAGAAACGGTTGATAATATCTGGACAGAACGTGGTCTCTTAATGGACGTCACTTTTGAAAAGAAAAATAATAAAACAACAATCAAGACCGTTGCCGCTCATCCGACAATGGTTTGGGTTTGGAGTAAGGGTGTGACGGGCTCAGAAGGCTTTGTGCTTTCCGATTATCGAACGCTTGTTTTGGAAGATTTTATTGAAGGTGGAAAGTATCGTGATATTCTTGATTCAACTATGCAAGAAAAAGTGGATACTGCCTACCAAGAAATGAATGAATTGGTGAATTTACAATGGGATTAAGTCGTCAAAAAGTTAACCTATTTTCAAAGAGTTATGAAGATGTTAAAAAATTATACCTAACTGCCTTTCCAGCAGTAGAACGGTTACCCTATTTGCCGTTAGTTTTGAATGCTTATCGGCGTTTAGCGAATTTTTATGCCTACTATGATAAGGATGACTTTGTTGGTTTAGTGTATTTGTTGGAGAATGAAGAAGTTATCTATCTGTTCTTTCTTGCGGTTAATCCAAATATTCGTTCACGTGGCTATGGCTCTGCCATTTTACAAGACATTAGAAATTTAGCAGGAAAACGTCCGATTATTCTTGCCATGGAACCATTAGATAAAACTGCTGAAAATTATCATCAACGTGTTAAACGAGTTGTTTTTTATGAAAAGAATGGCTTTAATATCACGGATTATTATTATCATGAAGGAACAGAAGTGTATCAAGTCATGGCAACAGATGCCTCACTTAACATTCAAGTAGTGGAAAAATTAACGAAAAAAGCGGTGCTAGGCTTAATTGCTATTTCATTTGAGAAAAAATCAGAATGAAAAGGAAAGTTCTAAAATGAAGTTAGCCACCTAAGGGTATCAAAAAACATCTCAGAGAGATATAATTGTAATCACCACAA
>OIFX01000057.1_pt1 | contig 127268 bp, 93 predicted proteins | sample 1582151 | NCBI WGS metagenome assembly OIFX01 (sample SAMN07501068, study PRJEB24779) | human gut metagenome
CGAGGAGATGACACGATGAATCAACTATTGCTGCCACGCTTTAAGCGTTTGATGGAACCCGCCTCGTGGCGAGACCTCTCGGTCGGTCAAGCGTGGGGTGCGGTCTCAGGACTGTGTCACGGCTTTGCCCTGCTGACTCTGCTTCCCGCAGCAAGTGCCCTAGCGACCGGAATGCCGGTGTGGGGGTTATCGTTTTGGGGATGGCTCATCGCCTTGGCGGTAATCGCGGTGCTGGGCGTGGGCACGGAGTTTTATGGCATGCGCACCGGCTATATCGGGGCCCTCGGGTTCATTCACGACGTACACCAAGCGGTCGGCAACAAGGTAGCCCGCCTACCGTTGGGAGTGTTCGATTCGGGTAGTTCTGGACGGCTGTCGCGCATGGTCACCCAGGAAATGATGAACTTGGGTGAGTCGGCGGCACATTTCATTTTTTCCCTCGTCCAAAAACTCTCAGCCGTGCTGGTGATCACTGTGGGCACGTGGTTCTGGGATTGGCGGCTGGGACTGACCTTGACGATCGCCTTCCCGATCATGCTCGCCTTCCTTCATATCTCCCGTGTGCTTCTCGATAAGGGCAAGCAGGTTTCCGAACCAGCAGAATCGGAGCTGGCGGCTCGCATGGTCGAATTCGCCACCTGCCAAGGCGCGCTGCGCTCCTGCCATGTCGCCGATGACTACCCGGCCCTTGATCGGGCATTCAAACAGGCTGACCGCAAAAGCCGCAAAGCATTGTGGATCGAAACATTAGCGAACCTGATAAACGGAGTGTTCGTCCAAGCCCTTGTCGTGGTAATGATTTGGCTGACCGCCCAACTCGCCCTCGGCGGGCAGATGAATGCGTTGAACGCTGTGGTCACCATCGGCATGTGCCTGCGGTTCACCACCATGCTCCAAGACATCGGTGGCTGCATGACCGGGCTGGAAGAACGCCGCCAGCAGATGAATCACGTCGACAAGGTCATGGACGCTCCCGAACTGTCCGAACCCGATGTCTCCACCCCGGTGAGCGCTCCTGGTGATGTTCGTTTCGAGGACGTCGCCTTCGGCTACGATCCGGACACCCCGGTTCTCCGTGATATTTCCTTCCATGTCCCGCAAGGCGGCATGTGTGCCCTGGTTGGCCCTTCCGGCTGCGGAAAAACCACAATCGCGAGGTTGGTTGCACGTTTCTGGGATGTGCAGTCCGGCAGCGTACGCGTTGGCGGGGTTGATGTGCGCGAGCAGACCACCGAAGATTTGATGCGCCAGATATCCCTGGTCTTCCAAGACGTCTATTTATTCAATGACACGCTCGAGGCCAACATTCGCCTTGGCAACCCAGAAGCCACCGATGAAGAAATCAGGTGGGCGGCTGACCTGTCGGGCGTGACGGAAATCGTCAACCGGCTCCCAGACGGCTGGAATTCATTGGCGGGTGCTGGCGGGCGCGCACTGTCAGGTGGGGAACGCCAACGCGTCTCTATCGCCCGCGCCTTGGTGAAGAAAGCCCCAATTGTGCTGTTCGATGAGGCCACCAGCGCGTTGGATGCGGAAAATGAAGCCAACATTGTTGCGGCGATGAACGAGCTACGCAGGCACTCCACACTGATCGTGATCGCCCACAAACTTGAAACCATTCGCCAAGCTGACCAAATCATTGTGCTCTCCCACGGTGGGCGTATCGCCCAGCGCGGGTGCCACGACGAGCTGGTCAACCAGCCAGGTCAATACCGCGATTTCTGGCAAGAGCGCATCAACGCCGCCGGATGGCAACTCGTCTAAAACACAGCACTGTTCACAATCATGAAAGGAATAACTATGTCCACACCCACGTCCTCGCGCCTAAACACGCGCGACTTCATCAATATCGGCGTCTTCACCGCTTTGATGTTTGTCATCGTGTTTGCATTCGGAATGCTCGGGTTCATTCCGGCTGCCATGTATGCCGGTTTCTTACTCTCCATTCTCGTCAACGGCACCGTGTTCGCGCTGTTTACTGCCCGCACTCCGAAGATGGGGGCATTGACCATCATGCTGATCCTCATCGAAGCCCTCTTCTTCGTAACGGGTCATTGGGTGGGAGGAATCGCGATCGCCGCTGTGTTCGGCCTGCTCGCTGACTTGGTGATCACCAAGGGGCCGAAGAACGTGAAAGTTCGTGTCCCGCTGGCATATGCACTGTTTATCCTGCCAATCTATGTTTCCCCGTGGATGCCGCTATTTATGAACCAAGACGCATATATGTCGCAGATCGCCGAACAAATGGGTGCCGAGTATGCCGCGAAGATGGCGCAGGTTGTCACGATTCCGATTCTGTTGGGCTTCTTCGTCGTGATGCTCATCGTTGGCTGGCTTGCTGGTCTGTTGGGAACCCGAGTGGCGCGCAAACACTTTGAACGGGCCGGTCTTGTCTAAACTTCCCGACCCGCGCACGATTATCGTAGCGCTCGTCATCGTCTCCACCACGATCTACAGTGCCTACTCGCCGTGGTTCGTGTGTGCTCTGGGCGGATTCGCCGCCGTGATGCTGGCGAGCGCTACGATCAACCCCAACACGCTCGTGCGCCCGAGCTGGGTGGCCGTCTACCTGGCCACGTTTGCGGCTCTCGGCACACTCGTCTTCGTGATACCACTGGTGTGGAAGTCAACGGCCAGCGCGTTCCTCGTGCTGTTTTTGCAGTGGATGTGGCGATTCAGCGTCAGCGCAGGAATGGGAGCCTACGCGATCGGCGTGATCCGACCCGCCACCTTGCAAAAAGCACTCGCCAGCTCACGGATCCCGACCTGTTTCACAATCCCAATCTCGGTTGCCTTACGTGTGCTGCCCGTGATCGGCCACGAGGTTAAAGCGATCTCAGATGCCATGAAACTACGCGGGATGTCCGTGCTCTCACTGCGTGCGGCGCAATACTTCACAATCCCGCTGCTATCGACCGTGGTACGCAGCGGGGACGAACTGGCATCGGCCGCCCTCGTGCGCGGACTGGGCGGAACCGCAAAGCCCACCTCAGTCACAGTCGTGAAATTCCGTGTGATCGACGCAGTCATTCTGCTCATCGTTATCGGCTTCGCGATATGGAGAATCGTCCTATGACAATAGCCCAAGCAACTGGGGTCACCTTCACCTATCGAGGAGCAGACCACCCCTCAATCAACGACGCAACCATCACCATCACACCCGGAACCGTCACCTTGCTGTGTGGCGCGTCAGGGTCAGGAAAAACCACCGCACTACGGCTATTTAACGGGCTGATCCCACACTTTCACGACGGCGACCTCACCGGAACCGTCACGGTTGACGGTATTGACGTGGCACGAGTAGATCTATCAGAGCTTGCCCACCACTGTTCGACAGTGTTTCAAAACCCGCGCACCCAGTTCTACACCACCCACGTGCGCCAAGAACTCGCCTTCGGCCCAGAAAACCTCGGCCGCGACCCTCAAGAGATTTGTGTGCGCATTGACGAGGTTGCAGCCGAGTTAGGTATCGCTGACCTGCTGGAATCCCGCGTCACACAACTGTCGGGTGGGCAGATGCAACGCGTGGCCTGCGCCGTCGCCATGTGCAACAACACGTCGATGATCGTCTTTGACGAGCCAACCGCGAACTTGTCCGCTGACGTTATCGACCAACTCGCCACACTCATCGCCAGGCTCAAAGCCGATGGACACACCATCATCATTGCTGAACACCGGCTAAGTTTCCTTTCCGGGATCGCTGACCGTGTCTACTGCTTCGATAAAGGCAACATCGCCCTCACCGCAACCGGCGAAGAGTTCTACGCTACCTCGGATGAGGAGCGCAAACAGCTTGGGCTGCGATCCCTAGTGCCCGTGCCCATGCCACAACTTCCGGAACCGGCAGAAGATGGGCTTGAGATCAGCAATCTCACCTTCGCCTACCGCCACGGAAACACAGTCCTCAATATTAACCACGTGTTGTTTCCGGCAGGGAAAATCACGGCACTCCTCGGCCCGTGCGGGTCAGGCAAATCAACACTGGCACGCATTGTTTGCGGACTAGAAAAAGCCAAACATGCATCCATCACACTCGGCGGACAAAAATTCACCAGCCGTGACGCCTACCTTGTGATGCAAGACCCTACCCGACAGTTGTTCTCAGATACCGTCATCGACGAAGTCACGCTCGGCACGACCAAAGCCGAAAAGCAACACATCGATGCCCACGCGATCCTTGCAGAACTCGATCTTGCGGAGCACGAGTCCGATCATCCTCAGGCTCTGTCCGGTGGGCAACGTCAACGTCTGGTTATTGCTACAGCGCTTGCTGCGAACAAGAAAGTTTACATCTTCGACGAGCCCACGTCCGGTGTTGGCTACAAACACCTTGTCGCGATTTCCCGAGTAATGCGTAAACTCGCTGACACTGGTGCCGTCGTCATTGTCATCACCCACGACGCTGAACTCGTTACCGAGGTCGCCGACCATAGCGTCCGCCTCGACCAAATCAACGCCTGCTAACGCAAACGCTCGCTCAGTCGAAAGAGAGGAAAGCGTTTCCGCAGGTCAGGGCAAACGCGCTATACACTCGCTAACGCTTTGACCCCCCTAAGCGATACTCGCTAACGCTAACACCGACTTATCATTTTCGACGTCTAAGTGGAGCGGGTGACGAGAATCGAACTCGCCTCTACAGCTTGGGAAGCTGTCGTTCTACCGATGAACTACACCCGCGTTGGCATCTAGCCGCCTTTAGAGTATAACCAGTACCGGCGCTCCACTCAAAACGAGCGGTTAAAGTGAGAACAAATGACCGACAATGAAGGAGTATGCGGCTAACTTGGACTCATCAACACCAGGGAGGGACAAATGACTTTCGTAGTAGCGTTAGCGGCGATCTGCGACGGGAAACTACTCTGCGCGCAGCGTTCCTACCCTGAAAAACTACGCGGCAAATGGGAACTACCGGGCGGGAAAGTGCGCGAGGGTGAGGAACCGATAGCGGCATTGGTGCGCGAAATAAAAGAGGAACTCGATTGGGAGATTCCTCCCTTACAGCTGGGGCAGATCTTACCCGGCCCGCTCCCGGCGGGGAACTGGCCGCTACTAAAAGGTGCCCAGATGCGAGTAATGCTTTACCATCCCCGGGAGCTACCTGCCCTGCAAGCAGGGGATTCGCACCTAAGCTTACAGTGGAGCCCCGTAGAAAAAGTAACGCAGCTAGACTGGCTAGAACCCGACTTACCTATCGCCGAAGCGTTAAGTCGCCTCCTCAAAAAACCAGCCTAGCTGCGTCCTCAACATAGCTAACAAACCAGCGGAGCCTAGACCCCAGCTAACTTAGCATTAACTATCTTTTAGCCCCATGGCCTCAAACAACAGATAGATCGGGTGAACAGCAGGCTTGCCGCCGCCCTTCTCTAGCTGCCAGCGGCAAGTCTCGGTGTCTGAAACCACCAGATCAGAGTTAGTGCTCTTAATCTTGTCGAAAGCGGTCTTGCCCACGGCCTGCGCGATGTCGTACTTTTCGCGTTTCAAACCGTAGGTGCCGGCGATCCCGCAGCAGGTGGCTCCCGATTCGTGAACCGTCAGCCCGGGAATCTTATCCAGCAGCTGCTTGCCCGGGGTACCGATCCCCGTGGACTTGAGCTGGCAGGGAGCATGATAAGTAACCGTCAGGTTCATCGGCTCCAGATTATCCAGATCCAGTTCGCCCCGGTCATACAGATCCAGCAGGAACTCGGAAATATCCCAGATGCGCCGCGACACCTTCGCGAGCTCCTCGTCTTGGATGCCCAAAATCTCGCGAGCCTCATGCTTTACCATGCCCACGCAGGAACCGGAAGACCCGATAATTGTCAGGTCATCTCCCGGAACGTTCAAATCATGCGCCAGCTTGCGAATCAGCTTCTTGGCCCCGTCATAAAGACCGTTAGACTGCTGCGCTAGACCGCAGCAGCCATGAGGCGGTACCAGCACTTCGTATCCCAGGTGCTCGAGAATCTGCACCGAGCGTATAGAAGTGGTGGTTTCGAAGAACTCACCCGCGCAACCGTGGAAGAACACTACTTTGCCCTTGGTAGGGGCAGGAGCGGTGCGGGTGTGCTTCTTGAACCATTTTTCAAAGCTGAATCCATCAGCTACCGGCATCGGCGCTTCATGGTGAACCCCGAAAGTTTTCTCTACGATCTGCCGAATCGGTTTTTGTCGCAGCGCCCAGTTGGCCAGCGGCGCCACCGGGGTCATCGCCTTGCCCATAAACATGGTGTTGGAGATGAGGACATCGCGCAACGGACGGCCGTTTTGCTGCTTCATCGCGGCGCGGGCCACGTTGTTGAGCTCCGCGACCTTCACGCCTTGCGGACATACCAAGGTACAGGTGCCACAGCTGGAACAGTAATCGATGGTGTGATCAACCGATAGCCCCTTACGGAACCGCTCCGCCTGCGGACCCACATATTTAGGTCCGGGGAACAGGGGAGTAACCGCTGCCACCGGGCATTGGGTTTCACAAATTGTACATTTGACGCAAGCATCCAAGCTGGCTCGCATCAGCGGATTGAACTCGGGTTTATTACGTAAATCCTTAGTCATTGGTATCCCCCAAAATCGTGTCACAAGCCCGCAAAGCGGAAGCTAGAGCAATGCCGTCACCGGACTTTTCCCGCCACCGGGTGGCTCCCGCCAGCAATCCGCCCGCGGCATACAGGTTCTGATAAAGCGGAGCCCCGGAATCATCCAGTACCCGCATCTGGGAATCAACCTGTACCCCCACTTCGAACAGGGGCTGGTCTGGACCCCAATAGTCTTCGTGCACCAGCGGTCCGGTCGGGATTGCCAGCGGTAAATTAAAGGCTCTTTCGGTAACGTTCCAGTAGGAATCCACATGCAACGTACCGGATTCGAAGCCGCCACCAGCGTAGATAAAGTGCTTAGCCTTAAGGGTGGTTTCTGAGCCAGCCGAATCAAAGGTCACGGATTCCACCCGGCCATCATTAGCGCTAAGGCCGGTTACTTCACTGCCAATGATGTAGCGTACTCCCAGATCCCGTACCATTTGGGTGAGGGTCTCGTTAATCCGCATCCCCGGAATAGAGGGCGGTAGAATCGGGATCTCGAACACCTCGTGTCCCAAGCGGTGGGCGATATCCTTCCAGGCGTTCCGATCTTTCAATCCCAACACCGCGGGCAAACCGACTACTTCCCCGTCTTTCAAATGACGTTTAACCTCGTCACAGAATTTGGCGCGGAAATCTGCGGTGTCGAGGGCGCGGGCAAAATTCAACCCGGAAGTGTCAACTTCGTCATGGCGTACCGGGATATCGATCCAGATATGCCGGGCAGAAACTTTACCTCCGCCGGGAATCTCTTCTTTTTCCAGATTTTCGGCTACCAATTGGGGATAAAAGTCTTTGAGACGGCGCAGTCCCACGATTACGTACTTCTTGCCGTCCTCGGGAGCTCCCGCCAGCATGGAAGGCTGGGGCAAGCAGGTGGGGCGCCAAGCACCTAGGCAGGTAGGCAAGAATACGTTCTTATCGGGGTTGCCGGCGAGTAATTCTGTCCCTAGCTGCTCTTTCAGCCAGTTAGCAGCATCGGCCACCGTCTGAGAGCCCAGTTTCCCGTAAGGGTGGGACTGCGGTAACTTGTCGATCGCCGTTAGCGGATTATCTACTCGCTCCGGGCTGTATCCGTATAGGTCAATAGTGCCTTGACCTAATTGGATACCCCCGATGCCTTTGGTGATTAAATCAACTTCCCGTCCGGCCTTAAGGAGTCGAACTGCAGCGCTAAGACCGGAAAGGCCAGCACCGATTACTACTACGTCTCTCACGCTAGTGCCTCCTTTACGGCTTCACGTTCCTGTTTGTCGCGTTCTTGCTCGACCGGGTTGAGTGCGACCTCGCTCAGTTGTCCTTTGCCGGGTGCGTGCTCCAGGTCGAAAATGCCCTGCATAATCCAGTTGTCGAAGGCGGTTTCGCGGGTAGACTCCCCGAAAAGAATCGGTTTAATACCAATCCAACGGTTCTTCATAAATAGGGAAATCATATTGGTTGCCCGCTCAACTGAGGCGGCGCCCTGCTCGTTAACGATGCCGGCGCAACGCATGGAGCAGAATCCGCCTTGACACGGTCCCATTCCTATCCGGAGTTGACGACGGAGATCATCGAGAGAAGCGTTCGGGAATTCTTGAATGGTTTCTTCCACCATTCGTCGAGATACCAGTTCGCATTCGCAAATAATCTGATCTTTATTCCACTCTTTTTCCCGTGCTTGCAGGCGGTCAGTGAGCCGGTGCTGCCGGGCACCCTCTTGACCGGGAACCGCTTCCTGAGCGGTGCGACAAGGACGTTCATCCTTCATAATGTCGCACATAATGTTCACAGCGCGTTCAGCCATCAGGCGGCAGGTAGTTAGCTTGCCACCCGCAACGGTAAGCATGCCTTTGACCCCGTCGCGTTCCTCATGATCCATAACCGACATGCCGCGGGACATATGGCGCGAATCTGTGGCCGCCACCCGGTTATCTTTAACCAGCGGGCGAGCCCCTACCCATACGTGCAGAGGACGAGAATGACGGAATCCCGGCAGGAGGGCGTCCCCGGCATCTAGCATTTGCTGGACTTCTTTGTCTTTTATCTGTAGGAAGTCAGCGCTAGGCGCCACCTGGTCGGTGGTGCCGATAATCGCAACCTGATGGGCAGGAACAATCAAGTCTCCATCAGACGGATAGATACAACGATTAATTACGTGTTGGCAGATGCGGTGATTCATGGCGATCATGATCCCGGCGCCCGGAACCACGTTCACATCATGGCAGCCTGCCATAGCAGCGATTTCTCCAGCCCAAGGACCGCCACAGTTGATGATGAACTTACAGTCGATGTGGACTTTTTCCCCACCGTTCTTATGATCCTCGCAGGTGACAGCGCTGACTGCTCCGTTGGTGACTTCAATACCGGTAACCCAGTGGTAGGGGAGGATTTTAGCACCATACTCTTTAGCGGAGTGGGCAAATCCCCACACCATCTTCCAGCCATCAATAGTGGCGTCCTGCACCGCGAAAGCTCGCTTAAGTTTCGGGTCGAGACGAGGCTCGCGTTTTAACGCTTCGGCCGGCGAAATTTCGTAGGCCGGAACTTTGGTTTTATTGGCACAGTCCAGGAAAATATCTGCGTGCTCTTCGCTATCTTTCGAGGTAGTAACGAAGAGTCCACCGGTATCTTCAATGGCATGGGGAACGACTTTACGTAAAATTTCGTTCTCTTCTGCACATTCAGTTGCGGATTCGGGATCCGATTTTACGTAGCGTCCTCCCGAATGCAGTAATCCGTGGAACCTAGCAGTGGTACCTTGGGCTAAATCCACCCGGTCTACCAGTGCGGCTTTGAATCCGCGCATGGCAACGTCGCGTACTACGGCACTGCCGGTGGCTCCACCACCGATCACCACCACATCGACTTCTAGTTTTCTCACCCTTTGCCTCCAGAATCGAACGCAGCCTCGCTGCCGCGCGTCAATGACTGCCCCAGAATCTGCTCCTGTGGCTCTTTTTTAGGGTATCGCTCACGCTTAAATCTCGTGCGGATAGTGAAGAGTTTGCACATATTCGCGCCGGATTTTTTTGTAAATACACGTCCTCTCATAAGCTGAAAGACTTTTAGCTGCAATTGGTTCCCCCGATGGGTTTGCACAGATTTGCAAAACCATCGGGGGAAGGGATTATTTTCTGAACTGCGCGTTAACCCGGGGAGGAGGGAGCAAAAAGTTTAGGCATCTTCCGCGCTGATTTTCGTGATTGTTTAAGTTAACTGCCCGGTTTTATGACCCTGATTAACTAACTTCCGGAACCGCCAAAGAGGCCCCCTCGGACACGGCCTGCCCCGTAGCTGGATCGAAGAAATAAAGTTCTTCTAAGTTGGGTTTAGTTCGATAGCTCTCGCCTCGATCAGGGAATACCCCTCGCGGCAGTAACACGGCAGCTCGATCCGGGGCGGCAGCTACCTTTTCTGGGGGTTGCCCGTAAAGGAATGCCTGACTACCTAAATGTTCGATTATCTGGGTAGTTAAGGTAAGCGCTGGCTCCTCGCTGCTGGCGGGTAGCCAGGATTCTGGGCGCACCCCTAATATCACTTGCTCTTTTACCTGGGAGCGCACCGTTCTAGGAATCGGTACTGGCAAGTCCCCCAACAGGGCTTGACCTTCAGAATTAATAGGCAGAGTGAACAAGGTGATTGCCGGGGAACCGATGAAGGAAGCAACGAAAGTGTTTACCGGTTTGCGGTAAAGATCAGTGGGGGTAGCTACCTGTTGGAGTACTCCTGACTCCATCACCGCTACTCGATGCCCCATAGTCATGGCTTCCACTTGATCATGGGTGACATAAACGGTGGTTACTCCCAGTTCTCTTTGTAAAGATGCAATTTCTCCCCGCATCGAAACCCGCAGTTTTGCATCCAGGTTTGATAGCGGTTCATCCATGCAGAAGACAGTGGGTTTGCGGACAATGGCGCGTCCCATAGCGACCCTTTGTCTTTGCCCTCCGCTCATGGCACCAGGTTTGCGATCCAGCAAATCTTCCAGCTGCAAAAGCCGGGCTGCCCACTGCACCCGTTCCTTAATTTTATTCTTGGGTATCCCCTTATTTTCCAGGGCGAAACCCATATTTTGAGCGACTGTCATATTGGGGTAGAGGGCGTAGCTTTGGAATACCATCGCCACGTCCCGCGAGCGCGGGCGTGCCCCGGTCATGTCTTTGCCGCCGATCAGGATGCGCCCGGAGGTGGCCGGTTCCAGGCCGGCCACCATCCGCAGCGATGTGGATTTGCCACAGCCAGACGGTCCCACTAAAACTACGCATTCACCGTCCTCAATATGGAGGTTCAGGGAGTCAACCGCCGGTTTGGCTGCCCCTGAAAACAGGCGGGATGCATTTTCGAAAGTCACGCTAGCCACGGCATTTCCTTTCCTTGTGGCGCCGGGCGCCCTAATAGTTACTTCTTCTTATCCAGTTTTGGTTTGATCTGGCTGTCAATGATCTTCTGCAGATCCTTTTGCAAAGCATCGAAAGTGGACTGTACGTCCTCGCCTTGCGCGATCTTGTCTAAAGCGGCACCAATCTTTTGACCGCCTCCCGAGACATAAGCGCGGGCAGCATCTTGAGCTTTGGTCTTGGGTAGCTGATCGAGAGCGGTCTGGAAGTTCGGGTGTTCTTTGATATAGGACTTAGTTTCTTCCGAGTCAACCGCAGAGGTTCTTACGGGCATATACCCGGTAGCCTGCGAGAACTTTACAGTATTCTCGGTATTGGTGAGGAAGGCAATGAACTTGGCGGCCGCCTCTTGATTCTTAGAGTTAGCGGGGATTGCTAGGCCGCACCCACCGGTAGATACTCCCGGTATGCCCTCGGGAGTAGGTAGAAAAGCGGTACCTACGTTAACTTTTCCGTCTTCTTCAACGCCTTGCAGTGAGCCGGTAGATTCCAGCATCGCGGCTGCTTGTCCGGTAGTGAACGGAACAGTCGCGTCTTTGGTGGCTTTGAAGTAATCGTTCTTGAACTGGTCTTGCAGAAACTTGCCGGCAGCCACGCCTTTTTCATCAGCAACGTTGACGGTCAGATCTTGGGAATAGGAACCGCCCATCGACCAGATCATGCCCTGGAAGTACCAATCCAAATAGTTGGATCCGTCAGGAATGGACAGGGGCAGCACCCCGGAGGCTTTTAGCTTAGGCGCGAAATCCTTATTCCATTCCTCCCAGGTCTTCGGACCGCGGTCGGGAACTCCGGCTTTCTTGAAGAGGTCTTTGTTGTAGTAGAAAAGCGGAGTTGAACGCGCATAGGGAACCGCGTAGTGCTTGTCATCAATGGTGTATTCATCGTAAAGCGACTTTACGTAGTCATCGGGGTTTGCATCCACCTTTTTCATCAAGTCATCTAGGGGAGCAAAATTATCGTTCAGTGCGAAGTTGTACCAGGTAACGTCGGAAGCAACCACCACGTCCGGGGTTTGTCCACCGGTGAGGGCGGCGTTGAACTTTTGCGCCACTTCCTCGTAATCTTTTCCGGCGTCGGTGAGCTTAATCTTGATATTGGGGTTTTCTTTCTCGAAAGCGGCAATAATCTCTTTCTCGGTATCTTTGGAGTTAGCCGGGTGGTTCGACCAAACGTCCAGGGTCACTTTACCATTCGGGTCATTTTGCTCGACAGATCCCGAGGAGGAAGTGCCGGCGCATCCCGACAGCACCAGGGATGCAACTGCGGCTCCGGTCAGGAGCAGTTTCCGTGTGCGATTCATTTTTACCTTTCTGCTTGTTGGGGTCAGCCTTTGACTGCCCCGGTAGTAAGTCCCTTGATCATGTTCTTCTGCAATACGAAAAATACGATCAAGAGGGGAATCACGGCTAGCACTGTGCCAGCCATGACCGGGCCCCAATTGGTGAGACCCTCGTTGTTTTGAAGGAAAGTTAATCCGATTTGGATAGGAGCGGTACGTTCGTCCTCTGACATCAAAAATGGCCACAGGTATTCGTTCCAATCATTAACGATGGTGATCAGGGCGAATGCGGACAGGGTCGGCCACGACATGGGTAATACGACTCGCCACAGCAGCTTTAAGGGGCCGGCGCCATCCATCCGAGCCGCTTCGATCACTTCGGTAGGCAGCGACAGGAAATGGTTACGCATGAGGAAGGTACCGAAAGCGGTACCGGCCAGAGGCAGGATAATCCCGGCAAAGGTATTGCGCATGTTCATTCCCGCGATTAGCGAATAGTTTGAAATAACCGTGATCTGGTTTGGCACCAGTAAGGAGGCGATAATCAAGATGAAAACCAGGTTGCGGCCAGGGAAGCGCAGGAGCGCTAAGGCATAAGCCGAGAGCACCCCCAGGAGGATTTTCACCGCTGAAAGCACGACGGTAATAATCAACGAGTTCCGCAGGTAGGTGAGCAAGGGAATCTCACTGCTTACTGCCCGGTAGTTCTCAGTGGTAAAGGGGTTGGCGATATAGGTTGCCGGATGCGTGTAAATATCGCCTTGAGTTTTAAATGAGGTCAGCACGATCCAATAAATCGGGATCATGATTCCCAGAAAGGCGATTAGCATCGCGATATAACCGATTATTTTGAATGCGACTGAGGTGTGCACGGTTTCTTCGGGGGTGTGCGCTTTCGCTTTCTGTTTGCGGAATGCCAGTTTGTTACTCATTGGTTATCCCTGTCCATAACTCGCACCTGCAGCAGAGTGATCACCAGCAGTATTAAGAACATGATGGTGGCCACGGTGGCTCCATATCCTGCGCGGGAGTTGACGAATGTTTCTTGGTAGATTTGGTAAACCATCGTGGTGGTGCCGGTACCCTGCGGACCGCCGTGGGTCATCACATTGATGATGTCGAATACTTGCATTGAGTTGAGAAGTACGGTGATCGACAAGAAGAATGTAGTAGGACGTAGCTGTGGCAACAGGACTTTAGTGAAACGTCGCCAGGGGGAGGCTCCATCTATCTCTGCCGCCTCGTCTAGATCTATTCGTCTAGCTTGGAGGGCAGCTAGATAGATTACGAAGGTGTAGCCTAGATTTTTCCAAATGTAAGTTACGGTCACCATGAATAGCGCCCATTTGGGGTTTTGGTAGAAGTCGGGGATAGCAGTGAATCCCAGGCGAGTCATGATGTCTTGGATGAGGCCGACGCTGGGGTCGAAAACGAATTGAAAAGCCACTCCAATGGCGGCTCCGGAAATAATATAGGGCGCGAAAACCACGGAGCGGACTAGGTTACGTCCGAAGAGCTTTTGATCCAAGATCATCGCCATAACCAAACCCAGGACTAGCGATCCGACCACGGTGGCGAAGGTAAAAATCACCGTATTTAGTACGATGCACACGGTGGAATCAGCCTGAAACCATTCAATATAATTTGCCAGTCCAATAAAGGTGGCCTGGGGAGAGGAAATGTTCCAGTCCATAAAAGACAGGCGGATATTGTCTACCAGTGGCCGGTAGGTAAAAACCATCAGCAATATCAGGTTGGGGATAAGTAACGCTGCTGCTAGCCAGCCTTCGTTCCGGTCTGGACGGTCAGAGCGTTTCGCCGGACCCGCGGGATTTTTTCCTGCTTTGGGGGGTACCGGGGGAGAGGACGCTGGGGAAACAGAGCCGGCCCGCTTAACGTTTTCAGTTGACACGTCTCATTGATAAGCCACCAGTATTAACTGTCAGGAACTAAAAGTTTAGGAGTAGGCGTCCAAGTAATAAACGTTTTATGACTGAAAAGTTAATGGCCGATGACTCCTGCGCTTTTATCTTGCCGAGCTTGCTGCTTTAAGATATGAAGTTTTCCGAACCGAGCTGCTGGCTGCGTTAGACTGGGGGCATGCTTTTATCTGACCGTGACATTGCCAAACTGTGTGACAGTGGGGAAATTGAGATTGATCCCTACGACCCGCAGATGATTCAGCCTGCCTCTATTGATGTGCGCCTAGATCGCTACTTCCGCCTCTTTGACAACCATAAATACTCGGTGATCGATCCCGCTTTACCGCAAGATGACCTAACTCACCTGGTAGACGTGGGAGAGAGCGCGCCTTTCGTACTGCATCCCGGAGAGTTCGTGTTGGGATCGACCCTGGAGCGGGTACAGTTAGCGGATAATCTGGCGGCTCGCCTGGAAGGAAAATCTTCCCTGGGGCGCCTGGGCTTGCTGACTCACTCCACCGCCGGTTTTATTGACCCCGGTTTTAACGGTCACGTCACCTTGGAGCTATCGAATACCGCCACTATGCCGATCCTGCTCTACCCGGGTATGAAAATTGGTCAGCTCTGTTTCTTCCAGCTATCCTCACCGGCGGAAAAACCCTACGGATCCCAGGAGCGGGGTTCTCGCTACCAAGGTCAACGTGGCCCGACCGCCTCCCGTTCCTACCTGCGCTTTAGTTGTAGTGAAGTGCCGGAGATGGAAGACGTGCAGTGAGCGAAAGTCCGCTTACTGATACCTCAACCTTCGCGCGGATAGAAACCGGAAAAATTCGCGCAGTAAGGATAACTGAGCAGGGATTACAAGCCCAAAAACAAGCGGCCGCTATTAATCCGGGAGCATCCTATATGCGCTCGCAGGGAATGCTGCCAGCAAGCGACTTTACCGAGATCGGTTGCCCGCAACTGGTGGTTTTCCCTGCGGAAGTTACCCCGGACGAAGTGGAAGCACTAGCGGTTTCCCTTTGGGAGGACGCGGGATGGCTCGCTCCCGGCAGGTTACGTCTTAACGGACAGGCAGAACTTGCCGGTCCTTTCCAGGTTGACCAGTCAGTCCGCGAAATCTTAAAGCTACCTACATATAGTGAAATTGCCTTTCGCCTGGATTGTCCCCAGATGCGCGCCGGACAGCTAACGGAAGAACTGCGCGGAGTTGACCTGCTTACTGACGCTTTTGCCGCCAGTGAACCCATCGGATTGGAATTTGAAGTACTGAGCGGCTTGCTGGCGATCTGCCGGCGCCTTGGGGGGAGCCTGCGAGTGGGGGCAGGCAGTAGCGCCAAAGACGCAGCGGCGCAGATACTTTCTCCCGACCCAGACTCGGCAGTCAATTTAGCGGTGTACTCGCCCTATTGGATAGAAAAAACTAGTCTGCAAGAACTCCTAGAGCCGGTATTGGGAGAGCTAAGTTCCGACCCGGGAGTCCCCGAACGTCCCAGCCGCTCCCAGCGGCGCCTGGAGCGGGAAGCCGAATCTTTAGTTACCGCCCAATTGGGCAAAGAGAAGCTGGCCTGGATAGCGGCAGAGGCGGCTGCCTTTGATCAAGAGGTAGGTAGCCAACTGACTAATAGTGACGCTTACGCCCTTTACGGCTCCCTAGGGTTAGGTGCAGATTTCTTCTTGGGAGCGGAAGCCGGCACGCAGGTGCCGTGTGCGTTACGTTTTCATCCCGCTCATGGGAAACCGTTTGCTATCTACCAGTTGCAATGGCTCGGGCATCCGGAGGGAAACCGGCGTCTTAGCCGGGTAGAACGGGTGGCGCGAATGAAGGTGACTAATGCCTTTGAGGACGCGGCTCGCCTCTTGGGAGAGGTAGCTGCCGGAACCGTAGTGGACGAAGACTCATTCCTAGTTACTTGGAACTAGCTTGCCTATGTTCGGGTAACTAGCAGTAGCGGTAAAACCGAGCCGGTGTAATGTTCCCCTCGGCTTCCTCTCGGAAGAAAATACTGCCTATTTGGTAACTAAACTGGATAAGTTTTTCTGCCGATGACTACAATTTAACTGTTAACGCGGTTTGCAAGGAGTTGCATGATACAAAAAAACCAAGACTCCCAGCCCCGGCAATCTTCTGAGGTTCTGCAAGTTTTATCCGGACTGCTGATGGTGTTGTTTGTGGCAGTTATGTCGGTGACCATCATCGGTACCGCTTTGCCCACCATGATGTCAGCCCTTAGTGGGAGCGAATCGCAATACACCTGGATAGTAACGGCCATGATGCTGGCCTCTACAGTAGCCACCCCGGTTTCGGGAAAACTGGCAGATATGTATGACTCAAAGAAACTCTTGATGGGGGCAATCGGGCTGTTTACTTTGGGATCTCTGCTTTCGGGGGCGGTTACTGAGGCTTGGCAACTGATTTTCACCCGCATTGTGCAGGGCTTAGGGATGGGCTCAATCATGTCGCTGACCCAAGTGGTTATGGCGCTGATTATTCCTCCTCGTGAACGCGGTCGCTATAACGGGTATATCGGAGCAGTCATGGCGGTCGCCAATGTCTCCGGTCCCCTAGTGGGAGGGTTTATCGTGGCCGCCCCGTGGCTAGGGTGGCGGTGGTGTCTGTGGGTTTCGATCCCCTTTTCTCTGGCAGCTATGGCGGTGCTTTGGCGTTTTTTGAAGGTTCCAGCCGCGCAGATTAGTAAACCGCGTATCGATTTCCTGGGAACTGGTCTGATAACTGCGGCGGTATCAGCCGCCCTGATTTGGTTGTCTCTAGCGGGTAAAACCTTCGCTTTTGCCTCCTGGCAAACCGCGGTGATGCTGGCTTTAGCGGCACTTTTCCTGGTGGCTTTCGTGTTGTGGGAGCTGCATTTTCCCGAGCCCATCATACCCATGTGGATGTTTACTCAGCGCACCGCGCTGCTGGCAATTTTAGGTTCCATATCGGTAGGAACCGCGCTTAATGCTCCGCCCTTGTTTTTCACCCAGTTCTTCCAAATTGCCAAGGGGATGAATCCGGCGCTCGCGGGGATGGCGTTGCTTCCCGGGATGGTCGGTACTTTTATTGCCTCAACTTTGATCGGGTTGCTGGTTTCCCGAATAGGGCGCTGGAAACGTTTCGTAGTCGGCGGTTTCGTGGTGATGTGTCTCGGGATTTTCCTCATTACCCTGATTGATAAAAATAGTCCCTACTGGTTCTGCGCGCTGGGAATGTTCCTATTGGGAGCCGGACAAGGTGCCAGTATGCAAAACCTGGTGCTAGCGGTACAAAACGGGGTGAAACTGCGCGATATGGGCGCTGCTACCTCGACAGTTACTTTTTGCCGCTCGATGGGCGGCGCGATCGGGATACAAATCTGCGGTTTCGTATTCACCTGGGAGATTGCTCGGCAAGTTAGTGCCGGGATGGCAAAGCTAGGGAAGAAAGGTGCCGCTATGGCGGATCTATCTACTCTGGAACTGGATAAACTTACCGCTGCCCAACAACAGGTGGTTCGGGATGCCTATGCCGGCGCCCTCGGAGATATTTTTGTGCCGCTGCTGGTACTTTCCCTTATCGGCTTGGTTTGCGTCTGCCTGATGAAAGGCAGCGAGCTGATTTCGGAATATGCCGAGCATGAAGCGCAAAATCATCAGGCAACGGAACGGGAACGCGAGCTGGTGCGCCGCGCCCTCGAAAAGGATCAAGTGAGCCGGGAACTTGCCCAGCTTAAGCAGCAAAAACATCCAAATAAACCCCAGGATCAATCCGCTAGTAAGGGAGAGGATCGAGATAATTCCCCAGAAGATGAGGATGATTTGGGAACAGATAATGACCACCTAGGGTAGGTTAGTAATAACTATCAAAGCGGAAAGGCAAACCATGGATATTGGCTGGAAAGTAGCAAGCGCCGCCAGCTTGGCGGGCGCCGGGCTGGTAGCAAACCTGGTAATTAACGCCGGCTGGAAGCTGGTGACCGGGCACAAACCTCCCCAGGATGGGGAAGAGGCAGCCCAGTCTTCGCTGCTAGAGGTAGTGCTTTTTGCCGCTATTTCAGGAGTGGCAGTTACCCTAATCCAGCGAGCCGCGATGCGTCGCACTAACAGCTGGTACGGAGGACGTCATAAAGATGTCCTCGACCTGGGGAACTAACTTTTCTAGGACGCGTTTTACCCGGTTGGACGGCACCTTTTAGCGGCAATAGATTCACCGGTGATAGGCTCTAGGTGACCGTAACGACAGGGGAGCCGCATAGGCTGAGAGTGTCCAGTTGGACAGACCCTCGCACCTGAACCAGGTAATGCTGGCGCAGGAAGTCGAGTCTCTTACTTGCGCCCGCAAGTCCCCTCCTGACAAATGGAGGGAGAAATGCGCAAACTCGCGCGATTTACCGCAACCCTAGCAATCGGAGCCTTGGCGCTGGGACTAAGCGGTTGTGGAAACGATAAAAATGCCACCCCCACCAAAGGGGATAGCAACCAGGTAACTATGGTTACCAATGGCAGTTGGACGCTAGGCAAAGAATCTTTAGCCAAAGCTAAAGCTGCTACTGGACAAGAAATTAAGCTGGTCAACGGGGAAGAATCAGGCACCCTCGATTCCAAATTAATCTTGCGTAAAGATTCTCCGCTGGGCGATCTGGCGGTGGGATTGACCGCCAATAACGTGGTGAAGGTAGCCAAGGCGGGGGTAATCGCGTCCTCGAAAGTAAAAGTTCCTTCTTCGGCGGAAAAATATTTGATCAAAGAGGCTGAGGGGGCGTTGCCTTTAGATCGCTCCGATGTGTGTGCCAACTACGATATTGCCTACTTTAAAGACCGTAATCTGAAAGTGCCGGAAAACTTTGATGACCTGCTGAAACCAGAATACAAAGGCTTGATGGTAATCGAGATTCCCGCCAAATCTGATACCGGCTTGGGGATGCTGCTGGCTACCGTGCAACAAAAGGGCAAAGACGGATACGTCAAGTACTGGAAAGACTTGATGGCTAACGGAAGCAAAGCCGTAAACACCTGGGATGAAGCCTATAACCAAGAGTTCACCCAAGGAGAAGGTAAAGGAAAATTTCCGATCGTAATGTCTTACTCCTCTTCCCCCTATTGGTCGGTTTCCGAGGACGGAAGTTCGGCTCCCACTGCCAATATCGCAGGTACCTGCTATCCGGCAGTCGAATATGGGGCAGTACTCAAAGGTGCCAAGAACGCCGCTGGCGCGGAAAAAGTTTTGAACTGGCTTTACAGTGAAGAAGGTCAGAGCGCCATTATGAACGAAAACATCACCTACCCCATTGACGAGCAGGTAAAACTAGATCCCAAACTAGAGAAGTTTGCTCCCCGCCCAGAAAACGATAAGCAACTTGATCCGGTACAGATTGAGCAAAACCGCGGTGAGTGGATTCGCCAGGTACAGGCGGTACTAGGATAGCGGCTTTATGAGGCTACCAGGCCGAAGTCACCTGCTGCCAGGACGAGTACTGCTTGTCCTGGCAGTGGGAATTCCTGCCGTTTTCCTGGGATTTTGTTTTTTCTATCCCGTCCTGGCACTTGCCTGGTTAGGGGTGGGGCAAGCCGGGGAAGCCGGCTATTTTTCTACTTTTTGGCGAGTCTTATCTGATTCCTTCACTTGGCGGGCGATCCGAGACACTCTCATCCTGGCGCTGGGAGGAACTTTCTTTTCTACCCTGGTGGGGCTGCCCCTCGCCTGGGTGTTGTACTGCTTGAATTTTCGCTTTAGAACCACCCTACGTGCGGCAATAACCATCCCCTTTGTGCTTCCTACTATTGGGGTGGCGGCTGCATTCAAGGCGCTCCTGGCCGAGGACGGCTGGCTATCTGGGTTAGGGCTGGACGGCACCTTTGGAGCCGTTATTTTAGCGATGGTTTTCTATAACGTTTCCCTGATAGTACGCACCGTCGGCCCGGTTTGGGCGCGGATTGATCACCGCGCCTATCAGGCAGCACGTACCTTAGGTGCCGCGCCTACCCGCGCGTTTTTCACCGTTACTTTACCGCAACTGTTAGGGGCAATCGCCTCGGCAGCTTCCCTAGTTTTTCTATACTGCTCTTCCTCCTATTCGCTGGTGATGATTCTGGGGGGAATCGGGGTCGTAACTTTAGAGAGTCAGATATACCAAACCACCTCGGTTGATTTAGATCTAGCGGCGGCAGCAGTCCTAGCACTACTGCAGGTAGTAATAGTTGCGGCGGCGCTAGCCGGCTCGCAACATTTTCAAAATAAGGCACGTGGCGGAGTAAAACTTAAAGCCATCGAGAGTTCCCGACCGGCTCGCGGAAAGCAACGGTTCGCGGTCTGGGGCGCAGCCGCAGTGATTATAATCCTGATAGCCCTGCCGATGGCGCAGGTAGTGGCACGATCATTTCGGCGCCGCGGACAGTGGACCGTGCAAAACTATCTTGACCTCACCCGCCCGGATGCCTCTATCTTGATAGAACAACCGGTAATCAACTCCCTGGGGGTTTCGCTGCGAGCAGCACTTATCGGAGCAGTGGTCTCCACCTTGCTGGGTGCCCTAGTAGCAGCCGTAACCTCCCGGCAATATCGTAATCCGCGATTGCGGCGCGCCGCCGAAATTTTTGACTCTATAAATATGTTGCCCCTAGGGGTTTCCAGCGTGGTGATTGGTCTGGGATTCTTAATCACCCTCGCTGCTCCTCCCTGGAACCTGGCTGATAGTCCCTTCCTATTGCCCCTAGCCCAAGCACTCGGGGCATCTCCGCTGGTAATCAGATTAATGCGACCCATGCTGCAAACTATTAACCCGAAGCAAAGAGAAGCCGCCGCCACCTTGGGGGCACGTCCTTCCCGGATATTCTTAACCATAGATGGTCCCTATATTTGGGGAGCGCTAGTAGTGGCTTTCGGTTTTGCTTTCGCAGTTTGTTTTGGGGAGTTTGGGGCGGCCTCTTTCCTAGTGATGCCAGAATCTTTAACTTTGCCGGTGATGATCTATAAACTCTCGGGAAGTGCGGGGCCAGCCGAAAATGGGATGGCGATGGCCGCGGCGGTTATCCTCTGTTTAACCTGTTCTCTGGTGATGAGCGCAGTAGAAGCTCTGCGAAAAAGAAAAGTTGGTGAATACTGATGGACGGCTTAACTATTTCCCAAGCGCGGGTGCAATACGGGCAGGTGGAGGCAGTCAAAGATCTCAGTATCGAGGTTCCGCTTGGTACGGTAACTGCGCTGCTGGGACCTTCGGGATGCGGAAAGTCCTCGCTACTGCGGGCGATTGCGGGACTGGAACCTTTAGCGGCAGGCAGTGTTTCTTGGCGGGGACGCAATATGGAGCAGGTGCCGGTACATCAGCGTCACTTCGGAATGATGTTCCAAGACGGACAGCTGTTCCCCAGCCGAAATGTAAGTGGCAATATCGCCTATGGAATCGCGCATCTTCCTAAGGCACAAAGGCAAGAAAAAGTTAAAGAACTACTGGATAGTGTGGGTTTAAGTGGCTATCAAGATCGCAGTATTGACACTCTCTCGGGCGGGCAAGCTCAGCGAGTGGCGCTAGCGCGCTGTCTGGCCCCCCAACCCCAGCTACTGTTGCTAGATGAACCCTTATCTGCCTTAGATCGGGCGCTGCGCGAGGAGCTGGTGATTACCCTGCGGCAGATTATCCGAGATCTAGAATTAACGGTCGTCTATGTAACTCATGATCAAGATGAAGCATTTTCCTTGGCAGACCAGATTGTGATTATGGATCAAGGTAAAATCTTGGCGGCAAATAGTGCCGAGGAAATCTGGACTCATCCCGGCTCCCAAGCTGCAGCCTCTTTCCTGGGGTATCGGCCCTTCCTCAGCGCTGCGGCTGCGGCAGAGTTCGGCATAGAAATTCCGGGGGATACGCAGCTGGCAGTAGCTCCGGGAGGATTAAAAATGTGCCTGGCGGAGCAGGGGATTGCGGCTAACGCCCGAGATTTACGGGTACGGCGGGGAAAATATTTGGCTGAAGTTGCTTGGCGACAAGGCAGCGAAGAATATTCCGGACAGGCAGAGGCGGGATTAGGTTTGCACCTGTCTAAGAAGCAAACCTCACAAGAAGTGGGTTTACAGATTCAGCGTTCGGAAACCTGCGTTGTGCCAGTTTCTTCCTGAGTATTTTTTGTCTGGATTCCTTCCACCTTGCCGGTACAAAGGGCAGAGATTTTCGGGTCAGCAATAGCACTGGTCACGGTAATGGCACTCGTTGCTTGGGGATCCTCTAAACATTTCTTCAGGTAGTCTGCCGCTGGTTTCCCACGCGCAATCTGTCCGGTATCAATGATACGGATAACTTTTTCTGCTCCTTTTAGCTCGCAGGAAACCCTATTGAATTGCACCTGATAGGAGCTGCCAGAACCATTGGTATCGCTTACTCGGATGCAAGAATCAACCGGGACAGTAAAACCGGGCTCCGCTTTATTCATCGGATTGGCGGATCCGCGACCTATTGTCTGGTTTTCCCCGACTTGTCGTCCCCAACCTTGGAAGGCTTCCGGGGCGAATATATGTAGTGTCTTATCGTCTTTTACAGACTCCAAGTAGCTGTGTGCCAAAGTGTTGATACTCCACAGTTCAATCCCATCAGCGGTGGAAATTGCTTTCAGTACGCCCTCTTCCGTGGTGTAAAGTAAAACGTCCTGGTGGAGGCGGATATCCTTGACATTTTCGTTAAAGGACCAGATTTCTTTTCCATTCTTGCGGGAATAGCAGCCGAGATGATGGTTACTGGCAACATACAGGGAATTGGTGGTGGGGAGTATCTGAGTCCCTTCTCCCAATTTCATTTCGGTTTCGTCAAATAGGGTGCGTAAGGAGCGTAAGGTTTCCCAATCCATGCGGAAAAGCTTGCCTCCTTTTTGCACCAGGTCTAATAGTTGTCCAGCGTTATCAGTAGGAACCGTAGTTCCTTCCGGTAAAGGAGTTACGTGGGTGCGCTGCGGTTGAATATATAGGGAGCGGGCGCACCCATCTGCGGGGCTGAGTACCCAAGCAGTGTCGTCAGCGTTTCGGATCAATCTTCCGGGACTGGCAGCCTGAATCTGGTTAGTTTCGGGATTCACCAAATAATTGATGCCTTTATGTCCGATAACCCACAGGGTGTCGGAAAAAGGTTCAAAAGTTTCAGGTGCTTGCTCTGTAGGTTTTCCGTCTAGATTACAGTTACCAGCATCTGGTTGTAGCTGCGGGTCAGAGGCTTTTTGGGAAACTAAGCCTTCCGCTAACTGTTCCCCTTGGTCCGACAAGCGCAGCAGGGAGAGGTCTTCTCCAACTAGGATGATTTGCGATCCGTGGGTACCAATATTGATATAGGAATCGGTGGATTCCCATATCCAACGGGCAGTCCCCATTTTTAAATCCACCACTGCTATCCCCGAACCATTCCCCGAATGGTACAGGCAGGGAAGGTAACGATGGTCCCCATCGGCACCCCCAAGTGTTTGCTGAGCGCAAGCGGCTAAGGGGGCTCCTAAGTTAACCGACCAAGACGAGGTGCCGTCGGCTGCTAGTTGCAGGACAACGCCACTACCGTCGCCAGCGACTCCCGCGGCAACTCGGTAATCCCCATAGGTTACCGGTCGGAGTGAAGATTGTGCGCCCCACAGAGGAATAAATGAGCTAATTCCATAGTCTTGGGCTCGAAAATCCTCTTGCAGCACCGGTTCAACCTTGTAGTAACCAGTTGCTTGCGCCTGTCGAGAGTTATAACGCCACCAAAGGAAGGCTCCGCCGCCGATAATCGCTAATAATGCGAGAGTGAGAACTACTATAATCAGCCGGAAAAGCCGCCGCTTTATGCGCCTGGAGCCAGCCACTGCAATCTCCCTCCCACTAATTGAAATCGACAAATCGACCTAGTTAAGTCTAACCCGCACTAGTTATTTCTAGGTCATGGCGTGGCGGGTATGCCAGTTAGACTAAGGCGGAGGGGGAGTAACCAGAATAATCAGTACTCTTCGCTGAGGTAGTGTGAGCTGGAAATAGCAACGCTACCTTTAGGTGGTCGAGAAAGAGAGCGTTGCAGCTGTCAAACAGGTTCGCAAGTTCCCTATTTGTGGTTAGAATAAAGCTATAGGTTTGGGCCTAAAAGAATAGGTAAAACTGAGGCAAAATATGCATGTAGATCCAGATAGACAAGCAGATCAGCGCGTGGCGGTAATTATTCCCGCAAAAGATGAGGCTGAGCGTATTGGGATGACCGTTAGAGCAGTAAAAGCGCTACCTTTCGTCGATCTGGAATTGATCGTAGTGGTCGATGATGGTTCTTCAGATGATACTCGCGAAGTAGCCAGACAGGCCGGGGCAGTAACTGTCCGTCACACGGTAAACCGGGGGAAAGCTTCCTCTATGGAAACGGGCGCCAAGGTAGTGGCTATGCGGGCAATCAAAGGAGAAAAACCACCGCTGCTACTATTCTTAGACGCTGACCTCGCTGATAGTGCTGCTGAGGCGGCTCCGCTAATCGAGCCGGTTATTAAGGGAGAAACTGACTGTACTATTGCGGTTTTACCCAAGCCGGCTGGGGCGGGTGGCCACGGATTTGTACTCGGTTTATCCAGATGGGCAATTAGGCGCACTACCGGATGGAATCCGCAGGCTCCGCTATCGGGGCAGCGCTGTCTCACCACCGCCGCTTTCCAAGCTGTCTTACCCTTGGCTGCTGGTTGGGGAGTCGAAACTGATATGACAATTAGTCTGCTTAGCGCAGGTTTTTCGGTGAAAGAGGTACCGGTAAACTTTACCCACCGGGTTAGTCGGAGAGATTTTAGATCCCAGATGCATCGCCTACATCAGTTTATTGACGTGGCGAAAGCTCTGGGTAGGCTACGTGCCCGCCGGGTTCACGTCAAACCCCACAAGTTCTTAGATGCCGCGTTGAAACAAAAACCGGGCAAAGTCTATCGAGCTGTGCCCCGGGAAGCTCCGGGCAAAGAGGCAAAGACTGCCGAGCAGTAAGCCAGAGCGGTCAGTAATAGTCCCGTGGCAGGTAGTTGCGTGCCGGAATCATTTAATAAATAAGCGAATAACTGGTTAATCCCGATAGCTAACAGGGTGATCCGCAGGGTACTTTCTTTTTCTGCCAGCGGGGTTTCGCCCAGGCGAGGACGTATACGCAACAAGAGCGAGGTAGCGAAGGCTCCCAGATTTGCCAGATAGGCGCGGACGCGCAGCCAATAATTCTGCTTGCCTTCTCTGTGGGGATAAGGATTAATGAGGAGGGGGGACGCCAGATTGTCCGGTAGGAAAAGGTTCGTTGGGATCACGGTTTTCGACAGCGCGGGAATCACCAGTAAACAGAAAACTAGCAGGCAACAAAGCAGTGACCAGACGTAAGTTGTTGATCCCCAGCTTGCTAGATTCGCGAAGATTTTACGGGTAAGGATCACCTGAAGGTCGCCGTTTAAAACGGACTGTACAAAGTTTCCCAAATGCGTCCTTTGGGAGGCCGGTCGCATCCAGTCGGCAATCGCCAGGCTAACGGACGCCCCGCCTGCAACCAGCAGCACCAGCGCTATCCGTTTTAGTCCTATCCGTTTCCCATTAAGTAGCAGTACCAGTATTAAGAAACCGGGCAAGAAGGATATTGGCCCCCCGAAATCAGCGCCGAAACGCGGGAGTCCGTCGATAACCATAAAGGCCATCCCTAGCAACGCGATCAACAGGTTCGATAGCCATATCTGCGATCGGGTAAGCGCTTTCTTCCCGAAGACTGCGCGTTTAGCAAGGGGAGTGAGACACCCACAGAGCAACAGCGTCCAGATGGCACATACCGAGTAGTAGACATTACCGAACCCAAAGAAACGGGCTCCTAGTAGTGAAAATGACCCGAAGGGGGAATCCATTGAAATATGGGAACCGGTGGCAACATCCAGGCAAATGAAAAAGGCGCTAAAAGCGGCCACCACCAGTGCCGGTCCGATGGGGCGGCGCCGCCAGGGGCCGGTACAGGCAACCAGAGCAAGTAGCGAGGCAATCAAGATGCTGCTAGTTATGAAAAAGGCGGTGGGTGATTCTGATTCCCACCAGGGAAGCATGGCGGCCCCTAAGCAGGCGGCGGGCAGGGCAGCGACCCCCAGGCAAAGGAACTGTCCGAGCAGGCCAAGTTGGGTTCTTAAATGCGGCCGCCGCGCGCTCGGTTTTAGTTGCAGCAATACAACTAGCGACAGCGCCAACACTAACAGGGCGCCGGCAGCAAAGGTTACAAAACTGCTCGGGGTTAGTCCCAGACGTGCATAGCTAGCATCAGCGCGTTGAGAAGTACCCGCTAGGCGTTCGAGGCGATCAGTAGCACTTTGAGCGTCATTAGCGCTAATCATGAGGGGAGAACCCGAAGTGCTCAACTTTTCGTCGCGAGCTCCCAGCCAGTCCAGTACCGTAGCCGGTAAATCCGCGGTCTGCGCAATCCCTACTTGATGGGTAGAGGGAGAATAAGCTATCCCCGCGGTGATACCTTTCCCGTAGATCATGGCCGCCTGTAAGCGTTGGAGGGCAGAATCGGGGCTGGCGGAAACCACCAGGGCGCGAGTACCTTCTGGAAGCGCTGCCAAGGTGTTCTCCAGGGCGTGTATTTGCTTTTCTTGTTGCGCAAGCGTGATTCGGGCAGGCTGCATCCCGCGCAGATCAGGATAGGTCGATACTGTCGGAAACAGTCGGGCATTTTGCTTACGAGTCTGCGCTAAGTACTCGTGATCAACTTTTTCGTCGGGACTAAGCACTGTCGAAAGCTCTAGGAGGTGTAAATCCTCGGGTGAGAACGGCTGGTCAGAATCCCCAAATAATCCGGGCGTGGTCGGCGGAGTGGGATTTTCCTGCGGGGTCATCTCTTCACGGCGAAGTCTATTGCGATCTGATTCCTGCGGGCTAGGGTTTGCCGAATCGCTTACCAGGGTGCCTGCCTGTAAAGAGTTCCCCGACAGAGAGCCGCCGTTTTGCAGGAGCCAAACCGGATCCCAAATCTGGGTTTTTTTCAGTTGAGATTTCCCCGAGGACGGGTCGAGGAAATTAAAAAGATCTTCCCGTTGGGCGAGTATCTCTTGGGTCTGGCGCTCCGGGTTAAGGTTCTGAGGAGCAGCTTGCGCATCAATCAAGGTGAGGGTATGTGTAGATACCATCTTGTGTACTGCCTGCGCATATCCAGTGGCCAAGGGGGTAGTGTCGTCAACTTGCCCGCGGATAACCCCGTCCTCATCTGCTAGCGCTAAGGCGGCGCTATTGCCAATAGCTCCCGCAGAAATTTGGTTTTGACGCAGTTGGTCAGCAAATCCCCCCAGTCGAGCCGCCAGGGAGCTCGCTTCAGCAGCGCGCTGATAGTACTCCCACATTTTCACCCGCTCATCTTCGTCTAAAGCTTCGGGCTGTAAACACAGGTTCCGTCCGGCGAGAGAATATCGAGACGGGGCTTTGCCGGCCGAAAATGCCAACCAGGCATCCTGGGGACAAGCCATGGCTTTAAGCGGGTAGGGAGCCAGAGAAAACAGCGTCCCGCTCTTTACTCCCGGAGAGTTTTCTACCAGCTGCGGCTGCGCGGCCACTAGATCCTCCCAGGACAGACCGGAAGTAAAAATTACCGCAACTTTAGTGTCTGCGGACTTGGGTAAGGAAGCGATCTTAGCGGCAGGAGCGTCGGGATTAACCCCCCAAATGCCGATTATCCCCGCTCCCGCCAGGGCAACTGCTCCCAGTACTGCAGCTACCGACACGGCTCGGAAACCAGAGCGAGGACGCGAAACGGAATTTGGGTCCGGAACGATAAGTCCATAGGCCCGTAAAGCTACGGTAAGAGGCGCGAGGAAAAGCAGACCGCAGAGCAAGGCAGATAAACCTGCCCACAGGTAGATGCAGGTAAATAGGGTTGCCGCTGCTACCACAGTTATTACTCGGCATTTAAGGAGGTGTTTATGCCAGAAGGCACGCAGAGACGAAAAGGACGCCAGGATACAAATCGCCGCTAATGCCACGCAGGAAAGCGCTAAGGACGTGGCTTCGGCAGATAGCTGCCAAAAGAAAGGACCTGCCAGAACGTTATAGCCGAGCGGGGATCCCAATTGCGCATAATCAGCGTCTTGACGGGCAAATAGTAAAATCCCCAAGGTGAGGGCGCTGGCAGCTATGCCCGCCGCACGCGCCGATAAAGCGGGAGGGAAAGCAAAACTTTGGCGCAGCGCAAAAACCAGCAGCGCCAGCAAAGCGCTTAACGTTAATGCAATTAGGATTATCGCCCCACTTATCCAGGCAGCAGACGCCGACCAATCAGCACCTGCTAGCAGATAGGGACAAAAAGAGGCGGGGAAAAGCAAAGCGGTGAAAACTCCGGCGGCACTTAGAGCGAGCCCGCTGCGGCGACGCTTTTGTGGCGCCCGCATCCGCCACCACAGATATCCCCCTAAAGTAAAGAAGAAACAGCAGAAAATAGCCAAATAAAACCAGGTTTTTGCGTAGCTGCTGCTACTGGAGCGATCTGCCTGGTTTTGTAAATAATCTAAACGCAGCTGCAGGTTTTGTTGCGCGGAATTAGTGGCGGCATTGTTTAGATTTATTAAAGGTTGTATCTGGTCTGGGAGACTACTAGTTGTTAGTGCTGCCCCGTGGTTTTTATCGGGCACAGGTAGGGCAAAACGGAAAAGGATCTGGGCATTAATATCCGCTAAAGTGGCTAGACCTGTAACATTAGTACTCGCGGAAGTGGCTAGGCCGGTAGCTTCGGAGGGGGAATAACTCAGCACCTGGGGGGCAGAATTCCCCGAACCCGCCACTAGGGACAGGGAAATCAAATCGGATTGGGGAGTCAATCCGGCCAGCGCCCCCTCTAGCATTGCTAGCTGCTGTTCCGGATTGGCCAAGGAGGTCAAATCTACTAACGTGAGCCCGCCCGCGTCCATACCGGCTTTCACCTGTGTCGTGAGCCGGCGCGCGGAAGCGGGGAGCGCTTTATAGTCTTTAACTTCCCCCTTTGGGGAAGCGAGGAGTAATCCGGCCTGGGGGCCAATCGCGCGCGCCTTAATCCCGAAAGCCTCCAAAATTCCCGCTAATTGTCCCGGGCTCGCCTCTTTAGGTCCCCGCCAGTACTCTGCGGGCATTCCTGCTATTTTCCCGCCCTCCACCTCCGCTTGGGGGCAGGGATTCCAGGCCGAGGAAGCAGTGCCGTTTTGTATGGTCAACACGGATTCGCTAAGACATCCGGGGGCTGCCAGGTTACCGACACTGCCCGCCGCGGCATATTTCATTAGCTGCGGGTATTTTTTGAAATTTTTCGAGATATCTTGCCAGGATAGATTGCTAGTTAGTACCACCAGGAGCGGGTTTCTTACCCGCGGCGTCGAGTAGGTGTCGAGGTCCGGATAGTAAACCTTTTGCGCCGGGGTGAGGGTCTTAGGGGCGGGCTCCGGCTCCCAGGTAGTAGCCTCGGCAAGACCTAAAGGCAGAGTAAGTACCGTAAAGAACAGGCTGAATAGAAGGGTGAAGCCCGCGAGGAGGAAGTGCTTAACCGTTCTTGCCATAGCCACATTCTACGGTCTAGATGGGGGTAAAGGACATTCTTCCTAGTATCGTGAAAGCAGTAGAAAAAGGAAGCGAAAATGAATACAGCAGTTAAAAACTATGCCTTCTTAGGCCCGATAGGAACTTTCTGTCACCAGGCATTGCTGCAAGTAGCCCCCGAGGATGCCCGGTTATTCCCCTGTGCCGGAGAACGCCTAGCCATGGACATGGTACGGGATGGGAAAGCTGATCGGGCGGTGGTGCCAATCGAAAACTCGATTGAAGGAGGCGTGAGCGCCACCTTGGACTCTCTGGGGTGGGACAAACGCCTGCAAATCGTAGCGAAAATGATTGTCCCGGTAGGGTTCACCTTAGCGGTGCGCGAAGGGACGCAGCTTTCCGATATTTCCCGCATCGGCACCCATTCTCACGCCTGGGCGCAATGCCGCAACTGGGTGGCCGACCATCTGCCGGGGGCAGTTCATGTAGCCACCACTTCTACCGCGGAATCAGCGCGGATGCTTTCCGAGGGAGATGCGGGTTTCCAAGCGGTGCTAGCCTCGCGGGCAGCAGTAACGACCTATGGGCTTACGCCTCTTTACGAGGACGTAGCCGACAATCCGGGGGCAGTTACGCGTTTCGTGGAAGTAGCGAATCCCGGTCAGGTACCGCAAGCTTGCGGAGCAGATAAAACCACTATCCAAGTGCGTTTACCTAATGACTATCGCTCCGGGGCGCTCCTAGAGATGCTGCAACAATTTTCGGCGCGGGGAATCAACCTTAGCCGTATTGAGTCTCGTCCCCTGGCAGGACAACCGGGACGCTACGTTTTTAGTATCGACCTGGATGGACACGTGAGAGAAGAACGGGTGCAATCCGCGCTGCGCGGTCTTTATCGCATCAGTGAAGACTTACGTTTCCTAGGTTCCTATGCCCGCGCCGACCAGGTAAGAAATGACCATGCTCCGCGCACCGGGGATAGTGATTTCCAGCGCGCCCAGGGCTGGGTGGATTCGATTTTGCGCAAATAAGTTAAAAGTATAGGCAGATAGGAGCCGAATATAGCGGGGAGCCTCCTAGGGGACGCGTACCACTACCGCTCCGCTATCTAAAGAAGCAGAAATCTCTCGATAGCTGCCTACGGTATCGCCATCGACCTGAATCATCCGGGGTTCGCCGTGCACCTTGGCGCTGGCTGTCCGGGTGCGGATCACATCGGTTTTCGATACCAATCCGGCAGTGAGTTTTTTGACCCCTAAACTATCGCGAAATACTCCGCTGATTACCTCTAAAAACCCAATTAAGCCGCCGCGGACACTCAGCATTAATACTTCTAACCAGCCATCATGCGGGTTAGCCTCCGGCAAGAGCGGAATCCCACCCACCAGTTCCCCGCAGGAGGCAAATAGCAGGGTATTGACTTTGCGGGTGCGTGAATGGGACTGTCCCCCAAACGCAACGTCCATAGTGATCGGAGGTTTATTCGAGGCCGCGATTCCAGAAACCACATAGGCGCCCCACCCGATCGACTCCTTGAGTTTGTTAGACACTCGGCTCATAACCTCGGCGTCATAGCCAATCCCCGCCATGACCAGAAAAGGAAACTCCGCTCCGGTTTCAGTTTGCAGATGCCCCAAATCCACCCCGGTGTTTTTCCCGGTAAAGGCAATCTCGCAGGCGCGGGGAAGAGAATTAATGGGAATGTTGAGGTTGCGGGCTAAAAGATTCCCGGTACCCAGGGGCAAAATCCCGAGCGGAATCCGGCTTTCGGCCAAGGTAGCCGCGATAATCCGTAAAGTACCGTCCCCACCGGCAGAAATAACCAGTCCTGCTTCTTGTCGGATCGCTTCTTTAGCTTGGCTAGCTCCTAAAGACTCCGGGTCGGTTTCTAAGAAAATCGGCTCCTCGTACCCGGTAGATTGGGCACGCTGGGTAACGATGCGGCGGAATTCATTCGGATCCGCAATCTTCATGGGGTTATAAATGACCACCACCCGTTTTGAAGATTCATTGCTGCAGGTAGTGGCAGGAGCAGAAAATCCTTGTTTTATCGCAAGTTTCATCGCCCGGGTGGCAATCCGGCGGGCATTAACCGCCCAGGACAGAGCGATACCTCCTAAAGCCAGCGCCACGATTACCAGAATCCAGAGCACAGTGGTCATAGCAGCTAGTTTAGAACATTTGTAGTGAGCTCTGGGCTAGCAGGTATTTAGGACAGAAGCGACGGCTAGCAAGTGCCAAATCCCGCCGAGATCGGGGGTTCCAGGTGTTCGCCAGGAAAGGCAAGATGAGAAGCGATGCTCGGTGACGATATGATAAAAACATGATTGATATTCGTCAGCTGCGTGAGGATCCGCAGCCCGCTAAAGATTCCCTAATTGCCCGCGGGGATGACCCCGCCCGGATCGATGAGGTACTGGCCGCTGATGGGCTCCGACTGAAAAAACAGCAAGATTTTGAATCCATGCGCGCGGAGCAAAAAGCGCTTTCAAAGAGCATTGGGCGAGCCGACCCCAGTGAGCGGGCAGCGGTGCTAGCCCAAGCCAAAGAGCTGGCAGCAAAAGTTAAAGAGGCTGAGGCTGAAGCGGGAGCAGCTTCCGCTAAAGCCCAGGAGTTGTTGGCGGCACTGCCGAATATCATTATTCCCGGGATTCCCGCGGGCGGCGAGGACGACTACGAAGTTATTGCCCACCGCGGCTCAAAGATTCGCGATTTTGCTGCCGAGGGCATCAAGGTGCGTGATCACCTGGAAATCGGGGAGATGCTGCAAGCAATCGACGTTAAGCGGGGTGCTAAAGTATCTGGTTCCCGCTTCTACTATCTACGAGGGATCGGGGCGCGCCTGGAACTGGCGCTGCTCACTTGCGCCTGGGATTTGGCGGAGCAGCACGGATTCATCCCTATGACTACCCCCACGATGGTCACTCCCGATACGATGCGGGGAACCGGATTCCTAACTGAACATTCCGAAGAAATCTATTACCTACCTGCCGATGATCTCTACCTAGTAGGTACCTCCGAGGTTGCCCTCGGGGGATACCACGGCGGAGAAATCCTGGAGCTAGGGGAAGAACCTCTACGTTATTCTGGCTGGTCAGCATGTTATCGGCGGGAAGCCGGGTCGCACGGTAAAGATGTACGCGGGATTATTCGGGTGCATCAGTTCAACAAGGTAGAGATGTTTTCTTACTGCCGACCCGAAGTGTCGCAGGATGAGCACCAGCGTCTGCTGGCTTTAGAAGAAGAAATGTTGGCAAAGGTGGAGTTGCCCTATCGAGTAATCGATACCGCCGCTGGAGATTTGGGTACTTCTGCGGCCCGCAAGTTCGATTGTGAAGCTTGGCTACCCAGCCAAGAACGCTACTTAGAGCTAACTTCCACCTCTAATTGCACCACCTATCAGGCACGTCGCCTGGGGATTCGTTACCGGGACGAGAACGGAAAAACTCAGCCGGTTGCTACTTTGAACGGCACTTTAGCGTGTACCCGCTGGCTGGTTGCTATCTTGGAAAATCATCAGCAGGCAGATGGTTCAGTGTATGTTCCCCAGGCGCTGCGTCCCTATTTGGGAGGAAAAGAAATACTAGAGCCAGTACCGAACGCCTAAATCTGAGCGCAAAGCATGAAAAGATTAGGCTAGGGCGCCCTCGGGTATCCCGAAATAGTTACTAAAGGGACGGAGAGAATCGATGGCTGATTACCTGCAGTATCCTCAGGGAGATTATGTGCCCAAAGTGGTTGAGCGCGCTCTCGAAAGCTACCGAGGCTACGGGGAAGATATTGCTACTGCTGCGATAGTGCCAGAAAATAGCCGTGCCCGCGTGCAATTTGTAGCCCTCCAGGATGGTCGGATCTGCGGTATCCCCGTTGCTCGCGAAGTACTAAAGCAAGTGCTCGGGGACTATGAACTGCACTTACGGATTGCCGATGGCACCACGGTAACTGCGGGAACTCCGGTTTTGGAGCTCAGTGGTGATACTCGCGGTCTATTGGAAGCCAGGGATCTTTGCCTCTGGTTCTTATCGCATCTGTCGGGGATTGCTACAAAGACCGCGCAATGGGCTCAGGCGCTCTCGCAGACAAAACTGGTGGTAAGGGATACGCTTTCGGTTACTCCTGACTTAGGTGAGCTTGAAAAATATGCGGTTCGAGTCGGCGATGGGATGACTTCTCGCCTTGGCGTCGGTTCTTTCCCGCGGGTGACGGTGGAACATCTGAAACTGGGAACCGGTCTGGGAGACGTTATCAACCACGTGCGTACGGCGGCCCAGGGCAAACCGATTGAGGTAGAAATAGATCGGCTGCAAGACTTGGATCCTTTGCTAAAAATGCGGGTTGACCTGGTAGCTCTACAAGGATTCCCCCCGGAACAGGCAACCATGGCAGCTGATCACCGCCAGACGATTAATCCGGGAACCTTGTTGGAAGTCAGGGGAGATGTAAATCTGGAAGATGCCGGTGCTTATGGCGAGTCCGGAGTGGATTATTTGGCGGTACCCGCTTTAACTGACACGGTTACCCCCGTGCGTCACCAGATGAAGTTTGTCTAGTCTTTTACCTGCCCCAAAGAAAACATCAACAAAGGAGCTGAACAATGTTTTGGTTCGACTCAATCGAGCACAACCGTTGGCTGTCTGGCTGTTTGCAGGACTTGCTGGATTACGGGCGTAAATCAGAGGTGAAAACGGGATTCGCCTGCCTAGATCGAAACGGCGAAGTCGACCTAGAGCAGCCGATTCAGTTGTATCTAACCGCCCGGATGGTACACGTGTTTTCTCTCGGGGTGTTGCTGGGGGTACCCGGATGTCGCCGCCTGGTAGAACACGGGATTCGCTGCCTTAACCGGTATTTCCGCGACCCTGAAAATGGCGGCTGGTTCGATGCTATTGAGCATGAACTTCACCAGGATGGAAAGGCGATCCCCTATAAAGGACGTGACGATAAACGTTCCTACTCTCACGCATTTTTACTGTTGGGAGCGGCCTCGGCAACTGCTGCGGATCGTATCGGTGCCCATGAACTGATGCAAGAAGCCATTCGGGATAATGATCTGCACTGGTGGGATCCGGAAGCGGGGATGGTCTGCGAAAGTTTCGATCGCGACTATTCTGTTTGCGAAGACTACCGGGGTCTGAACTCTAATATGCATATGGCAGAGGCATATATGCTGTTAGCTCAGGTTACTAATGACAGTAAGTGGATGGATCGCACGCTGCGGATTCTGGAGCGAGTTGCCCGGGTATCGCGCGAATATAATTGGCGAATCCCGGAGCATTATGACAGTCAGTGGCAGCCGCTACTGGGGTATAACCGGGAAAATCCGCAGGAAACTCACCGTGCATACGGATCTGATGTGGGTCACTCCTTCATGTTCTCGCGTCTGATGCTTGAGGCGCGGGCGATGCTGCAAATCAGTGGAAAAGAAGTTCCCACATGGATGAAGGAAGCTGCAACCGGAATATTTGAGCGGGCTCGAGAAGATGCCTGGAGGCGTGATGGGGCTCCCGGGTTTGCCTTCACCGTGGATTGGGAAGGCAAACCGGTGATCCGGGATCGTCAGGCCTGGGTACAGTTCGAGGCAATCGGAGCGGCAGTTACTTTGCTCCGGGTCGCTCAGCAAGAGGGAGCCTTAGCAGAGGAAGTGGACCACTACGAACATTGCTATCGCGCCTGGCTAGATTTCGCCTATGAGCATTTTCTGGTGCGTGGTGGGCGGATCGTGCATCGGCTCTCCCCGGATAATCAGCCTCTGGATCTAGAGAATCAAAAACTGCGTGACAGTGTTTATCATGCGGTTCAGGCGGTGCTGCTGCCCCGCTTGCCATTGGCGCCCGCCTTTGCGACGGCTCTGGCGCAGGGGAAACTAGACAAGCCGCTGTCTGAGGAGCCCAGTCGGAAGAAAAGGTTTGGCGGATTTTAGCTCTGGCGGTTAGCAACTGTAACATGGGGCTTGTCCTTACGCTTTAGCGTAGGTCAGGAGAGTTGTCCGAGTGGCCGAAGGAGACGGTCTTGAAAACCGTTATACCCGCAAGGGTATCAAGGGTTCGAATCCCTTACTCTCCGCAATAGCCCTCACTGGAAGTTGATTCTGGTGAGGGCATTTAGTCTTTTTACGGCATTAACGCCAAAGTTCCGCTGGGAAAATAAGATTACAGCTTATGCCACTCTATCGGCTGCGGCAGAGGGCGATGCGCAGAGGAATCGGGGCTGGTTAAAGCCGGCTTTAACGAAGGCTTCTAGTACGGATTGGGCAGTTGCCGCTAGCTGATCGCTGCGAACCAGGGCGATGACGCACCCCCCGAAGCCTCCTCCCGTCATCCTGGCGCCATAAGCACCGGCCTTCCGGGCTGCTTCCACCGCAACATCTAGTTCTTCGCAGGTAACTTCGTAGTCACGCCGTAAAGATTTGTGGGAGGCATCTAGCAACTTGCGCCATTGATCTAGATCCGCGCCCGCTTCTAAAAGCTCACACAACCGCTGGCAGCGAGCGATCTCGGTAAGTACATGGCGCACTCTGGAAACTTGCTCCGCATCCTCCAATTTATCTAACTGCGATTGCACCCAAGAGGGCGGATAGTCCGCGAATTCTAAGTCGGTGAGGTTATCGGAGGACGCAATCTTCTTCGGTACCAGCTCACCAAGTTCTTTTACCCCCAAAACCTGAGCCGCAGCTTCGCAGGCTGCGCGGCGTGCCCCGTATTGTCCGTCCGCAAGATCATGGGAAGTGCAGGTATCGATCACTAGTAGGGATAGGCCAAGCGCAGACAGATCAAAGGGATGCGAACGAGTTTGCCAGGTGGAGCAATCCAACTCCAGGACACGATCCTGTTCACAAAGCATAGAAGCAGATTGATCTAGGCCTCCGGTAGGGGCTCCCACATAGCGGTTCTCAGCTATTTTTCCGGCCTCTACCAGCAATTTCCTTCCCTCAAAGTTGTCTGACAGTCGCAACGAAGCAAGGTCATTAATGCCCACCGCGATTGCACATTCTAAAGCGGCGGAAGAAGACAGGCCGGCGCTTAAAGGAACGCTGGAAGCTATCGCTACTTCTAATCCCGGGACTTTCTGCGCGAGTTCTCGTGCCTTTTCATTTTGACCGCGATCATTGAGTACCTGCCGCAAACCTAAAATCACGCCCCCGACAAAAGCTCCGGGGCCACTAGCGGGATAGTTTTTTGCTAACTCAGAAAGGCTATGAACACTTAGCTGTGGGAAGTCTTCAGAAACAATTTTTAGTTGATCGTCTTCACGTACTCGTAGCGCCACATAGATAGCGTGGGGGAGGGCGAGGGGCAATGCCTTTCCACCGTTGTAATCGGTGTGTTCCCCGATTACGTTGACCCGACCGGGAGCGCGCCAGACTCCTACCGGCTTGGCTGTAAAAGTTTTCTCGAAAAGCTCTCTAGCTCGGCGTGCGCCCTCTTGCGGCTCATACGCGGCGATAAACTCCGGTTTCATGGTTGCGTTAGAACCTTTCTATTTAGCCTGGTGCCAACCATTCTACCTTGCAGTTAGTCCCCGCAGGGAGGGTTTCTAAAATAGCAAACGAGACAGGCGCTGCCGTGCCAATTTCACTGCCTCGGGGTTGCGAGAAAGGCGGAATAGCTCCAGAAGACGTTGCCGATATTCATCGCGCTCCTCGTCAACAGACTTTGCAATCAGGGACAGCAACAGATCAAAAGCTTGCGGTTCATTACCGGCTTGGAAAAAACGATCTGCCAATACCAGAGGATCGGAGTCGTCTTGTCCTTCCTCTGCCTGCAAACGCTGCGCTATGGAAACTTTGTCCACCAGTGCCTGATAACGGGAGGCTTCCTCAGGTGAGTTCCGTAGTAGCTTTTGCGCCTGTTCCATGGCCTTTGTGTATTCGCCTGCTTCGACCAACGCTTCTACCGCTTTTTCTTCTTCGGTTCGCGGATCTTCCTGCGCAGGGTCACCTTCCCCAGCCATGACGCCAGTCAGCCCCGCCTGTCCCGCAATCTGTAAGACCTGATCGATAAGCGGTTTAATCTGGGCTTTAGGCTGCGCCCCTTGGAAGAGCGGTGCCGGTCTACCCCCGATTAACGCCACCACCATGGGAATGGATTGTGCCCGGAATGCCTGCGCTAACTGCGGAGAATCATCCACATTGATTTTTACCAGCTGGAACCGTCCCTGATATTCACGGGCCAGTTCCTCGAGAATCGGGCCGAGCTGTTTGCAAGGTCCACACCAGGGAGCCCACAAATCAATAATTACCGGCACTTTAAGCGAAGTTTCGGCTACCTCTTCAAAAGTGTCATCGCCAGCGTCGCGAATAAAGGGGCCAGCAATTTTAGCGCCGCCGTCCTGGTTTAGTCCGTTTTCAGTATTAGCTGTAGCTTCGCTAGCGGCAGGATTACCCGCCGGTGCTGGTTGAGAATCCGCGGTATTTTTAGCAGCGAACTCGGAAAGATCTACTGCTCCATGTGTCTGTGCCAATCGAAACCTTCCTTACTTAGCGGCCGCCGTCAAAACCTCAGAAGCCGCGACTACCCGCACCTTGCCATCTTTGGTGCCCTTGGGGGGTATCTGCAGTAGCACGCAGATAACTCGGCTCCAGGAAGCTTTTTGCGTGACCTTGCCGTTGTCTAGCAGATTAACCACGTCACCGCTGAGGGTAACCGGCTTATCACTAGCTACGTCGGTTAGCTTAACTTCTTGAGTGTAGGTGGTCGCCACCAGTGCCCCATTTTTCGCGGGCAGATTAATCGCTAGGGTGTTGTTTTTAAAATCAGCAGGAGTGATGGTGGATGCCACCTTACCGGCATTACCCACTCCCTCGGTTAGTGCCTTCAATTCCGCGCGTTTCCCTTCCATCAGCGGATCTACGAACACTAGGTTGGCGTTTTTTGCCTTCGCATCAAATACGGTCTGAGCCCAAGTGCTGACCGCTACTTCCGGAGAAAGTAACAGGTTCGCATCACTAGCGAGATCTAAAGTTTTCGATCCGCGAGCCACTACGTCAGTTTCCGGCAAAGATGCCTTGGGGAGGAGCTGCATCCATTGCCATAGCTGATAGGGTCTAGTTGCCTGGTTTTGGCGGATTACTTCCACATATTTTGCCCCGTTGTTATCTGCTCCCGTCACGTTTAGTAAAGCGCGTGGCCACTTGTTTCCGGAGGTAACGGTAGTGATTTCCGAGGACGCAGGCAGCGCAGTGGGAAGTGCTTGGTTGTTCTTTTGATGCATCTGGTATTGCGCGGTGCGCATGGTCAGTGCTGGGCCGGCCACTCTGGGATTTAATACTCCGGCATCAAACTTGGCGTCTCCGGCCGCTAAAGCCGAGTTAACTGCCTTAAGGATGGGGTCTACCTGCTCCACTCGCAGAGCTGGATAAGTCTCGGTGGGGGTAGAGTTTGGCACCTCTTTACGCTGTGCGGCGCTAGTGCATCCTGCCAAGCTGGTTATTGCTAAACAGCTAGCTGCAGTGACGGACAATAGTACTCGCATTTTTCTCATCGGTTGCTACCTCCTTGGCTCTGGTCAAAGGTGGAATCGCCTTCGAAATCTGCCGTATCAGGACCATCGCCCAACCCGTCCAGGTCGAAATCATCGTCCTCGAACCATTCTTCCGCGCGGTCAGGAGCTGTCTCCGCTGGCGCTGCGGGGGGTTGGTAAGAGTCTGCCGGGTTGTAAGAGACCTCCGGTTGGTAGGACTGAGCTGGCTGCGGGGAGTCTGCCGGGTTGTAGGAAACTTCCGGGGTAGCTTCTGGGAGTGGAGAATAGGCTGCCGGCTGTGGGCTTTGCACCGGTCGCGGCAGCTCTGCCGCCGGCATGGTGGGAGCGGGAAGTTCATTAGTGGCTGGAACTTCTGGTGACAGCGAAGCCTCAGCTTCGGGATTGATGGCTTTTCCGTCGGCATCTGTACGAATTACCGGCACCAATCCAGTGGGGAATTTTACCCCCTCAACTTCGATAGTGGCCTCCCCACGTTCGCGGGCTTTGCGTAGTTCTGAACGCGAAGGAGGCTTAGAAACCGCATTGAGAGCCGGGATTTGTACGGTTTGCTCTCCTTGAGCTGCAGCTTCCTGGGCGCGCTGCTCGCGGCGTTTACGTATTTCTGCTTCTTCTTTAGCTGCCGCTTTAGCCAGACGATTAAGAAGTACAGCCACAATCGCGCCGATTAACACCAATAGCAGTCCGGCGATCAGCAGCGGCCAGAACCAGGGGGTAGAAACTGGCTGTTTCCACTGCAAAGTCAGCTGTACGTTCCCCTCCTCTGACCAAGCAATCAGAGACCATGCGCCCTCAGAACGATCCCAGGTTTCGCTGATGCGGCCGGTATCTACCTCTTTATATTTGACCCACATATCTTTCCCGGCAGCTTCTCCGGGTTGGCGGGGGTCAGCTTTGCCCCGGTGCGGTTTGGTCAATAGGGTAGTGTCATCTTTTTGTCCGGTAACTTCTACATAGTTTTGGTCAGCTGCCCAGGCAGTGACATCGGTCGAGCGGCCGATGGCTAAGGCTACTTTTCCTTGACCGGAGACGGTGATTTTGGTGGGGGAGTCGTAGAGTTCAAACATTCCCGGTCGGGTAATCGCCAAAGTTTGTTTTTGGCTATTACTAGGCAAAGATGCCGAGACCTGCGGAGTTGGTTTCCAAATGGTGGCGCTTGCTACTCCAGATAGCGCAACCAGAGCCCCCACGATTACTAGAAGTAGTGGAAGCCAATATCTACGTAAGAAAATGTTCACCAGTTTCCCCTCAAGTCGTAGCTGAACAACTATAACTACACTGTACTTTCTTTGCTGCGGTGATGCTTATACCCGGTTAGGGGTGTGACTAGGGTCAATTTTACCTTAACGTTTGGTTTCAGGCTTAAATAAGTGAAAGACTAGGCAGTGATACGGGGTTTCGCACTACTTGATTAATGGAATAAAATGTTCCGAGTAATGCCTAATCTCAGCGGCTCATCTTCAGGGAGGACCAGGTGGAAGAACAAACTGATTTCCCGATCGTAATGCGCGGTTATGATCGCGTTCAGGTCGATTTGCAGATTCAAACTTTGAATAACCAGATTACCGAGTTGCAGCAGAAGCTGGACACGGTTGATCAGCGCAATGTGGATTTGGGGGAACAACTCGCGGAAGCGCAAAAGCAGTTGCGTTCTTCTGATCGCAGTTCTTACACGGGGATCGGCGCGCGGATCGAGCAATTGCTGCGCAGCGCGGAAGAACAATCTACCGCGGTTATTAACAAGGCCAATGCTGAAGCCGAGCAGCTGATGGAGAAGACCCGCAAGAACGCTCAGGACATGTCCGAGCGGGCAGAAGCGGAAGCTGCCTCCCTGATTTCAGAGGCACGCCGGGAAGCTGAAGAACGTACCACTACCGCGGCCACCGAATCAGAAACAGTGTTGACCAATGCGCAGCATCGGGCAGACGAACTGGTAGCAGCGGCAGAACGGGAAGCCTCCTCGCTGCGGGCAGAGACGAACACCCAGGTTTCTGACTTGAAAGCAACCGTTGATCGGGAAACCGAATTGCAGCGTGCTCAGGCAGAAAAAGACTACGTGGAAATGCGGGTTAAGGCCGAGCAGGAAGCTTCCCAACTGCGCAATGACGCCACTGCAGAGGCGCAGGCACTGCGGGAATCCTCCTTGAGTGAAGCCACTAAGACTCGGGAAGAAGCCAAGGAACAGGCAGAAAAGACCTTGGCGGATGCGCGTACCCAGTCTGAAAGTATTTTGAAGGAAGCGCGGGAAAGCGCGGATACCATTCGTGCCGAGATCCAGCAGATGCGCCAAGAGGCCGAAACTGAGATCGCGGCCGCTCGTGCCGCCGCTCGCGAGGCCGATGCCCAGGCTCATGAGCAGTCTCGCTCCGAAACCTCCGCTATGGTGGCTGCCGCTAAGGCTCAGGTTGCCGATGCCGAGAAGCACTTGGGTGAAACTTTGCAGCGGGCAGAGCGCTTGCTAACCGATACTGATGCAGTGGTACGTCGCCGTCAGGAAGATGCGCGCCGCGCGGCTGAAGCCACCATTGCGGCCGCCGAGGGCGAAGCCGAGCAGGTGCGCGAAGCTGCCCGGATCGAAGCCCAGGCAGAGCGGGCTGCTGCGCAACGTACAGTGGAGCGTTTGGAACGGCAGCGCGAATCCATCGCCGCTTACCTCGAAGAAATGCGGGGCTTGCTGGGCTCGGAGACCGCTACTGGTCTCGAAGGCCTCACCCCCATGCAGCAGCTGCCGGCAGTACTAGCTCAGGCAACTGAAGAGGTAGAGAGTGAACAGCCGGCTCCGGTGGAACCGCCGGTATCTCCGGTAACCCCCGATGAAGAATCGGCGGCTACCGATCTGTTCACCAGCGAGGAACAGTAACTTCAATAAGCTCGTTTAACTAACTTTGGGCGCGTCTTTGGAATATCAAAGACGCGCCCAAAGTTTTTTGCAGCTGCGATCAGGTAATTGTTTGTCCGCTCTGGTTGCGGAAACTATTCCGGGGTGCCGCAGCTGTCGAAGATCTGGGTCGCTGCTAGTTCTTAAAAGAATGGACCGGGGCGGGGATGCGACCGCCGCGGGCAGCAAACTTTTCCGAAGAAAATGGAGATACCTCCATAACCGGTGCCCAACCTAGCAAGCCTCCAAAATTAGCTTGGTCGCCTACCCCTTTACCCGGCACCGGAATCACACGCACCGCGGTAGTTTTCCCGTTGGCAACCCCAATCGCGGCCTCATCGGCAATCAATCCGGTAATAGTGGCCGCAGGCGTGTCCCCGGGAATCGCAATCATATCCAGTCCCACTGAACAAATAGCCGTCATAGCTTCTAGCTTCGCCAGGTTCAAGGAGCCGCGCTGGACCGCTTGAATCATATTCGCATCCTCGGAAACTGGAATGAACGAACCAGACAGTCCCCCTACCAGGGAACAAGCCATTAGACCGCCCTTTTTAACCGCATCGTTTAGCAGCGCTAGTGCGGCAGTAGTGCCCGGCGCGCCCACAGTTTCTACCCCTAGCTCTTCTAAAATAGCGGCCACCGAATCTCCTACTGCCGGGGTAGGAGCCAGGGACAAATCTACAATCCCAAAATTTACCCCTAGGCGTTTAGCCACGGTTTGTCCCACCAGCTGTCCCATCCGGGTTATTTTGAAAGCTGATTTCTTAATAGCTTCTGCACATTCTTCAAAAGGTCGCCCGCGTACTCCCGCAAGCGCCCTCTCGATTACTCCCGGGCCGGAAATCCCTACGGATATTACCGCATCCGCTTGGTCAATCCCGTGGAAGGCACCGGCCATAAAGGGATTGTCTCCCACCGCATTGGCGAACACCACCAGTTTTGCTGCCCCGATACCGTCCTGATCAGCAGTTTTCTGCGCGGCAGCCAATATCTGCTGCCCCATTTTGGCGGTAGCGCTCATATTGATGCCGCTGCGGGTGGAACCAATATTGACTGAAGAACAAACAATGTCGGTAGTACTAAGCGCCTCGGGAATCGAGTCGATTAGTGTTAAATCGCTGCGGGTGGCACCGGCTTGCACCAACGCGGAATAGCCGCCTACAAAATCTACCCCTACGGCCTTACCTACTCGATCAAGCGTCTGGGCAAAGGGGAGGGGATCATCGGTGCGACAAGCCGCTGCCACCAGGGAGATTGGGGTTACCGAAAGTCGCTTGTTAATAATCGGCACCCCGAACTCACCCGCGACTTCCTCGGCAGTCGAAACCAAGCGGGAGGCGGCGCTTAAAATCCGTTCTTCAATCCGCTCGCAGGCTCGTTCGATATCGGCGTCAGCACAGTCCAGCAGGGAAAGCCCCAAAGTTACGGTGCGTACGTCGAGGTTGTCCTCGGCAATCATCTGTATGGTTTCCAGGATTTCCCCGGTGGTATCCACGCCCATGATTCTCCCTCGTGGTTACGGTGATTTGACTAGGTAAGCGGCAGGCAGATTTACAGTTTATGCATAGCGTTGAACAGTTCCTCGGCCTGCACTTTAATCACCAGCCGTTCGGCCTCCTCTACTGGAGCCATTGCCACCTGCACCTGCGCTAACCCGATCTGATTCTCGTCAAATTCTAGCTGCATAATCATCGTGAAATATTCATCCATCAACGTCTGGGAGACATTGGTGATATTCACCTGATTTTGGGCGAGCGCCTGGGAAACCGCCGCGATAATCCCGGTGTGGTCGATACCGGTAACCGTCATAATTGCTTTCACGTGCTTCAGCTTACGTTCTTTCCCGGCTATTTCGCGATTTCTTGACCCCGGTTTCTTCACTTCGGCACTCTTTGGTAATAATGGCGGAGTGACTTCTAGTTTGATTTTTTCGACCCTCGTGCAAGCGCTAGTGCTATTTGTAGCCACTAACATTGACCACTTGGCGTTACTAACTTTGTGGTTTGTCCACGGACAGAATCATCCGGGAACTACTGCGCGCATATGCGCCGGTCAATATGTAGGTTTCGGGGTAATCCTGGCAGCCACCATAGCCTTAAGCGCCATTTCTGGTTTGGTAATCCCGCAGGAATACCTGCGTTTCTTGGGGCTGATACCCCTGGCACTGGGGATAAAAGCGGCGATCGGAGAAATCCACGAGCGCTTGTCTGCAGAAGAGGATGACGACGAGGACGAGGGCGAGGCGCAACTAAAGGGGAAAAAGGTCAGTGTGGGTGCAGTTGCCCTGGTGACCATGGCTAATGGGGGTGATGAAATCGCAGCCTATCTGCCGGTTTTCGCCCTCTCTGCCTGGTGGCAAATCGCCCTGTTTTGCGCCGTATTCTTATTGCTCGCGGGGGTGCTCTTGGCGCTGGCCCGCTTGATTACCGGACGCTTGCATCTAGCAGAAGTCCTGGAACGCTTTGAAGCAATTATTTTTCCCAGCGTACTTATCTTGCTAGGAGTGCTAATCCTCGCCGATTGGCTCTAAGCATATTAAGGGCAGCGTCTACGGGGGCTGGTCGCTAAAAGTCATGATTACCTAAAGCGGGGGAGTAGATTTTATCCGAGTAGGCGCGGCGGGCATAAGAATTCGGAAAACGTCGCTACGTTTTCCGAATTCTTGGGCGGGAGGAAAAATCTACTCCCGCGCGAACAGACGCCGCTTTCTTTTAAGCACGTCTCCGCAGGCGCGTGATTAGCATGGCGATGCCCCATAGCGCCAGCGTGAAAACTACCTGCACTCCGATATTTACCCAGAACTGTGAGGCGGCGGCGCCGCTAAAGCTGGTCATTTCCGCTAACGCATTGTTGTTGTCAATGTAGTAGAAGGTGGGTAGCGCTCTCCCGATGGCGACTACTGCATCGGGCATTAGCTCCCGGGGAATAAACGCTCCACATAGGAAAGCACTGGCTAGGGCCACCACGTTTACGATGGCGCTGAGGGCTTCTTTGTTATTGGTAATTTTTGCCATTAAGAAACCTAAGGCTAGTACCGGCAGCCCAAATGCCACGATGTTAAGCGCATAAAGTCCCTGTCGGCCGGTATCAGCAATGCCGGGCAGCAGCAATCGTACTAAGAGCACATTGAGTGCCACCAGAAATGCTACAATCAGCGCGCATCCGGCTACTAGGCTCAGGTCAATCCGGAAGGGATGGGCGGGCGAAACCAGGGTACGTTTACGTACGTTTATTACCGAAAAGGCCGCCAGCACCATGGTAATTACATAGGTGGCACCGGCCATGAGGGTGTAGCTTCCAAAGTTATACAGGGCGGTAACGTTGTGGAGTGTTTTTTGATCTAAATGCGAAGTGAGCGTGACTTTACTATCCAGTTTCAGGCTAGAGTTTACCGCTTTGACCAGCTCGTCCTCGTCCGTTAAATACTGCCCATAGCCGGTAGCCAGCCGCAGGAAACGGCTTACTAATACCTCAGCAGAGGCACTCTCAGAACTGGCGCGAGATTTTACGTCTACCACCGGTTTTTCACCTTTGAGGATGGTAGTGGTGAAGTCGCGGGGCAGGTAAACGACGTAAGACAAAGTTTGGTAATAGAGGGCGTCGTCGATTTCGCGTTCGCTAGTGCCGGTGTCTGCTTTCTTGGTTTGCCCGGCCAAGTAGGAGTTAAAAGACCGAGTGAGGGCAGTATCGTTGCCGCGGTTGATAACCAAAACTGTAGGTTTGGAAGCGGTGAAATCACCGGAGGAGCCAGGGCTGGTCTGGAAAGCAGTCAGTCCCATGACCACCATGATGGTGGTAAAGAGAATAACGAAAGCAATATTGCGCAGCAGTACCTGCAGGAAACCTTTAAAGACTATCATAGCGTTGCTTCCTTAGGACGAACAGGGAGGCTCCCAGGAGCACTGCGGAAATAAGCAGTAGCAAGGTGACATCTTGCCAAAAACCATGGAACCCGGGGTGATAGTAGAGGTTATAGAAACCGTCCGTGATTAGGGCAGTGGGATTTAGTTTATTTACCAGGGGCACTTTTTGGTCTACTACGTAGCGCATGGTTCCGCCCATCATGCCGGCCAGTACCGCCCCCAACATGGTGACTGAAATCAAGACTCCAATTTTCATGTTTTCCCCGCCAGGCACGAGCGCGGAAATCGCGACTCCGAAGGACAATCCGACCAGGGCTCCCAGGGAAGTCAGCAGGAAGGTTAATGCCCAATTGGGGCCAAAATCGATATTGAACAGGACGTGGCACACTGCCACCAGTAAAATCAGTCCCACCAATTGCAGTAGGTAACTGGCAATAATCCCGGAAATAATCAGTTTGGCTTTGCTGGTCGGTGCCACCGCTACTCGTCTGCCGATTACCCCCAGGGGTGGCTGGGCATTATTCATCACTGTCATGGAGAACATCCCCCCATACAGGGCAGCCATAGCTAGCAGCGAGAAGAACTCTGCCATCAGCAAGTCCATAGATTTGGGGCTGCGGTCACGCAAAGTAAAACCACTCTTAGCGAGTTTGTCTTGAACCGAGGCCGCCACCTGGCCGGGATTAAACGCCGGAGGCTGGCCGGGCGGAATATTTTGAAAGTCAGGCGGAGAGTGAGCGCGAACGTTTGCCGCTATCTCTCGCTGCGTCAGTTGGCTGATCATATCGGTGCGTTGAGCGATTTCGTCAAGAATCGCTTTCAAGATGGTTTGTTCCATCCCGTTGGAAGCCAGCGTCAAATGTGCTTTGGCATCCCGGCTGATACCTGTCTGCGAGGTTCCGGTAATCTCGACTACTCCGGAAACTTCCTCGTCCTCTAAAAGCTTTTTTCCTTCTTCTAGAGTCTTGACCATTCGCAGTTTCAATAGGGGTTGGTTTTTGGAGCTGACGGGGGAGGAGTCTTCTTTGCTTAAGTCATCGAAGGCGATTTTGAAGGTGCTGTCTTGGTAGACCTGGGAGTTTACTACCGCTATCGGCACGGTATCGAAGGCTTCTTTATTGACAATGTCGCCGAGTGCTCCTTTGAATAGCAGTCCCAGCAGGATGGGGAAGGCGAGTGTCCAAAAAACCAAGGTGCGGTTGGACAGCAGTAGCTTGAGGTTATATCTGATCAGGTGCCCCATAGCTAGTCTCGCAATTCCTTGCCGGTTAGCTGCAAGAAAACGTCATTTAGGGTGGGACGCTCCGAGTAAATGGACTCGTAGGATACCCTGGCCTCGCTCAATTGGGTGATGAGGGTGGAAACGTGGTTTTGTCCGTGTCGGTAAACTAGCTGGACTGTGCGATTTCGGGTGGTAACTGACTCAATTTGGGGATCGGATTCGAACTTTTCTTTAAGTTCTGGCGGCAGCTCCACCCCTTGCAGGGTAACTTTTTCTTCGATATCGGATAGCTGTTTCAGCTCGTTAATGGTGCCTTGCGCAATGATCTCCCCTTTGTCGAGGACGATGAGGCGGTCGCAAATCTGCTCGACTTCTTCCATATAGTGGGTGGTGTAAACCACGGTCGCGCCGCGGTCACGCAAAGTAACGATACCGTCCAGGATGTTATTGCGGCTTTGAGGGTCCACCGCCACGGTTGGCTCATCCAGGAAAATTAGCTCCGGTTGATGGGCGATACCGCACGCCAGGTTTAAGCGGCGCAAAAGGCCTCCGGAGAGCTGCTTAGGGCGAAACTTTAAGTAGTCTTGCAACCCCACCAACTGAACTGCCTCTGCAATCATGGCGGCGCGTTTGCGCTTGTCGGATAGGTACAGTCCGCAGAAATATTCCAGGTTTTGCGCCACGGTTAGCTCATCGAATACGGCTACGTCCTGGAATACCACCCCTAGACGCCGTTTAATGTCGAAGGCATCGGGGCGCATTTCTTTTCCGAAGATTTTCACGCTCCCGCTGCTAAAACGAAGCAGGGAGAGGATGCAGTTGATAGCGGTCGATTTTCCAGATCCATTCGGCCCTAGCAGCCCCAAGATTTCGCCCTGACGAACTTGAAAAGTCAGCTTATTGAGGGCGCGTAACTGCTGATAGTCCTTGGTTAGACCCGCTACTTCAATGATGTTGGTCACGACGGTTCTCGCGTTCTTGGGGTAGTTATTTTTAAGGCTATTCTAGCGTAGCTAATCAGAGGTAACCCCACAGTCGTGGCGTCGTTAATTAAGAATTAACTAAACGTTATTGGAGATTTTAAACGCCGACGCGGCTGAGGGAAGAAGCTATTTCCGTTCAAAAATTTTCGAGTCGGTTAAACTAGCTGAGAAAACTCCTAGGAAAGCTGGTGCGGTTATGGGGAAGAAACACGTAAAAACTAACGCCATGCGCATCCTCGAAAATGCGAGAATTGCGGCGCAAATGACGCAGGTTTCTTCGAAGGGGGAATTTTTGGATGCCCTCACGATTGCACAAGAGCTGGGGGTAGATCCGCAGTTAGTATTTAAAACTCTAGTTTTGGAAGGTGGACCGGGGGAACACTTTGTGGCGGTAGTGCCCGCTACTCACGAGTTAGATTTGAAAGCCACGGCCAGGTGTTTTGGGGTAAAACAGGTGGGGATGTTGCCCTTAAAAAAGTTAACCCCGCTCACCGGTTACTTAAAAGGAGCGTGTTCGCCTTTGGGAATGAAGAAAGATTTTCCCACGGTGATTGACGAATCCGCTTTCGCGCAAGAAAAGATTTACGTATCGGCCGGTAAACGCGGCTATCAGATTTTGGTGGCGGCTACTGATCTACAAAGGGTGATTGCGGCGCAGCGCGGGGATATTTCTCGCCCCTAAAGCACATAAGCCTCACAACTGCGGATGTTTTTGGTTGGTTTTTATCTTCCTGAAGAAACAGAGTAAAGTTTCGGGTATACGAAACTTATGTAAGGGACGCCCTTAAAAGCGGCTAAGGGAGATTATAAGTCTGGAGAGATGAGTAGTTTCCCCGATTTAGAAAGGTGAATCTGCGCAGATGGAAACGGAAATAGCCTCAGATTCTCAGGCTGTCGATGGCAAGGCGGCGGCCAAGAAAGGTTTGCTCCCGCTGCTAGGGCCGGCATTCGTAGCGGCAGTGGCCTATGTTGATCCCGGGAACGTCGCCGCGAATATCACTGCTGGCGCCCGCTACGGCTACCTGCTGGTATGGGTATTAGTACTGGCCAACCTGATGGCGGTGATCATTCAATATCAAAGCGCCAAACTAGGGCTAGTTACCGGGAAATCTTTACCCGAGATTTTGGGGGATCGGCTGCCCAAAGGCAAACGCATCATGTTTTGGATCCAAGCGGAGATTATCGCGGCCGCCACCGACTTGGCGGAGATCGTGGGGGGCGCAATCGCCCTGCAGCTACTGTTTGGCTTACCGCTGCTCGCAGGGGGCTTTATCGTAGGCTGCGTGTCTTTAGCGCTGCTAATTTTCCAGAATGAACGCCGGCAAAAACAGTTCGAAACTATCGTGGTCGGTTTGCTAGTAATCATCACCGTAGGTTTCTTGTCGGGGCTGGTGATTAGCCCGCCCGATCCCGCGGGAATGCTGGGGGGATTGCTGCCCCGTTTTGCCGGTACCGACACCGTGCTAATTGCTGCCTCCATGCTGGGGGCAACGGTAATGCCGCACGCTATCTACCTGCATTCTTCGCTGGTAAATCACCGGTTCCCGGGACGAGGTTCTCGCGATATTCCCCACTTGCTACGAGCCTCCAAACATGACGTAGCCTATGCGCTAATAGTTGCGGGAGCGGTCAATATTGCGCTGCTTTTGCTGGCCGCTTCGGCGCTCGCTGGAAAGAGCGGCACCGACACTATCGAGGGCGCGCATGCCGCTATCGAAAATGCCCTGGGTAGTGGAATCGGAGTAATTTTTGCGATCGGCCTGCTAGCTTCCGGTCTCGCCTCCACCTCGGTAGGAGCCTATGCGGGTTCGGAAATCATGGGCGGGCTACTGCATGTGCGGGTACCACTATTTCTGCGCCGTCTGGTCACCCTAATTCCCGCGCTGCTGATTCTGTGGCTGTATCCCAATCCCACCTGGGCGTTAGTGGTTTCCCAGGTGGCGCTGTCTTTCGGGATTCCCCTAGCGGTAGTACCGCTCGCCGCCTATACCCGCAAGAAAGAGCTGATGGGTAGCTATACCGATAACCGGGCAATGCGGTGGACGATGGGTGTCATTGCGGGCTTGATAATCGCCCTGAACCTGCTGCTGGTGGTGCTCACTTTCATGGGAGTTGACGTATAAACCGGTGCCTGCAAAAGGCTAGGGTATCCCCGGAAAGCTGCCTGCGTCCTCCTGGTTGTTTTGTGCCGGGGAAACTTTAACCAAGATGATAAGGGTGCGTCCTCGAGAATTAAGCATTCTCGAGGACGCACCCTCTTAAAACCGTTAAACGGCTGAGTTATTAACTTAGTCTTCTTTAGGACGCAACCACAGGCACCCCAGAGGCGGTACCCTTAGCTCTACCGAGTAGGGGCGGCCATTCCACTCCATATCTTCGGCAGTTACTTGCCCCAAGTTAGTAACTCCCGAGCCGCCATACTTGGCGTCATCAGTGTTAATAACTTCTTCCCACTCCCCGCCATCGGGTAGTCCCACCCGGTAGCCTTCGTGAGGATTGCCCGCAAAGTTGCAGATACATACCATCTTGTGTTCGCGTCCATGATCATCACGGGACTTGCGCACATAAGAGATCACGTTATGTTCGGAATCGTTGGATTCAATCCATTCGAACCCGGTATGCTCGTCATCCCAAAAGGCGGGATCGGTGGTGTAGATCTGGTTCAAGTCCCGTACCAGTGCCTGTACCCCCTGGTTGCGCTCGTCATCTAGCAGGAACCAGTCTAGGGAGCGATCCGCATCCCACTCGGCGCCTTGCGCGAACTCGCCGCCCATGAACAGGAGTTGCTTGCCCGGATGTGACCATTGATAGGCGTAGAGGGATCGCACTCCCGCCAGTTGCCGCCAGTAATCACCTGGTTGCTTGGCCAGAATTGAACCTTTGCCGTATACGACCTCATCGTGGGAGAGTGGCAAAATATAGTGCTCTGAGAATGCATACACCAGGGAGAACGTGAGTTCGCCGTGATGCCAGGAACGGTTTACCGGGTCTTCCCGCAGGTACCGCAAAGTGTCGTTCATCCAACCCATATTCCACTTCAAACCGAAGCCCAAGCCGCCGGCATCGGTAGGAGCAGTTACCCCCGGCCAAGCCGTGGACTCTTCCGCAATCATGCAGATGCCCGGATGCAGACGGTAACAGGTGGCGTTGGCTTCCTGTAGGAAAGAAATCGCTTCCAGATTTTCGCGTCCCCCGTATTGGTTGGGATGCCACTGGCCTTCCTCGCGGGAATAATCCAGGTAAAGCATGGAAGCCACCGCGTCGACCCGCAAACCATCAATATGGAATTCATCCAACCAGTAAAGGGCGTTGGCCACCAGGAAGTTCCGCACCTCGTTGCGACCAAAGTTGAAAATCAAGGTACCCCAATCGGGCTGTTCCCCGCGGGTGGGATCCGGATGCTCATAGAGTTTGGTGCCGTCAAAATCGGCCAGGGCAAACTGGTCTTTGGGGAAATGCCCGGGAACCCAGTCTAGGATTACCCCGATTCCCGCCTGGTGCAGCTTATCTACCAGGTAGCGGAAATCGTCGGGAGTGCCATAGCGGGAAGAGGGCGCGTAATATCCAGTCTGCTGGTAGCCCCAGGAACCATAGAAGGGATGCTCGGAAACTGGCATCATTTCTACGTGGGTAAAGCCCATGTCTTTGACATAGGTAACCAGATCATCAGCTAAATCCCGATAATGGGTGTCATAAGACCAGGACCCAATATGCATCTCATAAACCGACATGGGGGAGTTGTGAGGATCGGTCTTTGCTCGCTTCTCCATCCACTCTTGGTCTTCCCACTGGTGGTGCTTATCGGTAACTACCGAGGCTGTCAGCGGGGGAATCTCGCAGGCGCGCGCCATCGGGTCGGCCTTTTGCTGCCAGCTACCGTCCGGTCTTAAAATTTCGAACTTGTAGCGAGCGCCGATTTCTACGTTAGGAATAAACAATTCCCAGATCCCGGAGGAACCCAGGGAACGCATCGAGGAGGTTTCCCCGTCCCAATAGTTAAAGTCACCTACTACCCGCACTGCCTGTGCGTTCGGCGCCCACACCGCAAAGGAGGCTCCCTTGGTTTGCCCCATTTCCGTGTCGTAGGTGCGCAGGTGAGCCCCTAGTACCTCCCAGAGTTTCTCGTGGCGACCCTCAGAAATCAGATACAGGTCGAATTCACCTACAGTAGGCAGATAACGGTAGCCGTCATCTAGCTCCGTGATTTCTTCCCCATAGGTGGTGCGCACCCGATAATCCGGGATTTCGGTGCCCTCCAGGACTGCCACCCAAATGCCATCTTGCTCATGGGTTGCTGGGAAAGTGCCCTGGGGGGTGATGATCTCCACCGCATCTGCCAAGTGGGCGACGGTGCGGATAGTTACGGAATCTTCCCCCACATGGGTGCCGAGTACCGAATGGGGGTCAAAATACCGCCCATGGGCAACGTTAGCAAGGACGTCTGGATCTACAGGTACAGGTTTTGCGTTCATGCCTCTAGCGTGTCACGAATCGCCCAATAATTCTTTGGAATAGCGCCCCGATTTCCAAATTTTTTCTCCCCCCGAGCGGTAGGCCCGCTCGGGGGGAGAAAACAGATCACCTCAACGGGCAGATTTTCTGCCACTAGGCAGCGATCACGGGTAGAGACCGCGTCGTTTGTGAGCCTGCAAGACGCGCTCCACCGCCAATACGGTAGCTGCGACCCGCAAGGTAACGCCCTTTTCTTCGGCGTAGGCTTCTACATCTTTCCAGGCGGCGGTAATCCGCTGTTCCTCTTCCTTTTGTACCCGCTCTAGCGGCCAGAAGAAGTTGTCGCGTCCTTGTACCCATTCATAATAGGAGACGATCACCCCACCGGAGTTAGCCAGAATGTCGGGAACAATCATCACTCCCTTTTCATTCAAAATCTTGTCGGCGGCGGAATCGGTGGGGCCATTCGCACCTTCCACAATGATCTTGGCTTTCACATCAGGAGCATTGTCCTTGGTGAACACGCCTTCAATGGCGGCCGGTACCACTACGTCTACGTCCAGCAGTAGCAGCTGGGCGGCGTCCATGGGTTCGGCACCGGGGAAGCCTACGACTTTGCCTTTTTCGTCAACGTATTCTCCCAGAGCCTTGGTGTCGATACCGTCGGCGTTGTAGATGGCACCGAAGATATCGGAGATGGCGACTACTTTGCCGCCCCGGTGCTGCGCGATTTCGGCAGCTCCGCGTCCTACTTTACCGAAGCCTTGGACTGCCAGGGTTGCCTCTTCGAACTTGATACCCTTTTTCTTCAGGGCGGCTTCTACCATGATTACTACGCCCAAGGAGGTAGCTTCCGCGCGTCCTAGAGATCCGCCCAGGGAAACCGGTTTACCAGTACAAATGCCGGGCACCGTATAGCCTTGGAACTGCGAATAGGTATCCATGATCCAGGCCATGGTCTGTTCGTTAGTTCCCACGTCCGGGGCAGGCACATCCTTTTCCGGCCCGATAATCGGCAGAATCTCGGAAATGTAGCGGCGAGTTACCCGCTCTAGCTCGGCTTGGGAATACTTGCTGGGGTCAATGGTGACCCCGCCTTTAGCTCCGCCGTAGGGTAGATTCACTAGGGCGCATTTCCAGGTCATCCACATGGATAGGGCGCGAACTTCGTCAATATCGACGTGTTCGTTGTAACGGATGCCGCCTTTGGCCGGTCCGCGCGTCAAGTTGTGTTGTACCCGGTATCCGTGCAGCACCTCATGGGTGCCGTCATCGCGACGAATCGGAATCGAAACGCTCATTTCGCGGCGCGGCGAAGCGAGCATATCGTAGTCCCCTTCGGAAAAACCCAGGATTTTCTGGGCTTCCCGCAGCTGACTCTTCGCGTCCTCATAGGGATTCGGTTTGTAATCCTCGGACATATATTTTGATCTCCTTTAAGGTTTTCAACTGGGGGCTGACCTTAGTTTTCCTGATTGGCAGGAATTGTTTACGACGATCATCGTCATGCTAAGACGGTCAGCGTCCCAACTACCTCCGGTTTTAAGCGGTGGTAACTGCAGTCTATCTAGGACGTAAGTCAGGGGTAAATGTACAAAATGCACTAAATATTGAATTCAAATGTGCATAATGTATATATGATCACTGTGCAAGCGCTCTTGGGGCGACCGCATCTACATATTCAATCCCTGTGGTGTCCTAATCCTTTGGCCAAGCTGCGCTGGGTGGCAACCTCGGAACAAATAAATCCCGCCACTTTTTTAGAGGGAAACGAGCTACTGCTAACCACATCCGCGGGCAATCCAGCGGGGGAAGCGGGCTGGCTCGAATATGCCCAGCGTCTGGTGACTGGGGGGATTAGTACCTTAGGATTCGGTTTGGGATTTAGTTACGATACCGTTCCTCCGCTATTGGTACAGGCAGCCCGGAAAACCGGTCTTAATCTGATTGAGGTCGCACCCGATCAGTCTTTTGTGGCGCTTTCCCAAGAGGTGGCGCGGATGATCGAGGTCGAAGCCACCTCGGGGAAATATAAACTCACGGCTTTGCAGCAGCGCCTGATCCAGGCATCTGCCCAGCCGCGCAGTGTAGACATGATTACCGGGGAGCTAGCGCGGGGGATCGGCGCGCGGGTAATTATCAGAGATAAGGCGGGCAGGATAGTAGCTCAAGCATCCGCGCCTACGTTGAGTGCCGATTTAGGGAAGTTTGCAGAACAGTCTTGGGAGGGTTTTTCCGAAACCCCTTCCCGGCGTTCCTTCGAGAGCTCTGCAGGGTACTGTCTTTTTACCTCAATTGACGCTCTAGGGCAGGAAACCGCTTGGCTGCAAGTCTGTTGGAACGTGTTTCCGCAACCTTGGCAGCAGCAGGCGCTTTCCCAGGCGGGGCTGTTAATCGCCTCCGCTTTAGCTAACTCGCGGTTTGTGTCCTCCTATCATGGGCGCCTATTGCAACGTGCTTTTACCCTGTTGCTTTCTGGGGAGCTGGGGGCGGCACAGATTCTCACCGAGATGGCGTTTCCGGACGCACGGGCACTTAGTGGGCGGTATGTGCCGGTAGTAGTGGCCGGGGAGGAGGGCGACCTGCGGGCACTGGCTGCCAGAGTAGAGCGGGCTGTGACTAAAACTATGCCTCCGCCGCTGTGGCGTTTTCAAGCCGACAATTTAGAAATGGCGATTCCGGTGGCGGCGTTGCCGCTGACTTTGTCCAACTTTTCCCGGAAAGAATTATCGGCTTTGCGAGCAGGCGTGGGGCAGGATTACCCAATCTCACGGTTTAATGCCGGCCTAGCGGGGGCACGGCAAGCTTTGCGGCATACCGGAAATACCCAGCAGGTAGCCCGGTGGGGAGAGATTTCCCGTTCCGGACTATTGCAGGTGATGGGGCGGGAAACGGTGGCGGCTTTTTCTCAGCAGTTTCTGCTGCCTTTGCGAGGAGAGGCGGAACTAGTGGAACTGCTGGAACAGTATGTCGCCACTAAGGGTAACCGGCAGCAGATGGCCAAGACCTTGGGACTGCACCGTAACACTGTGGCGAAGCGACTGGAAAAACTGCAGAGCAAACTGGGAATTAACCTGGCAGAGGCCGGTGCCCAAGCTTCCGCCTGGGTAGCCCTCCAAGGCCGCGAGCCCTAGCGATCTTCCCGGAGTTTGCGAGCCGTGAGCACTCCGGCTCCAGCCAGTGCCAGGATCGCGGAGATCAAAGCCAGGGTGCCTCCGTTCGCGCCGGTCACCCGCAAGGAAGAGGGTGCCGGTCCCGCGCTAGCGCTAGAGGCACTCGAACCCCCGGTCATATAGGCACCGGCAGGTGCTTCGGTAGCTCCGCCGTTTTGGTCAGCTGACGGCTTCGTATTACTTGCTCCACCGTTGTCACCCGGCTGGGGTTCAGCGGTGGGGTCAGTACTGGGGGTACTCGGCTCGTCAGTGGGATCCGTAGTCGGAGGTTCTTCCGGAGCCGCCGGGTTAACGAGCGAGCTCGCAGCGTTTTGCGACCATTTGCCATCCGTCCCCTTACTAAAGGACAGCGTTTGCGCGGCTGCCAGTTGCAGACCTTCAGCGGTAGTTAGCTGCTCTAACTGATACTGCAAGGTTACGTCGCTGACCTTTACGCGATAGGCGCCGGTAGCAGCATCGAGGTCAGTGGGTACCCCAAAGGTGGTGGGGCCACTGACAAAATCCGTGACCTCAAAGGCAGCCGCAGTATTGGGCTTCCCATCTTTGCCCAGGGGAGTGACCTGGAAAGAAGTCCCGGCTACTGCCTTACCTTCAGAATCAACTACCTTCCAGGTGAGCTCTCCGCTAACCGGTTCCGTTGGGTTATCAGTGGGCCCCGTGGTCGGCTCCGTTCCGGGCGTAGTCGGATCGGTGGTCGGATCATCTGTGGGATCTGTGCTCGGCTTGGTAGCCTTCTTGGTATTGGCAATCACCAGCGCCCCAGCAGTCAGGTCAACCCCGGTGTCATCTGTAGAAACCTGAACTTTTCCACCCTCATAACTGATGGTGTAGGTCTTGGTAACTTTTTCGTAGCCTTCCGGTGCGGCGGTCTGCTGCAACTTATAGGTCTTGGCTTGATTCAAAGTGGCCTGGAAAGAGGCATCCGCCTTATTCTCCGTGACCGGAACGGTTTCGCTGCCATCTTTCAAGGAGAAGCTGCCGCCGGATAAAGGCTTCGAGTCCTTATCTACCAGTTTCCAAGTAAACTGCGCGGTCTTAATCACCGGGGTGTTCTCAAACTTGAGGCCGTTACCCACCACGATCTGGCTGTAGCGTTCATCCTTTTGCAGCTTGAAAGTGACCACCTGAGCACCGGTCTTAGGAGCAAAATCAGCGCCGAAGCCTACTTGTTCCACCTGATACTTCAAGGAACCGTCTGGAACCTCGACCCGGTATTGCCCCAGATTTGGATTCAGATCTCGATTACCGGCGATAGCGGTGGCATCGGAGACCGTGAAAGACTTCGCGGTATCCAAAGTTTGGCCATCAGTTTTAAAGGCAGTCACCTTAAAGGAAGTTCCCGGTACGTACTGCGAAGCATCCGCGGTGGAGACTACTTCCCAGCGGATCTCTGCCTTAGTGGGCAGCTTAAGGTTCTTAATAACCAGACCGGTATCTGGCAACGGCTTACCGTTTATCTGCGGCTGGTAGGTGGCGCCGTCGGCAACGAAAGTGAGCTTATAACTGGCCTTATCAGCCTCGTAGCCATCAGGCGCTGTACTTTCGGTTAAGGTATAGGTCTTCTTCGGGTCTAGGTTAGAAGCGCTATAAACTCCGGGATCTGCCACATCCTGAGAGGTCACCTTGAGGTTGCCGTCTGTACTGCTCAGAGTAAAGGTGGCCCCATTTAGGCTCTTACCGGCTTTATCGGTCAGTTTCCAAGCAAAAGAGGTAGTGGCCGGAGGCTTCGGAAGTGCCACGTTAGTGAAGGTCACCGTGTTGGTTTCCTTGTCGGCAACCTTCGCGGCCCAAATGCCGCCAGCCTTGTCCTTTTCTACAAAACTAATTTCATAGGAGGTCTCGTCACCCAGCTTGTACCCTTCGGGGGCAGCGGTCTGGGTGAGGGTGCACGCTTTCTTAGTGGGGTCTAAAGAAACGTTATAGGTGCCTGAGGCGCTACCTGCAGCAGGAACCGCTACTTCGTCAGAGCCGCAAACCAGTTTGAAGCTGCCGCCGGGGAGCAGGTTCTTACCGGCATCTTGCAGTTTCCAGTTGAAAGCTACCGGCTGGGGAGGCAGCGGGGTCTTAGTGTTTTGTACTACGAAAGCATCGTCGGTTACCGCTTTACCGTCTACTTTTGCCTGGTATCCTTGCGAGTTTTTTTCAAAAGTGACCGTATACCTGGTTTGCTGCGGCAAGTCATAGCCTTGGGGAGCAGCGGTTTGCGTAAGTACATAGCTCTTAGCTGGATCCAGGTCAGCGGCGGTGAAAGTTCCAGAGGAAGAATCCGGGACGGTAACTGTCGCGCCATCTTTTTCCTTCAAAGTGAACTGCCCACCACTTAAAGCTTTACCGTCAGTGTCTTGCAGCTGCCAAGTGAAAGCCGCTTTTTCTGGCTGCGGCTGTGGGGGAGTGACATTAGCTTCGCACTTAGTCACCGCTTTCACCACGGTGTCGGCGCTGATTTTTGCCTGAGCGATCTCGGCCTCGCTAGTCGTGGTGCCGTTAAGCTCCCAATGGTCCACCGTGCAGGTCTTACCAGAAACCTCAGGTAGGGTTATTGCCGGTAGCGCTCCGATTACCGTATTCGGGGGCAGGAAGCGCGCAGTGGTGTAAGCCTGCGGAAGGCTTCCACCCTCCCCAGTCACCTGGTATTTCAACGAGTAACCTTGCGCCCACAACAACCCGTCCTGGGTGTAAATCTGGCTGTTAACTGGGAAGATAAAGGCATCGGCCGTGTTCTTATCGCCGTGATAGGCGAACAGCGAGGGGGTTACCCGCGACTGTAGATAATAGTTTCCCTCCTGGGGTACTGACAGCGCCAAGTTATTGTAAAGGGTGCTGGTAAGGGCAGAAGAAAGCACAGTTTCACCCGCGGGGGTAACCAGCGAGAAAGGTACTGACTGTTTATTCTGGGTAAGTTTAGCTACCGCAGTGGTCAGCCCCAAAGTTTGGGGATTGCCAGATCCGTCCGCCTTACCATCAGCAAAACGTAAGTTCAGGACCTGTCCCTTGCCTCCGGTGGTATCGAGCGGCAGATTTTGGCCTCGTGTGAGAGCATATTTACCTCGATCGGTGGAGCCGTCAGTGCGAGGGGAACCATCGGGGGAGGTGACGTGAACTTTCGCCTGCGCATCCAAATTGGCGGTAACGGTATTGCCGCCGCGAATGCTTTCGTAACCCTGTCCTACGCCAGAGGAGGCTTGACCGCCGATTATATCGAGATTAGGACTACCCGAAAGGGTAATCTGAGCAGGAACTTTCGACTGGTATCCAGAGCCGATGGCCGCCCCGAAACCGTAACCCAGTTTCTTAGCTGCCGGCAGCGACACTGGCTGTACTGATGCCTGTACGGTGGGGGAACCAGAAATAGTGACCTGGAAGGGGTCGGATACGTAGGTATCAATGTAGCCGGCACTGCCGATTACGGCTCCGTCGCGGCGTCCAAACACCTTCGCATTTACGTTGGCGTGGTCGGTAATAGTTACCTGTCCCGAACGGTTAGCAGCGGAACCAATAGCGCCGTTAAGAGCCTCGTTGTGTTCGGCAGAATCGGTCGCCGTTTGCGCATTAACCTGTGAGTTCCCAGAAATTACCACCTGGTTGTGGGCGGCTCGACGAATCGTATCCTCGTTCAGTCGGGAGTTTCCGGTAAACAGTGCGTCTGAGGGGAGACCGCCCGCCCCAATCGCGGGGGATTCGCTTACTACCCCCAGGGCGTCAACTTGGGCGTTATCTGAGATGGTAACTTTGGAAGCTCCGGAAGCATAGCCGCCACCAATCGCGGCGCCGCGCCCATTAGAATAGGCATTCACCTGTGCTTTTCCAGAGACTTTCACGTTTACATTGACGCTGTCAGGCCCCGACCCGATAGCGGCAATATCGCCTGACCTATCCAGAGTGGAGTCAGCCGATCCCACATTGACTTTTCCGCCGCTGATCACCACTTCACAACCCGGAGCCAGGGGCCAGTTGAGACTGGCAAATTCCTGGTTCCAGTTTCCGACCCCGCGGCACCCGATATTCAGGGCGCTATTGCCGGTATCAGCGGTATTAGGAGCGACCTGAATGGTACCCCCGGAGATGTTTACCCGTGCATAGGGCTGGGTGAAGGTATCTTTTACTTGCCCTTCGGAATCTTGTAGCGGGGTAGTGAAGCTGCTTGCTCCCAGGGCGGTGTGGTTACCGTGGGCGTTGATTTGCCCGCCGCTAACGTTGATAGTTACCGCCGCGTTTTGCGGTGCCCAATCGGATTTTGCGCCTGCAGGGAGCTTAACGGCGCCACGACCGGCACCGATGAAAGCTCCGCCGTAAGCACCGGTGCCCGCTTTGGCAAGGTCGACGCTCCCGCCGGTGATGTTGACGGTGCCCCCGGCGCTCCAAGGGGTTTCGTCATAGTTGTTGAGCCAGCGGGGATTAGTTCCCGGGTTGACCTCGTAAAAAGCCCCGCCCGAGCCAATCAGGGCGGCACTTTCGGAAGATCCCTTGAGGTTTAAGGCGCCACCCGCAATGTTGATGGTGCCAAAAGCTGAGAAGTGTTGGGTGCCAATCAGGGCAGCTTGCGAAAGGGGAGAGCGCGGATTATCAAGGTTCAATACCCCGGAGCCGGTCTGGCCGATATTTAGGGTAGTAGCTGCTTTTACCTGCACTAAGGGCAGGGGAACCGCGTATTCTTTAGTGGCATTTTCCGAGGAGGCGCCCTGGCGGGTGAAAGTGTTTTCCCCGCTAAAGGCCAGGCGGTTATGGGCATTGTTGTCCCCAGCGGTAACCATTGCCAGTTCCGGGTGGGAGGAATTGTCGATGTTGAGGTTGTTTAGCGTCAGAGTGTGACCCTCGCTGACCAGGAAAGAAAGCCCCTTAAAAGTCTTACTGGCCGCGCCAGTTACCGTCACGTTGTCCCCAACCGTCAGGGTGCGTCCCGCGGCGTCGGCAGGTAGAGCGGAATCACTGAGGTCGATGTCCTCGGTGAGAATGGTGCCTAGCTGGTTCCAAGATTTGATGACTTTGCCGTTGGCGGCGTTAGCGACACCTACCGCCAAAGCCGGTCCGATCAGGGCAATCATGTATCCGATCAGGGAGAGGGCGAGGACAAGCGCTGTAGGGCGCTTGGCTAAGGGATTGCGCATCAAAACTCCTGCTGATTTCCTCAAAGTTACAAAGATTACAATTCTGTAACGAGTCTACCAGAATTTGGGGTTGATCTGCTAGTGTGTTCACCCTTAAAAACTTGCTGTTTATGCTGGTTAAGCCGATTGTGGCAGAAGTAGCAATAATGCTTTTAAGGGGATGCTTACCCAGTCGGGACGTTGCTCCGCTTCATAGCGCACTTCATAGAGGGCTTTTTCCACTTCAAAAGCTCTTAAAACCACTAATGCCGGGCCAGGAAGTTGCTCTTCCCCAAAGTATCCGGCCAGGAATGCTAAGCGGGCGCGGTTAAGCCAGTCCCCATCGGCTCCGCCTTCTACGCGGGCATAGTCAAATGAACGGAGCATTCCCGCAATATCCCGTTCAACCTGGTCAGGGGCGGTGCGTTCTTCTAAGGGACGTAAAGGCTCACCCTCGAAATCGATAGCGTACCAACTATCGTAGCTGTAGAGACACTGTCCGAGGTGATAGTCTCCGTGCACTCGCTGCGTAGGCGGCAATCCTCCCAGGCCAGTTAGTGCCTGAGCGAGGCGAGCGACTTCTTCCCCGATTTGGGGATGCTCTCGCAGCTGCGGATAAGCCGTCTCCGCCTGCTGATATTGGTTGCGCAAGCGGGTAGCCAGCATAGTTCCCGAGGCCGGATCCTCGCCCTCTCCAAAAGCCTCCAAGAGGTGGCGGTGCATATCGGCGGTAAACGCTCCTAGCTGGCGAGCTAGCTTCGTGGGGTCTTCACCGCTACCTGCGAGGGAACAAATCAATTTGAAACCATCTTGAGCTGCATCTAGACGGATCGCAGCGCTTGCGGTAGTGACTTGCTGAGGCTGGCCATCTTGATCCCAAAGACTGAGTTGGGAGTAACCGCGGGGCTGGGGCACTCCCTGCCATCCGGTACGCGCCAACGCCAAAGGTACGGTTACCTCCGGGTTTGCTCCGGTCACCAGCACCCGGAAAAACTTGATGATCGTCGGGTATTTTCCGCCCAATAGCACCGAAGTATTGGATTGCTCCCCGGATAAAATTTTACTATCCAAACTGGCATCCAGCAGGTTAGCTAGCAGATCATCAGCTTCTGGTAACAGCGGTAAAGTACCAGCTTGATGGGTGGAGCGGATCCAATGCTGGACGTAGGCCGGACAATAGGGGCCATCAACCAGGTAGCCGGGGTTTTCCGGCGGGAAGGAAGTACGTCCGGCTATCCCGTCTCCGTTCCAATCGGCCACCAAGGCCAAGGGCAGGTGATACCAGATGCCCTGCGCTTCCAAAATCAAGAGCCGGAAATTTGGATCTTCAAGTTCCCGGTAATCCAAAACCCGCACCTGGGAACGTTCCAGGTGGGAGGGGAACCAACGCCGCTCAAGGAGATAGTCCCAGACAATGTCGATAATAGCGTCTCTGCCAGGCCATTTACGCTGGCTATGCGGGGACTCAGCGGTCATCTTCATTCTCCTTTAGCACCGAGAAATCTAGGGCCGGGTAAGAGTAGGTGGTTATTTCGGCGTCCGTGTCGGGTTGCGGGGTATCCGCCGGGGTAGCGCTATGGGCAATCACCGGGACCGACGTGGTAGTGGTGGGGGGCTCTTTTTCTCTATCCTGCAGGTCTTGTGCCTGGTCAGGGGCAAAAAGCTCCAACCAGTAAAAACCGTGGCGATTCATAGTTACGGTTACGGTCTCATCCGCGCCCACCGCCGGGAACCAGCCCCCATCGAAAGCTTCGCGCAGGCACCAACTGGCCATACCGGGCAAGGATAGTCGCGCTGCCACCGCGCCCTCGCCCAGGTTGTAGACACAAAGCACCGTAGAGTTTTGGTCGCGGCGAATAAAGGCCAATACCGAGTCTTGATCCGAACCTACCTGCGATAAGGAGCCTTGCCCGAAGCAGGTGAGGCGCCGGCGCAACTGGATGGCACCCCGCAGCCAGTGCAGCAGGGAAGTGGGACGCCCTAGGGATTCTTGCACGTTAATGGTGCGGTTATCCCAGCCGGGAGAGTCAATCAGGGGAACCAGGAAAGTTTCCGGGTCAGCGGTAGAAAAACCGGCGGTCGCCGAAGTGTCCCATTGCATGGGGGTGCGCACCCCGAAGCGGTCAGGGAGCCAAATATTGTCGCCCATCCCGATTTCGTCACCGTAGTACAGGAAGGGCGATCCCGGCATCGACAGCAGCAGGGCGTGGGCAAGTTCTATTTTGCGGCGCGAACCTCCCAAAAGGGGCGCGAGGCGGCGGCGAATCCCCACATTTGCGCGCATCCGCGATTCTGGCGCATACCAGGAATACATGTTTTCGCGTTCCTGGTCAGTCACCATTTCCAGGGTGAGCTCATCGTGATTACGCAAGAAAGTTCCCCATTGGGCACCCGCGGGTAGCTCCGGTAGTTCTGCGAGGATTTGCCGCAACCCTTTTGAAGAGCCGGTGCGCAGCGCCGCAAACAGTTTCGGCATTAGGGGGAAGTGGAAACAAATATGGCATTCGGGTTCGGTTTCGCTGCCGAAATAGTCAATCACATCTAGGGGAGGCTGATTGGCTTCCGCCACCATTAACGTTCCCGGGAACTCTGCGTCCACCATTTTGCGCAGTTCGCTCACAAACCAGTGAGTTTTTGGGAGGTTTTCGCAGTTGGTACCGTTTTCTTCAAATAGGTAAGGGATCGCGTCCAGTCGGAAACCATCCACCCCGGTCCGGCACCAGTAGCGCACTACGTTCATTACTGCCGCTTGTACCTGAGGATTTTCGAAGTTCAAATCCGGTTGGTGGGAAAAGAAACGGTGCCAATAGTACTGTCCGCGTTCCTCGTCATAGGTCCAGTTAGAGGTTTCGGTGTCGATAAAAATAATGCGGGCATCTTGGTAGTCCTGGTCGCTATCGCGCCAGACGTAAAAATCCCCGTATTCGCCCTCCGGATCCTTGCGGGAAGCCTCGAACCAAGGGTGTTGGTCAGAGGTGTGGTTGACTACGATATCGACCAAGATGCGGATGCCGCGTTCGTGAGCGGCCTCCACTAAGGCGGTGAAGTCTTCCATAGAGCCGAAAGCCGGGTTCACATCGGTGTAGGCGCTAATATCGTAGCCGCCATCGCGCATCGGTGAAGGATAAAACGGGGGTAGCCACAGGCAATCCACTCCCAGCCAGGCCAGGTAATCCAGGCGGGAAATCAGTCCCTGGAAATCCCCAACGCCGTCCCCATTCGAATCCGAAAACGCTTGGATTAGTACCTCGTAGAAAACGGCGCTGCGATACCAGCTGGGATCTTCTGCGGGGGAGGGAACCGCCTGGGAAGCCCGGCGCGGCAGCAATAGTTTGCCCAGGTTGTCGTGTTCCTCGGTTATGGCTTCGCTCAACAAATACTCCTCTTAATTTCTTTAGTCTAGGAAGCTTCCACGGACATAATATGGGCAGGACGATCAAAGGGGTTGAGCTCGAAATAGTTAGCCGAGCTCCAATCGTAGACTTTCCCATCTAGCTCGTCGCGTACTTTAAAGCAGGAAGACGACGAACCACTGATCTTCAGTGCGGACAGATCCAGGTGGATGGCGCCAATCGCGGTATCGTGCGGATCCAGATTGACTACCACAATCACGGTGTCAGCGACTCCGGTCGGAGATTCCCAAGCATCTAAGTGGCGGGAGAAGCAGACTACTGACGGATGGGTGGTTTCATGAATCTTCAAATTCCGCAGACGCTGCAAAGCCGGGTGGCGGCGGCGGATCCCATTCAAAGTAGTTAGCAAGCCCATCATTTCTTGCGCGGTTTCCCCGGAATAATCACGTGGCTTGTACTCGTACTTTTCGTTATCGATTTGCTCTTCAAATCCGGGGCGTTGCACATTTTCTACCAGCTCATAACCGGTATAGATTCCCCAGTTAGGTGAGCCGGTAGCGGCCAAAACTGCCCGCATTTTGAAAGCCTGGATCCCGCCATCGACCATGACCTGGGTCAAAATATCGTGGGTGGTCGGCCAGAAGGAAGGCCGCATATAGGGGCTGGATTCCCAAGCTACTTCCTGGAAGTATTCTTCGATCTCTTTACGGGTGTTACGCCAAGTAAAATAGGTGTAGGACTGGTGGAAACCTACCTGCGCCAAAGTACGCATCATCGCGGGGCGGGTAAACGCCTCCGCCAGGAATAACACTTCGGGATGTTTCTGGTGGAACTCCGCCAAAATTTCTTGCCAGAACTGTACCGGCTTGGTGTGGGGGTTATCCACCCGGAAAATAGTTACTCCATGATCAATCCATTTTTGAATCACGTCGCGTACCGCGTTATATAAGCCGCGATAGTCTTGATCAAAAATCAGGGGATAAATATCCTGATATTTCTTGGGAGGATTCTCCGCATAGGCAATGGTGCCATCCGGGCGATGCTTAAACCATTCCGGATGATCCTTCACCCAGGGGTGATCCGGGGAGCATTGCAGCGCCAAATCCAGTGCTACCTCTAGCCCTAGCCCCTTCGCTTTCTTTACGAAATAATCGAAGTCATCAAAATCGCCCAGATCAGGGTGAATAGCGTCATGTCCGCCCTCGGGGCTACCAATACCGTAAGGTGAACCGGGATCTTCCGGGGTGGCCTCCAAGGTGTTATTGCGCCCTTTTCGGAAAGTAGTTCCGATGGGATGAACCGGAGTCAAATAGGCAACGTCAAAGCCCATTCCAGCAATGCGGGGCAAATCAGCGGCGGCAGTGCGCAAGGTACCCGAATGCCAATGGCCTTCCTGGTCTTTATAAGCACCGATAGAGCGGGGGAAGATTTCGTACCAGGAACCGTAAAGGGCGCGTTCCCGGTCCACCCGCAGGGGATAGGTACGAGAAGATTCCAGCAGATCCCGCAGGGGATAGGCGCGGAAGATTCCCCGAATCGAGGAATGGAGCCCCACCGAGAGACGCTCTTGAGCAGGACGCGACTGATCCCGCATCGCTTTAGCGGCATCCAAGAGGCGCGCGGCGCTCTTGGCATCCGGTGCCTGCTGGGTGGGATTATTTACGGCTTCCCCCTTAGCAGCACGCTCGAAAAGTCGCGCTCCCAGCTCGAACTCCATCTCTACATCTTGATCCGCCTGCACCTTAATGGAGGCTTCCTTTGCCCAGGTCTGGTAGGGGTCGCAGAAAGTATCAACCCTAAAAGTCCAATCCCCCACAGCGGTGGGTTTTATCCAGGCTTCCAACCGATCCAAACCGGGGGCGACATCGTACATCCGCGCCCGCATAGTTTCTTTGCCTTGCGGATCCACCAACACCACTTCTGCCCCTAAAGCATCGTGGCCTTCCCGGAACACGGTGGCGCGCACCGGGAAAGATTCGTTCTCTACTGCTTTGGCTGGCCACAGCCCGTCCTCGAAAACCGGTTCCACTTCAGTGACCGGGATCCGAGCCAGGCGAGCCTCGGGAGAAACCAGATTTAAAGGTTTAGCGGCAGCCGCTTTGGGGGCAGCAGCTTTCGCCCGGCTCACCCGCTTGCGAGGAACACTGGTGGTAGTTTTCGCTTTGCTCGCCGCGGCCGTCTTGGCTTTCGCGGTTGCATCCGTCTTCGCGGCAGAGGAGGCAGCTTTAGTGCGAACCGGAGTTTTCCGGGAATTAGCAGCGGCGGACTTAGAAGTTTTAGCTTTCTGACCAGCTGAACTAGTAGTGGAGCGGGTTTTGCGGGAACGAGGCGTATCGCCGGCCATAGTGTCTCCTTATTAGACGGACTCATTCCCCTCCAGCCTAACAAGAGGCAGTGCGCCCCGTGTCCTTTCCGCTCTCTGCTAGCGATAAAGTTGAGCGGAAATCAGAAAACAGCTATTTAGACCAGCGAAACTTCTTAACCGTTAGTCGCCGAGGCCGGGCCATCTAAAGAAATCTTAGGGCCCAGATAGGTTGGCTTTTGATCAGTAATCGCCCAGGCAACATCCTTGGTGCGCGCCAAATATTCGCGAAGATTACGCTCAGTTTGCCCCCAATACGCATTACCGGCCGCGCCTACTCCCCAAGCCTCGATACCGCGGCTTTGACAATCGTAGAGGGCGCGGGGCAAATGGTAAGGCTGAGTTACTACAATCGCGCGTTGTACCGAAAAAATTGCTTCCGCGCGATAAGCCGATTCATAGGTAGAAAAACCAGCATGATCAGTATAAATCACCTGGTCGCTAACCCCATGCTTCATTAGCCACTGGCGCATCGCCTTGGTCTCGTCGTAGTGCACCTGTCCGTGATCGCCACTAATCAAGATTTTCTTCGCCGCTCCTGCCTGGTACAGATTCAAAGCGGTCTGCAGCCGGTGGGTCAGCATCGGCGAGGGCAAGCCATTCGGGTTTACCCCGGCCCCCAAAACCAGGATCACCTGGGCGTTCTTATCCTTGGCCTCAGTTAAAGAAACCATCTGGTCTTTAGTTCGCTGCCAAACATAAATGTTGGTTCCCGCCACGATAATCGCGGCAATCACCGCCAAGGTAATCGCCAGCCGGATCAGGCCACGTAAAGCACGCATGAGGCTAGTAAACCATGTTCATCGCCTGGCGAACTTCCGCCAAGGTCTGGTCAGCTACCTCATTGGCGCGTTGGTTACCGCGCTCTAGTACCTGCCACAAATAACCAGGGTCAGCCAATAGGTCCGCGCGCCGCGCCCTAATCGGAGATAAAGCCGCGTCCAAAGCCTCGGTGAGCACCTGTTTTAGCTTTCCGGCTCCCTGATCCCCGATTTCCTCGGCGAGAGTACGCGGATCCTGCCCGCTAGCCAGGCCAGCCAGGCGTAACAGGTTCGAAACCTCGGGGCGATTCTCGGGGTCATAAGTAATCTGGCGCTCGGCATCAGTCTTGGCGCGTTTAATCAGCTTCGCGGTCTCATCACTGGTCATCCCCAGTTCGACCGTGTTACCCCGCGACTTCGACATTTTTTCGCCATCCAACCCCAAAATCAGGGCGCCATCACCAGACAACAGTCCCTCCGGACGGGGGAACACCCGATGCTCCAAAGAAGACTTACGGCGGAAAACCCGCTCGAAACGATCCGAAATTACCCGCGCCTGTTCCAAGTGGGGGAGTTGATCCTTTCCCACCGGCACCAGGTTCGCTTTACAGAACAAAATATCGGCCGCCTGATGTACTGGGTAAGTCAGCAACAATCCGGACATAGGACGCTCGGAAGCCTCCAACTCCGCCTTCACCGTGGGGTTGCGGTGCAGTTCCGCCTCCGTAACTAGCGACAGGAACGGTAACATTAACTGGTTCGCTGCCGGCACCGCCGAATGCGTGAAAATCGTGGTCTTTTCCGGATCCAGGCCGCAAGCAAGATAGTCCGCCAACATATTCAGGACACGCTCGCGAATCGGGCCAGTACCCTCCCGATCCGTAATCACCTGATAGTCCGCGATCAGAATCCAGGTTTCCACCCCGCGCTGCTGGATCGTGACCCGGTTCTTAATCGTCCCGAAATAATGCCCCAAATGCAGGGCGCCCGTGGGGCGATCCCCGGTAAGCACCCGGAACTTGGAAGGATCCTTATCAATCGCTGCCTCAATCTCTTGAGATTTCAGCTCTGCGCGCTTCAAAGAAGCCGCATCAGTGGAATTTTCTAGTTTCTCGCCGCTATCGCTCATGGTTCCCAGTCTACGGTGCCAAGGATATTCCCGGAAAACCGGGTGCAACCGATAGGCCTCTTTCTGGTTGTTAGTTGTGCGCGGGGGCGAGATTTTTCCTCCTGCCCAAGATTTCGGAAAACGTGGTCACGTTTCCCGAATTCTTATGCCCACCGCGCCTGCTCGGATAAAATCTCGCCCCGGGTTCACTCGGATAAAACTTTTCCCCCGCGTCTCCCCAATACATTGAAGCTGCTAGGTCTGGTTGCACACGGTTTTTGGGAATGGAGGTAAGTGGAAAAGGCGTGTTCCTGTTTAGTTGTGGCGCAGGTGCTTTGTCTTAGGCCTTGGCAAATGGGAAGTGTTTCGCCCCGCGCTGTACTTATTTTTTTTGCAGTTACTTTGCAGGGGTGAAGGTTAGGAGTTGGTCGCGGTAATACTCGTACTGTTTACGCCGAGCCGCAATCTCTGCCGGTAAACCAGAAGAAAGATCGTTTACCAAGGCATCGAACTTGTCCAGAATCCCCACAATGCGTTCCTGCTCCGAAAGCGGTGGTACGGGGATTTTTACCTTTTTTAGTTGCGGCGCAGTCAGTTGAGGTATACCCCCGTTTGGGAGTTGATATTTTTTCCCTTGTAAACAGTAATACAGGTATTTTGTGTTTAGTAAAGAAGTGTCTTTAGGGATTGCAGTTAGTAAACGTATTATTGGAAAGTAAGGGTAATCTCTGTATTCTGCATATCCGATCGTTCCTCTAGCTGCAATAGTCACCGCAGGAGTATTTATTTTTGCAATGTCGGTGTATCCGTAAAGGGCATTTTCCCCAATACCGTTGCTTACTATTGGTACTTTAAATTTATCAGTTTTGGATTTACCCATAGATTCTTTAGGAGCATCACCTCCCGCCGATATATTGCATGTTTCTTCTAAAGCAATAATTTCTACTTTTTTGCCTAAACGGTTTTCTTGATTACTTACATCTCGTAGCGAGTTGCGGTAGTACTCGTACTGCTTGCGACGAGCTTCTAGCTCCGTTTGTAGATTCGCTTCTAGCTCCGTGAATGAATCTAGAATCCGTACGATTTCCTCTTGCACTTCCAGCGGCGGCACTGGAATCTTTAACTTGGCGATATCTTTCGGATAGACGTGGGCAACTCCGCTTCCCTTTTTTAGGGAATGTAAAAAGTCTTGTTGATTTTTCAACCAGTGGTAGAGAAACCGAGTATTTACTTGAGGATTAGTGATGATGCTAAAGGCATCTGAAACAAAAATTGGCGAGTCCCAATACTGAACAAAGCCAGCGTAAGCGCCCGAACCGGCAACCGTTAGCAGCTCGCCACTTCGGTTGGCTTCGTTATGCCAATAGGCGGGGCCTCTACCACCTGCTATTACCGGAATATCTCCAGGAATCGCAGTTTTCTTAGATATGTACTTTCCCCGCTCTAATTCCACAACATCGGATATTAACTTCTCATCCACCCCGTTGGGGCAGTGTTTTGCGATTAGGTCTTCTATCTGGCTCATGCGGTTACCTCGTTTTCGGGGATGCTGCTGGCGCTTTTGGGGCTTGGCGTTTGCGCTGTTGCAGCTTGCAAGGTTAACCTCCCGATAATCGCGGCTTCGCCCTCTATCGTACAAAGTTACTAACCATCTAGCGATAAACTTGCCGCCACTGATCTACTTCACTGAGAGACATTTACAGGTTCACGCGGGGGAGAGATTTTATCCGAGTGGGCGCGGTGGGCATAAGAATTTGGAAAACGCTGCGACGTTTTCCAAATTCTTGGGCAGGAGAAAAAATCTTTCCCCCGCGTTTCACATGCGAAAGCTACAGCTGGGGCTTAATCCCCACTGGAATCGGCTAGGAAAAGCTTGATGGATAGCGGCTCCAGGAAAATATCGTCGCCGGCGAGGTTAAACGGGGGAGCTTCCGCTTCCGGTTCAGAAACCGCAGAATCCCAAATCTCTTGATAGGCGGTTCCTCGTCCCGGAGCTAAGCGCACATGCTTAGGATCGAGCGTTCCGTTGAAAACCGCCAACAAATCCTGATCCCCATAGGGGCGTCCCGAACGGAGCATCTGGAAAACTCGGCTGGCCGGATCATGCCAGGCGCGATCGCCCATCAGCAGCCCCACCTGGTTATACCAGGAAAGATCGGGGATAGTGTCTCCCGGATATCGCTGGCCGCTCAAGTAGTTTGCAGGCCGGAAAACTGGGTGTTCGCGCCGCAAAGTAATCAGTTTTCGTACCGCTACATAAAAGTCTTTTTGCCAATCCACCAGGTCCCAGTTAAGCCAGGTAGTTTCATTGTCTTGGCAATAGGCGTTATTGTTACCTCCCTGGGTGCGGGCAAACTCGTCACCCGCCAAAATCATGGGGGTCCCCGCAGAAATCATTATGGTGGTGAACAGATTGAGCGCGGATCGTACCCGGGCGGTGAGTAGTTCCGCCAACGGGGAATCGCCATCTGTCCCCGGTTCTATTTCATTACTGAGCTGGAACGCCCGCCCTTCACTACCATGATTCCAAGACAGATTATTCGGGGAGCCGTCCCGGTTGTTCTCTAGGTTTTCTTCGTTATGTTTATGGTCGTAGCTAACCAAATCCCCCATGGTGAAACCGTCATGGGCGGTTACGAAGTTAATCGAACAACGGGGAGGACGCACCGCCGGGATATTCCCGGCACCATACATATCTTGGGAACCCGAAAGCCGGGAAGCTAGTTCATAGGGAGGAGCGCCCCGGGATTCCCCGCGGGACTGGGCGCGCCCATCTGCGATCCAAAAACCGCGCACCGAGTCCCGGTAACGATCATTCCAAGTAGAGAAAGGTAGTGGGAAATCGCTGGTGCGCCAACCATCCGGCCCCATATCCCAAGGCTCGGCGATCATTTTCTTATTCCGCAAAACCGGGTCATCTAGGCAGGCTTGGAAGAAAGGATGGAAACGAGTGAAATGTTCCTCGCCCCGCCCGCAGGTAACCCCCAGGTCAAAGCGGAAACCGTCGACTCCTACATCGCCAGCCCAATAACGCAATGAATCCAGAATCATTTGGATCACTCGCGGATGGCCAGTATCTAGGGTGTTACCGCAACCGGAATAATCGATACTGGCACCCTGGGAATCTAGACGATAATACATAGCGTTATCGAGGGCGCGCCAAGAAAGCGCCTGCCCGTCGCCGCTGCCCTCACAAGTATGGTTATAAACCACGTCTAGCAGCAGTTCGATCCCATTTTGGTGCAGAATCGAAACCATTCCCCGGAACTCATCCAGGACGGCCATGGGCCCGAGGGCACGGGCATCCTTGGTGGCATAGGAAGGCTCCGGCGCGAAATAAGACAGGGTAGAGTACCCCCAATAGTTACTTAAACCCCGCTCGTTAAGGAACGCTTCCGAAAGTTTCGCGTGTACCGGCAATAGCTCTACGGCGGTGACCCCTAAATCTTTGAGGTAAGCGATAGTAGCCGGGTGGGCTAGTCCCGCGTAGGTGCCGCGGAGTTCTTCCGGTACTCCCCTCAGCTGTTTAGTGAGTCCTTTGACGTGTGCCTCGTAAATAACCGTGTTTTCCCAAGGAATGGCTGGACCCGGCGCCACCTCAAACTCTTTACCAGTGACCACTCCGCGCACGGTATAGGGCGCCGAGTTAGTGGGGTCGAGCTCCAAAGGATAGAGCGGATACAGCTGATCATCGGTTTTATGGGCGTAAGTTTGACTGCAAAGCTGCACGTTTCCGCTGATAGCACGAGCATAGGGGTCGAGGGCGAGTTTATAGGGATTAAAAAGGTGACCGCGTTCCGGATCCCAAGGCCCCCAGGTGCGAATACCATAGTAGGTTCCGGCCAATACCCCGGAAACATGCCCATGCCAGATACCATCGACCGGACCTAAAAGTCGGTAACGAGTTTCGTGAGCGGTAGGTTCCGCCGAAGTAAAAAAACAGATTTCTACCGCAGAGGCATTCGGGGCAACCACCGCGATATCCACCCCGTTGCCTTGCAGGTGCACTCCCAGGCGGCTGGGGTCAGCGGTGCCATCATGCACAAAGGGGCTGGACGGCCTAAAAAAGTCGTCTATTACTGGTTTCGACACGTGTTCAATCCTATCGGCTGGTGTGCAATAGGGCTATTCCTCTAGCTAACTGGGTTTTAGACAGATGGTTATTTTCCTCCCTTAGCAAAGGGGTAGGGCTTCTCACTTTTTCACCGCGAAAGCTTGTGGCAAGGTAGAACTATGAGGATTGTCGTAACTGTAAAGCATGTACCCAACCCGCAGTCTGAACGGCGCATTGAAAATGGCCACTTGGTGCGCGGGGAAGAAGATACCCTAAACGACCTGGATGAGAACGCGATTGAGGCGGCTCTCAGCGCGAAAGCGGTAGTACCGGATGCCGAAATTATTGCCATCACTATGGGGCCGGAGGGAGCGAAGAAAGCCCTGTTGCGTGCCCTCCAGATGGGGGCAGACCGGGCCTATCACCTGTGTGACCCCGCCCTGGCGGGCTCGGATGTGACCGTGACTGCCCGGGTACTGGCGCGGGCTATCGAGAAAATCGGGGACGTTGATTTGGTAATTTGCGGAAGCTCTTCCCTGGACGGGATGACTTCGATGCTGCCGGGAGCGCTGGCAGCTACCTTGCAGCTGCCGGTAATAACCGATGCTTCCGAAGTTAGTTTCAGCGCCGAGGCCGTAGAAGCCACCAGCTATCAGGTGAGTACGGCGCTTACCTTACGTGCAGAATATCCCCTGGTGCTGTCGGTAAATGACGAGGCTAACCGGCCGCACTATCCCGGGTTTAAGGAAATGTTAGCGGCGAAGAAGAAACCGATTGAGCAATGGGATCTAGCCGAGCTAGAGCTCAGCCCGGAGGAAGTAGGCGCTGCCGATTCCGGTACTGAAGTGTTAGACGCCCAGCTATACAGCCAAGAAAAGAACCAGGGAACTATCGTTACCGACTCGGCAAACGCTGGCGAAGCATTAGCAAAATACCTGGTTGAAGCCGGTTTTGCGCAGGAGAAGTAGGAGGAAATCGTGAGCGAGAAAATCGAAAAAGATGTCCTAGTTTTTGCCCACCCGGATGCGGCTCGTCCCCAGCACCTATCGGTAGCGGCGGCGCGCCTGATTACCTTGGCGCGGGAAATCACCGGCGGTAGGGTAGTGGCGCTCGCGCCCTCTTCCATTACCCCTCAACATTTTTCCCAGGTCGGGGTAGCAGCCGTGCGCTATTTTGACCCGGAAGAAACCGGAACCTGGCAGGTAGGGGCGGTTTTAGCTGACCTAGTGGTTTCTGCGGTCCGTACCGGAGACTTTGGGGCCGTATTGCTGCCCTCAACCTCCTGGGGACGCGACGGCGCTGCCCAAGGCGCTATCCTTTTGGATTCGGGGGCCAGCACCGATGTGACCAGCCTAAAGGTGGTTGACGGGAAACTGGTGGCCGGTAAATCGGTACTCGATGGCACCTGGGAAACCAGCTACTATATTCGCCGCGGCATCCCGGTAGTAGCCATGCGGACTACGGCACTCTCGGCGGTACCGGTAGCCGAATTCTCCGAGGTAGAAACCGAGGATCTGCAAGTACAGCTGCGTGAATCTACTAAACGCATCCAAGTAGTCTCTCAAGAAGACACCGGATCTTCCCACGCGGGACTAACCGAAGCGCCAGTAGTGGTATGCGCCGGGCGCGGGGTTAACGGCGATTTTGGTCCGGCCGAGCAGCTAGCCGAGGTATTGGGCGGGTCTGTGGGAGCCACCCGCGTAGCCTGCGAACAAGGCTGGATTGATCGCGCCGCCCAAATCGGGCAATCCGGGATCTCTATCGCCCCTAACCTTTATATCGGGATGGGGATTTCTGGGGATCACCACCACGTGTGCGGGATTCGCGGCGCCAAGAAAATCGTGGCGATCTGTGATGATCCCGAGGCGCGGATCTTTGAAATGGCAGATTTCGGGGTAGTCGGGGATCTATTCACCGTGGTTCCGGATGCCCTGTCTAGAATCAAACCGCTGGACGCATAGTGGAGCTAGCCTACCTAGATAACGCTGCCTCCGAGCCGCTACGCCCGCAGGCGTTAGCGGCGATGAATGAGGCGGCTGTTAGCCTTGCCGGAATCGGGGCTAACCCGTCCTCCGCGCATGCGGCGGGGCGCAAAGCAGCCGCGCTGTTAGAGACCGCGCGTGCCCAGGTGGCGAGGGCGCTAGGAGCCGAACCGGCAGAAGTTATTTTCACCGGGGGCGGCACCGATTCTTGCGCCCTTGCCTTGCGCGGCCTGGCGAGGGCGGCGCGCCGCCAGGAACCTCATCGCACCCAAATAGTGGTTAGTCAGGTAGAACATGATGCAGTTGGGCTTAATGCTCGCGACTTGCAGGATGCCGGCTTTAAGGTGCAAGTACTGCCGGTAGATAGCGGCGGGGTAGTAGAGCTGGAAGCGGTATCCGCCCTCGACACCACCCAAATAGCGGCGGTGTCGGTGATGAGCGTGTGTAATGAAAATGGAGTGGTGCAGCCGGTTTCTAAGCTGTGCCATTTGCTGGCCGAAAAAGTAGCAGCAGATACGCGGGCTGGGCAAGGCGATCACTCTGCCGGCGGGAAAGGTACCGGCAGCGGCTCAGATAGCGGGTTCTCTATTCACACGGACGCGATTGCCGCTGCCGGACGCCAAGAAATAAACTTTGCGGGTTCCCCGGTAGATGCCATTTCGCTGGCCTGTCACAAAGTGGGCGGGCCGGCAGCCCTCGGGGTACTGCTGGCGCGCCGGGAAGTAAAAATCGCTAGCGACCGGCGCGGAGGCGGCCAAGAACGGGCGCTTAGAGCCGGCACCCAAGACGTAATCGCCGCCGTCGGGGCAGCAGCAGCTTTTACCGCTGCTCAGCAAGAACTAGCAGAAACCAAGCGGCGTCACCAGCAGTTACGGGAAAAACTATTGCAAGGCGCGTTAAAAATTCCGGGAGTAAAACTGGCCAGCGAAGCCCTCGCAGTACCCGGCATTGTCCAGTTTGCGCTGCAAGGCGCGGAAGCCGAAGGGCTACTGTTTGCCCTGGATCAGGCGGGAATCTGCGCCTCGGCCGGATCCGCCTGCCACACCGGGGTAGCCCGTCCCTCCCCAGTCCTCTTGGCGCAAGGCTATAGCGAGCAGGACGCCCTGGGATCTTTACGGATCTCTTTCGGCTGGTCCACGCGGGAGCAGGACGTAGACCGGCTGTTACAGGCATTACCGGGCGCCCTCAGTGCCTCCCGGAAACTAGCAGAGCGGGAGAGGAAATAAATGAAAGTATTAGCAGCCCTGTCTGGAGGGGTAGATTCCGCGGTCGCTGCCGCCCTCGCAGTCGAAGCCGGGCATGACGTAACCGCCGTGCATATGGCGCTTAGCGCTAACCAGACCCAAAACCGTTGCGGCTCGCGCGGATGCTGCACCGTAGAAGATGCTTCCGATGCGCGCCTCGCTGCCTCCATGTTGGGGATTCCCTTCTACGTGTGGGATATGGCGGACACCTTCGAAGAAACCGTAGTAGAAGATTTCTTGAACGAATACCGGCGCGGACGCACCCCCAACCCCTGTGTACGCTGCAACGAGTTCGTAAAATTTAGGGAACTAGCTACCCGCGCCGATGCCCTGGGATTCGATGCGGTATGTACCGGGCATTACGCGCGCGTATTGAGGGGACCGGGTGGAGTGGAACTGCACCGCGCCAAATGTTTCGAGAAAGACCAATCCTACGTATTGGCGGTAATGGGGCGGGAAGCCTTAGAGAAAGTGGTTTTTCCGCTCGGGGAGTATAAATCGAAGAGCGAGGTACGCGCGGAAGCTGAGCGACGCGGCCTGCCCATGTCCGCCAAACCAGACTCTTACGATATCTGTTTCATCGCTGACGGGGACACTCGCGGATTCTTACGTTCCCACCTGGGCAGTAAAGCCGGAAAAATCGTGGATACGGAGGGCGCAGAAGTGGGAACCCACTCGGGTGCCTATCAGTTCACTATCGGGCAGCGTAAAGGACTAAACCTGGGGCGGCCGGCTGCCGATGGGCGTCCTCGCTACGTGCTAGGTACCGATATGAAAACCAATACGGTAGTAGTCGGAGCCAGCGAGTTGCTGAGCGTAGACGGAATCACCGCCACCGATGCGGTGTTACTGACTGAACCGGACGATCCGGCATTAGCGGGGCAGGCAGAAGTAACTTTGCAGTATCGCGCACATGGGCAACAAGTACCGGCGAAAGTTTATTTAGAGGCAGACGGCACCTTGCGCGCCCAGCTGCTTAACCCCACCCGCGCGGTTGCCTCCGGGCAATCCCTAGTGGTCTATTTGGGGGATCGCGCCATCTGTGAGGCAACTATCGAAGAGGCGTTTAAGCAGGAAAAGGGGCAGTAGCCAATTCTGGGACTGGAAAGGGTGCCTTGCCTTAGGTTAATATATTCAAGCCAGCGCGAGTGGCGGAATTGGTAGACGCGCTAGATTTAGGTTCTAGTGTCTTACGACGTGCGGGTTCAAGTCCCGCCTCGCGTACCAGCTATAGCGGCTCTGACCAGCTTAAATAAAATGGTAGAGTTAAAATCAATACGGCGCCTAGGCGTTAGTATCTCTACGTTTAACTATTTAAGAGGGAGTTTCCATGTCAGAGTTAACCCCAGGTCAAAAGGCTCCAGATTTCACTTTGCCCACCGATCAAGGCGGGGAAGTTAGTTTGCAAGGACTCTTGGAAGAATCCGAAAAAGGGGCAGTTATCTATTTCTACCCCAAGGCTTCCACCCCCGGCTGCACTACTGAGGCCTGCGGTTTCCGCGACTCTTTGACCTCGCTAAAGTCAGTCGGATACGCAGTGCTGGGAATCAGTCCCGATAAAATGCTGGCCTTGGAAAAGTTCCGGGACAAGCAAAAACTTAACTTTCCGTTAGCCTCCGATCCGGAACGGGAAGTAATGAGCGCCTGGGGTGCCTACGGAGAAAAGAACTCCTATGGTCGTCTGGTAAAAGGGGTAATCCGCACGACCGTAGTAGTGGGCAAAGACGGAAAAGTAGTGCTCGCCAAATATCGGGTACGCGCCAAAGGGCATGTGGCTCGCCTGCGCAAAGAACTGGGAATCGACTAGTAAACGACAGCGCGGATCAGGGGAGAGCTGTCGAATAAGCGGCAAGTTTGGTACGCCACCGGGGACTCGAACCCCGAACCCTCTGATTAAGAGTCAGATGCTCTAGCCAGTTGAGCTAGTGGCGCCTGGGTAAAGTCGCAATGACTTTCGTACGCCACCGGGGACTCGAACCCCGAACCCTCTGATTAAGAGTCAGATGCTCTAGCCAGTTGAGCTAGTGGCGCATCGCTGCTAAACGCAACGAATAAACTCTAACCCGCCAGGCACGTCCTGGCGAAACCAATACCGGCATTGGGAGCAGTTTCACACGTGGAAGAAACAAAGTCGGCGCCAAGCTAGACTGGTGGGCATGGCGCCAGCGAAAGATTTTGTTCATCTTCATGTTCACACCGACTATTCCATGTTGGATGGTGCCGCCCGGATTGGAAAACTAGTGGAGCGGGCGGTAGAAATCGGTCAACCGGCCGTAGCTATCACCGACCATGGCTACCTGTTTGGCGCTTACGAGTTCTATGCTGCTGCCCGCAACGCAGGAATTAAACCCATAATCGGCCTCGAAGCCTATATCACCCCCGGTACTTCCCGCTTTGACCAAACTAGGCAACGCTGGGGAGAAGAAAGCCAGCGGGCAGATGACGTATCGGCACGTGGCGCCTACACCCATATGACGCTGCTTTCGCGCACCACCGAGGGGATGCACAACCTGTTTCGCTTAGGGTCGCTGGCCTCCATCGATGGGCAGATGCAAAAATGGCCGCGCGCCGACCGGGATCTGCTGGAACGCTACTCCACCGGGCTGATTGGAACCAGCGGTTGCCCCTCGGGAGAAATCCAAACTCGCCTGCGTCTAGGACAGTGGGAAGAAGCCAAAAAAGCTGCCGGAGAACTACAAGATATTTTCGGGAAAGAAAATTTCTTTATCGAACTTATGGATCACGGCCTGCAAATCGAGCGGCGAGTGCGCAACGATTTGCTGAAACTGGCGAAAGTTATTGACGCCCCCCTGATAGCCACCAACGACTCGCACTACGTCCTCAAAAGCGATCAACCCACCCAAGATGCCCTGCTGTGTATCAACTCGGGTTCGCGGCTCAACGATGCTGACCGCTTCCGTTTCGAAGGCTCCGGGTACTACCTGAAAAGCGCAGAAGAAATGCGGGAACTATTCTCTGAATTCCCCGAGGCCTGCGATAACACCTTGAAAATCGCGGAAATGTGCGAGGTGCATTTTCAAACTACCGACGAAGGCGCCGACTATATGCCCCAGTTCGAAGTGCCCTCTGGGGAAGACACTACCAGCTGGTTTGTCAAAGAAGTTCAGCGCGGCCTGCACCGGCGCTACCCGCAAGGGATCCCCGAAAAATCCCAAAAACAAGCCGACTACGAATGCGGGATCATCACCCAGATGGGATTCCCCGGATACTTCCTGGTGGTAGCCGACTATATTAACTGGGCGAAAGCACAAGGAATCCGGGTAGGGCCCGGACGTGGGTCGGGAGCCGGATCAATCGTGGCCTACGCGATGGGGATTACCGAACTCGACCCCCTCGAACATGGGCTCATGTTTGAACGTTTCCTTAACCCCGAACGGGTGTCTATGCCCGATATCGACGTAGACTTCGATGAGCGCCGGCGCGGGGAAGTCATCGATTACGTAACCGAAAAATACGGGAAAGACCGGGTTGCGCAGGTAGTCACTTACGGCAAGATTAAAGCCAAGCAGGCGCTAAAAGACTCTTGCCGGATCATGGATAAGCCCTATGCGCTGGGTGATCAGCTCACCAAGAAAATGCCGCCCGCGATTATGGGTAAAGATATCCCGCTGTCGGGAATCTACGATGAGAAGCATCCACGCTACGGGGAAGCCAGCGAGTTTCGCCAATACGTTTCCGATAACGCAGGCGAGGTTAAACCGGTTATCAAAATGGCGCAAGGGCTAGAGGGCATTACCCGGCAATGGGGAGTGCACGCCTGCGCGGTCATCATGTCCAGTCATGATTTAACCGATATCGTGCCTATGATGAAACGCCTGGCCGACGGGGCGATCATCACCCAATTCGACTATCCCACCTGCGAAACCTTGGGACTGTTGAAAATGGACTTCCTGGGGCTGCGTAACCTAACTGTCATCTCGGATGCCCTCGACAATATCGTGGCTAACGGGAAGGAACCTCTGGATTTAGAGCAAGTTCCCCTGGATAACCGCCCCACTTATGAGCTGCTTTCCCGAGCGGAAACCCTGGGGGTATTCCAGCTGGATTCTGCGGGGATGCGGTCGCTGATGCGGCTGATGAAGCCTACCGAGTTCTCCGATATTTCTGCGGTCGGCGCCCTCTACCGGCCTGGCCCTATGGGGGCGAACTCGCACACCAACTATGCTTTGCGGAAAAATGGGCGCCAAGAAATCGAGCCTATCCATCCCGCCCTCTCCGAAGCCCTTGCCGATATTTTGGACGAAACCTACGGTCTCATCGTCTACCAAGAGCAGGTAATGGCAATCGCCCAAAAAGTCGCCGGCTATTCCCTGGGGCAGGCAGATATTTTGCGGCGCGCCATGGGTAAGAAAAAGAAAAAGGAGATGGATAAACAGTATTCGCGCTTCCACGATGGGATGATCGAGCGCGGATATCCCGAGGACGCGGTCAGTAAACTTTGGGAAATTCTGGTGCCGTTCTCCTCCTATGCGTTCAATAAATCGCACTCCGCTGCCTATGGGTTAGTTTCCTATTGGACGGCCTACCTCAAAGCCAACTATCCCACCGAATACATGGCGGCGCTGCTGACCTCCACCAAAGATAACAAAGATAAACTGGGGCTTTACCTGCGAGAATGTCGCCGGATGAATATTGCGGTGTTACCTCCGGACGTGAACGCCTCCGACTCAGATTTCACTGCAGTCGGCGAATCCATCCGCTTCGGTCTGTCTGCAGTACGTAACGTCGGTATCAACGTGGTTGCCGAAATCGTGAAAGCCCGTAAAGAAAAAGGTGACTACACTTCGTTCCACGATTTTCTGGACAAAGTCCCCATCGAGGTTTGTAACAAGCGGGTAGTGGAATCTCTGATTAAGGCGGGGGCCTTCGATTCCTTAGGGCACGCCCGCCGCCCGCTCGAAGCCATCCATATTGAGGCCGTCGACTCCGTGATCGACGTGAAACGAAACGCCGCCATGGGGCAAGAAGATCTCTTCGGGATGATGGCTGCCGATGAAGGAGTTACTTTCACCGTGCAAATCCCCGAGCTTCCGGAATGGGATAAACAGCAAAAACTCAAGTTCGAACGGGACATGTTGGGGCTTTATGTTTCTGACCACCCCTTACAGGGGATGGAGACCATTCTTGCCCACAATAGTGACACTGAAATCGTGGATCTTTCTTCCGAGGACGGGGTAAGAGATGGGCAACAAATTCAAATATGTGGCCTGATTACCGCGGTGCAAAGTAAAACTACCAAGCGTGACGGGAACCTGTGGGCGATCGCCACTATCGAGGATATTTCCGGCTCTACCGATGTGCTGTTTTTCCCGAACACCTACCAGAAGTATTCGCAAGACTTGGTGACGGACGAAATTGTGAGCGTGCGGGGACGGGTACGGATTCGTGACGAAGAAGCTTCCCTGTACGCGCAAGAAATGACCGTGCCTGACATCAGCCAGGTTTCCAATGGCCCTTTAAATATCTATATCGCGGCAAATCGTCTTACCGAAGATATAGCGGAGCAATTACGGGAAATCCTGGGTTCCAGTCCGGGACAAAGCGAAGTTCGGATGCATCTGCGCGGCTCTAAAGGCACAACTATCGTGCAGCTGGGTGATGATTTGCGGGTAAATCGCGGATCCGGTTTAGCCGGCCAGCTAAAAACCCTACTCGGTCTGCACTGCCTAGAGAAGCGCAAATAACCTTCCGCGCTCCACTAATTTAACGGGAGACTTGGGCTCCGGCGGTGCCGGTGGGGAGATTTACTTGCACGATATCGCCAGGGGCGAGGGCGCTGCCGCGGCGAGTTTCTACCTCGCCATTGACCGTCACATCACCGGATTGGATAAGCACTCGTGCCTCGGAGCCGTCTTCTACCAGGTTTGCTAGTTTCAGAAACTGTCCGAGCTTGATAGTTCCCCGCACTGAAATCGCCGGTAAGGAAACGCTGTTATTATCTGCCACGCAGTAAATGATACTAAACTGTTGGCAGTATGACTTTATTGGCGCATGTTGGAGGAGCTAGATGAGCAACCCCGAACCGCACGGATTCCCACAAGGTGATCAGCCAAGCGGAGCAAACTGGCCTTTCCTAAGATCAGGGCAAGCAGAGCAAGGTAGTCAACCCATCGAGTCGCAGACGCAACCGGCTTTCCCTGCCCCGGCCGCCCCTCCGGCGCAAAATGTTCCCCAATATAGCCCGCAGTTCCCGCAGGTGGCAGAATACCCGCAGACTCAAAGGAGCCCGCTTCCCGAAGAATCAGTGGTTTCGGCCTCTGGAAGCAAAAACCCGCAGCCCGAGCCGGTAAAGGAGGCCGGGACACCCGCGGAAACTGGGGGAACGCCGGTAGCCACGGAATATGATTCCCGGGTGTCGGCACTGGAGATTCAGAAATCTTTACATCAGCAAGCCTTAACTCCGTGGTGGTTGGATGCTTTAATGGGGTTGTCTTTGTCCGGGGTAATGGTTTTCAACGGTTTCGGAATGTCCATGTGGCTTAGGATCGGTTCCCTGATCGTGATGGTGATTGCCCTGATTTTGGTGACCTGGTACCAGGGGGATGCCCAGGAAAAATCGAATACTTTCCTCACCGGTACCCTAATGGGGGCGGTTTGTGGTTTTATTGCCGGCCTGATTGTGGTAGCTGCCTCGCTATATCTGGTTTCCCCGATTCCTGCCTGGTATCCCTGGGTATTGTGGCTGGTCTGTGCGGTACTGCTGTACCTTACCTATCGCGGTTTCCGGGATTGGGTAATGCGGAACTTACAGAAGAAACACCAAAAGTAGTTTCACTATATAAGTCAAAATATTTTATTTATTGGACTAGACTGCGGTCTCTTTTCTCAAAACTAATAACATATCCCCATGCTGTCAATTACTGATTTCCGCACTACTATGCCAACCGGGATGGAACTGCGCCAAGCGCTACCGCGCGCCCAAATGAATATTGAGGACGCGGCAGAGAAAATTCGTCCTCTGATGCAGGAGGTAAAAGCGCGCGGTGCCGTCGCTCTGCGGGAGCTTTCCGAAAAGTTCGATGGGGTCAGGCCAGAGCATCTGCGCGTACCGGAAGAAGAGCTCTCCTCGGCATTGGAGCAGCTTGATTCGGCAGTGCGGGAAGCCATGGATATTTCTATCGCCCACAATCGCGCCGGGCATCGCGCTCAGGTTCCCAGTGAGCGAGTAACCGAAATAATGCCCGGCGGGATCGTGAAACAGCGCTGGATTCCGGTCGAGCGGGTAGGGTTGTATGTTCCCGGCGGACTAGCCGTATATCCGTCCTCCGTAATCATGAACGTGGTAGCCGCCCAGGAAGCCGGGGTAGGGCAGATAGCAGTCGCCTCCCCGCCGCAAACTCGGTTCGGAGGCAGGGTACATCCCACGATTTTGGCCGCCTGTCAGCTGCTGGGGGTAAAGGAGGTTTACGCCGTAGGTGGGGCACAAGCGATCGCCATGTTTGCCTATGGGGCTAGCGGGGAGGCGGGCATAGATCCCGATCCGCTGTGTCAGCCGGTTGACGTGATTACCGGGCCGGGAAATATTTATGTGGCGGCGGCTAAACGTTTAGTGCGCGCAGTTTGCGGAATCGACGCGGAAGCCGGCCCCACAGAAATTGGGATTATCGCAGATAAGAGTGCTAATCCCGCCCTGGTGGCAGCAGATATGATTTCGCAGGCCGAGCACGACCCCAATGCGGCCTCGGTACTTTTTACCGACTCTGAGGAACTTGCGCGCAAAGTAGAAGCAGAAATCGTTCCGGCCGCGCAGGCGACTAAGCATTCGCAGCGGGTTTGTCAGGCTCTCAGTGGCCCCCAATCCGGAATAGTGCTGGTAGCCGATATTGCTAGCGCGATTGACGCGGTTAATGCTTACGCTCCCGAACACCTAGAGATTCATACCGTAGAAGCGGGAGAAGTAGCGAATCAGATCCGTAACGCCGGAGCGATTTTTGTCGGCCCCTATACGCCGGTTCCCCTGGGTGACTACCTGGCGGGCTCTAATCACGTCCTCCCTACCGGTGGTACCGGGCGTTATGAGGGCGGGCTGTCAGTAATGGCGTATTTAAAACCGGTGCAACAGATTGAATACCAGCGCGGGGCTCTAGAAAAAATGGCGCGTCCCTTAACCGCGTTTGCGGACGCCGAAGACCTTCCGGCACACGAAGAAGCTGTGAACTGCCGATTTGAATAAATAACAGATAGGAACAACGATGGCAAATAAAAATGTAGGTATCCCCAGCCTCTTTAGGCAGCTGCTATTTTGGGTGCTAGTGGCGATCGTGGCCGGTGCTTTGATCGGTATGATCCCCGGACTCCCCAAAGGGTTTATTTCTCCTTTCGCCACTTTTAACGATATTTTCGGTAAATTCTTAAGTTTTTGTATCCCCCTGATCATTTTGGGGCTAGTAGGGCCGGCGCTCGCAGACCTAGGGCGCGGAGCTGGTAAATGGCTATTGGCCACAGTCGCGATTGCCTACGGATCCACTTTGTTCGCCGGTTTCGGCACCTACGGGATTGCGTCGCTTGTTTTCCCGCGCATCCTCACCGAATCAGCTCCCGAACTTAAAGAGCCCAAGAACGCGGTGGCCTCCCTGCTAGGGGATAACCTGAACATTACCCCGGTACTGGATGTGACCGGTGCTTTGATTTTGGCTTTCATCCTGGGCATTTGCATGGCGGCGCTGAACACCCCCACTTTGCATCGCGCCTACTCGGAGTTCCGGGATATCACCATGTTGATGATTAAACGGGCGATTGTGCCGCTGCTGCCGCTATTTATTTTCGGTACCTTCCTCAATATGTCCTACTCGGGGCAGATTGCCCTGGTCATCAAGGTAATGATCAAAGTTATTTTGGTGTCAGTGATCCTGACTGTGGTGCTATTACTACTGCAATACACCGTGGCCGGTGCGATTGCGAAAGTTAACCCCTTCACTGCACTAGGCCGGATGGCGAAAGCCTATTTCACCGCGCTGGGGACTGCTTCTTCGGCAGCTACCATTCCGGTGACCTATCAGTGTGCCCGTAACAACGGGGTTTCGGCAGAGATCGCGGGCTTTACCATTCCACTGTGCGCCACCATCCATCTGGGTGGCTCCACGGTGAAAATCACTGCCTTTGCCCTGGCAGTCCTGCAGATGACCGGACAATCCGTTACCTTCGGGAAGATGGCGATGGCCATCATTATCTTAGGGATCACCATGGTGGCGGCACCGGGGGTTCCCGGCGGCGCGATCGCTGCTGCGCAGGGAGTTTTGATGGGCTTCCTGGGCTTCTCTCCCGAGCTGTATTCGCTGATGGTCGCACTCTATGTGGCGATTGACTCCATTGGTACTGCCACTAACGTGACTGGGGATGGTGCTATCGCCCTGGTGGTGAACACGCTGGCGGGCGGCTCCCTGGGTAATGAAAAAGGTAAAGCCATGGCCACCGCTGAAACCATGGTTTCGGCCTCCGACTAAGTAACTAAAGTATTTTGCCCTCGCCGCTATTGGCCGGTTTCGTCCTCAGAAAAACCGAAACCTGCTAATCGGCGAGGGCAAAACAATATCTGGGTAATGCCTTTAGAATGGGAGCCAGAAAGGATCGAAGATTTATGGAACAGTCCCCCTTGCTGCCGCTGCGAGAAGAACTCGCCCAGGTTACCCCCTATGGGGCGCCGCAACTAGAGGTGTCTGCCCGGCTGAACGTAAACGAAAATCCCTATTCTCCCAGCCTCGAGATGATCACCGATATTACCCAGGCGGTTAGCGAGGCAGCGGCGGGTCTTAACCGTTACCCGGATCGAGATTTCACTGCCCTGCGGGAGGCCTTAGCCGGCTATATTAAGCGCGAATCTGGCCTGGACTTTCCGGTCGAACAAATCTGGGCAGCTAATGGCTCCAATGAAGTGATGACCCAACTGTTGGGAGCCTATGCAGGGCCCGGACGCACGGTTTTGGGAACCGAGTATTCTTACTCGATGTATCCGGAGTACGTGCGGGGCGCGCACTCGAAATATGTGACGGTTCCCCGACAAAGCGACTGGAATCTTGATCTGGATGCCCTGCTGCAGGGGCTGCAGGAAGTGCGACCTAGTGTGTTACTGCTGGCAAATCCGAATAATCCGACCGGGACTGCCAGTGGCGAAGCCGAATTAGTACAGATTTTGCAGCAAGCTAAAGAAACCGGGCCGGAGATTAATGGCAGACCCACCGCTACGGTAGTGGTAGTGGACGAGGCCTACGGGGAGTTCCGGGATCCCGAGCAGCCCAGCGCCCTCGCCCTGTTAGAAAAATTCCCGCACTTGGCGGTATCCCGTACTATGTCCAAATCCTTCGGGATGGCGGGGCTGCGCCTAGGATACCTGGTGGCGGCCAAAACGGTGATCGCCGATATTATGCGGGTGCGTTTGCCCTATCACCTTTCGGCACTCACTCAGGCAGCGGCAATCGCGGCTTTAGGACACGCTGAGGAGCAGCTGCGCCAGCTGGCGGAGCTACGCGAGCGCCGCGATGCCTTGGCAGCATGGCTGGAGGCGAAGGGCTACACGGTACCTAAAACCCAGGCTAACTTTGTGCTTTTTGGCCCCTTCCCGGATCGACACCAAGTGTTCAGTGATTTATTGGACCGTGGGGTGTTAATCCGCGAGGTTGGTCCCGCCGGGTTCTTGCGGGTCAGTATCGGCACCGCCGCAGAAGATCAAGCATTTCGTGAAGCATTCGAGGAGGTAACCAAATGAGCCGCAGGGGGAAAGTCACCCGGAAAACCGCGGAATCAGAAATCACGGTAGAAATCAATCTAGATGGTACCGGGAAAAGTCAGATTAGTACGGGGGTACCGTTCTATGACCATATGCTGACTGCGCTTTCGAAGCATTCCTTGATTGATATGAATATTGCTGCTCGCGGCGATATTGAGGTGGATGTGCATCACACGGTAGAAGATACCGCGATTTGCCTGGGTAAGGCGCTGCAGGAAGCTCTGGGGGACAAAGCAGGGATTCGGCGTTTTGCTGATGCCACTGTCCCGCTCGATGAGGCGTTAGCCCGGGCAGTGGTGGACGTGGCCGGACGCCCCTATTGTATGCACAGCGGAGAGCCTGCCGGCCAGGAATATCACCTAATCGGCGGACATTTCACCGGGGCAATGACCCGGCATGTGTGGGAATCTTTTGCCTATAACGCTGGGATCTGCCTGCATGTGGAGGTACTTTCTGGGCGCGACCCGCACCATATCGTAGAGGCGCAGTTCAAAGCGGTCGCCCGGGCGCTGCGGGGAGCGGTGGAAACCGATCCGCGGGTTACCGGCATTCCTTCCACTAAGGGTGCGCTGTGAACGCTGCAAACTTTCCCGAACAGGACGATCCGCGCGATAAAGAACCCGTATCTAAACCCGAGGATTACTTTGATCAGGTGATCGCACAATCCGGGATTAATGGGGAAGAGCTCGATGGCTTTAGCGAAGAAGTTGACCAAGATCTGCAGGCCTGGCAACACTTAGAGGCGCTGCCTCCGGAGGCCGGAGATGTAGCGCTAGTACTGACCAACCTGCTAGAGCCGGTGCCACTAGCCACGATGATGGCGGCTCACGAGATTGATGCCCGGATCGTGGAGACCGAATCCGGATGCGTAGTGTGGAAACGCCTCACTCCCACTCCCGATGATGAGTTAGAGGCGCTGCTGGGGGAGGAGCGACCAGTATCGCCCGAGGCCGAGGCGCTCGCCCTCGCGGTTTCAAAAATTACCCCCTACGGGGCAGTGCTGTTTGTTTCTACTTTGCGTTCGGATCACGATGATGACCCGGGGGTACAGGGGCAAATCACGGCGCGCGTGTACTATGACGGGCATTTTGATCGTACGATTCCGGCGGGCCCCTTGGTTTCTTGCGCTGATGAACGAGTGGAAGATCTACTGCTCGGGCGGACTTCTCCCGAAGACTATCCCGAGATTCGTCCCCCACGCTTGCGCGATTTACCGGGGATTTTGCTGCGGCAGCTGCGGGGACTGCAAGAAGATATTAATCGCCGGGAAGACCCAGATAAGCGGGAGGAAACAGGCGGTGAGTAAACAGGTAGCGGTATTCGACTACGGCTCCGGCAATGTGCGCTCCGCGGTTAACGCCTTAAAGCGCGTCGGGGTTGAGGTTACTCTAACCAGTGACTTTTCTACCTGTCTGGAGGCTGACGGTCTACTAGTACCAGGGGTAGGAGCCTTTGCAGCAGTGATGAAGGATCTACATGCTCGCCGCGGTGACACTATTATTGACCGGCGCCTGGCAGGCGGGCGGCCGGTGCTCGGTATCTGCGTGGGGATGCAAATACTGTTCGAGCGCGGCCTCGAGCACGGTGAGGACACTGCTGGTATGGGGGAATGGCCAGGAACGGTAGAAAAACTCCCTGCCCCGATTCTGCCCCATATGGGCTGGTCAAAGATACAGGTAGGGCAGGGGTCGCAGCTTTTTTCCGGGATCAACGATGAGCGTTTTTATTTCGTGCACTCCTACGGGGTAACCGCTGATCCTGCGGGGTATTATCGGCAGGCTTCTCGTATGAAACCCCCTATTTTTTCCTGGGCAACCCACGGGGAGCCGTTTATCGCCGCGGTAGAGAACGGGCCGTTAGCGGCCACCCAGTTCCATCCGGAAAAATCCGGCGACGCTGGCATGGAACTGCTACGTAACTGGACGCAAACCTTCTAAGGGAGAAACATGTTAGAACTTTTACCGGCAGTAGATGTGGTGTCTGGTCAAGCGGTGCGCCTGCATCAAGGCACAGCAGGTAGCGAAAAAGTCTATGGGGTGCCTTTAGAGGCTGCCTGCAGCTTCCAGGAGGCGGGAGCCCGCTGGCTACACCTGGTGGATTTGGACGCGGCTTTCGGCCGGGGAAATAACACCCAAGTGGTGCAAGAAATCGTTGAACAGGTAGATCTACAGGTAGAGGTATCAGGGGGGATCCGTGACGACGAATCTTTGGAACGAGTACTAAACGCCGGAGCCCGCCGGGTAAATCTAGGAACTGCCGCGATTGAAAATCCGGAGTGGACCTGTCAGGTGATCGCCAAATACGGTGACCAGATTGCAGTGGGGCTGGACGTGCGCGGACATACTCTTGCTACTCATGGCTGGACCAAAGATGCCGGTGACCTCTTTGAAATGATTGCCCGGTTAGATGCGGCTGGCTGCGCACGCTACGTTGTTACCGATGTAATGCGCGATGGTACCTTGACCGGCCCGAATACCCAGTTACTTAAGGAAGTATGTGAAGCCACCCCGGCGAAGGTAATAGCCAGTGGGGGAGTGAGCACTCTGGATGATTTACGTACTTTGCGGGAGCTGACCAGCATCGGGGTTGAGGGCGCGATTGTGGGCAAAGCCCTGTACTCCGGGCAGTTCACCATGGAACAAGCCCTGGCGATTGCTAGCGGGAGAGCCTAGTTTGGAGATTCCCAGCTACGCTCAGGCGGAATCCGCCGACACTAAATCTCTGCCCGCCAAGCAAGAAAACGCGATTTTACGTGCCCTGGCTCGTAATAGTAATTCCGCCGATAAAGGCGAGATAGAACCGGCTATGGCGGCGGCTTTTAAGCTTAACGATCTGCGCGAACGCCTTAAGTCGATAGCGGCGGCACTAGGCTCCGGGAGGGTTATCTTGCCGGTGTTGCCTCATGAAGTCGCCCCTGAGGGGGATTGTCCCAGCGGACAGCTGCCTCAGATTCGTTTAAAAGGTGCCTCCGGGGGACTGGCAGTTCCCATTTATTCTTCGCTGGAGACTATGAATGAGGCCGCAGATGCGGGTTTGGGACATGAACTCGCGTCTTTCGCAGGGGCGGAGCAAGTCCCGCGCCCGCTACCAGTTGGTGCCCGCGCCCTCGCGATTGCCGCGTTAGATTCCCCCGGTCGGATGCTGCTAGATGATACCTACCTCTTGCCGCGCCCGCTGCTCAATGCTTTGGCCTGCGCTGATACTTGGGTTCCCAGTTGGGAGCATCCCTCTTTACTAGCGGAAGTTTCCCGCTTAATCCGGCAGGTGCTTCCGGGGGCGGAATGGGAAATTATTCCGCAAATCGCCGGTCCCGATCGACTACTAGTCGCAGTAGCCCCTAATCTTCCGGGGTTGGCCACCGCTTTGGAGGCTTTGCAAAAAGGGCTTAATGCCTTGGACAATTTGGATACGGCCGCTGATTTATTGGAGGTAACTCCGGTGCCAGCTACTGGCCGAAACTAGCTTCGGTTAAGTGGTAAACCTCGGGCAGGTCTAATGATGCCCGCAGTTGCTAGGTTCTTGCGGAGTTTGCAGATGCCGGCGGTACACCAGGGGTCGCAGCGCCGCCGCCAGCGCATAGAGGATGATTAGTCCCATCACGATCGCCGATCCCGAGGCAGCGGCCGTAAAGTAAGAAAAGACCAGCCCGGCGATACACATCACCACTCCCAGCAGCATCGCCCAGCCCATAGTGGCGCTAAAAGAGCGGGCATAAATCTGGGTGATGGCTACCGGCACAATCATCAGCGCCGAAACTAGCAGCACTCCCACTACTCGCATGGCAGTCGAGACTGTCAGGGCGCTAACTACCGCTAAGCAGATAGTCAAGAGCCTCACCGGAATTCCCGAAGCCAAGGCGAACTCCTCATCGTTACAGATGGAGAAAAGTTCGCGGCGCATTCCCAGGCCAAACACTAGGATCAGTACCGACAGGGCAATCGTTAGGTACACATCCGACCAAGAAACGGCGGCAATGGAACCGAATAGGTAGGAATTTAGTTGGTTGGTAGTGCCCCCGGCGAGGGAAATCACCAGCACCCCGGAGGCGATCCCTCCATAAAAAAGTAAGGCCATCGCTACGTCGCCGCTGGCGCCGCCTTTGGCGCGTACCAATTCTATAATCACGGCGCCTACGATCGAAGCGACCACTGCTCCGGGGATGGCTAAGGTATCCCCGCCCGCAACTTCTGTTAAGTTACCTACTACCCAACCGAGTGCCACCCCGGTAAGAGCCACGTGTCCGATCCCGTCACCTAGTAAGGATAGGCGGCGTTGCACCAGGTAGGTGCCAATAATGGGGGCACTCAGCCCCACCAAGACGGCCACGATTAGGGAACGGAGAAAGAAGGGGGAGGCTAGTAAACTGCTCCAATCTGCAGTAAAGCTCGGCACCAGTGCGCCGCGGCTAGGGGAGGGCGCGAAATTAACCTGCAGATCTGTCGCAGCTAGAGTCGGGTAGGAAATACCGGTGGTGGGAGTAATCATTATTCTTTCCCCTCCGCTTCCGGGAGCGGAGACCGCGCCTCCCTAGGGTTATCGCTGGCAATCTGTCCGGAAACTAAAGTTATGGTGCGGTCGATCAAGGGAGCTAAGGATCCATGTTCATGCAGCACAATCAACATAGTTTTTCCGGCAGTTTTTGCCTCCGCAATGGTGGCAGCCAGACTCTTTGCACTTTGCCGGTCAATCCCGGCCAAGGGCTCATCCATAATTAAAAACTCCGGGTCGCGCACCAGGGCTCGAGCGATCAAAACCCGTTGCTGCTGGCCGCCCGACATAAACTGAAACTTTTTGTTCTCAGAGCCGGCTAACCCCACTTTTGTTAGCGCCTGGCGGGCGCGTTCCCGGTCGGAGCGTTTCGGGCCAATTCGTCCTCGTCGCAATAGCCCGGAGCGCACTACCTCCAGGGCAGTAGCCGGAACCGTGCCGAGGGCGCTTTTACGCTGGGGAACATAGCCAACTTTCGCGAGGGCTTTAGCATAATGTTTCTCGCCGGGGCGGGCACCAAAAATCTCTAAGCTCCCCGAGGTGACTGGATTCAGTCCCACTGCGGCGCGCACCAAAGTGGATTTTCCGGAGCCGTTTTCCCCGCACAGCGCCACGGTAGTTCCGGGGGTGATCTGCAAATTGATATTTTCTAGGATCAAATTGCCCTGTAGGGCGACGGATAAATCCGTCGCCCTAAAAGGTAGAGATGTTTTGGTCTCAGTTACTGACATTTCATCGCTTTACTCAGTTTTTGTAGATTGTCTTGCATTACCTGCAGATAATCGCGGTTCTTATCTACTTGGATTTCCAAGGGGTCAAGTACCTCAGATTTAATCCCGAGTTCCTCAGCCAAAGTTTTAGTGTCTTTATCTCCGAGGGCGCTCTCAGAAAACAATACGTTGACTTTCTTGGCCTTCGCAATATTAGCCACTTCTTGTAGACGAGTCAGCGAGGTTTCGGCTTCCGGATCCACACCTTTAACCCCAACTTGCTCAAATCCGTAGCGGTCTGCCATGTATCCGTAGGCTTCGTGCGCGGTAACTGCAGTAGGGGTGGCGCATTTATTTAGGCCAGCGCGATATTCTTTATCCAGGTTGGCTAGTTTGTCTTGCAGAGCTTTTCCGTTTTTCTGGAAAGTGTCGCCATGATCCGGATCGGCCTTGGTAAGGGTGGCAACTACTTGCGGTACCACTTGGGATAGGCGTTGGGGATCTAGCCAAAAGTGCGGGTCGAATGCACCATGGTGGTGATGCTCGTGACCAGCTTCTTCGTGTTCGCCCTCATGGTCGTGGTCGGCTTCGTGTTCACCTTCATGCTCCGCTGCTTCCTCGGCAGATAGTTTCTTAAGCTTAGCGGCCTTGGCTACATCCAAAGTATTCTTCGGGGCCGCTTCCTTTACCGCATCGTCAACGGCGGCTTGGAATCCCGATAGATAAATTAGCGCGTCCGCCTGCGAAATGGTGGTGAGATCTTTCGCGGATAGCTCTACGTCGTGGGCTTCTCCCGAGGGAGTCAGGTTGGTTACGTCCACTAAATCTCCACCCACTTGGCTGGTTACGTAGGCCAGGGGATAGAAGGAGGCAACGGCGTCGACTTTCCCGCCGGCCTCTTTCCCGCTTTTGGCAGTCGCGGAACATCCGCTCAGCGCCAGAGCGGCAATGGCGGCAGCGCAAATTACTTTTTTCATTCTTTTATGCATAAGCCCTAATATAAACGATAACCGTTCTCAAGAGCAAGGGGTGGCAAACCTGTTCAAAGTGCTAAAAACTCCAGGTAATAACGAATTTTTAGTTATTTTAGGCGGGTAAATCCCGGTTTTAGAGTTGTAAGTCACGCTCTGGCGTTCTGGTTCTGGAAAGTGCAGGCAACCCGGTAGAATCTGGGGTGGTAGCGCCTTGGCGCAGCAAGTTGAGCTTAAGGAGAAAAACAGTGGCTGAAACGCCCTCGAAGTTGGATAGTGTCATCAATCTAGCAAAGCGACGCGGCTTTGTTTACCCCTGTGGTGAAATCTACGGCGGAACCCGCTCGGCCTGGGATTACGGCCCGCTAGGGGTGGAGCTAAAAGAGAACATTAAACGCCAGTGGTGGAACCGGATAGTGCGCTCGCGCGCCGACGTAGTTGGCCTGGATTCCTCGGTGATTTTGCCGTCAAAAGTCTGGGAAGCCTCCGGGCATCTGAAAGCCTTTACCGATCCGTTGATTGAATGCACCGCTTGCCACACCCGTCACCGCGAGGATGACCTGCAGGAAGCATATGCGGAAAAACATCAATTGCCCTCCGCTGATGAGGTCTCCATGGAGGATGTGCCTTGCCCGGCCTGTGGCAAGCGTGGACAGTGGACTGAGCCGCGTGCCTTCTCAGGACTGCTTAAAACTTTCCTGGGGCCGGTCGACGATGAAAAAGGTTTGCACTTCCTCCGGCCGGAAACCGCACAAGGTATTTTTATTAACTTTGCGAATGTGATGTCCTCTGCCCGGATGAAACCGCCCTTCGGTATCGGGCAGATTGGAAAGTCTTTCCGCAACGAAATCACCCCCGGAAACTTTATTTTCCGTACCCGCGAGTTCGAACAGATGGAACTAGAGTTCTTCGTAGAACCCGGAACTGATGAAGAATGGCACCAGTACTGGATCGATGAACGTCTCGATTGGTACCAGAACTTGGGGATCAGCGCCGATAACTTGCGTCTATACGAACACCCCAAAGAAAAGCTGTCTCACTATTCCAAGCGCACCGTGGATATCGAATATGCCTTTGGATTCCAGGGATCGAAATGGGGCGAGCTCGAAGGTATCGCTAACCGCACCGACTATGACCTGGGGGTACACCAGCAGGCATCGGGCAAGAATTTGGATTATTTCGATCAGTCGAAGGGTGAGCGCTGGACACCTTACGTGGTAGAGCCCTCCGCGGGACTAACCCGTTCCCTGATGGCCTTCATGGTAGAGGCCTATAACGAGGACGAAGCCCCCAATGCCAAGGGAGGAGTCGATAAGCGGACGGTACTGCGTCTAGATCCGCGCCTCGCCCCGGTTAAGGCTGCGGTGCTGCCGCTTTCGCGTAAAGACGAGCTGACCGGCCCGGCGCAAGAGATCGCCCAAGAATTGCGCATGCACTGGAACATCGATTATGACCAGGCCGGACAGGTTGGCCGCAGGTACCGCCGTCAAGATGAAATCGGTACTCCTTTCTGTATCACTTATGACTTCCAGTCCGGGGAAGACCAATGCGTAACTGTGCGTGACCGGGACTCGATGGAGCAAGAACGGGTAAAGATCGCGGAGCTAACCTCTTACTTGGCGACCCGTTTGGTGGGCTGCTAAAGGCAGGACGCGTTTGCATCAGCACGTCAGATCTTCGCGTAGGACTCGCCCGGATTCGCGAGCCCTACGTCGCGCTCGGCGGGTTTTAACCGCGCTGATAGTGCCCGTATTACTGGCGATTATTATCGGTATTATCGCGCTTTACAGTCCGAAACCCATAGGGGACGCCCAGCAGGACTGGTCCCAGCAAGCGGCTAACCGTTTAAGCGGGCAAGTGACCGGCTTGGACGGGGAAAAATGTCTGATTCCGGGGCTGAAAATGCCAAAGGGGTCCGCTGATCCCACTAACGGTTTGCCACAAACCCAACCATTGGTATGCGTGAAGGTACTGGAAGGGGAATGGCAGGGCAAAACCGTCCCCGTTAGAGTACCCGAAGAATCCAAGTCTGCGATCCGAGTCGGGACTGCGGTATGGATGATTTACGACACCGATGCTATGGCTACAGGTACCCCTTTCCTGTTCACCGATGTAAAACGGGGAAACGCCTTAGCAATCATGGGACTGCTTTATATGATCATCGTGATCGCGGTGGCTGGAAGACGGGGCTTCCTAGCACTATTGGGGCTGCTGGCCTCCACGCTGGTGATTGTATTCTTTATGCTGCCAGCCCTAATGTCCGGAAAACCGCCCATGTTGGTGACCTTAGTGGGGGTAGGGGCGATTATGTTCCTCTCGGTCTACCTGGCGCACGGGATTACGATCCGCACGACTACCGCGCTCCTCGGAACCTTGTTAGGGATGATGGTTACGGTTTTGCTCGCCTATGCCGGCACCCGGGCAGCCGGGCTAACCGGAGCTAGCGACGAGGACGCCCTGATTTTAGGCACCCAGCTGCCTGCCCTGGCATTGCCCTCCTTATTTATGTGCGGGATCGTGGTGGCCGGTTTAGGAGCCTTAAACGATGTGACTATCACTCAGGCTTCTGCAGTTTGGGAACTTAACGAGACCGATCCCCAGATGTCGCGGCGCAAACTGTTTTCTCGGGCGATGCGGATTGGGCGTGACCATATTGCGTCTACGGTTTATACCCTGGCTTTTGCCTATGTAGGTACGGCGTTGCCAACTTTGATTTTGGCGATGTTATCGCAGCGTCCTTTCTTAGAGCTGCTGACAGTTTCCCAGATCGCGGAGGAAATCGTGCGCACCCTGGTGGCCTCAATCGGGTTGGTACTGGCGATTCCCGCGACTACGGTGGTGGGTACCTTCCTCGTAAAATTTGTGCGAGCTTCCTCCCCCTCGCTTCCGGGAGCGCCTTCTATTTCTGCAGAAGATCCAGAAGTAAATAAGCGGGTAGACTCGCAAACTTGGGGCGAGGGCACGAAAACCATAGCTCCTTCCGGAGGTGGCCGACATGCCCACTAAACTCGGGGAAATTACGCTGGGCACTCCCATCGCGCTGGCGCCGATGGCGGGGGTAACCAATGCTCCGTTTCGCCGTCTCTGCCGGGAACAGACGCTGCAAGCGCTAAAAGATTTAGGGATTACCGCTACTGACGGGGCAGCCAGCGGGCTCTACGTTTGCGAAATGATTACTGCCCGCGCCCTGGTGGAAGGTAGTTCGCGCACTCTAGATTTAATCAAACCCGACCCGGAAGAGACCTTTCGTTCCGTCCAGCTGCACGGGGTAGACCCGGAAACTATGTATCAAGGTGCCCGGATGCTGGTGCGTCAGGGTCTGGCTGATCACCTGGACATTAACTTTGGTTGCCCGGTGCCTAAAGTGACCCGCAAAGGTGCCGGGGCGGCGCTACCTTGGAAAATCGAGCGCTTCGGACAGATAGTGGCGGCAGTAGTCGCTGGGGCAAGGGACGGGGAAAAGGACTCTCCGCGGGATCAGTCCGTGCCGGTGACTGCCAAGATTCGCATCGGGATAGACGCCGATCATGAGACCTATCGGGATGCTGGCAAACTGGCGCAAAAAGTAGGGGCGAGTGCCGTGGTGCTGCATGGCCGCAGCGCTAACCAATACTATTCTGGCAGTGCTAACTGGGAAGCCATCGCGCAGCTGCGACAAGATTTAGAGATTCCAGTCTGGGGAAATGGCGATATTTTCTCTGCCGAGGACGCCCTGGCGATGTTTCAGCAAACCGGGTGTGCAGGCGTAGAGATTGGTCGCGGATGCCAGGGGAGGCCGTGGCTATTTTATGACCTGGCCAGTGCGCTTAACGGCTCGGATAATCGGGCTCGCCCCAACTTGGGACAAGTGTGTGAAATGGCTTTGCGACACACCCAGATGCTTAGCTCGTGGATGGGCAACGAGGAGCGCGCCCTGCGGGATATGCGCAAACACCTAGGGTGGTATTTCCGGGGCTTTGCGGTCGGGGGAGACTTCCGCCGCGCCCTCACCAGTGCTAATAGTATGCAAGAGCTAGAGCAATTGTTTTCTACCCTGGATTCGGATTTACCCTTCCCGCCAGCAGCAGAAGGTAAACGTGGCCGGCGGGGAAACCCCCGCAAAACCCACCTGCCGGAAGGATGGCTAGCTACCCGCGAGGTCGATGCGGCTGCTGCCCGCATCCTGGAGGCCGCTAAGTTAGATACTTCCCTTGATCAGGGCGGCTATTAAAGGAAAATACTCACATACCGGCTAGAGTGAAATATATGGAAACCGCGCCCTATTCTCCCCGTGACCGCGAACGCTGTCAGGCGGAGCCGCCCAAATCGTCGCATCGCACCGAGTTCGCCCGGGATCGCGCCCGGATTATGTATTCCTCGGCGCTGCGGCGTCTGGGCGCCAAAACCCAGGTGCTCGGTCCGGCCACCGATTCTTTTATCCGCACTAGGCTTACCCACTCCATAGAGGTTTCCCAGGTCGGCAGGTCAATCGCGCAAGAGATGGGATGCGATCCCGATATCGTGGATGCTGCTTGCCAAGCCCATGACCTGGGACATCCACCTTTTGGGCATAATGGGGAGCGCGCACTCGACGAAGTAGCCCAAGACATTGGCGGTTTCGAGGGGAACGCTCAAACCTTCCGCTTACTAACCCGGCTAGAGCCGAAAGTGATCAGCGAGGAAGGGCGTCCTCTGGGGTTAAATCTCACCCGCGCCACCTTAGATGCGGTTTGTAAATATCCCTGGCTAAAAGGGCAGGGCGCGAACAGTGAATATTCGCGTAAAAAATACAATTGCTATCGCGAAGACGCCCCGGTCTTTAACTGGATGCGCAAATTTTCTCCCCCGCATCAACGCTGCCTAGAGGCGCAAATCATGGATATATCTGATGATATTGCCTATTCTGTGCATGACATAGAAGACGGTATCCAAACCGGGGAGCTGGACCCGGCTACCTTGGGGGAGAGTAAATCTTTAGAGCTGGTGTTTGAAACCACGACTGCCTGGTACGGGGATACCTCCGGAAATGAACTAGAAAATGCGTGGAAACGGATTTGTGCCCTGCCCCAATGGCTAGCTAGTTTCGACGGTTCCTATCAGGATATGGCGCGGCTAAAAAATATGACTTCTCAACTGATCGGGCGTTTTTGTTCGGCAGTTTCAGCCGCGACTTTACAGGCGGCAGGAACCGGTCCCCTGCATCGTTACGATGCAGATTTAGTCATTCCCGAAGCTACCCTAGCGGAAATCAAGCTGCTAAAGGGGATAGCCGCCGCCTATATGATGGCGCCCCGTGAAACCGAACCTATTTACTTAGCCCAACGCACCACTATCTATGAACTTGCCGACGCCCTCTGGGAACGCCCGGAGGAGCTGGAAGAACCTCATCGCGCAACTTGGCGCGAGGCGAGTGGAGATGACGGCCGGTTGCGAGCCCTGGTCGATCAAATCGCATCTTTGACCGACACTACCGCTAACCAGTGGCATGCCCGTCTGTGCGGCATGTTCCGTTCGCTGTAAGATTCGGAACCCGTATCCCGTCCGCGTCGCCCTCGCCTATGATTAAGACATGGCTGGGTTAATTCGACGCGAAGATATCGATCAGGTACGCGAGCGTGCCCGCATTGATGAAATCGTGGGCGAACAGGTGGCTTTGCGCCCCGCCGGAGTCGGGGCTCTAAAGGGGCTTTGTCCCTTCCATGACGAACGTACCCCCTCTTTTCATGTGCGTCCTGCCCAGGGCTATTATCACTGCTTTGGATGCGGTGAAGGTGGGGACGTGATCAAGTTTGTCGAAAATATTCATCACCTTTCTTTCGCCGAAGCGGTGCAATATTTGGCGGATAAAACCGGCGTCACCTTGCATTACGAAGAAAGTGGAGGTGGGGATAGGAAAGATCCGAACCGGGTTTCCCGGGCACGGATCCTGGAAGCCAATCGCAATGCCGCCCAGTTCTTCCGTTCCCAGCTGGGCAGTAAAGAAGCGGTCGAGGCGCAAAAGTTTTTGAGCGCTCGCGGTTTCGATGCCGACGTAGCGGCCAAGTTCTCATTGGGATACGCTCCTGCCTCCTGGGATGCGCTACTTTCCTATCTGCGTAAACGGGGATTTACTGAGCCAGAATTGGCGGCATCGGGACTGTTTTCCCGGGGACAACGCGGCCCCTATGATCGTTTTCGCGGGCGGCTCATTTGGCCCATATCTAATCTAACGGGAGAAATAGTAGGTTTTGGGGCACGCCGGCTAGGTGAGGATGATAAAGGACCTAAGTATCTGAACACTCCCGAGACTGCGGTCTATAAGAAGTCCAAGGTGCTGTACGGGATCGATATGGCTAAAAAAGCGATCAGCCGGCAGCGCCGCATCGTGGTGGTGGAAGGCTACACCGATGTGATGGCTGCCCATCTGGCGGGGGTGGAATGCGCGGTTGCTACCTGCGGTACTGCTTTTGGTTCCGATCATGTGCAGATTGTCCGTCGCCTTCTCGGTGATAATGCTGATCCGGCAGCCGGGGTGTTGCTATCGTCGGGGAAGGCGCGTGGTGGGGAAGTAATATTTACTTTCGATGGTGACGAGGCCGGACAAAAAGCGGCTTTGCATGCCTTCGGGGAAGATCAGGCTTTCGCTTCCCAAACTTTCGTGGCGATTGAGCCTTCGGGTAAAGATCCTTGCGATTTGTGGCAAGCACAAGGAGCCAGTGCGGTGCGGGCACTGGTAGATTCGCGGCGTCCCCTTTTTGAGTTTGTTTTACGCACTATCCTAAAAGCTTATAACTTGGATACTTCCGAAGGGCGAGTAAACGGTTTGCGGGCGGCTGCCCCGGTGGTGTCGCGGATTAGGGACGTGGCGTTACGTTCGGAATATACTCGCCGCCTCGCCGGTTGGGTGGGGATGCCGGAAGATGAAGTGCGCCAGGTAGTGCATAACGTGTCCCGGGCGCAAACCAGATCCGCTGCCGGGGCAGAAAATATTCCTGCAGCCAGCCCCTATGTGTCCAGAGGAGCCGCTGGATCTGGACAGGGCGGGAACTCAGCCGCGCCTGCTGCGCCCCCGGCCATTACTTTGCCCGACAGTTCCGATCCGGTAGCCAACCTGGAACGGCAAGCTCTGGAATGTCTACTGCAGTTGCCTGCCAGCCTATTTGGGCTCGGGTTGGAACAGGTCTCTCCGGAAGCTTTCCGGGTTCCCATGTTTAGCGCTCTATTTTCGGCGGTTTCTTCCCTGGGAGGATTAGATAACTATGCAGAGCTGTGGCGGGGTGCCGAGGACGAGCTGGGGTTGAAAGGGCAGCGCGCGATCCTGCTAGCGAATAAACGCTGGGTGGAACTTGTAGGATCAAATATCCCTCCGCAACTGCAAAGTTTAGTATCGGCACTAGTAGTTTCTCCGCTTCCGCAAGATGATCCCGCGCGTCTAAATGACTACGCCCGAGGGGTGTGGGGAGCAATGATTCGCGGTGATCTCTCCCGCCAAATCGCGGAGATGAAGGCGCGATTGCAACGCTGCGACCCCCAGGATGAGCAATACCAACAGATTTTTTCTACCTTAATGAACCTGGAAAATACCCGCCGTAACCTGCAAGAATCTAAATAAGAAACAACTTAGGTACGCAATACTAATTTAAGTAATGACACTATTTCTATTTAAATTTAGGGAATACTATTTCATTTATTAGAAGACAATAGCCTTTCTACCAGCAGTTATGTGCTTTTATTTATAGAGGCGACATTTCGGCATTTAATTACTTTTACTTCGTTGATTCCCTTTGTAGATTGAAACTGTCTTTATAAAAACTTCAAAGGAGGAACACAAATGGCAATGCCAGGAGTAAAATGTTCAGCTAGTGATTGTGCCTTCAACGACAATGGTTGCAACGCTTACGCGGTAACCATCGCAAAGGGTGGATGCGCAACCTTTATTGCCCTCGACGAGAAGGGTGGACTAGGAAAAGTTAATTCCCAGGTTGGGGCTTGCCAGCTTGCAGACTGCAAATTCAATAAGCACCTGCTCTGCCAAGCTGATTCCGTCAAGGTAGGCGACGATGAAAAATGCCTTACCTTTGCTACCGCCTAAGTAAACGGGTGGACAGCAGCTACGAATCCGGATTCTTACCTAAATGGTAAGGATTACAGCTTAAAGGGGCTGAGGAGTAAAACTACTCCTCAGCCCCTTTAGTTATTGGTTCCACCCCGCAGGCAGAGCTTCGCTTCAAGATTTGCAAGCCTAAAGCTGTTCCCGGCTGAAGGGTTCTTGTCTGGAGTTAAAGGAACTAGCTATAGCAGTTGGGCACGTAGCTGCTCGGGCGAGGACGGAGAATACCAGGCAGGAGGGATATCCAGGACGCTGGCAGCCCCGCGGTGGCCATGTTCGTGCAGACGAACGAGGGCGCGAGCGCTAGCGGCCACCATCGAGCCGGTGAAATCGGGGTTGGAGTCCAGTTGTAGCTGGAAACGTGCCAAGTGTTTGATTCCCTCGCGGGTATGTCCTACCCGAATTACCTCCCCGCCATGAGGCATCCCGGCGTGATCACGCGCCAGCTCCTCGGCAGAAATAAAGTTAACGGTGGTTTCATAGTCCGCAAAATATTTAGGCATTTCCTTGATTTCGCGGGTAATCCGCTCTTTATCGGCTCCGGAAGCAGCTACTACGTAGCAGAGACGAGTATGTTTATCTGCCGTGGTCAGCTGGGGATGTTCGCCGCTTTCTACCGCTCGCATCGCTTCGGGGTTGGGGACGGTATATTGCACTGCGCCCTCCACCCCTTCGATACGGCGAATCGCGTCCGAGTGACCTTGAGAAACCCCGCGCCCCCAGAAAGTATGGGTATAGCCATCCGGAAGCACCGCTTCGGTGAGAGTCCGGGCAATCGAGAACAGACCGGGATCCCATCCGGTGGAAATCAGGGCAGTATGTCCCGCTTTCTTGGCCGCGGCATCCATATCCGCAAAGTAGGCAGGAATATCGGCATGGGTGTCAAAAGAATCTACCGTATTGAAGTAGGCGACGGCCGCCGGTCCCTGGGTGCGCAGGTCTGTAGCGCTGCCTCCGCAGCAAATACAAACGTCAACTTTTCCCTTAAAATCAGCCATCTGGCTTAGAGGGAAAACCGGGGTACCGGCGGTTTTTAGGCTCTGCGGATCCCGGCGAGTAAACACCGCTACCGCTTCCATATCATCCGCGGCGTTGACGGCTCTTTCAACTGCCCGTCCCAGATTGCCGTATCCATTGATTGCAACTTTTATCGTCATAGCCAGATATTACAATCTGGGATTAGCTCCATGTAAAAGCTGCCCAAAACTTAGACAAGGTGAGGTCTAAGTTTTGGGCAGCTACGGGAGCTTTCTTTAGGCGTCTAGCGGAATATCAGGGTATTTGGCCTGCCAAGTTTCCCGATAATAGTCGGCCAGCTTTAGTTTGCTAGCGGCGGCATTATCTACAATCACCACTACGTCCAGGTGGTATTGCAGGATTGAGGCCGGGCAAAAAGCACTAACCGCGCCTTCTACCGTGTCTGCCACCGCGTCAGCCTTTTGCTCTCCAAAAGCCAGCAGGATCGCTTGGCGCGAGCGCATGATCGTCGCCAGACCCTGGGTGATGGCGCGGCGGGGAACTTTTGCTTCCTCACCATCAAAGAAACGGGCATTATCACTGATCGTGCGGGGAGCTAAGGTAACCACATTGGTGGGGTTAACTAGGCAGCCGGAGGGCTCATTGAAACCAATATGGCCATCGGCACCAATACCTAGAATTTGCAGGTCAACCCCGGAGGTAATCGCTTCCTCGTAGCGGCGAGCTGATTCTTCCGGGTCGGGAGAAAGCCCATCGGGGGTATTGAGGTTTTCGTCCTTGAGTCCGGTCTTCTCCGCGCCTACCAATTCGCGGCGAAGCACATTGCGATAACGCTCTGGATGGTCAGGGGCGATCCCTACGTATTCATCTAATGCCCACCCGGTGCAGTGTTCTAAAGTGAAATCTGTTTCGGTGTGGGCTTTACGTAGCTCCGCGTAGAGCCCTTCGGGGGTGGAACCGGTAGCTAAGCCCAGCCGAAAACCGGGTTTTACTTGGGGAACAATCAGTTTTGCTGCCAGTTTTGATCCAGCTTCCGCAGTGGGAGTAATCGCAATTCGCATTTTGGTCTCCTTCGGTAGGAATTATCCAGCTTTGGCTAGCTTAAGTCATGGTTGGCTTAGCTCAAGTCATTGTTATCTTCTCACGTTGATTCGCGCTCGTGGCTACGGCGCGCGTTAACCGTAAAATTGTTTTCCTCTAAAACTAGGGAGCTAAAACATGAGAAAATAGATTTACGTGGTCGTGGGAGGAAGAAATGACGCAACGCAGAAGAATTACCTTAAAAGATATTGCGGAGGAAACTGGCCTATCGATTTCCTCGGTATCGCTTGCGTTGCGCGATGATTCGCGCATATCGGAACCAGTGCGTACGCGTATTAAAGAGGTAGCTCATCGCTTGGGATACCAAGTAGATCTTTCTGGAGCGATGCTTAGAAGCTCTAAACCTAAGATAATCGGAATCGTTGCGCAGCTGGATCAGGAGTTACATAACAAGTACGTCGCGAGCATTAACCGCTATGCGCAGGCAGCTGGTTACCGTACGATTACTCAAAACGCGTCGCTGTCTAATGGCTATCGGCAGAGCCTAGAAGCTCTTTCGCAGTTGCGGATTAATACCAGTGTCGCGATTAATCCTGATTTTTCCGGTGATGAACTTCCTCCAAATCTAGCCCCTGCGGTAGTAGTAGGTCAGAGCAGGGTTGCAGGTGCCGATTTGGTGCGTTCGTCAAACTATACGGGGCTTTCCGAACTGGTATTACATTTAAAATCATTGGGTCATGCGGAAATAACCTATTTAGATGGCCCGCAAAGCTATTCGTCTAAAATTCGACGCGAATCATTATTACGAGCTGCTGTTGAGGCGGGGATAAAGGTTCACCCGATTCCGGCCGGAAATACGGTGGATGATGGTTTCGGAGCCGTACAACAACTTTTGACTGAATCCTGGACTCGGCAAAAGAATCATCTCGATTCAACGAAACTAGCTTTGTCAGGAATTACTGCGCTTGCTTGTTATAACGATCAGGTGGCAGAGGGCGCTATGGTAGCTCTTTATCGTGCTGGCTTTTCAATTCCAGGAGATGTCTCGGTGACTGGCTTCGATAATTCACTGGGGGCAGCATCTGTAGCTTTTAACCTGACCACGGTAGATAGGGGGACTGCGAAGGTCGCTGAGCATGTGACCCAACTAGCGATTAGGAGAGCTGAAAAGCAGATTGAATCGGTGGAAGAAATTACTGTCGAAAGTTCCTTAGTGGTCAGGCGATCAACCGGGCCGGCCTTCTTCCTACAAAATTAGCTCCGACAATCTAGTTGAACGTTAAAGCAACAATTAGGATAAATGATCATTTATTACCTGTATGCCTTACGACATGCCTGATAAATTAAATTCAAACGTTTGACTTAAGTTTTTAAATCGTTTATTTTGTTCTTGTGCCTCTTGGCGCGTTTAAGGGTTATTCGGAGCAAAGGAGCTACGTATATGCGAACTAAATTGAAAAATCTGGGATTCACTGCGACCTCATTTTTGTCGTTGGTGCTGATTACGGTAAATGCCCAGTTGATTTATGCTTTTTGGGATATTAGAAATACCATCCCTAAAGATTTTCCTACAGCCATGGGGGTCACTGACGCTCAGGCCGGAAACCTGTATTCAATGCAGGGGTTAGTTATCATCCTGGGAACGATCGCATTGGGATGGATAGGTGACCGCTTTGCAATTCGCACGATTATGCTGATTTCTTCACTGGGGGCTGGGGGCGTCTCCCTCTTTATCACCGTCTTTTCCCCCAATCTTTCTTTTGGAACTTTGCTAGTCTGCTTCTTCCTAATGCTTCTATTTACAGAGGTACTGTTCAAACCGGCGAACTTTAAAGCCGTGAGTCTTTCAACCACTGAGGATCATCAGGGAACCGCCTTTGGATTTTTCGAGTTTGGTCGCGGGCTATTAGCTTTCTTGGTTTCTTTGATGTGGACGGTGATGGTTGCTTCCGGTGCCAGCGCCCGCACTATTATGTACACTTCCTCAATAATCGTTCTGGTTGCAGGACTAATGGTATTTTGGGCGGTGCCTAAGGGTCAGAAAGTTGGCGATGAAGACACCCAAACTTCTAACACCCTGGAAGCTATTAAAGGAGTTGGCAAAGTAGCAAAGCTACCGGTCGTCTGGTTGACTGGTATTAATGTATTTTGCATTTACGGAACTTTCGTAGCTGCTGGAACTTATTTTGCTCGTTTCTTGCAGGCTGGATACGGAACTTCCGCAGTTGCAGCAGCAACTTTTGCGACTACGGTAATTGCTCTGCGCATGTTGCCCCTGGTATCAACAATCCTGGTTGAGAAAGTGTTTAAATCAACTGTTCGGTTTATGAGAACTATGGAAATAGCTCTGGTAGTCATGCTGGTAGTCATTGCTACTATCTTCTTTAGTAATAGCCCAGAAATTACTTCCTACCCAGCCGGGAAAGTTCCGGAAGGACTCATTTCTGGTGGGATGTTCTGGACACTAATTGTGATGATGCTGCTTGCTTCGGCGACCACCTTTATGATTCGCGGCGTTTACTATGCTCCTATCGGAGAATTTGGGGTGGCCAAGAAGAATTCTTCGGCAGCCATGTCCTTTGCGATTACCGTGGGATATATCCCTGCTTTGCTAGCTCCCATTGTTCTGGGGGGTCTAATCACTCCTTCGGTCACCAACGATAAGGGGGAAGTAATAACTGAAGTACTTACTTCCACCAATATTTTGGGGTCGGCATTCCTAGGATTAGCGGTGTTAGCTCTGGTGGCGGCGGTAATGTCGCACATCATGGTGAAAATGCAACAGCGTCAAAAACAGGGGAACTGAGGGAAAATGGTAGATTTATCAAAACCAGCAGACTGGATGGCGGGATATCCTGATTCAGTTCCTATATGTGATCTCACCATCCCGGGAACTCATGACTCGATGACCGCGCCTTGCCCGCAAAGATACTACAAAACTCAGACGCTATTGTTGCAAGATCAGCTGCTCGCCGGTGTGAGATTTTTAGATCTGCGAATCAGAAGCACTTTAGTGGCTGCGCACCGCGAGTGGATAAGCGACATTAAAGCTCAAGATATTTTGGAAACTATTCAGAACTATCTCAGGGAGCATCCCCAGGAATTTCTATTAGTTAGATTCCAAAATGCCAATGAAAATAAGGATGACTTTCCGCAATATTGCGAACAAATAGTTAAACTTATCGAAGCAAATCGGGATTTATTCTTTCTTTGGGAGGAAGAAAATCAAGTTGCCATTAGTGAGTTAACTTTGGGGCAACTACACGGAAAAATATTGGCACTGGAATGTGCCCCCCGACAGTATCAAGCAACTCATTTAGAAGATTGCATCTGGGCATATCCTTGGCATGAAGCGGAAAAAATCCGGCTTCAAGACTTATGGGATGGCCCCAGTTTAGAAGATAAACAGCAGGCAATCTTGCAGTTGTCGGAAGATAACTCTCAGGGGGTGCTGCGTTTGAATCATATTAGTGCCACCAATGGTGAGTTAGGGTTTCCAGATGCTTATGCGAGTGCTTTAAATCCCTGGATCTGCGATATTTACGCAAACAAGGAATCTAGATGCAAGCAAAGGCCCCAGGTATTAATTTGTGACTATCTGACCCCCGAGCTTGCCCAAACTCTGATAACAGCTGGGCGAAATAGTTGCCAAAGTTAGGTGAGGAACATGGAAAACGATAAGTGGCAAAAATTATTAGATTGCGCGGTATCTACCGTAAAGCAAGCGGCTGAAATGGCGCTTGAACCGGGAATAGAACTGAATATCGAAACGAAAAGTAATCGCAATGATTTAGTTACCGATGTCGATAAGGCGATAGAGCAATTTATAGCTGATCAGATGACGGCGGCTACCGGCTATCCTGTCTTGGGAGAAGAAGGGCATGAGGTTGATTCTTTCGAAGGCAGAGTCTGGCTAGTAGATCCCATCGATGGAACCATGAACTACATTGAAACCCGACGAGACTATGCAATTTCCTTGGCACTATGCGAAAACGGTGTTCCGGTTTTGGCAGTAGTGCAAGATGTGGCAGCCGGCAAAACCTATACTGCCACTTTAGGGGGAGGGGCGTTCTGTAATGGAACCCCCTTGGAAAAAGTTGATCCCGATGTTGATTTTCAGCAAGTAGTACTACTAACCGATCTCAAAGAGATTCGCGCACTTCCACGTTTAGCCCAAGTGCTAGCGGAATCTCGAGGTCACCGTCGTTATGGTTCAGCCGCACTGGAAATGGTAGAAGTAGCCGCTGGTAGGGCAGGGGGATTTGTCCATTTATGGGTGTCCCCTTGGGATATAGCTGCAGCTACTTTAATCTGTACCGAAACTGGATGCTTAGTTTCCCGTTTTGATGGTTCCAATATGGATGTGCGCCAAAAAGGTTCAGTTATGGCTGCTTGGCCAAAGGTACATTCCGGATTGCTGTATCGGTTGGTGCAGGCACCAAATTAGGAACTATTGGTAATCTTCTGCCAAGGTCTGACTCCACCTTTGGCCAGAGGAATCGCCCAGATAGGTAATGGCTGGGTGGAGGAAGGATTCCTCCACCCAGCCATTACTCCTAAAAGCTAGCTGTTATCAAGAAGTGCCAGTTGATCTGCCAGTCTTTCCAAAACCAAGTAGACGGAACTTGATCTTAACTTAGCGTTGGGTCAGCAGTCTCCTGTGCTACTGGCTCTGTTTAGCCGCAAGCACCTGGCGGAGAAGCTAGATTTTTTGGCTGTCCAGCTTCCATACCTGTTCAGCGTAGTCACTGATAGTGCGATCAGCGCTGAAGCGTCCGGACTCACAGATGTTGATCCAGCATTTACGTGCCCATTCAATTTGGTCAGCATATTCGAGAGCAGCGCGATCACGCACTTCCCGATAATCAGCGAAATCACCAAGTACGTAGTAGACGTCAGCCGGTTCGTAGCCGTTGGAATCTAGTAGCGACCCCAGCAGATCATGGAACAGACCGGTACCACCATCATCTAAGGTGCCATCAACAAACGCATCCAAGGTACGTTTAAGTCCTGGCACGGTCTCATATAGGTTTCGCGGATCGTAAGTGCGCCGCAACTCTGGAAGTTCTTCTTCCTTGGCGCCGAAAATGTAGGCGTTTTCTTCACCCACAGAATCGACGATCTCCACGTTGGCACCATCTAAAGTACCCAGACACAGGGCGCCGTTCATCATGAACTTCATATTCGAGGTTCCCGACGCCTCTTTACCAGCAGTAGAAATCTGTTCGTGAATATCGGCAGCGGGAATAATATGTTCCGCCGGCGAAACGTTGTAGTTTTCGACGAACACTACCTGAATAATTTGGGAAACCTCGGGGTCACTGGCGACCAGTTCCCCAATCGTATTAATCAGCTTAATAATCGCCTTGGCACGTACATATCCGGGAGCAGCTTTCGCTCCGAAAATGAATACCCGATGCGGCCAAGGTTTCTGCGGATTCTCTTTGATCCGGAAATAGAGATCCAAAATGTAAAGGGCATTTAGCAGCTGGCGCTTATATTCGTGCAAACGTTTAATTTGCACATCGAAAATCGCCGACGGATCAATCTTTTCCCCGGAACGCTGCTCCAACCACTTGGCGAAATCCCGTTTGTTATCGGCCTTTACCCCCAGTAACTGAGCCATTAGATCCGAGTCATCAGCGAGCTTACGCAGGCTCTTGAGCTGATCCATATCGGTAACCCAATCAGTCGAGCCCAGCTTCTCGGTAAGCAGGCTAGCTAGACGAGGATTACACTGTTTCAGCCAGCGCCGCGGCGTAACCCCATTTGTCTTGTTGTTAAACTTTTGCGGCCAAATCTCGTACCAGTCTTTCAAAGTCTGCCGTTTAATGATCTCGGTATGCAGAGCCGCCACCCCGTTAATCGAAAATGCGGCATAGCAGGCAATCCAAGCCATATGGATCCGTCCGCCATGAATCGGCGACATATAGTCAATCCGGGCAGCGTCAAAGCCCAGCGCCTCCAGTTCCATCCGGAAACGGCGGTCAATCTCCGCTACAATCTCCAAAATCCGGGGGAATAGTCGCTGGAAAATCGCGTATTCCCAGGTTTCGAGAGCTTCAGCGAGCACCGTATGGTTGGTGTAGGCGAAAGTGTTCTGCACGATCTGCCAGGCATCTTCCCAATCCATCCCATGGTCATCGAGCAAAATCCGCATCAGTTCCGGAATTGCCAATACCGGGTGAGTATCGTTTAGCTGAATACAATTGTATTTCGCGAAATCGCGCAGGTCATCGCCATGATGCTTAATGTAGTTCTCTACCATGTCCTGCAGGGAAGCAGACACGAAGAAGTACTGTTGGCGCACCCGCAGCACTTTGCCCTCGAAAGTAGTGTCGTTGGGGTAGAGCACCCGGCACAGGTCAGCTACACGTTCCCGCTCGATAATCGCATCGGTGAAACGCTGAGAGTTGAAAGCCTCATAGTCGAACTCTTCCATTGGCTCTGACTTCCACAGGCGCAAGGTGTTGACGTTATCGGTGCCATAGCCGGTGATCGGCATATCGTAGGGAATCGCCCGCACCTGCATATCCGCGAAGTTAATAAAACGCGGTTCTTCCTCGCGGCGAATGACGAAAGGATAGCCTTCCTCCATCCAGGGATCCGGATGTTCCCGCTGGTTACCGTTTTCGAAAGCTTGTTTAAATAGTCCGTAACGGTACAAGATTCCATATCCGCGCACCGGTAGGTTCATAGTGGCGCAAGAATCTAGGAAACAGGCAGCTAGACGTCCCAAGCCTCCGTTACCCAGAGAGGCATCGTGCTCGGCCTCCAGAACGTCGGTGAGATTCATACCGAAGGCGTTAGTAGCCTCTTTTGCCTGCTCTAACAGTTCCAGGTTATCCAGGTTATTGAGCAGAGCTCTGCCCATCAGGAACTCGGCCGAAAAGTAATGCTCTTGGCGTCCCGACGCATACTTTTCGGTGGTTGCTTCCCAGTTTTCGGCGATACGTTCTACGATCGCTTGTGACATTCCTGTCCAAAACTCCATAGGGGTGGAGTCTTCGGCGCGGCGTCCAGAAATAGAACGGGTAAATGAACCTAAAGAATGGGTAAGGTTGTCTGCCATATTCAATCTCCTTGCAAGGCTTACGATTCCAAGGCTATCGGTTAAAGGTGAAATGACCGACCTAAATCCACTATTTTGGCAGTGGTGTTAGTTACACCCGTTTCATCTTGCCATTTGTCGCTGTTTTCGGAATTCATCGGGAAAAGTCTGCGCAGCTAAGCACCGAAAATCCCTAGATTTCGATCCACAGAGTTTGTCCCGGGGCTATTTGATCTTCTCTGCTGTGGTTTGAGCTAGGCGAGGAGCCAATCCCCGGGGTAGCTAGGACTATTTTTGCTGAAGCTGCTACCGTGATCTTCGGCAGCGGTCGCATGCCTATTCCCAGGTTAGTTACTACCACCACTTGACGCCCGTTCGCTCCGGTAACCTGCAAAGCCAGTACTTCGGGATCGCTGTCTAGCCAGGTAGATTCGCCCATTCCGAGGCCGAGGTCGCGGCGCACTGCAAGCATTTTGCGGTAAAAGTTTAACGGAGAGTTCGGGGCAGATTCCTGTGCCTGCACCGACAGCCCACCCCAATTATCCGGTTGCGGCAACCAGGCCGGGCTAGCTCCCGCAGGGGAGAACCCAAAGTTAGAACCAGGATCATCTGACCAGGGGAGCGGTACCCGGCAGCCGTCCCGTCCTCGTACCCTAAAATCGGAACGCTGCCAGGTGGGATCTTGGCGAGCCTCATCTGGAAGGGTCGTGGCTTCCGGCAGCCCCAATTCTTCCCCGTTATACAGGTAGATGGAACCAGGTAGCCCCGCGAGGAACGCGGTTGCCGATAGTGCCCGAGTCAATCCGATTTCTTGATCCGGTTGCGGGTCACTTGCCCCGATTCCGTTGTCGGTATTCGCTCCACTGGGGTAGCCGAAACGGGTGGCATGGCGGACTTTGTCATGGTTAGAAAGTACCCAAGTGGGGGGAGCCCCTACCGAGGCAGAAGCCTCTTGGGTGCGCCGGATAACTTTTCGTAGGGCGGCTGGCTCCCATTGGCAGTTGACTACCGAGAAATTGAAGGCCTGGGACATTTCGTCTTCCCGCACATACATAGCTTCTTGTTCCGGGGTATTGACCCAGGCTTCGGCTACTAGCATCCGGTCACGGCCATATTCATCTAGCACTTGGCGCCATTCGCGATAAATATCGTGGACTCCCGGCTGGTTAAAGAAAGGTCCCACATCGAGGGCGCGCCCATTGTCGCTATTCGGGCCTTCGTAATTTAGGCGATCCGGCCCCACCAAGTCATCGGGCAACGCGGGGTCTTTCACTAGGCCATGCGCGACATCTACCCGAAAACCATCTACTCCGCGGTCTAACCAAAAACGTAGGTAGGAGCGGAAAAAGTCGTGAACTTTAGGGTTCTCCCAGTTGAAGTCGGGCTGAGAGGCATCAAAAATATGCAGGTACCACCAGTCCCGGTCGCTAGCTTTACCAGTTAGGGGCTCCACTTCCGACCAGGCAGATCCGCCGAACATAGACCCCCAGTTGTTGGGAGTAGTATCCGCGCATTTGCGGAACATATACATATCGCGCGCCGGATCTCCTGGCTCCGCGGCTAGCGCCTGTTTAAACAGGGGGTGATCCCAAGAAGAATGATTAGGAACCACATCAATGATGGCTTTCATTCCACGAGCGTGGAGCTCGGCGAGTACCTTGTCGAAAGTCTCCAAGTCGCCATATTCGGGATTAATATCCAGATAATCGGCTACGTCGTAACCAGTGTCGTGTTGGGGAGAAGGATAGAAAGGGGAAAACCAAACCGCATCAATCTCCAGTTTTTCCAGGTAGTCCATTTTTTCCAAAACCCCGGCCAGATCGCCGATCCCGTCCCCGTTAGAATCGGAAAAAGAACGGGGATAAATCTGATAGATGGCGGCACTACGCCACCACTGATCCCAGTCACCTCGTTGCACGCGGCTCATTTACTTCTCCTCTGTGGTTGTTTAAACAGTCTTAGTCCTCACTGCCTTTGCGGCGACGCCGACGGGCTCGGCGCGGACGAGGCTGGCGTTGCGTACCGGCACCTTGGTGGCTATCGCGTTCCCGACGCCGATCGCGTCCATTCCGGGATCCTTTACCCCGTCCGCCTCCAGAGCGACCGCGAGAATTTTGCCCGCGCGGGGAGCGTCCGCGACCGCGCCCATGTCCACCGGTTTCCCCTAGGTCTTCGAGTTTTTCGGCGGCGAGACCGGCACGTTTACGCATCGAACGCGGCAAGCGCCCGCCCGCGTCCTCGGGAATATCCAAATCGGTATAAAGGTGAGGACTGGTGTGGTAGGTTTCCACCGGTTCTTCTATTCCTAGGGAAAGCTCTTTATTTATCAGCTTCCAGCGGGGAACATCATCCCAGTCTACGAAGGTAATCGCGGTTCCGGAATTACCGGCGCGACCAGTACGCCCAATGCGGTGGATATAGGTTTTGGCATCCTCGGGGCACTGGTAGTTGATCACATGGGTTACATCATCGACATCAATACCGCGCGCCGCTACATCGGTAGCTACCAGCACATCGACTTTTCCGTGTCTAAAAGCCCGTAGTGCCTGCTCGCGGGCACCCTGTCCTAAGTCGCCATGCAAAGCTGCGGTCGCGAATCCCCGTTTGCCGAGATCTTCCGCAACCCGAGCAGCAGTCCGTTTAGTGCGTGTGAAAATAATGGTGAGGCCGCGCTGGCGCGCCTGCAAAATCCGAGCTACTACCTCAATTTTATTGAGGGCGTGGCAGCGGTAAATCACTTGCCGCGTGGTTTTTACCGTGGCGCCCTGGTCATCGGGATCTTGTGCCCGAATATGAGTGGGATGCGACATATAACGCCTGGCTAAGGCCACTACTTCCCCGGGCATAGTGGCTGAAAACAGCATAGTGTGGCGATTTGCGGGGGTGCGGGAAAGTAGCACCTCTACATCGGGGAGGAACCCCAGATCGAGCATTTCATCGGCTTCATCGAGCACCATAGTGCGTACTGACGACAAGCTCAGATACCCCTGTTTCATGAGGTCAATCAGCCGTCCGGGGGTGCCGACTACAATCTCGACTCCTCGTTTTAGATCCGCAACCTGGGGTTCGAAAGCGCGTCCCCCATAGATTTCACAAATGCGTACCTTGCGGCGGGCAGCTGCCTGTGCGGTTTCTCTTGCCACCTGGATAGCCAGCTCCCGAGTGGGGAGCACAATCAACGCTTGTGGATGGCCGGGATCTAGCAAATCTTCGAAACCGTCCTCATCTGGGCCCACCACGTCCTCTAGCACTGGGAGCGCAAACCCTAAGGTTTTACCAGTGCCGGTCTTCGCCTGCCCGATAATGTCATGGCGCTCTAGCGCTACTGGCAAAGTGAGGGCTTGAATCGGGAAGGGATGCACGATTCCGGCATCTTTAAGCGCCTGGCATTGCGGAGCCGAGACCCCGAAATCAGCGAAAGTTTTTTCGGAAAGATCCATAGAGGAATCGCCCACCACATCGGCTTCCGCCTGTTGAATCTGTGGCTCATGTGCTGCGGAAGTGTCAGCGATTCCACTGGTTGCTTGGATATTTTCTTCAGTTGTCAATCGAATACCTTTCACGGGGATTTTCCCCTGGAACTATGGAGGTAGCCGATCGCAAAAAATCTTGGCTCTCCGCTAGAGAGGCCGGGGCGAGGCGCCCGGAAAAAATACTTCAGTTACGAAAACGATCGGTCAACCCGTCTTCTTCTCTTCTATCCTATCCCACCGTTTCGCAGGGTAAACAATAGGGGTAACGCAGCTAACAGTTAGTTAGAAGCCATTTTGATAGTTAGAAGCGTCTGGAGCCGTTGAAAAGCGAGAATCAAATCCGCAAGCGCGTTAGTCTAAGAGGGTGAGTGACGCACAAAGACTGGGACTTATCGGATACTTCACCCTGGCTATGCAGCAGCGGTTAGCAAAAGACGCTTCGCTGTGCCCCACGGTGGATCAAGAAATCGCTTTAGGGCAAATGTCGGCGCGAGCTTGGGAAAACTATGAAAAAGTTGCCCAGGTCAGCCAAAACGTTGGGGTTGAGCTGCCAGAAGAGATGAAGCAATATCTGGGGCTGACCGTTCAGCTAGAGGAACGCCTGCGGCCCACTGATTGGTACGAACGCCTCGTTAAAAGCTACGTAACGATTGGGGCGATGGCCGATTTTAACCGCAGCTTAACTGCGGGACTTTCCTCGCAAGCACAAGCCGAACTCTCCGAGGTCGCGTGGGATTGCGGGCAAGAAGGATGGGCGGTGCCGGTAATCACGCAAGCGTGTGCCACTCAAGTGACGGTACCAGCGCGGCTGTCTCTGTGGGGACGGCGGGTGCTCGGAGATGTGCGTTCTACTTTCCGCCAGGCCATCGTGGGCTATCCCGAATTAACGGCTGAGGGCGGAGAAGATATCCCCGAGGCGATCAAGGAACATCACCGCCTCCGGATGGAGCGTACCGGGCTGAAGGCTTAAAGCCTTTGGAAGCTATAACGCCCCGGTAGGCTTGATATAACCCGGATAGATACCGGGTGTCTGCTAAGCGCCAGCCGCTACCGAACTTCTGGTAGCGGCTGGGAACCTTGCGGACACCGGCAAGCCGGTTAGATAGCTTAGATCGGGTGCTTAGCCGATTCCGAATCCCACCCGCTGCGGTTGCGTCTCGCTTATCTGGCAGTAGGCAATTAAGTGCGGGTTGATAAGTACCTGCTGACCCTGCTTATTGGTTAGCGATAGCAACTCTTCGGGTTTATCTAAAGCTGCCTGCAAGGTGGCTTTAATCTGGTCAGCGTCCATGGCTACTTCCAGTTCCAAAGTTTTGGCTACGCCTTTAAGTCCCAGTGAGATATTCACGTTTTCCTCCGTTTAGCAATCTTCTAGGCTTATCCTACCTGCTCGCTACCGGGCTATGCCCGCTTGCTTGCTAACAGCTAAAGCTTTAGGGATGCTCCTGCTTGTTAGCAGTCGCCTCCTATGAACATGATGTCTGTGCGAGTTCCAGCTGTGAACGGAAAACTCCCAGGATATTTGCGGTGAAGTCGAACCAGGAACCAGGAAATCACAGCAGGCAAAGAAAGCATTAACGACACCGAAGTTTTTTCTATAATTGTTTATATGGCAACCTTTACTCTGCGCGCAGTTCCTTTCCCGGTGGAATTGGAGTTACCTGAGCTAGGCGAAAAGGAAAAGCAGATACTTGGCAAGCTGCAATCTGCTAGTTCGCTAATAGTTAGAGGAGCGGCCGGCAGCGGAAAAACCATTTTAGCTTTGGCAGCTATGGAGCAACTTTTCTGCCACCACAGCCAGATAATAGGAATAGCTCCTTCCCGTTCGCGAGCAGAATATTTAAACACTGCCAGGATCAGTCGGAAACTCCCTATTTCCCGTCCGTTCATTACCCCTACCGCCTTGGCCTTCCAAGTGCTTAAAGATTTTGCTAGCGCGCGCCGCGAACAACTTCCGGAACCGGTACTGCTGACCGGATCACAGGAAGATGCCCGGATTCATGAACTGTTAAGTCAGGTAGATGCGCCTTGGCCGGAATATATTGGCTCCGAGGTAAGGCAAACTGATTATTTTTGCTCTGAAATACGTACCCTGTTCGCCGCTTGTGCTCATTGGGATATCAGCGCTCAACGTTTAGATGAGTTAGGGCGCGAACTCGCGGTTCCCGAGTGGCAGGCGGCAGCGGTATTACTTAGTCAATACGAACCGTCTTTTAAAGACAACAGCTGGGATGCCGCCCGAATGCAAGATCGCGCGGGGCAAGTTTTAGGTGGTTGGGAACAAGATGCGGCTTTACTATCACCTCCCCAATTACCGGAGTGGGTAGTGGTAGACGACCTGCAAGATTGCCCGGCTTCTACCGTGCGGCTGTTAACGGAAATGGGCAAGCGAGGCACTAAAATCTTCGCCCTCTACAACCCCGACGTGGCAGTGGAAACTTTCCGTGGGGGATATCCGCAAGGGGGTAGCTATCTAGCCGAACAGCTAAATTGTCCCCAGGTGACGCTAGAGGAATCTTTCCGGGAGACTTCGGGAGGGCTACAGCTTACAGATCCGCTTAGCCACCAGGTAGAGTGCGATAGTGCGCGCGAACAAAAATTTGCAGAGTTTTCTACTGTTTCCTCCCAGGCGCGGGCGATTGCCGAATACTTGCGCTATCAGCACTTAACCCGACAAGTTCCGTGGGCAGAGATGGCGGTTATTGCTCGTAATCGCTCCCAAATAGACGAGATAGTTTCGCTTCTACGGGGTTTGGAGATTCCAGTAAACGAGCGTCAAAGACCCATACTTTTTAAAGCTAACCACGTTACGGGTGCCTTACTATCGCTTTTTACTTTGCCAGGACAAAGCGAGCTCGCCAAACAGTGGGGAAGGGGTAATCCCGAGATTTCCTCTGTAGATGAAGTTTCCTGGGCCCCCTCACAATATTTGTTAGCTGACAAGGTAATTTCCCCGCGGGGGAAAGCGATTAGACACCTACTTCGCTCTCCGCTTTTTTCTCTAGACTCCCTGCAGATGCTGCGTTTGGAGCGTTCGTTAGTGCGCGCCGGTATCGGTGTAGAAGCAAAAATAGAAGATTTTTATGCCGCCATCGGCACCCCCCATTTCCCGGTCACCCAGGTAGAGATGGTAGAGGGCGGGCAAATCTATATTCGCTGTCATCAAGTTTTAACTGCAGCAATAGCTCAATTGGATCAGCCTCCACTGGTGGTGCTAGACAAAATTTGGACGTTATTGAATCTAGAAGATTCGTGGTGTCAGCGAGCACTTGCCGGAGAAGAGTTCGCTGATCAAGCTTTAGATGCGGTTATTGCCTTAGTTCGCCATGCAGAGATTTGGTCGCAGCGCCACTTAAATGCCAATATGAGTGACTACTGTGCGGTGCTCTCGCGGCAAACTCAAGCCGAGGACGTACTTACCGATACCCATGGGATAGGTTCGGCGGTAGCTTTGGAAACCGTGTTTTCCGCGGCGGGTCGCACCTGGGACACCTGTGCAATCATCGGGATGCAGGACGGACAGTGGCCAGTTATCTCCGAGCGAGGTTCTCTGCTGCGTTCGGGGGAAATCTCTGATTTTCTCCATGCTACGGCGCTGCTTAGTCCCACGGGAAAGCTACAGTTAGCTCCCGGAGAGTCCCGCAGTCGCGCCCTCGAGAGAGAACGATCCCTCGCTAGATGTGCCCTTAGCCGTGCCCGCAGCAATATGTTGGTTACCGTGCGCTGCGACGCTGAGGATAACCCTTCGATATTTTTTGATAATCTGCGTGCCCACTTGGAAAATAGCAAGTTTTCTGGCGCGCAATACCTGGGTGCTGATTGGGATCAACAACTAGGAGCGGACACCGACCCGGAAAACAGAAACCGGGGCGGACATCAGCTATTTCCATCTTTGCGTTCCTTGGTGGGGCATTTAAGGGGGGTGCTCGCCGGCAAGACGGATGATGAAACTCGTAAAAAAGCAGTGGAAACTTTAGCCTATTTAGCTTCTCAGGGGGCGAGGTTTGCGAACCCTGATACTTGGCGTCAGGTGGGAATAGATAATAGCTGGTGGACGAATCCCGCCGGATTAAAATCTGCCGCTGGCCGAGCAGTAATATCCCCCTCTGCCTTAGAGGACTTGAACGAATGCGAATTTCGCTGGCTGCTCTCGCGGCGGGGAGGGCAGAAAGTCGAAGCTACTGGTAACGCCGCTTGGGGAACTCTGGTGCACCAGATTGCTGAAGAGATGACGGATAGCAGCCTGCAGGAGCGCCTGGCGTTCTTTTACGCTAACTGGCCGCAAGAAACAGAAGCTTTCTTTTCTCGCCAAGACGGGAAAAAACGAGAAGAAATGGTGCGTCGTCTCAGCCGCTATTTAGATGATCATCAAACCCCGGCGGTAACCGAAATAAGCTCCTATGCGGTGGTATCCGACTTAGCGATGGTGGCCGCCCGGTTAGATCGCCTGGAAGCTGGCGAGGACGGGATTAGAATCGTTGATTTTAAGACAGGTAAAACGGTTCCTACCGCAAGAGAATTAGCTGACCATTTACAGCTGGCCTGCTACCAACTGGTTTTAGAAGCTGCTCTCCTAGGAGGTGATAGCCGATCCCGGCAGATGCTGGCACCACTACTAGCGCAGACACCAGAGCAGATTCAAAGCGCCAGTTTGATCTATCTGTCCAAGCACAAGCGGAAAGCTAGGGGAGAAACCGACTACGAAGAAATCCCGAAGGAAATGGTGCAAGCCCCATTAACTGAGGAGCAAAAAGGATTGTTAATAAGCAATATTATCCAGGCGGCAAAAGTGGTTTCCGGGTCGGTATTTCGCGCGGTTGAGAACCAACGCTGTGACCGTTGTTCCTTGCGTTCTTGCTGTCCTCTACAGGCTGAAGGAGAACAAGTGCTATGAGTAATATCCAACAAGTTAGGTACTCGCCAGCGCAGATAGCTAAAGCCATTGGGCAGTATCGTCCGAACGCAGATCAAGAAAAAGTTATTACTGCCCCGGTTGATCAACCGATGATGGTCATTGCCGGAGCGGGTGCGGGAAAAACGGCTACCATGGCGTTTCGAGTGGTTTACCTGGTGGCCAACGGTTTGGTAGCTCCCGATCGGGTGCTGGGACTAACTTTTTCAAATAAGGCGGATGCAGAACTGGGAAGCCGCCTGACTGACAATCTGCAGGTTTTGGCAGCCAACCCCGATTTTTCTGAGGTGGCGGAGGTATTAACTGATCCGGAGACCGGCGGCACCATCCTGCCCGTAACTTCTACCTATAATGCTTTCGCGAATCAGATAGTGCGCCAATATGGTTCTCGACTGGGGATTTCTCCGGCCTGCATACTACTAGATGAGGCACGCCGCTGGCAGATCATGTATGAGATCGTCAGCACTTGGCCAGGGGATTTGACTACCGATAGCAGTATTGCGACCACGGTCAGTAGGGCTTTAGCTATCGGTTCTCAGGTACGCGACCAGCTATTGGACATAGCGCAGGTGCGGGCGGGACTAGCCCAGATGCGGGAACTTTATAGCTTAGGCAGGCCGAAAGGAAGATCCCAGAAACCCAATGCTAATATGCAAAAATTCCTGGATTCTCTAACCCATAGGGGTGAATTGCTGGATATTTTCGCAAGCTATGAGGAATACAAGAAAGAAAATGGTTACCTCGAATACGCTGATCAAATCTACTATGCGGCCATGTTGGTTGCGCGTTTCCCAGATATTCGAGGTACGCTGCGGCAACGCTATGACGTGATACTGCTTGATGAGTTTCAAGATACTTCAGTGGCGCAGCTGAAACTGTTTTCTACTATTTTTGCTGGTAAAGGAGCTATGGCGGTCGGTGACCCTAATCAGGCTATCTACGACTGGCGAGGCGCCTCCGAGCTTTCCATGCAAAATTTCTTAACCGAATTTGGAGTTCCGCCTGAAGAAAAGACCAGCCATATTCAAGATATGCCGGTTACCTATCGCAACCGCGAAGCGATTCTAGAGGCAGCCAATCAGGTAGTGGCGCCGTTAAGTAAACTCGCAGCAGGAGAAAAAGCCCAGCAAGTTGAGCAGCAAATTCGTTCCTTGATTCAGGTGCCTAATCCGGAATATGGATTCGATCCCGCCCCCTCCCCGGAGGTCTTTGCCGCTCCCGCGTCCTCGGTAAAGGCAAAAGAACTAGTTACTTGTCCGCAAAAGCGAGATGACCCCGGTAAAGTCCATCTCTATTTCGCGCAAGACTGTGAAGAAGAAGCGGAATTAGTGGCAGATTTTTTTGCCGAGCGCTGGGGTGAAAGAGACAAAATAGCTCTCAAGAATAAGCAGCTCCCACCACAAAAGCAGGAAAGCCTACCTACCGGAGCAATACTGCTGCGTAAGCATTCCCAAGGGCCAGTAATCACTCAGGCTCTGCGTAGACGGGGACTTCCAGTAGAAATTACCGGGGTCGCTGGTCTCATCTATGATCCGGCAGTTGCCGATGTGATCGCGGCACTGCAAGTATCCGCAGATGCCGGACAAGGCGATTACCTCATGCGACTAATCATTGGGTGCGGCGTTAGCCCGGCAGATATTGACCTGTTGTGGAGATGGGCGCGGCATTTGGCTAACCCAGATGACATTCCCGATATAAATCCCCAAGCCTTCTTGATGGATGCGTTAGATAACCTACCGGAAGCGGGATGGACATCTGCGGGAGCCGGTAGCGGATTTAGTGCCGAAGCACATCGCCGCCTGAGTATTCTCCGTGCCCAATTAGCTACGGTGCGCCGCCATATCCATGAGCCGCTCGGTCTATTAGTACAACGCACAATTTTTGCCCTAGGTTTGGATCTCGATGTCAAAATCCGTCCAGATGGGGGAGTGTCTGAGCGTTGCCTGGCAAGTTTCGTGAAAATTGCCCGCGAATATGAAGCCACCGGAGTTAGCGCAAATCTGCACAGCTTCTTGGATTGGCTCCGGCTTGCTGATGAACAAGGCTCCGGCCTCGACATGCCACTACAGGAACCTAACCCGAATGCTATTCAATTGATGACTATCCATGCCGCTAAAGGCTTGGAGTGGACGTGGGTGGCGATTCCCGGACTCGATGAAAGTCGTACCCACCAGGGAAACCTTCCCAAAGCTCCCTTCAAAGCGGGTAACGGCAAATGTAGTGAATCCTCCTGGATTACCGATGTCGCGATGATTCCCTATGACTTGCGTCCCGATAAGGAAGTGTTGCCAACTATTGAGCGTGGCTTGGAAAAAAGCGGTTATGACTTTGAAGGAGAGGCTTATTCGGATAATCCCAAAGTGCTAGAAAGCTATAAATGTGCCTTGGGCTTTACCTCGCAGTTAGCTGACCGACGTCTAGCCTATGTGGCTTTTACCCGCGCGGAGTCAGAACTGCTAATTGGTGGCAGTGCGCATACCGCTACCGCCGTCACCGAACGCGTACCCTCCCAATTCTTGGTGGAAATAGATCCCACCGGGAAAATGCGCGAACTCCGTAACCGGGAGCCGGCAGGAGATGGCGATGAATGGACGCCCGTACCGAGCGAAATACTCTGGCCGACCTCTCCGTCTGTGCAGTTATCGCGGCTTTCAAATGCTGCAAACGAGCTGCGGACGCTAATAGATAATGCGCACAGTGATAGCTTGCTGCATAGTTTGCTATCTGCAAAAGATACCGAGGAAATACAAGCTTTGGCTTACATTCATTCTCCTTGGATGCAACAGGCGGTACAGCTAATTCGCGATGAACAAACTGAAAACGAAATTCGCGGCCAAGTGGAGCTTCCAATTTCCAGCGGTGTTACCAGGGCGCGTCGATTACAAGAGGATCCGGCGGGCTTTGCATTGAGTCAGCGGCGCCCGCTGCCAGAATTTCCTACCGGAGGCGCTACTTTAGGGACTCTATTCCACGAATGGGTAGATCAGGAACTGCGGGGATCTGTTTATTCCCTGCCCCAGGATTTAGATAAAGGGCTGGCCAAATCGCTACGGAGATTACAACAGAAATGGAAATCTGGAACCGTACACCCTGATCGCGGTTGGGAATATCTGGAATCCGAGATTGAATTTGCGGCGCCGCTGGCGACAAAGCTCGTCGCCCGCATTGATGCGATTATGCGTAACCCCGCTACCGGTAAACCCGCGATTATTGACTGGAAAACCGATTCGTTAATCTTTGATAGTTCCGGCAAGATTGCCGCCGAGAGCGAAGAGAAGGTGGCAAACTATATGCGGCAAATCAATACCTATCGCTTGGTTTACGCTGATTCGCTGGGGTTGCGCTTGGAAGATGTGGAGGCGGCACTTTATTTTGTACGCTACGACTTACTATGCCACCTGGACGATTGGAGTGAGCGTCTGAACCTTCCCCAAAAACTCGAAGAGCTATTTCCGGAGCTGATCTAAGCGCTCTAGGAATATCTACTCGTTTTCGTTAGCTGATGAGCCAGCAGCCACGGGTTCGTCCTCGTCTGCGGATTCTTCCCTAGTCGCTAGCGGCTGAGCAGCAGCAGGGGAGTTTTCCGGGTCATCGCTGGTGGTGTCTTCTGGGGTCTCTAGATTTTTCTGGGTAGATTCATCGCGGAGGACGGGCAACAACCCGGTACTATCTAGGGTGTCTGCTAGCTGCGAGATTAACTCGCGAGCGTCGGTGATGATGTCTTCACTATTTTGGTGTACCCCGTGCATGAGCCATTCCAAGAGCACTAACTCCGAATTAAGCTCAATTCGCGCGTTAAGCTGGGGATCTTCGTAAAGCCGGAGTTTTCGATACTCCTCTAGGACGGTTTTGGCGAATTCGTCTGAAGATGAGGAAACTACCCAGGCTAAGTCGCGGGCAGGATCGCCGAATCTTGCCTGTCCGAATCCGGTGAGGCCACTGATAACTTCTTTGTCTATATATAGGTAGTTTTCTTGTAAATCCGCGTGGATAAAAGCACTTGCGAAACGCCAGAGGGAAATATCTTCTAAGCGTTCCTCCCAACGTTGCCACAGCCGGGGCGGTACGGCGTGGGTAGGGGCGGCTTCGTCTAACAAACTTAGCCAGCGTCTGCGAATCTGGTCAGCAGAAAAAGTTGGCCGCTCGGCGGCCTGTAGAACCCGAGCAGGAAGCTCATGCAGAGCAGCTAGCGCGGCCCCGAGGGAGGCGGCAAGTTTATCTGAAACCGTTAGATCTTCTGCGCGAGCGGGCCGGCCAGGGAAAGCGGGATGAACGAGGGCGTGCTTTCCACCCACTATCCGTACCGTGTGGGATGGCCAGGGTAGGCAGAAGGGCAGGCGCGCGCCATCATGGGAGAGCGCCTGCATAATCTGAGTTTGGGTTTGTAGCTGATTGTCAGCATGCTCAGTGGTAGGGCAGTTGACTAGCCACTTGCGTTCAGCGGTATCTTGAACTGCGCATACCCGTAGATCTTCGGTTTTAAATCGGGGTGAGCATAGCGAAACGAAGTCGGTTTCGGGTAGCGCAGCGGCGGCCATTGCGGCTAGGGGAAGGAAATCATCCATGTCATTCACGGTTTTAGGTTATCAACTAAGCCACGTTTGTGGGTTGAAGCAACCGGAATAGCTCCATTTTCGGCTGACCTATATAAAGGTAGAGAGCGAAATCTTAAGAGAGAATATTAGGAACCTGGTGTGTTTACCTCTCCCGGAAGAAGTAAGGCGGTGCACGCCGGGAAGATTTTGTGTGGCGCTAGGCACTAAAAGATTTGAAGTGATGAAAAAGTTATTAAATCTAGGTCACAGATTGTAGAGTCTGAGGAAGAAAAACCTGGGTGCTGCCAATACTTACCGGCCGGTAAGTATTGGCGTTACAATTTCGTTATAATTAATAATCTGTCTAACGTTGCAGATCAGAAAGCCTTGGTGAAGGCTCACCTACTTTCCAGCGCATAAGTTTTAGTGAATTGTGATGCACGTCACCCATAAATTAGAGCAATTAGCTTGCTTTCATTTGACCGGGTGGTAATATTAATACCAACAAGAAAGAATTCAGGTCGTGAGGGAGACTGAAATGGACAAGGGAACTTCGATCAAGAGGATGGCCGCGTGCGGAATCGCTGCGGCAGCGTTGATTCCTGCTGGCGTGCTCACCGCACAGGCTGCCGAAGGGCTGTCCAATGAGGGCGTTGAGACCACCGTTCAGATTCAGGCTCGTACGACCGAGGTTAGCGGCAACCTAACCGCTAACGATGTTGATGCTACGGCCTATGCGGCCAACAATCTCTCCGCGATTGACCGCATGGGCGGCGCCGGCTCCCTCGCCGGAATTGTTATCTTGGGCGGTATCGGTGCAGCCGGTGCTATTAGCCTTACACGTTCCTTTATGATCGGGTAGATCCTCTTACTACCTGAGAAACCCCGGGCATCCCTCAACTGCCCGGGGTTTTTTGTACCCGGAAAAAGGGGTGGAAATAAACATAAGTTTTATGTTGGGGGGACTTTCTCCGTTTTTGGGATCCTGCGGAATAAGGATTGCTGACTCGGCCTGGTATTGTCTCTTAGCTCCGGGATGGCACTGATAGGATAAAAGCAAAAAGGACTTTAGATGGTTTCCTCTCAAATAGATCCATTTGCGCCGGCAGGAGTGAAGTTTCGTCCGGTTTCCCTGGAACTTATTAAGGTACGCCTAGCAGCGGTCGCACTCGTTCTGGTTTGCTTCATAGCCGTGGCGATAATTCTTTTTTTCGTCCTCCCCGAAAAGTGGATCGGTCTAATATTGATCGCGCTGGTGCTGGCAATAGCCCTCTGGCTGATATGGCTAATTCCACGGCAAGTGCGCGCTATGGGCTGGGCAGTTACGGGAACTGACTTGCAGATTCGCAAAGGGATTATGTTCAAGTCCTTAACTGTGGTTCCCTTGGGCAGACTGCAGTATGTAGACGTAGAAGAAGGCCCCGTCGCCCGTCATTTTGGGATCGCGCAGGTAAAACTGCATACTGCCTCCGCGTCGACAGACGCAGAATTGCCGGGAATTCCGCGTGAACAGGCCGCGCAACTGCGGGAAGAGATTTCTGAACTTGCCGAAACCAATCTTGAGGGTATTTAGATGGGCGATCAATACCAGGCATTAACAAATGAAAACTCTTCGGGATATTCCGAGGACAACACTGCTACAGCTGCTAACAGACAGCATTCCCTGACCGTGGCCGATGCTGTTAGTGCCCCTGCCGGTCGAGCAGAAGAATCTACTTGGCGACGAGTACACTGGCTCACCCCGCTCCTGCAAGTGTGGCAGGCTCTGGTGATCATCGTGGTAGTCGTCCTAACCCAGTCGCTCAATAACGTGATCATGCTGATCAAGAACCTCCGGGAAAACGTACCGGGACATCCGGGGATATTGCTGCTAGTGATTGCGGTACCGCTGGCGATGCTAGCGCTGTTAATCATCTACCTGTATTTCGCTTGGCGAGCGACCTCTTGGAAAATAACCGCTACCGACGTGCAGTATCGCCGCGGGATTTTCTTTAAAAAGCACCGGAAGATTCCCCTAGATCGAGTGCAATCAGTAGATGTCTATCGGCCGTTAGCTGCCCGTATATTTGGCTTGGGAGCCTTGCGTGTGGAGTCGGCAGGTGGGCAAGGCTCCCGGGTAGAAATCCAGTTCCTCGCCAACAAATATTTAGATCGAGCACGCCGGGAGGTAGTTGCTCGTATAGCTGGGCGTTCCCTCACTGATGAAACCTCTCATCAGACGGGAGCTGAAGGCTTGGTCGGCACGGATCTTTTTGCCGAGGACGATTATCACTTAGCCGCAGACGAGTATGAAGTTTATCGGGTTTCACCAGGACGCCTGATAGCCTCAGTGCTGCTGACTTCCGAAGTTGTTTGGCTGCTAATAATGTCACTAATTGTAGTAATCTGCGTGGTCGTTCTTTTCTTTATGGCGGATCTGACTGTGGAGGGGATAGCCGTGGGGAGTATTATTCCCACCATTATTTCCATTGGAATTATTCCCCTGATGATACTGTCTTATGCCTGGTCACGTTTTAACTCCGGTTTCAATTTCAGTGCCAACATTACCCATGACGGTATCCGGGTCACCTCGGGTCTGCTTGCGCTCAAATCCCAGACTTTGCCGCCGGGACGGATTCACGCAATTCGTTTTCTACAACCTTTATTGTGGCGACCTTTTGGCTGGTGGCAAGCTGAAGTTACCCTCGCCGGTCACGGCGTGGAAACCAGTGGCAACCAAAAGAAGCAAGCTGCCGATAACCTGCTGTTGCCAGTAGGAACTCTAGAGCAGGCAAAAATAATTTTAGAAATGGCGATTCGGGATTTAGGGATTAACGAGGGCGCAGAAAGGGAAAAGCTGCTGCAGGAGGCTTTTGACGGTAGGAACTCAGATTCGGTTGCCTCTTTCACTACCATTGCTAAAAAAGCCCAGATAATGGATCCTTTCGCCCGTTTTCGCCGTGCCTTTGCTGTTACCGACACCGTGCTGATCTACCGTGATGGATGGCTACGGCGCAAAGTTACCTTTGCGCCCCACGAACGCGCGCAATCGGTAACTACCAGCGCTGGCCCCGTGCAGCGGCATCTGGGAGTGGCCGGGGTGCGCCTAGACCTGGTACCCGGCACTGCCACTATGAAGGTTAAGCATCTAGATGCACAGGTGGCAGCTCAGTTAGCTAAGGACGAACTGGCCGCCTCGAAAGTGCGCTCCCGGGTGGAACCAAACGCCCAGTGGGCGGAACGCATGCTGCAAACCCTCCGCCCCATAGGACAGTAATTGCGTCACTGCCACGAGCCGGGCTGGCTCGATAAAAGCACTCCGGGGACTCCATGACCTGCTACGCAGGTCAAGCTCCTCTCGTATCTTTTATCGGCCGCGCCCCGGATTGCCAGTTGCTGGCACTACTAGCGCGGAAAATTTTTCTTCCTGCCCAAGATTGGGGAAACCTTGTGCTGTTTGTCGAATTCTTATGCCACCGCACCTGCTCAGATAAAACTTAGGCAAACTGGAATGCTGAAGTTACCCGAGTCTAGTACTATGTCAATCTGTATGATTGGTTTTGAGGTGAGATGGTATGCAACAGTTTGAGAATAATATCTTGGACACTGCATTGCTGCTCGAAGGGGGAGGGATGCGGGGTAGCTACACCGCGGGTGCCATAAATATGCTCCTGGAAGCGGAAATCCACTTGAATTATGTCGCGGGAATTTCTGCAGGTGCTACCAACTTGGTGAACTATTTAGCTCGTCTTCCGCAGCGTTCAAAGCGCTGCTTTGTGGATATTAGTTCTGACCCCGACTTTGGCGGATGGAAAACGGTGCTAAAAGGTAAGGGGATTTTCGACACTCACCACATGTACTACGACCTGACCGAGCCTGGGGGAATGCTCGAGCTAGACTATGTGCGTTTCGCAGCAAATCCAGCCGAATGGCGGATAGGTGTATACAACGCGCAACGCGGAGAGGAAATATATTTTTCCCAGAATCAGGTGGATTCGGAGCAAAAGCTGACTCACGTATGCAAGGCTTCGGGATCCATGCCTATAGCTACACCAGTCACTTATATAGCAGGTGAGGCCTGCATGGACGGAGCGATAGGCCCCAGCGGTGGAATTCCCTTGGACGTGGCGCAGGCAGATGGTTACGAAAAGTTCCTGGTTCTGCTGACCCGACCGCGGGAATACCTGAAAGAAAATCGCCTACCCGATTTGGCTTATCGCTGCTTGCTAGCGCGGTACCCGAAGGCTGCTCAGGCTCTTATTGAACGCCCCATAAATTACAACCGAACCCGAGCCGAACTAGAACGTTTAGAGTCCGAGGGTAAAGCTTATGTGTTCTATCCGCAGCATATGGGGGTGGCGAATTTTGAAGATAATCCCGCCAAGCTGGAAGAAAATTTCGCCGCCGGATACGAACAGATGCGAAGGGAACTTCCAAAGGTCAAAGAGTTCTTATGGGGGTGAATCTGAGCGGGTATCCCTGATCTGAATCCGGGGATGAACGCGCAAGACCTATGGAAACCCGGATTCTTTCGCGTGGGATTTCAGATGGACAACAGCATGCACTGTCAGAATTTCAACACAAGGTTATGATTACAAGATGAAAGATAGCTGTCGGGTGCTTACTCGTGACGTAAAGCGGATTTTCGCGGTTCCGCGATCCCTGATTATCGTCATCGGTATCTTGGTCACCCCAGCCCTGTACACTTGGCTGAATATTTTGGCCTTTTGG